>Ga0265297_10000035_pt1 | contig 598563 bp, 601 predicted proteins | sample Munlanlwell13791_FD_192502 | JGI IMG/M metagenome (GOLD analysis project Ga0265297, IMG submission 192502) | Leachate microbial communities from a municipal landfill in Southern Ontario, Canada - Leachate well 137-91 | ecosystem: Engineered > Solid waste > Landfill > Unclassified | place...
TCAGTTGGTTCAATCGGTGCCCCTGGTTCAATCGGTTCAGTTGGAGTTGTTGATTCAGTAGGCTCAATAGGTGCTGTCGGTTCAGTTGTTTCATCAGTTGATTCAATCGGTGCCTCTGGTTCAATCGGTTCAGTTGGAGTTGTTGGAGTAGATTGAGGTTCCACGACAATACATTCTCCAACCGTCGTTTTAGCTATACCATCTGCAATTGAGAGACAATATGGTTCACCCGTAATTTCATCATAAAGAGTAACCCCTGTGCGTTTTTGCGGACTACCAATTTTTAAAGTATCTACCACCAAAGCTTTCATGTATGCTATTCCACCTTCAACTTTTTGTATCACGTCACCGAAGAAAGCACTGGCATATTCACCAAATGTATTAGGAGAAGAAACAATCTGACCTTTAGAAAAATCTGATATTTTCAAATCCAATTCTTGAATAGCGCTGGCTAAAACTGCAGTAAGTTTTGCATAGTCCAAATTTTTATAACCAGCAGTGTCGGTAATAATCAATTCAGGGAAAATGGTTTCTACTTCCTGTGCTAGAAAACCAAGAGAATTCCCTGTACCCGTATAATTTTCTCCATTCCAGGTAAAACGAACAGGGCGCAATTGTTGAACTAACTGTAATCCGTTTGTAATATTAGTAACATTTGTTTTTAAACGCGCGTCAGAAATGGCAGCAGTATTGTCAGTACAAACATCATCGGCATTAAGGTCTAGACATACCGTGCCTTTTACATCCAATAAAGCATCGGGACTTGTATCTCCAATTCCGACGTTGCCGTTATCTCGCAAAGATATTACCGTTACATCTGCAGTTTCTACTCCTGAGGAAGCAGCCTTGAGCGCTATATCCAATTGCGTAAAAGGATAATAACCGCTTGGGCTAGCATATGAATAAACATTAAAATCAACATCGCCGTTATAATAATTTCCATCTACACTGGGTCTATTAAGACGCAATAACGTTTGTGATGACGTGCTTAATCCACTACCCATAATAGCTACTACTGGAACATTTCCGGAAGAATCCCAACTTGCGTTCCAAGAACCAACTTGTAACAACGATGCTGGAACTGTTGTACCGATACCCACATTCCCAGCTATATAGGCTCCATAGTTAGTATCAGCTCCGGAAACACTATTAACATAGAGACCATAGTTAACAGTAGTATTGGCTCCTCCTGTAAAGGTACCGGTACTGGTAATATAAGCACCATATTTAGTCAAGGCTGTATCAGCATTAGTAGTAAGATTGCTGATAGTAAGAGCTGTTGCCCCAGCAGCTGTAGTGACTGCCCCGGTAGGTTCAATATCAAGTTTTCCGTCGGGAGTAGTATCACCAATACCAAGATTCCCGGTAAAATAGCTATTTCCACTGCTGGCTATGTTAAAAATAGAATTGCTATCATATTCAATATCTACCATTGAGATACCTTCTGAAAACACTACATTATCTACCCAGCCCTTATCACTTCCTGAAGAGTCGGAGGTATCTTTACCATAAAGCCATCTAAAACTATGAACGCCAGCCGATACGGGTACTGAAACCAAAACCCAATCAACCTCTCCGCTTATTCGACTGTAATAACCGGTGGTTCTGGTACAACTATCATTATCCAAACAGAAAAGCAAGAAGTCATAATTTGTTTCAGAACTAACCTTCCAATAAAAACTTATAGAGCCTGCAGCAGAAAAAGTGTAATCTACATCTAACCAAGAAGTCTGACTATGAGTTATAGTTCCGCTAGCTGCTGAGGCGGTGCCGGCATATTTAGTAGAGGTATCTCTTGCCCAATTAACATTTCCACCGGTTGTCCAGTCGGTTGGAGGAAAAGTTTCATTTTCAAAACCCTCTAAAATACCAGATTCTTCACCCCCACTTGATATGGTTAATTTTGAGGTTGGCGTTGTTGTTCCTATCCCCACATTGCCTGCTTTCAAATATAAAGTATTCACGACTGCTCCGGACTCAACACTTGTGAAGGGAACTACTGAGTTTTGAGTTAAAGTAAAGTCGGTTGCAGGAGTAATTCCAGTAATTCCGGTTAAAGCCAAAGCGGCTGAAGCACGATTTATAGCTACGGCAGTAGTTCCGATATACATTGTTTGACCAACAGGCGCATAATCAGCTATTGTGGCATACGCTCCTGTTCCTAAAGCTCCTGTGATAGTTACATTATCTTGCACAGTTAAAGTTTTACCCGCTGTAATATTTAAAGTATTTGTTCCATTAGCTGTGATTGTTAATCCATTGTAAGTTTTACCAGTTAAAGCGGAAGGAATATCGCCATCAACGAGAGTGTCCCAAGCAGGAACAGCACCATTAGTGCCATCACCGGTCATGCGAAGAAATTTTTTTGTGGTTGTTGTATTGGGGGCTAGAAGGGTAGTGGTATCTGTATCTGATTGATACGGAATTGAACCTAATAAAGTAGTCCCATTTCCGCCGATAATATTAATTACTTTTTCAGATACAACAGCAGCGGGAACTACGCCAAGCTTTTTTCTGGGAACCATTTCTCCATCCCACGTTGGTGTAGCGGTATCTGCTGTTCCACCGATATTTACGCCCAAATAAAGTGTCTGATTGAAATTAACAGAAGTCAAAGCGGTAACTTCTCCCAAAAGTATGCTAAAAAGTCCACTGGTGACAGTAACACGATTTGCTTGAATACGTGTTTCTGTCCATAAAATATGCGCGCCACCTAAATCCGGGTCATCATACAAAATAAATTCCATATTATAAGTACCGTCAGGAACAGCCACTCCATCACCGTCAGTGAGTTTTCCTTGATAATTTATTTGTTTATTTATTGCGGCCTCCGATGTATAAAAAGGGGAGAGTAAAGAAAAGAAAATTACAAAAATAGAGAAAATTTTTAAAAAATGTTTTTCTAAAAATTTTATAAGTAAAATTTTCATTTTTGAATTATTCAGTCACTTCTACATCAGAGGAAAGTGTTTTTTTGCCTTCTTCCAAAATTACTTTGGTATTTTTACCATAAAGATAAATTCCAAATAAAATAATAGCCAAAAAAACTACCCCGGATAATATAAGAATTTTTTGAGTCCTTTTGGGGGATAGAAAGTCAAGAATAGCGAACTTTCTATGACGAATTTTTTGCTTAAAAATGTAATCTTTTATCTCTTCTTCGGTAGTAAACCAATTTCCTCCGATTTTCTCTCCTTTCATCTCTCCTTTACGAATTAGAGCGCTTAAATAGTCTGAATGGTATCCAGTAATCTTTGATGCTTGATTTAATGATATTACTTTTTTAAGATTCTCCATTTTTATAAAGATATATAATAGTTTATCGGGTAAACGAGATGTTTAAAAATGGTATCTCGGATAGACGATATTTTTTTATACCCTTATATTATAATAGGAAATACACAGCATATCAACTAGTTATCCACAGTTCGTTATGATGAGATGGCGTTCTTTAAGAAAGCCTTATTTTATTGAGTTTTTCGCCTATGTTTTATTAGGAAAACAAGTAAAATAAGCACAAAAATTAAGATTATTGTATAAATCAGATAATTAATATAAATATTGTCATAAAATTTTTCAACTTTTGGTATTGTTGTTTCTTTAATATAAAAAGAACCTTCGCTTATTATTGTCGGAATATTATCTTTATATCTATAAATTTTTACATTATAAGTTCCTGTTTTTAGGAGCGGAGAAGCAACGCTTTGGTAACGTTTACTATCCTCATTAAATGAAAATAAATATCGTCCCACAACTTCTCCTTCTTGGTTTGTAATTTCCATCCAATCATCGGGAAGCGTTTTTAAATTTGTATCAACAACAGTGCTTTTATCACCATCTATTGTAATTGTTTTAGTATTTGTCAGAGGTTCAACTTGCTGATTGTACTGATGCACAAAAAAAGTTTCTTCTATTAAAATTTCTGGCGGTTTTTCTTCAATTAAAGCAGGAGTTTTTTCAGAGGAATATGCGGTTTCGGATATAGCTACGCCTGAAGAAAAATTTCCTTCATTATCTCTGGAAAATAATGCATAAAAATATTTTTTACCTTTTATTACATTTTTATCTAAAAATTTTTCTTCCGATCCTTCGTAAATTAATTTACCTAAAAATGGATTTCCTCTGAAATGGTCTTCATGTCTCATTATTCGAATATATGAAAAATTATTATCTAGTGGGTTTTGCCAAGAGAGGGTAATACCAGAAATATCAGCAGAGGTGCCTACATTGCGGGGATTTGACGGCAAGGTTGTATCTTTAAAAAATTTTGTAAAGAAGTATATTGGCGTGTAAGTACTGATTCTCCCATTAGTGTCCCGACTTTCAATTATAAAGAAATACATTGTTCCCGGTTCCAGATTTATTATTTCCATTTTGTGATCTCTGGCAAAAATAACGCTGCTGAGAGTTCCTTCTTTTACTTCTGTTGTTTCACCCCATTTTATTGTACTTATTGTACTTACAAGACTGTTCCAATAAATGGTTGAACTGGTAAAATTCGGCTGAACAGACAAATTGTATACAAAAATATTTTCTGGTGAAGTTGTCCCGCCTTTTTGGGAAGGAGAAGACGAAGGAACAACAATAGCACAGTCAACCGGACAATTAGATGATGTTTCACCCGACTCGCATACTCCATTATTATTGCATCCACTAACCCCCAAATTTATTTGAATATCATTAGATTGAGCGTGAAGATAGGGAATATTGACGCACAATAAGAGCAGTATAAAGAAAAATGTCCCGTTAGAAACAGATCGCAATCTAATTTTTTTTATATTATTTATCATAAAATTTTAGCGACCGCGGCTTCTAACGGGATTATAAAGTAACAGCAGTTACAATAATTGGGGCAGTATAACTACCTGAAATTTGAATATGGCCTGCCCCGGATTCTGCGCGAAAACGGACTGTTGCAGTACTTCCATCCGGATGGTTGCTTGTTATTCTTTGAAATATTGTCTGGGGCGAAGTAGAAAGCCCATCCCAGCATTTGCTTGGAGTTTCATCTGTTCCGGAATTGCATACCGGACCAGTATTTCTAAAACGTGTGACTGTATCCACTCCTTCCGGAGAAAATCCAAAAGCTGATGTGTTAGAGGCAATAGAAAAATCATAATCAGGATCCGCTCCGCTTGGAGTGTAATTATCAAAAGAATCTAAGGCAGATGTAAGGGCCGGGGTGGTAGTGGCTTCTATGCTCATACTATAACCGGCAAAGTTATCTGTTGTTACGAGCCAAGATATCGTTCCTTCACTCCCTTCACCGGCTATGCCGCCGATGGCAGTCAAAGGCAAATCAAGGGGTGTTGAGATAGAGATATAACTTTCTTGCATTTGCCAAAATCCCGCATGCATATAGTAGTCGCCGCTATTTGAATACCCGGTACCTATTTCTCCCAGAGTGTCATTGATTTTATAACCACTGCTTGAAGAACTTTCTCCGCCTATATTAATAGTATCGGACATTATTTTATAAGTATCACTTTCCATAGTTTCCGCAAATATTACGCATAGAGGGATAAAAGCGGAAAAGATGAAAAAAAAGATTGTAATGTTTCTTTTCTTTAGAAAAGATGTGACATATTTTTTCATTTTTTTATTATTTTTTTCTTAACTCAAAGCGTGTCAAGAAATAATAAATTAAGGCAATTATGAGGAATAGGGATACAAATCCGATAAGGAGTATCTTCCATGGAAGTACCCAAAATGCCAAATCTATATTTTCATATTGGTTGCCATAACCCTTATTTAAAGAAAGATTTGCAGTATAACGCCCAAGACTAAATCCATCAGTCCATTTTACTTCCCGGTATCTGATAGAATCCGGGAGCACAAAATAAGCATCAACCGGCAATGTGTTCAGAACTTTACCGAATATATTCTTGATTGTTATTGTTCCATAAGGGACAAGGTGAACGTTGCCGGTATTTTTATATGCAATCTCAAATCCTTCCGGTCTTTGACTGTAAAATATTTTTTCCGGTCCGATTAATTTAAAATCTTCAACCTTTCCTTCCTCTTTCCCTTCGCCATTTATTTTAAGCAAAAAAAGCGAACCAATTCTGGAGATGATTCGTGTTTTGCCTTCTGTTTCTTTTGTCGTATCATTTTCTAATTTGTCCGGGTCATTTGATATAATAAGAGCGCCATAGTAACCCCTTGGTTCAGCATTGAGCGGCACAGATATTGTTACGGGGATAGTAATTTTTTCTCCAAACTCCAAACTAAATTCTGTAATTTCCGGAACAATGAAATCTTTTAAAGAATATGGGCTATTTGTATCACCCATAAGTAAAACTGGCTGATTGGGATCATTTGTCCCGACAAAATCTTCCGTGGTTAATTTAAATCTGACAGCTTTGTCAACACGATTGGTAACCGAAATATTTTTTACCATTTTCTCTCCAGGGTTTAAAAATACTTCTGTTTTGCCCGGTTCTACTACAAAGTCATTTTGTACGGTTACGCCGACATTTGTCTTTGTGTATGCTTTTGAATATTCAGGCAAGAAAAAACTGCTCAAAATAATAAATATAATGAGGAAACTATATATGGTTTTTTTTACAGACGAAGTTACCATTTAGGCTTTTATTATTTTTTTTATAATACCGTTGCAGTACCAGTGATATTTGCATGATATGCTCCAGCCTCGGCAAAAACTGTTTCTTGTTCAGCGGCAAAACAAATGGTGGTTAATACGCCAGCAATAGGAGTGGGGTCACTGGATGTAGCGATAGGGTCATTTGCCGTAGCAACGCCGCTAAATTTTAGCGAAGCATCTACAACGCCGGTTGTCGTATTTCCACAACTGGCAGCTCCGGTTCCCCAGGCAGCGGGTGTTTGAGAACCAAAAGCCGAGTATCCGAATTCTACAGCATTAGATACTGCCCATGTTTCAGGAGTTCCAGCTGTTGCTTCTGTGTAATCAGCAAATTCACTTGTTGCACTTTTCATTGCTGGAACAGTATCAGCTGTTACCACTAACTGATAACCGTCTGGGTCATTGGTTATTACAGTCCAAGTGGAAGTGCCGACAGATTTATGTTGAGTAATACTTAAATTTGGTTCCATTACTTCATCCGCGCCATTTGAAATAGATATGCCGGAATCAACAGTGAGGGTCACTTCCGCGCTATCTGCTACGGCAAACACAGTTTCTACAATTGAATAAAATTGAATGACAAGAAAAGCGGAGAGGACAAAAAGACCGGTGATAATTTTTTTATTTAAATTTATTTTCATTTTTTATGATTTTTCTAAAATTAATTTATGAAGTGAAGTATACATTTTTTCTTTTGAAAAACAAAACGGATTTATCCACCTTATCCACTTTATCCACACATGGTATAAATTTATAAATTTTATTGAAAAAATATTTTGCAAAAATAAGTCAAAATAAATCCACACACCTTTCACTTGTAAAAGGTGTCAGGATAAACTAAGATGTTTTAGTAGCTAAGTTAAGTTTGCCGTTATAGCTCAGGTAGTAGAGCACATTCTTGGTAAGAATGAGGTCATTGGTGCAAATCCAATTAACGGCTCCCTCGATCGTAGACTTGCGGGCGAGACCAGCCGATGTAGCTCAGTTGGTAGAGCAATCCCTTCGTAAGGGAAAGGTCGTCAGTTCAATTCTGACCATCGGCTCATGAAAAAAGATATTGACATAAAAAAAGAAATAGAAAAACTGGAAGCTGAAACTCAAACAGTGGACTTTTGGAATGATAAAAATAATGCGCAAACAACATTTAAAAAACTTACAGAACTTAAAGATAGACTCACCGGCGCCCAGAAATATGACAAAGGTAATGCGATTATTACCATAATTTCTGGTGCCGGAGGAGACGACGCCGAAGATTTTGCACGAATGCTCTTATATATGTATATGAAGTATGCAGAAAAAAAAGATTGGGAAATTTTTTTCATCCATGAACACAAGAATGACCACGGTGGATACAGAAATGTCTCTTTTGAAATAAAAGGCAAGGATGTATATAAAATGTTAAAAAATGAATCCGGGGTGCATCGCCTGGTGCGCATTTCGCCTTTTGATGCGAAAAAACTAAGGCATACTTCTTTTGCCTTAGTTGAGGTTTTACCGAAGTTTTCCAAGCTTGAAGAAAAAGATATTATTATTCCGGAAGGAGATTTGAAAATAGAATTTTCTCGTTCCAGTGGTCCTGGCGGACAGAATGTAAACAAAAGAGAAACAGCGGTTCGGCTCATCCATATTCCGACTGGTATTTCTGTTCATGCTTCAGAGGAGCGTTCTCAAGAGCAGAATCGCGAAAGAGCTATTTCTATCCTCCGAGCAAAGATTTTTAAAAAGGCTGAAGAAGAGAAAAAAAGTGTAGAGGAAAGCATGAAATTAAAAAACACGGAGATAGAATGGGGAAGTCAAATTCGTTCTTACGTATTGCACCCCTATAAAATGGTTAAAGACCATCGCACAGGAGTAGAAACCTCAAAAATAGATGAAGTACTGGCAGGAAGTATTGATTTATTTCTTGATCCCGTTAGAGATAGAGACACTGCGAGCCCTCGCGATCTCTAACGGGATTGAGGCAGAAAAAAATTTATAATTATGATATAATTGGATTGTGATTTATTTTAACAATGTTTCAAAAATTTATAATGAAGATTCTTTAGCTTTGGATGATGTGACCTTAACCATCACAACAGGGGAATTTGTCTCTATCGTAGGGCATTCCGGCGCTGGTAAAACAACTTTAGTTAAAATGATTTTAGCAGACGATGTTCCTTCTGACGGAACTGTTTTTTTTGAGTCCATTAATGTATTTAAATTAAAAAATAAAGATTTAACTAAATTAAGAAGAAGGATCGGTGTGGTGTTTCAAGATTTTAAATTGCTCTCTAATAAGACTGCGTACGAAAACATTGCTTTTGCCATGGAGGCTGTCGGTAAAACCAATGAAGAAATAGAAAGCGACGTTCCTCATGTTTTAGAGCTTGTTGATTTGAGTAATAAAATGTCCCATTTTCCGCATCAGATGTCCGGGGGCGAACAGCAACGTCTTGCCATTGCGCGCGCTATCATAAACCAGCCGGAACTCATTATTGCCGATGAACCGACTGGGAATTTGGATGCAATTAACACTCATGAAATAATTCAAATTTTAAAAAAAATAAACGATCTCGGAACAACAGTTATTTTAACGACCCACAATCGCGGAGTGATTGATTCTGTCGGGGGCAGGGTAATTACGATGGAAAGAGGCAAAATTATCAGAGATGACAAAAGTGGTAAATATATTATATAATAACCATCGTATGGTAATTGAACTAAAAAGAATCATAAAAACGGGGTTTATAAATTTTACCAGAAGCGGAATTGTTTCTTGGGCTGCTGTGCTTGTTGTTACCATTACTCTTTCTGTTATCACCGCTATCATATTATTGAACGCAGTGCTTCATTTTTCATTAACAGAAATTAAAGATAAAGTAGATGTGACTGTTTATTTCAATATTGGTGCACCTGAAAGCAGCATAATGTCTTTAAAACAATCCTTAGAAGGTTTGCCAGAAGTATCAGAAATTTCTTATATTAGCGCGGAGGAAGCATTGAAACTTTTCCGTGAACGCCACCAAAATGATTATCCGACTATTCAGGCGCTAGATGAAATACCAAATAATCCGCTCGGAGGATATCTTAATATTAAAGCCAAAGAGATTTCTCAATATGAAAGTATTGCCAATTTTCTGAAAGGAGATAATGCGCTGGTTTCAGGTTCCACTTCCATAATAGATAAAGTAGATTATAACCAAAATAAAACAGTTATAGATAAATTAAATAACATAATATCCGGCGCACAAAGACTGGGATTTTTGATTACTTTAATTTTGATAGTGATTTCTATAATTATTACTTTGAATACTATCGGATTGGCCATTTTTATTTCCAAAGAGGAAGTAGGCGTGATGCGTCTGGTTGGAGCAAGCAAGATGCGAGTACGCGGGCCTTTCTTGGTAGAGGGTGCAATTTATGGAATCATTGCCACCATAATAACCTTGGTTATTTTCTGGCCAATAACGGCTTATTTGGGACATTCTATGACTAATTTCTTAGGACTCAATATTTATGATTATTATGTTTCAAATTTATTTCAAATTTTTGTGATTATTTTATTATCAGGCGTTCTTTTGGGCGTGATTTCCAGTTTTATCGCCATTAGAAAATATTTAAATAAATGAGTAGAAAAAAAAATAATTGCAAGTATATTTTTGTGATAGGGGGAGTTATTTCCGGGGTAGGGAAAGGCGTTACTTCTTCCTCTCTTGGACTTATTTTAAAAAATCGTGGGCTTTCCGTTACGGCCATAAAAATTGACCCATATATCAATGTTGATGCCGGAACCATGAATCCGACCGAACACGGAGAAGTTTTTGTGCTTAAAGATGGCGATGAAACAGACCAAGATATGGGCAATTATGAAAGATTTCTTGAAATAAATTTGACTCGGATAAATTATATGACTACAGGCCGAGTCTATAAATCAGTCATAGAAAAAGAACGCAATTTGGAATATAAAGGCAAATGTGTAGAGGTTGTTCCGCATATTCCGCTTGAGGTTATCGGACGCATAAAAGAAGCGGGAAGAAATGCCAAGGCTGATGTAGTTGTAATTGAAATCGGAGGAACTATCGGTGAATATCAAAACATGCTTTTCTTAGAAGCTGCCAGAATGATGAAACTCTCATCCCCCAGGGATGTTTTTTTTGTAATGGTCTCTTATTTGCCGACACCTCAAAAAGTTGGCGAAATGAAAACTAAACCTACCCAACACGCCGTCAGAACACTTAATGCTTCAGGCATTCAGCCGGATTTTTTAATAGCCAGAGCGGATGTCAGTCTTGATAATAAAAGAAAAGAGAAAATTTCACTTTTCTGCAACATGCCGGCTGATAGAGTTATCTCCGCTCCGGATGTGGATAGTATCTACGATATACCGATTAATTTTGAAAAAGAGAAACTCTCGGATAAGCTCTGCAATATTTTGGATATTCCTTCTAGAAAATCAGATGTAAAAGCTTGGGGAAAATGGAAAAGTTTTGCAAAACACGCGCATAATGGCAAAGATACGGTTAAAATAGCTATGGTGGGAAAATATTTTGAAACAGGAGATTTTATTTTATCCGATTCTTATTTATCCGTCATTGAAGCAATTAAGTATTCCAGTTATACGCAAAATAGAAAACCAATTCTAACTTGGTTAAATTCCGCTGATTTTGAAAAACCTGCCTCGCCGAGTCAAGGCGGGTCTCCGGCAAAATTAAAGGAGCTTAAAAAATACGACGGTATTATTATTCCCGGAGGTTTCGGTTCTCGCGGAGTGGAAGGAAATTTGAATGTCATAAAATTTATCCGGGAAAATAAAATTCCTTATTTTGGCCTTTGTTATGGAATGCAAATGATGGTTATAGAATACGCGCGAAATGTTTTAGGATTGAAAGATGCAAATACCAGAGAAGTGAATCCAAATTCAAAAAATATGGTGATAGACATAATGGAATCACAGAAAGAACTTTTGAAAAATAATTTATATGGCGGATCTATGCGCTTGGGGGAATACAAAGCCATTTTGCGTGATGGTACCATAGCAAAAAAAGCTTATGGTAAAAAAGAAATAATAGAAAGACATCGCCATCGTTATGAAGTAAATCCGGCTTTTGTAGGCGACTTGGAAGCCAAAGGTTTGGTTTTTTCAGGACGATCTCCAAATGGTCATTTAATGGAAATTGCGGAATTGCCGAAAAGCAAACATCCTTTTTTCCTAGGCACACAATTTCATCCTGAATTTTTATCGCGCCCGCTTAGCCCCCATCCTCTTTTTACAGCTTTTATAAAAGCTTGTATCGGGAAATAGAATAAAATGAAAAATAAAAAATATTTACTTTCAGCCTTGATGATGATTTTTTTGATAATCGTTATTGTTTTTTGCTTTATTTTTAATAAAAATTCAACTTTGAACGACAAAAATGATAATCTTTCGTCGGTCGGAACTCTAAACCAGGAAACAGCAGACAAAGAAAGCGAAATTTTTTACGATGAATTGTGTCCAAGACGAAAAACGGAATATCCTGACTATACGGACATTGTTTTTTCAAAAGCCGATAAGTCAAGCAAATTGCCGGATGATTTCATTCCGAAAAATTTAAAAAATATAGAAGATTTGGGAGTAAAAGGGTCGGAAAAAATTATTTGTTTAAGGTTGGACGTTTTTAATTCGCTGAAAAATATGTTTGCCGACGCAAAAAAGGACGATATAAATTTGGCGATTACTTCCGGGTTCAGAACGGCGGAATACCAAAAGTGGTTGGTTGATTATTATATTGAAAAAGGGCAGCTAAATGGAATTGCCTTGCCCGGCTATTCGGAACACCAGCTTGGAACAGCGGTGGATTTAACCGGCAGTTCTATAAAATATAAGAGTACGGATGATAATTTTTATAAGACGGTAGAATATAAATGGCTTCAAAAAAATGCCAGCAAATATGGATTTTTTCTAAGTTATCCGATAGGGAATCCTGACTATAAGTTTGAGCCATGGCATTGGAGATTTTGGGGTATAAATGAATAAGATAGGGAAGCCGAGTGTTTAATGATTCCGAATCTAATTATTAAGTTATTGTTTTTTACTGGGAATAAAATGTAAAAACCATAAGAACCATAACAGCCAAAGAGCTCCGAATGGATCTTGCGTTAAAAGTTCCGGTATTCCCAAAAACCCGAGGAAACCCAAAAATCCCAAAGGCCAATTTCTATTTTTCATATATTTATTATAACAGATTTAAACCTGTTTGATAAAAGTGCAATTTTGTATTATTGTATAAGCACCATTGGGAGATCGTCTAATGGTAGGACACATCCCTCTGGAGGATGTTATCTTGGTTCGAGTCCAAGTCTCCCAGCCAATCCCATACACACTAATATGTTATAATAAAGACATTATGAAAAAACCATTTTTTTACGCATCGGGGGCGGCTTTGTATATTGTTATTATAGTTTTCGTCATACAAGTTGTGACTTCTGTCTTAAAGGATCAAAACGAAACTGTAATTATTCCAATGACTATGTTAAGCCTGTTTGTATTATCAGCGGCAGTTATGGGATTTTTATTTTTATCCGAACCGCTACAACTATTAATAGAAAATAGAAAGCAAGAAGCTATTACTTTCTTTGCTAAAGTCGTAGGGATTTTCGCTTGTTTTGTAGCCCTTTTTGCAATTTTACTTTTTCTTATTTAAATCCAATTTTTACGCATTTGGGGCAGTTTTGTGTTGAGAATAAAACCCTATCACTGGAAATTCATGGAAGTAGCTCTGAAATGGAATGCAATTGGTGTATAATAAAACAAAAGGTCGAATTGTTAAGATTAAATTAAAATGAGATGAATAAAAAAGTTTTAGTTATTATAATTTTAGTGTTGATAGTGGCCGGTGGTTTGTATTACGGTGTAAGTAGTTGGCAAAAAAATAGAGCAGTAGAGCAAATGCTACAAGACACGAATGGTGTTGGTCAACCAGGAACAGGGAATGAAGAAACTACAAAAACTCCAAATGATTTATTTAAAGAAGCCAAAGAAGTTGTTTTAAGCAGTAAAACTTTGCCGATTTTTACCGAGAAGGTGAGACCAGAAATAGAAAAGATTTTTGGTGGATCCAAAGTTACATCATACGGTAAATATTCGGATTATGAGGGTTCATTTACAGCAGTACTGAAAGTTCCGCGGCTAGTTGTACCTGAAGATTTAACCAAATTAGAGGAATTTTATTTGAAAGAGGGATTTGAGACTAAAACGAATGAAGTTTCTGCAAATTCCGGCACACTGGTGATGTCCAATAGTGAGGGAACGGAGATAGAATTTTCTTATTACAGTGATGATCAAGATATCAAGGTTTGGTATACGCCGGCTCAATAAGAAAAGGTTTGTTGTTTATTAATTAAAAGATAACTTTTAAAAATATGAGTATAAAAAAAATTGTAATCGCAATTATAATAATCGCAATAATAGTTGTTGGTATATTAGTGTGGAGTAAAAAAGATTCTACTACTGTTCCAGAACCGGTAACGCCGCAAACAAATTCACAAACAGAAACAGGGAAGCCAGTAGCTGAAGAAAAAACTCCCGTTGAAAAATATTTTGACGGAATAAAAGCAGTAGAACCAAATACAGAAAAAGGAAAAACAGTTCAAGCAATTTTATTGCCAATTTTACAGAAAATCTACAATAAAGAAGTTGATAGTAAAGTTATTGAAGGAGTAAAACTTCAGGAACAATTTGGTTCTATGTTTACTTATGTTTGTAACCGAGTTGTAGTTGAAAGCGATATGACCACAGTAAAAACTGAATTGGAAAAAGAGGGTTTTAAAACAGCAGAAATATCAGGGAAAAGTATGACCATGATGAAAATAGGCCAAAGCTGGGTTCTTACTTTTTGGCTTAATAATCAACAAAAAGCCGGCCTAGAAGTGACTTTCTAGCTCGTTTTTTTGCAATAATGTTTACAGAATAGTATTTAAAAAATAAAGGTCGAATTAAGTTTAAATTAAGTTTAAATTATAAAATTATGGAAGGAGAAATAAATCAGTCCGCTAAAGGAAAAAATACTGCTATGGCGATTTTAGCTTACATTATCTTTTTTATTCCGCTTTTAACTGATGCAAAAAAAGATCCGTTTGTTAAATATCACATTAAGCAAGGCCTTGTCATTTTTATCGGTTGGGTATTGGTTGCAATAATAAGTTGGTTCTTACCATGGGGACTCTGGATGATTGAGAGATTGCTCAATTTGGCTTTGTTTGTTTTAATGGTAATTGGAATAATAGCTGCATCAAAAGGAGAACAAAAACCATTGCCAATAATCGGAAAATTTGGTGAGCAGTTTAAATTCTAGGTCAAAAATCTAGGAAATAATATAATACGGACACTTTTAAATATCTAAATTCCCAGAAATTGTTAAAATGATAAAAAGTGATATTGGGAGGGGATAACTTTATCTACCACCCTTTTTTGCAAGCGTCATCCACTACTTTTTGCAAGCCTTTGTCGTTTCCAAAAGTCTGATCAATTGTATAAATTAATTATAATCGACCCTACTTAAACGCGTTTAATATATTTGCTAAAAGTTCTTGCGTCCCTTTGAAGAAACTGGTTGGGGCAGGTGGCGGTGGGGGATTTTGTTGTTGTTCTATAGGTTGTTCTTGGACTTGCGGTTGCATTTGTTGCTGTTGTTGCATTTGGTCACCCGGCTGACTTGGTGGAATAAATTGGCCAGGCTGATCCGGATTCATTGGTGGATTTTGTCCGGGCTGTCCAGGTTGCATTTGTACAGGTTGGTTAGGTTGATTTGGTTGCATTGGCGGTTGATTTTCACCAGGTTGGACTTGATTCAATTGAGGCTGAAAATTTCTGCATTCTTCCTGATGTGAATCACAATATAATTTACATTCTTCCGGGCCTATACATCCACCAGGACCGGGTCCCGGTTGGCCTTGATTGTTTGGATTTTGATTTATCATCGGTGGATTTTGTCCCGGCTGATTCGGTTGTCCTGGTTGCATTTGTTGTCCTGGTTGCATTTGCCCAGGCTGATTTTGATTCGGCTCTTTCCCTTGTGGAGCATATTTTTTGAAACATTCATTCATAACATCACTATACTTGCTGGGTATAAAAGAACCGTTTTTCATTTTTTCAACAATCTCGGCGCTTGAAGATGCTGTAATGCAACTTAAAACCTCTTGCGGTATTTTACTGAAAGAATCTCTCATCCTTTGCTGGCCTTCCTGCATTTTTTGCAGATCTTGTTCCGGAATCATCCCATTCTCTTTTCCGAAATTAAAACAAGTTTCTTGATTATCCGGATTTTTACAGAAAGCATCGCAGGCATCCCTGCTAATACATCCTCCAGGACCTTTGCCGCCGGTTTTTGTAGCCATTTTAGCTTCCTCTTCTGTCATCCTTCCGGTTGCCACGGAAAATTTTATACATTCTTCAACATGACTGCTTTCACTACAATATTTATCGCATTCTTCCGGACCATGACAAGCCGGAGGCTTAATCCCTTTCTTCAGAGCTTCAAGAGTTTTCTGCATTTCTTCTTTTTGGTTATCCGGCATAAGTCCAGCTTCCAGAGAAAAAGTCATACATTCTTCCATATGGCTGGGGTCACTACAATATTTATCGCATTCTTCCGGACCATGACAAGCCGGAGGCCTGATTCCTTTTTTTATAGCATTAAGAGTTTTTTGCATTTGCTCTTTTTGATTGTCGGGAACTATTCCGGCTACCAAAGAAAAAGTCATACATTCTTCCATATGCAGGGAACTGCTACAATATGCATCGCATTCTTTTGGTCCATTACAAGCCGGAGGTTTTATTCCATTCTTGATAGCTGCCAAAACTTTTTGAGAATTTTGCAACTGTTCTTCCGACATCATTCCGTTTTTTTGCGCAAAAGTCATACACTCTTCCATGTGGTTTGAACTGCCGCAATACTGATCGCACTCAGTTTGCCCTTTGCAACCTCCCGGACCTACCATTCCGTTATCAGCAAATTTTTTGGCGGCAGCTAACTCTTCAGGACTCATTAAATTGCGTTTTTCGGCAAAAGCCAGACAAGCACCGGAATTTTTCGAATTATCACAAAATACTTTACAATCACTTTTACTTTTACAGTTGCCCAGTTCCGGGATTGGATATTGCATATCGCCGGGCATTTTTTGTTCTTGTGGTTGCAATAATGACTTCGTCTGGGCATCAACAGAACCGATTATTGCACTCAAAATTAAAATTACGGAAACTAATATTGAAACACCCAAAGTATTTTTATTCATATTTTTATTTGAAAGGATTAATCTTTAAATTTGAAAATGGATTGGTTTGATTATAAGGATTGGGGTCTGTTTTAATAGGATTATTATCTGTGGTTGTTATACTCGGTAAAACTCCTTTAGTGGCATCAGCCGAAACGCTGGCTGCTGTTTTTTGAACGTCTTCCGCAGCTTGTTCAGCTTCAGACTTTGGAGGTTCTGAAATATTTTGTATTTTTGTTTTCCAATAATAGTAGCCGCCTCCGACCAAGACTAAAACCACAATTGCAATTACGATATATAAAATTTTATTTTTTGCCATATTTTTAAAATTTTTATTATTAAAGCGACCATTAAAATTATACCATTCATGGTATAATTTTACTATAAAATTAAATATGTCAATGTATATAACATAAAAATAAGCCCTATCTGAAAGGCTAGAATTTTGGTATGATAGATTTATGAGTCTTGTCATAAAAACTACTACTAAGCCGGAAGACGCTGCAAATTTTATTGCTTCTTCCATTTTGAATCAATTAAAAGCGGGTAAAAAAGTTTTGTTTTTTGTAACAGGCGGTTCATCTATTGTTGTTGCGGTACAAGTGGCAGAAATTCTTAAAAAATATTCATGTAAAAATTTAACTATCACTCTAACCGACGAAAGATATGGTCCCGCTGACCATTTTAATTCAAATTATTTTCAACTTGTGGAAAAAGGCTTCAATCTTCCGGAAGCCAGAATTATCCCAATCTTAATTGACGAGGACCAGAACATTACTACTGAAAAATTCGATGCAGTTCTTAATCAAGAATTCAGCTTAGCGGATTATAAAATAGGTTTATTCGGTATTGGAATAGACGGACATACTGCAGGAATATTGCCAGACAGCGTGGCGATACAATCTCAAAATTTAGCTTGCAGTTATGATACTCCTGTGTTTTCCCGCATTACCATAACACCGAAAGCGATAGAGAGATTAAATGAAGCGGTTGTTTGGATGCAAGGGAAAGAAAAATTAGAAGTATTAGAAAATCTTAAAAATGACATTGAAATATCAAAACAACCGGCGCAAATATTAAAAAAAGTTCCATTATTAACAATTTTTACAGACCTTAAGGAATAGATGAAATCCCGTTAGAGATTACTTATGTTTTATTACACCTATATCTTAAAAAGTAAAAAGGACGGAAAGCTTTACACCGGAAGTACAAAAGATCTACGGAAGCGCCTTATGCAGCATAATAAAGGTTTATCTACATATACAAAAGGAAGAAGTCCATTTATAATTATTTATTACGAAGCGTGTTTATTAGAAAGTAAAGCTAGGTCGAGAGAATTATTTTTAAAATCGGGAATGGGCAAGCGTTATCTAAAAAATAGATTGGGCGCTTCCTATCTCTAACGGGATGAAAATAGCAATTGCAGGTTTGGGGAAAATGGGGGCGCAAATCGCCAAAAAACTTCACGAAGACGAACATGCTGTTATTGTTTACAATAGAAGCAAAGGCCCGATTGATGAAATGAAGAATTTAGGAATGATACCTGCTTATGAAAGGGCAGATGTTGTAAATTCTTTTAACGGGGAACAGGTAATTATTTGGATGATGGTGCCAGCGGATGTAGTAGATCAAGAACTGGATGAATGGCTTAAAATAATGCCAAAGAAAAGTATTTTAATTGACGGAGGCAATTCTGATTTTCGTCTGACAAAAAAACATGCGGAAAAAGTTTCCAAAGAAGGGTCAGTTTTAATGGATGTCGGAACGAGCGGGGGTATCTGGGGTTATAAAAATGGATTTTCCATGATGGTAGGCGGCAACACCGAAGCATTTAAAATTATTGAGCCAATATTTAAAACATTGGAAAAACCTTCCGGGGCATATCATTATTTTAGGGAAAGCGGAGCGGGACATTATGTAAAAATGGTTCATAATGCCATTGAATATGGTATGATGGAAAGCCTGGCTGAAGGATATTGGCTTTTAAAAGAAGGCCCATACAAAAATCTTGATTTAGTTTCAGTAGGAGAAGTTTGGCAACATCGAAGCGTTATTACCTCGTGGTTGAACGAGCTTACTATGAATGCTCTGAAAGAAAATCCGGAATTGAAAGAGGTTGATGGTGTGGTTGCAGAATCCGGCGAAGCGCGTTTTGCCTTAGAAGTCGCTAAAAGTTTTAATATAGAAATGCCTTCTATATTGTCAGCCTTTGAGGTTAGAATTGCATCACAGAAAGGCAAAATTAATTTTGCCACTAAGCTATTGGCCCTGATGCGCAATGCTTTCGGTGGACATAAAATAAACCCCCACACCTAATACTGTAATGTGGCTTTGCCACGCACCTTTAGTGCATTACAATATTAGGTGTGGGGGTAAATAATGAAAAAACATATGAACAATAAACCGACTTATATAATTTTTGGTGCTTCTGGCGACTTATCAAGGCGCTATTTATTGCCTGCGCTTAAAAATATGCAAAACATGAATCGTGTAGGTGCGGTTGTACATGTTTCCCGAAAAGATTATGGAAATTTAAGAGATTTAATTACAGGGGACGGAGAGAAAATTTTTCATTTGGCGATTCCGCCTGAAGCTGTGCCGGATGTTGTGAAAATAATCAGTAATGATTTTGGTAAAGATAATGTAAAAATAATGCTTGAAAAACCTTTTGGCAAGGATTTGCAATCTGCCCAAAGCTTGGTAGAGCATATTGACCAATATTTTTCAGAACATCAAATTTATAGAGTGGATCATTATCTGGCAAAACAATCAATGCAAAATGTGGTGACCGAAAAGTGGGCCTCGCCTGTAGGCTCTGGGCCGAAGGATAAAAACAAAATTGCCGGAATAGAGATTATTGCCAGTGAAGAAATAGATATACAAGGTCGGGTTAATTTTTACGAACAGAATGGAGCGCTAAAAGATTTTGTGCAAAGTCATCTTCTTGAAATGGCCTCTGTAGTATTATCCGGGTCCTTTAAAACGGCTAAACGTTATGAAGCATTAAAGAACTTAGAAGTTGTCTGTGATTTGAGAGAACACGAATGTGTAAAAAGAGGACAATATGAAAGATATCGTGAGGAAGTAAACAATCCCAAAAGCATGACGGAAACATTTGTCTCTATCAATATGGCGTCAAACGATAAAGCTTGGCACGGGGTACCGATAACTCTGGCTACCGGAAAAGCTCTTTCCCAAAAATTAACACAAATAGTGATTAAATATAAAGACGGTAATAAAAAAATTTTTAATATTGAGCACGAGTCTGATGCTTATGAACGAGTTATTGGAGCTACTATAGAAGGGAAACATGATTTGTTTGTGTCCAGTGAAGAAATTCTTGAAACATGGAGAATATTGGATGCAATACAAAAAACGTGGGAAAAATCGGGAGATGACCTGATAATTTACAAAAAGGGGAGCAGGATAGAAGAAGTAAATTAATTGCTCGGTCTTGCCTAGATTATATTTTTTTACTTGGTATAATACAATTATGATTAATCAGCCATTACTTGATTTTATTAAGCAACAATTACAAGTAGGTTCAACTAAGGAAAAAATATCCAGTGATCTTTTGGCGAATGGTTGGAATTCGCAGGATATTGATGAAGGTTTTAAAGCCGTCAATATTCCAATTCTCAATATACCATCAGGCTCTCCCGTATCTTCTTATGGACATATAGATACTTCTATTTCTCCCATTACCCCCATTACTTCTTCCCAACCAAAAACTCATTCCAGTAAAAAAGTATTTAAGATATTTTTAATCATACTAGTGTTGTTTTTATTAGCCGAGGGAGCCTCTATCTATTATCTTAGAAATTATTCGGTAAATTCATCTGACATAACAAACACAGTACAACAATCGGAAATACCACTTCAAACTCCAGTTCAAACCGATAATACGCAAATAGTAATACCAGCCGAGCAGCCAGATAGTACTACTCCTACATCTACCACTCCAACTATTCCTCCTCCTGCTTTGGATACTTCTGTGCCAACCTCAACTTCAACCACACAGCCTGATAGTGTAGCCACAGAAGAACAATTAAATAAAGAGAGAGATACAGTAGCGAAAAAAGCTCTTGAAAATGCAGCAATAGTGGCAGAACCTTATTGGGATAAAGGGAGTTCTTATGCCGGATTTTGTAAATCAAATGAATACGCCAATGCAGTAAAAGATATTATTGAACCAACAACGCTAAATTGCAAAGATAGCATAGATGAATACTCTATTACTGCTTCTATGTCAAGTGGCGGATATTGGTGTGTAGATAATGTTTTTTATAATAATAGATCATCCTTTAACACAGGAACAGTTTGTCGCCAATAAAAAAGTGCTATAATTCACCTTAATGAAAAATAAGCTTATTTCTAAAACAAAAAGTACCCTCAAAAGTACCCACTTTTGGTTTTTGATAGTTTTACTGTTTATATTTGTTTTATTTTTTGTAGTTCCGGAATTTTTGGGCAGTAATGTAACCAATGGAGAAAAAGACGGAATAGATAATATTGTAAAATCCATAGGAGAATTAATTACGCCTATCGCACCACTTGATACCATAGCTTATGATAAAAAAATAAATGAGTTAGCCAATAATCCGCCGGACCCAATTGTCTATGAAACAGTTAAAACTGTTGTGACAGATGAGAATGGTAAGTCTATAACCAAAACTACCAAAGTTCCTGTTTCCCCTCAGCCAGTTATCTCGCATCTCTGGCCGGTAAAAACTGTTTATCCTAATGCTGGGGCAATTCTTCCATTTAATCGCATCGTTGCTTATTATGGAAACTTATATTCAACCAAAATGGGAGTTTTGGGAGAATATCCCGAAGCTATAATGTTACAAAAATTACAAGAGGAAGTAGCAAAATGGCAAGAAGCTGACCCAAAAACTCCGGTTATTCCGGCGCTTCATTACATTGCAGTTGTAGCCCAAGGGAGTCCCGGGGACGACGGCAAATACAGAGCCCGTATGCCATTTACAGAAATAGATAAAATTATAACCATGGCGGCAAAAATAAATGCGATTGTTTTTTTAGATGTTCAAGTTGGCTTTTCTACTGTTCAAACTGAAATTCCATTATTGGAAAAATATTTGAAAATGCCGCAAGTTCATTTAGCCATTGATCCTGAATTTTCAATGAAGGGTAGTATAAGACCGGGGAAGGCGGTAGGCACGTATGATGCAACGGATATAAATTTTGTGGCCGATTATTTGGCTAAAATTGTTAAAGAAAATAATCTTACCCCAAAGATTTTTATTATTCATCGTTATACACAGAAAATGGTTACCAATTATCAAGAAATAAAACCATTGCCCGAAGTACAGATTGTGATGGATATGGATGGTTGGGGAGAAGCAGCCAAAAAAATAAACACTTACCAGCAATTTATCTACAAAGAACCTGTGCAATTTACCGGCTTTAAGTTATTTTACAAAAATGATGTCCTAGAAAAAGGCACTGTCTTAATGACTCCAGCTGACTTGCTAAAATTAAATCCTCAGCCTATTTATATTCAGTATCAGTAAATTTTTGTAAAGTAGAATAAACCTGTAAGATATGTTATTATAACCAGCATGTTTGCAAATTATTTAACCACTAGCGCGCATGGTTTTTTGCCGGTTATTGTGGTTTCGGCTTTGATAGACAGTATCAACCCTTGTGCTATTTCGGTTTTATTTCTGACTATCGCTTTTTTGTTTAGCTTGGGGAAAAACAGGAAATTTGTTTTACTATCAGGAGGCGTTTACATTTTTGCTATCGCCTTCATTTACACATTAATAGGATTGGGAGCGCTTCAAACTCTTACTTTCTTTAACGTTCCGAACATAATGGCAAAGATAGGTGCATCCATATTATTACTTTATAGTATCATTGGTTTAATCAATGAATTTTTCCCCAGTTTCCCAATTAAATTAAAAATACCGGAGAGTACGCATGGAACCCTCGCGAAAGTTATTCAAAAAGGTTCTATTCCAGCCTTTCTTGTGTTAGGTGCGCTTGTCGCTTTATTTGAATTTCCATGTACCGGAGGGCCATATCTTTTCGTTTTAACCCTGCTTCATGATTATGCTAATTTCTGGAAAGGTTTCTGGTATTTAATTCTGTACAATTTTGTTTTTGTATTGCCTCTCATTCTTATACTTGCATTTGCTACAAACAATATTATGATAGAAAAAATAGATAAATTACGCAGATTAGAAACAAAAAGAGCGCGTGTAATATTGCTTCTTGTTCTTGTTGCGTTTGGTCTTATTATATTTTCATTATAAAAATAATTAAATAAAAAATTATGGCAAACGATCCAAAATTAATAAGTTTTGAAGAGCTCCAAAAAAAGATAACTGCATTGAAAGAAGACAGGGGAGTAGATTTATCCACAGAGGAAGATTTAAGCATCGCCGTTATGAATTTAATAAGCATGGAAGAACATTTCTTTTTTTCTGGAGCGAAAACAGGCAAGAATGAATATTACGATATGTTAAAAGAAGTGCGAGAAATAAGAAAAGTATTGCTTGGCAGAATGATAGACAAGACTGAAGGAGAAAGCTGGTGCATATCCAAACACTTGCTCGGGACCACTATACGACTGATGGAAGTAGGCACCAAATTGCAAGGGGATGGCAAGACAGAAGAAGCAAAACAAATGTTTAGTTTCGCCTATAAAATTTTTAACTTATTTTTTGGACTCAGGTTAAAAATTATCAGTATACCGGAGATTAAAGGCACCTTAGAAAAAGAGAAGCCAATGACCTATGACGATATTATGAGCAAGCTTGTTGATTGTTGTAAAGAATAAATTTTATGAATCCCGTTAGAAATAATATAAATATTGAAAACGAGGTATGGAAGTCTAGTATTATTAATTAATATAAATTTCTAACGGGATGAATCAAAAAAATATTTTCTTTTTAATAATCGGTCTTCTGGTTTTAGGAGCAATTGCGACTGTAATAATTCAATTAGGGGAGAAATCGGCGGTCATTTCTACAAAATATGACGCCTTTGCTCAATGTCTTGCGTCAAAAAAATTAACGATGTATGGAGCTGTTTGGTGTTCTCATTGTCAGGCAGAAAAGGCGCGTTTTGGGGATTCTTTTAAATATGTGCCTTATGTTGAATGTTCCGAAAATCCAGATTTATGTGTCGCAAAAGGCATAGAAAGTATTCCTACCTGGGTAAACGAAAAAGGAGAAAAATATGTGGGGGAACAAGGCTTAGAAAAATTATCGGAAATAAGCGGTTGTGAATTACCTAAATAGATCTAAAAAGATTTGAAAGATATATGTTCATGTGAACCGTACATTTTACGATAGAAATCCAAATCTGGATTTATGTTTTTTGAATTAAATACAACTTGATCCATTCCTTCCCATAGTAAGAACCAAGCTGCCGGCTCTAAGAAAACAACCAAAAATGACAAGAGTAAATTTTCAGTAGGATCTTTGAAGATAATAAACGTAGCAATTATCATACAAATAATTCCCACTAGTATCATAGATATGCCTAATTTTAATACTTTACGTTTTTCTTTCATTAATAAATAATAGTGTCTCTTAAAGTGTGCTGATAATCTTTCTTGGATTACTGTCTCGTGAGATATCTCTCTCTTTTTTTCTTCTACATATAATGCGAGTTCAATTTTATCGTCCTTACTATCACTCGTTGCTCTTTTAATTTCATCAAGAAAGTCGACAGAAAGTGCCCTTTTTGAATATGGCCTAATATCAAAGTCTGAAAAGATATCATCATATTGTTCAAGTCTTATACTAATCTCTGAAATTTCTATTGAAGAAGCTTTATTTTCCATAAGGTTATATTACAATAATTATAAAAAAAATGAAAGTACTTGCATTAAAGTGTTTAATTGATTATATACTGCCTTTTAAGTATAATAATAAGTATTAAGATTTAAATTTGAGATAAATTAGATGGATTCTAAAGAAGAAATAAAAGCTTGGCATGAAGTTAAAGTCAAAAATAGGTTTTTAAACGCATTCAGAGGTATGTATGTTTTTTATAAGACTTCAAAACATTTTTACATACTGATATTCAGCACAATAACGGTAGTATTTTTGGGATTTTATTTAAAAGTTTCAAGTTTAGAATGGATTGCCCTGATTTTCTCCATCGGCTTTGTGGTAGTCTCAGAAATATTCAATACGGCCATAGAAGTAGATATAGATCTGACATCTCCCGCATATCATCCATTTGCTCGTGATACGAAAGATCTGGCTGCAGCCGCTGTTGTTTTTTCCATATTTACTGCGGCCATTGTCGGGCTTATTGTTTTTCTGCCTAAAATTTTTTAATGGATGGATAAGGCAATTTTAAAAGAAATTAATTTACACAAAGATCCTTTAAAAGCAAAATTGCTTGCTGGATATTTTAAGACAGGAAAAGGGCAATATGGTTTTGGTGACGTTTTCTTAGGACTTACTGTTCCACTTTCACGTTCTATTGCTTCAAAATACAAAAATATTTCACTTCAAGAAATCAATTTTCTAATAAAAAATAAAGCACACGAGGTTAGACTTATAGCCTTGTTTATTTTAATGTATAAATATAAAAATGGGCCACAAAATGAAAAGAAAAAAATTGTAAAATTTTACCTGAAGAATACAAAATTTATAAACAATTGGGACTTAGTGGATTTATCAGCGCATAAGATACTCGGCGATTATCTTTGTAATTTTTCCCCATCACCTGGTGATGGGGAAACTCTGTTAAAATTGGCCCGTTCAAAGAATTTGTGGGAGCAAAGAATGGCCATAATTTCCACTTTTGCATTTATAAGTAAAGGGAACATGGAATGGAGCATAAAAATTGCCAAAATGTTTTTGGGTCATGATCATGATCTTATCCACAAGGCCTCGGGTTGGGTATTACGGGAAGTGGGGAAAAAAGATATGAAAACCTTGCGTAAATTTCTGGAAAAAAATATTTCCTGCATGCCTCGCACTATGCTTCGTTATGCGATAGAAAAGTTTCCGGAAAAAATTCGTAAGGAATACCTTAAAAAATAAATGTTAACTTTCACCCCAAAAGAAAAAGCCCTAATGCAAAAATTAAATACACCAGCTAAGGTGCAAGATTTTTTGAATGTACTCAGATTTAATTTTGAGGAAGAGGAAAAAACATTAAAATCTCCAGTTGTGATTCTAAGAACAAAAAGTGCGCATTGTATTGAAGGAGCTATTTTAGGTGCATATATACTTTCCTTACATGGTTTTCTGCCGCTTATATTGCATTTGCAGGCGACAAAAGAAGATTTTGACCATGTTATTTCTCCATTTAAAATTAACGGTCTCTGGGGTGCATTGTCCAAAACCAATCATGCGGTATTACGATATCGTGAACCGATTTATAAAAATATCCGAGAATTGGCAATGTCTTATTTCCATGAATATTTTTTAGATAATGGTAGAAAAACCTTGCGAAGATATTCTAAACCCCTTAATTTAAATGTGTTTGAGAAAAGTTGGATATTGGAAGAGGGTGACTTATGGGGAATAGATGAAGAATTAGACAAAATAAAGCATTACAATATCATCCCTAAATCTCACATTAAAAAACTCCGAAAAGCGGATAAAGTAGAAATAAAAGCCGGAAAAATTACAGAATATAAGAAATAGGATTAGAAAATGCTAAAAATTTTCTCTAAAAATCTCACAAACCAGTTCCTTTTTGGAGTTTCGGTGTTTGTAGGGGGTTGGGAAAGATCAATAGCGTTTATGACTGCCGCAGCGTTTTGGTTTGCAAGGCTTTCTAGACTTGCTGTTTGTTTTATTTGTGTATCCTTTTTTGCTGTTTGTTTTGTTAACTTTTTTTCTATTTTAAGAGGGACTGGTTCCTCTTTTATTTTCTCAAATTTTTGCATTATTTGATTCCAAGTTTTTCCAGAAAGCGCCGTTACTGTATAAGCGGTTCCCCAAATTTTATTTTGTATAATGTCATCTCTTATTCCTCCATCAGGATCTTGATTGAAAGCCAAATAATCAAGGGGAGTATTTCCATTTCTTATCCAATCTTCTGGTTTTTCATTCAACCCAAGTATGCCTTCCATCGCCCAAGCAGTAGAAGAAACATTATCCCAACCGCCATTGTCTTTTTGATTTTGTTTTAGAAACTCTTTAGCCTTTGCTAAGCTTTCTCCTATACCTGAGGTAGAAGAAAAAGCTGAAAGTGCTTCTATCCCGGCCCCAGTCATATCCACATTACTATCCCAAGAGCCGTCTTCTTTTTGTTTGCTTAAAATAAAAGCTATATCATCGGCTATCATTTTTTCGCTGGAAAGGAATCCGGCATTTTGTAAGACAATCAAAGCAAAAATATCGTCATTGTCTTCATTAATATCACCAAATTGCTTTCCATCAAAACTGTCAGTTATTTTTTTAATATAATTTTCACCGTTTGTATTATATGGATTGAGTCCTAGGGACATCAAAGCCATCGCATGTCTTTCATAATCCGTCAAAAGCGTACCTGTATTTTTATTTTTAAATAAATACTCTATGAGCTTTATCTTTTGGTCTTGGTAATCTAAAGTTGTTGCCAGTGAAACAGCAATCCAGTCTGTATAAAGATTTTCATCGAAAGAACCATTTTCTTTTTGCTGTGAAATTATGAATTCAAAAGCCTTCTTTAAGTCAAAAATCGGTTTTATCGGATCCTTGACAATATATGATCCTCCCTTTTTACTACTTGCACTGCTTTCTTGCACTGGTGGAATTTCAGGTTCAGGTATCGGGTCAATCGGGTCAATGGGGTCTATAAAATTTAATAAAATTAAATCATTGGGTTGTAATTCATACTGATTTAAACCTGTAGTCCCATCAGTCCCATTTAAAGACCAGCTCCAATAGTGATAGACGTCATTATTATCCTTATCTTTGGTCGTATAACCGGCTATATTATTTAAGGAATTTAAAAAAGCACCAGGAGCCCAACTCCAATTCCAATCGCTTGGAATTCCTGACTGTAAAATAGCGCAATAGGGTGTTGTTTTTAAATCCGAAGTGGCTGCATTATCATTATTACATGCATTAACATTTATATCTTGATTAAATATTGAATCAGTTTTGTCAGTTATAGTTAAATGAATAGCAATCGGTTCTGGGGTAAGGGGAGTAATATCTTCGGTAATTTCGGTAATTATCGGGGGATCTGTCACCCCAATTTCTTCTTCAGCGCGGACTATTCCAACGATTGAGGCTAATAAAATTAATACTATAAGCAGAATCTTTTTTATATTTTTCATAATTGTTTAAGTTAATTTTTAATTCACGCTATCTTCATATTTCCAAATTACAATATCTCCCGGAATCATTTGATAATTTGAGACTCCAATTGTTGCTTTTTTGTCATTTACATAATAAATCCAATTTTTGTCCCCGTTATTCTTTACTCCGTTTATCTCTTCAATAAATTTTCCCATCCCAGAATAAACCTTGTCCTTAAAACTTATTTTCTTTTCCTTTTGCAGCTGTATCATGAAGTCATAGACATTTTCTTTCTCCGTTATTGATGTTTCCAACTTTTCCCCATTAATTTGGAGAAATGCTCGGTTTGTTTTTTCTATCTTAGTTGAAGAAAGAGAAGGAGGGGAAACAGAATTTGTACTCCAGCTAACATCTTTTGTAAAAACAAAAATTGAAAAGAAAAAAAGCGAGATAATAAAACCCAACCATATTATTTTTTTATTATTTTTCTTTATAGTTTCCATCCCAGTACTAAAATTTTATTAATAACTTTTATCTTTATGTCCCATAATCAAAAATTTAGTACGGGACAGGTAAAACGAAAAAAATTCTGCTCAAGCAGAATTTTGGGGCCTTCAAAAAGAAGAAGGGATATCCTGCTCGGGAAAATTAAAATGATTGATAATCGGACTTGTCTCTGACGATTATGTCAGAGCTTACCGTAGCGGCACTGTACTGGAATCTAACCAGTTTCCTCAATCATTTCTTACAATTTTTTAACGAACCCCTTAATTTTATGCTTTCTTAATTATCTGTCAATTTTTACTGTGGATAAAGGAAATATATTATTACAAAGAAAGGGTAAAAAATCACTTGCCAAATAAAAAAATATGAATATAATTTTTTATTATTAGTAATTTTTTCAAGGCATATGCAAGAGTTAGATATCATAAAAATTATAAAAAAGACACTTTTAAATAAAAACTTTATTTATGTCTTTTTGATTAGTTTAGTTTCCTTAATTATTATTTTAGCTATTGTTTTTGGATTTGTTTGGCATTATCGTGCAAATGTTTTTGATTATTTTGCCAAAGAGTATTTACAAGAGGTACAAAATCCGAATAATGATTTAGGAAGTGACAGTAAATCAACCGCCGAAAAAATTATAGAAAAACAATCTATTTTTTCACAAGAATCTTTTGTGGTTAATGCCGTTAAAAAAACAAATCCAGCCGTTGTTTCTATTATTATCAGCAAAAACGTTCCAAAATACGAAGCTTATATTGATCCGAACCAGCAACAAAATCCATTTGGTGATTTATTCCCCGATTTTTTCTTTAATATTCCGCAATATCGCCAAAATGGCACGGAGAAAAAAGATATCGGTGGAGGTTCCGGATTTTTTGTATCAAGTGATGGGCTAATCGTTACCAATAAGCATGTTGTTGATCAAACAGGCGTTGAATATACGGTCTTTACAAATGACGGGAAAAAACATACGGCGAAGATAGTAGCCAAAGATCCGGTTTTAGATATCGCCCTTTTAAAAGTTGATGGTTCCAATTTCCCGTATTTAACACTAGGCAATTCCGATTCTCTACAGATTGGACAAAGTGTTATTGCTATAGGCAATGCCTTAGGAGAGTTTAGAAATACGGTTTCTGTTGGAGTAATTTCCGGCCTTGCTCGTTCCATAACAGCGGGGGACAGTCTTTCCGGTAGTATGGAAACCTTAGACCATGTCATTCAAACAGATGCAGCCATTAATCCTGGAAATTCAGGCGGGCCCTTGCTTGATTTGTCTGGAAATGTGGTTGGTGTCAATGTTGCCATAGCACAAGATTCGCAAAATGTCGCTTTTGCTCTTCCAATAAATAGTGTTAAAAGTGCGGTTGAGTCCGTAAAAACCACCGGCAAAATAGTAAGACCATATTTGGGTATCAGATATGTTACTATAAACGCCGAAATGAAAGAAAAAAATAATTTATCAGTAGATTATGGCGTACTTGTCAAAGCGGGGCAAAATCAAAATGAACTGGCTGTTATCCCGGGTTCTCCAGCCGATAAAGCAGGAATAGTGGAAAATGACATAATTCTTGAAGTGAGTGGAGTGAAGTTAGATGATGAAACCTCTTTGGCTTCTCTTGTTAGAAAAAAAAATATTGGCGATATAATTACTTTAAAAATTCTCCATAAAGGGGCCGAAAAAACTGTTCAAGTAACCCTGGAAGCAGCCAAAGATTAAATCCTATCGTTGCTCCCTCACCACATCTTTAAGCCGTAGGGCAACAAAAAGTCCGGCAAATGATACTGTGCCTAATACAAAGAAGAGATATTCAAAAGATGGAACAAGAAAAAGAACAAAAACAGCTGAAAGTGGAGCAATAATATAAGAAACAGAAGGAGCATTACGGAAAAAACTGATTTCGTCAGCATCCTTTTCACTTACAATTTTAAAAAAGTAGCTTTCATTCATAGTTTCTATTGTAGCAGCACCCACGCGTGTGATAAAAAGCAATAAAGCCCATACCCAAAGTATGGATTCTGAAATAAAAGGAATTGCTAAAACAGACGATGTCATAATTAAGAAGCCTGCAATAAGCATTTCTTTCTCCCCGATTTTGTCTGAGAATTTGCCTAAAGGAAAATTCAATATAACAAATGGAATGAGCATTATAGAAAAAATAATGCCTATTTTATCCCAACCGAAACCCATATATTCATGTAAATATATAGGCGTATAAATCACCATCCAAGAATAAAAAAAATGTAGAATGAAATTGCTCAAATATATCTTTGAAAGATGCCTATTTTTTATAAAAGATTTGATTGTTTTTAATATTGAACCCCTTTTATATTCCGGGTCTTTGAAATCACGCAAAAATAAAACAAAAATAGACATTACTAGAACCATGAATCCTGCACCTAAAAGATAAATTCCCATAAAAGAACTTTTATTAATAATTGAACCGGAAATTAGTTGAGCAACAACCCAAGCAAAATTTATAACCATCAAAAAAAATCCTCGCAAGGCTCCCACAGAAGAATTTCTAGAAAAATCTTCAATAAAAATATCCAATGAAGCAATAATAAAGTAAATTGACAAGAAATAAAGAATAAAGGCGGGGATTATAATAAAAACGCTGTTTCCAAAGGCAAGTAAAATAAACGATAAGAACATTAACAAACAAGATAGGAGAATTGTTAAACGATTCCCCAGACGAGTCAGAATTTTAGGCATTCTTAATAAACCTCCAATAGTTACGATAGAAGCGGCTACGTAAATAATACCTACATAGTTTTTTCCAACGTAAGTTTCTAGAAAACTTGAATTTATATAAGAAACGAGGGCCATCGGTATGGAAAATAAAAAAGTAGCTAAATATATTATTTTTCTATTATGTTTCATCCCGTTAGAGATTTCCATGAATTATTATTAATAGTTAATTTTATTTTTTAAGTTTTTTCCGTTATCTCTAACGGGATTTCATCTCCATAATAATTTTTTATATGCTTAACACTACGGGGATAACCAAAGGCCTTTTGGCGGTTTTTTGATATAAGAATTTTGAAACTGTCTCACCTAAGTTGGCCTTAATATAATCCAGGTCTACAGGCATTCTCATTCTATCTTCCACTCCCTTTTTAATAATAATTCGTACTTGACGCAAGAGTTCTTGATTCTCTTTTAGATAGACGAATCCGCGTGATATCAAATCCGGAGATTTTTTTAACTTTCCGGTATTTTGATCCACTAGCGCTATGATTACAAACATTCCATCTTGTGCAAGCATTTGTCGGTCTCTAATAACAACATCTTGTACATCGGAAATAGCAAGTCCGTCCACCATCATTAATCCGGACGGAGCTTTTTCTTTTCGCAAGGTTATTTTTTCTCCATCAGCGGAAATTTCAATGACCGAACCATTGTCCGGAACAACTATATTTTTTTCAGACATACCGATTTCCATAGCAAGTTCTTTGTGAAGTTCCAAGTGATAATGATTGCCATGAATTGGAATAAAGAATTTCGGATGTGTTTTTTTATGAAGCCATCTTATGTCTTCTTTGTTGCCGTGACCGGTAGCATGAACAAAGTCTTCTCCTGCGGTACGGTAACTTATGATACGTACGCCCTGTCTTGATAAATTATCTTTTATTCGCTGAACTGCTCTTTCATTTCCGGGAACAATAGAAGCCGAAAGGATTATAGTGTCTCCTTTATTAAGCGAAAATTTGGTATGTGATTTATTAGATGCCCGAGAAAGAGCTGCAAATTCTTCTCCTTGAGAACCGGTCATAAGTATCACAATTTTATTGGGTGGATAACTATTAACTTCTTCTATAGGGATAATGGTGCCTTTTTTGGGTTTGAAATATCCGGCTTCTATCGCTACTTCTATATTTGTTTTCATGGAACGTCCATCTATAGCGATTTTTTTACCGAGAGATTCGGCAACCTTAACAACATGCACCAAGCGAGTTATGTGGGAAGCGAAAGCGGCAATAATTATACGTCCGTTTATTTTTTTTATTAAATTTTCAAGTCCCTGATGTACTTTTATTTCGGGCAGAGAAAATCCTTCATTTTCAATATTTGTGGAATCGGTCATTAGAAGAAGTATTTTTGCTTTATCAAAAATGGAATATTCCTTTTCTTCCTCTGGGGTGACAACCCCGTCTATTTGGTCTAACTTATAGTCTCCCGGGGTAACAATCCAGCCATTTTTTGTTTCAACAATAATACCCATTGAATCAGGAATAGTATGTGTGACGCCAAAAAATCGGACTTTTATCTTTCCACACACCACTGTTCCATCTTTTTCAACTATTTCCGTTTTCATTGGTGGTAAATGTGGGAACTCTGCTTGGCGTTTTTTCATTAGAAGCACAGAAAGATTTCTGGAATATACTGTTGGGTTGCCGATACGCGAAAGAACAATAGGCACCCCTCCAATATGGTCCAAATGTCCATGGGTTATAAAAAGCCCCCGTATCTTATCTTTATGTTCTTCAAGGTAAGTTGTGTTTGGAATAACATAATCTACACCAGGCGTTTCTTCGTTAGAAAAATGCATACCCGCATCAATAACTATAATATCATTGCCAATTTCTATAGCGGTCATATTTTTTCCGATCTCTTCTACTCCACCAAGTGTAATAATACGAACTACTCCTTCAGAAAGGGGAGGGATTTTATTTTCATTTATATTTTCATATTTGCTTTTGTTGCCTAATGGACGATTATGATTTCTCCCTTGCCCGTAATTTTTTTTAGAATATTGATAGGTGGAATTTTTTGTGGCCCTTTTTTTATTTTCCACAGATGTCGAATGTCCGGAAACCGAACGTCCAACATCTGTTTTAGTAGGCTTTTTTTCTCCACTTACAACACTATGCAAAGCACTGCGAGTAGGTTCAATACTTATAGCACTGAAAGACAATCTAGTTTTTTTCATTTTTTTTGTGTTTAATAATAAAAATAGTTTTTACCCACACACTTATTTTTTTAAAAAATAAGTGTGTGGGTTTATTTGGAAAATATTTTCCAAACATTATCTGTTTTAGTATACCATAAATATGAGTTTAGAAATCTATTTTCTGGTGCGACAATATAATTTATAGAAAAACCTTCCAAATTTTTTGGCACGACGTATATGAAATCAGGGCTATATAAAAAAACTACCGGCATGTCTTTTTTAATCTCACTTTCAAATTGAGCATACTTGGCAATTCTCGATTTTTCGTCAATCGTAATAAACGCACTTTCTAATATTTTATCCACTTTGGCATTAGTATACATTGCCACATTAAGACCTGGATCTTTTATTTGCGAGGAATGCCAAAAAGCAAATAGATCAGATTCATTATTTATAATCTCTCCAAAAAGCAAAGCATCATATTTGCGTGGACGAATAACACTTTGGTTTAAATTGCCAATCTCAAAAGTTTTAATATCAACTTTCATGCCAATTTCTTCCAGATCCTGTTTTATTAATTCTGCCGATTTTACAAGTTCAGGAGCATTTCCAGTCGAAATAGAAAATTCCAAATAGGTTATAGTCTTTTTCTTTTTTTTGTCGGTGATTGTTTTCTGTAAAAATCCGTCTGTTCCTTTCACCCAGCCATCTTTGCTCAAGATATCTTGTGCTTTTTTAACTTTGTTTTCATGTGAAGTGTCATCTGCTTTTTCTAAATTTTGGTAATCAATCATGTTAGGAGGGATCGGGCTGTCAATCACAATTCCATATCCGGAGAACACATTACGAATAATACTGCTTTTATTTATAGCAAGATCCATAGCTTTGATTATATTTTTATCAGTAAAAATTTGATTTTGACTTTGGTTAAAAAAGAGTCCGAACACTCGAGGAAGCGCCAAAGATTCTACTCGATAATTCCCCTCTTTTAATATTTGCGCATTTATAGGAGAGATAGAACTTATTTTATCCACTTCTCCAATTCCTAGCGCTTTTATTAGATTTTCTTCACTTGAATAAAAGCGTAACGTCAATTTACTTAAATAGGGTTCGCCTAAAGCAAATTCTGCAAAGGGTACTAAATCATAATAATCTATTGATCCGTCGGATTGTTTGCTTACTTTTTCGATCTTAAAAGGTCCTGATCCGATTGGTTGTGTGTTTACATTGTTTAACTCAATGGGTGTGGTATTCCACAAATATGCCGGCATTATGCCAAGTGTTGTGTTTTCTAAAAAAGACGCATAAGGCTGTTTTAATATAAACTTAACTGTTTTTTCATCTATTTTTTCCACACTTACGCTACTCCAATTTCCCCTTTTAGGACTTTTTATGACTGGATCCTTTATTTCATTTATAGTGAAGATTATATCATCAACAGTGATGGGGTTTTTATCATGAAAATATATATTGTCTTTTAAGGTAAAAGTATATATCAAACCATCTTTTGAAACATCGTATTTAAGAGCCAAGTCCGGGATAAGTGTGCCATCAGAATTTTTTCTCATTAGCCCGGAATAAATAAGCGATACTAAATCTTGGTCGGCATCAGAAAAGGCCAATACTGGATTTATAAAACGAGGAATACCGATAACTCCTTCCGTTATAGTCCCTCCTTTCATAGGCACGTTGACCATAAAAGATTTATTAATATCCTGAAGTATTGTCAATGTGCTTATGCAAAGAATAGCTACAAAACATAAAAAAACAAAATACTCTCTTTTTGAGAAATTAGAGATAGCCTTCCTTATTTCGTTTTTTGACGGCAATAAACTACGTATGCGACTGTAAAATTTTTCCATAAAACTAAAATTTAATGCAAAATGTAGATTTTATTAGCTTCTTGCTTTTATAACAATAACAAGAATAGCAGATAAAGTAAAAAGAATTCCACAAGCAATGGATAAATAGAAAAGAAATCTTTCGAAACCTCGGCGGGTGTGGTGAAGAGTATCTCCATCGCTTCCCCCTAATGCGCCTCCTAGCCCTGCTCCTGATTGCTGGAGCAGTATCGCTGTTACTAAGACCACAGAAAGTATTATCTGCGCATAAGGCAGTATTGTAGCTACTAATTGCATACAACTAGTATCTCATATTTTAACCCAAAATGCAATCCTTGAATTCTCAATTGCGTTGTGAATCATTTTTTCTATGATATTATATTAAATATGTCACAACAAAAAATATCATCTTTAAGCAAAGAACTTCAAGCAAAAATATTTATGGGGGAAAGGGATTATAAATCTAACCCCAAAACACCTATTACCAACTGGCTTGTTCACACTAAAAGACACTGCAACGGAGGCAAAACAGTAAATGCCGGACTTTGGCTGAAGAAACACACTGATAATGGAGGAAAAATATTTTTAACTATGTCCGGGGCAGGCTCTTCTTTTCAACAGGGGATTATGATATCCGAGCTTATAAGAGCGGGGAAGATTGCCGCTATTTCTGTAACCGGAGCCAATTTGGAAGAAAGTCTTTATAGACTTGTTGCTAATAGCCATTATGCTTATATACCGGACTATGTTGAATTAACCAGAGCCGAAGAAAAAGAATTAGCTCGAGCCGGGCTTCGCAGAATCACGGATACATTCTTGCCGGAAGATGAATCAGTTAGAGTGGTTTTGCCGGAATTGGAAAAATTATGGCGTGAAGCGGAAGAAAAAAACAAACCTCTTTTGTGGCATGAATATTTCTTTCAACTTTTTGAAAGAAAAGCCATAGCTTTTGATCCGACAGCCAATCCGGAGGAGTGTTGGTTGTATCAAGCATGGTTGCATAAAGTTCCGGTTTTTGTTCCTGGGGTGGAAGATTCAACTATGGGAAATATTTTTACTCAAGCATCTTATAACGGCAATCATCCAATATTGTCAAAATATAAATTAGAGAAACCCATAAGTCCGGAAATAATTCATCATTCATTTCGTTATATGCATGCTTTAGCCGAATGGTATATGGATAACACTAAAGAAAAAGGATTAGCCTTTTTGCAATTGGGAGGAGGCATAGCCGCCGATTTTCCTATTTGTGTAGTTCCTCATATTAAAAAAGATTTTCTTTGGAAAGAAAGTGAAGAGATACAAGAAAAAGTAGTGCGTTCTTGGGCAGGATTTATTGAAATTCATTCTTCACCGATGAGTTTCGGTTCATACTCTGGAGCCGGTTTTAAAGAAAAAATAACTTGGGAAAAATTTGAAATTGATGCTTTTGGAGAGCAAATATTTGGTGATTACACAGAACATTTTCCAGACATCGCGGCTATCATCTTGGGTAAATAAAACTGTTGCGTTAAAAAGAGTTTCTTGAATTATATGTATCCCGTTAGAGATTAATTAGTTTAATGGGAAAATTTAAATTAAAATATTAAAAAAGTTTATTTAGTCAATAAATTATAAAAATAAGTACGAGAATCTAAAGATTCTCTATCTCTAACGGGATGTATATAAGAGTCACAGTTACGACAAAGGCAAAAAAAGAATCTTTTAAACAAAAATCAAAAGATTGTTTTGAAATCTCCGTCAAAGAAAAAGCCGAGCGGAATATGGCTAATACCCGTGTCTTAGAACTTGTGGCTATGTATTTAAAAGTTTCAAAAAATAAGGTCCGAATTGTAAATGGCCATCGGCATCCGAGCAAGCTCTTGGTGATAGATTTATAAAAAGATTTTTTAGGCGAGATCGTTCCAGACAATAACTTTCCATTCATTTTTTTTAAACCAATGATGAGTGTAGGAGCAAATGGCCATACTGGCATTGTCTATCGGATTAAAATAACTCAAATTATTATATTGCGAAGCAGTAAGGCTGTCTCCATAAAGCATGTAAGACACCACCATTTTTAGAAAAATTTTATGAGTGACCATAATAATTCTTTTTTGCCTTCTTCTGCTAATATAAACTAATAATTTTTTTGCTCTTGCTTTTAGGTCGGAAAAATTTTCTTCATCAGAAACCCGTAAATCGTCGGCATGATAACTATTATCAATGCGGTCAATGATTGCTCGAACTTCTCTTTCTTCTCCCGAATGGCCGATTATTTCAGAAGGATTTTTTCTTTCCATCAAAAGATCGGAGTATTTAATTTTTAGATTAAGTTCCTTCGCAATTATTTCGGCCGTTTCTTTTGTGCGCTGATAAGGGCTTGAGATGATAATTTGAGGACGCCCTTTATGTTTCGGGAATCTCATAGCTGTAGCTAAAGCCTGTGCTCTGCCTTTTTCAGTCAAAGACCCGTCTGGCCCTTGTCTTATGTTTTTAGCATTAAGCACAGTTTCTCCGTGTCTTACGAAATATATTAACTTTGTTCCCATATGCATAATATTACCATAAATACTCATAAATAAGGCTATTTTTTATGCTTGACACTAAGTTTTGCTTAATATATACTTCTCCCTGAGCGTCTAGTCCGTTTTGGATAGGACGTTTTTGTTTCAATCTTTGAAAAATGAATAGAAGTACAAGCCCCGCCACTGCGGGGCAGTGCAAGTTTGATATGTTTTTTTGAGTAATAATAATCAAAGAGCTAGGACACATGACAAAATGCAAAAACATTGCTGTTTTTTGTTTTGTTTCGTTCTAAACCCGTACACCTATTTATATAGGTGTAGGGTAAAACTTTTAGTTAGAGTTTGATCCTAGCTCAGGATGAACGCTGGCGGCGTGGATAAGGCATGCAAGTCGAACGGACTTCTTTTTCCTTAAGATGCGATTACATCAAGTCAAGAGTTATTTGAAGTTAGTGGCGAACGAGGTAGTAATACATAGGAACTTCCCCCAAAGTCGTGAATAATTCGTTGAAAGACGGACTAATACACGATGGTCTCGCAAGAGTAAAGTTTTAACGCTTTGGGAAAGGCCTATGCGATATCAGCTAGTTGGTAGTGTAATGGACTACCAAGGCTATGACGTCTAGGGGAGGTGAGAGCCTGACCCCCACCGATGGTACTGAGACACGGACCATACACCTACGGGTGGCTGCAGTCGAGAATCTTCCACAATGGACGAAAGTCTGATGGAGCGACGCCGCGTGATTGATGAAGTCCCTTTGGGACGTAAAGATCTTTTATGAGGGAAGAAGTTTATTGACTGTACCTCATGAATAAGAGGCTCCTAATCTCGTGCCAGCAGGAGCGGTAATACGAGAGCCTCGAGCGTTATCCGGAATTATTGGGCGTAAAGGGTGTGTAGGTTGTTCTGTTAGTCTTTTGTCAAAGCCCCGAGCTTAACTTGGGATCCGCAAAAGAAACGGCAGAACTGGAAAGTGCGAAAGGCGTACGGAACTTATGGTGTAGGGGTAAAATCCGTTGATATCATAGGGAACACCGAAAGCGAAAGCAGTACGCTGGCGCATATTTGACACTGAAACACGAAAGCGTGGGTAGCGAATGGGATTAGATACCCCAGTAGTCCACGCCCTAAACGATGATCTCTCGCTATTCGGAGTATCGACCCTCTGAGTGGCTTAGCTAACGCGTTAAGAGATCCGCCTGGGAAGTACGGCCGCAAGGCTAAAACTCAAAGGAATAGACGGGGACTTGCACAAGCAGTGGATTATGTGGTTTAATTCGATGGTAAACGAAGAACCTTACCAGGGTTAGAAATCAACGTGAAAGCTCCAAGAAACTGGAGCCCTCGCAAGACTAGTTGACAGGTGATGCATGGCCGTCGTCAGTTCGTGGTTTGAATTGTTCCCTTAAGTGGGGTAACGAACGCAACCCTCGTTGTGTGTTACAAGTGTCACACGATACTGCCCCCGCCTTAGTAAATTTTTTACAAATATTATTTTGGAAAAGTTTTTTAAGGCGGGGGAGGAAGGAGAGGATGACGCCAGGTCAGCATGTCCCTTGATACCCTGGGCTACACACATAATACAATGACCGTTACAACGCGCAGCGACGAGGCGACTCTAAGCTAATCGTTCAAAAGCGGCCTCAGTTCGGATTGAAGTCTGCAACTTGACTTCATGAAGCTGGAATTGCTAGTAATCACAGGTCAGCTAAACTGTGGTGAATACGTTCTCAAGTCTTGTACTCACCGCCCGTCAAGTCAAGGGAGCCGGGAGTACCCGAAGTCTCTACATAAGTGGGGCCTAAGGTAAGCTCGGTGACAGGGACTAAGTCGTAACAAGGCACGGGTAGCGGAAGCTGCTCGTGGAATAATTCAATTTGAAAAATGTTCCAATTTTGATTTATCAAAATTGAGAATCCCGCCCTCGGCGGGATCTGACCTCGGAGAGGTTGAGCTTATTGAGTCGGTATTGTGTAGCTCAATTGACTACACAATAGTTTGTTTGAACTTAAAACAATCTGACAAGCGTGGAAAGACAGGCAAAACCTGCCTCGCATTGCTAGCAATAGCGACGCAAGGCGGGTAAAAAAGTTTAAAAGAACGAAACAAAACATAGAACAGCAAAAAAATACCTCGCGCAAGCGGGGTATTTTTGTTATACTTTTTGCATGTCGGAGAATAATACTAAAATCAAACTAGGAATACTTCGAGGCGGAGCAGGAAAACACTATGAATCTTCTTTGCGAAAAGGCGGAGATCTTATTTCGCATATTTTCAAAAATTTGTCTGATAAGTATAAAACAGTTGATATTTTGATTGACAAAAAAGGCGAATGGCATATTAATGGCGTACCCATAAATCCTGCGGATTTGGTACGTAAAGTTGATATCGTTTGGAATACTACACATCCGAATGTTTCTTCTATCCTGCAAAATTTTTCTATTCCTCATATTAGCAATAGTATTTTTTCGTCCACATTGGAAAATAGCCGAGAAATGTTAGAAGAACATATAAAAAGCATCGGAGTTCAGATGCCCAGATCCATAATCCTGCCTTTATATCAAAAAGATTTTGATGGGACTAGAGAAAGATACGCTATTAAAAAAGCAAAAGAAATTTTTGAAAAATTTGGCTCGCCCTGGATTGTGAAATCTTTTACAAATAATTCCGATATGGGTCCCATTAGAGGCCGCGAGGGCTCGCAGCGACCCTCTGCCTCTAACGGGATGGGCATACATCTGGCAAAAACTTTTGGAGAATTAGCGGGAGCGATAGAAGATGGAGTAATTCATGAAAAAAGTATTTTGATTGAAGAATTTATTTCAGGCAAAGTTGCTTCGGTGCATTCTGTCGTTGGTTTTCGCGGAGACCTGCCTGCGCAGGCAGGACAAATTTATACTTTTCCTCTGGGCAAACCTTTTGGCAACCCGCCTAGACTCCCGCCTAGACTTGGCGAGGCTGGCGGCGAGGCTGGTTTTTCTTCCAGTGAAAAAGAAAAATTGATTTCTCTGGCAAAAGATTTGCATAATCATATTGGAGCAAAACATTATTTAAAATCTGATTTTGTTTTAAATTCCCGAGGCAAAATTTTTCTTTTAAATATAGAGTCTATTCCTGACTTAAAATCGGACTCGCATTTTTCCCAAGTCTGTGAATCTGTTGGCGCTAAGGCACATCACGTAGTTGAACATATTTTAGAAAGAGCGTTAAATAAGAGTATATAAAACGGGCCGTAGTATACCGGTAGTACACGCCCTTCGGGAGGGCGTAGACTGGGTTCGATTCCCAGCGGCCCGACATTTTGCTTTAATTCTCCCTTGTTGGTACAATTTACTTATAAAATTGTTTTTATCTGTAGCGGGTGATCGCACTCACATAGGCACATATGTTGGAGTTTCGCCATCACCCGCTTCAAATGGAAACAATTTTTTTATTCTAAAACCATTTTTGATTTTCAAAAAGTTATCCCCCACACCTACTTTTGTATTATTCTGATTTTTCAATAAAATTACCAAAGTACTTTACATTTTCTCGTAAAAACTCTTTTTTAGGATTATTCTGTTAATAGAATTAAAAATTGATACAAAAGTAAGTGTGGGGGTTATCCACAGTTTTGCATAAAAACTTATTGTATTATCTTTTAATATGCGGGATAATTAAAGTGTTCCCGCAATAATTATTTAAAAATATTTTTATTGTGTTTAAAAAAGATATTTTGAGGTCGTATTATTGCAAACTAAATTAAAAAATTAATTTAAAACTAAAATGGCAAAGAAAAAGAAAAAGGCAGCAAAAAAGGGAAAGAAAAAGGCAGCAAAAAAGGGAAAGAAGCGAGCATAGTCTTTTCCTACTTCTAAAAGGTCTCCTCCGATTCAAGTCAGAGGGGATTTTTTAGTTTTTATGCTAATATACTAATTATGAGTTTATATAGTAAAATATTTGGCGATACCAGTTCCAAATTTATCAAAAATACCAAAGGAATAGTAGCTGAAATAAACGCTTTAGAGGCTGAAATTTCAAAGTTGGCGAATGAAGATTTTCCAAAGAAAACGCAAGAATTTAAGGATAGACTGGCAAAAGGCGAGACCTTGGATGATATATTGCCGGAAGCTTTTGCCCTAGTTCGGGAAGCTGCCAAGAGAAATTTAAATGAGAGGCATTTTGATGTCCAATTGGTAGGAGGAATAGCGTTGCATCAAGGCAAAATCGCGGAAATGAAAACTGGTGAAGGAAAAACTTTAGTGGCTACCTTGCCACTTTATTTGAATGCGCTTATGGGAAAGGGCGCGCATCTTGTGACTGTGAATGATTATCTAGCGCGCTTGGGCGCAGTCTTGATGGGTCAAGTTTATAATTTTTTAGGATTGACGGTCGGAGTTATTAATTCACAAAACGTTTCTTATTTATACGATTCAAAACATACTGAAGAAGATAAAGAACGCGACCGAGTCGGAGAATTTAAAATTGTTTATGACTTTCTGAAACCGTGTTCACGCAAAGAAGCATATGGAGCGGATATAACTTATGGCACGAACCATGAATTTGGTTTTGATTATTTGCGAGACAATTTAGCCACGTCTATAAATGATATTGTTCAACGAGGACATTTTTTCGCAATAGTGGACGAAGTGGATTCTATTTTAATAGATGAAGCGCGCACCCCGCTTATTATTTCTTCCGCTTCCGGAGATTCTGAAGATTTTTATGTTAAATTTTATCAAATTGCCAAGCAGTTAAAAAGAGATACCGATTATGAAGTGGACGAAAAATTAAAAGCGATAACGCTAACGGATGCGGGCATAAGTAAAGCGGAAAATTTGCTCGGGGTGGATAACATATATACCGAAAAAGGCATTAAATATGCGCATCATTTGGAAACGGCGGTTAAAGCACAGGCTATTTTTGAACGAGATAGGGATTATGTGGTAAAGGAAGGAGAAGTGATCATTGTGGATCCTTTTACTGGGCGTTTGCAGCCAGGCAGGCGTTGGAGTGAAGGAATTCATCAAGCAATTGAGGCGAAAGAAGGCGTAAAAATAGAAAAAGAAACTCGTTCTTCCGGATCCATCACTTTCCAAAATTATTTTAGGTTTTATAAAAAATTATCTGGTATGACAGGAACAGCCGAAACTTCTGCCGAAGAATTTTTGAAAGTTTATAATTTGGATGTAATGGTCATACCTACCAATCGTCCTGTAGTGAGAATTGACCACTCCGATTTAATTTTCCAAAGTGAAACTGGAAAATTTAAAGCTATCGCTAAAAAAATAAAAGAATTAAATGAAAAGGGTCAGCCGGTTTTGATTGGGACTATCTCCATTGAAAAAAATGAACTCCTGTCCGTTTATTTAAAACAAGAAGGTGTCCAGCATACTATTTTGAATGCCAAGAATCATGAAAAGGAAGGAGAAATAATTGCCCAAGCAGGCAAGAGAGGCGCAGTGACCATTGCCACAAACATGGCTGGTCGCGGAATTGATATTAAGCTTGGAGGTAATCCCTTAGTGCAAGAAGAATATGAATTTGTAAAAAGTGTTGGGGGTTTGTTTGTTCTTGGGACTGAAAGACATGAGGCGCGCAGAATAGACAACCAACTTCGAGGCCGTTCAGGCAGACAGGGAGACCCGGGGGAAACGCAATTTTATGTTTCTCTGGAAGATGATTTAATGCGCGTGTTCGGCTCGGAACGAATAAAAAATATGATGGGACGTTTTGGTATTCCGGAAGATCAGCCAATTGAGAACGGTTTTATAAACCGGTCGCTTGAAAATGCTCAAGCCAAAATAGAAGGTTTTCATTTTGATGCCAGAAAAAATACTCTTGAATATGATGATGTAATGAATCATCAGCGTCAGATTATTTATGAGAGACGCCAAAAAATGATGCTTTCCAATAAAGAAGAAGTTGAAGCTTTATTGAAACAAATTTTAGAGAATAGGGAAGAAAAAGAAAAGTTAGACCCGCTTAGACTCAGCGAGGCTAGAAAAATAATTGAAGAAAAGAGAGAAAAAATAGGAGACGTTAATTTTCTAGAAACTGTCCGCAGGATTGCTCTTTATACTACTGACACTCTTTGGATGGAACATCTGGAAGCGATGGACTATCTGCGTTCGTCGGTGAACTTGCGCGCTTATGGCCAGCGTGAGCCGATTGTGGAATATAAAAAAGAAGGGTTATTTATGTTCAAAGAAATGGAAGTAGCCTTTAAAGAGCAGGTTTTATCGCTTATTCAGACAATAAATACCGATATTCGCCCAAGAATAACCATAGAGGATAATAGGCCAAAACAAACTTTAGTTACCAGCCATAATGAACCTGAAGAGTTTTCAGATACAAAGAAGGTTATAGAAAAAGAATTAAATATTGGCCGAAATGATCCCTGTCCTTGTGGGGCAATTAATCCGGCTACCGGTGAAGTCTATAAATATAAAAAATGCGGTCTCATAAACGCTCCCCAGCATCGCAGGTCGTTGATTAATTAAAAAACACCACAGAGTGTAAAGACATGAAAAGAATTCTAACACTTTGCATAATTCATCAACATCCAAGGATATTGCTCGGAATGAAAAAGCGAGGATTTGGAGAGGGGAGGTGGAATGGATTTGGTGGAAAGATTAAAGAAGGTGAGTCTATTGAAGAAGCGATGAGAAGAGAGATTAGAGAGGAATCGGGAATTGAAGTTAAGGATCTAAGTAAAATTGGAATAATGGAATTTAAGCTTGAAAATAATAATGAAATTCAAGAAGTTCACCTTTTTAAAGCAAAAAATTTTACCGGAGAATTGATAGAAAGCGAAGAAATGAAACCACAATGGTTTCACATTGATGAAATTCCCTTCAAAGATATGTGGCCGAATGATATATATTGGATGCCTCTATTTTTAAAAGGAAAAAAATTTAAGGGAAAATTTTCCTTAGGTAAATTTGATGCTGTTCTTGAGCAAGAATTAATAGAAGTTGATATAATATAATTTATGAAAAAATTAGAAGTTGGGGCAGTTTATAAACATTATAAGGGGACAAAAGCGAAAGTTATCGGCGAGGCGTTTAATAGTGAAACACGGGAGCCGATGGTTATTTATATTCATTTGGAAGATGGTGTTATTTGGACCAGGCCAAAGAGAATGTTTTTGGAAAATGTGACAGTAAATGGAAAAAAAGTTGAAAGATTTAAAAAATTAAATCAAAAAATTCTAATAAAACCCGGAAAAAAGCAAGGATGAAAAAATAAGGTATTAGGGTATAATGGCCAATATGGAACCACTGGCTTTTAAGATTAGACCTAAAAATTTAAAGGAATTTATTGGACAGGAGCATTTAACGGGCAAAAATAAGCCTATTTCCGTGGCTATTGAGAAAAAACATCTTTTTTCTTTCATTTTTTGGGGTCCGCCGGGAGTTGGAAAAACAACCCTTGCCAAAATTTATGCCAAAGCATTAAATGCAGATTATCACGAACTTTCGGCAGTTTCGGCAGGAAAGGATGATATTCGTGAAATATTGGAATCGGAAGGAGCTTTGTTAGGCCCAAAAATTCTTTTTCTTGATGAGATACACAGATTTAACAAAGCGCAACAGGATTTTCTTTTGCCGTTTGTAGAGAGTGGCAGACTTACTTTAATTGGGGCAACGACAGAAAATCCAAGTTTTGAAGTAATTCCAGCTCTTCTTTCTCGCATGCGGGTTTTTGTGATGAATGAACTTTCAGATGAAGAGATGAAAAAAATTGTCAAGCGTACCGGTTATAAAATAAAAAAGGATTCTCTAGATTGGCTTATCGGAATGTCCTCAGGTGATGCTAGACAAGCAATCGCCATGATTGAAAATACTATTTCTCTCTATAAAAATATTACTGTTGATAATTTAAAAAATACTCTCCAATCAAAATTTTTGCGTTATGACAAAAAAAGCGAAGAGCATTATAATACTATCAGTGCTTTTATAAAAAGTATGCGCGCTTCACAACCAGACGCGGCTTTGTATTATTTATCACGAATGTTGCAAGCGGGGGAAGATCCGAAATTTATTGCTCGCCGGATGGTAATATTTGCCAGTGAAGATATCGGCTTGGTGCAACCGACTGCTTTAGTAGTGGCCAATGCGGTATTTCAGGCAGTGGATACAATTGGAATGCCGGAATGTGGAGAAAATCTGGCTCATGGGGTAGTCTATCTTACTCAAGCCAAAAAAGATAGAAGCGCCTATAATGCATATCTGGAAGCGATGGAAGATGCAAAAAAATATGGAAATTTGCCAATCCCGATGAGTATTCGGAATGCCCCCACGAAATTAATGAAAGATTTGGGTTATGGAAAAAATTATGAAAAATATACGAAAGAAAATTTGATGCCGGATAAATTAAAAAATAAAAAATATTTTAAAAAATGAAAACTTTAATTAAAAAACTAAAAACAATCTGGTGGAGAATCAAATCAATCGCAGCAATGCATTATTATGGTAATCCGTCCTCAAAGTTAAAAATTGTCGGAGTAACAGGCACTAATGGAAAAACTACGACAGCCACGCTTCTTTATAAAATAGCAACCGCTTTAGGCTATAAAGCAGGGCTTATCGGCACAGTGGAAAATATAATTGCAGGGGAAAAGAGAGGAGCTACGCATACTACACCCGATTCTATTTCTTTAACTAAACTTCTGAAGGAAATGGTAGAAAAAGGTTGCGAATATGTTTTTATGGAAGTTTCTTCACATGCTTTGGATCAAAAACGTGTTGCGGGAATAAATTTTATCGGCGGAATTTTTACAAATTTGACGCATGATCATCTGGATTATCATAAAAACCTAGAAAATTATTTTCTGGCTAAAAAGAAATTTTTTGAAATACTTCCTAAAAATTCTTTTGCCCTTTCGAACATTGATGATGAATATGGCGATGTTATTTTAGAAAATATCAAAGCGGAAAAATTCTTTTACGGTTTTGGAGAAGAAACAGAAATGATAGATTTTTACGGCAAAATTTTAAAACTGAATTTCTCAGGGCTGGAGCTTGATTTTAATGGAGAAAAAATAAATTCAAAACTTTTGGGCAAATTTAACGCTTATAACCTGCTCGCTGTCTGGAGCGCTTCAAAGCTTATTGGTTTTGATATTAAAAAGGTAAATAAAATTTTAGAGAACATAGAACCTCCTCGAGGGAGATTTGAACACTTTTTATCTTCAGATGGTGTCCTTATCATCATAGATTATGCGCATACGCCGGATGCGCTGGAGAAAATTCTCTTGACGGTAAAAGAAATGAAACCTGAAAACGGAAGAATAATTTCTGTTTTTGGTTGCGGGGGAAACCGCGATTCAACGAAGCGTTCCAAAATGGGAAAAATCGGAGCAAATTTATCCGATATTGCCATTTTTACATCAGATAATCCTAGAAACGAAGATCCGAATAAAATTATTGAGCAAATGAAAGATAATTTGTCTCACGAGGAATCAAAAAAGGTAATAACCATTTCGAATCGTCGGTTAGCGATAGAGGAAGCAGTAGAGATGGCAAAAAATGGAGACATAATTCTTTGTGCCGGCAAAGGTCATGAAGAATATCAGGAAATCAAAGGTGTAAAGCATCATTTTAATGATATGGAAGAGTTTAAAAAAGTTTTAGATTAATGCAAAACTATAAAGAACAATTCAAAGGGAAAAAGATTACAGTAATGGGACTGGGGATTTTGGGACGGGGATTGGGATATACCAAATTTTTGGCAGAATGTGGGGCAGATTTGATAGTGACAGACTTAAAGCCTTCGACTGCGCTTAGGTCGTCGCTTAATAAGCTCCGAACATTTAAGAACCCCGAAGGAAAGCGAGCTTCCTACGGGGCAAGTATTAAATTTGTGCTTAGTAAACATCGCCTTGAGGACTTTCGGGGTAGGGATATGGTAATTAAAGCTGCTGGTGTGCCGCTTGATTCTATTTATATAGAAGAAGCCCAAAAAAGTAATGTGCCGGTAGAAATGGATGTATCGCTTTTTGTAAAATGTGCGCCGGAGGTAATGGTTATTGGAGTAACGGGTACAAGAGGGAAATCCATGGTTACGGCTCTTATTTACGAAATTCTAAAACAAAATGAAAAGTTTTTGAATAAAAAAGTTTATATTGGTGGAAATGTTCGTGGAGTGGCTACTTTACCGCTACTTGCCAAAGTGAGAGCCGGAGATATTTTGATATGTGAACTTGATTCTTGGCAGTTGCAAGGTTTTGGTGATGCAAAGATTTCTCCGCATATCTCTGTATTCACCTCCTTTATGCCCGACCATATGAATTATTATAAAAATGATATGAAAAAATATTTCAATGATAAAGCAAATATTTTTTCATATCAGAATAAAGAAGATGTTTTAATTATTCGTCCGGATATAAAAAAATTAATCCATAAAAATATAAAAAGCAAACTTATTGTAGTTAAACCCGATAATTTTCAGGAAGAAAATAAAGAATGTGCCATAGAGGTAGCAAAACTATTTAAAATACCTAATTCAAAGATAAAACAAGCCATAAAGAATTTTAAAGGTTTAGAAGGGCGGTTGCAATATGTGAAAACCATAAGGGGAGTAAAAATATACAATGACAATAATGCCACCACTCCGGAAGCCACAATGGCCGGGATAGAAGCATTAAAAGCGAAAAATATTGTGCTTATTTGTGGTGGGGCGGATAAAGGTTTAAATCTTGAAAATTTCGAAAAAACTATTAGTAGGTGTAAGGCAGTAGTATTAATTCCGGGTACAGGAACAGAGAAACTTACTAGTTTTAAGTTGAAAGTTGAAAGTCATAAAGTAAAAAGCTTAGATAATGCAATAAAAATTGCGTTAGGTCTTGCCTCACGCGGAGACATAATTCTTTTCTCTCCAGCTTTTGCCTCTTTTGGAATGTTTAATAATGAATACGAAAGAAATGATTTGTTTATGAAAATAATAAAAAAATTGAAATGAAATGGAATTAGATTTAACAAAAATTAAAAAGATATTTTTTATCGGAATCGGAGGCATTGGCATTTCGGCCTTAGCTAAAATGGCGCTTTCGCAGGGGATAGAAGTATCTGGGGTGAATGATGATGAAAGTCCCAAAACTCTTGACTCACTCCGCGCATCTGGTGCAGATATAAAAATGTCAAAGGTGGGCTTTGACATACCAGAGACTGATTTATATGTGTATAGTGATGCTTGGCTTTATAGAGGTCCGGAAATTATTGAAAATGCTAAAGAAACAGGCAAACCAGTTTTAAGTTATTTTGAAGCGCTTGGTATTTTCGCAAAAAAATATAAAGTTATTGCAATTTCCGGCACTCATGGAAAAACTACTACCACTGCCATGATAGCGGAGATACTTACAGAAGCAGGACTAGACCCCACGGTTATTGTCGGCTCTTTTATTAAAAAATTTAACAGTAATTTCAGAAAAGGTAATGGTGAATATCTTGTAGTGGAAGCGGACGAATACAATAAACACTTTTTGAATTTTAATCCATACATTACGGTTGTCACAAATATTGAGGTTGATCACTTAGACTGTTATAAAGATTTAGCTGATATACAAAATGCATTTGATAAACTTTTGTCGCAGAGTGAAAATAAAATTTTAGCCTCGCCAGTAGGCTCTGGGTCGATGGATTACACAAGATATTTGGCAAAAGTACCTAAGCTCTCTATTCTGGGAGAACATAATAGGATGAACGCAGCGGCAGCATTGGCAGTAGCAGACCTTCTCCACATTAAAGAAGATGTTGCTCAAAAATCTCTAGCTCAATTTTCTGGTACTTGGCGCAGATTAGAAAAAAGAGGAGAGACAGAAAATAAAACTATTATATATGATGATTATGCCCATCATCCCACGGAAATAAAAGCAAGCCTGGAAGCTTTACGCGAGCTTTATCCAATTGGAGAGAAGAAAATTACAGTAATTTTTCAACCGCATCTATACAGTCGAACCAAGGCTTTATTCAACGATTTTGCCAAAAGTTTTAAAGGAGCCGATAACATATATCTGCTTCCTATCTTTTTTGCCAGAGAAACAAGAGATGAAAGCATTTCAAGTGAAAAACTAGCCCAGGCCATCTGCCTGGCTGGGGATAAAGCCAAAGCTTTTCCAGACTTTGAATCGGCAGAAAGCTTTATAAAAGGCTTAAATTTTGGAGAAAATGACGTATTTGTGACAATGGGAGCAGGGGAAGCATACAAAATAGCTGACAAAGTATTTAAATTACCCCTATTTTAGCCTTATTTGTCAATGGGCGTAGTATAAAATGCCCTTATTTTATAAGGTTTTTTGAGTTTGACATATAATAAAATCATTGTTTAACTATTGACATTTAATATGCAATATGCTAGTATATAAAGGTACCCTTATTAATAGGCTAAATAGCCTTTTAATAAAAGGTATTTCAGCAAAAGTTGAATAAACCTTCCGAGAGTTGGCGGAGCATAGACCGCCCTAATATGAATAAAAACAATTTAATACGGTTTGCTCAATCTCTTATGCTTTTGCCTTTTATGACTGGGACAACGGTGCCTTTAGGAAGTATCATAATTGACACCACAAAAGAGACTGTTCAGACTGTATTTATACAAAAAGAGAATATTGAAGCTAATGGTATATTGGCCTTTAACCAGGTTGTAGACCAAAAAGCTGAAGACCAAAGAGCTAAAGCTAACGCTATTGATAGTTACTTTGAGTCGCGTGATATGCCACTTTCAGGTATGGGTATGAAGATGGTGATTGAGGCTGAAAAGAATGGTCTTGACTGGCGTCTTTTAGCAGCAATAGCTGTTCGAGAATCCACTGGAGGAAAATTTGACTGTAAAAAAGTTGAAAACAATCCTTTCGGTTGGGGTTCTTGTAAAATTGGTTTTGATTCCAATGAAGAAGCTATTGAAACTGTGGCTATGAATTTGGGAGGGAATAATCCAAATACTGAAAAGCATTACGACAATAAAACCACTAAACAAATTTTACGCGCTTATAATCCGCCTTCTATAGTACCCCGTTATGCCGAACAAGTGATATCTATCATGAATGCTATTGGAGACGAAGATCTAATTACAGAAACCAGAGCATAATTAAAAAACCCGACGAGTGTCGGGTTTTTTAATTTAGAAAAATCAGAAAACAAAATTTTTAAGGGGTTTCGAGCGCGACGGCGCGAGAACTTCAGGATTTTTTAAGCTTCAAAAAATCCGTACCGGCAAAAATTTTGTTTTTGATTTTTCTTCATTTACTCAAGATATACCAATGTCATCTTGTGTTCTTTAGGTTCAAATAATGTAATTTGGAAATTGTAATTTTTACCAAGTTCTAGTTTTTCACGAAGTTTTGTTTCTCCGCCAAAAGTTGAATTATGCACGAGACCTGCTACGCCTTCCTTTATAGAAACCAACGCGCCGTGTTTATTGTATTTAATTACGACACCTTTAATAATGTCACCTTTTTTCAATTTCCCTTCAAATTCTGTCCAAGGATTTTCCTTCAACGCTTTAATGGAAAGTGAAATTTTACCGTCTTTTATTTCAATTACTTTTGCGCGGACCTTATCATCTACTTTAAACATAGTGCGGGGATCTTCTACGAGGCCCCAATCAAGTTCGGAAATATGCACAAGACCTTCCAATCCATCTTCAAGTTTTAAGAAAATTCCAAAATCCACAATTCCGGCAACCGTACAATCTACTTCATCCCCCACATTATATTTGCTCAGAATTTCCTTTTTCTCTTCAGGATTATTATCTTTCTCGGAAAAGATTAATTTACCTTCCTTGGGAAGGGTGGAGATAATCATTACTGAAATTTTTTCGCCTACCAATTTCTTTAATTCTTTTAATATCTTGTCTTTATCCGAATCCAAAACGCGAGGATAATGGTCGGCTTTAAGTTGGGAAGCGGGCAAAAATCCTTGTATACCCTGCCATTCTAAGATTAATCCTCCCTTATTTGCATCTTTTATTTCCAGTTCTAGAACAGTTTTTGCTTTTATAGCTTTTTCGGCTTCGCTCCAAGTAAGCGCTTGTTTGGCTTCCTTGAGAGAAAGTTCCGTATATCCATTTTCATTTTCTACCTCAACGACTTTCGCCTTGATAATATCGCCGAGACTTATCTTTTTAATAATGTCTTTGGCATTGATAAATTCACGGCCGTAAATGATGCCTGTGCCAAAGGGCGATAAATCAACAAAAACAGATGATTTTTCCACTAAAATTACCGGACCTTCAACCAGAGAATCAACCTCTGGCTTGCTTTTGCTTCGGTCAACGATAGATTTCAGCACTAAGTTCTCTTTAAAATTTTCTTCTACCTGCCCCGACTGGTCAAGGCGGGCTGTTTCTTCTTTCTTCATAATAATATCTTAAACAAAAAAATCCGCTAAGAAGCGGATATAAGGCTTAGGTTCTAATTTGACTTGTGTCTCCTTAGGGTTACCCTAAATCCTGCTTTTAATATATTAAAGTAATCTTACTATAATTATATAAAAAAGCAAGCCCCTACACTTATTTTTTTCAAAAATAAGTGTAGGGGCAAGTATTTTCATTTTGTTTTTTGTTTCGTTTTTTGCTATACTATATATAATGATAATCACTTATTTTGGTGAACAATTTTTTAAGATTGCCCAGGGGGATATGGTTCTTGCCTTCAATCCTGTCAGCAAAAGTGCCAAGTCTGACATAGGAGCGCATTTCGGCGCGGACATAGCTTTTGTTACTACCAATTATCCTCTTTATAACGGAGTGGAACAACTTTCTCATGGCGAGCGTATGCCTTTTGTTATCAGTGGTCCTGGAGATTATGAAGTTAAGGAAGTTTTTATAAAAGGTATAATGTCCAATGCTTTGATTTCCGGTAAAAATTATATTAATACGATTTATTCATTTTCATTGGATAATATTAATATCGCATTTTTAGGCGCATTGGGAGATCCTGAAATTTCAAAAGAAGCCCATGAAGCAATTGATAGTCCGGATATTCTTTTTATTCCGATTGGCGGAAAAAATTTATCTAAAGAAGTAAGCTTGCTTGATGCTAAAACGTCCGCCAAGCTTGCCTTGGAACTTGAACCGAAATTGATTATACCGATGAGTTATGACGATAGTGCTTTAAAAATATTTTTGAAAGAAATTGGAGAAGACAGAGCTGAAGTGGTAGATAAATTAACCCTCAAGTTAAAAGATTTAGATGGAAAGGAAGGGGAAGTGATTATATTAAAAGCTATTTAATTTTTTTTATAATTATATGAAAAAAATAATTCATCATTTAAGAAGACAGCCGGAGGAAGTTCGTAGACATGTTTTGCATATTACTATATTTGTAGTAGCCATTATTATGATAATGCTTTGGATTTTCAGTTTGGGGAGAAGTCTGTCAAATTCTGATACGCAAACAAAAATAAAACAGGACCTTCAGCCGTTTTCCATATTAAAAGATAATTTAGTCAGCGGATACAATAGTACTAAGAATACTAATTCCAGTAATTAATATATACTTGTCCTGTTATAAAATTAACTGGACAAAATTAAATCACAAAATCATTATTAAATAATTTTATAATAGGATGGCAAAAAAAATTAACGAACCAATTGAAACACGTACCGATGAAATACTGCCAGTGGATGTTGTGACAGAAATGAAAGATTCTTATTTGGCATATGCTATGTCCGTTATTACTGCGCGTGCCTTACCGGATGTCAGAGACGGATTGAAACCTGTGCACCGCAGAATCTTGTTTGCTATGAATGAAATGGGGCTTACTTCCACTGCGCGTTTTAGAAAATCTTCCGCAGTAGTCGGAGATGTGCTCGGGAAATATCATCCGCATGGTGACATGGCTGTATATGATTCAATGGTTGGAATGGCCCAAGAATTCTCTTTTCGTTATCCTTTAATTTTAGGACAAGGAAATTTTGGTTCTATAGACGGAGATAATGCTGCTGCAATGCGTTACACGGAAGCCAAAATGTCTAAAATTTCAAACGAACTTTTACGCGATTTAGAAAAAGAAACGGTTGATTTCCGTCCTAACTATGACCAGACCCGTAAAGAGCCTGTAGTTTTTCCATCCGCAGTACCGGCGCTTCTTTTGAATGGCACGCTTGGTATTGCTGTCGGCATGGCGACAAATATACCTCCGCACAACTTGGCTGAAGTATTAGATGCAACAAAATATTTAATTGACAATGAAGATGCAAGCACTGAAGATTTGATGCAATTTATAAAAGGCCCCGATTTTCCTACCGGGGGTATAGCTTATAACTATCAAGATATGCTTCATGCATACGGGACAGGGAGGGGTGGAGTTGTATGTCGCGGAGAAGCGGAAATAATAGAACAGAAAGGCGGAAATTTTCAAATCGTTATCACTTCAATTCCTTATCGTGTAAACAAATCAAATTTAATAATGGCTATTGCCGAATTGGTACAGGAGAAAAAACTTGACGGAGTAAAAGGGCTTCGAGATGAATCAACTAAAGATATCAGAATTGTCATAGATTTAAAAAACACGGCAGTTCCGGAAAAAGTTTTAAATTATATTTATAAAAATACTCAGCTTGAATCAAATTTCAATTTCAATATTGTGGCCTTGGTGGATGGCGTACCTCAAACTCTTTCTCTTAAATCAATTCTTTCTCTGTTTATTTCACACAGAAAAGAAGTTGTGAAAAGAAGAGGAATATATGATTTGCGCAAAGCGGAAGAACGAGAACATATCCTGCTTGGTTTGAAGAAAGCGCTTGATAAAATAGATCAAGTAATTAAGATTATCCGTGGGTCCAAAGACGGACAAATTGCCAAATTTAATTTAATAAAAGAATTTAAATTTTCAGAATTGCAAGCAGTGGCCATACTTGAAATGAAATTGCAAAAATTGGCCGGGCTTGAAAGAAAAGCGGTGGAAAACGAGCTTGAGGAAAAACAGAAATTTATCAAAGAAACAAAGGATCTTTTGGCAAGTCCTAAGAAAATACTCGGAGTCATATCCGAAGAATTGAAAGAAACTCGGGAAAAGTATGCTGATGAGCGCAGAACAAAAATAATCAAAGGCGGAAATAAAGAAATTAATGATGAAGACTTGATACCGGACAAAGAAACGATGCTTGTTTTTTCTGCCGGCGGATATGTTAAACGCACTGACCCATCTGAATATCGTTCACAAAAACGAGGGGGAGTCGGAGTGGTTGATCTTGAAACCAAAGAAGAGGATTTTGTAACGATGCTTGTGTCAGGATCCACTCACAGCGATCTCTTATTCTTTACTAATTTAGGTAAAGCCTATCAGATGAAAATGTATGACATCCCGGAAGGTCGTCGTGCCACTCGGGGTAAATCAATCATGAATTTTCTGGCGCTCAATAACGACGAGAAAGTCACGTCTATTTTGCCGATGTTAAAAGATTTTGATAAAAATGGGTCTTCACTTATGCTGGTAACAAAAAATGGCACGGCTAAAAAAATGTCCAGCGCCAGCTTTAAAGATGTTCGCAGAAGTGGAATTATTTCCATTCGTTTAGATAAAGGGGACCAACTAGTTTCCGCATTATTGGTTGAAAAAGGGGATGAGGTAATGGTGGCCACTGGTGGCGGACAATCTATCAGGTTTAAAGAATCCGATATAAGGGAAATGGGTAGGACGGCCGGAGGCGTACGCGGAATAAAACTCGGAAAAGGCGATGAGGTTATTAGTGTAGATGTTGTAAAAAAAGACAATAAAGATGGCGCATTTTTGACCATGAGCGCGAATGGTTTTGGCAAAAAGACTTCCTTAAAAGAATATAAAGTTCAAAAAAGAGGAGGTTCCGGCATTAAAACTGCTAAAGTAACGCCTAAAACTGGCAGGCTTATAGTCGCCAGGGTGTTGACCGGAGGCGAAGAGGAATTGATAGCTATGTCTAAGAAAGGTCAAGTCATCAGAACGGCCCTGAAAGATATTTCATCTCTGGGTAGGCAAACTCAAGGTGTGACCATTATGCGTCTCCGCGCCGGGGATAGTATCGCTTCTCTCGTTTGCGCGTAATAAAAATAAGAAATGCTATATGTCAAAGAGTACCTTCGACATATTGGTGTATCTTAATAGTAAAAATTATTTATGAAAAAAGCTCTAATAATAATTGATATCCAAAAAGGTTTTATAAATAAATTAACAAATAAAATTCCTTCTCGAATTAGGAGTTTTATTTTAAGGAACAGAGGAAAATATAATTTGATTATTTTTACAAAATATATGAATCGTAAAAATAGCAATTTTGTTAAAAATTTAAATTGGAAAGGATTTATGGATGATAAACAAACTGCCATAATTGATGAACTTAAAGAATTTATAAATAATAAAAATCTTTATAAAAAATATACCTATGGCAGTTTTGTTGATAATAAATTATTAAAGTATCTTAAAAGGAATAAAATTAAACAAGTTGATTTAGCCGGTATTGATACGGAAAATTGTGTACTTACTTTTGCCAGAGACGCTTTTGATAGGGGATTTAGGGTGGTAGTTTTTAAAAATCTTTCTGCAAGTCATTCCAATATTAAACTACATAAAGCAGCCTTAAAAATAATAGAAGAAAATATAGGTAATGTAATATAAGATGTCAAAGTGTCTCTTTGACATCAAAATTTAGTGTTTCTTTTATAAAGCTATTTTGATTACCAAAAACTGAAATTAGTAGTTCTTTGTTAATTATTGGCAAGTTTCTATTAGAAGAAAAATCTTGATAGCTACTCCATTTGTAATCTTCGGGAGTTTTTACCAATCTATCTTTTACAGGATTCATATGAATATAAGCCGATGTCCACATGAGTTGAGGATTATTTTCCATAAGTACTGCCTTAAAACAATCTTGAAAAGTATGTCCGGCACTATCATATTTATTATTTATGTATTTAGAATAACTGGCACATACCTTTGAAATTAATTTTGAAATTGGAATATCTCCAACTTGTTCAATCAGTAAGTGAAAGTGATTTGGCATTAAACAGAATGTATGCAATTTAAAATTATTTTTATTTATGTTAGTAATTCTAATTCTTGAATAGGGTATAGCAATTAATTTTTCTTTATTTAATTCTTCTTCGGTAAATCCCAAACAAAGTCCAAGTCTAAAAAGAAAAGCCCTATAATCTTGTTCGTCAAAAAATATTTTTTTCTTGTTATTACCTCTGTTATAAATATGGGCAATTGATCCGCTATTGAATTTTTTATAGTCTCTATTATTCATTATTATATTATGTCAAAGTGTCTCTTTGACAGCAAGTACTTTTGTTGATAACTATCACACAAATATTATTTTTTAAGCTATAATATAACCATGTTCACCGACCCGGTAAAAAACTTAAAAGCCTTTGATTTAAGGGAAAATATGATTGTGGCGGATTTGGGCGCTGGTTCCGGCTTTTATACTATTCCTGCGGCAGGAATAGTTTCCAGGGGAAAAGTTTATGCCATTGAAATACAAAAAGATTTTTTAACAACAATCAAAAATAAGGCGGCAGAGGCTCATCTTAATAATCTGGAATGCTTCGTAGGGGATATTGAAAAAATAGGCGGGACAAAATTAAAAGACAATATAGTAGATGCCGTAATTGCTTCCAATATACTTTTTCAAGTGGAAGACAAAGATAAATTTATAGAAGAAGCAAAAAGAATATTGAAACCCAATGGCAAACTCCTTCTTATTGATTGGTCTGATAATTCGTCCGGTATCGGAGCCAGTTTTGATAAAATTATTCCTAAAAATAAGGCGCGGGAAATGTTTGAAAAGGAAGGTTTCATATGGCAGCGGGATATTTCCGCTGGAGACCATCATTATGGTATGATTCTAGTAAAGGGAAATGAATCCCGTTAGAGATTGCATGGTTAATAAATCAGATAATATATAAAAAATGACTTTATGTCGAAAATTTTAATAAAAAGTAATATAACTACGGGAATGCAAAGCATTTCCTATCTCTAACGAGATGAAAGGAAATTTCCAAATTATAATTTTAATCGTATTCATTGTTGCTGCTATTTTAGGTGTTTTGGTTTTTTCGGGCGCAATACCTCTTGGAAGTGATGGAGGCGATACCGGAATACAGGGCACGGTTGTTTTGTGGGGCACAATAAAAGCGGGAATTATTAACACTTTGCTTGATGACTTTAATCGTGGCAATCCCACTTTTATCGTAAAATATGTGGAAAAATCTCCGGATACTTTTGATAACGATTTATTGGAAGCACTCGCTGCTGGAGTTGGTCCGGATATGTTTTTTATAACTGATGATTTGGTATTTAAATACAGTAATAAAATTTATACTATTCCATATGCAAGTTTCCCGGTTAATACTTTTAAAAATACTTTTGTCGGCGCGGGAGAAGTTTTTTTGACTTCAAAAGGAGTTTTAGCTTTCCCGATTACTGTTGACCCTATGATGATGTATTACAACAGAACCATTCTTGATGCGAATGGTGTTGCTTACCCTCCGGCATATTGGGATGAATTTGCCAATTTTGTTTCGCTTTTGACTAAAAAGGACAGTAGAGGCGTGATTTTAAAAAGCACAGTGGCCATGGGGCAGTTTTCAAATGTTTTACACGCCAAAGATATATTATCCGCTCTTTTTATGCAGGCAGGAAATTCAATTGTAGCCGAGAAAAATGGGGTTTTTATATCTACCTTAAGCCAGAGCGATGGAAAATATGACTTGGGTTCTATCTTGGAATTTTATACGAATTTTGCCGACCCATTAAACAGTCTTTATTCTTGGAATAAATCTTTTTCCGATTCGCAAAATGCTTTCAGTGCGGAAGATTTGGCATTTTATTTTGGTTATGCGAGCGAATTGGAATCCTTGGTTAATAAAAATCCAAATCAAAATTTCTTGGTTACGTCTATGCCTCAGATTAGAAATAGCAATTTAAAATTAACTTCTGCCCGTACCACAGGCGTTGCCATCTCTTCCTTCTCTAAAAACTTTAATACTGCCTTTACGGCAGCAGGTCTTTTGTCCAGCGGGGATTTTGCTTCAGAGCTTGCTGCTTCTTTAGGAATTGCTCCGGCTCGCCGAGACTTGCTTAACGCTAAGCCAACGGATGCATATTTGCCAACCTTTTATGCTTCGGCATTTTTTGCAAAAAGCTGGCTTGATCCATCGCCCCAGAATACCGATAATATTTTCCAAGGGATGGTTGAAAAAGTGCTTTCCGGCAGTATGTCCGTGACCCAAGCTGTGAGTGATGCCAGCGCCAAGCTTGGATTATTATTGGTTAAATAAATTTATGAAAAAAACTAATTTAAAATTATTTCTGATTGCTGCCTTTGTTTTAGTTGGATTTTTTTCATTATATTTTTTTAGTACAGAAGTCTTGGCGCAAGATACTAATTTGGTTCCTTGCGGAACAATACGTGATGCGAACAATAACATAACGAACCCCTGCGGTTTTAATGACATAATGACTTTAATAAATACGGTAGTAAAATTTATTTTTATTAATTTGGCTTTACCTATCGCTGCTATAATGTTCGCCTATGCGGGATTTGAGCTTGTAACTTCGGGAGGGGAGACTTCCAAAAGAGAAAGAGCCAAGAGAATATTTATCAATGTAGCTATTGGTCTGATTGTAGTGGCGGCCGCTTTCCTTATAGTTCAGACAGTATTAAAAATAGCAGGATATGATACAGGTAATGGGTGGAATTGGTTTGGATTTTAAGGTTATAAAGAATATAACCCTGTAGTAGAATTTTGGAAAAATTTCACTACGGGGTATAATATAAACATGAATTACATTAAGAAAAACTTGCCCAAAATTATTTTAGTAACTTTTATATTAGCTTTACCGATTTTATCTTTAGCCCAAAATGGTACAAATCCTCCTCCCGCAGGTAATGGTACAAATCCCCCTGCTACAGGTAACGTAAAAATTGTTAACCCTATACATTCAGAAACATTAACCGGGTTAATTAAGACTATTCTGGAAGGAGTAATCAAAATCGGTATGCCCATTATTGTTTTAGCTATTATTTATTCTGGTTTTCTTTTTGTCAGGGCGCAAGGCAATTCGGAAAAATTAAATGAAGCTAAGCGTACCCTGCTTTACACTTTAATCGGCGCAGCGATACTCCTGGGGTCGTGGGGTATTGCCTTGCTTATAACAAATACAGTCAAAGCCCTGTAGTAGAGCATAGCTCACTACCGGGTATACATTATTAAATAATATTTGTTGATTTTAAATAAAATTTTATGTTATGCACTTTAGCAGCCAATCCTAAACTTCAAGACCTTTTAAGTTATATAAGCTGTATTATTAATGGATCGGTGATCCCTGTTATTTTCGGCTTAGCTATAGTTATGTTTATTTGGGGAGTGGTTCAATACGTTATAAATAGCGATGAGGAAGCAAAAAAAGAGAAAGGCAAGCAATTTATGATTTGGGGCATTATCGGTTTGGCGGTAATGGTAGGTATTTGGGGACTAGTCAAGATAGTAGGGTCTACCTTTGGTATTGAGTATGTTATTCCACAATTAAATTAGTTGGCTTGCCCCCACACTTATTTTCCCTTAAAATAAGTGTGGGGGCTTGCATTACTTATTTTGTTTTTTGTGATATAATATGGGTATATTATTATTAGGTCGCTTTTATTATTAATATTATTATAAGAATTTATGAAGAAAAAATTAGGTGTGTTGTCGGGTGCTGTTTTAAGTTTTATGCCACTTATGGCTTTAGCGCAAAATGCGACAGGTTGTGACAGTGTACAACTTGGAACAATCCAAAGTATAATTTGTAAAATCGGTAATATTTTGGATACTATTATCCCGGTTCTTGTTGTTTTAGGGGTAGTCTACTTTGTTTGGGGAGTTGTTACTTATGTCATTTCCAGTGATGAAGAAGCAAAGAAAACAGGCAGAATGAGAATGATTTACGGTATTATCGGTTTGGTAGTTATTGTTGCTATGTGGGGTCTTGTCGGTATTGTCACCAGAACCTTTGATTTGACTGGTTCTGCAAATGTCAGTATTCCGACGGTTCCTTTCTAAAACATAAAATATGTTCACGGATCCCGTTAAAAATTCACAAACGGGATTGTTGTTGGGTGTTTATTAGTTAATTTCAATTTCTAACGGGATGAATTTACTCTTTATAAATGTAGCTTATGCAAGTGAAAGTGTTGATGCTTTCATTTCAAATGTTAATAAGCTCATCATAAACCCGCTCATCATACTGCTTTTCGGTTTGGCGGTAGTGTATTTTCTGTATGGCGTGTTTCAATTTATTTCAAATTCGGCAAATGAAGAAGCAAAAACAAAAGGAAAGAGTCATATGATTTGGGGTATTATTGGAATTGTTGTAATGATGGGGGTATTCACAATTTTGAATATGATTATGAATACTTTCAATATAGAGGGAATAAATCCTGAACAGGGGACAGTACAATTGCCTGATTATAATCAGTAAATCTAGTTTGAATTTAAATAAAAGGTAATAAAAAAGGCGATTCATTTGAATCGCCTTTTGCGTTGCGTCCTTTAGCGCAACGTTATTGCCACCAAGAAAATATAATTGTATCCTTTCCAAAAGGATAAACAAAATAATTTTCTGCTGGCATTTTCCACCATTCTTTTATGTGTTCAGAATTTATTCCTGGTTTTTCATTACATATAAAGAATTTTGTGTTATCAGAAGAAAGAACATATTTCGCTTCACCTCCACCCAATATTCGGGTATAGGATTTTAGTGGATTTAGATATGCCTTTATGGGTTTATCCATTGTGGCAAATCCTTGTCCGCATTTTGGAAATTCAACTATTGTTTCGGTGGTTTCTGTTAATGAACAATAATTGATACTTATTATTAAGAATAAGATAAGTATCAATATTACTATCGCTATAAATGCCCCCTTGTTTGACAAAATTCCTCCCTGACGAAATCCTTGCTTATGCATTTTTTCCCTCCTTCTTCATGATAGCACTAAGAAATCCTCCGAGAATCCCTGTTTCTCCCTGTACGGACACAATACTTTTCTTTATTGTTGGATCCATAAGAAGATCAGCTTCATCCACTGCGGTTTGAGGTGAGACGCCGATATCATTTAAAAATTGCTTCGCAACGGTGATTCTACTTTTTGCAGCTTTTCCTCTTGCTTCGGCTTGTTTTTCTTCTTCAAGAGCTGCTTCCGTTTCTGGTGTAAATGATACATTTCCTAAATCAAATGTTTCTACGTCAATTCCGTAACGTTGCTCAATATCTGAACGACTGTCAGATAAAGCACTCTCGTTAGCTTTTATAACTCGGATTTCAGGCCAATGAAAGTTATAAAAATCAATTAGCTCATTGGCATTAATTGGTTTATCAAATTTACAATCTGGGTTTCCACAAAAAAACCAATTAGATTTTCCCCAATTAGATTCATTAGGATCAGGGATTTCTGAACCTTGTTTGTGCATTATGTGAGGTGGTCTTGCAAGTCGCAAGACAGCATTTACGATATCCCCAAGAGCAGGTCGACTTTCAATAAATACGGTATGTGGATGATTCCCCCCAATTCCTCCTATTCTTGCTTCAACGGCTTCAATCACACCAGCCAAGATTACTTCTTCACTGACTGTGACAAATACGTTTCGACCATAATCAGGATGTTTTGGATCAAGATGCACCACATCTGGATCGGGTCTGTATTGGAAAACGCCCTCGATTGCCAGTTTGTAACCATCTTTTGTAGTGAAAGTGAACTTTATATCCTTTTTTACCAATTCCATTGAAACTTGTTCAAATGAACTTATAAATGGAATAACAAAATGAGGTCCTTCTCGTAATATTCCATTTTCCCCTCGGACTCGCGCTTTAAGTATACTCAAAACATAGAATGTATACTCGGGCACAAGCACTATAGCGTTTAATAATATTATTATTATTACGATTACTATAATACTAATAATAATGATTGTTTCCATCTTATTTGCCCTCCTAAGGCTGTTTTTTTATTGAATTTTCAAAGAATTTATTATGCTAAAAGTATATCACATATAAACTAAAAAGTCAACCTTTTGGGTTGACTTTTTAGGGCTTAATTTAAGGTTCGTTTTAAGCGTGTTTCATTGGCTCTAACATATAATTTTCTTTAGAACGATGGACATATCTCCATAAAAAGATTATCGCTAAAACTAGTACTATGGCAATAATCCATTGAATTAAACCGGACGGCATAAAACTATCGGAGCCGAACAAGGCGTTAGCTGTGAGGTCGCCATAACTTTCATTAATATCACTGGCGGTTGCTACTTTAGCTGGGGTCGTAGTTTTTGCAACAGTAGTATTGGTAGTCTTTTTGGCAACTGTAGTTTTTGTCGCAGTTGTGGTAGGAGCTATATAATTTCCTACGCAAGATTGACCATTAACTGTACTATAACCTGTATTTCTTCCTTCACATCCTGGTATTACCACTGGACCATTATTAACTGGGTTAGAGATGTATTCTACAGGGTAAGTATAAGGGGTAAAGGTTACTCCGCTTTCAACTACACCACCGCGAGCAAAAGCCGGAGAAGCTAAAGAAAGTCCAAAAATAAAGGCTAAAATACCAAAAATCAATATTAAATTGTTGTTTATTTTACTCATATAGGTATAGTATAGCACTTATCAATATAAAAGTCAAGTGCTTAAGGTTGTGCTGGGAGGGAGACTTGAACTCCCATGAGATTTCTCTCGCTTGCTCCTAAGGCAAGTGCGTCTGCCAATTTCGCCATCCCAGCTTATAAAAAAATTTTCAAACTAAACTTGTCCGCCCAGAGGGGATCGAACCCCCGACCTTATCCTTAAGAGGGATCTGCTCTACCAGCTGAGCTATGGGCGGATATTATTTTTCCCTTTAAATTTAACACAAAAATTTTTATTTTGAAAGTTTTTAAAAAAATGTTAGATTATATAAACGGCCTGGTAGCCAAGTGGTAAGGCAGAGATCTGCAAAATCTCTATACGGCGGTTCAATTCCGCCCCAGGCCTCATGGCAGAAATGCCAATGCCCGAGTGGATAAAAATCAAACTGCTTTGATTTTTATCCGAATAAAATGAGGAGGCCGACACTTGGGCATTGTTTTTTATAAAATAAAAAATATGCAATATATTTTTTAAAATGCCCGAGTGGCGGAACTGGTATACGCGCACGACTTAAAATCGTGTCTCGTAAGGGATGTGGGTTCGATTCCCACCTCGGGCACAAAATCATTTTTCTCTCAGCAATTCGTCAATTTTTTGCCTGTTTTTTTCTCCGCGATCTATTTCTATATCCACAAAAGGAATAATCTTTATTTTCATAATTTTTTTGAAATATTCGCGCAATTCTCCGCGTTTTCTTTTTACAAAGTCCAAAGCGCTAGCTTCTTTTTCGTCCGGCAGTACGGTTATAAAAATAGTCGCACGTTTCAAATCAGGAGAGACGGTGCAAGAGGTGACCGTGATGAGGGAAGAATTATTGCTTTCACGTTCCAAAAATTGAGCCCCCAACTCTTTAAGAAGATTTGCCACCTTTTCATTTCTTTGAGCCATAGTTTTACTTTTGGGTGATATTAAACGATTCAATAATATCTCCTTCCACAATTTCTATTTTAGATTCAATCATCATGCCGAATTCTGCGCCTTCTTCCACTTCTTTAACTTTTGTTTTGGCTTTTTCCAGATTCACTATTCTTCCGCGTCCGATTTCAAATTCCCGGCGCAGGATTTTGACAATTTTGTCCAAAATTATACGCCCCTTCAAAACCTTGCCTCCCACTATCTGGCGTTCCTTGGTACGGCTGAAAACCTTAAGAATTTTTACTCTGCCCGTCGTTTCTATTGTTTCAATTTTCGGTCTTCTTTTTTCCATTTCAGCTTCCAGCCACTCTGTCATTTTATAGATAATATCAAAAAAGGAAATAGAAATACCTCGTTTAAGGGCAAGTTCTGTAGCACTCTTGTCTATTTTTACATTAAAGCCAATGACCAAAACATTTTCCCCTCCGCTTATTGTTTTTATATCCGATTCCGAAATAGGACCTACGCCTTTTTGCATAATTCTAAATTCGGCGTTCTCATTTTGTATTTTTTTGATTTCCTTTTCAATGGCTTCTATTGAACCTGAAATGTCAGCTTTTAAGATAATTGGAATTATTTTTTTATTTTCCGCTGCATCGCTTTGTACTACATTACGGATAGGTGTTTCTTTATTCAGCTTTAGAGAATTCATATATATATCCGCCCCTTTTTTATTTTTAAAAGACTTGAATTCCGCGCCTATTTTAGGCATCTTGCTAAAACCGATAAGACGTATCGGAGAGGAAAAAGTTGCTTCATTTATGTTTATGCCTTTGAAATTTTCCATAATATTCGTGGAACAAACACTATCTTCCACCACTACTGTCATTCCCCTTGAAAGAGTTCCGTTTTTTATGACAAGCGTCGCTTGAATTCCGCGCCTAGAATCAAGATTTGCCTCAAGGACAAAACCGGAAGCATTTTCATCCTTGTTCCCGCAAAAGTTTTCCATTTCGGCAATAATATTTATTAACGACAATAATTCATCCACCTTCGCGCCGGTTTTTGCCGAAATTTCAACAAAAGGAATTTTACCACCGTAATTTTCAAGATAAATTTCATTTTCCGCCAATTCCGTTTTTGTTTTTTCAATATTTGCATTTGCTTTATCTATTTTATTTATGGCAACAATACACGGAATTTTATTTAAAACTATTGTTTTCCAAGCCTCAATAGTTTGAGGTTTCACTCCGTCTTCAGCGGAAACGATTAGAATGGCAATATCGGCAATCAGCGCGCCACGTTCGCGCATTTTTGAAAATGATTCATGCCCAGGCGTATCAATAAAGGTTATTTTTCCAGACCCGGATTTGTCTGGCGTAGGGGCTTCCACTTCGTAGGCGGAAATATTTTGAGTTATGCCTCCAACTTCTTTTTCAACTATATTTGTCTTTCTTATATAATCAAGAAGCGTAGATTTACCATGGTCTATATGACCCATAATTACCACTACCGGTGGTCTGGCTATATTATTTTCTTTTATATTTGTTTTTTCCATATTGTTTTACTTCTACACCTTAGCCTTATTCAACACTTCTTTTTCTTCGGTAGTAAGTTCGTACTCTGATTTTCCGTTTTTAACGGGTTTAGCAAAGATGCTCATTCTCTCACGAGAATAAAGGCTTGAAAATACCACACCATCGCCGTCTTCATTCAACATTCCGACCGCAAAACTTTGATTGCTGCCTTGATCAGGAAAAGGATTGAAGCGGATTGTTTCAAGACCTCTTATGCTTTTCTTTAATTTTTTATTTACTTCAATGAGTTCTCTTTCAATTTTTTCTTTTGCGGATTTTAATTCTGAAATGTTTTCCTCTAGAACTAATATATTTTCTTCCAAATCCTTCGCTTTTTTGCCGGCAAAAAACTTCTTTAGGCGTTTTTCCGTCTTAATAATCCAAAAAGCGCTGATTAAAATAGTGATTCCGATAACAATAAAAAAAATAGCTTCAAGCTTTATATTCATACGTTTTCAATATATACTATTTTAATGGCTAAATCAAATAAAAAAGTATATTTGGACTATGCGGCAGGAGTATCAGCTAACCCAAGTTCCATACATGAAGAAGGCATTAAGGCAAAAAAAGAACTTCAAAATGCGCGTGCGGAAGTCGCCAATATTTTAGGAGCTCGGTCTTCCGAAATAATTTTTACAAACGGGGGAACGGAATCCAATAATCTTGCAATCCAAGGCACTGTTTTAGCCTGGCAGGGTAAAAATTTGCCACATATTATTACCACTAATATAGAACATCCTTCAGTACTGGAAACTTTTAAAATGCTTAAAAAAAGAAAACTGGCAGAAATTTCCATAGTGCCAGTCGAAAAAAATGGAACAGTAAATCCTAAGAAAATAAAAAAGGAAATAAAGAAAAATACGGTGCTCATATCTGTAATGTATGCAAATAATGAAATTGGCACAATTCAGCCTATTCGCGAAATCGCCAGAGAAATTAGGCATTACAAAAAAACTCACCAAAAAACTTTTTTGAATGGTCTGGCTGGGGTAGGGGACCCAGGGAACCGAGGACCTGAAAAAAAGATTTTTGGCGGGTTTTTGCTGCCTATTTTTCATACAGACGCTGTGCAAGCGGTGAATTATTTAGATCTCAATGTAGAAAAACTAGGAATAGACTTGCTTTCATTGTCCGGTTCAAAAATAGAAGGAGCGGGAAGGGTAGGAGTGCTTTATAAAAGAAAAGCTGTGCCGCTTGTGGCGATATTGGGTGGCGGAGATCAAGAAATGGGACTGCGTCCAGGGACGGAAAATTTGCCGGAAATTTTGAAATTTTCCAAAGCCTTGAAATCGGCGCAGAAAATTAGAGGAAAAGAGGTAAAGCGTATAGTTGTACTTAGGGATTATTTTTTTAAAAAAATAATTTTACAAAAAAATATTATTATCAATGGCGATTTAAAAGATAGATTGCCTAACAATTTGAATATCTCATTTCCTAAAATTCCAAGTGATCTTCTAGTGATGGAACTTTCAGCGAAAGGAATAATGGCATCATCCAAAAGTGCCTGTAAAAGTTCGCATAAAGAAGGTTCATATGTCATACAAGCTATACGCCCTGAATCAGATATTGAAATAGGCGGACTGCGTTTTTCTCTAGGCAGGCAAACCACCAAAGCTGACATTGACTATACAATTAGGGTTTTATCCAAAATTTTGCAAAAACTAAAAAAGTGGTATAATTGAGGCATGGATATCAAAGATTTAAATAAACCGCAACTTATAATGGTTGCATTATTACTTTCCTTTGTCACTTCAATCGCGACAGGTATTACGACAGTGACTCTAATGCAGCAAGCGCCTTCATCCGTGACTGTGCCTATCAATCGTATTGTTAGGCAGACAGTTGAGAAAATAGTGCCAGTCGAAGGGAAGAGCCAGACAGTTATCATTAAAGAAGAAGATTTAGTAGTAGATGCTATTGCAAAAAATAAATCAGCAATTTTTTCCGTAACCAAAGAAATAAAAGATTCATATGGTGCAATTACTGAAATTTCTTCCGGGCAAGGATTTGGGGCCACTGCTGACGGTATTATTGTCGCTGATGGTTCATCTGTGTTTGAGAATGGCACTTATTATGTAAAAAATGACAGTGGAAAATTTAATGCAACCTTCATCTCTTTGGATAAGAATGGATTTGCTTTCCTTAGGATAGGAACACCGCTCAATGTGGAAGATAAAGCTGCTTTCACTGTACCCGCTTTTGGGGATTTGAGTAAAATGAAAGAAGGACAGAAAATTTTAGTTTTAGGTAATACAATATCTTCTTTTATTTTTGATGGAAATAAGGATATAAAAATCAGTAATGCAAAATCAAATGGGGGCGGGCTGGTGCTTGATTTGGACGGAGAAGTATTAGGAATTGTTCTTTCTGGCGATACCATATCTTTCAGTCCGATTGATTCAATTGCAGAAGCTCTAAAAGCGATAACTCCAACGACTGGAACCGCAACACCATAAAATAAACTTAAAAGTTTTGGATTTACATTTTATAAACTTTTAACTTTATAACTTATTATATATGCCACCACTTCATAAATTTACAACTAAATCAAAAGATGCAATCAAAAAAGCTCATGAGCTTGCCATTGAACGCGGACAAAACCACGTCTCTTCTTTACACCTGCTTGCTGCTTTATTATTGCAAGAAGAAAGTATGGTAAGTTCTATTTTGGATAAATTGGAAATAGATACTGTTTTTTTAACTGATTCTATTTTAGAAGCAATTGAATCACCGGAATCTAATAGCACTCTTTCTCCGGCATACCAAATTTATCTCAATCCTGATTTGGCGCAGGTCATAGAGCATTCGGTAAAGCTGGCAGAATATATGAAAGATGATTTTGTTTCAACCGAGCATCTTTTTATTGCCATGCTGGAAGTGGCCGGAGAAGCGCGCGAGATTTTGGCACGATTCAGAATTCTAAAAGATCCGGTGATGAAAGTGTTGGAAGAACTTCGCAGTCAGAATATTACCGATGTGACAGAACCAAAAAGATTCAGATTGCTTTTGAAATATACTCGTAATTTAACCAAACTGGCCAAAGAGGATAAATTAGATCCGGTTATCGGACGAGACAATGAAATAATGCGCATCATTCAAATACTCTCTCGCCGAACTAAAAATAACCCGATTTTAATAGGGGAAGCTGGCACGGGCAAAACAGCGGTAGTGGAAGGTCTGGCGGAGCGTATTGCAAAAAATAATGTTCCTGAATCTCTGAAAGATAAAGAGCTTGTTTCTCTTGATCTGGGCTCGCTTATAGCCGGTACAAAATATCGCGGGGAATTTGAAGAAAGGTTAAAAGGTATAATGAAAGAAATAGAAAGAGCTGACGGAAAAGTAATTCTTTTTATTGATGAAATTCATACAATTGTCGGAGCCGGGGGTTCGGAAGGAACAATGGATGCTTCAAATATGCTAAAGCCCGCGCTTTCTCGCGGAGAATTGCGGGCCATAGGCGCAACTACTCTTAAAGAATATCAAAAACACATTGAAAAGGATCCGGCTCTAGCTCGTCGTTTTCAGCCTGTTTATATTGATGAACCTAGTGTGGAAGATGCTATCGCAATACTTCGCGGACTTAAAGAAAGGTATGAATTATTCCACGGTATTCGCATTACCGACGATAGTATAATCGCGGCCGTAAACCTTTCTACTCGTTATGTAACAAATAGATTTTTGCCGGATAAAGCGGTTGACCTTATAGATGAAGCTTCTTCTTCTTTGAAGATTTCTCTTGAGAACAAACCTCCTGTTTTGGAGGATGCTCATAGAAGAATAATGCGTTTGGAAATTGAAAAAGAAGCACTCAAAAAAGAAATTGAAAATGACTCGAAAAAAAGCAAAATTACCAAGAATAGAATAAAAGAAATAGATAAAGAGATAGCCAATTTGCACGAAAAAACAAAAGAGCTTGAGTTAAAATGGCAGAATGAAAAAGAAACTGTGATTGAGATTCGTTCAATTAAAAAAGAACTTGATGTAATGCGTCTTCAGGCTGAAGATGCGGAAATGAAATCAGATTTGTCTCGCGCTGCGGAAATACGTTATGGCAAAATACCTGTCTTAAAAAAAGATTTGGAGGTAAAACTTTCGCGCTTGCAAAAACTTCAAAAGTCGCGAAGGATTTTGAAAGAAGAAGTTACTGCGGAAGATATTGCCGAAGTAGTGGCGCGTTGGACCGGCATTCCGCTTACTAAAATGCTTGAAGAAGACCGTGTAAAATTGCAAAGGATGGAAGAAGAATTAAAAAAGAGAGTAATGGGTCAAGATGAAGCTATTAAGCGTGTCAGTGACGTGATTCGTCGTTCACGCGCGGGAATAGGGGACCCGGACAGGCCAAATGGTTCATTTATATTCTTGGGTCCAACAGGAGTTGGCAAGACGGAGCTCACCAAAGCCCTAGCCCAATTTATGTTCAATGACGATAGCGCGCTTATCAGAGTGGATATGTCTGAATATATGGAAAAGCACTCGGTATCAAAACTTATCGGCTCACCTCCGGGATATGTAGGTTATGACGAAGCAGGACAGCTTACCGAATCTGTCCGACACCGCCCGTTTTCTGTAATCCTTTTTGACGAGATTGAAAAAGCTCATCCGGAAGTTTTTAATATGTTGCTTCAAGTTATTGACGAAGGAAGATTAACCGATGGCAAGGGGAGAGTGGTTAATTTTAAAAATTCCATTATTATTCTCACTTCCAATATCGGTTCGCAATTCATAGAAAAAATGGAATCAATTGGATTTTCTAATAATTCCGACAAGCAAGATTACAGTAATATGAAAGAAAAAGTACTAGAAGCGATGAAGGATCATTTCCGTCCGGAATTTATCAATCGCCTGGATGAAATTATTGTTTTTGATATTCTTTCAGAAGAAGCCATAAAAGAAATAGTTAATTTGAGAATGAAAGTGGTAAAAGAAAGACTGGTTGCCAAAGATATTGATTTTAAGATTTCCGATGAGGCGCTCTCATACTTGGCAAAAGAAGGATATAATCCGCATTATGGCGCAAGACCGCTTAATCGCTTAATTCAAAATAAGATTTTAAATCCAGTTGCTTCATATATTATCTCCAATGATATGAAGAAAGGGGATACGGTTTTTGTTTCAGTAAAAAATAATGAACTGCTTATTGAAACTAAAAAAACAAAAATAAAAAGCCCGATTCGCATGCGTTCCAGTTCTACAACCAAAGCGTAAAAAATAAAAAAACCGTCTTTGAAACAGACGGTTTTTTGTTGTTTGGAAAAACAGCTTTTACCCTACAGGATACCATTTCTTGGATTCCTTTTTGGGAGGCAGAAAACGAATGATTAATAAAGATATAACTATATTATAAGTAGCTGTTAATCCCAATATTATCAAGAAAAACATTTTGTATATGTTACCAGCGATTGGAAATTCTTTCGGAATAAAGAATGAAGTTAACATTGCGGATAAAAGGCCTATTGTAGCAATAAATATCTGTTCATTTCTTTCCATTATGTCTCCAATGGATGGGATTCCAATAGATATTACATTTAAAATGGTTATGAAAATGAACAAGATTGGGTTATTCAGAGAAAAAACTACAAATATAGGGTCCACAGTATTACAGCTAGCCAATCCCAAGGAAAGTAGGATGATGTTAAGGCATAGTAAAAAGTATCTCATTTTTTATCTCCTTCTTTAGATAATTTTTTTTCTATAAGGTTAACAATATCTTGAATAGTGCTCCCCCCTCCCACTTCTTCGTCTGATATTTTTATACCAAAAGCTGCTTCGATTTCCATCACAATTTCGACAAGGTCGAGCGAATCAGCGCCCAAATCCATTATAGGAATAGCGCTAAGAGTTATTTCGCTTTCAGCCCGATTTAATTTTTTAATAAGAATTATAGTAATTCTTTTCAAAATTTCTGACTGTTTCATTAGTTCCTCCAATATTTAGTTTTCAAAATTATTTTTTTTAAAATAAATACAAATTTAATTACCAAAAGAATACCATTTTATATGGTACGAGTCAATGTGCGCCGGGTAGGAATTTCTCGCCCTACGGTCGCGGGTGCTTTTCTATCTCGCTACGCTCGCAAAGAAAAGCCTTTCGAACCCTACACGGAAGCAAAGCAGTTTGCTTCCTCTCGGCGAGACATAAATTAAAAAGCTTGAGCAGAAGCTCAGCTTTTTAATTTTGTGCGCCGGGTAGGATTCGAACCTACGTAGCCCGAAGGCGACAGATTTACAGTCTGTTGTAATTGACCACTCTACCACCGACGCATTCATACAAAATAACACAAAATAACTTTTTTTGCATCTTTAGGATAATTACAACTTTTGATGTAATTGACAAAACTACTATAATTTGTTATTTTTAGCTCCAATAACTAGATCTTTTAAAATTGAAATTTTCACTTTTGGAGGAATGAAAAAATGAAAAAATTTCTATGTGGTTTTGTTTTGTCTGCTGTTTTTATATTGATATTGTGTACTTTGGGTGCAATAGCCGGTGGAAATTCTTCATTTTCCGCAAAGCATTCCTTAGAACAGCTGGGAGAATATTTTTTGTTTCTCGTCATGAGTTTGGCTTTTCTTGGCTTATATTTTACTTTTCTTGACAATGAATTAAAAAGCAAGTTAAAAGAAAAGGGGGAATTAAAAATAATTGTTTCTGGTTATATTTCCGTGCTCTTTCTTCTTCTTTTTTTAATAGGAGAGCATCCCATAAGGACAAATAAATATATTTTGATAATTATTACTATCATAGGTATATATAATTTTATAGTATCTTCAATTCTTTTGATTTCAAAAAAGTTTCCCCGGAGGACTCTTTCAGAAAATGGTACTTAATATGTTCATAATAAGCTTCCAAAGCCGACACTAAGTCGGCTTTTTATTTTTTTTGTTATTTTAAGAAAAGTATGCTATTATTTTATTTAGAAAATTAATAAACGAAGTGAATATAATTTTCTTAACCCTGTTAAATAATTTTTGCTTCGCAAAAATTGCCTAAAGGCATTTAACAGGGTGATGATTTTTATAATCACTTCGTTTTTTAAAAATCAATCATGGAAATTAGAAATATTGCAATTATCGCTCATGTAGACCATGGCAAGACGACACTGACGGATGCCTTGATGAAACAAAATGGGGGACTTCAAGACGAAGGAATATCAATGGACTCAAATGCTCTGGAAAAAGAGCGTGGTATTACTATTTACTCCAAAAATACTTCTATCACTTACAAAGGGACCAAGATAAACATTGTAGACACTCCTGGCCACGCTGATTTTGGTTCGGAAGTGGAACGAGTATTGCGCGCTGTTGATTCTGTGCTTTTATTGGTAGATGCGGTAGAAGGACCAATGCCCCAAACTAGATTTGTCTTAAAGAAGTCTTTAGAATTAGGTATTAAGCCTATAGTTGTTATAAATAAAATAGACAAACCGGCTTCCGACCCGCATCGAGTGCATGAAGAAATTTTAGATTTATTTTTTGAATTAGGAGCAAGCGAGGAACAGGCAAATTTTGAAACAGTTTACGCGATAGGACGCGAGGGAAAAGCTTTTAAGCACTTAGGAGATAAAAGTAAAGACCCGCCTAGACTCGGCGAGGCTGGTTTATCTCCGCTTTTGGATTTGATATTAAAATTCGTGCCTTCAGCTTCTTTAAATAAAAGTGGAAAAATGTCCGCGCAAGTTTTCAATTTGGGGTATGACAATTTTTTAGGCCGTCTGGCTATTGCCCGAATTTATTCTGGGAAAATTTCTTCTCCCTCTCAAGTTTTTATAAAAGGAGAAACAGGAAGCCGAACCGGAAAGATAACAAAACTTTTTACTTTTGAAGGAATAAATAGAAAAGAAGTTTCTGCGGCAACAGCTGGCGATATTATTCTTTTAGCTGGGATACCGGATATTTATATTGGTGAAACTATTTGTGAAGATGAAAGCGTGGAACAATTGCCTCATATAGCAATTGATGAACCTACTTTGTCGCTTAATTTTTTAGTAAATGATTCTCCATTTGCCGGCCACGAAGGGAAGTTTATTACCTCTAGGCAGATAAAAGAAAGATTAGAAAAAGAACTTGAAATAAATGTCGGGTTGAAAGTTGATTTTTCTCCAGATCAAGGAGACAAAATGGGTCCAAGTTTTTTCAAAATTTACGGAAGAGGAGAATTACATATTGCCATTCTTTTGGAAAACATGCGCAGAGAAGGATTTGAAATGCAAGTTTCTCAGCCGGAAGTTATTATCAAAGAAAAAGGCGGTGTTAAAACGGAGCCCTACGAAGAATTAGTAATTGACGTGCCGATGGAATTTTCCGGAACAGTTATAGAAAAAATTAATAAACGAAAAGGAATAATGAAAGATATGATGGAGAAAGAAGGCATTGGTAGAATTATTTTTGACATACCAACGCGGGGGCTTTTGGGGTATCGGGGAGAATTTATCATAGATACGAAAGGGGAAGGCATAATGTCTTCGCGAGTTACAGGTTTTAGAGAATATGCGGGAGAAATAAAAAAACGCGAATATGGTTCCATGGTCTCTATAGTCTCTGGCAAGGCAGTAGCTTTTTCCCTTGCAAATTTGCAGCAACGTGGTATAATGTATATTGAGCACGGCACGGAAGTGTATGAAGGGATGGTTATCGGCAATGTCTTAAAAGGAGACGATATGTCGGTAAATCCCACTAAAGGGAAACAGCTTACCAATATGCGTGCATCCGGGACCGATGAAGCTATTTACTTAAATCCGGCCTTTGTTTTAAGCATTGAACGGGGGTTGGAGGTGATGAATGGCGATGAATATTTGGAAATTACTCCAAAGTCGGTGAGAATTCGTAAAAAGTATCTGACTGAACTTGATCGAGTAAAAGCAGAGAGAAAAAAAATTAAAAAAGAAGTTAATTTACCTTGAATGAAGACAGCCTAGTTGACATTAAGTTAACGCAGGTGTATTATATAAATTGTAAATCTTTAATACTTAATTTAAAAAATATATTATAAAAATTATGCCAACAATATCTTTCAAACCGAAGCAAATCACTAAAAAAATAACCTCCCATCTTCAAGAACGCACGCGCGATGTCATCATGAATCGCTTTGGCTTAACTGCTGATGCTGAAAGAAAAACCCTTGAAGAAATCGGCAAAAAGTACAATATTACTAGAGAGCGCGTTCGTCAAATTGAAGACGCTGCTTTGATATTGATCAAGAAGTCTCCTATTTATAAAGAACAGCAAATTGTTTTTGACGAACTCAAAAGCTTGATGCACTCTTTAGGTTCCATTGTGGCTGAGCACGATTTGTTATCTCATATTTCGAAAGATAAAAATATTCAAAATCACATTCATTTTTATTTAGAGTTGGGAGATTTTTTCAAAAAGCATCGCGAAGACAACCATTTTAAAACTCGTTGGAGTGTAGATGATGAGATGGCAGAAAAAGTGCATGATTCTCTTAAAAAACTTTATGCAAGTTTGAATGACGAAGATCTTATTCTAGAAGCGGAAATGATTAAAAAGTTCCTTGACCAAATGAAAGACATATCAGAACAATATAGAAACGATGAAATAACTAAAAGATGGCTTTCTATGTCTAAGACTATTTCCAAAAATCCGCTGGGCGAATGGGGCAAGACAAGCTCGCCAAATGTTCATACTCGCGGAGTAAAAGATTATGCTTTCTTGGTTATGAGAAAACACGGTTCACCGATGCATTTCAGGGAAGTAGCAGATGCTATTTCCAAAACTTTCAATCGAAAGACGCACTACGCGACTTGTCATAATGAACTCATAAAAGACCCTCGCTTTGTTCTTGTCGGTCGCGGTCTTTATGCTTTGGCTGAGTGGGGATACAAAACGGGTATTGCCAGAGAAGTTATACGAGATATTTTAAAAAGAGAAGGTCCGCTTTCTAAAGACGGTGTGGTAGAAAAAGTAATGAAAGAAAGATATTTCAAAAAAAATACTATTTTGGTCAATCTGGTAAATCCAAAGTATTTCAAAAAGAATAAAAACGGGCTTTATACCTTGGTTTAAATATAACTGCACACAAGTCAGACATGTGGGAACTCCCACATGTCTGACTTGTGGTTTTAGGGTTCAATAATTCGTTTACTTTACTTGTTTTTTATATTAAAATATAAGTAATGATTGAGGATTTTACAAAGGTAGTCAAAGAGCTAGGAGTGTTTTTACTTATAGTTGCATTCGCGCTTCTTAGCTATTTCACTTTTAAATTTGATGTTGTAGCTCTTTGGGTTTACAAGATATTTCTTTTTGGAGTTTTGCCGATAGGGCTCACAATGTTCTTGGCTATACCGCGCATCAATTTTGGTTGCATTATGTGCAAGCAAGATTCATCTCTGGTATTGAATGGGTGCTTCTGGAAATTATTCCGCCGCGCGATGTCTTACGTTCTCCGAAAGCAATGGAGCTTTTTATAACCAACGCCCTCTATCATTTTAGTTGTAAAGGAGGACTTGAGACATATCAGCAAGGAGCAGTATGGTTTTGGTTTTCTCTGGAATTGGTATCTATTGAAGGACAAGTGCACTTTTATATACATACCCCCTCGCGTATCAAAGGATTAATTGAGACTCAAATGTATGCGCAATTTCCCCAAGCGCAAGTAAAGATTGTGGAAGATTACACTTTGGCAGTTGATAAAATTACTCCCGATAGTACTTGGAACTTATGGGGTTGTGAATTTAAATTAACAAGACCCGACTCATTCCCAATTAGAACTTATGTGGATTTTGGATTGGACAAAGATCCAAAGGAAGAATATAAAGTGGATCCTATTTCTCCAGTAGTGGAACTTTTTGGTTCTATAGGCAAAGGAGAACAAATGTGGATGCAAATTGTTGTTACCCCTTCCAAGAAAAAATACCGCACTATGGAGAAAGGTCCCTCTCTTATACGTTTAGTAGATAATATGTTGAAAGATGGCCTACTTTCTTGGTATGAATATCATGACTGGGTAAAAGAAGGAGAAATAACCATAAGAAGATCTTTGGCAGAATTTACACGTTATCATGAAAGAAAAGGGATGTCTCCTGCAAAAGAAATTCGTGCTCCAGATTTCTTGAAGCCCATGATGGAAGGAGCTGCAAGGAAAATGTTAAAGGTTGGTTTTGATACTGGTATCAGAATATGCTATGTGGCAAAAAAAGAAGCGTTTAATATGAGTAATAGAAGAAATATTCGTCTTATTTTTCGCCAATATGCTATGCCTTTCGTAAATGAACTTACCCGCATAAATTCAACTCAGGCGGATGCTTTCGGCGGTAATATTATTTCTACCTTTTTCCCGCTTTCCAAGAAAAAGATTATGCGTTTAGCGAACAGAATGCTCAATGAATATCGGGAGAGAGAATTTTTTCATCCGCCAATGCGTCACAAAATAGTATTGCCGTGGCCACTCTCTCCGGTTATTTTTCCGAACTTTTTTCATCATCATATCAATGTTTTAAACAGCGAAGAATTGGCAACCTTATGGCATTTCCCTGGTCAGATATTGAAAGTTCCTACTTTGGAACGTATAGAATCAAAAGAAGCCTCTCCACCTACCAATTTGCCGACATAATTTACTACTCGTCCCGTACTAAATTTTTGAGTAAAAATTGTTATTATTTAATATAATTAGAAAGAAAAAATAAATGATACTTATTAGTAAGAATTTAAAATTTTAGTACTGGGATGGAAAATTTACCTTCATTGAATAATACCCCCGGTTTTTTTGATAGTAATTCTTTAAAACAAATTTTTTCAAAAAATAAGTTTGTTTTTTATATAGTTGGCATAATTATTATTCTAATACTTGTCTACTTTTTTCTTTTTAGCGCGCCGGGCGATTTTCCAGCCGGAACCATAGTAAACATAAAAGAAGGTTTAAGTTTGAGATATGTTTCTAGATATTTAAAAGAAAATCATATAATTCGTTCAAGGGTTGCTTTTGAGACTTTTGCCATAATTTTCGGAGGTGAAAAGCATATAGTGTCAGGAGATTATTTATTTGAAAATAAAACACCCGTTTTGGAAATTGCCAGGCGAATATCCAAAGGTGAATGGGACTTGGCGCCGGTCAAAGTGACCATTCCGGAGGGTTTTGATATATCCGATATTTCAAAAGCCTTTGCTTTAAAACTGACAAATTTTGATGAAGTTAAGTTTTTATTGGAAGCGACAAAAAAAGAAGGCTATCTTTTTCCGGACACTTATTTTTTTCTGACTACGGATAATGAGGAAGATGTATTGCAATCCATGAGTGATAATTTTGAGAAAAAAATAACACCAATTCTGCCTCAAATAATATCATCCGGCAAAACCGAAAAGGAAATTATAACTATGGCTTCCATAATTGAAAAAGAATCAAAGGGAGATGTTGATAGGGAATTTATTTCCGGAATTTTATGGAAAAGAATTATTATGGATATACCTCTTCAAGTAGATGCTGACCTTAATACCTACAAAACAAAAGGATTGCCTAAAAATCCGATTTGCAACCCTGGTCTAAAATCCATAGAAGCTGCCATCTATCCAAAAAGTTCTCCCTATCTTTATTATTTGCATGACAAAGATGGCAATATTCATTATGCTAAAACTTTTGCCGAACATTTAGTAAATAAACAAAAGTATTTAAGATGAGAAACCACAATTTAGCTTTTATAGATATAGAAACCACCGGACTGGATGTGATAAAGCATGAAATTATTGAAATTGGCTGTGTAATAACGACACCGAAGCTTAAAATTATTGAAAAATTTGAATTAAAAATAAAACCGGAACGAATAGAAGATGCTGACCCCATATCTCTCAAGATTATTCATTATGATCCTCTTAATTGGAAAGATGCTCAAATCCTAGAAGAAGCTATGAAAATTTTTTCTAAAAAAGTCAAAGACTGTATTATGGTTGGGCACAATGTATCTTTTGATTCGGGATTTTTAGAACATGCTTTTTCAAAAACTGAATCTAAAAATCTTATGCATTATCATAAACTGGACACAGTTTCTATCACTTGGGCTAAATTGCACAGAAAAGCAAGTATCAGGCATTTTTCTTTACGGGAATTATGCAAACTTTTTGATATAAAAAATGAACATCCCCATAGCGCCTTGTCGGACGCCTATGCCACCTTTGAGCTTTACAAAAAGCTTATGAAGGTGTAAAATAAGTGGGTTCATAAGTTAGAGTTATGAACCGTTAAAGGGTGTGAGGCAAGTCGACTTTTTTAGTACGGCTTGCCTTTTTTATTTACAAACGCAAATAATATAGCTATTATGGCAATAATGCCAAAAGAGTTAAAAAATAAAAAAATAGTATTTGTCGGTTTATCAGGCGGTGTTGATAGCGCTGTTTCGGCAGCGTTGCTTAAAAAACAGGGATATGAAGTTGTTGGGGTTTTTATACGCACTTGGCATCCGGGATTTCTGGAATGTAACGAAGAAGAAGAACGTCTTGATGCGATGCGGGTAGCGGCGCATTTAGATATTCCATTTTTAACTTTTGATTTGGAAAAAATATATAAAAAAGAAGTTGCCGATTATATGATAAAAGAATACAGAGCCGGTAGAACGCCTAATCCGGATGTAATGTGTAACAAAGAAGTCAAATTTGGCGCATTTCTAAAAAAAGCAATTTCCATGGGAGCAGATTTTGTAGCGACGGGACATTATGCGAGCATTTCTGCAGAAGAATGTTTTTATGAGATTCCGGAGGCGCGTAGCTTGGGGCAGTCAAGGGTTTATCCCTTGACGGCGCAGCGCCGAGGACAAAGCAAGAATGCCGCCGGAGCATTCTTGCGTGCTCAGAAAAATATTTTTCTGCAGAAGGGGATTGATCCAACAAAAGACCAAAGTTATTTTCTTTGGACTTTAAAACAAGAACAACTAAAGAAAATTTTATTTTCCATCGGCCACTTGAAAAAAACCGAAGTTCGCAAACTGGCAAAGAAATTTAATTTGCCGGTGGCAGAAAAAAAAGACAGCCAAGGCATTTGCTTTTTGGGCGCGGTGGATTTAAAAGAATTTTTAAAACACTACATTAAAGAAAAAAAGGGGAAAGTTTTAAATGAGAAAGGGGAGGAAATAGGATATCACGATGGAGTGTTTTTTCATACCTTAGGGGAACGTCATGGTTTTACTATTACTAAAAAAAGCCCGAGTGACGGTCCATACTATATAGTAGGTAAAAATGTAAAGAAGAATATACTTTATGTATCACAGAATATAAAGCAGATGCTTTTTCACGGCTCGCACTCGAACCTGAATGTGGTTCACGAACCTAATATTGCGTATGCCGAAAAAAGCACTGCTTTATATTCTGTAAAGATTAAAAACACAAATTGGATTTCCGAAATTCCTAAACTAGGGAAACAATATACTACTCAAATTCGTTATCATAGTGAATTTTTGCCGTGTAAAATTAAAATCATCAATAAGACAAAAGCTGAAATACTATTTAAGAAGCCCGTTTTAGTCGCTTCCGAGCAATCTTGCGTTATATATGATGGAAATATTTGTCTAGGAGGAGGAATTGTTATATGATATATACATGGATCCCGTTAGAAATAGGAAATCTTTAGATTTCCGTCTAGCTAACCAGATTCATAATTATTAGCTTAATTTCTAACGGGATGGAACAATTTTTTACACAAAATGGGGACATTATTTTAAAATTAATTATTGCAGTTGTACTAGGTATGTTTATCGGAGCTGAACGTACCTTAGTGCATAAAGAAGCTGGAATGAGAACCCATGCTCTTGTTGCTATGGGTGCGGCTCTTTTTATAATTATTTCTGAGGCTATAGCTCTCCAATATATCAACATAGAAAGTTTTGATCCCACTCGAATAGCTTCTCAAGTTATTGTCGGTATAGGATTTTTGGGCGCTGGTTCTATTATTTTTTCCGGTTCTCGTTTGAGAGGTCTTACTACAGCCGGAGGACTTTGGGTTACGGCAGGCATAGGTATGGCTTGCGGTTTTGGACTTTTTAATTTGGCCATTATTTCTAGTGTTTTAGTCCTTTTCATTTTTATTGTCTTGAATATTTTTGAAAAGCCAATTATAAAAATTTCTGATGAGAATTTAAGCAAAGAAAAACACAACAGTTAACTTATATGGAATCCAGTGAAATTAGATCAAGATTTTTAAAATTTTTTGAGGCCCGTGGGCATAAAATAATACCATCTTCTTCTTTAATTCCCGAAAATGATCCTTCGGTTCTTTTTACCACTGCCGGGATGCAACAATTTAAAAAATATTACACCAATCCAAAAGAGGCGGAAAAAGATTTTGGCAGTTTGAATGTGGTTACTGTTCAAAAATGCGTGCGTACCGGAGATATTGATGAAGTTGGCGATTCTTCACACCTGACATTTTTTGAAATGTTGGGTAATTTTTCTTTTGGCGGATATGGCAGGCGCGAAGCGATAGGGTACGCCTATGATTTTATTGTTAAAGAACTTGGTTTGGAAATTTCTTATGTGACAGTTTATAAAGGAAGCAAGAATGTCCCAAAAGATGAGGAATCAGAAAAAATTTGGGAAGAAATTGGAATTAAAAATATTAAAGAAGAAGGGGAAGATGTGTTTTGGGGTCCGACAGGGGATTCCGGTCCTTGTGGTCCGACCACAGAAATATATTGCAAAAATGCAAACGGTGAAGATGTTGAAACTTGGAACATTGTTTTTAATGAATATTTTTGCGATGGTTCTCGCGAAAAGCTGGATAAAGGCGAAGCGGCCCTTAAAAAATTAGATATATTGGGTGTTGATACGGGGATGGGACTTGAACGCTTAGTTTCCATCGTGCAAAGAAAGAAAAATGTTTATGACACTGATTTATTTAATAACGAAAAAACTAAAGAAGAACGCATTGTGGCAGACCATGTTAAATCAGCCCTTTTTGTGATTTCGGACGGAGTAATTCCTTCAAATACTGGTCGTGGCTATGTATTAAGAAGATTAATTCGTCGTGCGGTAAGATTTTCAAAAGAATCATTAAATAATAAAATTAGTGAAATTAAAAATATATATAAGGGTATTTATAATTTAGATGATAAAGAGATAATCAAGGAAGAGGAAGAGAAGTTTAAAAAAACATTAGATGATGGTTTAAGAATAATAGATAAGACTGTAAATAAATCAGATATCAGTCTCTCAGCTAAATTCTTTTTCGATTTATATCAGACACACGGGTTTCCTTTTGAACTAGCAATTGAAGAAATTAATAAAAGAAGAAAACTATCCCTACCTAATGATATAAAAGATCATTTTAATAAATTGTTTGAAGAACACCAAAAGCTTTCACAAACTGCTTCCGCCGGAATGTTTAAGGGCGGGTTGGCAGGTACAGGAGAAATGGAAATAAAATACCATACGGCGACGCATTTATTAAATGCGGCGTTGCGGATTGTCCTTGGTAATCACGTTATTCAGAAGGGAAGCAATATTAATACGGAACGATTGCGTTTTGATTTTTCTCATCCGCAAAAAATGACCGAAGAAGAAAAGAAAAAAGTGGAAGAAATAGTAAATGACAAAATTGCTGAAAAATTACCCGTTAGTTTTGTGGAAATGCCTAAAGTTGAGGCGGAAAAAATTGCCCTTCATTCTTTTAATGAAAAATATGGCGATATAGTAAAAGTTTACTTCATAGGAGATGAAAAAACGGGTTATTTTAGCAGAGAATTTTGTGGAGGTCCGCATGTGAAAAATACTTCTGAATTGGGTCATTTTAAAATTCAAAAAGAGGAAGCAGTTTCAGCCGGGGTCAGACGGATAAAAGCCATACTTGAATAGTTTTTATGGTATAATTTGCACATGAGAGTCTTTTCTAAGCAAAAAGAAGAAAAGGAAACAGTATTGGTTTTTGATATAGGATCTTCTTCTGTCGGAGGTGCGCTTTTTGAAACGCAAAAATCAGGAATTCCCAAAATAATTTTTTCTATTCGTGAACCAATAATCCTGGAAGAGAAAATTGATACTGACAGATTTTTATTCTTAACCTTAAAATCGCTTGATATAGTAACCGAAAAAATATGCAAAAGGGGCGCAGGAAAACCATCCAGAATTTTCTGTGTTCTTTCATCGCCTTGGTATGCTTCTCAAACCAGAATTATTAAATTTGAAAAAAATACGCCTTTTTTATTCAGCCCAAAACTTGCCGACGACTTGATCAAAAAAGAAATAAATCTTTTTGAAGAAGAACATTTGGCTAAATTTTCACAAACTGATAGCAAAATTCGTCCGATTGAATTTAAAAACATAAAAACTACATTAAATGGCTATGTGACCTCTGATCCTTTCAATAAAAAAGTTAAAAGACTTGAGATGATTATTTTTATTTCAATGAGCGGGGAGAAAATATTGGGGAAAATAGAAGATATAATATTTAAGCATTTTCATTCCAAAGATATAAAATTTTTTTCTTTCGCTATGGCATCTTTTGCTGTGGCCCGGGGCATGTTTGTTAAACAAGAGGATTTTCTTTTAGTTGATATTAGCGGGGAAGTAACAGATATTTCCATAATAAAGAAAGATATCCTTAGTAATTCTATTTCATATCCCTTAGGTCCGAATTTTATAATACGTAAGGTGGCAAAAAGCCTAAATTGCACCTTAAGTGAAGCAAAATCTTTTATTTCCCTTTATAAAGATGAACATGCAATAATGTCCGTCAAGAAAAAACTTGAGCCGATTATGGAGAAATTAAAAAAGGAATGGCTGGCTGGATTTCAAGAATCTTTAGTCAATCTTTCAAATGATATTTCTGTTCCTTCAACTATTTTTGTAACAGTAGACCAGGAATTAGCCGATTTCTTTGGAGATATTATTAAAACTGACCGATTTAGCCAATTCACTTTGACTGAATCTGAATTTAAAATTATTTTTTTAGGCGCAGAGATGTTCCATAATATTACAGCTTTTAAAAATAACGTAAATCGTGACCCATTTCTTATGATTGAATCCATTTTCATTAATCGTTTTATTTGTTAAAATATAATTATGCCAAGAAATTTACTTCAAGACATGGTAAAGGTAAAAAATCCTAGACCTACGTTTATAAAGGGGAGAGAGAGACCTGTTCGCAATACTTTTGATGTAACTAGCTTAGGCGAGAAAGAAAAAGTTCCCAGTGAAAAAAAGCCAAGTAATAAAGGGCCTAAATATAGGATTTATTTTGTTGCCTTAATCTCTGTTGTATTTCTTCTTTTTGCTCTCTCTTTTTTATTTTCCAAGGCAAAAATTACTATTATTCCCGAAGTAAAAGAAATACCTTTGAGTAATGAAAATCTATCCGCCGTTAAAGACTTAAGTACGCAAGATTTGTCTTTTGATCTAGTAATGATTCCGGGGGAAGAAAATAAGACGATTCAAGGAGGGGAAGTGAAAGAGGTAGCAATTGCAGCTACGGGTACAGTAATGATTTACAATGCCTATAGTTCTTCTCCGCAGAATCTTGATATAGATACCCGTTTAGAAGGTTCAAATGGAAAAATTTATAAAACAAATAAAAAAATAACCGTACCGGGTATGGTAAAAGACAAGCCTGGAAGTGTTGAAGTTGGTATTTACGGAGCGGGGCCCGGAGAAGAATATAATAGCGCTCCGCTTGATTTTAAAATTTTTGGTTTCAAGGGGACACCTAAATATTCTAAATTTTACGGCAGGTCAAAAGGAGAAATAACCGGCGGATTTACGGGAAAATCTCCGGTTGTGTCCGAGTTAGATAAAACAATTGCGGCAAGTGAACTTAAAACAACCCTTCAAGCTAATTTATTAAAAAAAGTAACAAGCCAAATTCCGGATGGATTTGTTTTATTCAAAAATGCCGTATTTACCAATATTGATGAAAAAAATGTTAACTCTACTCTTAATGAAGATAATACGGTTTTAGTAAGTATAAAGGGTACACTTTATGGATTTATTTTTGATGAAAAAAAACTGACAAAAAAAATAGCCCAGGATATTATTGATAAATATGACGGAAGCGAAGTTTATATACCAAATATTCAAGATTTAACTTTCTCCTTGGCTGATAAAGATAACATTTCTTTTGCGGATGTAAAAAGCATAAACTTCAGTTTATCAGGCACTCCTAAAATTGTTTGGAAAGTGGATGAAGCGAAATTTATTTCTGATCTCTTAGGTAAAAGGAAAACCGATTTCAATCAGGTTCTGGCGCAATATCCAAGCATTGATACCGCGCAACTGGTAATTCGTCCTTTTTGGAAAGCTTCTTTTCCTGACAAAAACAGCGGTTTCGAAATCATCGTAGATTATCCGAAATAAATTTATAGATTTATTAACGTTAAAATATTGACCTATAGTTATAAATTTAGTATGATGAGTTATCTCAATGAGTGACCCAAAAAACGAAAAAATATTAATGGCAAGGGGAGTGGTGACCGAATCACTACCCTCTACTTTGTTTAGGGTAAAAATACCTGTCCGCAATGCTTCGCAAAGCGATACAGGCGGGGAAGATAAAGAAGAAGAAAAAGAAATTTTGGCATATCTTTCGGGGAAAATGCGCATGCATCGGATTAAAGTTTTAATCGGGGATTCGGTGGAAGTCGTACTGGATTCCTATGGTGGAAAAGGAAGAATAGTAAAAAGGTTGTAATTTTTTTAAGGATGGTGTATCATATTAATTACGGTTTATAAAAAGTTAAAAACACTGAAAAATAAGGGTTTTTCCCTTGTTTTTGTCTTGTTTTGATAAAGTTTGCCCCGTTTTTATTCTATGCGAGTCAGATCAACCATAAAAAAAATATGTGATAACTGTAAAATGGTAAAACGCCAAAGACATTTGCGCGTTATTTGTTCTAATCCGAAACATAAGCAAAAACAATAATTATGAGAATTCTTGGAATAACAGTACCAGACGAAAAAAGACTCGAGATTGGTTTGACAGTCCTATTTGGTGTTGGTATTTCGACTGCCAGAAAAATTTTAAAACAAGTCAGTATAGATGTCGGGAAAAAGGCAAAAGATCTCACGCCTGACGAGGAAAATAAAATTCGCACTATAATTGAAAGTATGAAAATTGAAGGGAACTTAAAAAGAGAAATTGCCGGCAATATAAAAAGATTAAAAGACATAAAAACTTACCGAGGTATCAGACATATGAAAAGATTACCAGTCAGGGGGCAGCGAACAAAAAGTAATTCCAGGACTGTCAGAGGCAATGTAAGAAAAACAATGGCATCAGGTAAGAGAAAAGAAAGTAAGACATAATAATTAAAAAAATGGCAAAGACAAAACTTACAACTAAACCAGCTGAAGAAGTAAAAACAGAAATTACTCCAAAACTTGCCTCGACAGTAGGCGGAGAGGGAGAAGTGAAGGCGGCTGTCATAAAAACACCTAGGAAAAAAATAACCTCTGGAATTTTATTTGTTGATGCGACTTTTAATAATACCAAAGTTCTTTTTGGAGATAAATTAGGAAATACATTATTTTGGTCAAGTGCAGGAACGCTTGGTTTCAGAGGAGCAAAAAAGGGGACTCCCTTTGCCGCTTCCAAGGTGGGTGATTTAATTGGTGATAAAGCAGTTGCGCTTGGAGTAAAAGATTCAGGCGTAGTAGTACGAGGTGTCGGATCCGGACGTGAACCAGCTATTAGAGCATTTATGGCTCATGGTATAGAGATAACTTCCATTAAAGATGCTACCCCAGTGCCTCACAACGGACCAAAAGCCAAAAAGCCAAGACGAGTATAATTTTTACATAACAATATGATATCAAAACCAAAATTTAAAATAGGAAGAAGATTAGGGGCCGGGGTATACGACAAATGTCAAACTCCCAAGTTTTCAGCCTCTTCGGGAAAATTTGCAGGTCCTGGCGCGCGTCGTCCAAAAGCTTTATCTGAATACGGAACGCAACTTATTGAAAAGCAAAAAATTCGTTTTTCTTATGGAATTACAGAACGTCAGCTTGCAAATTATGTTAAAAAAGCTTCTCATATTAAGGGTGCAGGCACTGCTGAGAAATTTTACGAAGAGCTTGAATCTCGCTTGGATAATGTAATTTATAGAATGGGGCTTGCTCCAAGCAGACGGGCCGCCAGACAAATGGTTTCTCACGGGCATTTCGTTGTAAATAATCATAGAGTTACTATTCCTTCCTATGAAGTACAGCCCAAAGATGTCATAAAAATTCGTGAAGGATCTAAGGTTAAGAAAATTTTTTACAATTTGGCTGAGAGAATTAAAGATTACAATCCGCCGTCTTGGCTTTCTTTTGATGCAAGTAAGATGGAAGGAAATATTTTAGCTAAGCCCAAAAATACCGAGACTTTCCTTGATTTGAATGCTGTTCTGGAATTTTACAGCCGTTAACATTATCAATTTATTATCCGCCGTCGGCGGGACGAGTATTATTAAGTTTAAAAGTAACTTTTTATAAAATTATGCCTGAATATAAAATAATTATGCCTTCTAAACCTCGTGCTGTTTTAGAAGAAGAAAATAAAGGGATATTTGAAATAGACGGTTTGTATCCCGGATACGGCCATACTTTAGGCAACAGCTTAAGAAGAATTATTCTTTCCTCTCTTCCTGGCGCCAGTATTACTTCTATCAAAATAGATGGCATTTCTCATGAATTTCAGACTATGGATGGGATTAAAGAAGACGTGATTGTGATGATTTTAAATTTGAAAAAAATTCGTTTTAAAATGATGTCCGACGAACCGCAGACGGTAACGCTTTCCATAAAAGGGCCCAAGGAGGTTATTGCCAAAGATGTAAAAACTGGCGGGCAAGTGGAAATTTTAAATCCCGATATTCATATAGTTGAAGTTACAGGCAAAATTAATTTGAATATTGAAATGAAGATTGAAAAAGGTCTGGGTTTTATTTCAAAAGAAACCTTGCAAAAAGAAAAAGTGGATATTGGCACAATTGCCGTTGATGGTATTTTTACTCCGATTCGTCGAGTTTCCTATGAAGTAGAAAATATGCGTGTCGGCGATAGTACCAATTATAATCGTTTACGAATTTTAATTGAAACAGATGGAACTCTCACTCCGCGTGAAGCTTTTCTAAAATCTATTGAAATAATGATTTATCAGCTTAAATCAATCATAGATTTCAAAGAACCGGAAGAAGAAATTAAGGAGCCTGTCCGTAGTGTTTCACACGGTGATACAGACGGGGAAAATAAATCTGACAAAGAAAGTGATAAAAAAGCCGATGATTTTACCGATGTTTTAAAAACTCGCACTGACGGTCTGAATCTTTCCACTAGAACATTAAATGCGCTTACAGCTGCAAACATCCGCACCCTAGGAGGTCTGGCTAGAAAAAAGCGTGAAGATTTGCTTGAAGTTGAAGGTATAGGAGAAAAGGGGATTAGCGAAATTAAAAAAGTGCTTGGTAAATTTGGCCTTAATTTGAAAGAATAATTATATGCGACATCATAACGTAGTGAGAAAATTTGGAAGAGATAAAAATCAGAGAAAGGCACTACTCTCTTCTTTGGCTTTGAATTTGATTGTGCGCGGAAAAATAAAAACCACTTTGCCTAAAGCGAAAGAATTGCGGCCATTTGTTGAAAAACTTGTAACAAAAGCAAAAAGGGGCGATATGTCCACCCGCAGAGTTATTGTTTCTAAACTTTCAAATCGCCGTTCGGAAGTCAAAAAACTTTTTGAAGTTATTGCTCCGAAATATAAAGATAAAAATGGCGGATATACCAGGGTTTTAAAATTAGGACAGAGAATTTCTGACGGGACCGAGATGGCTTTAATAGAATTTGTATAAACATTGATATGAAAAAAATTGATACAAAAATAATAGACGCAAGTGGAAGAACATTAGGCAGAGTAGCCAGCGAGGTGGCGATTTCTCTTATGGGTAAGACTAAGGCCACTTTTGAGAGGCATCTTTACTCCGGTTTTAAAGTTAAAGTAATAAATGCTTCAAAAATTAAAATTACCGTTAAAAAATTGGAAGAAATTTATCATACCAGATATTCGGGATACAGGGGAGGACTTCGTATTTTAAAAGGCACAGAAACATTTGAGAAAAAAGGTTTGAAAGAATTAGTAAAATTGGCGGTGTACCATATGCTTCCGGGAAGTAAATTAAGAAGGAAAATGATGGAAAATTTAAAAGTTGAAGACTAAATATATTACCTGTCCCGTACTAAATTTTTGATTACGGGACATAAAGATAAAGATTATTAATTAAAATTTTAGTACTGGGATGGATAAAGAAAAGAAAACAATCAAAGAGAAATATGTAGAAGGGATAGGAAGAAGAAAAACTTCAACTGCCAGGGTGCGTATTTGGCAGGCAGCAAAATACAGTTTTGTTATCAACGGTAAAGATGCAAAAGAATATTTTAAAACTGAAGAGCAGCGCCGTTTGATAGGAGACCCGTTAATAAAAGGTATTGGCGGCACGGAAAAAGCAGAACATAAATGGAAAGTAGAAGCAAAAGTCCAAGGTGGAGGAGTTCATTCTCAAGCTGAAGCGGTTCGTCATGGGCTTGCCCGAGCCCTAGTTTCATTTGATGCGGAATTACGTCATAAATTAAAGACCTTAGGCTATCTAAAACGCGATCCGAGAGCCAAAGAACGAAGAAAATTCGGTCTCAAAAAAGCTCGCAAAGCTCCTCAGTGGAGTAAACGATAATTGATTATCGTTTACTGCGATTTCGTGCAAGAGAAAATTTCCGGTGCGAACTGTTTTTAACAGTGAGCCGGAAATAGCGGGGCACGTAGTTTGACCACAAAATTACCCTTAAAAACATTATTTTCTATTCTGTTTTTTGTTTTTTAGAGTTTATGCTAATATAAAACTATGTCAGACGAGGAGGAAAAAAAACCTGCAAATCTGGAGCCAGAAAAAGATGAATCCGAGGTTCTGGAATTTGAATTTAATGAAGACGGTGAAGAAGATTTAAAGAAAACCCTAAAAAAACTCAGGGCTGATTTAAAAGCGTGCAAGGCGGAAAAAGAAGAATATCTGACCGGCTGGCAGAAAGAACGGGCAGATTTTGCCAATTACAAAAAACAGGAAGAAGACAGAAAAGCCAATTTTTCGGAAGTCATTCGCGAGCGTATTATTACGAGATTTTTAAGCGTCTTAGACAGTTTTAATATAGCTTTTGCCAATAAAGAGGCTTGGGAGAAAATAGATGAAAATTGGCGCAAAGGGGTGGAATACATTTACGCGCAGATGAATACAATATTTGAGGAATATGGTGTGAAGGAAATAGGCGAGGTTGGAGAGAATTTTGACCACAACATCCACCAATCCATAGAAATGACGCCGACTGATAAAAAAGAAGATAATCACAAAATATCTCTGGTTATTCAAAAAGGGTATAAGCTTGGCGATCGAGTAATTCGAGCTGCGCGGGTTAATGTTTTTGAATATCATGAACCGGATGGAGCAACAGAAAAATAAAATTTGTGAGCATTGTAAAAAAGAATTTACCATTAGCGATGGAGAACTTTCTTTGTATGAAAAAGTTGGCATTGAATTGCCAAGATTATGCAACTTTTGTCGTATAAAAATTCATCTATCTTTTTGGATGTTTGGAAAATTCCGGAAAGGCAAGTCCGATCTCTCGGGAGAAAATCTAATTACAGTTTTGCCGGAGAAAAACAGATATCCGATTTACACTCTTACCGAATGGTATAGCGACAAGTGGGATGCCATGGATTATGGGCAAGATTATGACGAAAAAAGGCCATTTTTTGAGCAATTACAAGAACTTCAAGAAAAAGTCCCTCATCCTCATCAAAATGGAAGCAAAAATACTAATTGCGATTGGTGCGATGATGTTTGGAATTCAAAAAATTGTTATTTGTCCCGTTCTATGGAAGAATGCGAGGATTTGCTTTATTCATACAGAAACATATGGGTTAAAAATTCAATTGATTTAGCTATCTGTTTTAACTGTGAAAAATGTTATGACTCTTCGGAATGTCATCATTCATATAAACTTTTTTATTCCAAGCATTCTCGTGACTGCATAGATTCTTATTTTCTATATGATTGCAGGAACTGCCAGAATTGTTTTATGTGTTGGAATTTGCGCGGTAAATCATATTGTATAGAAAATATACAGTATGAAAGAGAGGAATATTTGGAAAAATTAAAGTCGTTTAATCTTGGTTCACACAAATCCATACAGTCTTTTAAAAAGCATTTTGAAGAAATAATTAAAAACGATGTGGTACACAGACCCAATTTTAACTTAAAAGTTTACAATTCTGATGGAGATTATTTGCTGGATTGTAAAAATTGCCACAATTGCAATACGATCAATGAATCGGAAGATAGTTATAATTGTATTCGGGGAATGAGACATAAGTCAGATATTGACGCCAATGGTAGTTGGTACTCTGAATTAATAGGAAATTGTAGTGGTTGTGTAAATTCTTATGCACTTAAGTATTGTAATTGGTCTGCATCACGATATTCTGAATATTTAGATTTATGTCTTGAGTGTGAATATTGTTTTGGTTGCGTTGGGCTTAGAAAAAAGAAATACTGTATTTTGAATAAACAATATACAGAAAAGGAATATGAAATTCTAAAAAATAAAATTATTACTGACATGAGGGAAAGAGATGAATATGGTAAGTTCTTGCCGTATTCAATGAGTGCTGGGCCCTTTAATTTTTCTACCAGTTTTTTATATTTTCCGGAAACAAAAAAAGAAGATATTTTGCGACTCGGCGGTTATTGGGAAGACAATATTGAAAGTAATGTAGAAGGAATGCAAACCAGTGAATTGCCCGATGATATAAAAGATGTCCAAGACGACATCATAAAACAAGCCCTAATTTGCCCGGAAACCGGCTGGCGTTTCAATATTTCCCAAAATGAGCTTATTTTCTATAGAGAAAATGGAATTCCGCTTCCGCGATATCATTTTGATGTGCGAACAAAAGATCGCTTAAAATATTTAACAATTTTACAAGCATATCCATATACTTGCTGTTATTGCCAGAAAAAAATTGAAGCCTATTATTTACCCGAATGGGGATATAAGAAAATTGCCTGTGAAGAGTGTTATAAGCAGAATATAAATTAATTATGCAAAGCGAAATAAAAAATTGTCAGAACTGCAAAAAGGATTTCGTGATTGAGCCGGAAGATTTTAATTTCTATGAAAAAATAAAAGTGCCTCCGCCGACTTGGTGTCCGGAATGTCGGATGATAAGGAGAATGATATTTAGAAACGAACGTGTTTTTTATAAAGATGTTTGTAGTTTATGTGGAAAAAATATAATTTCAATGTATAGCCCCAACAATCAATTAAAAATTTATTGTGATAAATGCTGGTGGGGAGATGGATGGGACGAAATGAATTACGGAATGGAATATGATTGGAATACACCCTTCTTTTCACAATGGATAAAATTATTTAAACAAGTTCCTTTAATTCAAGCTTGGAAGTTTAACAACATTAATTCAGATTACATAAATTATGCCACTGACGATAAAAATTGTTATCTCTCATCTTCTATATTAGATTGTGAAAATGTTTATTACTCTTATGCTGTTGATAAAAGCCAGTATATATTTGATTCAATATATTCTAATAAGTCTTCTTTGTGTTATGAAAATATAGATTCTCAAAATAATTATAATAGTATTTTTTTAATAAATTGCAGTAATTGCATAGATTCTGCTTTGTTGTTTGATTGTGTAAATTGTCAAAATTGTTTTCTATCTTCTAACTTGCGTAATAAAAAATATATTTTCAAGAATATTCAGTATTCTAAACCAGAATATAAATCAAAAGTATCAGAAATAAAAACAGGGGATTTTTCTACTTTGCGAAAATCATTGTCAGAATTTACTGAAATAAAAGAAAAAAAATCAATTCATAAATATATTCAAGTAATAAATGCAATTAAGTATTTGGGAAATAATATTGAAAATTCTAAAAATATAATTTTTTCCTTTAATATTTATAATGCTGAAAATATTAAATATTCTGCCCGTGGAGCAAATGGTAAAGATATTATGGATGTTTATGGAGCAGGAGATTCGGAACTTGTTTATGAAGGCGTTGCTCCGTCATTTAAAGGATCGAACGCACAATTTTGTATAACGAACAGAGCTTCACATAATATAAAATATTCTTTTTTATGTTCTGCTTCCCAAAATCTCTTTGCCTGCATCGGTCTTCGCTCCAAATCCTACTGCATTCTCAACAAACAATATACTAAGGAAGAATATGAAGAATTAGTACCGAAAATAATTAAACACATGAACGATATGCCTTATGTTGATAAAAAGGGTAGAGTCTACAAATACGGAGAATTCTTTCCTTCAGAATTAAGTCCATTTTGTTACAACGAAACCATAGCTCAAGAATACTTTCCTCTAACCAAAGAAGAAGCCTTCAAACAAGGATATAAGTGGAAAGAGAAAGAAGAAAGAAACTATCAAATAGATATTAAAAATGAAGAGATTCCGAATGATATTAAAGAGGTAGATGATTCAATCATTAATAAAGTGATAGAATGCGAACATAAAGGAAAATGTAACGAACAATGCACCGAAGCCTTCAAAATCATTCCAGATGAACTGACTTTCTATAAACGAATGAATCTACCTTTACCTCATTTGTGTCCCAACTGCAGACATTATCAGAGACTAAAACAACGCAATCCTTTAAAACTCTGGCATAGAAAATGCATGAAAGAAGGATGCAATAATGAATTTGAAACCAGCTACGCTCCAGATAGGCCGGAGATTGTTTACTGTGAAAGATGTTATCAACAAGAAGTGTATTAATTTTTTACACTTTTAAGAAAAGCGAGATTTGTTTCTTCGTCTAATTTATCGGTGACGATAATCATCAATTCGGTTCCCAACCCCAAATCTTTTTTGATGTTTGTAAAAAGATGTTCATACGGAAAAGGAGAAATCCAGACGGTATTTTTAATGCAAACGAAATCCGCTTTCTTTAAAAGATAACGCAGTGCTTCGCGTTCGTTTTTTCTTTCTTCTGGAATATCTAAAATTATAATTCTCCAAAAACCATCCCAAGTGGTGGATACAAGTGCGCCTTCTCCCTCAAGCTTAATGGAGTTTAGTTTATTTTTACCTTTTTTTGTTAATTTTAAGTAGCTTTTATTATCAGACTGAATCATTTCAACACAGCCTGACTCAACTAAATTCTTTATAGAACGGGTAGTTGCATACATCCCCTCCTTGTTGAGGAGGGGGGTAGGGGTGGTGATTTTATTCTTTATTTCTTCTAAAGAAATAGCTGGTTTTTCGGCTAAAACTTTAAGAATTTTATTAGAATATTCTTTTCTGCTTGACATGTGTCTATGTTATCATATATACTCTAATTATACAAGTTTTCAGTGGTCGCAAAATAGTCGTTAAATAAACATTATAAGTAATAAATATAATAGTTAATTTATGAGTAAAATAATAGGTATAGATTTGGGTACAACAAATTCGGCTGTCGCTATCATTGAAGGAGGAGCGCCGAAAATTATTGAAAATGTGGAAGGTAATCGCACTACGCCTTCTGTTGTGGCTATAACAAAAAATGGTGATCGTATCATCGGACTTCTGGCAAAAAGACAAGCAGTTACCAATCCGGAAAATACAATTTCTGAAATGAAGCGCTATATGGGCCACCGTTTTGACGATCCCGGAGTACAAAAAGATAAAACTTCTGCTCCTTTTAAAATTGAAGCGGGAGAAGACGGCGGAGTAAAAGTAAAAATGTCCGATAAATTTTATCGTCCGGAAGAAATTTCTGCGATGGTTTTACAAAAAATAAAATCTGACGTTGAGGCTAAATTAGGAGAAAAAATAACTGAAGCAGTTATCACGGTTCCTGCATATTTTAATGATGCGCAAAGAAAAGCGACCAAAGATGCGGGACAAATTGCCGGTCTTGATGTAAAACGTATTATTAATGAACCGACGGCTGCCGCTCTTGCTTATGGATTTAATAAAAAGAAAAATGAAAAAATAGTTGTCTACGATTTCGGTGGAGGAACTTTTGATATATCGGTGCTTGAAATTGGCGATGATGTTATTGAAGTAAAATCAACCGATGGCGACTCGCATATGGGTGGAGGAGATATTGATAGGAAAGTTATTGCTTGGATTGCCGAAGAGTATAAAAAGGAATCAGGAATTGATATTAGAAAAGATCCGCTTGCTCATCAAAGATTAAAAGAAGCGGCTGAAAAAGCGAAACATGAACTTTCCACTACCTTGGAAGCGGAAATAAATATTCCGTTCATTACTTCCGATTCTGGAGGACCGAAACATTTACTGATGAAAATGACCCGAGCCACGCTGGAATCTTTAGCCAAAGAATATATTGATCGTTCTATTGAAATAACTAAAAGAGCGCTTGAGGCATCTCCGTTTAAGATGAATGAAATAAATGAGATTGTAATGGTGGGCGGACAAACTAGAATGCCAATGATGGTAGAAGCGGTAAAAAATCTTTTCGGTAAAACGCCGAATATGACCATTAATCCTGATGAAGTTGTAGCCTTGGGTGCTGCCGTGCAAGGAGGTGTCTTAGCCGGAGATGTGCGGGATGTATTGCTCTTGGACGTGATACCGCTTTCTCTTGGTATTGAGACATTGGGAGGGGTAGCTACAAAATTAATTGATAGAAATACAACTATTCCAGCTTCTAAATCTCAAGTATTTTCAACAGCAGCTGATAATCAGACTTCTGTGGAAATTCATATAGTACAAGGGGAACGCCCGATGGCATCCGATAATAAATCTCTCGGTAGATTTATTTTAGATGGGATTCCACCAGCTCCTCGCGGTATACCGCAAGTGGAAGTTACTTTTGATATTGACGTGAATGGAATATTAAATGTAAAAGCGATGGATAAAGCTTCTGGCAAAGCCCAGTCAATTAAAATAGAAGCAAGTTCGGGATTGAAAGAGGAAGATATTAAAAGAATGCAAGCGGATGCCGAATCGCATGCTGAAGAAGATAAAAAGAAAAAAGAAATTGTGGATGTAAAAAATACGGCGGAAATGATTATTTACACTGCTGAAAAGGCATTGAAAGACAATGAAGCAAAAATTCCAACCGATGTGAAAGAAAGTGTCAACACAAAAATAACTGCTTTGCGCGGAGTAAAAGATGGCACTGATACGGAAGCAATTAAAAAAGCTACCGAAGAACTTTCCAATGAAATGTCTAAAATCGGCGAAGCCATGAGCAAGGCCGGAGGAACACCTCCTCCAGGTGCTTCAGCTCCCGAAGAGCAGGGGCCAGAAGTTCATGATGCAGAATTCAAGGAGGGGGATAAAGGTAAAGAAGAACCTCCGAAACAGTAAATAATTTTTCCCGGACACCTTCCGGACACCTGGTGTCCGGAACCAAAACAAAAAGCCCTTTTAAAAGGGCTTTTTGTTTTGATAAAAATTTAATTTTAGGGTATAATTTACCCGTATGGAGTTGCACGAGTTACCTAAAAATAAAGAAATAACATATATTGGTTATACCACTTACCGGGATAAAAATCAGCTTTTTGGCATAAAACGCAAAGATAGGCGTCAGCATGTTTATATCCTCGGAAAATCCGGTACCGGTAAATCTGCGTTGATGTTCAATATGATTATTCAGAATATTGAAAACGGCGACGGAGTTTGCATGGTTGACCCGCACGGGGAAAATGTGGAAGCAATTTTATCAGCTATTCCGCCGCACCGCATGAAAGATGTCGTTTATTTCAATCCGGCAGATACAGATTTTCATATTGGATTTAATGTTTTGGAACTCATTGACCCAAAATACAAACACTTAGTGGCTTCAGGGCTTATGGGTATTTTCACAAAAATTTGGGCGAACGCTTGGAGCGCTCGAATGGAATACATTTTAAATAATGCGATTTTAGCATTACTTGATACTCCAGGTTCAACTCTTCTCGGTATTCCTAGAATGCTAGTGGACAAAGATTATCGACAAAAAATAATCACCAATTTAAAAGACCCTGTAATCAAGGCTTTCTGGGTGCATGAATATGAGGCCTGGCAGGATAAATTCAGAAACGAAGCTATCGCGCCGATTCAAAATAAAGTCGGACAATTTCTTTCCACTTCCATTATCAGAAATATTGTCGGTCAATCTATCAGTACCATAAATATTTTTGACATAATGAATGAAGGCAAGATTTTTCTGGTGAATGTTTCCAAGGGGCGTATCGGTGAAGACAATTCTTCGCTCTTGGGAGGAATGATCATTACCAAAATTCAGTTGGCGGCTATGGAACGCGTGCGTATCCCGGAAGAAGTCAGAAAAGATTTCTATCTTTATGTGGATGAATTTCAAAATTTCGTAACTGATGCTTTCGCTGGTATTTTGTCTGAAGCCAGAAAATATAGATTAAATCTTACGGTGGCCCATCAATACACCGCTCAACTTATTACGGAAAAAAATTCGAGTGTTCGAGATGCTATTTTTGGAAACGTCGGAACGATGATAGTTTTTAGAGTCGGAGCTGATGATGCGGAATTTTTGGAAAAAGAATTTGAACCGGAGTTTACCCCTCAAGATATTGTCAATTTGCCAAACTTTAAAGTCTATTTGAAATTAATGATAGATGGTGTATCATCTCGTCCGTTTTCCGCCAAGACTCTTCCGCCGATGGTAAAATCAGGCAATAAAGAAGTGGAAGAAGAAGTTATAAAAACTTCTCGCGCCCTTTATTGCAGGCCGAGAGAAGTAGTGGAAAGAGAAATAAATGATTGGAGCGGAATGTCCATCGGTGATGATAGTAATTCCGGTGGCGTAGAAAAATTTCCGGCTATATGCTCCAATTGCGGAAAAGAAACGACAGTGCCTTTCAAACCGGAGCCGGGCAGGGCAGTATATTGTAAGGATTGTATAGCCAAAATAAAATCTGGAGAAATAAAACCGATTGCCGGAGCCACAAAACAAATCAAACAAGATGAGACCAAGTTTTATAAACCCTTGGCTGATTTAGGGATAGAGTTTAAATCAAAAGATGGAACTAATGGTATTAATGGAGAAGCAGAAAGATATCCGGAAAGATTAGGTAAGGCCGTACCGCATGATTTTGATAAAAAAATTCCAACTTCCGCAGGAAATGCTTCATTTGCGCGTCCGCGAATATTTTCAACAATTAAGAAAGTTTTTACTAAAGGCACTACGAATGAAAAAGCAGCTCCAGTAAAAACAGTGAGAGAAAATCCAGGGTTAAAAGAGATTTTAAATAAAGCGCTATCTGAAAATAAACCTTCTGTTTCAACACCCATTAAAACTCCAACCCCTGTTTCTGTTCCCACACCAGCCCCGATTTCTCTTGATGCTCTTAAAACAGTACCTTCAAAACCTGCCCGCAGTGCTACACATGGCGTTGCAGGCGGGGACCGCGCAGCTAGTGCTGAAGATATGGATAAATTAAAGAATCTTATTTCAGAGAAAGTTCCCGCGTCCGCGAATAAAGCAAAAGCTTCGCCCGTAGGGACACAGCCGAGGGAAGTTCCGGAAGATGTTTTGAGAAAAATTTTAGAGTAAAATTGGCGGGGAAAGGTCTTGCCTTAAGGGAGTTCAAGGCAAGACCTTGAGAAGCCAAGATATATGAATAATGCTAGTGAAAAGAAAATATGTCAAAACTGTCATGCTGAATTTACCATTGAGCCTGAAGATTTTAAATTTTATGAAAAAATAAAAGTTCCACCACCGACTTTTTGTCCTGAATGCCGAACGGTTCGGCGTTTATGCTGGAGAAATGAAATGTCTCTTTTTAAGAGAAAATGTGATGCAGAAGGACATGACGAAAATGTTATTACCATCTATCACCCCGACGAAAAACTCACAGTATATGATATAAAATCTTGGTGGGGAGATAAATGGAATGCTGTTTTACACGGAAAAGATTATGACTTCTCCAAACCATTTTTTCAGCAATGGAAAGAGTTGCGCGACAGCATCCCGCTTCAATGTCTTTCGAATTCAAAAGCAACAAATAGCGATTATTGCAATGTTGCCGAAGAAAGTAAAGATAGTTATATGTCTTCAGCTTCCTGGAAAATAGAAAAGACATTTTATTCAAATAGGATAGGAGAAACCAAAGAATCTTCAGATCTTTACGTAGTTCATAAGTCTGAGCTTTGTTATGAAGATATATTTTGCACGGATTGTTATCATACTTTGTATTCCCTAAAGTGCAAAAATTGTGTAGATTCATATTTTTTGTATGATTGTAACGGTTGCATAGATTGTTTCGGATGTAGTAATCTTCGAAGTAAGTCATATTGCATGTGGAATGAACAGCTTACAAGGGAAGAATATATGAACCGTTTGGCGAAACTGGATCTTAAAAGTTACAAAACGATACTTGAATCAAAAAAGAAATTTGACGAGCTTTACCTAAAATCAATTCATCGTTTTGCCAACCAGATTAGAATAATAAATTCTACCGGCGATAATCTTGATGGAGCAAAGAACTGTAAGGCATGTTTTGATACATTTGACCAAGTGGAAGATTGTAAATATTCTCATTGGAACATACGCGTGAAAGATGCATATGATTCAGGCCCAGGGGGTGGAGAAGGAGAATTGATGTATGAAATATTTGACACTGGACTGGGTAATTTTCGCAATTTATTTACTAATGTAGTTTATAGTTCTAATGACATTGAATATTCTTTTTATTGTTATGGTTGCTCATATTTATTTGGATGTATCGGTATAAGAAATAAAAATTATTGCATTTTAAATAAACAATATACAAAAGAATCCTTCGAGGAACTCAGGACAAAAATCAAAGAGCAGATGAATGAAATGCCATATATTGATAAAAGAGGAATTGTCTATAAATACGGAGAATTTTTTCCAGCTGAAATTTCTCCATTTTGCTACAATGAAACTCAAGCGCAAGATTATTTTCCATTAACCAAAGAAGAAGCGCTTAAGAGAGGGTATAGATGGCGGGATAGAAAAACTAGTGATTATGTAACGACAATACAGGCCGAAGATCTTCCAGATAGCTTGGATGATACTCCAGATTCTATTACTGAAGAGATTATAGGTTGCTTGCATAAAGGAAAATGTAAAGATCGCTGTTTAGGGGCCTTTAAAATAACAGAGAACGAGTTTAGATTATATCACCAACTCGGAGTACCACTGCCACGCCTTTGTTTTATTTGTCGTCACGAAGCCAGATTAAGAAAACGCAACCCTATGAAATTATGGCGCCGAAAGTGTATGAAACCTGGTTGTTCCAATGAATTTGAAACAACTTACGCTCCCGATAGGCCGGAAATAATTTACTGCGAGAGTTGTTATAATAAAGAGGTGTATTAGTAAAAATTAATGAACGAAGTGAATATAATTTTTTTAACCCTGTTAAATAATTTTTTATAAAAATTGTTCAAAGGACATTTAACAGGGTAATGATTTTAATACTCATTTCTTTCATTTAAAATCAATTATGCAAGCTGAAACAAAAAATTGTCAGAATTGTAAAAAGGATTTCGTGATTGAACCGGAAGATTTTAAATTTTACGAAAAAATAAAAGTTCCTCCACCGACCTGGTGTCCGGAGTGTAGGCTTATTCGGCGGCTTGTCTATCGTGAAGATAGACCTCTGTATAAAGATAAATGTGATAAATGCGGTAAAGATATTATAAGTATTTTTTCTCCAGGAAATCCTTTTGTAGTTTATTGTCAACCTTGTTGGTTTGGAGATTCCTGGGATGGAAAAGATTATGGTAGAGATTATGATTTTTCAAAACCGTTTTTTGAACAATTTTATGAATTACAAAAAGTTGTTCCTAACCAGGCCACTGGTTCAAAAAATTCAGAAAATTGTAATTACTCAAATGGTAATATTCGTTGCAAGAATTGCACTTTAACCTTTGACGGTTATGAATCAATTAACTGTTACAACTGTCAAACCCCTGGTTTTGTTCGTGATTCAATAGATTCAGATATTTTAATAAATGGTGATCATTGTTATGAGACCGTAAATTCAAATAATGTGTATAATACAAGATTTACTTATTTTTCTAATGATTGTTTAGATTCCTCTTTTCTTTTTAATTGTATGGGATGTTCAAATTGTTTTTGTTGTGTGAATTTAAGAAATCAAAAGTATCAAATTTTTAATAAACAATACACAAAAGAGGAATATAGAAAAGAAATAGAAAAATGGGATTTGGGAAGTTATGAAATTACCCAAGAGGCAAAAGAGAAATTCTGGAAATTTTGCAGTAAAATTCCCAGACGCTTTTCTTTAATTGTAAATTCTAAGAACGTTACAGGTGAGGATATAAAAAATACAAAAAATTGTCAAAATTGTTTTTCTACCCTTATGGGTGTAGAAAATTGTAAATACATATTACTTTGTGGTTTATTATTGAAAGACAGTTATGATGTTACCTTAGGTGGGGGTACTTCAGAACTTTATTATGAAAATTCCGGCGGAATGCAGTCTCAAAGATGTTTTTTTGGTCGTGCCCCTTATAATTCAAAAGATATTGAATATTCGGAAAAAGTTTACAATTGTTCAAATTGTTTTGGCTGCACAAAATTAAAGAATAAACAATATTGTATCTTAAATAAACAATATACAAAAGAAGAGTATGAAAAATTAATTCCTAAAATTAAAAAACACATGGATGATATGCCTTATATTGATAAAAAAGGCAGAACCTATAGATATGGCGAATATTTTCCAAGTAAATTTTCTTTGTGGGCATACAATGAAACGTGGGCGCAAAAATATTTCCCTTTGACAAAAAAAGAAGCATTGGAAAAAGGTTTTAACTGGTATGACGAAGAAGGGAGAGATTATAAAATAACAATTAAAGCACAAAATTTACCGGACAATATTGTAGATGTCCCCGATTCTATTTTAGAAGAAATTATAGAGTGCGAACATAAAGGAACTTGCAATGAACAATGCACAACAGCCTTTCGTATATTACCCAATGAATTGCAATTTTACAGACAAATGAATTTGGCTTTACCTCATTTATGTCCGAGTTGTCGTTATGGGCAACGTATTAAAAAGAAAAATCCACCGAGATTATGGCATAGAAAATGTATGTGTAATGGGGTAGAATCAGAAGGAGGTATTTATAAAAATACTATTAAACATTCTCATGGGGACGGTGAGTGTAAAAACGAGTTTGAGACGGCGATAGGGCCGGAGAGAAAAGAAATAGTATATTGCGAGAAGTGTTATCAAGCTGAATTTGTATGATAAAAAAAATAAAAGCAAAATTAGAATATTTTAAACAAGTTCTACCAATGATTTGGCAAGTAATTAAATTTCGCGTTAAAGTCTGGTGGCATAATGTTTTTTAAATTACCCTAAAGAAGTTTATTGAAAATAAGGTAAAAATATGCTAAAATAACCATATGCCGAAAGCAAATCGGGTGCAAATAATCAAATACGGTCCGCCTCCGCCAGAATTGCCGGTGTTTGGAAAAGTTAAGCCGGAAGAGGCTTCTTTTATTGGACGTACCAATTATGTCGCTTCTCTTGAAGAAAAGAAATTTATTTTCGGTATTAAACGCATAGACCGCAGACGACATCTTTATATTGTTGGAAAATCCGGAGTTGGAAAAAGTAAATTACTTGAGCTTCTTATGCGTCAAGATATAACCTATGGTCATGGTTTGTGTTTTATTGACCCGCACGGAGATGTCATAGAAGCTATGCTTGATTACATACCTAAAGAACGCATAGAAGATGTTTGCATGATAGACCCAGGAGATGTTGACTTTCCGGCTTCTTTCAATCCGCTAGCCAATGTTGACCCGATGTTTAAATTTCAATTGACTCAAGGATTGATTGAAGTTTTACAGAAACAATTCGGAGCCAACTGGACGCCTCGTTTGGAACACGTTTTTCGTTTTACTTGCTTGGCTTTGCTTGATTATCCGCATGCTACGATGCGCGGAATGATTTCAATGCTGACAGACAGAAATTACAGACAGAAAGTGGTTGAATATATTACCGACGATATGGTCAAAAGATTCTTCGCTATAGAATTCGCCGACTGGTCCGAGAAATTTGATACGGATGCTATTATTCCGCTGGTCAACAAACTTGGGCAATTTTTATCCGACCCATTACTGCGAAATATTTTCGGTCAGAAACAAAATAAAATAGATATAAGCGAATTGATGGACCAAGGCAAACTGATTTTCATAAATCTTTCAAAAGGACGTATTGGGGAAGAAAATTCAAGCTTCTTCGGTTCAATGTTTTTGACCAAAATAAAACAAGCAGGAATGGAGCGGGCGACTATTCCCGAAGAAGAACGCCGAGATTTTTATTTATACATAGATGAGTTTCATAACATTGTTACCCAAACATTTGAAAATATTTTATCTGAAGCTAGAAAATATGCTCTCAATCTTACAATCGCTCACCAATATATCGGTCAACTTATTCCGCAAGTACAACACGCAGTGCTTGGAAATACCGGAAGCTTGATTTGTTTCAGAGTCGGGGGAGAGGACGCAGTTAAATTGAAACCGGAATTTGAGCCATTATTCGGTGTTAAAGATATGATTAATTTGGCAGTAGCGGAATTTTATATCAAAATGACGATTGACGGGGAATCTTATGATCCATTTTCGGCGGAAACTCTGCGGGTCTTGCCTCCAACCCATGTTTCTTATCGAAAAGAAATCATCGAGGCTTCACGTAGAAAGTATTCAATATCAAAAGATGATGCGCAGAAACTAATAGAAGAGGAAGAAGCATCAATTATCCGAAGCGCGGAAGAGAAAGCAATTATAGAAGGTAAGGGAAAGAAAAAAGAAGGCGAAGAAGAGACAGGAGAAAATAAAGAGGAAAATAAAAAAGAAGAAGTAAAAGGTAAGGTTTCTCAAGAGGCCGAACCTATGATATAAATAAAAATTATGAGTAAAGATTATTACAATATTTTGGGCGTAAATAAAGGCGCTTCTAAAGATGAAATAAAGAAGGCTTTTTATAAATTGGCGCATAAATATCATCCTGATAAAAAAGAGGGGAATGAAGCAAAATTTAAAGAAGTAAACGAAGCTTACCAAGTGCTTTCGGATGACACTAAACGTTCAAAATACGACCAATTTGGGTCCGGTTTTGAAAATATGGGGCAAGGATATGGAGGAGCCAGACAGAGTGGTTTTGAAGGTTTCGATTTTTCTGGTTTTCAAAATGGCGGTGCGGATTTTGACTTTGGTAATTTAAATGATATTTTTAGTGATTTCTTTACTGGTGGAATGGGTGGGGGAAGTAGAAGAGAAGCGAGACGCGGACGTGATATCTCTACTGAAATACAGATTTCTTTTTCTGAATCTGTTTTTGGAACCAGTAGAAAAATTTTAATTACTAAAACCTCAAATTGTGCCGTTTGCGAAGGTTCCGGCGCAAAACCCGGTACCAAAATGGAAACTTGTAAGTATTGCAATGGTCAGGGAAAAATTCGCGAAGCAAAAAGAACGATTCTTGGTACTATCTCGAGCACAAAAATTTGCGAGGAATGTCTGGGTTCCGGAGAAGTACCGAAAGAAAAATGCGAAAATTGTAAAGGCAAAGGAGTATTGCGCCGTGAAGAAGAAATTTCTGTAAATATACCAGCCGGAATGCGAGATGGAGAAATGATTAGAATGTCGGGAATGGGCGAAGCGGTTTCAAAGGGAACTGCCGGAGACTTGTATATAAAAGTAAATGTAGCAGCGCACCCTGTATTTAAACGAGAGGGAAATGACTTAGTAATGAATCTGGAATTAAAATTATCCGATGCTATGCTCGGTACGGAATATCCAATCCAGACTTTGGATGGAGAAATAAGCGTCAAAATTCCGGAAGGCGTATCTATCAACGAAATTCTTCGAGTAAAGGGAAAGGGCGTACCTATTTCAAAAAGCAAGCGCGGGGATTTGTTAATTAAGCTCAAAATAAAACTTCCTAAAAAACTTTCCCATAAATCCCGCGAGATTATTGAACAGCTCAAAAAAGAGGGGATATAAAATACCTGTCCCGTACTAAATTTTTGTGTAAAACAAATGACCACTATTATTAACAGTTTAAAATTTTAGTACTGGGATGCTTCCTGAAAATATAATTTTTGTTGGGGTTTTGGTAAACTTGCTTGCCTCTCTTTGGTATATCAAAACTATTTTCCACGGGAATACTAAACCAAACTTGGTTTCTTGGGTTATTTGGATGCTAGCACCTTTTATTGGTTTTTTCTTGCAAATAAAGGCTGGAGCTGGAATATCTACCCTGCCAGTATTTATGGCAGGTTTTGGACCTTTTTTGGTGATTATTTTTTCTTTATTCAAAAAAAATGCCTTTTGGAAAATACAACCTTTTGATTTACTTTGCGGACTTTTTTCCATTCTGGCTCTCATTATTTACATAACTACAAGTAATCTAGGAATTTCGGTTTTCTTTGCCGTTTTAAGCGATTTATTAGCCTATATCCCAACTTTTATAAAATCTTGGAAATTTCCGGAAACCGAATCATCGTCCACTTACTCAGCAAGTATATTTAGCAATGTTTTGTCTTTACTCGTCATAAAAAATTGGATTTTTGCAATATATTCATTTCCAATTTATCTTATATTGGCAAATTTACTTGAAGTTTATTTCATTTTTCACAAAAGAATTTTTAAGAAAGTAATTTCTTTTTGAATTTCCGCGTTAGCATTTTATAGCAAATTAAAGCGGCGCCAAATTCCGTAAGCACTGAATCGCGTTGAGGCGAAACTTCTACAATATCCGCGCCTATTAATTCCTTTTCATCTATCGCTTTTTCAATCAAATCAAGTCCATAATACCATTCCAAACCACCCTGTACTGGCGTACCGGTTCCCGGCATATATGCAGGGTCAAATCCATCCACATCAACCGTGATATAGATTTTTTTGGTTTTAATTGATTTCAATATTTCTTTTATGGAAACCTCTTTTTTATCCCACTCAAAAACAGTGATTGTTTTTTTATTTTTTTGCCAATATTCATACTCATATTTTGAATATGTTCTAATACCCACTTGCACGATAGGGAAGCCGAGTTCATGTATTCTGCGCATTGTGCACGAATGCGCAAATCTTTCATGTTCTTCACTGTAATCACTATTATCATCACGAAGATCTTGATGGGCATCTATTTGGAGAACAGTTATCTCTTTCGGATTTTCTTTTTTTGAGATAGCTTCCATTGCTCCGACTGAGACAGTATGTTCTCCGCCTAACATAATCATAAATTTTCCGCTATTAAATAATTCTCTATATTCGAAACTTATTTTTTGTACTGCTTTTTCCGGGACAAGTTTTTCCATATCGGATATTTCTCTATGAGCAGTTTTTAATATTTTTGCCGGTTCGCAATGCAATTCAACATCAAAAAGTTCCAGGTTGCTATTTAAACAATCTAATATTTCCTTGGGAGCTTTGGAAGTGCCTCCCATAAAAGAAACGCTATTTTCATAAGGGGCGCTTAATATAACTGCATCAGCTTCCTCTATATTTTTTGTATTTACAACCTTGTCTATCATAATAATTTACATTTTATTTATTTTATATCCATCTCCTCCGTCCTTTATTTCGTATCCCAGAGAGTTTATTTTAACTCGCAATTCGTCGGATTTTTTGAAGTCTTTATTTTTGCGGACCCGTTCTCGCTCCTCCGCCAATTTTAAAATTTCTTCCGGAATTTCTTCTTCTTTTATATTTTCAAAACCGAGCCCTAATACTTTATCAAAATCAAGAATAGTGGCTTTTTTATCGGCAGGGGAAATGATTTCGTCTTTTACTACGTCCCAAACTAAAGCTAAAGCTCTCGGAGTGTCTAGGTCGTCTTCTAGGTATTCTTTGAACTTTTGCTGGTATTCGCTACTTATTTTACCCACCTTGCTCCCAAGCTCAATATAGAGCTTATAAAGCCGTTTTAGGGCTATATCTGCGCCTTCTAGCGCATCCCAGACGAAGTTTACCCTAGTCCTATAACTAGCCATTAAAAGCCAAAATCTATAGGAAATTGGGCTAATTCCTTTATCCGAAACATCCTTTAAAGTGTAAAAATTATGCTCCGATTTTGCCATTTTCTTCTGATCAACCAAGACCCATTCATTGTGCATCCAATATTTTACAAATTGTTTGCCGGTCGCGCCTTCGGATTGAGCGATTTCATTTTCATGGTGGGGAAATATATTATCCACCCCACCTGTGTGCAAGTCTATTTGTTCTCCTAAATTTGACATGGACATCGCAGAGCATTCAATATGCCAGCCGGGTCGTCCTTTTCCCAATTCGTTTTCCCAAAAAACATCTCCATCTTTTTCATCCCAAGCTTTCCAAAGAGCAAAATCTTGAATATTATCTTTTTCATATTCGTCCGTTTTTATTCTTCCGGCCGCATTTTCTTTTTGTTCTTCCAAGACAAGATGAGAAAGTTTTCCATAATTTTTGAATTTTTTTATATCAAAATAAATGCTATTGTCATTGCTTTTATAAGCTAGGCCATTTTTCATTAATTTTTTTATAAGATCAACCATTTCATCAATATAATCCGTAGCCTTCGTAAACTTAGTCGGTTTTAAAATATTGAGCTTTTTTTCATCTTCCAAAAAAGCTTCAGTATAAAACTCCGTAAATTCCTTCAATGTTTTTTTTGCTTTTTGCGAATCTCTTATAGTCTTATCGTCAATATCAGTCAAATTCATTATGTGTTTTACTTTAAAACCCTCATACAGCAAAACGCGCTTTAATATATCGGCAAAAATATAAGCGCGGTAATTTCCGATATGAGGATAATTGTAAACGGTAGGCCCACAGGAATAAAAACTGACATTAGGAGGGTCAATCGGAGTAAAAATCTCTTTTTCTCTTGTCAGTGTATTGTAAAATCTTAAAGGCATTTTATTTTTTCAGTTTATAAAGATATATTTTGCTTGAATTCATTTCTATATATTGAAATAAGAGTGTAGAGCAAACTTATGGTTAAAGGTCCTATTAAAATACCAATCGGACCCAAAAGAGAGATTCCACCTAAGACAGAAAATAGGATTAAAAGGGGAGGCAAGTTTATTTTATTGCCTACAATAATTGGATTCAATATATTGTCTATAGTTCCAACAATTGCTACTGCCCAAATCAAAAGCCCTATGGATTCCATTGTATTTCCTGTCATAAAGAGAAATATTATAGCCGGTATGGAAACAAGCCCAGTTCCAATAGTGGGAATGAGAGCTGCTATCATGGCTACCAATCCCCAAAGCGCCGGATTTGGTATTCCAAAAAATGCAAATCCGAGACTTATTAATGTTCCTTGGATAAGAGCAACAAGAAGATATCCTTTAAGAATACCATTTACCGCGCGCGCAAGTTTTTTTATTATTTTTTCATCATCAACATCCGAAAGTGGGCTTAATACTTTTATTGCTTTTTTCCAGTGTGTGCCATCCTTCAAAAAATAAAAAATAGATAAAAGAGTAAGAATTGAAGAAAGAATAGCAGACAATGTAGAAGTAAAGATATTTGCTATATTATTTGTTATAAAAGAAATAAAACTTGAAATTTTTTCATATAAGTCAAAAGAAACACCCTCAGGCAGTATTCTATTTATTGAATTATTTATTGAATCTATAAAAGACAAAGAGTGAACATTATTAATTATCATTTGATAAGCATCTTGACTTTGATTAAAAACCAGCAAACTTATGCCAAAAAGAGGAATACCAATTATTATTATAAAAAAAAGTACAGTGAGGAATGAAGATAACCAATCCGGCAATTTTCTTTTATTGAACCATTCATAAACCGGATAAAGTACTATGGAAAAAGAAATACCGAGTACCAGTACTATCCAAAAAGGGCGAAAAATCAAAAAAGAAAAAATAAAAACAGCGAATAGTAAAATAAAGAAAAAATATCTTTCAATAATTTTTGATTGCATATGTCAAATATTATAGACTATAAATCTATAAATTACAACCATATTTTGACACAGGGTTGCCTTTTTCAAAAATTTCATATAATATAGATTCTATGAAATTTGCGGTTATACAAACAGGCGGAAAACAATACAAAGTCTCTAAAGACGGCTTCCTTTCCATTGAAAAGATAATAGGGGAATATAAAGTCGGGGATAAAGTTTCCTTTGATAAGGTTCTCTTAGTTGACGACGGCAAGAATACCACCATTGGCACGCCTTATATTGAAGACGCTAAAGTAAATGCGGAAATTGTAGAAATCGGCCGTTCTAGAAAAGTTTTGGTTATGAAATACAAGCAGAAATCTCGCTACCTCCGTCGCAACGGCCACCGCCAGCCATTCTTTAAAGTAAAAATTCTTGATATAAAATAAAAAAAACATCCCGATTTAAATTAGGATGTTTTTTTTGTGAAAAACCCAAGAATAATGTTTTTAAGGGTGTACATAGGAGTGTACATAGGAGTTTCCTATGTATTTGTATCACTAAAGTTAAGCCATTCAAATAGTTCCTTTTTATGATCAATTAATTTTTTAAAATAAATAGGGAATTGTGATGGATTTAGGATTTGAAATTTTTGCTCAGTATATTCTTTTATGCTTGAATAAGGATATTTTAGAACGTAATTTAGTAAATTAGTTCTATTATTATTTTTACTCTCTCGCCAATTTTTATTTATCAATTTTGCTGGATTTAAATGTATATATGAATAAATATATTTTAAATAATTATCTTTATCTATATGAATTGATTTAAATACACCCTCATACAATTTACCAGTTCTTTTATATTTTTTATTAAAATACATTGAATATCCAGTTAACAATTTACGCATATATGTAGAAATGCCGTTTTCTTTTTTTTCGCGGACAAGAATATGGAAATGATTTGGCATTAAACAATATGCTCCAACATCAACGATTGTTTCTTCTCTATTAAAAAATTTATCAATTTCTCTTAGAATGATACTTTTTTCTGTATTACAAAGATACATCAGAAATAGAAAATGTTCATAGTCTTTTTTATCTAAAAATATTATTCTTTTTTCTGTGCCACGATTATATAAATGATAGTATTCATTTATCGAGAAGGATTGTTTTCTCAGAGCCATAATTTAAGTATAACACATACATAGGAAACTCCTATGTATTATGTATTATTTTTGTTGACAAGTTAAAATTTTTCTGCTATTCTATATATAGAGATATTCGTATAGAAAAAGTAATTATTGTTATTTGTTAAATCAAACATTTTAACCAAATTTTTTTGGAGGTATTTATGATTATCACCCATAATATACAGTACGACGGAAACGTACATATCATCAAGATTTTACAACCAAAAGGTATTTTGGTAACTATGCGGATAATGTTACCTGGTCAATATGATTTTGGCGTAGTTGGGGCAGGGTCTAAACAAAAAATAACTGTAATCTATGGCCAAATGAGAATAAACGACAGTGTTTATTTTACCGGGCAAACATGCATTTTAGAATCGGGAAACCCGATTCTTGTTGTGACTATGGAACCATGTGGATACAAGTGTATCTATGAATAAATATGATTGAATTTTTCTCCCAACGGATTGAGGTCCATTGGGAGATTTTTTATTGTCTATTTTTTAGGGCGTTTTTGAGAGTATCGTTATCGGAATATTCAAGTTCAGTGCCGGTGGAGAGACCCCTGCCTAGTGAAGAAATCTTTATGCCTAAAGGTTCAGCAACAGGTTTTAACTGATTGCGAACATATAAATCGGTATGATTACCTTGCGGACTTAAGGAAAAAGCTAGAACAATTTCCCCGCCTCGCGTCGACGAGTCTCCACGAGTCGAGGCGGGTTTTAAAAAATCTCTTTTTATTTTTTCTATCAGCTCATTAATTCTTATTCTTTTATTTGTATTTTTTTCAACAATCGGCACCAGTCCTCCCAAAATAAAATATTTGCCGTTATAAACCCTGCTGGCATTTATACTTTCAAAATCGGAATCTTTTTCCACCACCATCAGAGTGGAAGAATCAATACTTTTATCGGCGCAAATTTCGCACACTTTTTCTTTTTTGGATTCAGATATAAAAAATCTAAAACATTCAGAACATTGCATGGTATCTTTTCTTAATTCTTTAATTAAATCGGATAAATTAGAAGTGTAATCTAAATTTTTAGCCATCAAAAAATAAACAAAACGTTTTGCTTGTCTTTCTCCAATACCGGGAAATTCTTTAAAAATTTCAGTTAATTTTTCTATGGTGTTCATAATGTCTTGGGCGAAGTTCTTGCAAAGAATTTTTTGAAACTGCGCCCTCTAAAATTCCTCCAAATCTCCGCTTATTTTTGACTGGGAAAACTCACTAAGGTTGCTTTTTTCAAGATTCAAGAAAGTAGTGGTTTTCTCGTCAAAATAAAGCTCCACTTTTCCAGTTGGACCGTTACGATGTTTTTCAATCAAGATTTCAGCGATATTTGTTTTTTCTGATTCCTCTTTTCCTTTATCTTCTCGGTGAATAAACATAACCACATCCGCATCTTGTTCTATGGAACCGGAATCGCGAAGGTCTGAAAGTCTTGGCTTGCCACCGCGAGATTCCACGGCGCGAGAAAGTTGAGAAAGAGCCAATACCGGCACATCCAGTTCCTTTGCCAGGCTTTTTAATGACCTTGAAATTTCTGTCACTTGATTAACCATGGAATCATAATTCTTGGAAGTGGTCATAAGCTGCAAATAGTCAACAACAATGAGGTCCAATCCTTTTTCCGCTTTTAATCTGCGAGAAAGAGCTTTCATTCGAACTATGGAATTGCCTGGCTGGTCATCAATATAAATTTTAGCTTTAGCTAATTTATCCAAAGAATCTCGAAGTTGGGAAAAATCTCTATCGGAAGATAAATGTCCGGTACGCAAATTCCAAGCATTCACGCGCGATTGCGCCGACAGCATTCTGTCCACCAATTGCTGAGAAGACATTTCCAAAGAAAATATTAAAACCGACTTATCGTGAGTGATTGAAGTCACACGGGCAATATCAAGGGCAAGTGTGGTTTTTCCCATAGAAGGTCTGGCCGCAATGATAACCAAATCGGATTTTTGCAAACCGGAAAGCGTATTGTCCAAATCTCGAAAACCGGTCGGCAATCCGCGAAGCGATCCTTTATGCTCATGTAATTTTTCTAGACGTTCCCATGCTTCTGGCAGGGCATCTTTCAGATTTGTGTATTTTTGACTTTTCGGAGACGATATCACACTAAATATTTTCTTTTCAGCCATATCCAGAATGTCGTCCATATGGTCATCACCTTCTTCAAAACCAAGTTCGGAAACATAATCTGCCGCTTCTATCAAACTTCTCAAAACATATTTTTTTTGAACAATTTCCGCATAATGTTTTACATTTGTGGAAGAGGGAACGATATTCACCAGTTCTGTCAGATATTCATTACCCCCGATTCTTTCCAACGCTTTTTGTTCACTTAACTTGGTGGAAAGCGAAAGCATATCTATCGGTTCATTTTTCAAGGACAGATCAAGCATCGCTTTGAAAATTATTTTATTTTTTTCAACATAGAAAGAATCTGGGCCTATAATGTCTTCCACTTCATGCATGGCTTCTTTGCGGAGCATTATAGAACCAAGTACCGCTTGTTCCGAAGGAATGCTCTGAGGCGGGATGCGTACATCGGTTTTCTTAGTTTTTACCATTAGGACATTCTAGCACTTTTAAAAAATAGTCAAAGAAAAAAAATGCATAAATATGTTATTAAAATGGGGACAATTCTTAAGCACATTTTGTGAAGGATTTTCGAAACTGCGCCCTCGGAGTCATAAGGGCAGGGGACCCACACGTTTCTTAAAATCCTTCACAAAATGTGCTAATATATTAAGTATGTCTAAAAAAGTATTATTATCAGGCGTAAAACCAACCGGGGCACCGCATATTGGCAACTATTTCGGCGCGATGAAGCAGTTTGTGGACCTACAGAAAGATTATGATGGCTATGTTTTTATAGCCGATTATCACGCCTTGAATTTTATTCAAAATAAGGAAGAGATGGAAAAAAATATCATAGGGGTTTTGCTTGATTATTTGGCTATTGGTTTGGACCCAAAAAAATTAATCATATTCAAACAGTCTGATATTTCCGAACACACGGAACTCACTTGGATTTTTGATGCTATTACCACTATGCCATACTTGATGCGCGCGCATGCCTTTAAAGACGCGGAAGCCAAAAATAAAGAAATTTGCGTGGGAACTTTCAATTACCCGATGCTTATGGCTGCCGACATTTTGCTTTACGGTCCGGATATAGTACCCGTAGGGGCTGATCAAAAACAGCACGTTGAAATAGCGCGAGATACCGCCGAAAAATTTAATCATATTTTTGGAGAAACTTTTAAATTGCCGGAACCGATGATTATGAAAGATGTAGCAGTGGTGCCGGGAACTGACGGAAGAAAAATGTCCAAGAGCTACAATAATCATATTCCGCTTTTTGCCGAATACGAAGAAATAAAAAAATGCGTGATGAACATAGTTACTGATTCAAGCGGAGGAATTCCAAAAAATGTTTTTGCTATTCATAATCTGCTTCGCCCTGCTTCGGAACTTTTACCGATTTACGAAAGTAAAACAGGGAAATATAAAGAATTGAAAGAAATACTGATTGAAGATTTGGAAAAATTCATTGCGCCTATGAGGGAAAGACGAAAAGAATTTGCCAAAAATATTCCGGAAGCCTTGAAAATATTAAAAGCGGGCAGTGAAAAAGCAAAAAAAATAGCCGGAGTTAAAATGGAAGAAGTGCGAAAAAAAATCGGAGTGAGTGTATATTAAAATTATGTATTTTTAGTTCTTTCAAAAAGGAGGTGATTCCTATGGGATGGGATATAGATTGGTGGTTCTAAGGGCTGGCAGTAAAGCGACTTTGCCCATCGCGCAAAATGGCGAATATTCTCGAAAGAGAATATTCGCCATTTCTTTTTCTGCTTTTTTTATTTATTTATTCATGATAAAATACTTAGATACTTATCCCGTTAGAAAATCAACGGGCTTGTATGAAAGATGAATTTTATTAGTTTAATTTTCTAATGGGATGCAAAATAGGGTTTATATAAAAGATTTAAAAGATAATATAGGTAAAGAAATAATTATCGCCGGCTGGGTGAATATCAGACGCGACCAGGGGAAAATGGTTTTTTTTGATATGCGAGATATGACGGGCTTGGTGCAATGCGTAGTCTTGCCGAGTCACGCCGAGGCCATAGAAAAAGCCAAAGAAATTCGCCCTGAATGGGTTTTAAAAATTACCGGTATGGTCAATAAGCGCCCGGACAAAAATGTAAAAGCTGGTGTCTTAAATGGTGAAGTAGAACTGGAAGTTACGGATATTGAGGTATTAAGCAAAGCAGAAACCCCAGCCATTGATGTATCAACTGATGGATATGAAATAGGGGAAGAACATAGGCTAGAACACAGATATCTTGATTTACGTAGAGGTCGCATGCAGAAAAATATTCGCAACAGACATAAAGTTGTAAAATTTATTCGTGATTACTTGGATAAAGAAAATTTTATTGAGATAGAAACCCCTATACTTTCCAAATCGACAGCTGAAGGGGCTCGGGATTTTATTGTGCCTTCAAGATTGGACCAAGGAAAATTTTATGCATTACCTCAAGCTCCCCAGCAATATAAACAACTTTTAATGGCATCTGGTATAGAAAAATATTTCCAAATGGCAAAATGTATGCGTGATGAAGACTTACGAGGGGATCGTCAGCCGGAATTTACTCAACTTGATCTTGAAATGAGTTTTGTAGATCGCGAAGAAGTAATGTCTCTTAATGAAGATTTATTGATAAAAATCGTAAAGAAACTGTATCCAGAAAAAGAAATACAAGAAATTCCTTTTCCCAGAATTGCCTACAAGGATGCAATGAAGAAATACGGGAGTGATAGGCCAGATTTAAGAAAAGATAAGAATAATAAAAATATTCTGGCTTTCTGTTGGGTTGTTGATTTTCCATTTTTCGAAAAAGCAAACAAAGATAATAATCCACAGGCAGAAGGTGAATGGACTTTTACGCACAATCCTTTTTCAGCCACACAGCCGCAATTTCACGATGATTTATTAAATAAAAGAAATATTCCAAATATCCTTACAAATCAATATGATATTATTTTAAACGGTTTTGAAATTGGCGGTGGTTCAATCAGGAACCATGAACCTGAAGCGCTTCTTGCTGTTTATGAGATAATGGGTGTAAAAAAGGAACAAGTAGAAAAAAATCTATTCTATATGTTAGAAGCTTTTCGTTCCGGTACCCCTCCACATGGAGGTATCGCTTGGGGTTTTGATCGATTAATGATGGTACTTGAGAATGAATCGAATATCAGAGAAGTAATAGCATTTCCAAAAAATGGTGAAGGGAAAGACTTAATGATGAATTCTCCTTCAGAAATACCTGAAAAGCAATTGAAAGAATTGGGGATAAAATTAAAGTAAAAAATCCTTTATATTTTTTCTATCTCTTTTGAGCCATTCAATATTGTTTTCCAATTGTTCTATTACTTGCTCCATAGAGCGTTCGGCGCCGGTGGCGCCACGGTGAGCAGCCGCAAATTTTTTAAAAAGCGATAAATGCCTTTTTTCAGCGCTTCTATCTATTATTTTAATGAGTCCCGCCAATGTATGGTTGCCATCTCCATAATGCGCTACTAATGTCTTCCAATTTTTTTTAACAAAATTTAACCAAATATCGCGACCTGCCGGATTTATTCCAACTGACGAGATTATACTTATTACATCCTGTGCTCGAACATCTTTAGATAGCGCGAATTGACATGCTTTTGATAAAATTTTAGGTTCGGAGAAATATCCCAAGGCGCGACCAATACGCTCTTTTTCTTCGTGAAATTTTTCTTTTTTATACAGTTTTATGAAGGTTTGGTATTCTTTCATACCTCCCCAAGTTGCTATTATTGCATAAATAGCGCCGCGAATGTCCGGATTGATATAACCACCTTTTTTCATTATGTTAAATTTCTTTTTTGCTTTAATTATGATTTTCTTATCCCCCAATCTTCCCAGTTTAGAAATTATAAGCGGTCTAAGAAGCGTATCGTTATATGATTCGGATTTTTTTTCTTCCCAGTCAAGGCGTTTAAAAGCAGGGGAGAATAGGTCAAATATTAGAAAATCCAGTTTTTCTTTCAATTCTGTTTTAGCCACAAGCTGTTCAAGTCGCGCCAGTCCGCCAGTAAGTTCAAACCACACAGTATAATTATTTTCATTTTTATATGCTTTTAAAAATTCCAAAGCATAACTGGTTGGAATATCACCCGATTCAGCCAAAGCGAAGAGGTCTCGGATAATGCCAAGTCTGTCGCAAGGAGAAAGAATTTTATTTTGAACCGGCTTAATTAAATTTTTCAGAAGTGTTTTTTCATAAGCTATTCTGAAAAATCCGTTTTCGCCTATGTTTATTTTTATCCACGGAAGAGAATTTGGAACGGATATTTTTTTATCCGAAAGAAAAACCATTTTTTTGTTTTTATCATTTCCGACAAAGACGGGGGTTTGCCAAACGGTTTTATCTTTTGCTTTAATTTTTGATTTAGCACTCATAAAAAATCTGTTTTGAGATAAAGCAAGCTTATCATTCACAATATCCGTTTTAATAACTGGATAGCCGGATTTAGAAGTCCAGTTATGCATAACACCGGCTACTGGTTTTTTGGAAACCTTTTCAAAGGCTTTCCATAAGTGAATCGTTTCCGTATTTTTATAACTATGTTTTTTCAAATAATATCTGAGTCCGTTTTTGAAATTTTTCTCGCCCAGATAACTTGCCAACATTTTTATAATTGCCGGTCCTTTGGAATATGAAATTCTGTCAAATATTTCTCCAATTTCGCTTGGATGACGCACTGTTATTTGAATAGGGTGAGTAGATAAAAGTGAATCTAATCTCAAAGCCATATTGGATGAAACACTTGTGCTATTGGCGGAAAATTGCGTCCAGATATCCCATTTTGGGAAAAGCTTATCCACGGCCAAATATTCTATATATGAAGCGAAACCCTCGTTTAGCCATAAATGGGTCCACCATTCCATGGTAACCAAATTACCGAACCATTGATGGGCAAGCTCGTGTGCCACAACAAGGGCCACCCATTGCTTTTGGGATAAAGAGGAGTGATTTTCATCAATTAGAAGCGAAGTTTCGCGATAAGTAATTGCTCCCCAGTTTTCCATGGCGGCTGAAGCAAAATCCGGAATAGCTATCATGTCCAATGTTGGCAATGGGTAGGGAATGGCGAAATATTTCTCAAAAAATTCCAAAGTTTTTACGGCGCAATCAAGAGCAAATTTTGCCTGATGTTTTTTGCCGGGAGTGGTAAAGACACGCACTAATTTACCGTTTTTGGTTTTTGATTCTAAATATTCAAAATCCCCAATAATGAATGCCAAGAGATAAGTGGACATTTTGGGAGTAGGGGAGAATTTTATAATTTCAAATCCGGCACTATGTTCGGCAACAGAGACAGGTAATGTGTTTGAAATCGCCGTTTTACCTTTCGGCACAATAAGTGATACATGAAAAACGGCTTTATGCGCCGGTTCATCAAAACAAGGGAAAGCTCGACGCGCATCGGTGGATTCAAACTGAGTGGTGGCCATATGATGTTCTTTACCTTCAAAATAATATTTGCTTCGGTAAAATCCCCGCATTTTTTCATTTAATATGCCTGCAAAAACAATAGTAAGTTTTATGTCTTTTTTAATGGGAATATATCTGGGGAATAAAAATATAGCTGTTTCGTTTTTATCATCGTAGGATATTTTTTTGGCAAATATTTTTTCTTTATCAATTACAATACTGGCGGTTTCTATTTCAAGTTCCTTAGAGTGAAGAATAATGGATTTTGTTTTCTTTAAAATAGAAAGGGTTATCGTCTCCATACCCTCAAAAGTAAAATTCTCCAAATCTGGTTGGAGTTGTATTTCGTATTTTGTTGGAATTACTTTTTTTGAAAGCCGAATATTTTGCATATATTTCCAGTATATCTTTTTTTTGTGAAAATGCTAATATATAAGAATAAATCTATGCTAAAACCTTATTACGAAAAACCGAAATTTAAACTTTATCATGCAAATTGCTTAGATATTCTTTCAAAAATTCCAGAGAATTCAGTTGATATGGTTTTTGCAGATCCACCTTACCTGCTTTCAAATGGTGGCTTTTCTGTTCATGCTGGGAAACGAGTAAGTGTTAATAAGGGGGAATGGGATAAAAGTAATGGTTTAAAAAAAGACTTTGAATTTCATCTTGAATGGATAAAAGCTGTTAAACGTGTGTTAAAACCAAGTGGGACAATTTGGATTAGTGGAACCTATCATTCAATTTATCAATGTGGTTTTGCACTTCAGGTCGCTGGATTTCATGTTCTTAATGATATCGCATGGTTTAAGCCAAATGCATCACCTAATTTAAGTTGTCGTTTTTTTACTGCTAGTCACGAGACCCTTGTTTGGGCACGAAAAGATAAAAAAGCAAAACATATTTTTAATTATAATTTAATGAAAAATGGTACTTGGCCGGAGGATGCACTAAAAAAACCAGGACTCCAAATGCGTTCTGTTTGGTCTTTAGGAACTCCTAAGCCAGTTGAAAAAAAATTTGGGAAACATCCTACACAAAAACCAGGAGATTTATTGAAGAGGATTATATTAGCAAGTACCAATAAAGGTGATTTAATAGTTGATCCATTTACAGGGAGTTCAACAACTGGAATCGTGGCACATTTCTATGGAAGAAATTTTATAGGAATTGATACTGAAAAAAAATATTTAGATTTATCAATAAAAAGGTTTAGGGAATTAGAGAAAAATTTAAAAAGTAAAAAGAAAAAAATATGAAGATCATCACACGTACAGTAGCAATAAAAAATCTTAAAAAACACATTGGTAAAGATTTAAGAAAATTAGCTTTAGAACATAAAATTACAACTTATGAAACTGGTAAGCAAAATAAGGGATGGAAAGGGCTCGTTTTAGAAAGATTAGCTGGACTTGAAACAAATGTTTCAAAAGCGCCCAATGGTCTTTCCTGGGAGCTTAAATCGGTTGCTTTTCATTACGTTAAAAATAAATTAGTACCAAAAGAAACTATGGCGATAACAATGATAAATCCAGAAGAACTAAAAGCTCACTCATTTTTTGAAAGTCATTGTTGGGCAAAATTAAAAGCTATTGTTTTTTGTGCTGTGCAATGGAATGGAGAAAATTCAAAAAGTGGTGAACTTTTAAAAGTTGCGAGTTTAGATTTTTCAGAAGATGATAAATTAATAAAGGAAATAAAAGCTGATTATGATTTTATTCGTAATAAATTAATGACAAAGGGTTTCAAGTCCTTAACAGGGAAAGATGGTAAATGGATACAAGCACGAACAAAAGGTCCAGGACATGGTTCAACAAGTCGTGCTTTTTATGCACGAACAGCGTTAGTTAAGAAAATTTTTGAAATAGCTTCATAAATTATTAAAATATGTTATAATAGATATATGTCAAAAACTGATTTAATTAAAAAAATTGAAGAAAAAAGAGGGTCAAAAGTTATTACTTATATTACAAGCGATAAACCAGGTCCAGTAAATGCTCGTGTAGCTATGGATATTATTCCGATTATCAGTGAACAACTTCGTAAAATAGGGAAAGTAAGTAAAATAGATCTCTTTCTTTATACAGCAGGTGGAGACACGATGGTTCCCTGGCGTTTAGTTTCTATGATTCGTGAATACTGTGATATTTTTTCCGTGCTTGTTCCTTATAAAGCTCATAGCGCAGGAACGATGATAGCTTTAGGCGCTGACGAAATTGTAATGTCCGACCTTTCAGAAATTTCCCCAATTGATCCATCTACAGCAAATGTTTTCAATCCCAATGACCCAAATAATCCTCAAGCGAAAATTCCAATTTCTGTGGAAGACGTAATTGCATATTTTGATTTAGCTAAAAATAAATTTGGTATAAAAACTGATGAAGATTTAACAAAAATATTTAATAAATTTACAGAATCAAATCCACAGATCCATCCTCTGGCTCTAGGGAATGTTAACAGAACCCATAATTTAATTCGCTTACTTGCAAAGCGACTATTAAAAAGCCATGTAGATCCCATAAAAGAAGATCAGATTGAAAAAATAGTTGAATTCTTTACTGAAAAACTTTATTCACATCAATATTTTATTGGGAGAAAGGAAGCCAAAGAAGAATTAGGGGTTAAATCGGTTGTTGATGCTGACTCTGAACTTTCGAAGTTAATGTCTGATTTATATACAGAATATGTGAAAGAAATGGAATTAGGAAGTCCTGTTTGGAATCTTGAAAATGAATTAGGTTTTAATAATAGTCAAAACAAGAAAGAATATAAAATTGCTTTCGTTGAAAGTAGTTTATTGTCAAAGTTTTATAAAATTACTATGGAATTTCGTCGACAACAGGTAATGATTAATCAAAATGGTATCCAAGTTCCACAAGAGCAAATAGCCCAACGAGTAGTGGAACAGGGGTGGAAATAAAGTTTATGCCGCAAACGAAATTTGATTTAAGAAAATATAATTTATTGGCTCTCATAATATTAGTATTTTTTGTTGGGTTTTTTGCCCATGAAGATCAAGGATTTATAGCCCTATCAAATTTTGTTAAGGATAATTTAGCAGTAATAGCCATTATTATTTCACCGATAATAGCTTGGGGGGTTGCAGAAATAGTAAGAAAAAAAAGTGAAAGTAATAAGCAAAAGTATGAAGTTTTAAAAACCCTTATGTCTTATAGACATATTAAGGGTTCGCATGAATTTTTAAGTGCTTTAAATAGAATAAATCTTGTGTTTGATAGAGATTCTGAAATAAAAGATCTTGTAAAAAATCTTTGGAGATCTTATATTGATAAAGAAGAAAGAAAAGTAACTAATCAAAAAGAAATAGAATTAATTTATAAAATTTCCAAAAAAATGGGTTTTGATATTTCAGAATTTGAAATAGATAATTTTTTTATCTCTGGAACTCAAATAATTCAACCTATTTCACAGAATCAAAATTCGAACAGTACAACTTCACAAAATCAAAGTAATTTATTTTCTCAAGATATAAAAACTGATTCAATTACGGCAAATTCTTTTACATATAATCATGTTAGTTATGTGTAATTTATTAATGCCCCCTTTCACCAAAAAGTTTATGAGGTTGTTAGAAAAATTCTCAAGAAAGCTAGTTTTGCATATTAACTGTGGTATAATATTATTATTAGCCATAATTAGATTATAAAATATATGTCAATTTTTTTTGAATGGGAAGAGAATATGTCTGTCGGTGAAGAGACCATAGATTCTCAACATAAAAAATTATTAGCGCAAGTAAATAAGATTATCAATGCTTTAGCTTTTGGAGTGCATTCAAAAGAGCTGGAAGAAGTGATTAAATTTTTTGACGAATATATAAAAGAGCATTTTGCTTATGAGGAAGGATATATGTCAAAAATTGGCTATCCTAAAATAGAAGAACATAAAAAACTGCATCATAATTTTTTTGAAAACTATATTAAATTTAAAAAAGAATTTGAGCAAAATCTTAATAAAGATATTTTAGCGGCCGATATTGAAAGATATATTGGGGATTGGTGGTTGGAACATATAGGAAAAGAGGATAAAAAATATCGATTATTTGTAGAAAGTAAAAAATCATAGAAAAGATTTTGTGGGTTAATTATGCTATAATAGAAACATATTATTAATTAATAGAAGTAAAAATAACATGGTAGCAACAAAAGGTTCTGCATTTATGAAGCCAATGAACATAAGCGCTGAGTTGGCAGAAGTAGTAGGCAAGGGTCCTATGCCTAGGTCCGAGGTGGTAAAGGCATTGTGGGTATACATCAAGAAGAACAATCTTCAAGACCCTAAGAATAAGCGCAATATCAATGCTGATGCTGCGTTAAAGAAAGTGTTTGATGGGAAGAGTGTAGTCAATATGTTTGAAATGACGAAGCTTGTTTCCAAGCATCTTTCGTAAGGATTTGATTATTAATTTTTTGAAATTTTTAAAATATCAACTTTTCTACGGTACGGATTTTTTGAAGCTTAAAAAATCCTGAAGTTCTCGCGCCGTCGCGCTCGAAACCCCTGCGAAAAGCTATATTTAAAAAATTTTTAATAAAGAATAAAAATTTTATGGCAAAAGGAGATGGACATAGAAAAGAGAAAAAGAAACCAAAAAAGGCAAAAAAGTAATTTGCATAAAAAATGCCCCTGGTGGGGCATTTTGTTTGTAGGAGTATTGAGAAATACAGGGTATACCCCGTAGTAGAACTTTGTTAAAAGTTTCACTACAGGGTATAATAAATATATGGGAAAAAATTTAGCTACAATAACAACATTATTAATAATAGTTATTATTGGAATTATTTATCTTTTACCTAAAAAGGAGGCAATTGCTCCGGTTATATTTGATACCACTCCTTACACAGATTTATCCGAAGTAGAAAATGTGGAAGATTATCTTAGAAAAAATATTGAAACGCTTTCACCGGTCAAAGCTGTTTTGGGCGGGACTTGGTATATTATTTCTATGAGGGTTGATCCGGAAAAAAATTCCGGCACGATAGTGTATGAAGACGGGCATATTCAGGAAAAAAGAAATTTTTTGTATACTGTAAACGACAAAAGGGAAGTTCTTAATTTGATTATTAATTAAATAATTTTTTATGAATCCCGTTAGAAATTTACAAAACGGGAAAGTATTATAAAAATAATAAAAATCAACTATCTTATATATAAAAAAATATGTAAAAATAGTATGATTTCTAAACGGGATGAATACATCTTACACTTGGTATCAGCAACTTATTAAACCATCTTGGGCTCCACCTTCTTGGCTTTTTGGTCCGGTGTGGAGTGTGCTGTATGTGCTCATTTTTGTTTCTTTTGGAACGGTATTTTATAAAGTTATCAAAAAAGAATTGCCAATAATTATTGCATTACCTTTTGCCTTGAATCTTATTTTTAATTTTATTTTTACTCCGATTCAGTTTGGTTTACAAAATAATTATTTGGCGGCAATAGATATTTTACTTGTTCTCGGGACTCTGATTTGGTCCATGGTTGCTATTTATCCCCGAATTAAGTGGGTTATGTTTATTAATATTCCATATTTACTTTGGGTTCTTTTCGCTACAGTATTGCAATTTACTATTACATTTTTGAATAGATAAAATATCAAAATAGGTATATAATACAAAGGTGGAAACTGAAGCGGTAAAAGACTATTCATATCAAATTAAAACGGATGCCTTTGAAGGGCCATTTCATTTATTGCTTTCCTTGATAGAAGAAAGGAAGTTTTTTATTAATGATTTGTCTTTGGCGCAGGTGACGGAAGACTATCTGAGTTATGTAAATAAATTGGAAAAACAAGATCCTTCCGAAATTTCCAGTTTTATTGTAGTGGCCGCTACCCTTATTTTAATAAAATCAAAATCACTTTTGCCTAATTTGAATCTCACTTCCGAAGAAGAAGGGGATATCCATAATCTGGAAGAGAGATTAAAATTATACGAACTTTATACCAAACTCGGAGGCAATATTAAAAGTATGTTCGGCAAAAAAATAATTTTTGCGCCACTGGAAAGAAAAAATGATTTTCTGGTATTTTTACCGGATGACAGGATCACCAAAGAAAGTATGATGACTTTTGCCCGTGATGCGTTAGGCAGAATGCCTAAAAAGGTTTTCTTGCCGGAAGTAGAAGTGAAAAAAGTGGTAAGTATTGAGGAAATGATTTCAAGATTAACCGAGAGGATTGAAAAAACCTTGGAGATGAATTTCAAAGATTTTGCGGGAGTGGCTAAAACAAAAGAAGAGAAAGTGGTTGTAATTATCGGTTTTCTTGCTATGCTGGAATTAGTCAGGCAGGGAATATTACATGTAATACAAGAAAGTAATTTTGAAGATATTATTATTAAGAAAAATAACGAATAAAAATAATATAAATTACGAAAATTCAAAAAATTTTTGAGCCTTCGCCCTCGGAGTCCGTGAGGGCAGGGAACCCACGACTCTTTAAATTTTTTAATTTTCATAATTTAAAAACAGCCATGGAATTACAGCAAAAAATCGAAGCAATACTTTTCTTTAAAGGAGAACCGATGTCTAGGAAAAAACTGGCGGAATTTTTAGGTGTGGGGCAGATAGAAGTGAATGAAGCCCTAGAAAAATTAAAAGAAAATTTAAAGGATAGGGGAATAGTACTACAAGAAAAAGAGAATCCCGCCTCGACTCGAGGAGACTCGTCGACGCGAGGCGGGGAAATCACCTTAGGCACAGCGCCGGAACTTTCCGGCCTTATAGAGAAATTGCAAAAGGAAGAATTAAATAAAGAACTTTCCAAGGCCAGTTTAGAAACATTATCTATTATTCTTTATAAAAACGGAGTAAATCGGTCTTTAATTGACTATATCCGGGGAGTAAATTCCAGTTTTACCTTGCGAGCGCTTTCTGTTAGGGGACTGATAGAAAAAAGTTTGGATCCGGAAGATAGCAGGCGTTATATTTATAAGCCCACCTTTGAACTGCTTTCTTTTATGGGAGTAAAATCTGTGCAAGAATTGCCGGATTATGAATTGGTGAATAATTCAATTGAATCTTCCGCTCAAAACTTAGCCGAGGAGTTACAAGCTGAAGAATCGCAAAATGACGCAAACCTTTAAAGAACATCTTTATTTATTTTTTATTTTAATGATTATTGCCTTGGAGGCAATTTTGTTTTCTGTTGGAAACGATAAAATAAATATTACTTCTATAAATGAAGAAAACAAAATAATGAAAGTACAAAATATATTGGCGGATATTCCTATACAAGCAAAAGCCATATCCGTTTATGATCAAACCCTGAATAGAAAAATTTATGGAAAAAATGATGAAATAAGCTTGCCCATTGCTTCACTTGCTAAAATTATGACCATTATTACTGCCTTAAATGGTCGTAGTATGGATGAAATAATATCAATATCTTCAAATGCACTCAAACAAGATACCGATTATGGATTTTTTGTTCATGAGAAATTTAAAATTAAAGATCTGGCTAAATTTACTCTAATAGGTTCAGCCAATGATGGCGCCTACGCTTTGGCTGAAAAAGATGATGCTTTTTTAGAAAAAATGAATAATAAAGCACGAAAAATCGGTATGGAAAATACCTTCTTTTTAAATCCCACAGGCTTGGATATAGATGAAAATAAAGCGGGCCCGCCTCGCGTCGGCGAGCCTTTGCGAGTCGAGGCGGGCGCTTATGCCTCTGCGCAAGATGTGAATATTATGGCTATGTATGCATTAAAAGGTTATCCAGAAATTTTTAGCGCAAGTGTAATGCCGGGAATAAATATAAAATCTGAATCCGGTTTTGAACATGATATAAAAAACACCAATTTAATTTTAGATAAAATTCCCAACATTCTATTTTCCAAAACGGGACTTACTCCGCTAGCTGGAGGTAATTTAACCCTAATATATAAGAATAAAAATGAACATATTATCGCTGTCACCGTTCTTGGGTCAACCATAGATGGCAGATTTACTGATATGGAAAAGATTATAAATACATTATCCGATATGTTATAATTCATCTATGCTTATGAATTTAGTTAAAATATTTTTGCCCATGATTGTAGCCTTATTGATAGGGCTTTTTATTACGCCTTTTGCCACTCATTTTTTCTATAAATACAAAATGTGGAAAAAGTATTCCCGAAACGGAGTTGTGGCTAGCTCGGATTTTCATAGAATTCATAATGAAAACGAAGAATTGAAAACCCCCAGAGTGGGTGGGATAATAATTTGGGTTTCAATACTTTTTTCCACTTTGATTTTTTATTTAATCTCAATTTTATTTCCATCAGAAATTTCAGAAAAAATAAATTTTTTGAGCAAAAATCAAACCTTAATACCTCTATTTGTTTTGCTTTTAGGGTCAATTATAGGACTTTGGGAAGACTTAGTGCAGATTTATGGCAAGGGAAAAACCGCTCATGATGACGCATCTTGGCGCAAGTGGAAAATATTATTGGTAGTTTGTATTTCTTTTTTAATCGGACTTTGGTTTTATTACAAACTTGGAATGGTCGGAATTCATATCCCATTTGGAGGAGAACTATATCTTGGTATTTTAATTATTCCATTTTTTATAATAGTTGCTTTGGCGACTTTTTCCGGCGGAGTAATAGATGGATTGGATGGGCTTTCCGGAGGAGTTTTTGCTTCAATTTTTTCCGCCTATTCTTTAATAGCTTTTGTTAATAATCAAATAAATATTGCCGCTTTCTGCGCCGTTGCCACCGGGGCCATATTGGCATTTCTATGGTTTAATATTCCACCAGCCAGGTTTTATATGGCGGAGACGGGTATTATGGGGCTTACCATTACTTTAGCCACCATAGCCTTTTTAACTGATTCCGTATTAATTCTTCCCGTTGTGGCGATGCCTCTCGTTATAAGTTCCGGTTCTGTCATTTTACAAATGCTTTCAAAGAAATTCAGGGGCGGAAAAAAAATATTTCGACTTGCTCCCATTCACCATCATTTTGAAGCGCTGGGCTGGCCGTCTTATAAAGTAACTATGCGTTTTTGGGTTTTATCTATGGCTTTTGCCGTGATAGGTATAATTTTAGCGATTATTAGTCGGTAAAGGATGAATCCCGTTAGAAGCCGCGGTCGCAGTTGTAACGGGAGGTAGAACATTATTATTTAAGACCGCGACCTGCTTCTAACGGGATGAAAGAAAAAAAAATAGACAGATTTTTTTTAATAATCACTTTTGTTTTAATCTTTTTGGGCTTAGCTATGTTTATTTCCGCCTCTTTGGGGATTTTAACCAAAAACTCAAGCACTTTTTATTCGGTGCTTTTTAGTCAGTTGGTTCTAGGTTTTGGTTGCGGTTTTATTGGTATGTATTTTGCTTTTAAAATAAATTATAAATTCTGGCGCAATTATTCTTTTTATATTTTCTTGGGGTCTATTCTTCTTACCGCAGCCGTTTTCATTCCTTCCTTGGGTTGGGCTCACCTGGGAGCGGAAAGATGGATTCAGTTGGGGTCGTTCCGATTTCAACCGGTGGAATTTTTAAAATTCGGATTTGTGATTTATTTTGCTGCTTGGCTTTCTTGGGTAAAAAACAAAGTGCAAGATTTTAGATTCGGTATTCTTCCTTTGGTTGTTTTGCTTGCAATCATTGCTGTTATTTTATTTCATCAACCGGACACTAAAAGTTTTATTTTAATTACCGTAACCGGAATATGTATGCTTTTTATTTCCGGCGTATCTATGAGGTGGATTGCCTTACTGGGAATAGGATCTATCATAGTTCTTGGGTCTCTAGTATATTTCACCCCATATCTTCAGGAAAGAATAAAGACTTTTATTGACCCTTCTCAAGACCCCCAAGGATCTTCTTATCAGATACAACAATCGTTGATTGCTATAGGTTCGGGCGGAATTTTTGGCAGGGGATATGGTCAAAGCATTCAAAAATTCAGTTATCTGCCGGAACCGCAAGGGGATTCTATTTTTGCCGTAGTGGGAGAAGAATTGGGTTTTGCAGGAGGGGTGGTAATAATAATACTTTATTTGCTTTTTGTCTTGCGGGGACTTCGTATTGCTAATAATTCTCCCGATTTATTCAGTAGACTTTTAGTTTCCGGAATTGTTATACTGATAATGGCGCAGTCGTTTATGAATATTGCTTCTGCCACCGGAGTTTTTCCATTAACAGGAGTGCCATTGGTTTTTATGAGTCATGGAGGCACATCGCTGATGGTAGACCTTATAGCCGTAGGTATAATATTTCAAATATCAAAATTACAGCAAAAGCAGAAAGAATGAATCCCGTTAGAAGCCGCGGTCGCGGTTTAAAATATATAAAAAAATATGATAATACAAAAAATAAAATTTAAAAACATAATCAAGCAAAGTTACGGTTTTTTGACCGCGACCTGCTTCTAACGGGATGAAAATAGTTTTTACGGGAGGAGGAACAGGCGGACATTTTTATCCAATTATCGCTGTTGCTCAAAAAGTCAATCAAATAATAGACAAAGAGAAAATAATAGGAGTTAAACTTTATTATGTTTCTGATAATCCTTACGACAAGGAAATGCTTTTAGAGAACGGGCTTTTATATGAAGAGGTGAAAACTGGAAAATTGCGCACCTATTTTTCTTTAAAAAATTTCTTTGATATTTTTAAAATGTTTTTTGGCGCAATAAATGCCATCTACAAAATATTTTCAATTTATCCGGATGTTGTTTTTGGCAAAGGAGGATATGCTTCATTTCCGACTATTTTAGCTGCCAGAATTTTACACATTCCGGTCTTAATTCACGAATCGGATTCCGCCCCCGGACGAGTAAACAGATGGGCCGGGCATTTTGCGAAAAAAGTAGCTGTTTCTTATAATGAGGCAGCGGATTATTTTCCTAAAAATAAAGTGGCTTGGACCGGACATCCGATAATAACCGAAATAGAACATCCTGCTCCGCGATCCGAAGCGCTTCAATATTTTAAATTAGAGGCTAATTTGCCCGTCATTCTAATCTTGGGAGGCTCACAGGGCGCGGAACTTATAAATAATACGATACTTGATGCTTTGCCGAGGCTGATAAAAAATTTTCAAATTATTCATCAAACAGGGGTTAATAATTTTAAGAGTGTTGTTGAACGAGCGAAAGTAGTGTTAGCCTCCAATCCGGAAAAAGCAAGATATTTACCCTTTAATTTTTTAAGTTCTCTGGCTATGAAAATGGCTGGCGGAGTGGCAACGATCATTGTTTCCAGAGCAGGGTCAACCTTATTTGAAATAGCTTCTTGGGGTGTGCCGTCAATTATTATTCCGATTACAACATCCAACGGTGACCATCAAAGAAAAAATGCTTTCAGTTATGCTCATATGGGAGCTTGCAATGTTATTGAAGAAATGAATATGACCGCTAATATTTTAAGTTCGGAAATTGAAAGGATAACGGACAATAAAGCAATTTTAGGAAAAATGGCGCGTGATGCAAAAGCTTTTAGTAAACCCGATGCCGCTTATAAGATAGCTCGTGAATTGATGGATATAGCGCTTGCGCATGAAGAGTAAAAAGATTTTCTTATTTTTGATAAAAAATGCTAAAATAAATAGATGGAAAAGAAAGTTGTTACAAGATTTGCGCCCAGTCCGACGGGTTTTATGCATGTTGGAGGCATTCGCACTGCTTTATACGCATATTTATGGGCGAAGAAAAATAAAGGCACTTTTATATTAAGAATTGAAGATACGGATAAGGAAAGGGAAGTGAAGGGTTCAATAGACCATATTATTGAATCATTAAAATGGTTAGGGATTAATTGGGACGAAGGACCAAATATTGGAGGCCCACATAGTCCTTATTTACAATCAGAAAGGCTGGATTTATATAAAAAATACGCGAAAATTCTTATTGATAAAGGATTAGCATACCCTGATCCATACACCGAAGAAGAAGTAGGGATTTTCCGCGATACGGCAGAATTAGCAAAAAAGCCGTTTTTATATAGGGAACACAGACCCGAGAAATTTGAAGAATGGGATGGAACAAAACCGCTTCGTTTTAAAGTGTCTGAAATAAAAAGTTATAAATGGAACGATCTTGTTTATGGCGATTTATCTGCCGGACCTGAAGCGTTAGATGATTTTATTTTAATAAAAAGCGATGGTTATCCGACATATAATTTTGCGCATATTATAGACGATATTGAAATGGGTGTTACTTATGTCATGCGCGGTCAAGAATTTATCTCTTCCACTCCTAAATTTTTATCTATCTATGAAGCTTTAGGTATAAAACCGCCGCTTTATGCCACCTTGCCTCCAATAATGGCGGATGGCGGAAAGAAAAAATTAGGCAAAAGAGATGGAGCAAAGGATATTTTAGAATATAGAAATGAAGGTTATTTGCCGGAAGCGATTATCAATTTCTTGGCTCTTTTAGGCTGGAACCCTGGCGATGACAGAGAAATTTTCACAATGAATGAGCTTATTGAGGTTTTTGATATTTCTCGTGTTGGACATTCTGGAGCGCAGATGAATTTGGAGAAACTTGATTGGATAAATAAAGAGCACATCAAAAAACTTTCGACTGAAGAATTAAAAAAAGAAATTTTTAAATATTTGCCGGAAGAATTAAAAATAGAAAAAATTATTCCAGTAATATCGGAGAGAATCTCCAAATGGAGCGATATAAAAGATATGGTGGGAAGGGGAGACCTGGATTTCTTTTTTAAACAGCCCAAATACGAAAAGGGGAAATTAATTTATAAAAACACAGCGGCTGAAAAAATCTCTCAGAATCTAACTGAAGCGATAAATGAATTGAACAAACTGGAAGAAAAAGATTTTAATCAAGAAAATATAAAAAATGTTTTGATGGAAATAGCTAATAAACTGGAAAGCAGGGGAGAATTATTGCATCCTGTCCGATACGCTTTATCGGGGCTTGATAAGTCTCCGGATCCGTTTATTATTGCCGAAATTTTAGGAAAAAATGAAACTTTGTCACGGCTACAGAAAACTATATAAGATAACGTTTTTGTTTTTTTTAGGAGTTTTAATAATTATTCCTTTTGTTTTTTCTTATGCGCAGACAGTTCAGGAACTGAATAATAAAATAAATCAAAGAAATGCCGATATAGATAAATTAGAACAGGAAATAGCTCAGTATCAGACAGAACTTGATAGCTTAGGACAGCAGAAAGATTCTCTAAATACATCTTTAAAACAGCTTGATTTAACCAGGAAAAAATTGGTAGCTAATATCTCCGTCACCCAAAATAAAATAGATAAAACGAATCTTAAAATACAAGAATTGAGTTTGCAAATAAACGATAGGCAGGGTTCTATAACAAATAATACAGATGCCTTATCTCTAAGTATCAAAAACATGAATGAGCTTGAACAAAGCGATATATTAACAATGATATTGTCAGAAAATGGTTTTAGCTTGATTTGGAATGATATAGACAATATGGCTACCATAAATGATACGATTAGAGAAACAACTATTAAAGTAAGGCAAGCAAAAAGCAGTTTAGAAGATACTAAAGAAGAAACAACAGTCGCAAAGAATGAACTTGTCGCGCTTAAGGGGAGTCTTGCCGACCAGAAAAAGATTGTAGACCAAAATACGGCAGAAAAAAAGGAACTTCTAGCACAAACAAAAAATAACGAATCTAATTATCAAAAATTACTAAAAGACAGATTAGCAAAAAAAGATGCATTTGAGAAAGAATTAAATGATTATGAATCCCAATTAAAATATATTCTTAATCCTTCTCTGCTTCCTAAGGGGGGAGTATTAAGTTGGCCGCTTGATTATGTATATATAACTCAATTATTTGGTGTAACTAAGGATTCTAAACGTCTTTATGCTTCTGGTTCTCACAATGGTGTGGATTTTAGAGCTTCTGTGGGTACTCCTGTTAAAGCAATGGCTGATGGAATAGTTCTTGGAATCGGGGATACGGATATAACTTGCCCAGGCGCTTCTTTTGGAAAATTTGTTTTTATACAATACAACAATGGCCTTTCAAGCACTTATGGTCATCTTTCTTTAATTAAGGTTTCTAAGGGACAAAAGGTTTCAAGAGGAGAGATAGTAGGTTATTCCGGCAATACCGGTTACTCCACCGGTCCACATCTACATGTATCAGTCTATGCTTCGGACGCGGTTAAAATGGAATCCAGGCCGAGTCAAGCCTGTGTAGGACGCACTTATACTATGCCTATCGCCCCGATAGATGGTTATCTTGACCCGATGTATTATTTGCCCCCGACAACGGCAGATATGTTTAAATAGCGTAGTGTTGTCTTGAATGAATATTTTATGGTAAAATGTGAGATGAATCCCGTTAGAAATTCAACTGACGGGGAGTATAGTATAATTATTAATTAATATAAATTTCTAACGGGATGGATAATAATATAAAAAATAAACAAGGCGGGTTTTTGAAATTGATAATTCTAATTGTTGTCATTTTGTTTTTGTTAAGTTATTTTCATGTTTCGGTAAGCCAAGCAATAGATTGGGTCATAAATACAATAAAAAGTGTTTTTTAACATTTATTTAACATTAAAATGACAAAATTCAAAAAAGAAAGAGGAGGAATAAGTATTATCGGAATTTTACTTTTTGGATTTGTTGTCATATTAGTGCTTAGTTATTTTAAAATAAGCGTCAGATCAGTGGTAGAAAGTCCTACCGGACAGGACAATATAAGCTATGTCGGGGGAGGGACTAGAAGTTTATGGAATGATTACCTCAAAGAACCGGCATCATATCTTTGGAATGATATTTTTATAGATATTTTTTGGAAATCTTTTATAAATAATATGGAGCGAATTAGAGATGGTGAACCGACGGACTATGAGATGAATGCTCCTGTTGTAAACAGGCAATAGGGAATAGCCTTTTTGTCAACATTGCTAGGTTAATACCACGTCGCACAATATATGTTTGGGGTAGTATAATACTACCCCAAACATTGCGCAGATTGTACGAGCATTAAAACGTCGCACAATCTGCTTTAGGTATGGTTTATTATCTACACGAACTAGAAAGCACATAACCTGCACTCTCCGCTTCTGTAGATGTTGCAAAATAAATTCTATTTTCTTGTTTGATAGTTTTTCCAGCAGAACAACTTATGGAATAATATTTACTCCCCTTACTTGAAGCAAAAAAATTCCCTGAAGTTGATTTTGACGTATTTATTGAATTTTGGTCTATAGAACTTATTACATTGGCTTCTTGACCCTCATATTCTCCTGCCTGCGCAGGCAGGATTTTTATACCTGAGTTTGTGTCACTTTTAGATAGTCTACCTAGCTCAAATGAGCCTAAACCAACCAAAATTATGATAATAATGACCAAAATATCCTTACCCTTATCGCTTTCTACGAATTGCTTGACCCCGTTAAAGACAGGGGGTCGCTGCGAGCCCTCGCGGTCTTTAACGGGGTTGATTTTTTTTGAGGGATAGTGTAAACTCATATTGTTTATAAATTATATCATAAAAACAACATATGGCACATAGAAAAGCCGGCGGAACAGCGAAAAACTTAAGAGATTCAAATCCAAAGTACCTTGGTACTAAGCTTACGGATGGCCAAAAGGCAGAATCCGGCTCTATTATCATCCGCCAACGTGGTACGGTCATTATGGCTGGTAATAATGTCTCTATGGGTAAGGACCATACTCTTTTTGCCCTAAAACCTGGTATAGTTAAATTTGGCTCTAGACGCAAAATCTCCTTTAATGGTAGGACGGTAATCAAAAAGACTGTTAGTGTAATTTAAAAAAGCATTATTCTGCTTTTTTTATTTCTTCTATGATAAGCTTAAACGAAGATTTTTTGCCTTTTATTAGAATTGGGATTTCAAACTCCCCTATTTCTTTAATTGGTTTTTCCAGAACAATAAATTTTTCATCTATTTGGACATGGCATTCTTCATTCATGGCGTCTACTATCATTTTTTCATGAATGGCGGAAAAAAGATGACCCTTTTCATCCGCTTTTGCCTTTATAGTAATAGTCTTACCCTTTATCTCTTCTAAATTTTTTTCCAAAAGATCTTCTTGCACTTCCCTTTCAATTACGATTTCTTTTTTATGTATTTCAACTTCCGCTATGGCTTTCGGAGTTGCAAGTGTTGCCCATTTTTTGGGGAATAAAAAATTTAAAGCATAGCCATCATTTATTTCTTTTATATCATATTTTCTGCCTACTTTCGGTATATCTTGTAAAAGGATTATTTTCATATTTTATTTAATACCCGGCCAATTAATTAATAAATCTACCGCTTTATTTAACTGAGGGTCTATTTTATTATTAATATCTTTTTGAGTAATAGATGCCTTGTAATCCGGGGTTAATCCTTTTTCAGAAATGGAATTGCCATTTGGGGTTAACCACTTGGCCACAGTAATCTTTAAAATAGTATCTTGAGTTACATTTACAACTTCTTGAACGGAACCTTTTCCATAACTCTGTTCTCCTACTAGTAAAGCCTTTTTATAATCTTGCATTGCCCCGGCAAGTATTTCAGACGCTGATGCAGAACCGTTATCTATTAAAATTACAAATTTTAATTTATCTGTAAATACATTATATCCTTCACTCCTATATATTTTGGGTTTTGAATTATTTCCGTAATCTTCCGTTACGACGGGTTTTCCTCCTTCTAAAAACCAACTTGACATACTAACAGCCGCATCCAAATATCCTCCCGGATTCCCTCTCAAATCAAGTAATAATTTATCGGACCCCGATATGGAAAATTCTTTAAGCGCACTTTGGAAAAGCCTAGCTGAGCTTGCGGAGAAACTATAAAGTTTTATCACAAAAATTCCGTCTTTTCTCAATTCCGTATCAAGAGTCGGTATTTCTATAGTGTCTCGCACGATTTTTATTTCTTTTGGTTTTTTATCTCCATCGCGCAAAATTGTAAGCGTTACTGTCGTACCCGCTTTTCCTCTAATGAAACTTATTGCCTTCTCTACGCTCAAACCGGAAGTGGCCATATTATCAATCTTAAGAATTTGGTCGCCCGATTTTATATCAGCTTTATAAGCGGGGGTATCTTTGAGAGGGGCAATTACTGTAAGCACTTTATCTTTCATACCCACTTCCATACCGACTCCTTCAAAATTTCCCTGTATATTGCCCTCAAACAACTCAGTTTCTTCTGGGGTGAAAAATATGCTATATGGGTCATTTAAGGAGCCCACAAGCCCAGAAATAGCCCCATATATCTTCTCTTGGTCTGTTATCTTGCTGACATTTGGGTATTTATCGTTTATACTGTTCCAAACTTTCCAAAATGGAGAGAAATCAGCCTGGGTTGCAACTGCAGTCTCTTTGCCTAATATATTGACAACTTTATCTATTTCTGGTCCATTATGAAATCCTACATAAACACCAAAACCAAAAAAAACAGCTACAAGTAAAATTGTGGCTTGCGTGCGTCTCATTTTAAGGTATTCCAACATAAGATTTTATTATATCACTAAATTTATTTTTTATTTAATTTGACTTGTTCTTCCAAGTTTATCTCAATTTCATTAAAATTATTATTTTCGGAAAAATTATCGAAGGTTTTTTCTTCTGTCTCCCCTGCTTTAAAATCCCTGTATAGCATATAACCGAAACAAATAATTGCCAGGCCGGAGATTGAAAAGAGTATATTCTTAAAAGAATATGGAAAACCTAAATATGGCAATACCGCTACCCAAACACCTAATCCAAAAATTATTTTCACTTTAGTCATTTTTATATTATATAGCATTTAAATAAGCAAAACAATACTTTTTCACGGACCGAAAAAAGCATTGTTTTGCTTATTTAAAATACTCCGGAGTATTTATGGACATCCAATCCAAAAGTTGACGCATGACGGAAGATGCGCCTACGCTATTCGAAGATGGTCCTGCTTCCATCATTATAGTGAACGCATATTTGGGATTTTCATAAGGGAAAAACCCTATAATCCAAGAGTTAACTTTATTTTTATTTACCCCGAGCTGAGCGGTCCCGGTTTTAGAAGCGACTTGCACATAAGGCACATTTATTAGTGAGGAAGTTCCTACCAAAACGCTTTGTCTCATTCCTTCATGAACAACATCAAAATATTCTCTTTTTAAATCCAAGATTGAAATTTTATTTTCCTTTTCCACATCTCCTAAAACATAATGCGGAGTAATCAATGTACCATAATTCGCGATAGCAGATACCGCACGCGTCATTTCTATAGGAGTTACTTGAAATCCATATTGTCCGATAACAGTATTATAAGTATCTCCTACGCGCCATGGTTCACCCTTAAAGTTTTTTATTTTCCATTCAGGACTTGGAATTACTCCTCCTTTTTCATCCGGCAAATCCACTCCGGTTTTTTCTCCAATGCCGAAAAGTTTTGCATATTTTTCAATATTAACTATACCCAAACCTTTTTGGTCTTCAAATCCACCGCCGATTTCATAAAAATAAATGTCGCTGGATACGGCCAAAGCTTGCCGCATATCTACCCATCCATGCGCTTTCCAGTCTTTAAAAACAGTCTTCTGGTCCGGGAAATATGGATTTGGTATTGAAATAGAATCTGTAGATAATATTTTTTTCAAGGGATCAATTACGCCTTCTGTCAGCGCTCCTATGGCAAAAAATGGCTTTACGATAGAACCTGGCGTATAAAGTCCGGAGATGGTTTTATCTAAAAAAACTTTTCTTTTATCATTTAAATAATCTTGAATTGTTTTAGTATCTTTACCCAGAGAAAGGATTTCAGAATTATATTCCGGGAAACTGACAGAAGCTAATACTTCCCCGTTATTAACATCCATTAATATGCCTGCTCCACCCGAAAAAGAATTGCTTTGTGATAGATTCTGAATCAGGGTATATAACTCTTTTTGAATACGCGAATCAATTGTTGTTACCAGGTCAACGCCGCGCAATGGAGCATTTACTATATTTTCTGAATGGACTATCTTATGTGCATCTATTTCTACTATTTTTGAGCCATTGGTTCCTTCCAGTGATTGATTATATTGTTTTTCCAACCCATCTTTGCCTATAAAATTGCTTTGCCAATAGTTTCCGGATTTATCTTGCATTGGATAACTTACGTAGCCCAAAAGATGTGAAAATCCTGGAGATAAATATGAGCGAATTGAGGTAGGTAAATCGGCATTTTTTGTGTTCCAAGCAAGTTCTTTTTTATTTCTGTCATAAATAATTCCCCTATCGCTGAAAATAATTTGTTTTTCTAAGACATTGTTTTGGCTTCTATTTAAATATGCCTCACCTTTTTGTATTTGAAGATAACCAAGTCTGACAGAAAATATTCCTACAAATAATAAAAAAAAAGCGCCGATAAAGGAGATGGTTTTTTTAGAAATTGGTTTTTCTATTCGGCCTTCAAATTGCTGGCGGTCGAAATTTTGTAAATTTTTAGAATCAAGAAAAATCTCATCGGGCTCTACGAAGAAGTTGGCATTTTTAATTTTTCTTTTCCTTAACATTTTTCTAATCATATTGCTGTTTAATTTGAAACTCTGATTTTCTTTTTTAATAATTCAATTATTATCAAAACTAAAAAGGAAACGATTAAAGAAACAAAAAATATATTGAAAAATCGAGCTTCACTCACTCCATAAAGTAAATCCGAAAGGAAGAATAAAACGACACTTTCCCAAAAAAAAGAGAAATAGACCATTCCTGCCAAGGCCAGTATAATGGATACCCAAAAAGGCATAAAAAGTATAGATAATAGCAGTATCAAAAAGGCTGAAATTCGGAGTACCATAATCCTATTTTACACGCTTAAATTTAAAAAGCTAGAAAAAGAAATTCCAAATAAAACGCAAAATTAAAAAAGCAATAATAGCCAAAACGCCATAAAATAAAATTTTATTATTGAGAATAAATGAAGAAATTGTAAGGAAAAATAATTCCACATATTTTAGCGGTTGTAATATGGAATTTTGAGGGACTTCTTCTTTTGGCGTAGTGGTAGTATTAGCCAAAGCCTTTATTTCTTTTTGTACTTCTGTTTTTTTACTATCAGACGCAATATTTATATTTGTTCGAAATTGTTCCAAGGCGTTTACGGCAGAAATTATGGGTTCTGTGATAAAACTTGGCGTTTTTTCTGTTATAGTTTTTTCTATATCTGAAATAGATGTAAAAGTGGAATTTGCGCCAGTATCGGTGGATTGGGAAGTTATTTTTTTAGAAACGGTGCGGGAACTTTTTTCTGTTTGATTTTCAGTGAGAGATACCGTTTCATAATTTCCATTTGATAATAAGAATTTGGCGTTTTCAATCTGACCGAAAATTGTATGGTCTCCGGCAGTGACCGTCCAATTAATAGAAATAGTGCTTGTAGCATTAGCAGCTACCGTAAAGTCTTTTTTACCCAATAAAATAGTATTATCGAAAAAATTTACCGTGCCGGATAATTGCCTATTGTCGGGGTTAAAAACAAATGTATAAATCTTGATCTTATCCCCTTCTATAAATGGGTCTTTGGAATACCAAATATTAGCCGAGACAAAACCGGTATTCGCGCTTTGGGCGAATATTTTTTGGATTGGAAATAAAGAAAATATTAAAAATAAAATTATTCCGATTTTTTTAAGAGTCATAGGAATATTATATCAGATTTTACCACAAGTCAGACATGTGAGTTATCCCACATGTCTGACTTGTGGAATGACTTCTGTTATTCATACCTTAGTGCATCAATAGGATTTTTCTTACCAGCCTTACGAGCTGGATAGATTCCGAAAGCAAGGCCAGCAATACTGGATACCGCTAGCCCCAAAATTACGGCCGAGATAGGAAAAGCAAAAACCCAGCCAATAGAAAAAAAAGTTATAAGAATAAAGTATGCCAGACCCACAGTACCTGCTCCTATAATAATACCTATTATGCCACCTATAGAAGTTAGTAAAATTGATTCAATCATAAATTGTTTTAAAATATCGTTATCTGTTGCGCCGACTGCCTTGCGAAGACCTATCTCTCGCGTTCGTTCCGTAACGGATACCAACATAATATTCATAATACCGATACCGCCAACCACTAAAGAGATAGCAGCAATTGCCGATAAAAATATGGTGAGCATAGACATGATATTACCGAGCATATTTAATGTTTCGTCCATTGATGTGACCATAAAGTCGTCTTTTGTTGGGTCTGTAATATGGTGAGATGTCCGGAGAACCGAAATAACTCTTGATTTAACAAACTCTGAATCATATGTGGGATCAAACTGAATGTTCAGTTCCTGGTAATAATCAATACCGCGGAGTTGTTTCTGTCCGACAGAGAGTGGTATTATTGCATATTCGTCCATACTAAATATACCAGTACCTTTGGTTTCAAGGACTCCGATGACACGAAAGCTTGTGTCGCTGAAGCGAATAGATTTACCAACCGGTTCTATATCCCCGAACAGTGAGTCTGCGATCTTTGAACCAAGGACAACGACATGTCTATATGCATTCTCATCCGCGTTGGTGAATCCATACCCGCTGGAGAAATTAAGGTTCGTCATTTTGAAAATGTTTGGAGTTGTTGCTACCCAAATAGTTGACTTACTTTTGTTTTCGTAGACGATGCGAGACTCCCCAACGACATTCGGCGCCACATTTGTAATGGACGGTTCCCGTTCCAGAGCTTCAACATCTCGTTTAGTAAGTGTCTTAATAACAATACCCATTGCAGATGATGGTGCGCCACCCATTACTGGAGCGCCAGGCTGCACATTAACCATATTGGGCGCCATGGATTGGATCTGACCCACGATGTATTGTTCTGCTGAAGCACTTAGCGACATAATGACGATTACCGAGGCAATACCAATAACAATACCCAACATCGTTAAAATTGAACGCATTTTGCCATGCGTAAGACTTCGGGTAGCGGTTTTGAATGCGTCTCTAAAAAGCATATTATTTTAAATTCTCGCGATGATGACGATTTGCGATAATTTGTTTATCGCTTTCTATCATCCCGTCTTTTATTTTAATAATGCGATTGGCGAATTCAGCTGTTTGAGTTTCATGCGTTACCAGCACCACAGTATGGCCTTTGTCATTAAGTGATTCAAGTATTTCCATCACTTGCAAGCCCGATTGTGAATCAAGATTACCGGTTGGTTCATCGGCAAAAATAATATCCGGCTTAGTCACCAGCGCTCGAGCAATAGCCACGCGCTGTTTTTGCCCGCCGGAAAGTTTACCTGCCGCGGTATATAATTTTTCTTTAAGTCCGACCGATTGAACAGCTTCTTCCACTAGTGTGGCGCGTTTCTTTGGAGAAATGTCGGAATAAAGAAGCGGTATTTCAACATTTTCATATACCGTCAATCGAGAAAGCAGGTTGAATGACTGGAAGACGAAACCCATGTCTTTATTTCGTGCATAAGCAAGTTCCTTGTCTGTCATCTCATCAATACTTTTTCCTTGAAATTTATAAGAGCCTCCAGTGGGTCGGTCAAGAAAACTTAATATATGAAGAAGAGTTGATTTACCTGAACCCGAAGGACCCATAATAGAAACAAATTCTCCTTTTTCAACAGAAAAAGTTACCCCGCACAAAGCTTTTGTCGGTGTTTCTTCTTCCCAATATTCCTTTTTTAAATCATTTACCTCTATCATCCCGTTAGAGGCAGGTCGCGGTCTTCCACTTCCTTGCCATTTATTGGTTATTATAATAATTTTTTACTAAATATTAATTTTATTGAATCCAAATGAAGCGACCGCGGCCTCTAACGGGATCATTGCGCTTTGAGTCCGATATTGAGAACTTGTTCTCCTTCTGAGACGCCAGAAATTATTTCAACATTTCCTTCTTTGTCTTGTATACCAAGTGTCACTGGGTTTTCTTTGATAACATTATTTTCAAGCGTTTGTATAAACGCTCCTTCATCATTTTGTAAAATAGCATACTGCGGAAGGATCAATACATTATCTTTGCGTTCGGTTTCTATATCAAGATTAGCCGTGAGTCCGCTTTTTAATCGCGGATCAGGTTGATCAAAAGAAATTTTAATTTTGAAACTAATAACTCCTTGGACATTTGTGTCTGCCGGAGCAATATAGAATACTGACCCTGTAAATGTTTCATTAGGAAAAGCGTCAAGGGTCATTGAAACCTTATCGCCAATTGAAATTTTTCCAATATCGGTTTCAGAAACGCCTGCATCTACCTCATAACCGCTATTTGATATTATGGAGACAAGAGGCACGCTTGAAGACGCAAGCTGTCCCACTTTTGCGTCAAATTGAGTAACGGTACCGCTAATAGGAGCAACAATTTGGGCATTTAGTATTTTTGCTTTTGCGCTATCTACACTTGCTTGCGCTTGCGCGACTTGTGCATCAACTACTGAAGAAGAATCAATGGTTCCTACGCTTGCTTGTGCATCGGCAATAGCTTTATTACGAGTTTCAAGCGCTAGTTGATAAGCATTGTAATTAGTTAAATAATCTGAAGCTTTCTTATTTGGGATTTCAATATCCCAGTCATAAATATTTATGACAGAAGAAGAACATTTAATATACAAACCTGAATCACCTAACGGTTGAGGTAAAATTGTGTTGCAAGATCCACTGCCATTAGAAAGACCGGATATATTAAAGCTTATACCGCTAGAACTGTAATAAAATTTAACTTTTATTACACCTTCTTTGTTCAAATTGTAATTACCGCTAATTACCGGAGCGATGTAATCGCTTGAGCTATCGTGCGGAACTGCCTCGGGGGTTGAATTAAGAAGATTGCGATAAGCGTTTTGAACCAGGATATCCTGTTGAGCGGTAACGTTTGTGACATTACTTTTTGAAACAGACGCATTTTGCTGGGCAATTACAAGACTTGCCTCTGCGCTGTGTAATTGGGCTAGAAGATCATTCATATTAAGTTCTGCCAGTACTTGCCCTTTATTTACTTGTTTTCCAAGGTCGGAGTAGATATTGGAAACTATACCGCTGTTACCAAAGGTCAGAGAGACGCTTTGTAAAGGCGTGGTGTTGCCGGTCAGAGAAACAGTTTGCGTAATGGAACCATTTTGCACGGTTATATATTGATATGTTGGATCTTTATGAAAAAGAAAATATCCACCTACTCCGAGAATCAGCAAGATTACTATTCCAATCGTCCATTTGGATTTTAAAAAATTTGGTATTTTAGCTAAAAGTGGTTGCATGGCGTTTATTTTTTCTATAATTTATAATTTTTTGTATAACAAAATATAGTATAGCACAATTAAGCTTAGAAACAAAGCTTAAATTTACAGAAAATTATACTTTTGGTTTATCTAATTTTTCTATTCTCAGAATTTTAAATCCGAAATAGACAACGAATGCTACTATTAAAAAATCTATCACTACGCTTATTAAATCACCGTAAAGAATTTGAACTGAGCCCATTCCAAACGAAGCGGTTTTTAATTCGCCGGTTACGCCAATAATTATGCTAAGAATCGGATTGATAATATCTGTTACCAAAGCACTAACTACTTTAGAAACAGCTCCTCCTAAAATAAAACCTATAGCTAAACCAACCACTCCTTGCTCTCTAATGAAATCTATAAATCCTTTCATATTTTTTATATTACGTTAGTAATTTTTTGATATGGGAACAATAACACCTACTATTATAATCACTGCAATTAAAACTATGAATATTATCAACATAATTTTATACTAAATTTAATTGCTTATCTAGAGGAGGATATGAAAAATATACTCTTACGTTTTCTCCCTTTTTATATAATTCTATCATTTCAAAATTATCTCTTGGAATAAGCGAAAAGCCAGGTTTTTTGAGATATTTTTCTTTAAAGGAAGGATAATTTGAAACGGTAAAATCAGCATCTCCACGCTCTGGTTTCGTAGGGTCGGGCTGTCTGATTCTAAGAAGTTGTAATTTACCGGCAACAGTTTCAATAGGAGAAATTTTAAATAATAAACTGTTGGGTCTTTTTTCTATTACTGTTCCTAATCTATGAGTTTCTTTTTGAAATTTATAATATTCTTCTTCTGACTGGCAAAAAATGCAGGTATAATTAACAGGAATATTTTTCTGGTCCGTGTATTTATCCTTCAAAATTTCCGCATCCCTAACTATATTTTGGATTAAAACCCTCATAAATTTATTGTCCCCAATCTACTAATTTAATTTTTAAATCACTATTTAATTAAAAACGAAAATCAAAAGTTTTTTTAAACTCGCCCTTCGACATATTGATTTTTTCTATAATATCATTCCTAATCTCTAGAGTGATTTTTTCTATTTCGTTGTTAATATTTTCAGCATCTTTTAATATATTGTCTATATTATCTAAAGTTTTATTTTTAAAAAGAGGATCTTTAAGGACTTCAATATTTTTACTATAGTTAAGAGCTATGGTTGCATAGCTGGTTGCCATTTGACTTAACTTGTCCTGTAGATTATTCCATTTCAAATTTTGTTCTGGGAAGTATGTGTCTATATATGTTGCTACTAAATCCATTCCGCCTTCCACATCTTTTTTAGACATTGTTTCATTAGTATCCTCATAAAATAGCTTAGAATTTAGTATTTTTTTATGCATCTTTATACCTTCAAGATAAATATAACTTTTACTTTTTATACTTATTAATTTAGATATCACTTTTAAACCTTTATCTTCAATTGATTCAATAAGTCTTAAATTGTATGCATATTTTTTATCTTTTGAAGATTGAATTAAACTAAGAAAAAGTGCCATCACAGTAAAAAATCCTATAATAAAATTTGGATCAATTCCTTGGATTTCAAGAAATAATCTAAATTTAGTACAAAAAATATAAAAAACTAATAATGTTATTACAATTATTAAACCAATATGAATAATATAATTCTTAAGTTTTTTTATTTTATCCATTTTGCTGGGAGACTTGGAATCGAACCAAGATTCACGGCTTCAAAGGCCGCTGTCCTACCGTTAGACGATCTCCCAATATTTTTACTGAACAGCTTTATCTTGCCCCAAAATCTTCACCAACGCAAGCTCCAACGGAAGCTCGGAAACAAAAGCTCGATCTATGTCATTATAAGCCTCAAGGAGAATTGAAAGCGCTGGAGAACGAAGAATACCTTCTTTGTCGGACTTCACTAAACCCTTCAAGAATTCCAAATCTTCTTCTCCTAAATCCCCTACCATTCCTGCCTGCGCAGGCAGGTCTTTTTCTAATTTAGGTGCATATTTTAAAATTATAGCCATACGAAACTTCTCTATGATTAATTTGGAATAAAGTTTCATATCTAAACTTTCTCCTGCCGCTTTGCGAATAGTCATAATCCCCTCTTCTAAATTTTTATTAGCGATAGCGGAAATGAAATCATTTACCAAGACTGTTTTCGGCGCGCCGGTTATTTTTTCTATATCTTCTCGTTTTACCAGCCTCGCCGAGTCTAGGCGGGTTTTTTTATCTCTACCGGAGAAATTTAAAACTTTTTGCAACGTGCCTAAGGCATCGCGGAATGAACCATCGCCCAAAATAGCTATCAATTCAGCTCCGCCGGCATCCAATTCAAAGCCTTCTTTTTTAGAAACTTCCAAAACCATTTTTTTAGAAGCAATATCGGAAGCCTTTCTAAAAGTGAAAACCTGACAGCGGGAGATAATGGTTTCCGGCACTTTATGAATTTCGGTTGTGGCTAAAATAAAAATAACATGCTTTGGCGGTTCTTCTAAGGTCTTCAGCAAAGCACCCCAAGCATCCTTGGAGAGCATATGTACTTCATCTATAATATAAACCTTATATTTTGAATCAAAAGGCAGAACCCTCGCCCCATCCCGAAGCGCTCTGATATCTTCAATTCCCCTATTAGAAGCGGCATCTATTTCATAAAGGTCATTTTCTGAAACCCCTATATCTTTGGCAAAAATTCTAGCCACAGAAGTTTTGCCTGTGCCCCTAGAGCCCACAAAAAGGTAAGCATGCGAAACTTTATTAGTCTCTACGGAGCTTTCCAGCACTTTTACTATATGGTCTTGCCCGATGACTTCCTGAAAGGTTTTAGGTCTGTATTTTCTATATAATGCCAAATCATGCATGGTTTGATTATAACCCGTGATAAAAGAAATTCAAAGAATTTTAAGAGTCGTGGGTTCCCTGTCCTCACGGACTCCGAGGGCGAAGGCTCAGAAATTTTTTGAATTTCTTTTATTAAAAAAACTCAAGAATTAATGTTTTTGCCGGTACGGATTTTTTGAAGCTTAAAAAATCCTGAAGTTTTCGCGCCGTCGCGCTCAAAACCCCTTAAAACATTATTCTTGAGTTTTTTTTATTGAGAAAATCATTTATGATTTTCTCTACTTCTTTGGCATTTTTTGTTTTCATTAATTTTACCCGCAATTCTTTGGCTCCTTTAAAGTCATTTACATATGCCTTAAAATGTTTTTTCATAACGGAAAAATTTTTATGCTTAGGTTTTGAAAGTTCTTTCTCAAAAATTTGGGTGTGTTCTACAAGAACTTCTAATTTTTCCTGAATAAAACTGAACTCTCTTAAATTTTTTGTCCCCGAGGGTCCCACGGCGACCTCGCCGGGATCGGCGAAGGGCGCAGGGGCAGAAAATTTAAGAGAGTGAGGTTTTTGATTAAAAAACCATGGATTACCAAAAACCGCTCTCCCAATCATTATTCCATCGCAACCAGTTTCTCTTACTTTTTGTTTAGCTTCTTCCAGACTTTGAACATCACCATTTCCTATTATCAGAGTTTTATATCCTAATTCATCGCGAATTTCCACGATTCTTTTCATTAATTCCCAATGCGCGGGGCCATTAGACATTTCCTTGCGAGTTCGCAGATGTATAATCAATGCCGCTAAATTTTCTTTTAAAAGTCCTTTTACCCAAGTTTCAATTTCATTTTTATTATAGCCAATGCGAGTTTTGACCGAAACAGGCAATCCTTTTCCATCTTTCTGGACTGTGTGAATAATTTCTCGCGCTAATTTTAAATTTTTCATCAAGGCTGCGCCTGCCCCTTGCTTCTCAATTGATTTATCCGGACAGCCCATATTTATATCTATGCCGTCAAAGCCCAGTTTTTTACAAAGAGCGGAAGCTTTTCTCATATTTTCCGTATTTGAACCAAATAATTGCACCACTATTGGATGTTCTTTTTTAGAAAATTTTAAATCAATTAGAAGTTTATCCTTCCCTTTTGCGTGAACAAGACCGTTAGCAGAAACAAATTCCGTCCAGATTACATCTGGTTTTCCATGTTGGGCTATCATCTGTCTGAAAGCGCAATCGGTGACATCCGACATCGGAGCTAGGCAGAAAAATGGTTTATTTAATTTTTTCCAAAAGTTGTTCATAAATCTTCCAAACTAAGAAAATTAAAAATTTTAAGAGTCGTGGGTCCCCTGTCCTCACGGACTCCGAGGGCGAAGGCTCAGAAATTTTTGAATTTTTTAGTTTGATATTTTACTTGAATTTGTAATATACCTTATTCCCAAACCGAAGGTCAATATAAAGGAGTGAAGAATATTTATTTTTAAAATCTGATTTAAAGGGTTCCGTGCCAAGCACCGTTTGCAGATTTTCTGCCACTTTTTCAAAATCGGAATCTGTTTTTAAAATTATTTTCGGTCCCAACTGTGATTCTGATGTGGAAGAGAGAAACATTTCTATATCTCCATTATCTTGTACATAAAATATTACCGGTTTTATTGCAATTTTTTCAAGTGTTTCTTTAAGTAATATTAATTTGCCAAAAATTGGTTGGGAAAAATAAGAGCCAAATGAAGCAGTTCCATAAAACTTCAAATAAACTTCTCCGGAGAAATAAGGAGCCTCATCAAAAATATAACCGCTATCATCCATAAAATAACATTTATTATTGTTTTGAATTTCAATCTCTGAATTATTTAACTCTGGTGGCATAGTACCACAATATGTATATAGCGCGGTTCTCTCGGTTAAAGAAATATCCAATGTTTGCAGATTTTTGATACTAATGGAAATATCTTTCAATCTTTTGAATTTATCAGCCAATTCTTTTTTTATTTCCCCTTTGGGATAAAGTAAAAAATTTGTTTTTGGCAAAACCCATAAAAAGTTACCGGCAATTTTTTCTTTTGCAATATCTTCAATCATTTTGGTTTCCACTACCTTGTTGCCCGAAATTTGGATATTATTTATATTTACTTTTTCCCATTTAGAGAGAAAAGACAGACCAACCAAAACTAAAATAAGCAAAAAAACCAAAAAAAATATTTTTCTTCTTAAAATTTTACGTTGTTTTCTTTTTAATTCTAAAAGACGAGGAGAATTTAAAACATTTTGATTTTTCATCCCAGTACTAAAATTTTAAGTTGTTAATAATCGTGGTCATTTCTCTTACTCAAAAATTTAGTACGGGACAGGTATTACTTGATGAATTCTTTTCCACCCATGTATTTTTTCAAAACTTCCGGAATTTTTACAGTGCCATCCGCCTGTTGATAATTTTCTAGGATAGCTGCCGGCAATCTTGAGGTAGCGCAAGCGGTGTTATTTAGAGAATGAACATATTTTGATTTTCCCTCTCTGTCTTTATATTTAATATTTAATCTGCGAGCTTGAAAATCATGAAAATAGGAAGAGGAGTGAGTTTCGCGATATTTGTTTTGAGAAGGCATCCAAGCTTCTATATCATATTTCTTTACTTGACCCAAACCGAGGTCGCCTCCGCAGTTGGCAACCACACGATATGGAATTTTTAATTCCTGCATTAAGTGTTCCACATGGTTTGTTATTTCTTCATGCAGTTTGGCAGATTCTTCATGGCTGGCTTCGCATAATAAAACTTGTTCAAGTTTAAAAAATTCATGCACTCTAATTATTCCTTTCACATCTTTTCCATGACTTCCTGCTTCTCGCCTAAAACAAGGAGAAAAAGCGATAAACTTTTTAGGAAGCGAATCTTTTGGCAAAATTTCTCCCGAATAATAAGACATAGCCGCAACTTCTGCAGTACCGGCAAAATATTCTCCGTCTTGTGTCTTATACAAATCATCTTCACCTTGAGGCAAATATCCCGTACCCATTAATGTTTCTTTTCTTACAAGCGATGGCACAATCATCGGAATGTATCCTTTGTTTACAAAATAATCTAAAAAGTACTGCCAAAGCGCAAAAAATAATAAAGCCCCGTCATTTTTCATAAAGTATCCGCGAAAACCGGAAACTTTTGTGCCTCGCTCAAAATCAACCAAGTCAAGATTTTCCACAATTGCCACATGGTCTTTAGGAGTAAAATTAAATACGGGTCTTTCTCCCCAAGCCCTCACTTCAAGATTTTCTTCATCACTTTTCCCATTAGGAACAGAAATGTCTGGAATATTTGGAACTTGCAACATAATCTTTTGCCATTCTTCCATTATTTTTCTTAATTTTTCCTCTTTTTCTTTTATATCTTCTTTTACCGCGCGCATTTCTTCAATTAGTTGCATCTTATGAGCGCTGTCTTGATTGCGAGAAATATCATTTGAAACTTTGTTTACTTCACCTCTCAAATCTTCCACTTCTTTGAGTTGTTTTAAACGTTCATCATCTAACGCAATAAGTTTTTCAATATCAACTTCTATGAATTTCTTTTTTGCGCCTTCTTTCACTATTTCTTTGTTTTCACGAATGAATTTGATGTCTAACATATTTGTATTATATACTATAGCGTATGAAAATTCAAAAGCTCCCCAAAAATAAATTCCCGAGAGCCCTTTTGGAAATTCCGCAACCGCCGGAAGATCTTTGGATAATCGGCAACCTGCCAAAACCTGCCTGCGCAGGCGGGGAAAACCTAATTTATTTATGTGTGGTGGGCTCGCGTAAATTTACTTCCTACGGAAAAGAAGCTTGTGAAAAGATAATTGCTGGTTTGAAAGGATATCCAATCGCCATAGTTTCCGGTTTTGCCATGGGTATAGACACCATAGCTCACAAGAAAGCGATGCAAGTCGGATTAAAAACGATAGTTTTTCCGGGTTCCGGGCTTTCAGATGAAGCGATGTATCCAAAAATGAATGTTCGCTTAATGAGAGAGGTGGTGGAAAAAGGCGGGTGCTTGATTTCCGAATTTGAACCCGATTTCAAAGCAACTCAGTGGAGTTTCCCTATGCGCAATCGCCTAATGGCTGGTATTTCCAAATCCGTGCTGATAATAGAAGCGGAGGAAAAATCCGGTACTCTTATTACTGCCAGATTGGCTACAGAATACAATAGAGATGTGCTTGTTGTCCCTGGATCAATTTCTTCACCGTCTTCCAAAGGTACCAATAAATTAATCAAACAAGGCGCAACGCCTGTAACCTGCGCGGAAGATGTACTGGAAGCTTTGGGATTTGAGTTAAAAAAAGATAAAGAAAAACAGCAAAAACTTTTTGAAGATTTGTCACCGGAAGAACAAAAAGTAGTAAAACTTCTTCGTGAACCGATTCCCCGCGATGATTTAATTCGCGCCATGAAAATGCCGACTCCTAACGCCAATGCGATACTTTCCATTATGGAAATAAAAGAACTGATAAAAGAAGAATTAGGTGAGATTAGGCTAGGTACCTAATCGCAAGGCCGGAGCACGACGGTGCGAGGCGAGCTCAACAGAATTTTTTAGTAGAAAAATATCTGGAGAGATTAAATTGGCTTGACCCTTCTTTTCATCAGGACAAGTTTGCAAAAAAAAACTATTTCGTGTAATACTTAGCAAATATGAAATTATTAATCGTTGAATCGCCATCAAAAGCAAAGACCATTGAGAAATATCTCGAGGGTGTTTATACTGTGCGCGCATCTGTCGGGCATATCCGCGATTTACCGAAATCAAATAAGCAAGCGATAGACATAGAAGGCGGGTTCATACCGCATTATGAAGTTTCCAAAGGCAAGGAAAAAATTATACATGAACTCCGATCTCTTGGAGAAAAAGCTAGTGAAATACTTTTAGCCACAGACCCTGATCGCGAAGGAGAAGCGATAGCTTGGCATATTGAAGAATTATTGAATAAAGATCCCGAAGGAAAGCAAGTTTCCTACGGGGCGGGTAAAAAAAAAGCTTCTATAAAAAGAGTTAGATTTTATGAAATAACCGAGGAAGCAGTAAAAGAAGCCTTGAAGTACCCTGAAGAAATTGATATGAAGCTAGTAAAAGCTCAAGAAGCTAGACGAGTATTAGACAGACTTGTCGGTTATGATCTTTCGGGACTTATTTGGAAAAAAGTACGTTATGGACTTTCTGCAGGGCGAGTTCAATCCCCTGCGCTTCGCATAATAATGGAACGCGAACGTGAGATTCGCGCTTTTGTTCCGGAACAGTATTGGAAATTATTCGGTCTCTTTGAAACTCAAAAAAAGGGAAAATTGACCCTTTTTTGTTCAGAAGAACCTAAAAATGAAAAATTGGTTGAAAAAATACTTGAAGAAGGGAAAAAAGGAAATTGGCTGGTAAAAGAAGTAAAAGAATCCGAACAAAAAAGAATTCCTCGGGCTCCATTCACTACTTCTACTTTGCAACAAACAGCAAGCTCACGGCTTGGTTATTCCCCTTCTAGAACAATGCAAATAGCGCAAAAACTTTATGAAGCTGGACATATTACATATATGAGAACGGATAGTACAAATCTGTCCTCGGCCGCGCAAGCGCAAATCGTTTCCCTTATTAATAAAAAATATGGAAATGAATATGCTTTACCACGAGCTTATAAGGCTAGATCTAAAAATGCCCAAGAAGCGCATGAAGCAATTCGCCCGACCCATATAGAAAATTTAGGAGCTGGTACTGAGGAGCAGCAAAGACTTTACAAATTGATTTGGGAACGCGCTGTATCTTCACAAATGGCTGATGCAAAATTATTAAAAACAAAAATAAACGCAAATATTTCTCCAGATGCACCTATTCCTGATTTTACAGCTACCGGTTCACGGATTCTTTTTCCCGGATGGCTTCTTGTGGATAAAGATAGTGTGGGAGAGGACATAGAATTGCCGGAAGTAAAGAAAGGAGAAAAATTAAAATTGTTGAATCTGATAAAAGAAGAAAAATTTACTGAGCCACCTAATAGATACAGTGAAGCGGGCCTAATAAAGGAACTGGAGGCGAGAGATATAGGCCGGCCATCTACATATGCTTCCATAATGAAAACACTGGAAGACAGAGAATATGTAAAAAAAGAAGGTAAAACTCTCTACCCTACCGATGTCGGCGAAGTCGTATCTGATTTTCTGGAAAAATATTTTGCTAATTATATTTCCGATACTTTTACAGCAGAAATGGAAGATGAATTGGATGAAATTTCCAGAGGTGAACGCGAATATGAAAAAACACTTAAAGATTTTTATGGACCATTTTCCAAAGATGTAAAATCAAAAGAAAAATTAGAAAAAGCGACTAATTTGGGCGATGCCCCGGAAAATATAAAATGTCCAAAATGTGGAAGTAAAATGATTATTAAACTTTCCCGCGGAGGCAAGTTTTATTCTTGTTCAAGATATCCTGATTGCGACGGCGCATTAATGATAGATGGAACGGAGTTAAAGGGTCCGAAAGAAACAGGAGAAATGTGTCCGCTATGCGGCCTGCCTGCGCAGGCAGGAGAAAAAAAGAAAAAAAACTATGGTGGTAAACTTATTATCCGAGAAAGACGCGATGGAAGCGGAACTTTTATTTCTTGTTCACGTTATCCAAAATGCAAGTTTATTAAAAAAGATGAAGCAGAAGAAGCCAAAAAAAGGACAGGTATTATTTGTCCTTTGTGTAAAAAGGGAGATATAACTGAACGGCGCGGAAGGTTCGGTATATTTTATTCTTGTTCAAATTATCCCGATTGTAAATTTGCCATGAAAGCAAAACCTACCGGTAGAATATGCGACAAATGCGGTTCTTTAATGATGGAGGGAACAAAAACTATCCCCGAAAGATGCAGTAACAAGTCTTGCTCAAACCATAATCCTCATAAAATATCAAAAATTGATAAATAAGGAGGCCATAGTATAATAAAACTATGGCAAGTGTAAAAGAAATAACGGACCTTATGAAAGGAGGAGTAAATAAAGGAGAGGAAGAGCTCATAAAAAAGGCTTATGAATTGGCGGAGCGCGCGCACTCGGGGCAAAAAAGAATGAGTGGAGAGCCATATTTTATCCATGTTTTTGAAACAGCCAAAACACTGGCTAAATTCGGGATGGATACTCCGACTATAGTTGCCGGACTTTTACATGATGTGTTGGAAGATACAAAAATTACCGAAGAAGAGATGAGAAAAGAATTCGGAGAAGATATTGTTTTTTTAGTAAAAGGGGTAACTAAACTGGGAACTCTGAAGTATCACGGACACGAACAGCATGTGGAAAGTTTAAGAAAATTTTTCGTGGCAATGACGAACGATTTACGGGTAGTTATTATAAAATTTGCTGACAGATTACATAATTTGCAAACCCTTCAATTCATACCGGAAGAAAAAAGAAAAAGAATAGCCATGGAATCAATAGAAGTCTATGCTCCATTAGCTAACCGTTTGGGAATGGGAAAATTGAAAGGTGAAATAGAAGATGCCGCCTTCCCTTTCGCTTTTCCGAAAGAATACGCGCAAATAGAAGAAATAATAGAGAAAGGAAAAAAAATATATGAAAAAAATTTGGAAGAAATTCATCGGGAACTTAAAAAAGAATTATATAAAAACAAAGTGAAAGTGGTTGAAATTAATTATCGGATGAAACATAAATACAGTTTGTGGAAAAAACTTCTCAAACGTGAAATGGATATAGAAAAAATTTACGATATAGTGGCCCTTCGCGTAGTAGTAGAAAGTGTGGAAGAATGTTATAGAGTTTTGGGTATTATCCATTCCATTTGGAGGCCTCTGCCAGGCAGAATTAAGGATTATATAGCCGTGCCAAAACCCAATGGTTATCGTTCCATTCATACTACTATTTTTACCGGCGCGGGAGGAGTAGCGGAAATTCAGATAAGAACTAAAGAAATGCATGCCGAAGCGGCTTATGGTGTTGCCGCGCATTTTGCTTACAAAGAAAAAGGTAAAAAAATTCATGATGAAAAATCAAAGTTTAAATGGATTGAAGAATTAAAGAATTTTAATCATGAATTTAATGAACCCAAAAAGTATTTAGAACACTTAAAAACGGATTTTTTCAATAATCGCATTTTTATTTTTACTCCTAAGGGTGATGTTATTGATTTGCCGGAAGATTCCAGTCCGATAGATTTTGCTTATTCCATTCACTCGGATATTGGCGATCACATTTCTGGAACAAAAGTAAACGGTAAAATAGCCCCGATTCTTTCAAAATTAAAAAATGGGGATATTGTGGAAATAATAACTAAAAAAGATTCACATCCGTCCAGTAAATGGTTGGAATATTCAAAAACGAATATAGCCAAAAAGAATATAAGATCTTATGTGGAAAAAAATAGCTTACTTTCCAAACTTAAGTCCTTCGGTAGTAGTTAAACGTTGAAACTGGAAATATCATAAAGTTTGGAGTCATCTTCTTTTATTTCTTCTTTTGTTCTATCGTCTAGGGGAGTTTCGCTTATTTCAGTATTCTTAGCAATATAATTCTCCAACATTTCCCCCGGTTTCTTTTCAGTGACTGATTTATTTATTAAGTCTAAAATTTGACGCAAATCTTCGGTGGAGAAAAAATCTATTTTAATTTGTCCCCCTAGTTCTTTTCTATCTATATGAACGCGAGTACCTAACTTATCTTGAAATTCTTCTTCTAGTTCTGTTATTTCCGGGTCTGGTATAAATTCTTTCTTGCGCACGCGATCATAAGCTATTTTTCTAGCTAATCTTTCTGCCTCACGCACAGTTATTTTTTTGTATAGAATTTCTTTAAATAAAACTATTTGCTCTTCAGGGTGGTCAGCAAGCATTAAGATTGGTCGAGTATGGCCTTCAGTAATTTTACCCTCGCCTAAAGCGCTTAATATTTCTTCAGATAAAGACAAGATACGCAAAGTATTTGAAACATATTCTCTGCTTCTGCCTATTTTTTTAGCAATTTCGCTATGAGTAAATTTAAATTCATTTGCCAATCTAAAAAAAGCGCGAGCGCGATCAACTACGTTTAGATCTTCACGTTGTAAGTTTTCTATGATAGCAAGTTCAAGTTTCATCATAGAAGTATCCCCTGTACGGATTATGACTGGTATTTGTAATACTTGAGCTATCTTAGCCGCGCGAAGCCTGCGTTCCCCGGCGATAAGTTCATATTCCGTATTTAAACCGCCATCTTCTTTTTCCAATTCTACACGAGAAACTATCAACGGCTGAAGTACTCCGTATTGTTTTATGGAATCAGCCAAATCTTGCAAACGAGCCTCGTCAAAATCTCGCCTTGGTTGATATGGATTTGGTTTTACTTTGTCAGTATCAATCCAGAAAATTGAGTTGGAATATAAGTTAGACATTGTTCTATTCTAGCATATTAAAAATTTTTTATTAAATTGATTTTTAAACCTTTTTTGTGTAAAATGTGTGAATTGCTCTTGTTTTGCCCAGGTGGCGGAATTGGTAGACGCGATAGACTCAAAATCTATTGATGGCAACATCATGAGAGTTCAATTCTCTCCCTGGGCACTAAACTGAAAGTTTTGTGAGTCCGCAAATATATGAAAAAGATAAAAGAAACCGAAAATAAAATAATAGATTTTAAAATTACCGGAGGAAAGCAATTACACGGCGGTATTACCACCGGTTTTTCCAAAAACGGATCCGTCGGACTTTTATGCGCTTCTCTTTTAAATAAAGGAACAACAACCTTACATGGTATTGCTTGTATTGAAGAAACGCATAGAGTAATTGAAATTTTAAAAAGTATCGGAGTCTCCATTAAGTGGGTTGGTAAAAATTCAGTTAAAATTGTTCCACCCAGAATTTTCGATATGAAGAAAATAAACCGGGAATCCGCCATAAAAACCCGTTCTATTATTATGTTCCTAGGCCCCCTGGTTCATGTCTTAAAGAGTTTTTATTTGCCTCATGCCGAAGGATGCAAGCTTGGAAAAAGAACTATCAGCGCTCACAGTTATGCTCTGGAAGAGCTTGGTATAAAAATAAAAACAACCAACACAAGTTATAATGTTTCTTTGAGAAAACTTAAACCGGCAAATATTGTAATGTATGAATCTGGCGATACCGCTTGCGAAAACGCTCTGATGGTAGCCGCTAAAATCCCAGGCAGAACTATTATAGAATGCGCCAGTGGAAATTATATGGTTCAGGAAATATGTTTTTTTCTGCAAACTTTGGGTGTAAAAATTGAAGGCATCGGTACTGGAACTTTAATAATTGATGGAATTGCGGAAATCAATAAAAATATTGAATATTCAAACAGTGAAGACCCGATTGAATCAATGATGTTCATTTCTGCCGCTATCGTTACGGATTCGCATCTCAAAATTAAAAGGTGTCCAATAGATTTCCTCACTCTTGAGCTTTATAAATTAAAAAAAATGGGTTTGAAATATAAAACCCTAAAAAAATATTTTTCGTATAATGGAAAAACAAAACTAATTGATATTGAAATTTTTCCAAGCAAATTAAAAGCGCCGCCGGACAAAATTCACGCTAATCCGTATCCGGGAATAAATATTGACAATCTTCCTTTTTTTGTCCCTATTGCTGTTCGGGCAAAAGGTACCACGCTTATTCATGATTGGTTTTATGAAAATCGGGCAATATATTCCACCGAATTAAATCGCCTAGGAGCAGATGTCACTTTAGCTGATCCTCATCGAATTTATGTTCAAGGTGGAACACCTTTAAAATCTGCCCAAGTAGTTTGTCCACCTGCCTTGCGTCCATCGATGGTAATCCTCATATCAATGCTTGCTGCCGAAGGTACATCAATACTCCGTAATGTTTATATGATTAATCGCGGTTATGAAGAAATAGCTAAGCGCCTAAACTCCATAGGCGCGAATATTAAAATCTTGAAATAAAACAAGTGAGGATATATTTTAATCATTTTTTGAAAAATGAAAAAAGTTATTGTAATATTAGGACTTACAGCCACCGGGAAAAGCGACTTAGCGGTTAAAATAGCCAAAAAAGTTGACAGCGAGGTTATTTCGGCTGATTCTAGACAAGTTTACAAAGGACTTGATATTGGTACAGGGAAAATCACTAAGAAAGAGATGAAGGGAATTCCTCATTATTTGCTTGATGTAGTAAACCCTAAACGTAAATTTACCGTTGCAGAATATCAAAAAAAAGCCATCTACGCTATTGCTGAGATTATAAAAAAAGGCAAAATTCCAATTATTTGCGGAGGTGCCGGATTTTATATTGATGCGATAACTAAAGGAATGATTTTTCCGGAAGTTCCGCCAAATTTAAAACTCCGCAGGACTTTATACCCCAAATCCGCGATAACATTATTTGAGTATTTGAAAAAATTAGACCCCAAAAGAGCAAAAAATATTGATAAAAATAATAAAGTAAGATTGATTAGGGCTATAGAAATAACGAAAACCTTAGGCAAAGTTCCCAAAATTATGAAGGATTATCCTTCATATAAATTCGTAAAAATTGGTTTATATTTACCGCCAAATGAGTTAAGGAAAAAAGTAGAAAAAAGAGTAAAGAAGATGTTTAAAGATGATTTACTGAATGAAATAAAAAAATTGAAAAAAGCTGGAATATCTCAAAAAAGATTAAAAGAACTCGGCTTTGAATATGATAATCCTACCTATGAAAAAGTGGTAAAAGAAACATTGAAATATACCAAACGCCAAATGACTTGGTTTAAGCGAGATAGAGATATCAAATGGTTTAATGCTTCAAAGAAAAATTTAGAAAAAAGTGTTTTGATTAAATTGAAGAAAGATTTTTAATTACCCTATCTTTTGTTGTCTGACTAAAATCATGCTCAAAAAGTTTACCGGTAATCATTTCATATATTTCAATATATCGGTGAGATAATTCAGCTATAAGTTCAGGAGGAGCTTCGGGGATTACTTTATCTTTATACGGGTCGCAATGTTCTTTAAACCATATTCGCAAGAATTCCTTATCAAAATATTCCGGCTCTTCTCCTTTTTTAAAACGTTCCATATATGTATTTGCCTTCCAATATCTGGATGAATCTGGGGTATGTATTTCGTCTATCAATATCAATCTTCCTTTTTCATCTACTCCAAATTCATACTTTGTGTCTACTAATATTAGCCCGCGCGCCAAAGCTATTTCTTGCCCTCTTTTAAACAAAGCTCTGGCTATTTTCTCCACTTCGCTTACTATTTCTTCCGTAAGTAATCCTTCGGATACGATTTCGGCTGGAGTTATAGGTCTGTCATGTTCATCCGATTTTGTGGTAGGAGTAAAGACAGGTTCTTCCAGTTTTTGATTTTTTTTCAATCCATCCGGTAAAACAAAATTTCCAAAATCACGTTTTCCTTCTTTGTAATGAGTCCATAGAGAAGTCCCTGTCACTCCTGTAATATATCCGCGCATTACACATTCAATAGGAAGTGGTACGCATATTTTTGCCACAACTACATTAGGGTCGGGCGTGCTCAAAACATGGTTTCTTATTATATCTTTCGTCTGGTCAAACCAAAATAGGCTGATTTGATTCAAAATTTCGCCCTTAAAAGGGATAAAAGCGATATTTCTATCAAAAGATGAATGCCTATCGGTTGAAATAAGCGTAATATGGTTTGGTTTGATATAAATGTCTCTCACTTTGCCGACTTTTTTTTCTCCAAGATTGGTAAAATCCGTCTCGGTTAAGACATCTTTAATATGTTCCCTGATTTTTTCTATGATAATCATTTGTTTATATTAAAATTACTTTTTTATGACCTTTAATGATCTTACCAATTTCATAAACTTTAAATTTTGGATAATTTATCAAAACTTTTTCTATCTTTTCTTTTTCTTCTCTTGGAACGATTAAGATTAAACCGATTCCCATATTAAAAGTACGATACATCTCTTGTTCAGGAATATTCTTTATTTTTTGCATATAAGGAAATATGGAAATCTCTGGCCAGGTACCCTTTTTTATTTCAATATTCAGGTTTTCCGGTAAAATTCGCGGGATGTTTTCAATAAATCCTCCTCCGGTAATATGAGCAATACCATGAATATTTATATCTTTGTTAAGCATTTGAAGTACTGGTAAGGAATAATTCGTGTGAACTTTAAGTAATGCCTCACCGACTGTTTCCCCTAATTCATTTATTTTCGTATTTACATCATATTTTTTTATTTCAAAAAATAATTTTCGAGCAAGCGAAAAACCATTGGTATGCAAACCGCTTGATGGAAAACCGAGCGCAATATCGCCTTCTTTTATTTTTTCGCCGGTAATGATTTTATCTTTTTCCACTACGCCGGTAATACATCCGGCTATATCGTGTTCTCCTTTCATATAAGTGCCGGGCATCTCGGCTGTTTCGCCTCCGATAAGCGATACGCCATTTTCTCTGCAAGCCTTGGACATTCCAGAAACCATAGACTCCATAACCAAAGGATTTAATTTTTCATTGGCAACATAATCCAAAAACGTGAGAGGTTTTGCTCCCATTGCCAGTAAATCATCGCAACAATGATTCACAATATCTTCTCCGACAGTATCATATTTTTCCATCATTCTAGCGACAGAAAGTTTTGTTCCGACACCGTCAATACTTTGCACCAGCACAGGATTTTTATAAGATTTTAAAACTTCTCCAATATTATATAGTCCGCCGAAACTTCCAATTTCCGTAAGAACTGCCTTGGTATGCGTACTGGCCACGTCAGCTTTAATCCGACGAACAACTTCATTCCCCGCATTAATATCTACCCCTGCCTCACTATATAAATCGCTCATAAATTATTTTTCCAAATACTTTTTATAACCAATTTTAGAAAGTTTTTCTATTTTCTTTTTTATATCACCCTCCATCTTTTTCTTATAAGCAAGAAGTTTTTTCTCAAGAATTTTATCTGAAAGAGCTAAAATTTGAATAGCAAGCAATCCTGCATTTTTTGCTCCATTAATACCAACGGTTGCCACAGGTACTCCCGGAGGCATTTGGCTGGTCGAAAGAAGTGAATCTATTCCATTCAAGGTTTTTGCTTTTATTGGTATTCCGATTACCGGCAAAGTGGCAAAAGAGGCAATAACCCCGGCTAAATGAGCTGCACCTCCAGCGCCCGCAATAATGACCTTTATACCCTGTTTTAGGGCTTCTGAGGCCAATTTATGGACTAAAAGAGGAGATCTATGGGCCGAAGAAATAGTCATTTCATAAGGCACACCGAATTCTTCCAGAATCACAGCCGACTCGGACATCACAGCCAAATCAGAATCCGAACCCATAATTATTAAAACTTTTGCGCCTTTTTTCATAGTTTTATTTTAGCACCATTTAAACATAAAACAATAACATTAAAAATGTTTACGCAAATAATATTTTTATGATAATATAGTTAATATTATGGCTTCCAAAGAAAGAGAGAATTTTAAAGAAGGTTTTACATATGATGAAGTTTTACTCGTGCCTCAATACTCGGAAATTTTCCCTCGAGAGGTTGATATATCTTCCTATCTTACTAAAAAAATAAAACTGAATGTGCCGATTGTTTCTGCCGCCATGGACACTGTCACTGAAGCAGCTATGGCCATAGCCATAGCGCAAGAAGGAGGCATAGGAATTATTCATAAGAATATGAGTATTGAAAAACAGGCAGCTGAAGTGCGTAAGGTTAAACGTTCTGAAAGCGGAATGATTCACGACCCGATAACCCTTAGAGAAGGAGCTTTGCTTAAAGAGGCTTTTCATATCATGAAAGAAAATAAAATTGGCGGTATTCCAATAGTTGGCAAAAATATGGAACTGAAAGGAATTCTAACCAACCGCGATTTAAGATTCCAGAAAAATTTAGAACTTCCGGTCAGCCAAATAATGACCAAAACAAATTTAATAACCGGTACTATCGGCACGGATTTAAAAGAGGCGGAAAAAATACTAACCAAACATAAAGTTGAAAAATTGCCCTTGGTTGATAAACAAAACAAGCTTATCGGCCTTATTACCTATAAAGATATAATGAAAGTAAAATCTCGTCCGAATTCCTGCCGAGACAGTATGGGCAGATTGCGAGTAGGTGCCGCCGTAGGCGTAACGCATGATACTCTACAAAGGGTAAAAGCATTGGAACAAAATGGAGTGGATGTGGTAGCTATTGATACTGCTCATGGCCATTCAAAAGGAGTAATTGAAATGCTGAAAAAAATAAAAAAGGAATTTCCAAAACTGGAAGTTATTGCCGGAAATGTTGCCACAGCAGAAGGAGCTAAAGATTTAATCAAGGCTGGAGCCGATGGGATAAAAGTAGGTATTGGTCCGGGGTCAATTTGCACTACGCGCGTGATATCCGGTGTAGGTTTTCCTCAATTCTCTGCAGTATACGAAGTGGCAAAAGCAATTAAAAATACGGGCGTGCCAATTATTGCCGATGGAGGAATTCGACACACCGGAGATGTTCCTAAAGCTTTGGCTGCCGGAGCAAGTTCTGTGATGGCCGGTTCCCTTTTTGCCGGAGTGGAAGAGTCTCCCGGAGAAACAATAATTTATGAAAGCAGAAAATATAAAACTTATCGCGGGATGGGTTCTATCGAAGCCATGCAACAAGGGTCAAAGGATAGATATTTTCAAGATACGGAAGATGATATAAAAAAACTTGTACCTGAAGGAATCGTGGGCAGAGTTTCTTTCAAGGGAGGACTTTCCGAAGTAATTTATCAGTTTGTGGGCGGTCTTCGGGCCGGTATGGGATATTGCGGGGCAAAAGATATTAAAACTCTTCAAAAGAAAGCAAGATTTGTTAGGATTACTCAGTTTGGTATAAAAGAAAGTCATCCACACGACATTATTATTACCAAAGAAGCTCCTAACTACAGCGGAAAATAGATTTATTTATTTTAATATGAAAAAATTAAAAAATAAAAAAGGTCTCGCCCATAGGTCTATGACCGAGGGATTTGTTGATGTGCTTGTCGGTCTTCAGTGGGGAGATGAAGGAAAAGGCAAAAACATAGATGAACTTCTTTCAAAAGGAATATATTCCGGGGTAGCGCGTTTTCAAGGCGGGGCAAATGCCGGACACACTATTAAATTAGGAGATTTAACTTTTATCGGACATATTGTACCATCAGGTTGTCTTCAAAAAAATATAGAATTATATATTGGCAATGAGGTTGTGGTTGACGTCATATCATTAATAAAAGAAATTTCTGAATTAAAAAAAATGGGTTTTAATGTCATTCCCCGTCTTTATATTTCAAATCGCGCAAAACTAGTTTCTTATTTGCATCCATTTTTAGATCAAGCAGAAGAATGTTTCAAAGGTAAAAAAGGTACAAAAATAGGGACTACCTCCAGAGGCATAGGCCCCACTTACAGCGATGGACGAGCGCGCAGGGCGCTTTTGGTAGGTGATGTATTATTGCCGGACTTTAAGCAAAAAGAGCTGAATCTTTCAAAGTTTCATATGAATTTTTTAAAAATGTATAAAAAAGAATATGGTTTTGAATTTTCTTTGGAGAAGATAAAAGAAGCCAGAGTTAAATGGCTGGATGCTGTAAAAGAACTTAAAAAATTGCAGATTTGCGATTTGTCTTTTCTAATTCAAAAAAGATTATCAGAGGGAAAAAATATTTTAGCTGAAGGTGCGCAAGGGGTGATGCTGGATATTGATTTCGGGGATTATCCGAATGTTACCAGTTCTAATACCTTGCCAGCCAATGTCTGTTTGGGTCTTGGCATTCCCCATACGGCAATTAGGAATATATATGGGGTTATAAAAGCTTATACGACTAAAGTGGGTGGAGGAAGTTTCCCAGCCAGAATTAAAAATAAAGCTACGGAAAAACTTTTTCAAGATGCGGGTCATGAATTCGGAGCGACTACCGGGAGACCCAGGATGTGCGGTTGGCTTGATTTATTTGCTCTTCGCTATGCCATCGGGCTTTCAGGCGCCAATAAAATTTTTATAAATAAAGCTGACATCTGTTCAGCAGATAAAATAAAGGTAGTGACCGGATACAAACAGGCGGGGAAAAATTTAAAAGAATTTCCGCTTTATTTAGATCAAGTGACTGATGTTGTGACGGAAGAAATATCCGGCTGGGGAGAAGCTAATTATGGAATTAAAAATAAACAAAAAGTTTCAAAAGAGCTTGCTTTATATTTAAAATATATCAAAAACAAACTTTCCGATCTCAAAGTGAAAATAGTATCTGTTGGCACAGGCCCGGACCGAGAACATTCTTTTAATTGGGACTGACATTCCCTATATCTTTCCTGTATTGCATCCCATCAAATGAAATTTTTGAAATCGCATCGTAGACCTTTTCAAGAGTTTCTTTTAATATATTTCCTGTGGCGCTCACTCCAAGCACACGTCCCCCATTGGTAATTAAATTACTGTTTTCTATTTTTGTGCCGGCATGAAATACAACAATATCTTTTCCTTGCTCTGCCTCTTTTATACCCTTGATAATTTTTCCCTTCTCATAAGAGCCAGGATAACCTCCCGAGGCAAGCATTACCGTGCAAGCACATAAAGCCGTCCATTTTATTTTTATTTCATCAAGTTTCTGATTTACACATGCATTTATAATTTCAAGCAAATCGGTTTGAAGCAGTCGCATATAAGTTTCTGTTTCCGGATCGCCGAAGCGCGCATTATACTCAAGAATTTTCGGGCCATCTTTAGTCAGCATAAGCCCAGGGTAAAGCACTCCGGAAAATGTATTTCCATCGGTATTCATTCCGGATAAAGTCGGGGCTACTATTGTTTTTTCTATATTATTTAAAAGCTCATCAGTGACAAATGGTAAAGGAGCAATAGTGCCCATGCCTCCGGTATTTAATCCTGTATTTCCTTCCCCCGCTCGTTTATGATCTTGGGAAGTAGGAAAAATAGAATAACTCTTACCGTCTGAAAATGCATGAATGGAAATTTCCGGACCGGTTAAAAATTCTTCAATTACTACTTCATTCCCTGCTTCGCCAAAAACCTTTTTAATTAAAATATCTTCCAAAGCTTTTTGGGTCTCTTCTTTTGTTTCGGCAATAATCACTCCTTTGCCGAGAGCAAGCCCACTGGCTTTTATTACAATCGGCAAATTTTGCTCATTTACATACTTTAAGGCTTCATCATAATCGGTAAAAATTTTAAATTTGGCTGTCGGCAAATTATGCTTCTGCATAAAATTCTTGGAAAACGCTTTTGAAGATTCAAGTTGAGCAGCTTTTTTTGTCGGTCCAAAAATTTTAAGACCTTCTTTTTGAAATTCATCCACAATCCCTAACGCCAATGGATCATCAGGTATGGCAAGTGTTAAATCAATTTTTTCCTTTTTTACAAATTCTATCAGGGTATTAATATTTGTCGCTTTTATATCCACATTTGTGCCAATTTCTACTGTCCCTCCATTCCCAGGCGCAAAATAAAGCTCCCCACACATCGGCGACTGCTTAATCTTCCACCCAATGGCATGTTCCCGTCCCCCGCTCCCTATTATTAAAATTTTTTGTTTGTTATCCATGGGGATACATTTTTATGGCTAATTGTTTGCATTCTTCCAGAATTTTTTCTTCGCCGGGCAGAACAAGAGGAATTTCTCGGACAAATTCCTGCACTTTTCCTTCACTGAAATCTTTTAAAGTTTCAATTTGAACTTGATGTTCTATTGGAAGAACTCTAGCTTGTAGAGTTTCCGCTGTATCATCAGGCATTATCGGCACCTGTTTTCTTTTTACAATTTTCCCTTCATCAAAATTAGCTGTTACACGATGCGCCGTAGCTTCTGTCCAAAAAGCACGATTAGTTCTGCGAACAAATTCTAACCTTGCTTGATGCACTCGCATTCCATACATCCCAATCCCGCCAAAATTGGGTTTTCCGGTATCTAATGGTCCAGGGTGCTGATTTACTATCATTCCTTTGTAAGCTTCACAGACATTTTCAGGTGTTTTTACCAGCCAGCCATATTGCCCGATAAAATCAACATTTCTTTTCTTGAATTCTTTTAGAATTTCTTCTCCAAACTCTTCTTGATTTTTAAAATTTCTTGGATTGATAACTAAAATATCTTTTCCCGGAATTCCCAGTTTTTTTGCTTTTTCTATTCCTCCGGCGCTTTCTTTACTGGCAATAATCAATGAAGGAATAACATTTTTTAACGTGCTGTTTTGCACGGCTTTTATTATTGCCTCCATTGTGGTTCCTCCACCGGATATGAGTAGTGCTAATCGCATATATTATTCTTATAACTTATTTCTTTTTCGTGTTTAAAAATAGGCAGCGGATATTCTCCATCAAAAGCGGAAAGGCAAAATCTTTTTTTAGGCAAACCGGTGGCTTTGATCATGCCATCAATAGATAAAAACGATAGAGAGGTCGCACCTAAATATTGGCGGGTTTCTTCTATTGTTTTTTTAGCGGAAATAAGATTTTCTTGCTTAGGGGTATCAATTCCGTAAAAATCAGGAAATTTAACCGGCGCCGAACCAACCAAAAAATGAACCTCTTTGGCCCCGGCATCAAAAAGCATTTTAACAATTTGTCGAGAAGTGGTTCCCCGAACGATTGAATCATCCACTACTCCGACACGTTTATTTTCTATAAAACTTCGAAGTATAGACAATTTCATTTTAACTTTTTTATCGCGATCAGCTTGCGATGGTTCAATAAAAGTGCGATGTATATAACGATTTTTGTTTAAAGCCATTTCAAAAGGGACACCAGATGCTTGAGAGTATCCAATGGCTATTGGAATAGAAGTTTCCGGTACAGGGACAATCAGGTCAATTTTTATTTTCGGATGCTCTTTAAATAACATTTTTCCAAAATTCTTGCGGACTCTATAGACTGATTTGCCTAAAATATGACTATCATGACGGGAAAAATAAACAAATTCAAAGATATCAAACTTTGGTTCTTTTTTAGCGAGGATTACGCTTTTAATTCCCTTTTTTGAGATAACTACCATTTCTCCCGGAAGTACTTCCCTTATAAATTTGGTGCCGGTAGTTCCGAGGGCGCATGTTTCCGAGGCAACTACTATTTCTTTTCCATTCCTACCTAAAACAAGCGGGCGGATGCCTCTCGGGTCGCGAAAAGCGATTAATTCTTTTGGGGAAAGAGCTACGCAGGAAAATGCTCCAGTTAAAAGCGGATACACTTTCATAACTGCCTTAGGTAAGGTCATCCCTTTTTTCATATAAACACCGATAGCTTTTGCCATCAATTCCGAATCAGAATCCCCTTTTGTGGGTATTTTATTTTCTTGAAGAAAATCAACTAATTTTTTTGTGCTCGGAAGATTTCCATTGTGAGCGAAAGCCACCGTATTATTGATAATTACCGGTTGCGCATGCTTCATGGTTGTCCCACGCGAAGTGGAATAACGATTATGTCCAATGGCGGCAAAACCTCGTAATTTTTTGATTATTTTTTCCGTGTATACCTGGCTTACTAACCCGGAATTCTTATATAAAAATATTTTCTTTCCATCAGTAGAAGCAATTCCCGTTTGTTCTTGCCCTCTGTGTTGCAGGGCAAAAAGTCCAAAGTAAGCGTAACGAGAAGCTTCCTCTCCGTCCCAAATCCCAAAAACTGCGCACTTTTCATTTAGGTTATTCATCGCAATTTTATGAAATAATTAATCGCGTTTTTAAATAATAAAATTCCTTTTCCTTCTTTTTCTAGAGCACCTTTCGATTTTTGAATTTGCCAAAGCGGAGAATGGTGATAAAAGATTGCTCGTTCCGGATGAGGCATCATTCCCAACACTCGCCCATTATACCCCAATACTCCCGCAATGTCGTGCATGGCCCCATTTGGATTTTTTTCTAAATTCTGATATTTACAAATTTCTCCTTTACTGTAAGTGAAAGCAATTTGTTTTTTCTTTTTCAGTTCTTTGTATTCTTTATCATCAATCACATAACGCCCTTCACCGTGGGCAATAGGAAGAGAAATATTTTTTATACCGGGAAACCACGGACTTCCCGCCTTGACTCGGCGAGGCAGGTTTCCCTCCGCCTTTAAATCTACCCAGCGATCAATATATTTCCCATTTTTATTGTAAGTTAAAGCTCCCGGCAATATTCCTAAACTGGTTAAAATTTGAAAACCATTGCATATGCCTATCATTAAAGTATCTCGGGATAGAAATTCCTTTAATTCCTTAGAAAGATGATTTTTAAACTTATTGGCATAAGCTTTCCCGCTTCCTGTATCATCACCATAAGAAAAACCTCCAGGGAAAGCTAAAATTTGATATTCTGAAAGAATTCCTGGCTGAGCAATCAAGTCATTGATATGCACAATATCCGCTACCCCTCCTGCAGATTCAAAAGCGAATTTTGTTTCCTCTTCACAATTTAATCCATAACCGGAAAGAATAATCACCTTTGGTTTCTTAAATTTTAATTTAATCTTTTTCATTGCATTGTGTTTGAAAAATTATGATAAATGTCATACAGTTTTTTCACATTTGTATCAACTATTTTTTTATCTTTTTCATCAGTAATTATAAATTTATTATTTTTGGAAACCTGTCCGATTTTTTCGTATGAAATATTTTTCATTATTTTTTCAAATCCGGAAATATGTTTAGGTGAAACTGAAACAAGAATTCTTCCTTGGCTTTCGGAAAATAGCGCAGCATCTGTTCCAGAAATTTTACCAGGAATGTCTGAAAGAGAAATTTTACATCCTAACATTCCGCCGATAGAGGCTTTTGCAAGTCCGATAGCCAAACCGCCGGAAATAAGAGAGACAGAAGAAGCGATTAATTCTTTCTGAATTACCTCTTCCAGCGCCCAATAGGTCTTTAAATTTCTTTCCAAATCAACTTCTGGAACGTTATTTCCAATTGAATTATTTTTATTTTTTCCCGCCAGCAATTTATAATATTCACTTGCGCCAAGTTCATCAAATGTTTCGCCTAATAAGTATATTGAATCTCCGGCATTTTTGAATTCAGGAGAAACAATCTTTTTTATATCCGGCACGACACCAATAGCTGAAATCAAAACCGTAGGAGGAATTGAAACTGCCACAGGACTGCCTTTTTCATCATAACCTTTAAAATCATTGAACATGCTATCTTTTCCGGAAATCAAAGGGGTTCTGTATCCGATAGAATATTTATAACAAGCCTTGACTGCTTCTATGAGTTCATATAAACGCCCTTTATCATAAGAAGAACACCAACAGAAATTATCCAAAATTGTCAATCGTGATAACGTTCCTCCGGAAGCAATAATATTTCTAATCGCCGTGTCTAGCGCGCAAGCTGCCATATGATAAGTATTAATATCTCCGTATGATGGATATAAGCCGGCGGATAAAATTACCCCTTTTTTAGATGAAAAGACGGGACGAAAAACTTGCGCATCGGTATTTATACGTCCGGGACCGGAAAGTGGTTTTAATACCGAAGATGCTTGAACCTCGTGATCATATTGTTCAGAAATAAAAGAAAAACTGTTTATATTCTTATCAGCAAGCAATTCTTCTAGAATTTTAGTCCTAGAACCTTTTATAATTTTAGGCTCTGAAAAAGTTTTTATAACGGATTTGCTTTCCAAAGGACGTTTTGGCAAACCGTTATGTAAAAATTCCAAATCAATATCCACAATAGTTTTGCCTTCCCATTTCACTAAACATTTTTCAGAATTGGTAAATTCTCCTATTACTGTTGCTTCCACTCCTCGACTTTCCATTAATCTTTTAAAAACATCCCACTTTTTCTTTGGCACGGAAAGAGTCATCCTCTCTTGAGATTCTGAAATCCAAATTTGCCATGGCGAAAGACCTGGATATTTTAACGGAACCTTTTCTAAATCTACAAAAACACCTCCACATTCTTTGGCCATTTCTGCTACTGAACAAGAAATACCTCCAGCGCCATTGTCAGTAATACTATTATATAAATTCATACTACGCGCTTCTTTTACTATGGCGTCGCTCAATTTTTTCTGAGTGATTGGGTCGCCTATTTGCACTGCCGTCGCCGGACTTTTGGAATCCATGGTCACCGAAGAAAAAGTGGCGCCATGAATACCATCTGCCCCGACTCTTCCGCCAATCACTACAACATAATCCCCCGCTTCCGCTTTTTTCTCGTGAGAAAGTTTGCCATTTATTTTTCTTGGAATGAGACCAACTGTCCCTACAAATACCAATGGCTTTCCTTTAAATCTATCATCGTATTTTACAAATCCTGAAACTGTCGGAATCCCAGAACAGTTTCCGCCAACGTTCACCCCTTTTATCACTCCGTCCATAATACGTTTAGGCGGAAGCATTTTTCGCGTTTTTTCTTTATCTCTATATAAAGCTCTTGTGTCTTCCGGATAACCAAAGCAAAAACCATATACATTGGCAATCGGTTTAGCTCCAAGCCCAAAACCTATCGTGTCTCTGTTTACCCCAACAATACCTGTAATCGCCCCGCCAAATGGGTCAAGCGCTGAAGGGCTATTGTGAGTTTCAACTTTATGTGTAATTAAAAAATCATCATCAAATATGATGCCACCGGAATTATCGGAAAAAACAGAAACACAAAAATCGTTTCTGCCTTTTAATTTTCTTATTTCATTCGTCGCGCCTTTTATATAAGTTTTATACAATCCGTCTTTTATATCATCTATCGGATTGGCAAAAATAGTGTGTTTGCAGTGCTCTGACCATGTTTGTGCTAAAGATTCTAATTCAATATCTCTTGGGTCTCGTCCAAGCTTTTCAAAATATTTTTGGATTACTTTCATGGAAGCAAGATCCAGCGCAAGCGGACCTCGTCTTTCCCCGTTTGCATCTAAAATTCCTTCACGGCCGATTTTTATCAATTCTTCCTCAGGAACTCTAAGTGAAACAATAATTACCGGAGTACGTTTTTCTAAAATTACTTCCGGCGCTTTGAGTGGTAGACCCCTGATTTTTTTAATCTCTTTTGCATCCGCGATATATGCGCGTTCAATTAGAGGATTATATAAAGATGAAGCAATTTCTTTTATGTCCTTCAGTTTAACCGTCCCGGAAATTATAAAAACTTTTGAAGTATAAACTTTTAAATTTACCTCTTTTTTCAGATGTAGTAAATCTACAATAGTTTCTCTGGCCGTATTACCGACATTATCAGTAACTCCGGGCAAGAAACCGATTTCAAGAATATAATTGAATTTCTTTGCCTCTTTTAAAATTTCGTTGATTGAAAACTTTTCAATGATAGGATTAGTTAGCATCTTGGCTGATTGTAAAATCTGATCATTGGAAAGATTTGAATCTATTAAATATGAATCAAATATCGCTATATTTTTCACTTTGCCTTGAATATTGAGCGAATTCCACGATTTTAAAAACAGCCTCTCTCGGCTGTCTTTTATTTTAGGAATGACGTATATCCGCGAAATCATATGTGATTATTATAATACAAATTGGAAAAATAAAAAACTTTAATATCTGCGGGCCCACGAGGACTCGAACCTCGGTCAATCGTTTTGGAGACGATTATTCTACCACTAAACTATAGGCCCATATAACATCAAAAAACGACCCATGGTCGTCTTTAGTATAACAGAAAAGCATAAAAAATCTATTTCTTGATTTCCTTATGCTTAGTCTGTTTTCGGCACCATTTGCAATACTTTTTAAGCTCGATTTTTTTGGTAACGAGTTTCTTGTTTTTACTGGACCAGTAATTTATGCGTTTACAAGTGGAACAAGCGAGTTTTATAAGTCTTTCTTGTGACATAGTTATAGATTAATATAAAACCCCTTAAAATGCAAGCTATTTAACAATTCTCGGCAAAAGTGAACTTATTCGGGTTGTTATCTCATAATTTATGGTATCGATTTTTTCTGCCATTTCTTCAGCAGTGATTTGCTGTTTCCCCTGAGAACCAATAATTACTACTTCGTCTTCTATTTTTACGTTTGGCAAATAGCTTACATCTACTACAAACATATTCATGGCAACTCTGCCTAAAATTTTACATCTGGTGCCATGAATTAAAACTTCTCCTTTATTTGATAAACCCCTATCCAAGCCGTCAGCATAACCTTGCGGAATAACTGCTATTTTCATTGATTTATAGGTCATATAAGTCAAACCATAGCCAACGGTATATCCTGCCGGTAAATTTTTAATTTGAGCAATTTTTGTTTTCCAAGAAAGCACCGGCTTTAATTCCATTTTATTTTTGTATAAATATTTTATATGTTCCGAAGGCCACAATCCATATATGCCGATACCCAAACGAATAAGTGAATTAATTCCTTTATCCCTTTCATAAACCAAAAGCCCGGAAGTGGCAGAAATATGGGTTTCGAATTTTCCATAGCCGAATTTTTCCGCAATTTGTTTTGCTTTCTCATATTCTTTTATCTGTTTTTCCGCATGAGTAAAATTATTGGTATCTTCTATATTGGCAAAATGCGCATACATTCCGGCAAGTTTTATATTTTTGTTTTTTTTAAATTCTTCAAATACTTTCGGCAATTCTTTTACCAGGAATCCTTCTCTCCCTAAAAGCGCATCAATGGGTAAATGTATTTCTTGTATTTTTTTTAATTTTTTGGCTATTTTTTGTATATTTTTTAATTCTTCTATAGAAAATACCGATATAATACAACTTAATTTGATTGCTTTTAGTAAATCCTTTTTTTGAACATATCCCAAGATTAAAGCCTTTTTTTTGCTAACTTTACGCAATAGTTCCAATTCTCCTGCGCTGTTTACTTGGAAATAATCCACATAGGGCTCTAAAATTTTAGCTACCTCATTTTGCCCATGCCCGTATGCATTACCCTTAATAGCAACAGAGAATTTTGTGCCTTTTTGGGCCAAATTTTTAAATTGTTTAAAATTATATATTAAATTTTTTCTAGACAATTCTATGTAAGAAAGCGGCAATTTATGCATACTTTTATTCCATTACATTTTTTAATTGAGATTCTCGTTCAAACCGCTCTATCGCTAAATCAATTAATCTGTCCAAAAGTTTTTTAATTGGCAAACCGCTTGCTTCCCATAATTTCGGATACATACTGATTGCAGTGAACCCGGGAATTGTATTAATTTCATTTACAATCACTTTTCCATTTTTCTTCACAAAAAAATCTACTCGCCCCATTCCTTCGCAATTAAGAGTTTGAAATACTTTAATAGCTAATTCTTGTATTTTTCTTTTCACATTTATAGGCAGTTTTGCCGGTATTTCAGCAACGGACCCAGTGTCTATATATTTTGCATTATAAGAATAAAATTCCTGATTCGCGATAATTTCACCGGGAATTGAAGCCATTGGTTTTTTATTCCCTAACACAGAACATTCTATTTCCCTGCCATATATCATTTCTTCAACCACAATTTTTGTATCATATTTAAATGCATCTTTTAATGCTTTTCCCCATTCTTTTTCATTTTTCACTTTGCTTATCCCCACTGAAGAACCCATATTTGCCGGCTTAACAAATATAGGTAATCCCAAAGCTTTCTTTACTTTTTGAAATGATATTTTTTCTCCGGCATAGATAGTAATAAATTTTCCGATAGGAATTCCCGCTTCCTTAAAAAGTTTTTTCATCACATCCTTGTCCATTCCCAAAGCTGAACCAAGTACACTGGGACCCACAAAAGGCAAATTAAGGATTTTCAATAATCCTTGCATACTTCCGTCTTCTCCATATGGACCATGAAGCACAGGGAAAATGACATCCATTTTTCGTAAAGCATCAAAATTAAATTTACCGTTTCTGCTTATTTTTATTGGAAATATTTGATATTTATTCTTATCCAGAGCTTTAATGATATTTTTTGCCGACACTAAAGATACGTCGTGCTCAGCTGATTTGCCCCCAAAAAGGATACCGATTTTTAGTTTCTTTTTCGCCATTTTCTGAGTATATCATTTTTATTTAAGTATTACACTATTGAGATTTTTGGGAGCTTTAGTTAGATTCTTATAACCGTTTTTGGTAATTAGAACCATATCTTCTATACGAACACCTCCAAAACCCTTGAAATAAAGTCCTGGCTCTACTGTCATCACACATCCGGCAGGTATAATATCTTCACTTTTTGGCTTAAAATTCGGCCATTCATGAATAACAGTACCCACTCCATGCCCAAGACCATGAGCAAATTTACTTGCTCCAAATTTTTTCTTTAAAAATCCTCTTGCGGATTTGTCTATTATTTTTGCTCTGCGCTCACCTTTTTTAATTTTTTCTAATGCTTTGTTTTGAGCTTGAAGAACTGTCAGATATATTTTTTCTTGTCTTTTATTGGGTTTTCCGAAAAAATATGTGCGAGTCATATCCGAACAATAATGATTCACAGTACAGCCAAAATCAAACATTATTATGTCCCCTCTTTTTAATTTTGTTTTTGTCGGTTCGTGGTGAATATTTGCCGTATTCTTGCCAAAAGAAACTATCGGTGAAAAAGATAAAATTGGCGCACCATATTTCACAAAAGATTTTTTAATAAAATTAGCAATTTCAATTTCGGTAATTCCAACTTTTAATTTTACTACAATATATTGGAGTACTTTCTCGCTTATCCTTTGCGCTTTAATAATATTGGCAAGTTCTCTTTTGCTCTTTACTGCTCTAATTTCGTGAATTAATTTTGTTTGCATATTAGAACAATTTCACCACATCATGATAGGTAACAAAAAGCATTAAGATAATTAGAATGGCAAAACCAACCATATTAGCAGTATTGGCAAATTTTGGATTTAAACGAGAACCTTTTATTTTTTCAATCAGAAGAAAAAGCAAACGTCCGCCATCCAGTGCCGGAAATGGTATAAGATTTATTATGGCTAAATTTATTGAGATTAAGGCAGCAAAAGAAAGCAGGTATACAAAACCAAATTGGTATGCACTACCCACAATACCAACCATCCCGATAGGACCTGTAATAGACGAGAGAACTAGACCTCCTTCGCCCATTAAACCCTCTTTTATCAGCGTATAAAACCCTACAACAGTGCTTTTTGTGACAGACCAATCTAACTTCATTCCCTCCCAAAGAGCTCTTAAGATAGGCAATTTCACAACTCCTATTTCATCCATAGATACACCTATTATTGGATCTCCGTTAGTTGAATTTTTTACAGGAATTACATTTGCAATATTTATCGTTTCGTTATTCCCACGCAAATAACCCAAATTAATTTCTTTCTCCGGATGAGAAATTATAAAAGATTTCAAAGTATCAGGATTAATGTTTTCTACTTCATCCTTATCGCTTTTAATTGAAATTATTTTATCCCCTGATTTCAATCCGGCAATTTCAGCTGGTGAATTAGCCAAAACAGAGACTAAAACTAAATAAGAATCTGTTATAGAATATCCTTTAGGCTCGCTTCCGACTGAAGTCGGAAGTCCGGACATAAAACCAACAGAAAATAAAAGCCAAGCTAGTAAGAAATTGGAAAAAACTCCAGCAAAAAGCACAATTGCTTGTTTCCATTTCGGTTTGCTTACCAGACTTCTAGAAAATTCTTCCTTGGCAACTATATCCTTTTCTAAAAATCCAATTTCTACCATATCAGCTTCATCAAAACTCTCGCCATAAATTTTTACAAAGCCCCCAAGCGGTAAGGCATTAAAAGAATATTCCGTCTCCCCTTTTTTAAAACTAAATAATTTCGGCGGAAAGCCAAAACCAAATTCATCTACTCTAATGCCGAATCTTTTGGCACTAAAAAAATGTCCAAATTCGTGAACAAGAACCAATACTAATAAAATTATTATAAAAATTAAAATACTCATAAATTATTTACCCCATCACTTCTTTTTCTTTCTTTTCAAAAATACTTTCCAATTTTCTATTTATTTCATCTATAATTTTTTGCAAATCATCTTTCCCTCTAAACTTTTCATCCTCCGTCATTTTGCCATCTTTTTCCAATTTCTGAATTTCATCCCAAATTCGCTCGCGTTCTTTGCGTATGGTGATTCTTTGTTCTTCTAATTTTTCCTTCAACACTTTTACAAGAGTTTGCCTAGTTTCAGTGGTCAATTGTGGAAAAACAACTCTAATTCCAGAATCGTCTACTGCCACAGATAACCCTAAATTTGAAGATATGATGGATTTTTCAATTTCCTTAATTTGACTTTTGTCCCAAGGCGCAATACGCAAGGTTTTCGGGTCTTCTATAGAAACTGAGGCGACATTTTTCAATGGAACATGTGAGCCATAGGATTCCACAGAAATTCCATCAAGCACCATCGGTGAGGCTCGGCCAATATTTAACTGACTGTATTCTTTACTCAAGAATTCCGCCACCTTATTTATTTCTGTTTTAAAACTTGAGAAATTATATTGCATTTCGCTAGTATAGCATTAAAAATTAGGTACAGTCAAAGCCACAGACTCCATTAGATTTTTTACGGAAGAACCCGGTTGGTTTAAAAATTCTCGAACCTTAAAAATATGCTCAAAAGAGTTTACATCAGAAAAATTCTTTATAAACTTGCTATGTAATAAAGTTTCAAGCGCATTTAAAAATTTTAAAGCTTTTGATCTGGTAGAATTGAGTGAAATAGCCTCATTATCTCCTTCCTTTTCTCCAGTTAATAGTTCTTTCATAAAATCAATTCTATTTTTAACAGGCATAGCAATGAATTTTTCTACTTCTTTTAATTCATCTCCTTGTTCTCTATTTGTTTTAATCAAATAAAATCTAGAAACTAAAGTTTTCAATAAAATATTTTTATCCGGCACAATTACAAAGAAATGTGTATTTTCTATCGGCTCCTCAAATATTTTAAGTAAAGTATTTTGCGCTTCTAAAAAAAAATTATTAGCGGAAATTAAAAATATTTTTTTGCCGGCTGAGAATCCTTTTTCATATTCAACGGATTTTAAATTACGAGCATCTTCAATCTTAAAAGAATCAAAAGATAAATGACAAAAATCTGGATTACCGGAAGTTTTTATCCCCAAACTCTCCATAAACTTTAAAATTTCCGGTACGATTTCTTCTTGCGCGCCTTCTAAAAGATATGCGTGATGTAAATTATTTTTATCTAAATGTTCTGAGATTAAGTTCATAGATTCTAGGTTCTAGTAGCTAGTCACTAGCTACTAGAACCTAATTTTACTTTTTACTTAAAATTGTTTTTTTATAGACATCCAAATGCTCCAGTGCGATACCAGTACCTTTTACCACGCAAAAAATGGCATCTTCAGCTAAAGTTGCTTTCACCCCGGTTTTTCTATAAACCAAATCAGGAAAATTGCGCAACAAGGACGAACCTCCTGTCATAATAATGCCATAATCCATAATATCGGAGGCTAGTTCGGGCGGAGTTTCCTGTAGCACATCTTTTATTGCTTTTATTATTTGTTTCAATTCTCCGTCTATCGCCTTCACTACTTCATTAGTTCCTACCTGGGCTGACCTAGGTAAACCTTGAACATAATCCCTCCCTTTGATTGTAGCCCTAAGTTCTTCTTCTAGAGAAATAGCCGCACCAATTTTTATTTTTACTTCTTCTGCTGTCCTGTCTCCTATTGCTAGATTGAAGGTTTTTTTAATATAATCTGCAATAGCTTGGTCAATTTTATTTCCGGCGCATTTTACCGATGTGGAAGCAACGATACCGCCTAAAGATATAACGGCTACATCTGTCGTGCCCCCGCCAATATCAACTACCATATATCCTTTTGATTCATAAATCGGAATCCCAGCACCAATAGCGGCTAAAATAGGTTCTTTCACCACATAAGCATTTTTAGCGCCTGCTCGTATTGCCGCTTCTACTACCGCCCTACGTTCTGTTGAAGTAACTCCAGCCGGTACTGAAATCATCACATCCGGTTTTAAAAAACTGAATCGTCCAAGCGCTTTATTGATAAAATAACGCAACATTGCCTCCGTTACCCGATAATCCGCAATAACCCCGTCTTTCATTGGACAATAAGTAATAATAGAATCAGGCGTTTTTCCAATCATATCTTTAGCTTCAAAGCCAATAGCTAAAATTTTATTATCCTGCTCGGAAACCGCTACTACTGAAGGCTCATTTAAAATTACTCCCTTGCCGGGGGAAAATACTAAAGTATTGGCTGTTCCCAAATCTATACCCAATTTTCTTGAAAAAATCCTCATAAGGTAAATATACCCCTACACTTATTTTTAATCAAGGAAAAGCAGTAGTAAAAAGCTTATAAAATATAAATAGGTGTGGGGGTATATCACAGATTGTGTTAGAATAAAAAGATGAGAATCGTGACAATAATACCGCTTCAAAAAGGGGCTTTTAAGGAAAATTTGACTTATTTCACTGCAAAAGATATAAAAAATGGAAGTATAGTAAGTATTCCCATACGCAGTAAAAAAATTTTAGGCTTAGTGATCTCCTGTCAGGAAGTACTGAATGTCAAATCGGGTATAAAAGACATGCCTTTCAAATTGAAAAAAATAATTGAAATCAAAAAGAATTCTATTTTTAGAAATGAATTTTTGGAATCAGCGTTTGAATTAAGTTCTTATTTTGTTGCAAAGAAAAATAGTGGAGCCATCTCTTTCATTCCCGCGATATTCAGAGAAAAATATGATGAAATAGAAAAATTTTCTAATAGCGAGATAAGACCTAATATGCTAGACATTACCTCACCTAAAGTTAAAACTGAAAAATTACTTTTTCAATCTCCTCTTGAGGACCGTATTTCTTACTATAAAACTTTAATTCGTGGACAATTTGCCCTTAAAAAATCGGTTTTTATAGTATTACCGACGGAGTATGATATAGAAATATTTTCTCAAGCACTTTCTAAGGGTATTGAGGGGTTTACTTTTTCTTTACATGGGGGACTAAAACCAAAAAAAATCATTGCGAATTACGAACAAATAATAAATTCCCCGCACGGAGTCTTGATACTAGGAACCGCGCAATTTTTATCCATTCCTCGTATGGATCTGGGAGTCATAATAGTGGAACATGAAAGTTCTAACGTGTATAAAATGTTTCCATGGCCTCATTTCGATTTACGGATTTTTGCCGAGCTTTATGCCTCAAAAATTAAAACAAAATTTATATTGGGTGATACATTGTTGCGTTATGAAACTATAGCTAGAAAAGAAATGGAAGGTTTGGGTGAAATATATCCTCTATCTTTTCGAACTAATTTTAATGGAATAGTAATAGATATAGTAAATCCTAATATAAAAAAAGAAGAAAATTCTCCCAAAAAATCTTTTAAGATATTAAATAATAAAAGCGTTGAAGAAATTAGGCACTCTTTAAAAAATAAGAAAAACATTTTCTTATTTTCTCTAAGAAAAGGTCTAGCTACATACACTGTATGTAGAGATTGCAATGAAACATTAAGTTGTGAAAAATGTATGGCACCTGTGGTGCTTTATCTTTCTCGCGACGGCAAAAAAAGGATGTTTGTATGTAATAGATGCAATACTGAAAAAAGTCCGGAAACTGTCTGTGCTAATTGTGGAAGTTGGAATTTAATACCTTTAGGCATAGGGACAGATACTGTTGTTGAAGAAGTTAAAAAGGAATTTCCTAAAACTAAGATTTTTAAACTGGATAAAGAGTCATCCAAAACGGCAAAAGGGGCGGAAAAAATTATAAGCGAATTTAAAAAACCTGCCTCGCCGAGTCAAGGCGGGAATTCCGGTTCAATATTGATAGGAACAGAAATGGTATTCTTCTACCTGAAAGAGAAAGTTGATTTATCTATTGTTGTTTCATTTGATAGTCTTTGGACTATTCCAAATTTTAAAATGGGAGAAAAGATAATTCAGCTTTTGGTCTCTATAATCGGAAAGACCGAAAGAAAACTTATTATTCAAACAAAAAACGAACGCGATCCTGCGCTTCTGGCAGTTGAATCAAAAAATTTATTGCCTTTTGTGCGAGAAGAATTAGGAGACAGAAAGAATTTTAATTATCCGCCTTATAAGCGTTTTATAAAAATTACTTATTTAGGTGACAAAATAGGGTCAGTTGAAGCAAAAAAAACATTGAGAGAACTTTTCAAAGATTATAACCCTGAGATTTTTGGCGGATTTGTAGCAAAAAATAAAAATCAATACGTCACAAATGCGTTAATAAAAATAGACCCAAAAAAGTGGTCTTTACCTGGGCTTTCAGCCAATTCCTCTATCAATCAAAATCTTTTTAACCTTCTTTCTTCCCTTCCTTTTTCCTATGAAGTATCCGTGGACCCGGAAGATTTGCTGTAAAACTAAGCCACTAGCACCGTAAATTCCCCTTTTTGTTTAATGGGATTTTTTGTTAAGTAATCTAAAAGCTCGGACGGCAAACCTGTTTTGAATTCTTCATAAATTTTAGTGATTTCACGAGCAAGGCAAACTTTTCTATCCGGACAAAATTTTATAAGTGATTCCAGTGTTTTTAAAATGCGATGCGGAGATTCATAAAATATTATAGTGCGTTTTGATTGCGCAATTTCTTTAAATAAAGTTTCTCTACCCTTTTTATGCGGAAGAAAACCCAGAAAAGTAAATTCATGTGTCGGTAATCCTGAAGCTGAGAGTGCAGCAATGACGGCCGAAGCCCCAGGAATAGGAATTACTTCCACCTCTTTTAAGTTTTCCTTAATCTTTGAAATAAGCATAGCGCCTGGATCAGAAATGGTCGGCGTACCGGCATCGGAAACTAATGCTAAATTTTTTCCCTCTTCCAGCAACTCAAAAATTTTATCAACCTTAGCTAATTTGCTCTGAGTATGGTAACTCATCGTAGGTGTATTGATATTATATTTTTGCAGAATTTTTTTAGTTTCCCGCGTATCTTCACATAAGATCAAATCGACACTTTTCAGTGTTTCAATTGCCCGAAGAGTGATATCTCCCATATTTCCTATTGGCGTCGCCACTACGTAAAATTTTGACATAAAAATTGATTATACCAGCATACACTTAATCTGTAAAATTAAATAAAAAAACCAGTGATATTTCTTTTAAGTATCACTGGTTTGTTTCACCAAATTCACATCAGTTTTTTTTACTCACTCTAAGCAATAACACAAATTCCCGAAGTTTGAATCTATCTATTTTATTGTGCATTGTTTTTTCTGCCAGTCCAGTGATGTGTGTAGCTTTTAAAATATTACCTTGCGTTTTTGTTAGCACCCTACGAAGGTATTCTTTTTGGAGTTCGTTTAATGTGGGTAATTTCCCATTTTCACTAACATGTATAACACCTTCATCCATACTGGTCGCATTTTTACCAATACCTGTGAGATATGGATAAATATTTTCGGGCTCAATATCCTCTTCTCCTGAATAGAAAACCGCCTCAGTAATAACACTCTTCAATTCCCGCACATTTCCGGGCCATAGATATTTCTTCAACACTTTTATAGTTTTCGGTGAAAATTTCTTTGATACCTGCTCCTGTTGAAGAAAATACTCTGTAAGCACTGGAATATCGTCTCTGCGGTCCCGAAGTGGCGCAATCGTAAATACAACATTATTCAATCGATGAAAAAGGTCTAATCGTAACTTTCCTCTTTGCACCGCCAACTCCAAATTAACATTAGTAGCAGCTATGATTCTGGTATTAATTGATATCTCCTTCACCCCTCCAACAGGTCGAAAAGTTTTTTTTTCTAGAACACGAAGAAATTTAGCCTGTAGGGTTAAAGACATATTTGTCACTTCATTAATAAAGAGTGTCCCATTTTCTGCAACCCGGATAAGTCCTTGTTTAACTTCTCGCGCGTCGGTAAATGCTCCTTGAGTATGTCCAAATAATTCAGTTTCCGATAGGGTCTCCGGCAAAGTTCCGCAGTCTACAAGTACGAAAGCTCCATTCGGCTTCCCTGTATAGTGTATTAATTCAGCAATATGATCTTTGCCAACACCGGTTTCTCCTTGGAGGAGGATAGTATGCTCCGTCGTGGCTGCTTTACTAATAAAATCGCGTATGCGATTTGCCTCTTGGCTAATCCCTATAAGAATAGGGGTTTGCTTGAATTCTTGTTTTTGCTCCATGAATTGTTGCATTTTTATACTCCTTTTAAAAATTATTTTGTGATTTATTTTTATGTCAAAAAGTCTATATACAAAAAGACTTGAACAGTATTTCAAGAATTGATATTACATTAAAAATGTAAAAAGTCAAGAAAAAATAGAGCTTCTATTTTCTATATCTTTTTGTTCTCCATTTGTCGGCAATTTTTATGCGAGTGAGTGAACGTTCAAGTTCTGTGACAAAATGTTCATAATCCACGACTTCTTTATTTTCCATTTGTTTTTTTAGTTCTTCCGCCTGAGCTTTTGCTTTTTCAATTTTTTCGTCCGAAAGTTCGGATAAATGTTCCGCAAAATCAGCTAAAATGGCGACGTTGGTGATTCCATTTTCACCTGCCCGCGCAGGCGGGTCTTGCTTCACTTCTATAAATCCCCCGACTACTGCCATTGGTACATGTTCTCCATTTACTAAGGCCACAATATCTCCAGAAGTAAGACTGGTAATTAGTGGAATGTGATCCGGCAAAACAGTGATTTCACCTAAAGTAGTCGGCAAACTAACTTGGTCTACCATTTCTTCCAGGATCAATCTTTCCGGCGTTATTATTTTTAATTTTAATTGTTTGGACATATATTTATTGTTTTTTAAAAATTTAAAATAGCTTCTTTCGAAAAGCAATCTATCTGGCGAAGCTTCGCCAGCGAACTGCTCGTCGCTCAAGAAAATAATAATCGGATTACCTCATTTATTTTCTAAGCTCCTGCGCAAGGCTTTTCTTAAGAACTATTTTAAATTTTTAAAGAGCTCCCTTCATATAAAAATCATTTTCCGGCTTGTCGTCATGCTTCCCTTCAAGAATTTCCTTAAAGGAACGAATAGTTTCAGCAAGCGGAACATAAACGCCTTTTGTTCCAGTAAATTGTTCTGCTACGAAATTTGGCTGTGAAAGAAACTTTTGAATTTTACGAGCGCGGGCCACAAGTTCTTTGTCAGCTTCAGATAATTCTTCCATACCAAGAATTGCAATAATATCTTGCAAATCTTTATAGCGCTGAAGGACACGTTGAACTTCTCGAGCAACATAATAATGGTCTTTCCCTACGATATTCGGGTCAAGAATAGTGGAAGACGAGTCAAGCGGATCAACAGCCGGATAAATACCCATCTCAGTAAGTGAACGGTTTAGAACCACAGTGGAATCAAGGTGAGAGAATGTTGTTGCCGGTGCCGGGTCGGTTAAATCATCAGCTGGCACATAAACAGCCTGCACGGAAGTGACAGAACCTTTATCCGTAGAAGTAATGCGCTCTTGTAATATTCCCATTTCTGTCGCAAGCGTTGGTTGGTAACCTACGGCAGAAGGAATACGGCCAAGCAAAGCGGAAACTTCGGAACCAGCTTGAGTGAAACGGAAAATATTATCTATAAAAAATAACACGTCTTTATTTTCTTTATCCCGGAAATATTCCGCCATGGTGAGTCCGGAAAGGGCCACACGTAAACGCGCTCCTGGCGGTTCATTCATTTGTCCGAAAACCATAGCTACTTTATCAAGCACTTTAGAATCTTTCATTTCATGATATAAGTCATTTCCCTCGCGAGTTCTTTCCCCGACACCAGCAAAAACCGAGTAGCCTCCATGATTTGACGCGATATTATGAATAAGCTCTTGAATAACAACAGTCTTACCGACACCCGCCCCTCCAAAAAGTCCGACTTTACCGCCTTTCAACACAGGACAAATGAGATCAATAACCTTAATACCAGTTTCAAGAATTTCAACTTTAGTAGATTGAGAAATAAATTCCGGAGCCTTACGATGAATAGGAGAAACTGCACCGGAAATAGCTTTGCCGTTATCAATCGGAGCACCAAGCACATTAAACATTCTTCCCAATGTTTCTTTACCAACAGGCACAGAAATAGGCATACCCGTATTTTGGACTTCCATTCCTCGAGAAAGACCATCGGTGGAATCCATAGCCACAGCGCGGACAGTATTTTCTCCGATATGCTGTTCCACTTCTAAGACTATCATCTTATCGCCTTTTTTAACTATAAGCGCACTATAAATAACGGGAATTTCATCCTTAAAAGCGACATCCACGACCGGCCCGATTATTCTTTTTATTATACCTGTTGTTTTCATAACTCTTTTTTTTATTAATAATAATAATTTATAATAATTTTAATTAACTGAGGCCATACCTGCGCTTATTTCCGATATTTCCCGTGTAATATTGCTCTGGCGAGCTTTATTGAATACTAAGGTCAAGTCATCTATCATTTCCCCTGCAGCTTCGGAAGCATTCTTCATGGCAACCATTCTGGAAGACTGTTCGGAGGCGTTTGATTCAAGAAACATCTGGTAAATCTGCATTCTGATTATTTTTTCTGCCAGTGTTTTTATTAAAATTTCTCGGTCCCCTTCAAATAAATAATCGGTTATTTTTCCCCCGCTCGGCTTTGGCGAAGTTGGTTTGTTTTTAAAATCATCGCCCAATGTGTCTATTAACTCTTTTAAATCTGTTTTAGAAACCGGGATAATTTGCTTAATGTTTGGTTTTTGAGAAAGGGCAGAAATGAAATCTGTATAAGCGACGAAAACTTTATCATAGTGCTTAAGATTATATTCATTGATTACCAATTCTGATATTGGAACAACGTCGGAAAGAGAAATATTATTCGGCAGTTCAAAAAAACTGGCAACAATTTTTCTTCCTATGCGACGCATCATTGTATCTCCTTTTTTCCCAGCCGTGACGATATCTATATTAACATTTTTATTGCTTGCCCCGCCTTGGTATGAGTCATTTTTCAATAAAGCAAGCGCTTTTTTTATAATCTGCGTATTGTATGCGCCGCAAAGCCCGCGATTGGAAGAAATTAATACAAGTAAAATATTTTTTACTTCTTCCCTCTCCATAAAAAGCGGGTGTATTATTTTTTCCGTATTTCTTGCTATTGAAGTCAAAACTTCCCAAGAATATTCCGCATATAAGCGAGAAGCCAAAGTGGAAGACACCGCTCTTTTCATTTTTGAAGCAGCCACAAGTTCCATAGCTTTGGTAATCTTTTTGGTGCTTTTTACCGACTTTATTCTTCTTTTAATTTCTTTGGTACTAGCCATTTTTTAACTAAAGTTATTTTTAAAACCTTCAATCGCTTTCTTTAATTCCTCTTCGTTTTTATCCGTCCACATACCCGTCTCGGCAACTTCTTTATAAAACTTTTTAGCATTATTTTCCGCATAGTTTACCAAACCTTCTTCAAATTCTTTAATTTTATCTATAGCTATATCATCCATATAACCCTTCACTAAAGCATAGAGCACTACTACCTGGCGTTCTACTGCCATCGGAGCATATTGCGGTTGTTTTAACACTTCCACTGCGCGCTTGCCGCGTTCAAGTTGTAATTTAGTGGCATTATCAAGGTCAGAACCGAATTGGGCAAAGGCTTCAAGTTCGCGATATTGAGCCAAATCCAGTTTAAGAGTGCCCGCGACTTTTTTCATTGCTTTTATTTGCGCTTTTGAACCTACTCGAGAAACAGAAAGACCGACATTTACGGCCGGGCGAATACCTTTATAAAAAAGATCTGTCTCAAGAAAAATCTGTCCATCGGTAATGGAAATAACATTTGTTGGAATATATGCAGTGACGTCACCGGCTTGTGTTTCAACTATAGGCAAAGCAGTAATGGAACCGCCTCCATATTCTTTATTTCTTCGGCAAGCGCGTTCAAGCAAGCGAGAATGCAAATAAAAAACATCTCCTGGATATGCTTCACGGCCTGGTGGACGACGAAGAAGAAGAGAAATTTCACGATAAGCGACAGCGTGTTTGGAGAGATCGTCATAAATTATTAACACATCTTTTCCTTGGTCCATAAAGTATTCAGCAATGGAAACCCCGGTATAAGGAGCAATGTAGGACAAAGGCGCAGGTTCCGATGACCCGGCAGATACAATAATGGTATATGCCATAGCACCACCTTTTTCCAAACGAGTTTGAATTTTGCGAAGCTTGGAATCTTTCTGGCCGATTGATACATATACGCATATCATATTTTGACCTTTTTGATTGAGAATCGTATCAATAGCAATTGCAGTCTTTCCGGTTTGGCGGTCACCGATAATAAGTTCTCGCTGTCCGCGGCCGATAGGAATAATCGCATCAACAACTTTGATACCGGTAGCAACAGGCTTATCTACGGATAAACGAGTAATAACGCCCGGAGCAACTTTTTCAATAGGATAAGTTTTATCTGCCTTAATAACTCCTTTGCCGTCAATTTCTACGCCCAACGCATTCACTACTCGCCCTATAATATTATCTGAAACAGGCACTTCAAGAATTTTCCCGGTAGCTCTTACCTCGTCTCCCTCTTTAATTTTTGAAAAATCATCAAAAATAATGACACCGATTGTGTCTTCTTCCAGATTAAGAGCCACTCCCATTTCGCCATTTTGAAAAGTCACCATTTCGGATGATTTTACCTCTGACAAACCGGAAATTTTGGCAATTCCGTCAAAAACTTCCAAAACGTGCCCTACTTTTTCTGCTTTGATTTGAGATGAAAAATTATCTATCTCTTTTTTTAAATTTTCTACAATATAATTCGTGCTCATCCCGTTAGAAGTTATACTAATTTACTTTGATTTTTAAATAATGTTAGATAACTTTAATTAATTTTATAATTTATTCCCGAAAGTTAACTTCTAACGGGACTCATATTTTTCTTATTAAATGTTCTTGTAATTTTTTAACTTTATTTTTTATCGTCAAATCAATAATCTCATCATTTACTTCTACTTTCATTCCTCCCAATAATTTTTCGTTCAATGTTTCCGTAAGAACAACCTCCTTCACTCCATAACGTTTCTTTAGGAGTAAAATAAGTTCTTTCTTTGATTCTTCCTTTAATTTTTTTGCACTTGATACCCTTGCTATAATTCTCTCATTTTCATAATTAATTATTTTATTCAATCGTTCTAGTATATCTCTGGATTTTGACAATAATCGCCTGCGGGCAAGAAATTTTATTATTTTGTCATTTATATTATGAAGTTCTGTATTTGTTTTATCTTTTGAAACAAGATAAATCGCGCGGGCTATGTCATTATTTGATATTGTTGTCATATATTTATATATTTCTTAATTCTTTCATGGTTTTTTCATCAAAAGATTCGTCTACTTTCTTACCAAGTATTTTTTCCGCTATTTTAATGGAAAGAGAAGTAATTTCTTCTTTTGCTTCCGCCACCATTTTTATTTTTTCATTTTCAAGATTTTTTTTACCGTTCTCAATCATTACAGCAACTTCTTCTTTGGTTTTTTCTAACATCAAAATTTTCTTGGCTTCTGCTTCCTTCTTTCCTTCTTGAAATATTTTATCCGCTTCTTTGCGAGCTTTTGTCAAAGCTTCTTCATATTCCGTTTTGGTATTATTTAAAATTTCGGCATTTGATTTAGCGTCGCTAATTCCCTTCTCTATTTTATCTCCGCGTTCTTTCATTATTTTACTTAAAGGCTTAATCGCATAAAAATACAAAACCGCAAAAACAATCCCAAAATTTACAATTTGGGCAATAATAATTTTAAAATCTATATGAAATGCGTTATTGATTGATTCCATCGAAAATTTGTTAATAATTTCCGCCTACAAAGCGGTCAGCCTATGGCTGAAAAAACTAATAAGGCTACTCGCAAACAGCAAGCAGTAGAAAAGATTCAAAACTTAAAAAATTAATTCTTAAATTTTAAATCTTTAAACTGCCAACTAAATCGTGAATGCAATAACAAGCACATAAATAGCGATAGCTTCGGCAAACGCGCAAGAAAGAAGCATTGGCACAAGAATTTTACCTGCTGCTTCAGGGTTGCGACCAATTGACTCCATTGCTTGAGCCCCAATCTTTCCGATGCTAATAGCAGGAAATATAACTCCAAGGGCCATCACGGCTGCTTTTGCTAAAGGTGTTAATCCTTCCATGGTATTTTTATATAAATTAACTGTTAATAATAACGACCTCATGTCTGCTTTGACTCCCGCCTAGACTTGCATTAGTCGAGGCTGGTGGCGAGGCAGATTTTTTCTTGTGTTCATGCTCATCATGGTCCTCTTCGTGATCAGAAGCTCCAATGGTAAAATAAACCACAAGTAAAATCGAAAAAATAAATGCTTGTATAATTCCAACAAGTATTTCAAGAAAAATAAAAGGAATTGGAATAATATACCCTACTAATGCCGCTATTGAAGCCAATAAAACTTCTCCGGCAAACACATTACCGAACAGACGAAATGAAAGTGATGCAATTTTCGCAAATTCACCGATAATTTCAAATAATCCGACAAAGAACGTAACTGGGGCAACAAGGATAATTGTTGGATCTTTCCTTATTTTCCCCCCTATTTGCCCCAATGCTTTCAGATTAACATATTTATTAAAAGTTTTCCACGCCCCTATTGAAAAAACTCCAAACAAGTTTGCTCCAATAACTGCCATAATAGCAAGTCCTAACGTTGTATTTATATCGGCCGTGCCTCCGCGAAGAAATGGAATAAAAGCAAGTCCATGTTCCCCTTCCTCTAAAAGTCCGAGTCCTCCTAATGGAATTAATCCAAGCCAGTTATTAATAAGAATAAAAAAGAAAACAGAAATAGCAATTGGGAAAATTTTTATGGAAAGCGCCCTGCTGTTTGTGACTTGATCGCACAAAGAAAGCGCCCCCTCTATTATTATTTCAAAAAAATTTTGGATACCTCGAGGAATTTCACGAAGTTTTGAACGAAGAAAAATAGCTATAACAATAATGATTATCACAGCCACCCAGCTGGTTAAAAGAGCGTTAGTGATTGTAAAATTTTTAAAATGATACACAGGTTCGGCAAAAAGCGTAGTGCTGTGAGATATTTGTTCCGATTGTTCTATTATATTTGTCGTATTTTCTTCCAATGTCATATATTTTTATTTTCTTTATCTTCTTTCTTTATCCTGACTGCATATTTTTTTACAGCTTTTACGATACCATAAGATGAAATTAAAAAAGCTAAAATAACAGAGCCTATAAACATCCATGGTTTTGTGCCGTAATGACTATCAAGAGCTTTGCCTCCTATAACCGCTAATATTATCGGCACTGCAATCCAAGTGGAAATTTCACTAAAAATTTCAAAAGCCGGCTTCCACCAGATTTTGTTGTTATTTTTATTGTTTTCCATGTGGGCGTGGTAGGAATCGGACCTACGGCCTCTGTCTTATCAGGACAGCGTTCTACCACTGAACTACACGCCCTTATAAACTCGCAGGACAGCATTCGGACTTTATCCGCCTCTGGCGGAACTGAACTACATGCCCGAAATCTACACGACCCAATAAAAATATAACAAAAATAGTAATTTTACGCAAATTGCAAAAATTAAAGAACAATATTTTTGCCGGTACGGATTTTTGAAGCTTAAAAAATCCTGAAATTGGCTCGCCGTCGCTCGCCAAACCCCTTAAAAACATTATTCTTCACTTTTTTTATAGAAAAAGAGCGGATACTTTCGTATCCACTCTTTTTTGAAAAACTAAATTAATTAGTATTCTCGGCGTCCACCGCGATTTCCACCGCCGTATCCGCCATTACCTCCTGTGCGAGGTGGTCTTGCTTCCATTGGGCGAGCCTCATTGACTGTGAGTTTGCGTCCTTCAAATTCTTGGTCATTGAACATTGAGATAGCATTTGCTGCTTCCTCAGCTGTGGCCATTTCCACGAACCCAAAACCTTTTGAGCGACCAGACATCTTGTCCATAATAATCACAGCTGATGCAACGTTGCCAGCTTGTGCGAAGAGGTCTTTTAAGGCATCTTCTTGAACACTGTAAGGGAGTCCCCCTACATATAGCTTTGTAGCCATATTCTTTACTTCTCTCATTTTTCAAAAACGAGCAAAAATTATTATAATGCCCGCCTTGACTCAGCGAGGCAGGCGTAGATACTCTTGTCGCTCAATGATCTCTTTGATGCTAAAACTAAATCAAAACTCACAACTAAAACAAAAAAGCTCTTGGAGAAACTACAAAGACAATGGTAGCATAAATACACTCAAAAAGCAAAAAATATTTTATTCTTCTTCATCCCCTGTTTCTCCAGATTGGAGAGCGTTAATTATATCTTCTATTCCCCCTTCCATTATTTTCGGCAAATTGTGCCAAGATTTTTTGATGCGGTGATCAGTGACCCGGTCTTGTGAAAAATTATAAGTACGGATTTTTTCGGAGCGGTCGCCGGTACCTATTTGGTCCTTGCGAGTACCAGCATATTTTTTTGCTTCTTTTTCTTCTTCTAACTGTTGAAGTTTAGCGGTTAAAATCATCATTGCTTTTTCGCGGTTGGCAAGCTGGCTTCTTTCATTTGTGGAACGCACATCAAGTCCCGTTGGTTTATGAATAAGCCGAACAGCGGTTTCTACTTTATTTACATTCTGTCCGCCTTTTCCTCCAGAACGAGAATATTCCATTTCTATATCGGCTGGATTTATTTCAAATAAAACTTTTTTGCGAATAGGGAGGACAGCTACAGACGCAGTAGAAGTATGCACTCTACCATTTTTTTCCGTCGCCGGAATTCTTTGCACTCTATGCACACCTGTTTCATAACGCATCAATTTATAAACATCTTTGCCTTTTATTTCAAAACTGGCTTCTTTATATCCGCCCAATTCACTTTTAGATTCATAATTTGTTTTCCATTGCCAACCTTTTATAATAGAAAATAATTCATACATATGCGCCAGTTCCCAAGCAAAAAGCGAAGCCTCATCTCCTCCGGCGCCAGCTCGTACCTCTAACACTATCTCATTCGCCATTTCTTCTTCCTCTATATCTTTATCTAAAATATCTTGAATTTGTTTTTCCGTCGTTTCTCTTTGTTCTTGAATAGATTTTAATTCTCCGTCCACCATTTCTTTCAAAGAAATATCTTTTGCCAGCATCTCTCGCACTTCAACTTCTTCTTTATTCAAGCGCTCTAAAATACCCGCTAAATAGCTTGTATTGTGATTTTTTTTTAATTCATCTAGATCAAAGTTCATAAAATTTTATTAAAATAGCGGGATTCTTATTTCTGGGGTCGCTGTCTGGGCTTACTAGCCCAGCGCTCACTCTCGCGCCGTCGCGCTGCTAGAGTCCCCATAAACAAGAATCCCGCTATTTTTACTTACTTCTTAGCTTTCTTTACAGCAGATGCAGAAGCAGCTCGGCGCTTATTAAAGCGTTCTACGCGTCCGGCAGTATCCATAACCTTTTCATTGCCAGTATAGAAAGGGTGACATTTACTACAAATTTCTACTTTGATTTCAGGCATTGTTGAACCAACTTCAAAAACCGCTCCGCAGGCGCAAGTAGCTTTGGTATTTATACTATATTTTGGATGTATGTCTTTTTTCATCCCGTTAGAGATAGGAAATCTTTAGATTTCCGTTTCTTAATTAAATTCTATTAAATAAACAAATTTCAACCTTACATAAAATAAATCCCGCTAATTAACCAAAGAAATCTCTAACGGGATTCATCTCCTCAAAAGATTATCACAATTTTAGCTTGAAAGCAAATCTATATTATCTTGGATTGTAGCTTTTAATTTCTGAACGCTTTTACTATAAGAACAAGAAGTTCCTCCAGAACCATAATATTTACAAGCTGCTTTATTTTGCGCGCTGGTGCTGCTACCTACTGCCCCTAGATCAGTAAGATACATAGCCGAGGCCATGAAAGCATCCCTAGGAGACCATGGATTAGCATTGTATCCCAAAATTTCTTTCAAACGATTTTCAAAAATTTTCCAAGTTGAAGGAATAAATTGCGCGGGTCCCATTGCTCCTCCCCATCCTACAACTCCAGTAATCGGACAAGATACAGCCGTTTTAAAAGCATTAAAACCCAGACTATTGGTAATATCCAAAAATATAGGCACATCGCGAGTGGGATGCATTACTTTGGTAAAAGGTGTCCCCGTATTTTTACCCACTCCTGCTCCGGTATTCGGATCTGTTAAATAACATTGGCCAACATTCGCGCCAAGATTGCTTTCTTGAGTAAGAATAGCGAGCAGGAATGCAGGATCAATGCCGAATTTAGTTTTAGCCTCATTTGCATATTCCAGCGCTGTTCCAAATTCTATTTTTTGGGAAATACCCGCTAAAGGAAATAAAGCGCTACGAATACTATTTGCTTTTGCTTTTTTTTCAGCCGCCAATTTTTGATAAGCGGCTTCTTTGTCTTTGGAAATAGCTAAAAGCTCTTTGGTTGTAGCTTCAGTTTGCGCAACTTTTTTTTGAGCATTTTCCAGTTCTGCTTTAGCGTCTGTTTCCGCATCTTGTTTTTTTTCTAAATCGGTTTTAGCAACTTCAGTCTGCACTTTTACTCCATTAATAAGGTCAACAGAAGTTTTTATAGCTTGTTGAATAGAATTATAAGATTCCAAATCACTGTAAAAATCGGAAATACTATTATCGGAAAGAATTAAATTTACTAAATTTTGATTATCAAATTCATTTGTATTCCTAATAAGTTGAGCTAATGATTCATATTCTCTGTCAATTTTTTTAGAAAGCGACTCAATCGCTTTTACTTTATCATTAATATCCACCTTTAACTGAGCAATCACCAACGTTCTGGTTTTTATTTTTGTTTTTAAAGTATTAATTTGGCTATTTAAGTAATCAACATCACCTTTTAAGGTCCCGGTTTGTTTTTGTTGGATTGCCTGTTTTTCCAATAAATCCGCATATTCTGCTTCTAATTGATCAAGTTGGTTCTGACAATATGCCTTATCTGCAGAACTAGAAGAAGTATTTAAAGTAAGACAGTCAAAAGCAGCGTCTGTTTTGTACGCCACAAAAACCAACATAAAAGAAATAGAAACAAAAACTATGGCAATTTTCTTAACCATAGTCTTTATTGTAGCATATTTTATTTTTCTTCTCCTTTTTCTTCAGTCGCTTCCGTGGCAACTTCAACTTCTCCTCCTTCTTCCTCTTTCTTGCCTTTCTTTTCAACTTCAATTTCAGACAAATCCGGAGGTGCTACAACTTCTTCTTTTTCTTCTACTTGAAGAACTATGGAAGCTACAACATCATGCTCATTCGCAATAACAATAACTCCGGCTGGTAATTTTATATCGGAAATAAAAATCTGGTTTTCTACTGTTTCAAGTTTGGATATGTCAACTTCCAGACTATGCGGAAGATCTTTTGGCAATGCTTCAACTTCCACTTCATGAAGAACCTTAACAAGATTCCCTAATCCATTTTTTACAGCATTGGAAATGCCGATAAATTCAAGCGGAACTTTAACTTTTATCTTCTTATTCATATCCACAACCAGAAAATCCACATGTATCGGTTCTTCCGTTACCGGATGCACCTGCACTTCGTGAATAAGCGCGTCAACCCCGTTAGAGATAGAGGGTCGCTGCGAGCCCTCGCGATCTCTAACGGGGTCAACATTATTATCACCTATAGCTATTTTTATAGTGGAAGATTCTCCAGCTTCCCGCCAGATTTTTTTAAAATCAACAATTGATATGGAAATAGAAGTAGCAGTCTTGCCTGTTCCATAAAAAACAGCAGGGATTTCCCCTGTTTTCCTTAAAGTATCCAAATTAATACCTTCATTTCTCTTTTTAGCCTTGATTACAAACATAAAGACAGTATACTTAAAAATTAAAAAATTGCAAATTTAAAAAACTTTTTTAGTCAAAAAAAATTTGAACGTAACGCAATAAATTTTTAACCATATTAAGAATCTGTGTAAACATTTTTTATTTAAAATTATTAAAAAGTTTCAGCCGCGATTCTACGACTTTTTCTATTGCTTCTACAGCAGGCTGTAATATTTTATAAGGCGTAGTTTCTTTCGGATTATCTTTTAAAAATTTTTCCAGGGCCTCTCTATAGGCAACACGAATTTCCGTATTAATATGAATTATAGAGATTCCAGCATTAATTGCTTCCTTAAAATCCCCATCAGAAATCCCTGAACCTCCGTGTAAAACAAGTGGCACACCACAAGCCCGACGAATTTGTTTTATTTTTTCAATGTTAAGTTTTGGATTTCCTCCTTTAACCATTCCATGAATATTTCCTACAGAAGGTGCAAGTAAATCAATTCCTGTTTTTTCTATAAAATATTTTGCATCTTCTGGTTTAGTCATTGTTGCTTCTCCAACTCCTTCAGGGACTATATCTAATAATTTTGAAGAAGTTCCAATAAAACCAAGTTCTGCTTCTATCAAAACATCTTTTCCACTATTTTTTGAAACTTCTTTCGCGTAATCCACACATTTTTTTGTTAATATAATGTTTTCTTTAAGTGGTAATTTAACAGCATCAATAATTACTGCATCATAACCTATATCAATAACTTCTTTTACTGAATTAAAACTGTAATGATGATCAGCGTTCAAAAATATTGGGAAATTATCTTTTTGACGAATTGTTTTAATAAGGGCAATCGCCTCTTCTTTGCCAACAAAAGATTCTTCGCCTTCTGAAAGACCGATTATCACAGGGACATTCAGCTTCTTGGCTGCATTATAAATACCATGTAAGGCTTCCAAATTTGAAATATTAAAATGCCCAATGGCTACTTTTTTTTCTTCCGCTTCTTTTATATATTCGCGTAATGTTTTCATCTATATTATTTTAGCAATTTTTTCAGTGTTTCAATAACAATTTGCGGATTCGCGCTACCCTTGCTTTCTTTTATAACTTTTCCAACTAGAGACATTATAGCATTTTCTTTGCCAGCTTTATATACGGCAACAACTTCAGAGTTTTCTGAAATTACTTTCTCCACGACAGCTTTAATTACACTTTCATCGTTTTTCTGCAATAAACCTTTTTCTGTAGCAATTTTGAGTGGAGACTCATTTTTTAATACAATTATCGCTAAAATATCTTTCGTTACTCGAGATGAAATTTTACCCTCGGCAGCAAGATTTATCAGTTCGGCAAAGTTTTCAGCATTCGGACGTTGGACGTCTGAATTATTCTTTTTAAGACCTAAGTAATCAGAAGTAATGTAATTAGAAGCAAGTTTTACTTTCTCTTGTTCTTTTAAAATTTCAGATACTTCTTCAAACCATTGACCCAATTCTTTATCATTAATGTAACTTTCTATATCCTCATCTTTAATTCCAAAATCTTTTTTATATCTCGCGCGTTTTTCTGCCGGTAGTTCCGGTAATTCTTCTTTTATTTTTTTCAAATCAAAAGCTTCGTGTAAATACATTTTGGGTAAATCCGGTTCCGGGAAATACCTATAATCATGACTTGATTCTTTTTTTCTTTGAGAAAATGTTTTTTGCTTCCCATCGTCCCATCCCCTGGTTTCCTGCACTATTTCGTTTTCTTTTCCATCCTCCAAAAGTTTTACCATTCTATCCAATTCAAATTTAATCGCTTTTTCAACACTCTTAAACGAATTTAAATTTTTCACTTCTACCTTCGTACCCAATTTATTTTTATCTTCCGAAACTGAAATGTTTGCTTCCACTCTCATCTCGCCTTTTTCCATATTCGCTTCGGACACTTCTAGATACCAAAGGATAAGCTGTAATTCTTTGGCAAAATCGGATGTGGTTTTAGCGGCGCTTTCTGCATCATCAAAACTATGAGGCTCAGTAACAAGTTCCATTAATGGCACACCTGCACGATTAAAATCAACAAGAGAATAACCATTTTCCCACATGTCAGACATGTGAGTTTCCACATGTCTGACATGTGGGAAATCTATATGTTTATTATTAGCTGTGTCTTCTTCTAAATGAATACGAGTAATGTCAAAATCAGCCAATTTTCCGCCGAAAACTATCGGATATTTATATTGTGAAATCTGAAAGCCTTTTGGGATGTCAGGGTAAAAATAATTTTTGCGATCAAATTCGGTAAAATCCGCAATTTTTCCACCAATAGCCAATCCAACTTTTATGACATTTTCTATCGCTTTTTTATTGATTACCGGCAAAGCCCCTGGGTGAGCCATACAAACAGGACAAATATTTACATTCGGTTTTTCTTCGTCTGGGTCATTCTTACAATCACAAAACATTTTCGTCTGCGTTTTCAACTCCGCATGTACTTCCAAACCAATTGTTGGGTAATACTTACTCATATAACAAATTATACCTTTTTCTTTAAAATTTTCACTAATTCATCTTTGAGAGTTTTTACCGATTTATCGTCATATAAAGAAAGCGCAAAAACTTTTTTGGGCCTGCCTGCGCAGGCAGGAATCTTCTCAAATTCTTTTTTCTTTTTGTCTATGATTTTTTCATTTTCTACCATGTCAGATTTTGTAAGAATAATAATTTCATCTTTTTGGGATAGGCCTTCTTCTCCCAAATCTAAATTCTTGTCATATTTTTCCAATTCCTTTCTTACAACCTTATAATTTTTCATCATCATAGATAAATTTCCCGCCCCGTAGGAAGCTTGCTTTCCTTCGGGGTCAAACGATATCAGATGCGCAATCATTTTAGTTCGTTTTATATGTCGTAAAAATTTAACACCAAGTCCCTTTCCCGTATTTGCTCCTTCTATCAACCCTGGGATATCGGCAATCGTGTATCCGTAAAAATCGCCCAAATTCGGGTCAAGCGTAGTAAATTCATAATCTCCTATTTTTGCCTCAGCGTTTGTTATGACATTGAGCAATGAAGATTTACCGGCATTGGGCAATCCAACTAATCCAATATCCGCAAAAAGTTCCAACTCTATATGAAAATTTCCATGTTCTCCTTCCATTCCCGGCCGCCATTCTTTTGGAGTCGTATTGGTAGAACTTTTAAAATGTTCATTGCCAAACCCCCCATATCCGCCTTTCAAAAGCAAAACTTTTTGCCCTTCTTCCAGTAATTGCCATTGCTCATCCGTTTCCAGGTTAGTGATAATGGATCCTATCGGCAATTCTAAAAAAAAGTCATTCCCTTTTTTGCCGTGTAAACTTTTTTTACCTCCATCTTCTCCTCGTCCGGCGCTAAAACTTTTTTTGGCTTTGTATTTTGAAAGTATATGCACATCGCGGACAGCTTGCGCATAAAAATCTCCGCCACGTCCACCGTCGCCTCCTGCCGGTCCGCCTTTGGGCACAAATTTTTCTTGTCGCCAGCGAACTACTCCGTCGCCACCGCGACCCGCTTCTGCGTATATTTTTATTTCATCTATGAAGGCCATGTAAAATTAAGAAAATAAAAATTTTAAGAGTCGTGGGTTCCCTGTCCTCATGGACTCCGAGGGCGAAGGCTCAAAAATTTTTGATTTTCTTAATTTTACACCGAAAGTGCTAATTCTGCTAATTTAATAGCTCCTTCTTTGGTTTTTGCCACAGCCATAAAAAGCCCTCTGTGGCAAAATACTGCATCAGAAACACCCGTGATTTTTTGCAACTCTTCATCTCGCAACCCCGCCCAAGATTCCGGTAAATTCTTTCTATTTTTAAAAGTTTTCGGGTCCTCTCTAACCGCTTTTATCCCCCAAGTATTAGTGGTTCTCGGATAAATTATAAAAAAGGGCTCAGGAAAATTATTTAGCATATTCTCGTAAGGATAATCTTCGTCTAAAATAATGATTCTTTTATCTTTCGTATTTTGGTAAATTGATATTACTTTTTCTTCCGCCAAAATAGAATCTTTAGCTTGGATAATCTCTCTCGACAAAATTTCCTTGGCGAAATTTACACATTTTAAAAACATTTCATCTTTACTTAAGTCAGTTTCGCGCCAAGTCGGACGCATGGCTAAAAAAAAGTGTTGGATAAAATAAGGAGAAATATTATATTTATTTTCCACTAAATCAAAACCGTTATCAAAAGCATCCACAGGAGCAACAAGCCGTGTATCTATTAACTTTGCCGCTTTTTTTGATCCAGTTAATTCTTCACCGAACTTCTTCCAAACTAAGCCAAAAGATGAATATAGGATTCCGATTTCCCCTTTCTCTTTGAAACCTATTTGATGATGGTCAAATCTATTTGTTTTTTCATCATAAATTCCGCCCACATCAAAAACATAATCGCCATTCTTTATTATTTCTTCATCGCGCGTGCGGATTATTTCAAGACTTTCACCTTTTTTTTCTAACATTAAAGAAAGCGCAGCTGCGGCAAAAATATCATCTGCGTGGAAAGAACCATTATGTGTAATTAATTTTTTACTGTTTGTTTCCATTATTATTGTTATCTATAAAACCATTTTTAAAATATTCAAAAATTCTATAAGAAAAAGCAACCAATTTATCAAAAAGTAAAAAGATCACAAGAAAAGCAAATATAGCCATAGAAAACTTGCCTATCTCTTTACTGAAAGAAAGAGCGGTTTGGCTGAAGAAATATCCTAAACACAAAAGCAGAGGCGCCCAGATAATGGTAGAAAATAATTCCGCTTTTAAAAAAGTTCTTAAATTAATTTTAAGATACCCAGAAAATACGATAACCCAATAATTTACCGACATTATAAATTTTGAAATAAAAATAGACCAAAATGGCTTTTGCTTGAACCTGGGCACAAAATAAAGTACTCTTTTTTCAAGATATTTCAAAAAATTACATTGATTATATTTTTTATAAAGAAATACTCCTAGATAATACCCAAAGAAAGTTTTTACCGCTCCTCCGGCTAAAATAAAAGAAAATGATAACCAAAAATCGAGAATTCCTAAGTGAGACAAGACACCCGCAGTAATAACAATTATTTCTCCTTCAAAAATAAGTCCTATAAAAATTATCAAATACGCCAATACTTGATGCTCTCCCACTAACTGATTTAGAACTTGTACCGTGTGCATAATATATTAGAAGAGGCTGTCAACTACCTCTTTCACCATTCCTCCATCTGCCTTACCTTTTAACTCTTTCATCAATGCCTGCATTAACGCACCCTTTTTTGCGGTGTCATTAATACCTAATTCTGCTTTTTTGCTTTTCGCTATTTTCTCTATTTCGTCTTTTTCCATCAATTTAGGCAAATAAGTTTCCAATATTACCAATTGTGCTTCTTCTTCTCTCACTAAATCTTCCCGATTGCCCTTTTTAAACTGTTCTATAGAATCTTTTCTTTGTTTGGCAAGACGATTTATTACCACAAGCGTTTCTTCGTCAGAAAGTAATTCATTTGGTTTGCGGTTTTTTGAAACAAGTTCGTTGGTAAAACCGGAAACCATAGACCGCAAAGTTTCAAGTAAAACAATATTTTTTGCCAACATCGCCTCTTTTATACTATTTTTTATTCGTTCATGTAAAAGCATTGTTCCATTATAACAAAATATGATAAAATAACCAATATGATTGTAGAAAAAAAGATCATATTTTTTGATACGGAAACTACGGGCAATACGGAAAAAGATTTTTTGTGCCAAATTGCTTATAAAACGGGCAATGAAAATTTCGTTAGCCTTTATAAACCTTCAATCAAAGTCCCTCCGGAAACTTCAGCTATACACCATATAACAAATAAAATGTTGGAGGACAAACCTGTTTTCAAAGAAAGCGGTGATTTTTCAAAAATCAAAGAACTTTTTGAAGATAAAAATTCTGTTATCGTCGCACATAATGCACTTTTTGATTTAATGATTATAAAAAAAGAAGGCATTATTCCTGTTAATTTTATTTGCACCCTAAGATTGGCCAGATATTTGGACCCTGAGGAAAAAATAGAAAAATATAATTTGCAATACTTACGATATCTTTTGGATATTGAAATAGATGCTACCGCCCATGATGCCCTGGGAGACGTTTTAGTTTTAGAAAAATTATATGAAAGGTTAAAGAAAAAACTGATTGAGCAAGAAAAAATAAGTGAAGAAGAAGCGGTGCAAAAAATGATAGAGATTTCTTCCCATCCTTCAATTTTTAAATCCATTAAATTCGGTAAATATAACGGCCGGCAAATAGAAGAAATAATGAGAGTTGACCGTGGATATCTAGAATGGCTCTTGGCTCAAAAATTGGAAAGCGATCAAATAGATGAGGATTGGATTTATACATTAAAACATTACTTAAATAAATAATATGGAAGCAACTTTAATTTTATTAATTGTAATTATAGTTTTAGTTGGAGGTATTGTTGCCTATTTTTTACTGAGTAAGAAAGAAAGAAAACCCGAAAATGATACCGGACTTCAGCTTATTCTCCAGCAGTTAAATGAATTATCCAGAACCGTGGATAGTAAGCTTGGAGAATCTCACAAACAAGTACGGGAAAGCTTGCAATTTCATTCTTCTGAATCAAATAAAATAATAAGAGATGTGACGGAAAGACTTACCAGATTGGATGAGACTAATAAACAAGTTATTTCCTTTGCCGACCAATTGCAAAGTTTGGAAAATATTTTAAAAAATCCTAAACAGCGCGGAATATTAGGCGAATACTATCTGGAAACAGTTTTGAAAAATGTCCTTCCGCCTGGAAGCTATCAAATGCAATATGAATTTCCAGACAAGACAATTGTGGACGCCGTAGTGTTTGTGAAAGATAAAATTATCCCGATTGATTCCAAATTTTCACTGGAAAATTACAATAAAATGGCAGAAGAAAACAACGAGGCGGAAAAGAAAAAATTGGAAACGATTTTTGTAAATGATTTAAAAAACAGAATTGTGGAAACAGCAAAATATATCCAGCCTTCCAAAGGCACCACTGATTTTGCTTTTATGTTCATTCCGCATGAAGCTATTTATTACGACCTTCTGACCAATAAAGTCGGGGTGCTGGAAGAAAATGAAAATCTGATTCAACGCGCTGCCGGAAAATATAAAGTTATCATTACGAGTCCCACTTCTTTTCTTGCCTATTTGCAAACTGTTCTTCAAGGATTGAAGGCTTTAAAAATAGAAGAGTCAGCCAAAGAAATAATAAAAAAAGTGGAAGACCTGGGGAAACATTTAAAATCTTTTGATGAATATTATTTGAAACTTGGTAATGCATTAAGAACTGTTGTAAGTCATTATGATACTTCAGGTAAAGAATTAAAAAAGATAGACAAGGATGTGCTTCGTATAGCCGGTACTTCGCCGGAACTTTCTACTCTTTCTCTGGAAAAACCAAAACTAGAAGATTAAAAGAGTTTACCCCCACACTTACTTTAGTGAGTAAGTTGTGGGGGTTTTCCACAGTTTAGTTGACAAACATACATAATGGTATATAATATTGACGAATTCACTATTCTTTGTTATTGTATCTTTTTCATAAAAGGAGTTCTTTATGAATGTAAATGGAAAAAGTTATAAATCAAATCTTGAACGTTCTCGTGAAAACAAACAACGACTACGAAAGAAAAATAAGCCTAATAAATCATTACATCGGCTTGCTAATAGAAATAAAGTTAATAATTCATAAACATCTTCTTCTTGATAAATACATATATTTTAAAATCAACTAATTCACTTTTTTACCATTAATTATACGAGGTCCACTATGTGTATCCCTGTTAATCTCCGAAATAAAAAACGAAAAATGGAACAACACAGAAAAGAAAGACGAACGCAGAAATTGGCAGAAAAAGCAGCGAAAAATGGAAAAAGGAAGAGAATCTAGGAACGTTTTAAAAATCAATTTTATTTTAAAGAAAAACGCATTCCATAAAATCGGTGATGCGTTTTTTCATTTTTTATCCAAAAATGTTATATTTTCCACATGGCCCTATCGTCTAACGGCTAGGACGTATCCTTCTCAAGGATAAAATCAGAGTCCGATTCTCTGTAGGGTCACAAAACGCGCAAAGCAAATAAACTGCTTTATTTGCGGGCGATTTGTGAAGGCACAGGCATAATTTTTGAGTACAAAAATTGCCGAGCCGGGGTCGCGAACACTTACGTATTTTATGATGGTGAGCTTGCCGAATCAGAAATAAAATACTTAGTGATTTGTGACCACATAAACTTAGAATGCGAAGCATATCAATTTTTGTTATAATTTAAACATGAAAAACGCCATACTTTTACATGGAAGTTCTTCTACCCCAAATTCTTTTTGGCTACCTTCTATTAAAAAATTTTTAGAAGAAAAGGGTTATAGCGTTTGGGCTCCTCAACTTCCATTTCCGGAAGCACCTGATTTAAAAAATCAACTACCTTTTATTTTAAACAATGCAACTTTTAATAACGAAACTATAATCATTGGCCACTCTTCTGGTTGCCCATTAATTTTGAGTATTTTAGAAAAGATAAATGTAAAAATTAATAAAGCAATTTTAGTTGCAGGTTTTGCAAGACTGCTTAGAAAAATGGAAGATAATTCTTTAAAAAAATTAGAGAAAGATGCAGAACCAATATTGCAGAAAACTTATGATTGGGAAAAAATTAAAAACAATGTTCAAGATATTGTTTTTATAAATTCAGAAAACGATCCATGGGGATGTAATGACAATGAAGGGAAATACATGCAGGAACACTTGGGAGGAAAACTTATAATAAACAAAGAAGGTCATATGGGGTCAGAAAAATTCAATCAACCATACAAGAATTTTCCACTTCTCGAACAATTATTGTCTTAAACCCCTTTATTTGATTAAAAATCAGGCTCCAATCTCAATGTTTTAATAGCCCCTAAATACTTGACATTTTCGTCAAAAGGTGTATACTTATAGTATAAAATTGTCCTTTTGATAAAAAAATAATAAATAACCAAGAAAGGAGTTTCTTATGTTGGAAACAATAGGAAAATTCTTACTAGACGTAACTATTGTATTGGCCATATTGTTTGTGTTGTATGGAGCCTTCATTGTGTACAAAAGCTGGCCGGAAATTCAGTATCAATGGAGAAGGCTTTGGGAATAATTAATACACATACTGATAACAAAAGAAACAGGAGATCACCAATGGAATATATAACTAGTTCCCCGAACTTTAAAAAGTCCAAAAAGAATTATGTAATGGGTTATGAACTATCCAGCAGGACAAAAAGAATTTTACTTTCTTTGTTTACTGCAATAGTTATCGTAATCATTGGGACAATCTTTAGTATTGTCCTTAATGTTCATTAAATTTTCTTCAGTAACAAACCCCCACTTCAAAATCCCACCTTTCACTTGGCGCGGCTCTCAAGGCGCAGATCATCAAGATCTGCGCTTTTTTATTTCTTCTCCAACCACTCCTTATCTTGGCGAACGAGAAGCTCTGATTTTTTTTCTTTGTCAAAAAGTACAGCTTCTACTGCCCGTTCCATGCGCATACCCTGCGAACCTTTAATAAGTATAAAATCATTTTTTTGAATAAAGGTTTTCAAGAACTCCCCTGCTTCCCGCGAATTTAAAAATTCAAAAATACCCGCCTTGACTCGCGAAGACTCATCAACGCGAGGCAGGTTTTTTTTATTCATTCCTGCTTCCATTGCGCCTTCTTTTATTTTTTCTGCCCGAGGACCAACTGTAATAAGTATGTCAGCATTCTCTTTTGCAATTTTGCCAATATTTTTATGAGCTTCTTCCGTATGACGACCAAGTTCCAACATGTCACCTAAGACAGCGATTTTTCTCCCCGAACTTTTTAATTCTCCTAAAGTTTTAAGCGCAAATTCGCAAGCAAAAGGAGAAGAATTATAAGAATCATCTATTATTAAAGAATCATTTACTCCCTTCAAAAGGCGCATACGTCCAGGCGGAACATTGTAATTTTTAAGTTTATTAATGGCTGTCAACGTGTTTAATTTTAAACCGGAAGAAAGCGCAAGCGCTCCAAGAGATGCGTAAATGTGATTTTTGCCGAATACTCCTTCAATAATAACCGGCAAACTGTTTCCTTCTTCATCTATTCTAAAAGTTAAACCTTCCGGTATTCCCTCTCTATTATATAAAATACTGTCGCTTGAGCCTTTTATATCGGAACCTTCCTTAAAACCAAAAGTCACAATGCGATTCTTTGTTTTTTCCCTCATTTCAGAAACTATCTCATCGTCATTATTTAATATTAAAAGTCCGTCTTTTTTAAGAGTTTTTATGAGTCCACTTTTTTCTTCTACAAGATGTTTGCGCGAATCAAAAAATTCAATATGTACGGGAGTTTCCCCTATGGCCGTAATTATAACCGCATCAGTTCTAAGCCATGAAGCAGTAGAACGCATATCGCCTGGTTTTCCGATACCTACTTCAAGCACCAACCACTTGGGATATTTATGAGGCCAAATAAAAAGCCAAAACCCTTTTAAAATATTTGAAATCCATGTAAGGGGATTATTCCATCCGTTGGGAACACCTAAAATAGTGAGAGGTAATCCTATTTCACTGTTATAACTTTTTTCACTTTTACGAACATAGGAAATACCGGAAATCACGGCGAAAACCGCATCTTTCGTGGAAGTCTTGCCGACCGATCCCGTGATAGCAATAATCTTAGGCTTATACTTCCAAAGTACCAGTCGTGATTCTATTCTTAAAATATAAACTAAAGGTTTTTTGATTGCAGTTCTCATTAAATTTTACCGATCCGGCGGAATTTCGTAATAATTAATCAAAAAGTTGGTAATATTTAAAAAATAATCTCCCCATGTTTGAATCGCATAAAGTACGCCTTTGGGATTAACTGCATAAAGAAAAACAATGAATTCTGGATCATAAGCGGGGAAATATCCGACAAAGGAATGAATATGCCTATCTTCATAATAACCTCCATTTACACTATCTGCAACTTGAGCGGTTCCTGTTTTTGCCGCCACGCTATAGTGCTCCAACTTCCCATTGGTCCCAAGATTTTTATCCATAGCGTTCACCAGCATGCGAGTAATCTCTTCCGCGGTTAACTTGGATATTTTCGTGGGCGTCATACTATATGCTATATCTTTCTCTGTGCCATCATCATATTTTATCCCTTTGACGATATGCGGAACAACCAAATTTCCACTATTTGAAAGTGAGGCCAGCGCCCGCACCAATTCAATCGGAGTTAAGGCAATACCTTGACCAAAAGCAGCATTGGCATATTCAATTTCGCGAGGGCTATTTATTATATTGGAAACCAATCCGCTCGTTTCGTTCGGTAAATCAATCCCGGTCTTATCCTTAATGCCATAAGAAAGTAAATAATCTCTTACTTTTTCCTTGCCTAATTTTTGTTCCACAAAAACCATTCCGGTATTAAGGGACTGAGTTAAAACATCCTGCATTGTCGTACCCGGGCCTCTCCCCTTTTTATCAAAATTAAATATTTGATGTTTTTCAACTGTAACCTCCCCTTTGTCATTATATGTCGTAGCCGCTGTCACTACTCCCGCATCCAGCGCTCCTGCCATAACCAAAGGTTTTACGACAGATCCAAATTCATATACATTTTCTACAAAGGGATTGGAAAAAATAGAGACGGTTTCAACTTGGGAAAAATTATTAAGGTCAAAATCGGGCTTGCTGCTAAGCGCATAAATGGAACCATCAGTGGGATTCATAATTATTCCCCCAACGGAATCAACTTGATATTTTGTTTTCACATTCTCCAATGTTTTTTCTAAAAAATTTTGCACTGTCGGTTCAATGGTCGTTACCACATCTCCTTCTTTTGATTTATCGCTAAATAATGTTTTATTTATATCAGAAAAAACTTCAGCAAAAAAATTTATATAAGGATTATCCTTATTTCTGGAAAGTTCATCATTATATTGTCTTTCTAAACCATAGCGACCACCGAGATCATTTCCTTTATAGGCTACAAAACCGAGCGATTGCGAAGCAAGACTGCCGCCAGGATAAAAACGCCATTTCTCTTTATAAATAGACAGGCCGGGGATTTTTAAAAGAGACACCGCATCAGCTTCCTCTTTTGTCAGACGATTTGCTATTTCTTCATAAGGGTCGTTTTCTTTTCCCGCCTGCGTTAAAAATTTATCATGGTCAATGGTTATTATTTTTGACAACTCCTGATAAACCGATTCTTTGTCAGTAATTTTAGCGGGATTAATGGCTATTTTGAATCCGGTGGTTTGCATAGCCGCGGAAACAAGCTGGCCGTCTTTGCGTGAAAAATAAATAGTTCCGCGTTCAAAGATATTAGATGATGGCGTGGAATACTGCCTATCCGCTTGCTCGGAATAATCATCGCTATGTACGACTTGCACCAAAAAAAGCTTGCTTATTAAAATTAAGGCAAAAATTGAGATGCAAAAGAAAACAATTCTGGTTCTAAAAAGAAAATTATATTTCATTTTTAGCAATATCTATACTGCCAAGAGCTTTGCGAGTTACGAATGTTGCCTTTATTTCTTTGAAACCGAGAGAATAAGCTAGGTTAAGGTCAACTTTTTGAGACAAAGAAAGATATTCTTGTTCCAAATTCCCTACTTCGTTTGATAAGGTAAGAGCATATCCTTCTAAAGTTTTGCGCTCTACAATATTAAAAACCATACTTGCCAAAAAGAAAAAATACAAAAGCGCTATAACAAAAAGCGTCCCAAGCATGACATTTAAAACTCGCCTGTTTAAATTACCATTATCAATGATATTTACATTACTTGCATAATTTTTTAGTTTTAAACTTGCTTGTCTCATATAATTTTCTCTAAAATCCTCAATTTTGCGCTTCTTGATCTAGGATTGTTCTTTTTTTCTTCTTCTTTGGCTATTATTGGTTTTTTATTTATTAAAATTGCTTTATTTTCTTTTTGCTTTTCCTTATAAAATTTTTTTACGATCCTATCTTCCAAGCTATGAAAAGAAATTACTGCCATTCTTCCTTCTTTATTCAAAACTTTGAATCCCTTTTCTAATCCAATTTTCAATGTTTCCAATTCATCATTTACTGCTATCCGTAATGCTTGAAATGTTTTTGTGGCAAAATGCAACCTTCCTCTTTTATATACTGCAGGTACGCTGTTCTCTATCGCTTTTACCAAATCCCCCGTCGTTTCGATTTTTTGTTTTTTCCTCGCTTCCACTATTCCCTTTGCTATTCTTCTTGAAAATCTTTCTTCTCCGTAACCGTAAATAATATCTGCTAAACTTTTTTCGCTCCAAACATTTACAATATCTTTTGCCGTCAAATCTTCTGGCTGAGGATTTTCTTTCATGGTCATAAGCAGTGGCTCACTTTTCATAAAAGAAAATCCTCGTCCGGAATTCTCCAATTGGTCGGAACTCAATCCCAAGTCAAAGATAATTGCGTCTGCTCTCTGTCCGTCCAGTACTTCATCCAAATTTCTGAAATTAATATTTTTAAAAGATATTCTTTTATCCGAAAAACTCTTAAAAACATTTTGGTCCTGGTCTAAGGCGATAATCTTTATGTTCGGATATTTTTTTAAAATTTCCTTACTGTGTCCTCCGCCTCCAAAGGTACAATCCAAAACCAAAGATTTACCTTCTAATTTCAAACCTTCTATTGTTTCATTTAAAAGAACTGTCTTATGTACACTTTCCATCTTATTTCTTGTTTCCAAGATTCTCTGCTAATTGATCTGCTTGCTTTTCCACTACTTCCCTATATTGCAACCATGTTTTATCATTCCAAACTTCCACTCTGTCCTCTACCCCGATAATGGCCGCCGAATTTTTCAGTCCGATTCTTTCTTTCAAAAAATCAGGAATTAAAATCCTTCCGATAGTATCCACTTCCAATTCTGCCGCTCGGCCAAACATGAATCTGTTGAAACTTCTTTTGTCGGCTTTTAGAAAAGAAAGATCGGAGTCCGAATCAGAAAGTCGTTTAGAAACTTTTTCCCATTCGGCCGTTGTGAAAATGAACAAACATTGGTCTAGTCCGGGTGTGATAATAATTTTTTTACCGAGTTCCTTGCGAAATTTTACAGGCAGAGAAACCCGATTTTTTTCGTCTATGGTATGTATGTATTCGCCGATGAGCATAAAATTATTTATCCACTCGTTTCCCACCTTTTCCCACTTGATATACATTGTAAACCACTGCTTTCCGTAACGCAAAATCCCACCTGTGGATAACTTAGGTTGACGTTTTTGTAGAGCTAAGTTATATTACTTGCTTAGTCACCTAATTGTTCTTTTTCAATACTTACTACTTACTTGATGTGTCCCTTGTATACATCAAAGGACGTGGCATTGCTTTATTATCACGTCAAAAGGATCAATTTCACCCCGCTGTTATTTCTGATTTATTTTCAATATCAGAATGCGGGGTGTTTTTTTATGTTCAAAAGCTTGACAAATGGGAATGAATATGCTATACTCTATATGGATTAAAATAATGGTTATTTAAATAAATTACCCACATTTCTGGAGAAATATCATGAAAAACTTTATACTTTATTTCCTTGGTCTTACCTATTCATCTCAGGATGTTATAGCGAAAACTCCAAAATTATTGGGGGGAAGAATCATCAAGGGAAGAAATTGCACGATGTATTGCGGGAAAAACAATATGATCGTAGAGTTTCAAAAATAGCCGGCGCCTAAAGTAGCGCAAAAGCCTTCTGAAATTAGAAGGCTTTTTTTATTCCAAATTTCTGGGACGCATGAGCGGGAAAAATTGAGTTTCGCGAATAGGTTTATCGGCAAGGAAAGCGAAAAGCATTTCACCAAAACCGAAACCGCAAGTCGGTGGCATTCCATATTCAAGCATTTCCACAAATTCTTTATCTGGCATCATTGCTTCTTTATCTCCTCTGTCAATCAAAGCTTGTTGTTCTTCAAAACGTTTTCGCTGATCAATCGGGTCATTTAGTTCGCTGTATCCATTTCCTACTTCCGTGCCTGCGATAATTATTTGAAATCGTTCCGTTAAATCCGGATTTTTCGGCATTGATTTTGAAAGCGGAGAAACAAGCTTCGGGTGCCCGGTCAAAAATACCGGTCCGGAAATTTGCTTTCGGCAATATTTCCAAAGAGTGTCTATCAGACGCTCCATTGTATCGCCATCATAAACAATTTTTAATTTTTCCAATTTTTCTTTTACTTCTTCAAAAGTGGTATTCAGCACATCTATGCCCGTTTCTTTTTTAATAATTTCTCTGTAATCAATACGTTTCCATTTTTCTCCCAAATCAAATTTATGCCCGCGTGTTTCAAATTTCGTTTTACCAAAAACATCCAGGGCTATTTTTTTATAAAGTTCTTCCACCAGTTTCATTCCATCTTCGTAATTCGCATAAGCCCAATAAAATTCCAAATTGGTAAATTCCTGTAAATGATTTGCATCCGAACCTTCATTTCTGTAAGCTTTGCCGATTTCAAAAGTTTTTGGGAACCCGGCTGCCATCAAACGCTTTTGCCAAAGTTCTCCGACTGAAATACGCAAATATAAAGCCAATTTGAAATCTTCATTATATGTTTTAAACGGATTAGCTTCGGCGCCACCAGTCGTAATTTCCAAAGCCGGAGTCTCTACTTCTAAAAATCCGTGTTCTTTCATAAAGACACGCGCAGTATCCCAAAATTTTGTTTTCTTAATAAGAAGCTCTTTAACCTCGGGGTCCATTAAAATATCCAAATATCTTTTTCGAAATCTTTCTTCCGTGTCTTGCAAGCCGTGCCACTTTTCCGGCAACGGAAGCAAACTTTTGGAAAGCATGGTCCAATCTTTGACTTCTACTGTTTTCTCTCCCCTTTTGGTAGTAAAGAAACTCCCTGAAACTTCTATAAAATCTCCGATATCAATCACCTCATTGAAAAAATCAAATTTTTCATCTCCAAGAATATCCTTTTTAAGCAAGCCTTGAAAATGTTCCGTACCGTCATTTAAAGTCACAAAAACAATCGCGCCTTGCCCGCGAATAGACATTATGCGGCCTGCAATCCATTTGATTTCTTTATTTTTTTCCAGATTTTCAAAATTATCAACGGCGTCTTTAAGGGAGATTTCCCTTTTTGACTCAACAGGATACGGGTTCATCCCTTTATCTTTTAAGAGTTTAAGTTTTTTTACTCTAGCGTCCCTAATTTCATCAATTGAAGACATTTTATTTTATCCCGCCGTAGTGGCGATTAAGACACATCTATAATTTTATAATTAACTTCTCCATTCGGAGTTTTAAATGAAATACTGTCTCCTTTTTTTCTTCCGAAAAGCGCTTCACCGAACGGAGACCTATTAGAAATTTTCCCTAGCGCCATATCGGCTTCTTCGGAGCCTACAATTTGATATTTTCTTTCTTTTTTCTCTCCTTCTTTTAAAACAACAACCTTAGATCCTATTTCTATTTCCTCGCCTCCACCTCCGGACACAACTTGAGAAGATCGCAAGATTTGTTCTATTTTGTGAATACGTCCTTCAAGTTTTCCTTGTTCTTCGCGAGTTTGATGATATTCCGCATTTTCGGACAAATCTCCCAAGGATTTTGCATACTCCAAATTTTCCAAAATTTCTTTTCTTTTGGGGCCTTTCAATTCTTTTAATTCTTTTTCCAAAGCTTTCTTTTTTTCTTCCGTTATATAATCGCCTGCCTGTTTCATAATTTAAATCCTAACCCTTTTTTGCAAAAAAGTCTACTGAAAATTATAAAATAAATCTTTCTCACGGCTCGCACTCGAACCTGACAATGGTTCACGAATCTAATATTGCGTATGCCGAAGAAAGACTTACTTTATAATTTTCAGAAGCAAGCTTGCCTATACATTATCTATATGATAATCTACCTAAATGGCAAAAACAGTAATTGAAGTAAATAAAAACGGAAATGAAAACAACGCAAGCATATTGCGCCGTTTTTCCCGCAGAATACAGGAATCAAATATTATTCAAAAAGTGAAAGGTTCTCGTTTTAACAAAAGAAAGGAATCAAAGCTTAAGGTAAAGAAAGGAACTCTTAAACACTTGGAAAGAAGGAGAGAAATAGAAAAACTCCGCAAGCTTGGCAAGGTAAAATAAAATGGAATTTGAGAAAATAAAGCAGGATATATTGGGTAAAGAATATTCTTTGTCTGTTGCTTTTGTGAGTGAAAAAAAATCCAGGGAAATAAATAAAAAATATAGAAATATAGACAAGCCTACTAATGTACTTTCTTTTGCTTTAGATAAAAATGAAGGTGAAATCATCTTGTGCAAAAGCACAATCAGAAAAGAGTTAAAGAAATTCGGTAGAACTTTTGAGCAATTGGTGGGCTATTTAGTTATCCACGGAATGCTTCATTTGAAAGGAATGGAACATAGTAGTAGAATGGAGAGAGCAGAGAATAAGTATGATCAGAAATATTTCTATAGGAATAGACATGGGGTCCACTACGACCAGAGTCGTAATGGGAGAATTTCTAAAAGGAGAAAAAAATCCTAAAATTATTGGCATCGGAGAAGCTGAAACAAAAGGTGTTCGGCATGGATACGTTGTTAATATTCTAGAAGCAGCACTTTCGCTTAAAAATGCAATTGCTTCTGCTGAAAATAATTCCGGTATAAAAATCAAACGCGCTTTCATTGCAATCGGCGGAGTAACTCTGCGTGGAGATATATCAAGTGGCGTAGGAATTATTTCAAAAGCGGACGGCGAGGTGACTAATTTGGATATAAATAAAGCACTGCAAGATAGCGAAGATAATTTAAATTTAAATAATAAAAAAGTAATAAAGGTACTACCTATTTCTTTCAAGCTTGACGGCAAAGATATACTGGGCCGACCGGAGGGTATGCGAGGAACGAAACTTGAAATTAAAGCGCTTTTCATAACTTGTTCCCTTTCGCATTTTGAAGATTTGCTGGAAGTCGTAACTTTGGCCGGAATAGAACCTATAGATATTATCGCTTCTCCTTTAGCAGGAAGCTCTATTGCAATGTCCCCCAAACAAAAAATAGTAGGAGGAGCTTTGGTCAACATCGGATCTGAAACAGCATCGCTTTCCGTATACGAGGACGGAATTCTTGTGTCGCTTCATACGTTTTCCATCGGCGGAGCGGATATTACGAATGATATTGCGCTGGGTTTGAAAGTTTCGCTTGAAAACGCGGAGCGTTTTAAGCTCGGAAATATGGGAGAAGATTTTTCAAAGAAAAAATTGGATGAGATCGTTGAGGCTCGACTTTTGGATATTTTTGAATCAATAGAAAATCATTTAAAGAAAATAAAAAGAAATGAATTATTGCCGGCAGGTATTGTATTCATCGGAGGCGCCGCCAACACTCCCCTGCTTGAAGAATTTTCAAAATCCGCTCTTAAACTTCCTTCAAGGATTGGCGCAACCGAGATTTTCGGCAATATAAAAACCAAACTCCGCGACCCTTCCTGGTTTACCGCTCTTGGTCTGATAATGTCTTCCGATGAAAATAATTCTTACTCCTCCGGTTCACTTCAAAATTTTTTCAAAAACCTAAAAAGAATAATAAAATCTAACCTTAAACAGCTAATGCCGTAGAGTTGCGTACTCTTTATTTTCTGCTATTATAGGGTTTATATAAACCAAATAATTTTATTATTAAATAAACATGAAAATATATGCCTAAATTAAACCCCGAAATAGTAAGTTTTGCCCGTATTATGGTCATCGGAATAGGAGGATCCGGAAAGAATGCGGTCAATCATATGATCAACTCTAAAGTTAAAGGCGTGTCTTTTATCTGTATGAATACCGATACGCAGGATCTGCATCATTCTTTGGCTGATAAAAAAATTCATATCGGGAAAAATCTTACCAAAGGCCTCGGTGCCGGAATGAATCCGGAAATCGGAAAGAAAGCCGCAGAAGAAACAAAATCCGAAATCCAAGATGTGATGAAGGGAGCCGATATGATTTTCGTCGCTTGCGGAATGGGAGGAGGCACCGGCACAGGCGCAGCTCCTATCGTCGCTCGCGCAGCAAAGGAACAAGGAATACTTACCGTGGCTGTAGTTACCAAACCTTTCTTCTTTGAAGGCAATCACCGAATGAAAATCGCCGAGAAAGGAATTGAAGATTTGGCCAAGGAGGTGGACGCTATCATTATTATTCCAAATGACAAATTAATACAATTAGCCGATAAGAATACGAATTTCAAGGATGCTTTTGCCAGTTGCGACAATGTATTACGTCAAGCAGTAGAAGGGATTTCCGACCTTATTACCACTCCGGGCATTATAAATGTTGATTTTGCGGACATTAGGGCCATTATGTCAGATGCTGGAAGCGCGCTTATGGGCATAGGTCTTGCCTCAGGAGACAGCCGGGCTTCAAAAGCAGCGCTTCAGGCCATCAATTCTCCTCTTTTGGAAGTTTCAATCAATGGAGCTAAAGGAGTACTCTTTGCTATTTCCGGCGGGGATGATATAACCATTCATGAAATACAAGAAGCGGCTAAAATAATTACGGAATCTATAGATAAAGAAGCAAAAGTAATTTTTGGCACAATCAGAGATGAAAAATTAAAAAAGGGAGAATTAAAAGTTACCGTGATAGCCTCCAGCTTCACCGGCGACATGCCTCGTAAAAATCTTTTTAGTGGAACCAATATTTTGAACCAAACAATATTGAAAGAAGAAAATAAGGCTTCAGCAATAAAAGAAATACATAACACTATCCAAAATTCAAATATGAATAATAATGACTCAAATAAAAAAATAGAAAGAAAGCCGGAAGTCAAAGAAGAGATAATCATAGAGGATGATAATGAAGATTGGAGCGCTGTTCCAGCCTTTTTAAGAAGAAAAAAGAATTAAGACTAGACAGGTATGTTATAATGCCTGAATGACTTACGATTTAATAATTATCGGAGGGGGGCCGGCAGGCTCGGCAGCCGCTGTTTATGCTTCCCGCAAAAGACTTAAAACTTTATTCATCACTAAAGAATGGGGTGGGCAATCTGTCGTATCCGAACAGATTTTTAATTGGATTGGCACCTCCTCTATTTCCGGAGCAGACCTTGCCAAGAATCTCAAAAATCATGTACTGGCAAATGCAGGAGAAAGTTTAGAAGTTAAAGAGGGTCTTGTTGATACAATTTTAAAAGCCGAAGGTCCTGAGCTTGTCGAAGGAAAAAATGGCTTATTTAAAATTAAAATTGACACCGGAGAAGAATTTCTAACTGAAACAATATTGATAACTACCGGCAGCGCGCGAAAAAAATTGCAGGCAAAAAATGCGGACAAACTTGAACATAAGGGCCTTACTTACTGCGCTTCCTGCGACGGTCCCCTTTTTGCCGATATGGATGTTGTTGTTGTCGGCGGAGGCAATGCGGCTTTTGAAAGCGCTGCTCAACTTCTCGCCTACTGTAAGTCCGTGACTTTATTGCATCACAGTGAAAAATTCCGCGCGGATGAAATTACAGTTGAAAAAGTTTTAAAAAATCCAAAAATGAAAGCAGTAAAAAACGTAGATATTTTAGAAATAAAAGGCGATAAATTCGTGGAAGGAATAATTTATAAGGATAAAATTACCGGCAAAGAAACTGAATTAAAAGTTGCGGGCATTTTTGTTGAAATAGGACAGATTCCGAATACCGGTTTTGTTAAAGATATTATTCCGTTGGATGAAAGAGGACGCATTAAAATAAATCCGCTAAATCAAAAAACTGAGGTTCCAGGCATCTGGGCCGCCGGAGATTGTACAAATGTTTTATATCACCAAAACAATATTGCTGCCGGTGACGCCGTCCGCGCCTTGGAAGATATATACGTGACAATTAGCACGAAATAAATTTGACAAATTGTCTTTAATTTGTTATATTCACTCCAGCTTAGTTCTTTAAAATAATTATCTTTCAAAGATACATAAATGGAGGAAATAATGAGATATCTTTTGGCTCTTGTTTTAATTGTTGTAATATTTTTTTTGGTTTATTGCATATTCTTGGAAACTGGAACTATTTTCCAAAAAATTGTTATGATGATAGCTGTAATAATTTCTGTTTGTGGCCTTCTTCCGCGTCTGCTTTGGAAAACACTATAACAGGAGGACCTATTGAAAAAATTCATTAAGTATTATCTTGGAGGGTCTCCAGGAGCATTACTGGGGTATATTATTTTACTTTTTTATGCTCCCAAGGATCCAAAAAATATAGAAGAGATAGTTCTTTTAGTAAAAGTCTCTGCAATAGCTTTTATTATAAAAGAAAGTATTAGTTTCATTATATTCAAATGGTGGATTTTTAAAAAACCACTAAATGGAGAAACATTAAAAGAAATATTTTTATATTTCTTTATGATGATATTAATATTAGTACCGAATACCCTTTCGTTTTATACTCTCACAATAGGATTGGGTATAAATAGGGTTATATCTCAGATTCTCATAAACTTATGTTTTGGATATATTGGTTTTTTGGAGACGACAAAAGTTTTCAATGGTAATAAGTAAAAACTCGGCAATGCGTGAAAATGCGTTGTCCGAGTTTTTTTATTTCTCCCCTTTGTGTTTGACAAAACTCCTTGTTTCTGGTATACTTATGGAAATCAAAAATTCTTAGTTATTTTGTTAACAATAATATCAAAAGGAGAAAGTCATGCCATTTAATATCCTTATTGTTGAGAATGACTCTTTTATCATGGATCTTGTGATAAAGAGTTTAAAAAATTTGGAAAAATTTGGAGAAGAAATCCATATCATACCAGCATTTACTCTAAGTCAAGGGTTCTATGCATTTAATAATGTTGGCAAAGATATCTTTTGTTCAATATTAGGAGGACAATTAGATCTTTATACAACAACATTGCCTTTAGCAAAAGAAATGAATGAAAATGGTTTCCCGGCTACGCGTATTTCTTTTTCTGGAAATCCTGAACTCCAAAGACAACAAATGGAAGCCGGTTGCGTTAATAAATTTGACAAAGGTGAAATTGAAAAAATGGCAACTTTTATTGAAGAACAAATTTTAATAAAAGAAAAGAAATTGTCAAAGACTTGAATGAGAGGAATATATGCTGACTTCATTTTTTCTTTTTTATTGGTTAATGTCTTTTTTTCGACGCTACCGAAAAAAATCAAAGGAGTAATTATTAAAAAACCTCGCGCAATGCACGGGGTTTTTATTTTTGTACTTGTGACCCTACCGGGAATCGCGAGTACGCTTTCGGTCACAAATAATTTTCTGCTGAAAATTTTCGCGACCCCGCCTCGGATTCGACAATCCTGCGGCTTTCGATTCTCTCCGTAAGGAGATCACTGGCGATCAAAAATAATTAGCAAAAGCTAAATATTTTAGCTCGTGTGACCCTACCGGGAATCGAACCCGAATTACCGGCTTGAAAAGCCGATGTCCTAACCGTTAGACGATAGGGCCAAAGAAAACTTATGAAAACAACAAATTGCAATCTCTTTCGGCTTTTCAAAAAGCCGATGTCTGCTATATTCTAACTTGGTTAGACGATAGGGCCATTGCATCTCATAATATATTATTTTTGAAAAAATCGCAAAAAATGTTAGATTACAAGGGATGGAGATGTGGCAGAGTGGTTGAATGCACCGGTTTCGAAAACCGGCATACCGAAAGGTATCGGAGGTTCGAATCCTCCCATCTCCGCAGAAATTATTCTTTATCTTTAGATTCTTTTTCTATTTCTTCTAAGAGTTTGTCAGCCTCCGATAATTTCCAGCTCCAAAGACGAGTATTTAGTTCGGCATCCATCCCCTTTCTGTAAACATATAATCTTCTCTTAAGTGTGTCAAAATATATATCTGTTCTATCGTCAAAAATTAAATGATCTCTTGGTCCCATAAGAATAATTGGGTCCAATCCCTTAAATTCAGAAAAGGATTCTCGAAGAAAATTTATAGTGTTTTTATATGCGCGCAACGTGCCAAAAACTCCCCTATCTCTATCTTTTTTATCAACGAACCCGCCAAATATTACAATATCTGTTGTTTTTTCTTTTGAGGATTCTATAAGTCTAGAAGTGCGTCTTTGAAGTTCTTTTAAGATTCTTTCGGGATCATAAATACTTGTATTCCTTTCCTTGAAATATTCCGTACCGGAAAGATGGGCAAGGAAGGAATTGGGTTTGCCACTTAATCGTGATTCGCCACATGCCACAATGCCAATGCAATCATAAAAATTAAATGAATACTTTGACCTTTCGTTTATATTGCTAATAATCCCGTCTTCATCTCCTTTACGGCTAACAAAGGTAACTTGTTGTCCTTCTTTTACAATTTCTTTAATAGCTTTTGCACTTGCGCCATTTTCCCAGTTCTCATCCAATAAACATGTTTGAATGTAGTTTTTGGAGGGATTTTCGGCTTCTTTTTTATTTTTAAATTCTAATTTATTTTCTGAAAACATAATTATTTATATTATACCATTTTAAAACAATAAGGGTTGAATCTTTTCTAGATTATTTTACTTCCCCTAGCTTTCTTTGCTTATTAGGTTTATACTATAAAAGTATACTAAACACGTGTTTAGTCGGCGCGTCTGTTGATACAATTATCATTTAATTAATTTTAAAATGTATGAGTGAAGAAAAATGCCCTGTTTGTGGGAATAACCCTTGCACTTGTCCACCAGCTCCAGAAACCCCTGTTCAACCAACTCCAGAAACCCCTACCCAACCAACTCCAGAAACCCCTACCCAACCAACTCCAGAAACCCCTATTCAATAGAAAGAAAAATAAAACAGCCCCTTCAACGGGGCTGTTTTATTGAAAATAGAATTTCAGGCAAAAATCTTGCGATAAATATTAAAAAAAGCTAATCTATTATAAATGGAAAACACACAAATAATAATATTAGCCGGAGGAAAAGGGGTTCGCATGAAATCTGATGAACCGAAGGCACTTGTAATGCTCAAAAATAAACCGCTTATAAAGCACATTCTTGATACCATTTCCAGTTTGCACTTATCAATCCGACCAATTATCGTAATAGGCCATATGAAAGAGCGCATGAGGGAAGTGTTGGGAAATGACCATTTATATGCAGTACAAGATAAACCATTGGGAACCGGACATGCTGTCGCATCAGCTAAGGATAGTGTTCATCCGAACCATAAAACAGTATTGGTGCTATCTTCAGACCAACCCCTCATTTCAAAAGAAACTATTGAGCGTTTATTAAAAAAACACAACGAAAAAAAGCCGACTATAACCATAGCCACAGTGCTTGTCCCGGACTTTGAGGAGTGGAGGTCTGCTTTGAGACATTTTGGTAGGATAATACGTGGAAATGACGGATCAGTGGAAGGTATTATTGAATTCAAAGACGCCACAGAAAAAGAAAAACTCATAAAAGAACTTAACCCGGCTGTGTATGCCTTTGATTCAGATTGGCTTTGGAAGAATATCAATTTAATAAAAAATGAAAATATGCAAGGTGAATATTATTTGACCGACCTTATAAAAATGGCTCGTAATCAAAATAAAAAAATTGAAGCAGTGCCAGTGGCAAACCTTATTGAAGGGCTTCAGCCCAATACCAGAGAAGAACTTGAAATATTGGAGAAATTAAATACATAAATTATGCGCGGTTAGCTCAGTTGTAGCGACGCCTGAAATACGTAGTAAATATAATTTGTATGATATCATAAAATCAATGCGCGGTTAGCTCAGTTGGTAGAGCGACCCCTTGACGTGGGGTAGGCCACAGGTTCAAGTCCTGTATCGCGCACATGAAAATCTTAAGCATTGAAACATCCTGCGATGACACAGGAATAACTTTGATGGAGGCAAAAGGAAGAGTAAATAATGCTTCTTTTAAAATCTTGGATAATGTCTCAAATTCGCAAATAAAAATCCATGCGGAATATGGCGGAGTATATCCGATGCTTGCAAAACGAGAACATATAAAAAATTTACCGATACTTTTAGAACAAGTACTTAAAAAGACTAAGCTTGATAAAAAGAAAAAGCCAGTGGATTTAATAGCTGTAACTTATGGACCGGGATTAGAACCAGCACTTTGGACAGGAATAGTTTTCGCCAAAGAACTGGCAAAAAAGTGGAATATACCGCTTATACCAGTGAATCATATGGAAGGACATATCCTATCGGCATTTGGAAAACACAAAGGAAACTTTAAAATCCCCAAAATGGATTTTCCGGTACTATCTCTCCTTGTTTCCGGCGGACACACGGAACTTGTGCTCATAAAAAAATGGATGCAATATAAAATTATCGGCGAAACATTGGATGATGCAGCCGGAGAAGCTTTTGATAAGGTAGCTAGGATGATGGGTTTCCCCTATCCCGGCGGACCAAAAATTTCAGAGTTGGCAGAAAAAGGGAGGGAGAAAATAGTTTTTAAAGGGACTCCGCAGGGCGACGGCCCGAGGACCGAGCAAATTTTTCAGCAGAGAAATTGCGACCCTTTAAAAATTGATTTTCTTCCTCCCTTTCTCCCCCGCCCGATGATTTACAGTAAAAATTTTGATTTTTCTTTTTCGGGACTGAAAACCGCCGTGCTTTATTTAATTAAAAAAATCGAGAAATTGAACGAGGAAACCAAAGAAAAAATCGCTTTGGAATTTGAAAATGCAGTAGTAGAAACTCTTGTCTATAAAACAATAAAGGCAAAAGAAAAATACAAGGTAAAAACTATCATTGTGGCCGGCGGGGTTTCTTGCAATAAGCACTTGCAAAAACAAATGAAAAAAACTATTGGCAAAGATATTGAACTTTTTTTCCCGGAAAAAGAACTAACGGGAGATAATTCAATAATGGTAGGCATAGCCGGATATTTGAATTATCAAAAAAATAAAAATAAAATTCTTAAAATAGACGTTATAAAGGCAAAAGGTAATTTACGCTTTAAATAGCCAATATTCTATGATATTATTTAAGGATGGACGAAAGACTGTTAAAGCCCTACGACCCAAAAAAAACAGAAAGCAAGATTTACAAACTCTGGGAAAAGAGCGGTTTTTTTAGCCCTGATGTGTGTATGGAAAAAGGAATAGTCAAACCCGATGCGGAGTCTTTTTCCGTAGTTCTCCCTCCACCGAACGTGACAGGCTATCTTCATACCGGACATGCGCTCATGCTTGTAATAGAAGATATAATGATTCGCCATGCGCGAATGAAAGGACTTAAAACACTCTGGCTTCCGGGTACAGACCATGCCGCCATAGCTACACAATCAAAAGTTGAAAAATTACTGGAGAAAGAAGGCATTAGGAAGAATGATATTGGGCGGGAAAAATTTTTAAAACGGGTAGAAAAATATGCGCTAGATTCTCATGACACTATAGTGAATCAAGCAAAAATTATGGGCGCATCTTTAGACTGGTCTCGCGAAGCATTCACGCTTGATGAAAAAAGAAATATTGCCGTTAAAACTGCTTTTAAGCGAATGTATGACGATGGCCTTATTTATCGCGGGAATCGCATGGTGAATTGGGATCCAAAAGGCCAAACAGTTATATCTGATGATGAAATTGTTTATGAAGAAAGAAAAAGCAAGTTTTATACTTTTAAATACGGACCGTTTGAAATAAGCACAGCTCGACCTGAAACAAAATTTGGCGATAAGTACGTGGTAATGCATCCAGACGATAAGAAATATAAAGGTTGGAAACATCTGCAGAAAATAAAATTGGAATGGATAAACGGCCCGATTGAGGCTACGGTTATAAAAGATGAAATGATTGATATGGAATTCGGAACCGGAGTGATGACCATTACCCCTTGGCACTCGCATGAAGACTTTGCTTTAGCAGAAAAATATAAATTGGAAAAGGAACAAATTATTGATAAATACGGAAGGTTGCTTCCTATCGCTGGTGAATTTGCCGGAATGAAGATTAGCGAAGCGCGTGAAAAAATCGTGGAAAAATTAAAAACAAAAGGATTGCTTGTCTCTATTGATGAAAATTATGTAAATCGAGTAGCCACAGCCGAACGATCCGGAGGTATGATTGAACCGCAGATAATGCTTCAATGGTTTGTTGATGTAAATAAAAAAATTCCCTCCCGTGACAATAAATCACTTAAGGAATTAATGCTTGAGCCGGTCCGAGAAGGCAAAATAAAAATTATTCCGAGTCATTTTGAGAAAGTTTATTTTAATTGGATTGAAAATCTGCGCGATTGGTGTATTTCAAGACAAATTTGGTATGGGCACCGAATCCCTGTTTGGTACCGTAAAGATGAAATATATTGCGGGATAGAAGAACCCGCCGAAAAAGACTGGGTTCAAGATGAAGATACATTGGATACCTGGTTTTCTTCAGGCCTTTGGACTTTTTCAACATTAGGCTGGCCGGAAAAAACAAAAGACCTAGAAACATATCATCCGACAAGCGTACTTGAAACAGGCCACGATATTTTGTTTTTCTGGATTGCGCGAATGATTTTAATGTCGCAATATTTGCTCGGTGAAATACCTTTTAAGAATGTTTATCTGCATGGCATGGTCCGCGCGGCGGATGGCAAGAAAATGTCTAAATCACTCGGGGATAAAGCCATTGACCCATTGGATATTATTGAGAAATACGGCAATGACGCGCTTCGTCTGGCTATGATTATCGGCAATACTCCGGGCAATGATTTGAAATTAAATGAAAATGATATTCGCGGTTATAAAAAATTTGCCAATAAGATTTGGAACGCATCCAGATTTGTTTTTGAGCAAACAAAAGATCTTGATATATCAACCTTGCCCAGCTTGGACGAAGAAGACAAGGCAAGCGATAAAGAATTGCAAAATTTAGTGACCGAAATTTCAAAAGAAATGAATGAGTTCAGATTTTCTATCGTCGCCGAAAAACTTTATCACTATTTTTGGCACACCTTTGCTGATATTGTTATTGAAAGGTCAAAAGCAAAAATATTAAAAAATCAAAATGCCTCTTCGGCCAAAGCGCTTCTTTTTACCCACTTAAGAACGCTTCTGATAGTTCTTCATCCCTTTATGCCTTTCGTTACCGAAGAAATCTGGTCAATATTTCCTAATCATAAAAATCTTTTAATAGTAGAATCTTGGCCAAAATACAAATAATGACTACTGACCCAAAAATTTTAGGTTAGCGCTTTTAGCAGGAGTTGTCCCCGCCCTTTTTTGGCTCTGGTTCTGGCTTAGAGAAGATAACCAAAAACCGGAACCGAGGGGGCTGATTGCTTCAATATTTTTTATTGGTATGGTTTGCGTTATTATTGTCATCCCGCTCCAAAAATTTATCCAAAATAATGTAACTTCAAATGTGTGGCAAATCATTGGCTGGGCAAGCATAGAAGAATTGATAAAATATTTAGGCGTAGTAATTCTTCTTTATAAAACAAACCGAGTTGATGAACCTATAGACTGGCCAATTTTCTTAATTACCGCTGCCTTAGGATTCGCAGCCCTTGAAAATACTTTGTATTTAACCAAGTCGTTTTCTCTAGATCAAGCTACAGCGGGTTTGCTCACTGGACAGCTCAGATATCTGGGATCTACCCTTCTGCATGCCGTATCATCCGGTATAATAGGAATTTCCTTGGGCCTTTCTTATTATATGGGGAAATATGTAAAGAGAATGTATCTTTTTATGGGTATTATATTGGCTATCGCCTTGCATAGTAGCTTTAATTTTTTTATAATGGAGAATAGCGGAAGTAATTTTTTAGGAGTGTTAGGTTTCTTGTGGGTCGTTACAATTATTATTATGTTACTTTTTGAAAAATTAAGAAGAATGGGTCTAAGCAATTAATTATGAATACACAAAATAAAAAAAGGAGTTTTTTTGATAGACTGACGGGAAGTATCCATGCCGAAGAAGAAGACGAGAATGTAAAAAATATACAGATTAAAGGAGATAAGAAAAATGGCAATGGCTGGATGGAAGAGGAAAATGAAGAATTAGAGTTGACTGTGGATGTTTATCAAACACCGACAGACATTATCCTGCAAACTATGGTTGCCGGCGTTAAACCGGAGGATTTGGAAATTACCATTGCTAGAGATATGATCACCATCAGAGGCAAAAGAGAAGAAAATAGAAATGTGGATGAAGAAAATTATTTTATCAAGGAGCTTTATTGGGGAAAATTTTCTCGCTCCGTGCTTCTTCCCCAAGAAGTGGAACCGGAAGAAGTTGAAGCCACAGAAAGGCATGGTTTATTGACCATCAAAATACAAAAAGTAGATAAGGAAAAAAGAAATAGTATTAAAGTTAAATCTATTTAGAAAATTGTGCTTGGGGGCAGGATTGCACTGCCGACCCTTCCCTCTTCAGGGGAATGCTCTACTAACTGAGCTACCCAAGCATTTGTTTTATAAATTTTTCAATAAATCTTGAAGCGGACTGTTGTTTATTTCTTTTTGTATTCCGGTAACAGAATTATACATATCCATTATTTTATTTAAATAGGGCTCCACATAATAAAAAGCCCCAAAGGCAATTCCCAGTATTAAAAGATATTTAAGTACTTGGTAAACAACTCCTCTTCTTTGAACACCTCTAATCTTGTGAAGCATTTTGTTATTTTCTTCGGCAAGCGCCAGTGTATTTTGAAGCAATTGCTTAGATTCTGGATCCATAAGCCATATTTTAGCATAGCTTTTTCTAAAAGCCAATTTTTAAATTTGTATTTTTTGTGTTAGATTATATAGGTTTACCGATAAGTCTTCGTAGTTAAATGGATATAACGACTCTGTCCTAAAGAGTAATTGCAGGTTCGATTCCTGCCGAGGACACCTTAAACAAGCCCAAGCGCTTTTACTATTACAGGCTTATCAAATCCTACGATAAGTTCATCCCCTATTATAATAACAGGCACACCCATTTGTCCGCTTTTTTCTACCATCTCTTTTCTTTTTTCAAGGTCGCTGGCTACATTGTATTCCGTATAAACCACTTTGTTCGCTTTAAAAAAATCTTTTGCCATTTGGCAAAAATGACAGGACGGGGTTGAATAAATCGTTACATTTTTCATAATGTTTTAAAAAGGATTAATTATTAATTACTTATATTATATCATACCCATCAAGCGACACAAAACGTGCGGGATGGGGTAATCGAAACCCCGTCTAATCCTTGGGAAGGACTTATTCTGCCACTAAACTAATCCCGCAATATCATAACTTTATCATATTTTTATTATATATAGAAAACATAATCTAGCTCTTGCTTTTTTATCTATTTTGTTGTAATCTATTATCCAGAAAACAAAGATTAACTTTGTTAATTGTACATTTAAAACCAATAATAAGGAGAAAAACGATATGGGTGACAGGAATTTCAAAGAAATGTTGGAGGCCAAATGGGCTCAAGACAAATTTGTCTGTGTCGGGCTGGACAGTGAAATCAGTAAGATTCCCATGTGTTTACAACGCAATATTGGCGGTAATAGGATTACTGCATTTAATCGATTAATCGTGGAAGCGACAAAAGATCTTGTATGCGCTTATAAACCGAACATAGCTTTTTACGAAGGGCACGGTACTGAGGGCATAGCGGCTTTACATCGAACCGTTGTTGATATCCACGAGATTGCACCGGATATTCCGGTCATTCTTGACGCAAAGCGTGCGGATATAGGAAACACCAATAACGGTTATGTACAGATGGCATTTGATTTTTTACAAGTAGATGCAATTACTGTCAATCCATACTTGGGGCGGGAAGCATTGCAACCGTTTTTGGACTGTAAGAACAAAGGAATTATTGTTCTTTGTCGTACTTCCAATCCAGGCGCTGATGAATTTCAGGATTTGCGTATAAGCGGTGAACCACTTTATCGCTATGTTGCCCGTCGTGTCGTAAGTGAATGGAATAAAAATGATAATTGCGCGCTTGTAGTCGGTGCAACATGGCCTAAAGAACTCAATGAAATTCGTACTCTCGTCGGCGATATGCCAATTCTAATTCCAGGCATCGGCGCACAAGGCGGTGATGTGCAACAAACCGTTGTCGCAGGTAAAGATAGTCGCGGGCAAGGCATGATTATTAATTCATCCCGCGGTATTATTTTCGCTTCAAAGGGAAGAGATTTTGCAGAGGCGGCCCACCGTGAGACAGAAAAACTTCACAACCTTATTAACCAGTATCGATAAAAGGAGAAAAAACACAGCCTCGTTATAATGACGAGGCTTTTTTATTACAAATTATTTTTAAAGATGTTTCTTTAAGTGTTTCCAGGAAGCGTGCGCTTCCTTGGCTAATTTTTTAAAATCTTCTGCGTCAAATTTTTTATTCTTTTTATAATCAGCCAGAGCTTTATTAATGAATATTTTATATTCCTTTTCTCCCATTTTTTTGGCATTTTTCAGCTTCGGAGCAACTGTTTTATAAAACTCTGCCATTTTATTTTTCATTTCTCTCCTTACTTCCTTCCCTGTTTCCGATTCGGCAAAAATCCCTGCCGCTACTCCTAAAGCTGCTCCTATTAATGCCCCGCTTAAAAACTTTGAACTCTTTTTCTTTGCCATATATTTTATTTTTTATTACTAAATGAACTAATAATCTTTTTTACATTCCTTTTCATTTTATGATAAGTCTGACTGATATCGTCAGAAATATTACGAGTATTTCTCAAAATACATATTAGATAATATATTAAAATCACCAACAACACACCAACGACTATTATTACAAGTGACGATACTATATAGAAAATTGTTTGAGATATTATAAGCGTACTCATTGATTTTTCCCAAGCGCCATTATAATTTTAATAACCGTATCCGGATTAAGCGACATACTTTCTATCCCTTCATCTACAAGAAACTGCGCAAATTCCGGATAGTCTGATGGAGCCTGTCCGCAAATGCCGATATATTTCCCTTTCTCTCTGCATTTATGAATAATTTCAGCTATAACTTTTTTAACTGCCGGATTATTTTCATTCGCAATGTGAGTAACTATTCCGGAATCGCGGTCCAATCCTAAAGTAAGCTGGGTTAAGTCATTGGAACCTATAGACATACCGTCAAAAATTTCAAGAAATTCATCACCTAGAATAATATTCGAAGGAATTTCGCACATTACGTAAACTTTTAAATTTTTATCTTTGGTTCGGTCTAATCCATGCTCTATCATTACTTCTATCACCTGTTTTGCCTCTTCGGGCGTCCTGCAAAACGGAATCATAGGAACCACATTGGTAAAACCCATTTCTTCTCGCACTCGTTTTAATGCTTTGCATTCCAAGCCGAAAGCTACTTTGAATTTCGGGTCATAATAACGAGAAGCGCCTCGCCAGCCCAGCATTGGATTTTCTTCATGGGGTTCGTATAATTCTCCCCCGATAAGTGTGCGATATTCATTGGTTTTAAAATCGGAAAAACGAATAATAACCTCGTGCGGATAAAAAGTAGCGGCAATTTTCGCTATTCCTAAAGCAAGGTTATCAACATAATAATCTTCTTTATTTTTATAGAGAGGCGTTAAATTATCAATTTCTTTAAGCAGTTTTTGGATATAAGAAGTTTTCTTTCCTTTTTTTAATTTTTCATAGTCAATTAGAGCATTCGGATGAAGGCGAATATGCGAGGCAATAATAAATTCCAGTCTTCCCAGTCCCACTCCTTGCGCCGGCAAAGAATGATTTTTAAAAGCTTCATCCGGAGAACCGATATTGACCATAATTTTTGTTTTTACTTTGGGTATTTTATCCAAGCGATGTTCTATTATTTTAAATGGAATGATACCATCATAGACATTGCCGACTTGCCCGGAGGAATCTACGGTTACCCCTTGACCGTTTTTTAATATTTTTGTTGCATTATTTGATCCCACAATGCAAGGAATACCGAGTTCGCGCGAAACAATAGCGGCATGAGAAGTACGCCCGCCTTTGTCCGTCACTATAGCCGACGCAATTTTCATAATCGGTTCCCAATCCGGGTCGGTAATTTCTGTCACCAGCACTTCACCTTTTTTAAATTGATTAATATTTTTTGCGCTGCGTAAAATACGAACCCCTCCATTGCCAATTTTTGAACCGACTGCAATACCACTTACCAATACTTTGCTTTTTTTCTCCAATTGATATTCTTTCAATACATTTTTGTCCTCTCCGGAAATAACCGTTTCGGGACGCGCCTGCACGATAAAAAGCTCACCTGTTTTGCCATCTTTCGCCCACTCAATATCCATCGGCTGATAGCGATTATGCTTTTTTGAAAAATATTTTTCTATTTCATAGCACCACTTGGCTAGTTTTATGGCTTCTTCATCCGTCAAACAGAATTTTTGCTGGTCTTGCAAAGAAACACTTTGCTTTTTAGTACCATCTTTCGCGTAAATGAGTTTTATGTTTTTCTTGCCGATGTTTTTGCCAATAATAGGGCTTTTATTGTTTTCTAAAGAAGGCTTGAAAATTATAAATTCATCGGGAATAACTTCGCCCTGCACAATAAATTCACCTAAGCCGTAAACACCGTTTATAACCACAACTTTATCAAAACCCGTTTCTGTATCAATGGTAAATGCCACCCCCGAAGAAGAAAGGTCGGAACGAACCATACATTGAATCCCGACCGAAAGAGCGGTATCAAAATGCGAAAATCCTTTATCTGCCCGATACGAAATTGCCCTATCGGTAAAAAGTGAAGCGATACATTTCTTGGTCGCAATAAGCACATTTTCAATGCCATGTATATTCAAATAAGTTTCTTGCTGTCCAGCGAATGAAGCGCCCGGAAGGTCCTCAGCGGTTGCCGATGAACGAACCGCCACATCTCTTCCCTTTCCATACTTTTTTTCCAATTCTTCATACGCTTTGGCAATTGCATCCTGAAGGTCTTGCGGTAAAATTGATTTTAAAATTTCTCCCCGAACTTTCTTCCCGCGAATTTGAAGATTGCGAATATCTTTCGTATTGAGATCGGAGAGAATTTCTTTTATTTTTTCATCTAAACCCGTTCTCTTAAAAAAATGGCGATAGGCATCCGCCGTCAAAGCAAAACCATCCGGCACATTTACACCAAGAGGCACTAGATTGGAATACATTTCTCCCAGAGCTGCATTTTTGCCTCCAACCGATGAAACATCGGTGATTCCCACCTCATTAAACCATTTCACAAAATTTTCTTTTTTTTCTTCTATCATATTTGATTATTATAGCATATTTAAAAAAATTTATTTTTTGAAATTTTGATTAGTCTATCGTATTTCACCTTCCTTTCCGGTTTTAATGGAGCGCCGGATTTTAAGCCAAAACAGCCAAAAGCGTAGGCGAGATCAGCGATAAAATCATCGTCTGTCTCCCCGCTTCGATGAGAAATAATCAGTTCAATCCCGTTTTCTTTAGCCAATTTCATTGTTTCAAGTGTTTCGGAAAGTGTGCCGATTTGATTTGGTTTTATAATCATGGCATTGATGCTTCCTTTTTCTATCGCTTTTGCTAAAAGATTTCTATTAGTGACAGTTAAATCATCTCCTACTACCAAAAGACCTTTCTTCAATCCAAATAAAGTTCTATTACTTTCCTTCAATTTTCTGAAACTTTCAAAATTTTCTTCATCAAAAGGGTCCTCAATGGAAAACAGTTTGAATTCATCAATCAAAGAGCCATAAATTTTTATTAATTCTTCTTTTAAAATATACTCACCATCAATTTTATATTTTCCATTCTCATAAAAAGATGAAGCGGCCACATCCAGAGCAAGTTTTACTTTTTTTTCTAAATTATTTTCTTTAATCGCTCTTTTTAAGAATTCCAACGGTTTTTTTATATCATCTATCTTTGGCGCAAAACCTCCTTCATCTCCCAAAATAATTGATTCCACGCCCAATTCTTCTAAAATTATTTCTTTCAGAGAATTTTGTATTTTGATTCCTATTTCAACCGCTTTGTCCGCATCGTTAACAATAGGCACAACATGATATTCTTGAAAGGCCAGATTATTATCAGTATGCTTCCCCCCTTCTATTAAATTCATATATAAATAAGGGATTTTTCTGGAAAATTTTATTTTAGCAAGCGTTCTCAGGTATTCAAAAGTTTCCAGATTAAAAACTTTAGCTGCCACTTTGGCGCAAGCAATACTTACACCAATAATTGCATTTCCACCTAAATTGTCTTTATTGGAAGTCCCATCTAATTTAATCATGATTCCATCAATCACTTCTTGATTCAGCACATTCTGGCCAACCAAGGCGGGAGCAATTATATTATTTACTTTCTCTATGGCTCCTTTTATTCCTTTCCCATCCGCATCTCTCAATTCATGCGCTTCGTGAGTACCTGTACTTGCCCCCGACGGCACAGCAAAACTACCGTATTTATCGCCAGCCCACATTGTTACTTTAATAGTCGGATTCCCTCGTGAATCTTTTATTTCTTCTGCTATAATTTTAGTGATTTTTTTATCCATCCCGTTAGAAATTTATGCTTAATTATTAATACTCAACTTTAATATCCCGTTTTCAGTATTTGTGTTATTTCTAACGGGATCCATTTTTTTATTTTTTCGTTAAAAGAATCATTAGGTCTGAAACATTTGAACCGGTGGAACCCGTCATAATCAAATCGCCGGATTTCTGGAAAATTGAATAGGAGTCAAAGCGTTCCAAGTAATCTGAAACATTTAAATCTAATTTATTTATTTTTTTTATGGTATTTTTATCCACTATCGTTCCCGCTGCATTACTATTATCCATTCCATCGGAAGCAAATGATATAAAAACAGAATTGTCACCAATCAGTTTCATTTTTATCGCTTTCAATCCCATATGAAGATTTCTTCCCCCCTTACCCTCATTATTCTTAACTACAATGCGAGGCTCCCCGGCAACCAAGACAACAGAATCACTTTTTTGAGCTGAAAATATTTTTTTAAGCGCTCTTCCTACTTCATCATATAAATTGGTTGAGAGAATGTTTATCCCCAGATTAAATTCTTGCGCTTTTTTTGTCATCGCCTCCACGGCGGTTTTATTTGAAACAAGAATAAAATTGTGAACATTTTCAAAATATTTATCTTCTTTGGGTGTTTCTATCAACTCAAACTTTCCTAAATTATTTTCTGTAATAATTTTTTCTGCATCAGCTATAGTGGTATTATCTTTATAGGTCGGTCCGGAAGCGACATTTTCAAAATTATCTCCTGGAATATCTGAAAAAATAAGGCTGATAACCGTAGCTGGATAAGCGATTTTGGCTAAACCTCCGCCCTTTAAAAGAGATAAATGTTTCCTAACGGTATTTATTTCAGCTATTGTTTTGCCAGATTTTAAAAATGCATCATATAGCTTAGCACCTTCCACGCATTCATTTTCCGGATAGCAAAGAAGGGCGGAACCGCCGCCAGAAACAATAACAATAACAAGGTCTTCTTCATTTGATTCTTTTGCCAATTCATATATTTTTTTTCCGGCTTCCATATTCACTTCAGAAGGTCTTGGATGCGTACCGGCAAAAATTTTTATATATTTACTGTCAACTTTATTAAGGTCAATGACAGCTCCCTCACTTACTCTTCGCCCTAAAATTTTCTCCAGCGCTAAGGCTGCTTCACTGGCGGATTTGCCGAAACCGAGAATTTTTATTTTTTTATATTTCGCTAAGTTGAACGATTCCCCTTTTATAAATAAAATGTTATCTGCCACAGATATAAAAGATTTTATAACTTTCTCTGTATTTATAGCATTCAGCCCAGCCTCCATTATTTCCAACGCTATTTCACGATTTGAAGTTGTGGCAAGCTCGTCAAAATTTTTAATGGATCGTTTTTCCATATTTTTCTATAAATATTGTTTGATTACCTCAGCCGATTTTTTTAATTTTTCTTTTTCTTCGGCAGTCAATTCAATCGGCCAGGACTTAATGATACCGGCACTTCCGACAACTGCCGGAATTCCGAGGCAAACACCGCTAATTCCATTCCCCTCATCTAAGCGATGAGAAGCGGGAAGAATCTTGTTTTGATTGAATAATATCGCTTCAACAATATCTGCCACCACCATGGCAATACCATAATAAGTTGCCCCTTTTCTGTTGATTATTTCATAAGCCTCTTTTTTAACCATTTCTTCTATATTATTTCTTTCTTCTTCTGTAAGCATATCTTTTGCCATTTTTCCTCCGATACTGACGGTGCTCCAGGCGATAAATTCACTATCCCCATGTTCGCCAAGAACAAAACCTTCTATCTGATTGCTGTCTGTGTCAAAATGCCGAGCTAAATTTAAATGGAGTCTTGCCGTATCCAAACCCGTCCCAGTACCAAAAACTTGCCCCTTTGGCAAACCGGAAATTTCTTGAGCCAAATAAGTAATGATATCTACCGGATTGCTTACAACCACTATGACAGTGGACGATTTAATTTGTCCTATCTCTTTAAAAATAGAAGAAACAATATTTTTATTTTTTGCCACCAAATCCAATCTTGTTTCTCCGGGTTTTTGCGCTACTCCGGCTGTTAAAATTATAATATCCGCATCGGCAGCCTCTTTTAAACTGCCCACTTTTACGTTTTCTGTTTCTGAAAAAGACAATCCGTCGCCAATATCCAAAACCTCGCCTTTAACTTTTTCACTATTTATATCTACCAACGATATTTCAGACCCCAGATTCTTAACCATAAGTGTATAGGCAACAGTTGAACCGACAGCCCCGGCGCCGATAATAGTTATTTTTTGTTTTAAATTGTTTTTATCATTCATGTTGTCTATATAATACCATATTATTCAAACAAATTCTTTAAAAAAGAGAAGAAACTTTCCTCGTCAGTCTTTGGCTGTATTGCTGTAGAATTCTTGTCATCAGTAATCATAATCATATTCTCGCCCTCTTTGGCTACGCCATAATTTTCCCTAATGACTTCCTCTATCCCTTTTTCTGTTTTTAATTTATTAATTTCCGAGCTGAGTTCCGTTTTTGATTTCTCTAATTCTATAATCTTATCTTCCACTATTTTTCTATTTTTTATGGTTTCTTTCATTTTACTCATAAAACTGAAGGTGCTGAAAATAAAAACAAGTATCACGATACTCAAAAATATCAAAAAAGGTTTAGATTGCACTATATGTTTTAGCCTCTCCTTTTTTTGAAAATTTCTCATATATATGATAATATCATTATTATATGTTTTTCAATAAAAAACACCAAAAGAAAATACAGATGATTTGGGCAGTGATTTGCGTATTGATTATAATAAGTATGATTTTGCTTTATTCTCCTATTTTCCAATTGAAATAAATTAATTGTTTTCCGTGCGCATCATTTTTAGGAACACGTCTTGCGGGATGTTTACTCGCCCGCGTTCTTTCATTTTCTTTTTACCTTTCTTTTGTTTTTCGCGAAGTTTCATTTTGCGAGTGATATCTCCTCCATACATATGCTGAGTAACGTCTTTTTTCATACCGGAAAGAGTGCGAGAAGAAATAATCCGCCCTAAAGCTTTGCCTTGGATTTTCAAAGTAAACATTTGCCGAGGTAAGATACTTTCTAATTTAATAACTGCTTTTTCTGCTTCCTCCCCTGCTCTCTTTTTAGCGATAACTCTGGAAAAAGCCGGTATAACTTCATTGGCCACCAGAAGATCAAGCCGAGTGACATTTGCCTCGCGCATGTCATCCATTTCATAAGAGATAGACCCATAACCGGATGAAACACTTTTTAATTCATCAAAAAAATTGCGCATAAGCTCGCGCAACGGCATCTTGACGGAAATGGACGAGCGATTATTTCCAAAATTATCTGTTTCGCCTATCTCCGCTTCGTGATCAAAAAGAAGTTGCATAATATTACCGAGATATTTTACCGGGGTGATTATTTTTAATTTTACCCATGGTTCCATTACGGTTTCTATCTCTCCATCATCTGGAAAGTGATATGGAGAATAGACTTTTTCTTTTTTGCCTTTTTTTGTCGTGACTTCGTAAGTGATAGAAGGCGTAGTTATGACCAATTTTAAATTAAATTCTCGTTTCAATCTCTCCGTAATAATTTCCAAATGAAGCATTCCCAAGAAACCACACCTGAAACCGCGTCCGAGAGACCCGCTTGATTCTTCTTCATAAGAAAAAGAAGAGTCAGAAAGTTTTAATTTTCCCAAAGCCAGTTTGAGTTCTGAAAAATCGTCCGCATTTTCTGGAAAAACAGATGCCCAAACAACAGGCATAGGCTGCATATACCCCGGCAGCGCAGGCAACGGATTTTTTTCTTTGGTAATAGTATCTCCGACAGAAGCTATTCCGGGTCTTTTTATGCCCGTAACAATATAGCCTGTATCCCCCGCTGAAAGAAAATCGCGCAGAGTTTCTTCCGGCGAAAAAGTGCCAACTTCCAAAGAATTGAATTTTTCGCCCGAGACTGAAAAAATCAAACTTTCTCCTTTTCTGACTGTGCCGTCCAATAATCTGATAAAAATTATCACTCCTCTATGATTTGAATATTTAAAATCAAAAACAAGCGCGCGTAAAATGTTGTCCCTCGACGAGTTCGCCTCGCTTCCGCTAAGGTGAAGCGGGTAACTTTCCCTGGGAGATGGAATACGTTTTACAATTTCATTTAAAAGATTTTCCACTCCCTCGCCTGTGCGTCCGGAAACTAGAAGTATCTCATTAGGATTGCAACCTAGAAGGTCTATGACCTCTTTTTTTACCTCTTCTACCCGAGCCAATGGCGAATCAATTTTAGAGAGCACTGGGATGATTTTAAGGCCTCCCTCGCGCGCCATATTAAGCGTAGTAAGGGTTTGAGCCTGCACACCCTGTGTTGCATCAACCAGTAAAATAGAGCCTTCTACGGCCTTTAAAGCGCGAGAAACTTCGTAAGAAAAATCTATATGCCCAGGGGTATCTATAAGGTTTAAAACGAAGGATGGTCCTTCGTTTTTAGGTGTATATTCCATTCTGACAGGTTGCATTTTAATAGTAATCCCGCGTTCGCGTTCAAGTTCCATAGTATCAAGAACTTGGTCCCGCATTTTACGTTCAGGAATGGTATGCGTAATTTCCAACATCCTGTCCGCCAAAGTGCTTTTTCCATGATCTATGTGCGCTATAATACTAAAATTTCTGATATGCCTTAAATCCATATTTCAAATATAACAGAACTCTCTTCCCCACACCAGTGGGGGTTGTTAAAGTTCCTCCTGAGGAGCAACAAGAACTTTCGTGCGCCAAAATTTTGTCTTGAAAACTTTTATAATATCTCTTAATTCTTCACTCTTCAAAAGATACAAGACCAAAACACCGGCGCCAATACCTAAAATTCCGGAAATAAATCCCTGTAAGAAAATTCCCCAACCGGTGGTAGTGTCAAAAATCGGTGAAAAAATGTTCAAACCTATATAAGTTACAAGCCCGATAAAAAACGAAGCACCCAAACTTTGGAAAGAGGTTTTAGAGATAAAAGATTCGTGTTCCATAAAATCTCTTCTGACAAAATACCAATGCAAAATAAAATTCAAAATAGTACCGATAGAATATGCCAGCGGCAACATTAACATTTCCGTGCCAACAATATCTGAAACTTTCAGTAAAGATTCTATAAAATAACGGAAAAGAGCAAAAGTTTCAAAGAGATAGAGAAGTATATAAGCTAAAAATATAATTAAAATAGAACAAAATAAATTAACCATTAACGGACGCTTGGTATCCCCAGCCGCATAATAAACGCGGGATAAAAGAGCGGTCATCCCTTGCGCCACAGTTGAGACAGCAAAAATCGCTAGAGCTGCTGCCACCAGACGGGTATCGTCCCAAGAAAAAGATCCGGAACCAAGCAATACACGTACAATCTGAGCGCGAAGGACGATAAATAAAAATGTTACGGGAAGCGACCAAAATATTATTTGCCTGGCCGTGGATTTTAAATGTTTTTTAAATTCATCTTTTTTTTCACAAGCAAAAGATTTTACCAATGTTGGAAAAGCGGCTACGGCAAAAGATATTCCAATTATATTAAGTGGTACTGATTGAAGATTAAAGGAAAAATTAAAAATTGAAATTGAACCGCTCGGCAAATAAGAAGCAAAGGCAATGATTGAAATAAGAGCAATACTGTTAAAAGCAAGACCTAAAGTTCTGGGAAGTGAAATAAGTGCTACACGTTTGATTTCTTTAAAGTTTATAGAAAAAGAAAATTTTGGTACAAATCCGCACCCAAAGGAAGCAAACACTTGCACTAGACAATGCATAAACGCTCCCAAAACAACGCCTAAGACCAAACCGTTGATTCCAAAAATCGGATACAAAAAAACAACTCCTGCGATGATGCCAAGATTATAAAAAATAGGGCTTAAAGAATATACAAAAAACTTGTGAAAAAGTTGAGTAACCGTACCAAAAAGACCTGAAAGACCCATCAAAATCGGGGAAAGCAACATTATCCTTGAGAGTAAAACTACTTTTGCCTGCATTACTGGCGTAAACCCCGGCGCAATAAAAGATGTTAAAAAAGGCATAATAAAAAAAGCGATAATAGCCGCAAAAACCATAGTTGCAAAAAAAACAGTAAAAATATTATTAAAGAATTTGCGTGCGCTGTCTGTAATTTCTTCTCCATTCATTTTTTCCACAATGAATGGAATAATCACGGTTATAGAAGCAAGAGAGGCGACGGAAATAAAGATTAAATCCGGTACACGAAAAGCGGCATAATAAGCATCAAGTTGTGGCGATGGACCGATAAAGTGCGCAATATTTCTATCACGAAAAAGCGCTAAAATTTGAGAAAGAAGAGTAAAACAACCCATTAGGAGCGCCGCTTGGTTTATATTCCCATATTCCTTACTGAAAATTTTCAAGATCTTCTGCATTTGATTAGGTTCTAGATTCTAGGTTCTAGCAACTAGTCACTAACACCTAGAAACCAATTTGTTATTGTTCTTTTTTAGTATTATTTTTATCAGAAGTAATGGCAGAGGTAGCATTAGAACTTCCACTCTTTAAAGAATTAACATACTGCACTATGTCTTTATTGTCGGGGGCAAGAGATAAAGCCTCTTCTGCGTAAGCAAGAGCATTAGTATTGTTGCCATTGCTTTTCTCTATCTGAGAAATTGCAATTAAGGCATCTATATAATCGGGCTTCAAAGTAAGAGCCTCTTTCACAGAATTTTTTGCATCATTTACTTTTCCATTGGCAAAAAATACACGTGCCATGGCAAGTTTTATTCCAGGATTTAATGGATTAAGAGTTGAGGCTGTTTCATATGCCTCAATCGCTTTTTCAAAGGAATCTTCTATCCCCAATAAGGCAATTGTACTATACACAGTTCCTAAGGAGTCGTAATTTAAATAATTTGTATTATTGTATGCCACCGCCAGTTGTGCGCCATTTATCGCTTGGCTAAAACTTGCTTGCAAATTAGCTTTATCTGTTTCAGTCAAAGAAGACCCTTTAGTAGATATAGAATTAATCTTTGCAAGGTAAACTTGCGCATAAGTGCGTAAATATAAATCGTTTTGATATAGCGAAACGGCTTTATTGATGGAATCTTCAGCTATGGGAATAGTAGAAGCAGAAAGTGTTTTTCCAAAATATATGACAGAGGCTAATCGTTCTATATATTTTACTCCGGCAGCGATAGAAGCAATCATTATTACCACCAGGAAAAGTATGGAGAAAAAACTTTTTCTAGGGTCATCCAAAAACGAAAATGACATTTCTTTATTGAGATGACTGGAAGAAGATAAGCCTATAAACACTCCAGTGAAAGCAAAAGCCAATAAAAATATAACCCCACCCGTAGAATAGAAGAAAGATGCAGCAAACAAATAAAGGGACGCTACAAAGAATACCACCACTTCCCAATTTGTGTTGTTTTTAATACTAAAAAAAATAGATTTTATACCGGCAATTATAAATAAAACAAAAAACACAAGCCAAGCCAGGATACCTAAATATCCGGTAGTGGAAGCAAAGGTTGGCAATAATCCCGAACCAGAATCAAAAGAAGCATTCCAAAATTGAGTAGAATTAATGACTTGAGGTTTATACATTGCCCATACTTCTCCAAATTTATTCGGACCTGCACCTAGAATCGGATTTTTAATAAGAACATCTTTTGTCACTGACATTGTAGCTCCAAAAGAAGGCCTAATCTCAATATTTGACAAGCCTAAGCGATCCGGTAAAAATCCTCCGATAAATTGACTGGACATAAAAAACAAAAGTGAAAATAAAACTATAACGAAAGAAAACATCGGAAAACGTTTTTTCATTCCTTCTACTTCTATCTCTTCGGCAGGCAAGCTTTCTTGTCCGAGAGGCAGACGTTTTCCGCCAAAAGAAAAAGAGACTTTATAAACAAAAATAATTAAAGCAAAAATTCCAAGAAGTTCCCAAACTAACGGAAAATTCACCGCCACAGCCAGTATAATTGAAAATGTAATTAAAATTCCCAGTAGCCATTTGGCTGTTTTTGAGATAGAAAAAAATTCAATTATAAAAAGGGGCATAATGACAGAAAAACCGGCAAAGAGTCCGAATGAATTCCAAGACCCCAAAATATTATCGGTCTTTCCACTTAAAACTCCTAACGACAAAAATTCAGGTATAAAAAAACGAAAAGTCTGAAATATAAACAAAATAGCAGAAGATAAAATTAGGCCTAAAAAAACTGCCATAGCTTTTCTTTTATCTTTTAAAACAATAGAAGAAATCAACATCAAAAGAATAGCTCCTAGCATAAAATAAAAAGTGCCAATATCAAACATTGTGCCAAAAAGAGATACTTTCAAAGCCGAGGAAAATAAAGCAGAAGCAAGAAACACTAAGAGAATTCCGAAAACAGAAAACAAGAGCCAAGATTTTGGTAAATTAATCTTTCCATCTAAAAATCGAGCTGCTATCCAAGAAACTATTGAAATAACCAAACCTACCACTAAAAGCAAACCTTTTGAAGTTTCAGTCGGAATTTGAGTGAAAGGCAGAAAGAAAATCGGTAATAACACTATCACTGTAAAAAGCGACCAAAAAGAGATTCTATCTAAAATATTTGATAACATATTATTTTCGCTCAAGGCGAATCCGCCCATGGCGGAAAGAATATTAATAAAAACTTTCAACGACTTTATTGATACTCACATCATACTATAAATCGGCTGCATTTAACAAGCATATTAGGCTAACTTAGTATGTTAATAACCCTATTTTTTACATAAATGACTCTTTTTATATCTTTATTCAGATGTTTTAAAACATTTTCATCTGTAAGAGCTTTTTTCTTCACTTCATCTTCTATCTCATCCATTTGGATCAAAATTTCAGATCTGACTCTACCATTTACTTGCACGGCAATTTTTATTTCCTGGTCTTTTACTAAATCCTCATCCCATTTTGGCCAAGCTGAAAGATGAATACTTTTTTTCTCTCCTAAATCATACCAAATATTTTCAGTAATGTGTGGAGCAAATGGAGCTAAAATTTGCAAGAATTTTTTGTAATCTTCCGCGTCTATATTTTCCACTTTTTCCATTTCTGTCGCGAGTATCATCATGGCGGAAATCGCAGTATTAAAACGCATATTTTCTATATCTTCCGAAACTTTTTTAATTGTTTTGTGTAGTAGCTTTTTCAAAGATTGCGAAGCAGAACTTTTTTCGGCATACGCAATATTAGGTTCGTGAACCACATTCAGGTTCGAGTGCGAGCCGTGAAAAAGTTGCTGCTTCGCAATCTTTTCTGCTATTCTCCAAACTTTTTCTATAAATCTTCTAGAACCAATAATACTTTCCGTGCTCCAGGCAACTGCTTCCTCAAACGGTCCCATAAACATTTCATAGACACGCAAAGTGTCTGCGCCGTAAGTTTTAACAATATCGTCTGGATTTACGACATTACCTAAAGATTTTGACATTTTTACCCCTCCTTCGCCCAAAATCATCCCATGAGAAGTTCTTTTCTGATAAGGTTCTACTGTTGGCACAAGTTTTAAATCATATAAAAACTTATGCCAAAAACGTGAATACAATAAATGAAGAGTGGTGTGTTCCATTCCCCCGTTATACCAATCAATCGGCGTCCAATATTTTAATTTTTTCTTATCTGCAAAGATTTTATTATTTTTAGGGTCCGTATATCTTAAATAATACCAAGAGCTTCCAGCCCAGTTCGGCATCGTGTCTGTTTCCCTTTTTGCTTTGCCGCCGCATTTCGGACATTTTGTATTTACCCATTTTGAAATGGAGGCAAGCGGAGATTCGCCCGTATCTGTCGGTTTATAACTTTTTACTTCTGGTAATTTTATCGGCAAGTCCTTATCCGGCACCGGTACCAGTCCGCATTTTTCGCAATTAACCAACGGTATCGGTTCACCCCAGTATCTCTGTCTTGAAAAGACCCAATCTCTTAATTTGAATTTTGTGACAATTTTCCCACCGACAAATTCCGTGATTTTTTTTCGGGCTTCTTCAGAACCCATGTAATCAAATTGTTTAGAAGAATGTATTAAAATACCTTCCCCATCATAAAAATCTTTTGGTTCTCCTTCCAATAAATCTGCATCAGTAATAACCTGTCTTATCGGCAAATTGTATTTCTTAGCAAAAGCAAAATCTCTTTCATCATGAGCAGGAACTGCCATAATGGCGCCTGTGCCATAATCCGGCAATACATAGTCAGCAATAAAAACAGGCACTTCTTCATCATTTGCCGGATTTATTGCTTTAATGCCTTTTAACTCCACCCCCGTTTTTTCTTTTTCATCAGCCGTTCTTTCAATTTCAGATTTTTTCTTTGCCTTTTTTATATATTCTTCAACTTCTTTTTTATTTTTAACTTGCCCTAAAAATTTTGTCACCAACGGATGTTCAGGAGCAAGTACGACATAAGTCGCTCCAAAAAGCGTATCCGCGCGCGTGGTGAATACTTTTATTTTAAAAGATTGCGAAGCAGTGCTTTTTTCGGCATACGCAATATTAGGTTCGTTAACCATATTCAGGTTCGAGTGCGAGCCGTGAAAAAGCATCTGCTTCGCAATCTTTATCTTAAAAACAATCTCGCTTCCTTCCGACTTTCCTATCCAGTTTCTTTGCTGAATTTTTACCCGCTCCGGATAGTCAACCAAATCCAAATCTTTATCCAATCTATCCGCGTATTTTGTAATTGCCAGCATCCATTGTTCTTTTTCTCTCTTTTCCGTCTTACTTCCGCAACGTTCGCAAATTCCGCCTGACGCCTCCTCGTTCGCCAAGCCGATTTTACAGGAAGGGCACCAATTTATATAAGATTTCGCTTTATATGCCAAACCTTTTTTGAAAAATTGCAAAAATATCCATTGCGTCCATTTATAATATTTAGGGTCGGTAGTATTTATTTCCCGGGTCCAATCAAAAGAAATGCCAAGCATTTTTATTTGCCTACGGAAATTGTCCGTATTTTTTTTAGTTACAATTGCCGGATGAATACCTGTTTTAATAGCATAATTTTCTGTTGGTAAACCAAAGGCATCCCAACCGATAGGATAAAGTACATTTAAACCTTCCATTCTTTTTTTTCTAGAAATAACATCCATTCCGATATATGGCCTCGGATGTCCTACGTGCAGTCCATCGCCGGATGGATAAGGAAATTCAATTAGGGCGTAAAATTTACGCCCTAATCGCCCCGTAGCGAGTTTTGCTCCACTACCGGGGCTCGTGGTATTGTAAATTCCGCTCTTCTCCCATTCTTTTTGAACCCTTAATTCGATTTTTTTATGATCATATTCCTTCATAAAATCACTTAACAATATTTTTATCTTACTGCAGATTTTGAATACGGCGGATAAATATCTTTATCTATGGTGCGCTCAAAACAAGTTCGCCCGGATTGGTGGTCCCAAGATTCATTTATTCCTCCTCTGTATGGATAAGACACAGCAGATGTTTCTTTGGTGTCATAAGCAACCATCGGTATTATTCCTCCACCATTACTGCTACCGTACTCCCTCCAACCTTGCGGCATCGGCAAAGCGAAAGTGGCGCAAAGTTCAAATTTTAGTTCATCCTTTATGAAATATTCATATATATTCCCCTTTTCAAATTCCGGGTCAACAGGCAATGAATACCCTGTCAGAGGATTGGAGAGATCAGAAAGCTTAGCTGGTAATTTTTCTTTTTGCTGCCAATAATTTATTACCTGATATTGAATACTTTGGAGATCATCTATTCGTTTATCATCCAAGCGAAGCGATCTTTGTTTTGCTGGGCTACCCATAATTAAGAAACTGAAAGAGATTGCCGCGATAACTAAAATAAAACTAACGGAAGAAAAAATCAGACCGCTTCTTCTTATATTAAAACCAAATATTTTATTGTCTTTGAGATCCAGAATGTAATATTTACCAACAACCAAAGCGGTTACCAATACCACAACAACCTTTAGTATGAATCTGGTAGTAATTTCACCGGAGATAAAATATCTTATAAGCGCAACCAAATCCACCATGAGAACCATCGCGGATAAAAATAAAATAATATATATAACCCATTTTCTAATAATATGGTCCGTGGTTCCCATTTCTCCTTTGGTAAATTTTTTCCAAAAATAAGAAATTATAAGAAAAACGGGGAAAAATATAATGAGAGTAGCGAGCGCCATACGGATATTTTCATAATCATAAGTTAAATACCCATATTGGTAACTTGCGTTTAAAACATCCGGGAAACGTTTATTTAGCGTCTCAAAAACAAGGTTAAGAAAAGATGTTACCGAAGTTATTAATGTTATTAATAATCCCAAACACAAAAAGAAAAAACCTATATTTAGTCTTTGTTTATTTGTTTCCATATCTTTTTATTTTAGCACCAAATAGCCGTATTTGAAAGCGGAATAATGCGATTGTTTGATTTTTCAAGCAAGCATAATTCACCGGCTGAAACTTCCCCTTTCAAGCCAGTCATAATATTTTCCAGCGCATAACCTAAAGAGAATGAAGACAAATCTGTCGCATAAGAATTTAAAATAATAAAAAGCGGTTTGTCGCTTAAAATTTTTCGCACCCCTTCTAGAAGCTTCGGCAAATCTTTTTCTATGTCCCAAGTTTCCCCTTTTGGTCCGCGGCCGAATTTCGGCGGGTCCATTATCACAGCATCATACTTGTTTCCCCTTTTTTCTTCACGTTCAATAAATTTTAAAACATCTTCACAGATAATTCGCATTGGCATATCTCCCAATCCAGAAATTTTTTGATTTTCTTTTGCCCATTCGGTGGAAGATTTTGAAGCGTCTATGTGTGTGACTTCCGCGCCGGCACGAAGAGCAAAAAGACTGGCCACCCCGGTGTAACCGAATAAATTTAAGAATTTAATTCTAGGCGAGCTTGAGGAAGAATTTTTTAGAAACGTGTGGGTCCCCTGTCCTTTTGACTCCGAGGGCGCAGTTTCAGAAAAATTCTTCCTCAAGCTCGCCATTCCGATTTTTTCTTCTATAAAATCCCAATGAACTGCCTGTTCGGGGAAAAAACCTAAATGTCTGAAAGGTGTAGGTGAAGCCAAAAATTTGATACCTTTATACGACATTCCCCATTTATCTCCAATTTTTTTGTTCATTTTCCAGCCACTCTTAGCGCCAGTCTTAGAACTCCAAAACTTTCCGTCTGCTTTTCCCCACTCTTTGCTTCCCAGAGTTTTATTCCAAACAGCCTCCTCATAAGGACGTATAAAAGTATATGGACCAAACTTTTCTAATTTCTCTCCCTCTCCTGTATCCAGAAGCTTATAATCAACCCAATCTTTTGCACAAAAAATTTTAATTTCTTTTTTCATTATTTTATATTAAAAATTCTATTACGTCGCCATCTTTGACTATATAATCCTTGCCTTCGGTTCGCACCCAACCTTTTTCTCTGGCTTTTACGAAAGAACCAGCTTCTATAAGCTTCTCATAAGCTACTACTTCTGCTCGAATAAATTTATCTCGAAAATCGGTATGAATAGATTTACCGGCAATGGGCGCTGTGGCTCCACGAATCGTAGTCCAGGCACGAGATTCATCTTCTCCAGTGGTAAAAAACGTAATTAAATTTAATAAATCATAACCAGCCTGAATAAGTTTATCTAACCCTGTGCCGAAAATTGGGTCCACTTCTATATAGGGTCCGGGAAGTTTGGAAATGAAATCTTTTTTTATATTTTCCGCCGCTTCGGAAGTGTTTAAAACATAAAGCGTCGGTTTTTTAATCCCCGCTTGTTCCAATTCAAAGTTTATCACTTCTATATCAAAAAGCGGATCAATTTTGTCGTGCACATGAATCATCGTTTTATCTTCAAAAATTCGCACCACTTCAATAATTGCATCCACTTCGCGAATATGCGAGAGAAATTTATTGCCAAGCCCCGCGCCCTCTGATGCTCCCTTTACCAAGCCGGCAATATCCACAAATTCAACTACTGCCGGAATGGTTTTTTTTGATTTGGACATTTCTGAAAGTTTGATTAAACGTTCATCCGGCACCGGCACAATGCCCACTGACGGGTCAATGGTGCAAAAAGGATAATTCTCCGCCGGGACACTTTTTTTTGTCAGCGCGTTAAAAAGCGTGGATTTTCCGACGTTCGGTAAACCTACAATTCCTATACTTAATGACATAATATGGTTTATTTTATCACAAAAATCTATAAATCCTTATTATTCATCTATTATCTCAAAATCGCTTCCTGGTATACTTGAAACAGATTTTCTATTGCGATTGCGGATAAAATAGGTTGCGCTTGCACTAATTCCAAGAAAAGCAAATAAGCCGAAAATTCCGTATATAAAATTATCTTTCGCATTGGAAATATTCTCTTCACTCTTTACAGCTACTGCTCCTAAATTTTCAGAAGAAACTTGCGGAGTTTCTTTGGGTGTTTCTATTGTTGGTTTAGCCACTGCAATGTTTTTATTGGTATTTGACTCCGATATTTTTGATGTAGGGGGTAAATAATTAAAGATAATTTCCCCTTGCGGATTTAGTAATTTTAAAGCGTTTTTATCAAAAACAGAAAAACCGGTAATTTTAGACGATAAAATGATTTTCTTTTTTGGCCCTAAAATTGTGTTATTAGGTAAAGTAAAAATTTTTCCATTTCCCGCAAGAATCCATTTTGAAAGATCGGCATCATATGAAGTATTATTTAAAATTTCCACAAAGAAATCTTTTTCATCCCCGACGCTGGATATTGAAATATCCGCCTTTATCACTTTAATAATTATCTTGTCGGACGCGTCAGGATTTAGAGAATTATTATTTTGAAAATATTCCAAGGCGACAGTATATTCTCCTTCATAGAGAAAGATATGCGTGAGTTTTGTCGGATTATTGACTCCTGTTTCTTTTGAATCACCATCTCCAAAATTCCAGAAATATTTGCCATAAGAAAGCGGTTCGTTAGAATATCCGGTAGCAGTGGCACTAAACTCTATCGGTATTCCCATAAAAGAAAACGTTTTGGTGGAAATTTTTGTTTTAATTTTTGAAGTTTCAGTAGTCTTTGTTTTTGCAGTTATTGTTGAATCTGAGGAATCGGCATTTCCGGCCACATAATTATCGCTTGATGTTGCGCTGTCATCAGTTGTATTATTATCGGTACTATTTGTTTGCGAAATTTGATTTTCCGCTTTTGGCGTAGGAGAAGAAACAGTCCAACTGCTTCCTATCTTTTGAATACTTTCCCCAACAATTGGATTAGGCGCGCAAGTTCCATCACAATCACTGGCACTTCCCCAACCAATTTTATCAACTATTTCTTGATCTGAATTCTTTAATTGAATTGTATTTGATTCGGTAAGGGTTAAATTATCCAAAATAATATCGGCATTATCCATTGCACTTTTTGAAATTAAAAAATAGCTATTAGCATTTATTGTCTTACTTTCAAAATGAGTTTTTGAAACGAGAGAACCAAAACTACTACCTGTCTGAGTTTTTCTTTGAATATACCAATTAGTTAAATCAACTACTGAATCACCTGAATTATAAAGTTCAATAAATCTTTCTTCTGTGGGATTTAATTGAACCTCATTAATTATCACACTTGCTTGGGCAATAGTGCACCCAAAAAACAAAAAAATTCCTGTCAAAATAGGGATTATCTTCCTAGGCATAGTTTATTTAAATTATTTTTATAATATGATATGATTATAGCATGAAAAAAATAGATTTTCTTGCTATTGGGGATATTGTGGTAGACGCATTTATAAAAATAAAAGACGCGCATGTAAATTGCAAATTGGACACAAATGCCTGCGAACTCTGTTTTCGTTTTAGAGATAAAGTGCCTTATGAATCGGTAAATGTAATTCCGGCTGTCGGCAATAGCGCAAATGCCGCAGTTTGCGCTGCTAGGCTCGGGCTGAATACGGCTTTTATGACAAATATGGGCGATGATCAGAATGGAAAAGACTGCTTGGCAGTATTGGAAAAAGAAAAAATTGACACAACGTTTGTAAAAATAGAAAAAAATAAAAGTACGAATTACCACTATGTCCTTTGGTATGATATTGACCGCACTATTTTGGTAAAACATCAAGAATATGAACGCGAATGGCCAGACACTAAAGAAGCCAACACTCCAGCTTGGATTTATTTAACTTCTTTAGGAGAAGATTCCCTGCCTTTTCATAATGAGATATCAAATTATTTAAAAAAACATCTGGAAGTAAAATTAGCTTTTCAACCGGGCACTTATCAAATGAAATTTGGCACCGAAAATTTAAAAGATATTTATGCGTGTACGGAAATCTTCTTTTGCAATCTTGAGGAGGCTGAAAGAATCTTGAAAATTGAAAATAAAGATGTTTTAACACTATCAAAAGGCATTGCGGCTTTGGGCCCCAAAATGGTTGTAATAAGTGACGGACCGAAAGGCGCTTATTTTTATAAAGATGGAGAATTATGGCATAATCCCATTTATCCGGATATTGCTCCACCCACAGACCGCACCGGAGCCGGAGATGCTTTTTCTTCCACTTTTACCGCAGCTTTGGCTTTAGGAAAATCACCCCTTGAGGCATTTTCTTGGGGACCGATAAATTCAATGTCCGTAATCCAATATGTCGGAGCGCGAGAAGGATTGCTAAATCGTGAAAAATTGGAAGAGTATTTAAGGACCGCCCCGGAAAGTTATAAGGTTAAAAAAATAAGCTAATTTTATGCAAGAAGCATTACCCAAAACAGAAGAAGAAAAAATTATAGGCGAATTATTAAAGAAAAGTTCTGAACTTTATCTTGAGACAAAAGAGCTTGAAAAAAAATTAAATAAAACAAACAGCGAAGAAACTAAAACGCTTATTAAAGAAGAAATTTTCAAATTAACAAAAGAAAAAAATAAAATAAATATTCAAATCGGAAAAATACAATCTGACTTAAGAAATAAAAATTAACCGGTAATTTTTCTTTTTAATATTTTCTCCACTGCCAGTATAATATCGGATACTTCCATTTTATAATGTTTTATCAATTCATTTGACGTACCTGATTGACCAAAATTATTATGAACACCGATAAATTCCATAGATACGGGATAATTTTGCGCTAAAACTTCGGCAACCGCAGAGCCCATTCCTCCGGCTATTTGATGGTCTTCTACAGTTATAATTGCCTTAGTTTCTTTCGCCAGACTTATTATTGCTTCTTTATCTATCGGATTTATGGAAGATAAATTCATCACTTTAGCTTTTATTCCCTTGGCTTCTAATTCTTTGGCTGCAAGCATTGCACGATAAATAAGATTGCCTGTGACTATAATTCCTACTTGCGCCAGTCCCGTATCTGGTAGCCAATAAATCTGCGCCTTGCCTATTTCAAAAGGAGTTTCTTCCGTAGTGATAATCGGCGTTTTTTCGCGAGCTAAACGCAAATATGCCGGCTTGCCTGTTTTAACCAAAGCAAGAGTCGCCTTTTTTGCCTCCCCCGCGTCACAAGGGGAAATAACATCCATATTAGGAAGCACTCTCATTAAAGCAATATCTTCAAGCGCTTGATGACTTCCACCATCTTCTCCTACTGAAATACCTGTGTGCGAACCCACTATTTTGACGGGCCTATTGTTGTAAGCTATGGTCGTTCTTATTTGTTCCCAATTTCTGCCCGGAGAAAAAATGGCAAAAGAAGCGCAGAAAGGAATTTTACCCATCGCTGCCATTCCTGAAGCGACGGTAACCAAATTTTGTTCAGCTACTCCCATTTCTATAAATCTTTTCGGAAATTTTTCGGCAAATAAATTCATTTGTGTTGATTCTGTCAAATCCGCGCAAAGTCCAATAACATTTTTTTCATTCTCGCCTGCCAGCACCAATCCTTGCCCAAAACCCTTTCGGATCGGTTCCTGTTCACAATCTGAATTAAATATTTTTGGATTTAATTTTAATTTTGGATTTAACATAAAATTTAAACCAGTCTATGATTTTGTAATTCTTTTAAAGCCATCTCGCCTTCTTCTTTATTTGGTGTTTTACCATGCCATTTGTAATCTCTTTCAAATTCTTTTACTCCTTTACCGGGAATTGTATGCGCAATAATAACCACTGGTTTTTCAGACACTTTTTGCGCTTCTTCTATCGCTTTATCCAGGGCTCGAAAATCATGCCCTCCCACTTCTATCACCTGCCAATTAAAAACTCGCCATTTATCTGCTAAAGGTTCAAGCGGCATAATGTGTTCAGTATTCCCATCTATTTGAATATTATTTCTGTCCACGATGGCAATTAAATTTTGTAATTTATTTTTCCCGGCAAGCATTATCGCTTCCCAAGTATTTCCTTCGTCTAATTCTCCATCGGACATAAAACAATAGATAAATCTATCTTCGTTTTTTTCATCCATTTTGTCTGCTAACGCCATTCCTATTGCTTGGGAAAGTCCGGAACCCAACGGCCCGGAAGAAGTTTCAATGAACGGTAAATATTCTCTATGGGGGTGTCCTTGTAATCTTGACCCAAACTTGCGCAAGGTTTTTAATTCTTCAATTGGAAAATATCCGCTGTGCGCCATAGCCGCATATAACACCGGACAAATATGCCCATTGGAAAGGACCAATCTGTCCCTTTCTGCCCAAAGTGGATCTTTTGGATTATGTTTTAAAATGTGAAAATAAAAAAGCGTAAAAATATCAGCCATACCAAGCGGTCCTGCTGTATGTCCGCTTTTTGCTTCCACCAGCATTTCAATAATACTCTGACGAATATCATTTGCTTTCTGTTCTAACTCTAAAATTTTTTGTTCACTTAATAAAGACATCCTTTTTTTTCTTTGATTCTTGCCCCGTAGGAAGCTTGGCTTTCCTTCGGGGTTAGAATCAGTCAACATATTATAGATTCCTAAATTCTTCTATTGTTCCAATTATATCATCAGTATTAAAAATCGCTGAACCAATAATGAGTTTTGTCGCACCTGTTTTAATCAAAAGAGGGGCGGTTTCAAAATTTACTCCTCCGTCAATTGATATTGTAAGGTCTCCAAATTTTTCTTTCAGTGTTTTTACATTTTCCAAAACTTTTTTATCAAATTCTTGCCCTTGAAAGCCAACCTTATCTATGCCCATTAATTGCACAAAATCAACATCATTAATCAAGGGGGAAATTTGCTCCAGGGATGTTTTTATATTTAAAGATATGCCTATTTCTATCATCTCTCTGATATATACATCTATCCCTTCCAAGAAATTTTTGAATTCTTTTAAATCACCCACAGCTTCAATGTGAAAAATAATCTTCTTGGCTCCCAGCTTGGTGTAAATATCAAAATTTTCTATTGCATCCGCGACCATCAGGTCCAGTTCAAAATCAACATCTTCCCAAAAAGGCATCCCCTCTTCTTCGTTTAAAATCTTTCTAAAATGTTCTTCCAAAAAAGGTTTACCCTGATTAAAATCAAATGGCCAAGTTTTAGAAGGCACAAAAATCCCGTCGCAAATATCTATCTGCACAATAGGAGCTATTCCGCGAACAAGCGCGATTTTATTTTTTAAATCCTCGTAGTTTTTCGGCAATATTGCTGGAATTATTTCAGCCATCCCATTAAAAAATTAAACTAATAAAAAACTTCTCCAGAATATCTAACCCCGCTGATTTTTTAACGGGACAAGTATTTTTAGTCTATTTTGATTGCATCTATTTTCCCTAAACGGCGAATATGCCTTTCTGCTCCGCTAAAAAGAGTATTAAGCCAAAGGTTGACGGCTTCCATCATTTTTTCTTCTGTTAAATATCTGGCGCCAAGAGAAAGAATATTTGTATTGTTATGTTGCCTTGACCTGACTATAACATCTGCTTCGTCATCTACCACACTTTGTGATTGTCCATAATAAGCAACTGCTCTGACGTGAGGAAATTTATTTGCCGCTATTGCTTCTCCTTCCCCTGTCGCCCCTAAAATAATCCCTTTAACATTATTTGGGTCTTTTGAAACTTCACGAGCAACGGGAACAACAAAGTCCGGATAGTCATCTCCTTCGTCATATTTAAAAGCACCTTTGTCTACGACTTCATATCCTTGAGCTTTTAAAGAAGACACAAGTTTTTCTTTTAATACATAACCGGCATGGTCCGTACCAATAAAAATTTTCATAATATTAAATAGTTCCTCCTGTTTTTATAACATGCTCGACCAATGTATAGGCATACCCCATTTCATTATCATACCAACCCAATACTTTTACCAAATTGCCATCAACTACGCGGGTCATTTCCAAGTCGGCAATGGATGCATGCGATTCCCCTAAAATATCAGAAGAAACCAATGGTTCCTTGGTAACAGCAAATACTTTTTCCCAACGCTTGTCTTTTGACGCTTTTTCTAAAATCGCATTAACTTCTTCTTTGGTGGTATTTTTCTTTGAAATAAAAGTGACATCTACAATTGACCCAGCTACTACCGGCACGCGAACAGAAATACCATCAAATAATCCTTTTAATTCCGGAAAAGCCTCCGTCACAGCGATAGCTGCACCGGTTGAACTTGGAACTATGTTTTGCGCAGCCGCGCGTCCCTCGCGCAAATCCTTTTTACTTGGCCCGTCCACAAGCGCTTGAGAAGCTGTATATCCATGAACTGTATTTAAAATCGCTTTTTCTATCCCCAAAGCTTCATGTAAAATTGCAATTAGAGGGCTTGCGGCATTGGTGGTACAAGATGCATTAGAAGTAATATCGCAAGTACCGAATTTATTTTCATTAATTCCCAACAATATTGTTTCTCCTTTTACACTTCCCTCATTTCCCCCGCCTAGACTCGCGCTAGTCGAGGCTGGTTTAGAAGGCGCAGAGATCACAACTTTTTTTGCACCTTGTTCAATATGAAATTTTGCCTTGTCATAAGAAGTAAACAGTCCGGTTGATTCAACCACCACATCAATATTCAAATCTTTCCAAGGAAGTTTCGTGGTGTCTTTTTCAGAAATGAATTTAATCTTTTTTCCGTCAATTATCAAATCAGCGCCGGAAACTTCTACGGAATGATTCCAATTTCGGTAAACAGTATCATGACGCAATAAGTAAGCTAAACTTTCTATGGAACCTAAATCATTTACTGCCACTATCTCAAGCTCGGGTTTTTCCCAGGCTACTTTTAAAAATGCCCTGCCTATCCTGCCAAAACCATTAATAGATATTTTGATCTTTTTCATAATAATATTATAGCACATAATATATGTCCAAAAAGGCAAAGAATCAAATTTTTGCCGGTACGGATTTTTTGAAGCTTAAAAAATCCTGAAATTGGCTCGCCGTCGCTCGCCAAACCCCTTAAAAATTTATTCTTTGCCTTTTTATGTTAATATAGTAAAAATGGAAAAAACAGAAACAAGCTTTATACATCTGCATACACACAGCCATTATTCCCTATTGGACGGGCTTTCCAAGCTTAAGGACTTGGTTGAATTAGCTAAAAAAAATAAAATGCCTGCCTTGGCCATTACTGACCATGGCAATATGTACGGAGCTATTGAATTTTATAAACTAGCCAAAAAAGAGGGTATAAAACCCATCATTGGAGTGGAGGCGTATATTGCGGAGAGGTCCCGTCTGGATAAGGAATATGGCATAGATAATAAACGCTACCACCTTACCCTCTTGGCAAAAAATTTAGAAGGATATAAAAATTTAATAAGACTTGTAACGATCTCCAATATGGATGGATATTATTACAAACCTAGAATGGATAGAGAAATACTGCGAAAGTATTCCGGAGGGATTGTTGCCCTTTCCGGCTGTTTGGGCGGAGAACTCCCGCGTGCCATCGCAAATAAAGATAATGAAAAAGCCGAAAAAATAATAAAAGAATATTTGGATATTTTCGGCAAAGAAAATTATTTCATAGAAATTCAATGTCATCCGCATGTGGAAAATGACAAATATGTGCGCGAATCATTGATTAAACTTGCAAAAAAAAATAATATTCAAATTGTGGCAACCCAAGATTCTCATTATCCATGCAGTGAAGACCGCGAAGCGCACCACACTTTACTCCAAATAAATACAGCCAGTGATGTTAAAGAAGGGTCAAAATTTGAGTTTTCAGATGATGATTTTTCTTTTCTGAGCACTGAAAAAGCAATGGAAATTTTTGAAGATATCCCGGAAGCTGTCACCAATACGGGGAAAATTGCGGAAATGTGCAATCTTAAACTGGAATTGGGAAGCTGGGTTTTCCCGGATTTTAAAATTGAAGAAGGAAAAACTTATGATGAAAAATTGCGCGAACTCACTTATGCTGGTTTCAAAAATCTGGGATTGGAAAAGACGCCAGAAATTATAAAAAGAGTGGAATATGAGCTAGAAATTATTTTTAAAAAGGGTTATTCTCCGTATTTTTTGGTAGTCGGCGATTTACTCCATTATGCTAGGGAAAATGGAATATTAACCACCATTAGAGGCTCGGTCGCAGGTTCAATGGCAACTTACCTTCTCGGTATTACCAATGTAAATCCTATAGAATACAAACTTCCCTTTGAAAGATTCTTGAATCCATTCCGCCCGTCGCCTCCGGATATTGATATGGATTACGCCGACAATAGACGGGATGAAATGATAGAGTATGCCAAGAAAAAATATGGAGAAGATAAAGTAGCGCAGATTGGAACTTTCGGCACTATGATGGCGCGGGGTGCAGTGCGCGATGTTGCTCGCGCCTTGGGTTATCCTTACAATATAGGCGATAGAATTTCTAAAATGATTCCAATGGGTTCGCAAGGAATGCCTATGACCATAGACCATGCCATGGAAATCGTTCCCGAATTAAAAGATGCATACAAAACCGAGAAAGATACAAAAATAATAATAGATTTGGCAAAAAAATTGGAGGGATGCGTTAGGCATATTTCGGTGCATGCTGCCGGAGTGGTGATTGCCCCGAAACCTCTTTATGAATATGTGCCTACCCAATTTGACCCCAAGGGCGGAAAAATAATTACTCAATATGATATGTACAGCGTTGAGGACGCGGGACTATTAAAATTTGATTTTCTGGGCATTAGAAATTTAGCCATATTGGGAGATGCCATAAGTTTGGTAAAAAGATTCTATGATATAAATATAGATATAGAGCGTATCCCGCTTGATGATAAAAAGACTTTTGCCCTGTTGGCCTCCGGTCAAACGGAAGGGCTTTTTCAATTAAACGGAGCCGGAATGACAAGATATTTAAAGGAACTCAGGCCCACTTCTATTCATGATATCAACGCCATGGTGGCGCTTTATCGTCCCGGACCGATGGAATCAATTCCGGAATATATTAAGCGCAAGCATGACAGAAAACTTGTAAAATATTTGGACCCGCGAATGAAAAAATTCTTGGGTGAATCATATGGATTAATTGTCTATCAAGATGACCTGCTTTTTTGCGCCATAGAACTGGCCGGTTACAACTGGGAAGAAGCAGATAAATTCCGCAAGGCCGTCGGAAAGAAAATTCCAAAAGAAATGGCAGCGCAGAGAGAAAAATTTACCAAAGGTATCATTTCAAACGGGCAAACTCCGGAATTTGCCGAAAAGCTCTGGAAAATTTTTGAACCGTTTCAAGCTTACGGTTTCAACAAAGCGCATGCGGCCAGTTATGGCAGAGTTGCCTATCAAACAGCTTATATGAAAGCGAATTATCCCGTTGAATATATGACCGCCATTCTTACTGCTGAGTCCGGGGATGTGGAAAAAATATCCGAGATAATTAATGAATGTAAAAATATGAATATTCCGGTTCTGCCCCCAAATATCAATGAAAGCTATGGCGGTTTTACGGTGATAAGAAATAATACAAAATCGGAAAAAATACGATTCGGCCTTTACACCATTAAAAATCTGGGTACCGATATTGCCGATTCTATCATAGCCGAGAGAAAGACAAACGGAAAATTCAAATCAATCACTGATTTTCTGAACAGAATCAAACATAAAAATTTAAATAAAAAATCCATGGAAGCGCTGATTAAATCAGGCAGTATGGATGAATGGGGTGACCGAGGAGTTTTTCTCTTTAATCTTGAAGATATGCTTTTGTATCATAAAGAATCTTCCAATAGAAATGAAAATCAGACTTCTCTTTTTGGTGAATTGCCTCAATCTCAAATTTCATCTTTCAAATTAAAAGACGCCCCTTCGGCAACTCAAGCTGAAAAATTGCTTTGGGAAAAAGAGTTATTAGGGCTTTATATTTCAGGACATCCGTTGGATCGCATCCGCGAAAAATTGGAAAGCCGTGACATAAATATCAAAAAAATAAAAGAAAAAATCGGTAATGGTATGCAAATAACCATCGCCGGAATAATAGAAACTTCAAGACCAGTTATTACCAAAAACAATGACCGAATGGCATTTTTAAAAATCTCGGATTTGACTGGTTCTATAGAAGCTGTGGCTTTTCCAAATATTTTTAAAGAATCCATTGACATTCTAGTTCCCGAAAAATGCATTGCTTTTTCCGGCAAAGTCTCTCTCCGCAACGGTGAAAAAAGCATTATTATAGAAGCAGTGAAAGAGATATAGAAACGAAAAAATCCACTTGCGCAGATTTTTTCGTTTGCAATAAGTGGATTTAATATCCTCTAATATATTTTTTAAACATGAGTTTCATCTCAATCATGCTTAAATTGTTAAACTCAGCCGGTACTAATTTTATTAGATACTGTTGCATTTTAATCCTTTGTTTCAGATTTAAACGAAGAATTAAAGAAGCTAAAAAAGACCCACCGAGAAAAAACAACATCATACTTACAAACATAATTACAAATTTTGTTGTTGTCTCGCTTTCTAAAGTTAATTTAAAACAAAAAGCAACAATCAAAAAAAGAAAAAGTGAAAAGAAAATTTGTAAATCCATAAAAAACGGATTCCAAAATTTTTTTTCAAATAATTTATCTTTGCCCCAAAAAAGGCAGACAAGAGACCCCAAAGAAAATAAAAAGGATGCTCCATATAAAAGACCGAAGAAAAAATTAAGCATGACGACTCTCCTCTAGTTAGTGAAAATATGTTTATTTCAATATACTAAATCATGTTTAGTATAACATATATAAAATAAAATATCAAGCAGAATTAGTGGTCTTCTTATTTCCTGTAACGTATAACCCTACCCCATAGGTCTTGCCTATGGGGTACACCTCTGCTATATTTATATTATGTCTATAAGAAAAGTAGATTTTTCAGTAAATGAGTATTATCATCTCTACAACCGTGGGAATAGTAAACAAATAATTTTCAAAGACGAACAAGATTATAATCACTTTATGAAGTTACTTTTTTTGTGCAATTCTCAGAAAAGTATTGTGTATAGAGATATTTCAAAAAATACTTTTGATTTTGATCGAGAAGAAACTTTAGTTCATATAGGCGCGTATTGTCTTATGCCAAATCATTTTCACCTACTAGTTAAAGAAGAGGTGGAAAATGGGATAAGCAGATTTATGCAAAAACTCACAACCGCTTACGTAATGTATTACAATAAAAAATATAAAAGAACTGGTGCACTATTTGAAGGAAAATTTAAATCTCAACATATTAGTATTGACAGATATATGAAATATTTATTTTCATATATACATTTAAATCCTATAAAACTAATTGAATCTGGTTGGAAAGAAAAAGGAATAAAAAACACAGAAAATGCTCTCAGGTATTTAAAAGCCTATCAATACTCAAGTTATCTAGATTACTTAAAAGAAGATCGTATTAAAAGAAAAATTCTTAATAAAAAAGAATTTCCTAAATATTTTTCATCTAAAAATTCTTTTGAAAGAGAGATCTTAGATTGGCTAAAATATAAAAAACAATAAGCCTTACCCCATAGGCAAGACCTATGGGGCTACATAGAGGCAGTGAAAGAGATATAAAGAAACTAACTAACTTTCTAATTTTATTCGCGTAGCCAATTCATTATCTATTCCATTGATTTGTTTTTTTAAGACTAAAATTTTATTTTCAATTTCTTTTTTAGTTTCTTGATAATTCATTTGCTGTCCCCTAATTACTGTATCTGATTGTTTACTCATAAGACTTTCAAGTTGCATTTGCAGAGCATTAAGTTCTTCTGAGAGTTTATCTTTTTTTTTACTTAATTCCTCAAACTCATCAATATTTCTATCTTCAATTCCTAATACTAGTCCTTCACTCATATATTTTTAAAAATTAATTATAAAGACTCATCGCTTTTTCTTTACCTTCGGTAAAAATAACTTCCAAAGCCTCGACGACTTTTTTGGAAAGTTTTTTCAATGTTTCCAGTTCATTTTTTTTATATTCGCCAAGTAAGAATTTCAACACTGCTTTTTCCCCTTTCGGTTTTCGTATTTTCCCGGACGGAGTAGCCGGTGAGGTGCCAATCCTGATGCGCAAGAATTCTTCTGATTTCAGAGCTTTGATAATAGAACCCAAACCATTGTGTCCCCCGGAAGATCTATTAAAAGAAATTTTCATTTTTCCTATTGGTAGATCAATATCATCGTAAATCACAACAAGATCTTTTAAATCTTTCTTGGATTTTATCAAGGGGGCAATTACCTTGCCTGAATTATTCATAAATTTATCCGGAAACACAAACTTAACCTTATCTTTAAGTTTTAATTTTTTCTCAACCATCCCAAGCATAATAAAACCGGTATTATGCCTGGTATTTTCATATTCTTTGCCTGGATTTCCCAAACCAACGACTAATTTCATATATTGTAAATAATAGCACTAATAGTCCTCTCCTGCCAAGAGGAGAATTTGGGAAAGGTTTAATTTACTAAAAAACAATTATCTCCTTCGTGTCAAGACTTTTCTGTGTTAAAATACATACATGAATGAAGAAAAAACAAAGCCTGCCTCGCCAAGTCAAGGCGGAGATAAATTCACTAAACAGTCGTTTTGGGAGCTTGTGCGTTTTGTGTTAATAGCCATAGCTATAGTCATTCCTATCCGTATGTTCATAGCTCAGCCTTTTATAGTCTCAGGTTCTTCTATGGACCCCACGTTTGAGGACGGACAATATTTAATAATAGATGAAATATCTTACAGATTAAACAATCCGCAAAGAAATGACGTTGTAGTTTTTAGATATCCGAACGACCCGACAAAATTCTTTATCAAAAGAATAATTGGACTGCCGAATGAAACAGTAGATATAAAAGGCACAGTAATTACCATAACCAATAAGGAAAATCCGGAGGGATTTATTCTTGACCAATCTTATATAAAAAATGCCGTGGAAAGTAATACGCATCTTGAACTGAAAAATGACGAGTATTTCGTGATGGGAGATAATAGGTCTGCCAGTTCCGATTCAAGATATTGGGGCGCAGTACCCAAAAATCTCCTGATAGGAAAAGTATTTTTACGCTTATTGCCAATAAGTGAGATAGGTATATTGCCGGGCGATTATAAAAAAACTGAGTAAAGATATGAAAACAAAAAATACTAAAACTAAGACAAAAAATCTGTCATCGCCGAAAGGAATGCGGGATATTATTAATGAAGAATATTACAACTTTCAAGGTTTTTTTGAAAAGGCGCAAGAGGTAGCCGTGTATTATGGTTTTAAGCCTATTGAGACTCCAATGTTAGAGCATACAGAAGTCTTTACTTCAGGTATCGGCGAAGGGACAGATATAGTGGATAAAGAAATGTATACGCTTAAAACTAAAGGCGGAGACCATTTGGCGCTAAGGCCGGAACATACAGCGTCATTAATACGTTCTTATATTGAACATGGGATGCAAAATATGCCTCAACCTGTAATGTTTTATCAATATGGCCCTGCTTTTCGGCACGACAATCCCCAGCGCGGACGCTACAGACAATTTTGGCAATTTGACTTGGATTCTTTGGGAAGCGATAAAAGTATCGTGGATGCGCTTGTAATAAAGGTGGGTATGAGTATTTTAGAAGAAGCCGGAGCTACTAATCTATCTGTGGATATTAATTCCATTGGCGACAAAGAATGCAGACATGCGTATATTAAAGAACTTACCAGTTATTATAGAAAACATATAAATAATTTGGCCCATATTGACCGTGAACGCTTAAAAACGAATCCCCTTCGCATCTTGGATTCAAAAGAAGAAAAAACAATGGAAGTAAATGTAAATGCGCCGGATTCCATAAGTTTTCTCTGTCCTTCTTGCAAAAAGCATTTTAAGGAAGTATTGGAATACTTGGAAGAAATGAATATTCCCTACAATTTGAATAAAAATTTGGTGAGAGGACTTTCCTATTATACTCGCACTGTTTTTGAGGTAATTGAAGAAAAGGGCGGAGAAGATGGAACGACATTAACCTTAGCTGGTGGCGGACGTTATGATTATCTCGCTCATCAACTCGGCAGTAAAAAAGATGTGCCGGCAGTGGGTTTTTCAATCGGAGTAGATAGAATTATTTCAGCTCCTTGGTATAAAAAACTCTGCCCTCGCATAATAAAAAAGCCAAAAATCTATTTTATTCAGTTGGGTTCTGAAGCAAAACTTAAAAGTTTGAATATAATAGAAATATTGCGCAAGGCGCATGTTCCTATTGCTCAGTCTATTTCAAAGGATAGTCTTGGCTCTCAATTAGCAATCGCTGAAAAATTAAATATCCCTTACGCGCTTATCTTTGGAGCAAAAGAAGCTATTGATAATTCGGTAATCGTGCGTGATATGTCTAATAGGTCTCAAGAAACCGTAAAATTAAATAAACTTTTGGAATATTTAAAAGAGATCAAATAAAAATGAATCCCGTTAGAGGCCGCGGTCGCATACGGGAACAAAGAGATAAAAATATATTATAAGATTAATTTATAGACAGGAAAGGTTTTAAGGCGAACGCGACCTGCCTCTAACGGGATGAAAGAAATAGTTCAAAAAAATGATAAAGTTTTGCGCAGGAATGTAAAAGAAGTGCCGATAGATGAAATCAAAACTCCTAAAATAAAAAAAATATTAAAAGAGATGTCGGATGCGTTAAAAGACCAAAGCGATGGTGTAGCCATTGCAGCGCCGCAAATAGGATATTCCTTGGCGATTTTTGTTGTCTCGGGGAAAATTTTTTATAAAGATTTTATTAGAGGAGGAATAGAGTTTGAAAAAATACCCAAAAGAGAAATTCCCAAGGATTTGATTTTTATTAATCCGAAAATTTCAAAATTGTCCCGTGAAAAAGATTGGCTATTGGAAGGCTGTCTTTCCGTGAGATGGTTATACGGAAAAACCCATAGATCAAAAAAGGCAATGATTACGGCTTATGACGAAAATGGCAAAAAATTTCAAAGAGGCGCCTCCGGTCTTTTAGCTCAAATTTTCCAACATGAAACAGACCATCTAAAAGGTGTGCTTTTTATAGACCACGCCAAGGAAATAAGGGAAGAATTACCTAAATAAAATGAATAATAAAATAAATTTTGTATTTTGGGGAACACCGGATGTAGCATCAGAAACTCTGGAAATTCTTAAAGAAAATGGCTTTATGCCATCGCTTATTATTACTTCGCCTGATAAACCACAAGGGCGTAAAATGGTTATAACTCCCCCGCCGGTAAAAGTTTGGGCAATTGAAAATAAGATTTCATATTTACAACCGGAGATCCTATCCGGCAAGGATTCTACTTTTATCGGGTCGCTGTCTGTGCCTACTGGCACAGCGCTGCCTCTCGGCTCGTCAGCCTGCGAGACACCCGCTAAAAGTAAATCCTTGCCGGATTTGTTTTTGGTTGTCGCCTATGGGAAAATAATTCCGGAAGATATTTTGAATATACCCAAACTAGGTTCTATAAATATTCATTATTCATTACTGCCAAAGTATCGCGGAGCTTCACCTGTGGAATCGGCTATTTTAAACGGAGATACAGAAACAGGCATTTCTATTCAAAAAATGGAATATAAAATGGACACCGGTCCGATTATTGCCCAAGAAAAAGTAGAAATAGGGCCGGACGAAAAAGCGCCTGAACTGCGCAAACGCCTAATAAAAATCGGGGGAGAACTTTTAGTAAAAACTTTGCCGGATTTTATAGATGGAAAAACTAAATTGATTCCGCAAAGCGAGAACGAAGCCACTTATTGCAAGAAAATAAAAAAGGAAGATGGGCTTGTTGACTTGGAGGCCTTGCCTCCAAGTGAGCTATATAACAAATTTCGCGCTTATGCCACTTGGCCCAGAACTTTTTTCTTTAAACCTGCCCGCAATGCTTCGCATAGCGATGCAGGCGGGAATGGAAAAAGAATAATAATTACCGATGCTAAATTAGAAAATGGAGAATTTAAAATTCTAAAAATCATTCCTGAAGGAGGAAAAGAGACAAAATACGAAGGATAATCCTTCGTAAAAACTAGTATTTAGAGGTAAAAGGATTCCTGTTTGAAAGACCTTTTAACATTTTTTTAACGCTAGAAGCTCCCCTTCTGAATAAAGTTTGCCTGCGGTCTTTGTTTTTCCTAATTTCATTAAAAAGACTTTCTTTTATTTCATCAATCGCTTGATATAAATCTTCTTTATCGGAACTGGCATAAAATTCTTTTCCGCCTATTTTTATCAAGCAGTCTGAATGAAAAACAACGCCTGACTTGTGATGTTTGGTGCTTTTCCCAACTTCAAAATTAACCATTGCTTCTCCTCCGCTTGCCTCCATTGAAGAAAGCAGTTTTTCCAGATTAGTGACCCTTTTTGAAACATAATCCTTGATAGCCTCTGTAAGCTCAAAATTTTTCCCTTGTAGATTTATTTTCATCCCAGTACTAAAATTTTAATTAATAATCTTTATCTTTATGCCCCGTAATCAAAAATTTAGTACGGGACAGGTATATTTATACTATCATAAAACATATTACATGAAGTATTGATTAATTTAATATTTCATTCCATGAAAAAGGGCTTTTAAAATAACATCCAATTTCATTGTCGCTACGCCTATAACTCTATCTCCTCCGCCGTAGTAAATATAAAGCAATTTATCTTTTACAACCATCCCGCAAGGGAATACCACATTATTAACAATTCCGCTTTTTTCATATTCTTCCACTGGTTCAAAAATCGGCTCGGTACTGCGCGCCAGCACTATGGCAGGATCTTTTGCGTCAAGCAAAACGCATCCCATACGATAAGTATTATGACTTTTAGATACACCATGATAAAGCAATAGCCAGCCATATTTGGTTTTAATCGGCGGGGCGCAAATACCAACCTTAGAACTATCCCAAGTATTTGTTCTGGGTCCGATAATTCTTATGCATTTTTTTACCATTTCGTGCTTAAAATCCAGGGTTGATAAATAGTCGCCACAAACTTCATTACCTACGCGATGCAAAATAAAATAGCCCAAAGGAAATTTCTTGGGGAAGAGACAGGTGTCTTTATCATCAATCCCTTGCGGAGTAATGAGAAAAGGTTTTTCCCACTTCCAATTATGAGCAAGAAAATCTTTTTCCCCAATGGAAGAAATAGCTGCCCTCGGGGGACCAATACTGTCAAAAGCCGTATAACACATATAAATATTTTTACCGATTCTAGTTAAACGGGGATCTTCACAACCTGAATTTTGATTATTGATTTTTTTATTTTCAAATTCCTCGCGCGGAACGTAAATAGGCGCAGATAATCGTTCAATAATATCAATACCATTTTCCGTCATCGCATATCCCAAAACGGATGTATTATCCTGGGACATAGCGCGATATACTATGTGAATTTTCCCGTTTAGGGCAATAGAGGCTGGATTAAAAGTTGCTTTTTCTTCCCATTTATTTTCTGTTTTCGGAAGAATAATCGGATTTTGGGGAAAACGTTTGAAACTAAAATCGCTTTTGTATTTGAAATGTATACTGAAAATAAGGTCGTTTAAATTAACCCGAGCCAAACATACTGTCGTATCGGCTGCGCCGTAATATATGGTAAGCGTATCTTTTTCAACCAAAGTTCCGGTTGGAAAAACTATATTTCCGACGTAGCCGGATAATTCGTAAAATTCTTCCGGCACAATAATAGGTCCGCCGGTCCGACCTAATATTTTTTGAGAATCTGCTAAGTCAAATAAAACCGCTTCAATACCAAAGATCCTGTCAAGATTATTGGCTGAGGGAAAATAATTTTGAATATGGGAATAAAGAAATAGCCAGCCATATTTGGTTTTAATTGGCGGGGCTCCGACTTCTATATGGTCATATGGCGAACGTTTTAAATCAATCATGCAACTATCCACATTCTTTTCCCATTTTTCCCAAAATGACGGAGACCATAATTCTTCTATTCTATCCAGTTTGGCAATAACCACTTTAGCCGGAGGAGAATCGGTATGATATGAAAACATCACCACAATTTTTCCATTTATTCGTTCGGGAAACAGCGTCATGGCTTTGGCATTAAAGGGGGTGACCAAATGGCGCTCATCTATTTTTTTTAAATCCTTGGAAAGAGCTACCGCTACTCTGATACCATCGGAGCTGAAAGGGTATTTGGAAAGCGCTGTATAAAAAGTGTAAAAAACACCCTCAAAATACGTTATTCTAGGGTCTTCACAACCGAATTTTTCCCATTCTTCTTTGGGAATAATAAACGGCGCACGATCTTTGAAATGCACTCCATCTTTGCTTTTTCCTATGCCAATAGTTGAAATTTGGCTGGGATTTTGTAATTTATCCACCGCCGAAATAGCGCGATAAACTCCGTAAATATTTTTGCCGTATTTGATTGGGCAAAGATTAAAACTAGCAAATTTCTCCCAATAATGGTCTCCATCGGGAATTAATATCGGGTTGTACTCGGATTTTTTGACAACAAACATAAATTTTTATTTGAATTCCAATGATTTATTTTTCTCTAATTTTACTGCGCCATTTTTCTTCATACTGTTTATTAAATCTGAAAGCATTATAGAGGCAATACCTATATGCTTGTCTCCCCCGCCATAATAAACAAACAGTTTGCCATTTTTTACAACAGCCCCACTGGCGTATATAATCCCTTTTTTCCAGTCATTTTCATACCATTCATCCGGCTCAAGAATTGGATTCTGCGCCCGATAAAGAACTTTCTCCGGATTTTTTAGGTCAAGCAGAAGTGCTCCTAATTTATAGCGGCCGGAATCATCTTTATCCATAGCATGATAAAGCAATAGCCAGCCATCTTTGGTTTTAATCGGTGGCGCAGCGGCGCTGCGGGTGCGTTTATGCCAAGCCACTACATGGTCCGGCAAAGATTGAGGATCAGGCGCATCTTTTCCTCTGGGTGTTTCTGATGTATCCAGTTTGTTTACAAAAGCAATAGCCACTCGTGCCGGGTCTCCTTTATCCAGATTATGAAAAATTGCAAACTTGCCATTTATTTTTTCCGGAAACAAAACCCAATTTTTTTGCCTGTCTCCCTCGTGGGAAAGATAAGAAAAATTTTCCCAAACCCATTTCTTGTTTAATAAATTTTCTTCCTTAATTGAAGTTACCGCCACTCGCATAGAATCCCATCCATTGAACATATTAAAAGTCATATATACATAACCATCTATCAAAACTGTACGCGGGTCTTCGCAACCGCCCCAGCCACCCCCGGAAGCATAAAGTACCGTATCATAGCGCGCGGGAGAAGTGTAAGGCCAATGTTTTTTCATTTCTTCGGCATTTTCCACGAAATAAACCGGATAAGAAAGTCGTTCATCAAAGTTTATGCCATCTTTGCTGGAAGCATACCCAATGCGAGATATCCCATCCGCTCCCAATGCTCGGTAAAAAAGATGTATTCGTCCGCTGGAAGAAATAACAGCCGGATTAAAGACAGCATGAGATTCCCAATAATATGGTCGAGGTTCAATAATTGGATTGCGAGGAGATCTTACAAGTTTCGGAGTTTTAGTTAGTTTTTTGCCTTTTGGCCGCCCTGTTTTAGAGACAATTTTAGTTTTTCTCTTTTTAACTATGATTTTTTTCTTTATTTCCTTTGATTTTTTCAATACTTTTTTCATAGTTTTCGAACCAATATAGTATAAATATGATTATATCACTAAAAAAATCAATAGCCAGTTATTTTTCCTTAATTTTCTTGGAATATTCCTTTAAAAGCTCGGAGGAACTGCGAATTTTGCCTCCGTGGCCTACATTAAAAACCATTTCAATGCCAAGCTTTTTACAAACTTTGTGCTCTGAAAAAGGGATATCCACATCTTCCGGCTTTCTATCCCCGCCATTGGCAAAAATATGAGGCTTGATTTTTAATAATTCCCTACTGACACTTATATCCTTTGTATTTTTTTTATGACTTGAAATAACGACTTTGTCCACGCATTCCAATGCTTCTATAATCTCTTTTCTCTCGTCATGAGACATAAAAACCGGCTTTCCTTTCACTTTAAACCAATTATCATTATTTAAAATTACAATTAACTTATCACCTAACTTTTTTGCCTCTTGGAACATCCGAATATGCCCAATATGCAGCGGATCAAATCCCCCGCTAACCGCTACTATTTTTCTTCCTTTCTTGTTTTTCGTCTTGGAATTCATTGATTCATTATACCAAAAATAATAAATCTGGTATAATTTATTTATGTATCCCGTTAGAGATTAAATAGTTAAAATAAATTTCTCGGGGAAATGGGTATAAAAAATGTGTCGAAATTATAATGATTAAATTAAGAACGAAAATCTAAAAATTTTCTATCTCTAACGGGATGTATATAATATATGCATTGTTGGGAGCAATTATGGCAAGCGCGGGAACGATTTTTGCCAAATTGGGGCTGAAGGGAGTTGATGCGAATTTACTCACCGCCATTCGTGGTATTGTTATGGCTTTGATTGTTTCTATTGCCGCTTTATCTTTTGGAAAACTTACCATGACATCAATGTCGGCACTTTCCGCCAAGCAATGGATTTTCGTAATTCTTTCCGGACTGGGTGGGGCTTTATCTTGGATTTTCTTTTATCAAGCTCTGTCTGTCGGACCGACAGTAGCTGTAACGGTTATTGATAAATTATCTTTGGTATTTACCGCTATTCTTGCTTTCGCAGTTTTGTCGGAAGGAATTACCCTCCAATCAGGACTAGGACTTGCCCTTGTGGTAGCTGGGACATTGCTTGTCGCTATACGCTAGAAAAAAAAGGGCTCTTTTTTTTTATTTTTCCTTTTTTCCTAAATCTTTCTCTATCTCATCCAAATGGCGTGAGATTTCTTTTACTTCTTCTTTTATTTCTTTTATTGCCCCCGCTTCGGCTTTGACTTCTTCCTGGGTTTTTTCGGCTAGTCTTTTTTCACCTTTCAATCCGGAGATTATCGCTTCACTACCGATAAAACCAAAAACAAACAAACCGGTTGATAAAAGCAAAATACCTCCCACTATAATAGATAAAGGTCCATCCCACCAAGGAAGCGCGCCTAAATTGACAGACCCATTCGTTTGAAAAGAAAAAATAATTTCCGAAATCAAATCCGCCGTATGCCAAACACCTCGCCAAAAAGCTACTATCCCTACCCCCCCTATAAAAGCATAAAGGATGGGGTAATGGCTTAGTCTGCCTCTGATTTTATCTTCAAGTTTATCAAAAAAGTTAATAATGGATTTCATACTATGATTGTATCAGAAAAATAATTTTTTAGTACTATTTTATTTCGTTTGAATAATCAATGCTTTCTAAAATGGTCATATTGTGTTTACTAAGATAATTATTGACCACAAAAATAGCTCCGATAATAGCAAGAGCAATCAATCCATTTGTTATTAAATCGGGATGTTGGTGTTTGATTTTAATAAAAATATTTAACAATAGGGCAAAAATAATTATTCCAAAAATAACGTAAAGAATCGTGTTTGTAGAATTGCGAGGCGAAGCAAAAATTTTCTGCCAAAATGCGACTTTTTGATCTTGGTCGGCAGGAGTATTTATTTCAGCCCCAAGAACATCAGATGACTTTTCCGCATTTGCAACACCGGGAGTTGTTTCCGCTTCCGTTTCCTTAGACTGAATTCGCTTTGTTGTGTTTTTAATAGGATTTGCGTAGACTTGCGCCACAAATACTGTTTCTCTTCCTTTGTAAATGCCGGTAGCCACGCCAGTGCCGATTTCTGTATAATTTCCTTTTACAATATTCGCTTTATGAGTAGGACTTGCCATCCAGGCCTCTGTAACATCTTTTGAATCGCTGAAATTAATGGCAAGGTTTTCTCCCGCATACTGATATTCATATCCCACTTTTTCCAGCCAATACCAAGGAGTTTTCCCTTCCGGACTGGTATGGGCAAAATAACTTTTTGCCGCCATATCTTCCGCTTTCATTTCTGCCGCTTCATTTAAAATCGGATTAACTACAAGGGTTTGAAGGTTTTGCTCCTTACGCTCTTGGTTGGTAAGTTGAGCCAAGACTGCCGGCAACACAGTTGCCATACCTCCTGTTATATTTATGCGAGTAAGAGTCGGTATTAAAAAAGCTAGTGTCTCCAAAAAGATTACGACAATGACAATGTTGCGAATATTACTGCCGCGCAAGATGTGCGGTCGATGCTCGTTGCCTTCATGAGGAATAAAATGTTTTTTAAACCAAGAAATCATTATTTTATATTATATATAATAAAACCCCATTTGTAAAGATGAGGTTTTATTTGTCAGTTTATATTATTTATTTAAAATTGCGCGAGTGAGCGTTCCCACGATTCCGTCAGCTTCTAATTCATTTGCAATCTGGAATTTGATAGTAGCTGTTTTAGTCAGAGAACCGAATTTTCCATCAGCAATTCCGCAATCATAACCGGCCGTCTTTAAGAATTTCTGAAGTTCCATAACTTCATTTCCTTGGGAACCTTCTTTAAGCAACGATGTAAAGTTAAATTTCTCAGTACCAAGCACTTGTCCGGAAACTACTTTTAAAATATAAGTGACAACGGTTGGATTAAGCGCAGTGTCATGAATCGTGCCTGTTAGAGTGTATGTTCCAACAGGATAATTGCCAGGGATCCTCATATCGGTACTGATATTGGCTAAATATTTTTGCGCGCCATCCAAAACTTTTATGGCAGTCGTGCCATTGGTTTCAATATAAGCGAAAGGTTTATTGCCACTGGCAACATCTTTGAAAAAAGATTCATAAGCCGCCGGATAATTTACTGAATAATAATTCTGCAAAGAAACAGTTTGCCCTGAAGCAGGCAATAATTTCAATTCAACGATTTCAGCCTTAAGATTTTCTGAAGCTGTTGACCCTGAAGAAAACTGAATTGCATAATGTGTACTCGCACTACCGCTAGTGTTTAGAATATAAGCGCCACCACTCTGGGTCATCGAAACGCCATTAGCTGTGAAGCCGGAAATATTGAGAGTCGGAGATGTAGTACTGGTTGCAAAAGCAGATCCCATAGAAACAAAAAAACTGCCAAAAATAAACACTGCGATAATGAAATATTTTTTCATAATAATAAATTTAAATTATTTAATACCTCTAGTGTATATTAAATTAAAATTTTGTCAAATTAATTTTCTATAAGCGTAAAGACAGATAGAAATTACAAGAGCTATTAGGAAAACCGGAATAGGACAATATTCATTTAAGACCAAAAGCACAAGTATAGCCAGAAGAGAAGAACTTCCAAAGAAAAGATAAAATCTATTTTTTATTTCTTCCTCCCCCACTAAATCTCTCTCGTATTTTTTTCTAAGCCACAATCGCCAAATTAAATAAATTACCAAAAGTACAAGCAAGGCAATCAAAGTGCAAATGGACAATATATCGCCCCAACCTGAAACAATAGCGGTAGCTAAATTATTATCCAAATTCGGAGTTTCTTCCGCAACCGTAGTGCTTTCTCCTAATACAGCTCCCTCAGAAGAATTTCCCAATCCAGACCCGTTATTATTTTCAGTAGAAGCTCCAAGCACTAAGCCAGCTTGAGCAAGTAAAGGCATTGTGAATTGATGTTCAACACTTACTGTTGGTGGCGAAGCGCGTGAGACAACACGATATAAATAAGTTACTCCGGGAGTTAAACCAGTCAAAACCATTTCGTGATTCATAACTTTTCCTGGGTCTTCAATATTAGAAAATGGGTAACCAAAATTTGTAGCATTTAAATCAAGATTATAAGGTCCAGGCATTGGCCCATAAACCACCTGGCTAGTAGCTAATTTATTTGTATTCCAAGTTATTGTAGCTGACCCAGTTCCTTCTACATTTGTTAAGTTAAGTGCTTGTTCATTAAATACAATAAGTATTATAGTAGATCCCCCACCCCGGGAACCATGAGAAGACCCGCTAATTGAAGTAGTTTCATCTGTGGTCGTTTCATCGCCCTCAAAACCAACTTGCAAATTAAAGCTCATTGATTTGTTTTGATATTCATTTCCAGATTCATTATCAAATGTTGCCACAAAATCAAAGGTGGTACTTTCTCCAGCTGGAACTTGCGATAAAATTACTTCTGATTTATTAAAGAAATTAGAAAAAGTATCATTATATAGAATATTCTCACCTTGTTTTATTTTAATGTGTACTACGTCTCCTAAACCATCATCATTTACCACATTTAAAGCGCGAGTTATGACACTATGTGGAACAGAAGTCTTATTGTTTAATATTACAAAACGACTGACAGAAGCGCCCGGAGCAAAACTTGCTTCACCGAAAAGAGGCGCTGTTTCAAATTGAACAGTTGGTACTTCAGCATTTGCCTGCCCGCAAAAACTTGCAAATATTGCTGTTATTATTGTGAGATATATTAATTTTTTGAAAATTTTGTTCATAATATTTTTATTCACTTATTACAGGTTCACTTGCCGGAGCTTCTACTGGAGCTTCTACCGAAGGCTGACCAACCTCTGGCCGTGGTTCTTCTGAAACCACTGCTTCTTCTGCAACTGGTACTGATTCTATTTCTGGAACTATTGTTTCCTCTATAACTGGTTCTTCTTGGCTTGTTTCAGGCGTGGTAGACTCTTCTGTTACAACTTCTTCAACAACTTCCGTATCTGAAGCCGGAGGTGTTTCCTCAGGCGCTATTGTTTCTGTTGTTTCATTTGTAGCTTCTTCTTGTTCTGTTTCTGTGCCACTAGCCAAAACTTCTTCCGGTTGTTCCTCTTCTGTAATAGCTTCTTCAATCACAGTTTCCTCTTTTGTGTTTTCTTCTGTAACAGTTTCATCTTCAACTACTTCACTTGCTACGGTTTCTTCTGCGATAATAGGTTCTGTCAGTGTAAGTTCTACAATCGGTTCTTCTTCAATAATTTCTTCCACTAATTCATTTGATACGCCCGGTGTTGGTATTGGGTCAACCCAAGATCCGACTCCATCCGGAATTCTGGCATATGAATATCCCTCCGGTTTTTCTTCCGTATAAGAATAAGAATCAACAACAATACTGGAAGCTATAGGATAACCGGTCGCCAATCTGACACTATCCGCATCATTATTCAAATTAAAATCAGGATCTCCGTTTCTATATACAACTAGAAATCCATGAGCTCCGATTACAGTCCCGCCTGTATTAGTATTGGAATTTTGAATATAAAGCTTGTGAGAATCATCATTATCATAAATTGCCCAACCGGATAAATCAAAAGCTACACTGCTATTATTATAAAGTTCTACCCATTCACCGCCGGGCATTAAAGCATCATCCAAACCACTTGGATTTGAAATAAATTCATTAAGAACTACAGCTTTGCCGATTCTTATTGATCCTAATTTTTCTTTTGTACTGCTAAATCCGCTAGAGGCATCAGGCAAATTATCTTGCCAAGTTGTGAAAGTCCATTTAAAGAAACAGGTCTTGCCCCAGACACTGGGCGGGGCATCGGAAGCAATCGTAAAATTAAAATTCCAAGCAGTATCAACTGTAGCCGTCGCTACCGAAGTGAATCCTTGTATTGGTCCTGTATAAGTATCCGTAGGACTAGTAGCTGTCATTGTTATATAATCACAAGCCGAGGTACTGCTTCCTGAAAGAGTGGTTTGGACTGTATACTGAGAATCCAAACTGCCGGTGTTAGAAATATGTATGGAAGTTGAAGTAGTATCAGTCGGATACATCAGACCGGAAGTAAAGTTACTCATGGAATCTAGACCAATATCTAAAATTCCAGCAGAAAGAGAATTATCGGTTAAGCTGTCGGTATCACTGAAATAAGCATTCGTTGCGCCAATATTGAGATTGAAAGTAATCAAGCTTAAAATAAGAGCAAGAGCAATAAAAATCTTATTTTTTTGTAATATCAGATTATACATTTTCTTCTATTTTATTTTCTTCTTTAGGTTTCTCGCCCTGAGCCTGTCGAAGGGTCTTCATTCTTTTCGCTTCAACAATAATTTTTTTTACTTCATCAAATATAATTATAGCTGACGGAATGACAATTAACACGACAAAGCCCGCGGGTTTTTTAGCAACATCTACGGCATAACCGACATAAGGTATTTTTAAATACATTTTACCGATTATATCTTTTCCTAAAATCTCGCGCGTGTCGTTGGAATTATTAGCATCTCCTTTGGTAATGTAAACTATAGCTCCGTTTTGCACCCGCGTTTCCACAATACGGTGCGTGACTGGCGGTTTGATTTTACTATAAGGTCCGAAGGTTACGATGTCGTCAATTTTATATTGCTCCGATGGTTTAACTATAATCATGCTGCCTGTTTTGATAGTCGGTTCCATTGAACCGGATAAAACGACATATGATTTAAAACCTCCCGGAATCGGCAAAATGGAAATAAGAAAAAACACAATCACCAGGAGAATTAAAATTCCCAGAACGCGATAAGCTATATTTCCTATTTTGTTTAAATTTGTTTTCATTTTATTATTCAACCCTTATTCGCCCAGCCCTTTTGAAAAAGAGCTGGACTGAAAGGATTGAAACTAAAGCTTGGATGTTTTAACTATGGATTCTGTTCAAGAACAAAATCAATATTAAACGTTGTCCCATCGCTTTGAGCTTGGTTGATACCAGTTGCATCTGGGAATGACCAACTTAGATATACTTGCCCATTATCACCTCCATCTAATGGTCCTAAATCAACACCTGTTGCTAATTGAGCAAAAGTTTCTGGTGTTCCATTTACGAGCAATTTCAAATATTGGCTCATCTCTCCTTCTGTTGCTCCACCTGTTAGATCACCAGCTACAGATTCAGGTGAGTAAAGAGTATTTTCATTATCAACAACATTGCTGACTTTTAGCTTTAATGTTCCATTAATATTACCCTCATTTTGGTATTTAATTGTGGCAGTAGTCCCAGTATCAGTAGGTTTAATGTTTGTAATGTTAAACTGACCAGTTAAACCATCATCACACCAATAAGGTGCACTAGTAGTTGTATAACTTGCATTAACTTCTACTAAATCATGCTTTGTTTTAGAATTAACATCATTTTGATTCCAACTACCATCTTGTGTTGCTTGGAATTGAATCCTAAGAGCATCAATTTTAGCTTTAGTTGTAAAACCTAATGTATACAAATTAATATTTTCAATTACATCAGTATTAGCTGTTGGTAAAGCTAAATCAACAGTCTGCCAAGTAGAACCATCATAAACTCTGATTCTTGCATCGTTTACACCAGTTCCTCGTTGCCATTCAAATTTAAGAGAAGCATCAGTTACGGTTGCTCCAGTTGGGATGTCTGCCATTGCAAAATCTATAAATTCAAGCATATGCCAACCATCGTCTTGGGGGCCATCAGTAGGAGCTCCAAAAGATGTATACCAACCATAGTTACTTGTATAACTACTATCATCACTAGCTGATAACATAGCTAATTCAGTAGGAGTTAGCTGATCTGTAACTGTACCCGTTGTATCTATAGTAACATCCTCTGGGTGTAGAGAATCCATATCAGCTGTGGTTGCTTCAGGGCATTCTAATTGCAAGTTTAGGGAACCAGCGGTAATAGTGTTGCCTGTTGAAGTTTCAGTGTCACTGAAATATGCCAACGTTGCTCCTGTAGCAATTGCTCCAACAACTACCAATACCGCTAGACTTTTAATAATTTTTTTCATAATAATTTATTCGTTAAGCGGTTAATTATATTTGTGTAAGAGTAGCTGTTATACCAAAACCACAGCTATCACCTTGAATTTCATTTCCGACTGTATCAGGAATTTTATAACTCAATGTATAGTCTGCATCAGCTCCTGCACTAAGAGATCCTAGAGACAAGGGTGTAGAAAGACCAGCCAAAGAATTCCAACCATAAACAGTCACTGAATTATAATCAACTTTTACTTGCATGGTAGCACATAAATCACCTTCACCAGGACCACCAGTTGAGTCTCCCCCGGTTTGCTCAGGCTCAGTTAAACCATTATCATCATTTGATGTTTGAGTAACAGCAAAAGTTAAACTACCATCAATAGAACCAGCATTAGTAATTGTACCACTTACATCTTCACTACCACCTGGGACTACATTTGCAACTGTTATCACAGCAGTACCTGCTAAATCATTGTCATCAATTTTCAAATCCAAAGTTCCAGCAGAAATTGTATTTCCTGTGGAAGTCTCTGTATCACTAAACAAAGCTGTTGTTGCACTTACTGCTACTACGGCTACAAGTGCGATAGCGCTCAAACTTAATATAATTTTTTTCATGATTTATTTATTCTTTGCGTTAGGCAAGACCTAACGCATAATTAATTTAATAATAATTTTTTGTTTTTTAACCCTCGACCTTTTTTTTTGCTTTTAAAGTGCAAATGGAAACTTTTTATTGTTAAAAAGCTTGCATAAGTATTCTAAAAGCATTAATTTTTAAAAAACAAAAACCGCAAACCGAAAAAACTTTCGGACTGCGGTTTTTGTTCTTGTTGAGCAAACATTGATTTGTAAAATTTGCTTTTAACATAAATCAAATTCTTTATTTTTTTGTTCTTATCCTGGTATCTTCGCGTATTCTTGGCTCCCGGCAAGAATTTTGATTTATTCCCATACTTAATTATATGGGTCTAACATTACCTGCTACCCTTAAATATGTCAAACGTGCATCTGTGAATAAAAAGTGGATAAAAAGAGGCTATAATTACAAGGGTAGAAAGCTCAGTAATGGACACTAAATAAGGGAACTACTTTATAAAAAAGTAATTATTTAGTGTCCATTGCCAAGCTTTCAAAAATCTTTTAGCAGTCTAGCACAAACTAGACACACTGTCAACAGTGTGTGCTAATAAAAAAACTAGAAAAACAACTTCCCTCTTTTGAAGTTGAAATGATACTTCATGAAAATTTACGAAGGATTATCCTTCGTTTTTATTTGATTATGTTAAAAGTTTTTTATTTTTTTCTTTCTTTAATTCTTTAATATGCTTTTCAGGTAATAAGTTTTCTGGAGTGGTTCCACCAATATCTTTGATAGTTTGCCTAACTTTACCACCAACCATAAAATGAGCCCTTGATGCTTGGTCATCCCCTTTTATATTATCTTTTTTAATTTTTTCGCCAGTTTGTGTAATGCGAAATAAATTAGCAGCCAATTCGGTTGTCCCAGCTCTATCTAAAAGTTCTCCCTTTCTAATACCTTTCTTTGTTTCAATTTCATTTAATGGCATTCCATACAATCCCTTATACCCAGCATCATTAAATGATCCAAATTTAGTGACTCCTGCTCTTTTGGCAGTGCTAAAAAGTTTTTTATTTTCTACTGTTACTTCGTCACGAATAAAAAGTCGCTTATTGGAAGCAGAAAGTTTTTCAAATACTTCTTGTTTCCTTGTTTGAACAGCAAAATACGTTTGAGCTAGTGCAATTTCTTGTTTATTTGGATCACCATTTTGTGCGATCAAATAACAAGCAAAACGGTCTAGTTTCCAATCTCTTACCTTTCTTATTGTTTTTGAGCCAATTTCTACCATTTTCCCCAAAAGGTGAAAATGGTTATCCACATTCTGACCACTATTGACACATGCCCTTGCAGCTCTACCAATAACTTCCTCGGCTTTTTCCCATTTTAGATAACCCAAAAGAGGCATTAATTCGCGAGCTTGCCAATACTCAATGCCATTTTTATCAACTTTTTTTATATTTTCAAAACCCTTATTCAAAGAAACTTCTATAATTTTATCATTCATATTATTTAAATTTTCTCTTTGTAGCTTTTTTGGCCAGCATAAGATGCTTGATTGCCAATCTCTTTTTGGTTTTATGAGAATGTCTTGATTTATTTTTTGGACTAAGGGTTGTTCCTCTTTTTGCCATATAATTATATTTTTGTTATTGAAATAATAATATTCATTATAACTTAAATTAACAAAAATTGCATTATTTGTTATATTTAGATAAATTGTTCTTTTTAACAATTTTCCCTCCCAGAAGATAAGTGAATACTACCTCGTTGCACGGCTTCCCCTACTCTCCTAAAGGGAAGCCTTTTTATTTTTTCTTTCATCCCTTGCTATTAATAATTATATATGTTATTATTAATACAATATAGTTCATTGTTATAATCAAAAAAATCCATAACCAATAAGGAGAAAACACCCATGGAAAAAAATTTTCCTGGATTAATTTATCTGTCTGCATTTATAGTTATATGGCTTATTGATGGCCTTAAATTACTTATTGAATCATTTTGTCATGGTTCTCAACATAACGAATATGCTGGCGAACATAACAAAGTGACGGTAATTGTTGCCGCGCATAACGAGGAGAATACAATTCTTAATACGATTAATTCTCTCTCTCACATTATTCCCCTACAAAATATCATTATTGTAGATGACGGTTCAAAAGACAAAACTGCAGAATTAGTGCGTACGCGTGCCCCGGAGATACTTCTAATCTTGACCACAAATAATGGCAAAGTAAAAGCTATTAATTATGCATTGAACCATGTCAAAACTCCGTATGTTTTATTAATGGATGCGGATACGGAATTTGAACCGGGATTTATTATCCCGACAAAGGCGCTTGAAGATAAACACGCTACAGCGGTTTCGTTTAATGTTGTACCAACAGTAACTGGAAAAAGTTTTATGAACCGTTTTTGGCTGAATTTTCAATCTCACGAATATGCAAAATCCATGCAAATTGGAAAACGATTCAGTCATCCTACAAAATCTATTCACTGTATAAGCGGGGCAGCCGGACTTTTCCGGACAGAAAGATTAAAAGAGCTGGCTAAAAAACACACAACAATATTTCCAGGGGAAGATCTTGAGCGTACTTTACTTGAACTTTCTGCAAATGGCGATGTGATTTTTTCAGAAAATACTGTTTTTACAGACGTGCCTCAGACATTCTTTCAATTATGCCGGCAAAGGATTATCGGTTGGTGGCCGGGGCTATGGCGCAATATGTGGCTGTTTCTTAAGCTTATTATTAAACGCAAGGAGCCTTTTCGCCTCCGTTATGAATTAATTTATGAAATTTTTGCATTATTTACTAATCCCCTAAAAATTATTTCACTTGTTGTGATGATTTTAAAAGAGGAATGGTATTTAATGTTTTTCATTTTCTGCAATTATCTTTTTTTAGAAATTTTTGTCTTTTTTAGGATAAAAAAACTAAATGGAAAGTATATGAAAATGGAAAGTCTTATAATAGGATCTTTTGCTCTTTATTCCTTGTTGCAAATGTTTTGTGTTGTGTGCGCATTTTTTGTATTTCTACACAAAAAACTTTTTTCCAAAGACTGGAAGAAAGTTGTGATGATAATGGTATTATTAATACCTTTTTTTTCACAAGCACAGGAGAAGGAAAAAGATTGGACTATTGATTATGGATACTCCCATATAAATGATCCCGGAAAAGACCGATCGTTTGAAAATCAACAATTATATGTTGGCTACAAAAATTTCTATATTGTTCATTCAACAATGCCATATAATATCGTAAATATTGGCGGATATTTTGGTTCTTTTATTGTTGATACTAGATATCAATGGCAAAGCAATGGAATTGCTGTAAAAGTTCAGTATGAACATTGGTTTGGAAATATTGTTCCGCATATTATTGCAGGATATGGAGTATCTGAACAAACGCCTTCGGTTTCTAACCCTTCGTTTCCCACCATAGGACTGGGCATAAACTATTACCTTGAAAGCGAATCAAGTATAGGTATTGATGCTATTAAAGAATTTGGTCGGGTATATGGATTAACATATATTGCTAAGGCTAAATTTGTAAAAAAACCTGTATGGGGAATATTCGGCGTTTCTATTACAAACTCCGGACATACTGGGGTCTTTGGTCAAGTTGGGTATGAATGGTTTTATGTACATACAAACTACTATCAGCATTTTGATTTCAATATATTTGATCGAAAAAGTGTTGGAATAGGATTAAAATTTGGTTTTTAGAAACCAAAAGGAAAACGAGGCTGTCACTTCATTGTGACAGCCTTTTTATTTTAATCCCCTATTTGCCCAAATTTGCCCTTTGGGGTATAATATGGGGTATGAAAAATAATATAGAAGGAGTGCAAGAACCTATTAAAAAACCCGAAGAAAAAGAGGCTGAAATAAATGAATACGCCAGAATAACAACAACTCTTTTCTTTGAGAATTTCTTAAAGGAAAATACCTCAAATATGGAAACTGAAAATTTCGGAGCGGTTCATGTTAATTTAAAAAACGGAGTTAAGAAAATTGTTTTTGACTCGGAAAAAGAACTGGGAAGAGAATACTCGGAAAAATTGGCTGGCAGTATTTTATCTGTATTGAATTTCTATTTATGGCTTGTTAAAGAAGATGAAAAAAAGGATTCGGGAATTAAAGAAGGAGTAAAAGAATTTCTTTCGGAATACATAGCGGGAAAATCAACTGGTCTTGATTATAAATTATAATCAGGCACTAAAAAATAACAAATAAAAAAGTCCTCCGATTTAAGTCGAAGGACTTTTGCTTTTTTGACATTCCCCCTTTTAAACTGCGGGAACTTTTTCTTTTTCCGATAAGACCCGATCAATTGTGGCTAAAAGATCAACAAGATCATACGGTTTGGTGATCATATCTCTAGCTCCTAATTTTTTTGACTCACAACAGTTTTTCAGGTCGCCAAAACCTGTTAACATAATGACTTTAATTTTAGGATTTATCAATTCTTCCTTGGAATTCTGAATAAATCTCAAAACTCCAAATCCATCAACCTTAGGCATCTTGATATCTAGTATTACCAAATCGAATGCCTCTCGTTTGAGGAAATCAATCGCCTCTTCTCCATCGGCTGCCATTTGAACATAAAACCCCTCCGGAGAAAGTTCCGCTTCCAATATCACTCTTACATCTTCTTCATCATCCACAACAAGAATCCTTGCGTTTTTCATGATTTTCTCTTCCTTTTGTTTAATTTATGAAAATAACTTTATTTTTATTCATTTTAACAACAAACAACCGCCAAGTCAATTAACTTGTTTGGAATTGAAGAATAAAAATAACTTACTTCCACTCTTTCAAACTTAAATCCGTCTAATTTTTTGATTGATGAATAACTCTTTGAGGAAAGGGAATTTCTATATTTTCATTGTCAAAAGCCATCTTCAGGCGTTTTCTGAGTTCTCCGGCAACATCCCACTGTTTAATCGGTTTTGTCTCCCCGAGAATTTTTATAATAATTGCCGAATCGGCAAAATCATCAACTCGCAAAAATTGCGGCGGCTTGGTTATAAAATCTTTCCATTCCGGATCTTCACTAAGCTCTTTGCCCACTTTATTTACAACTGCGATAACCTTTTCCAAATTTGAATTATAAGCGATTCCAATATTTAAATTTACCCTTGAATAGTATTTGGTCAAATTTGAAACCTTTTTTATTTCTCCATGAGGCACGTGATGGACTGTTCCGTCCAAATCCCGAAGAGAAGTCATTCGCAGGCTGATATCTTCCACCAATCCGCAAGTCTGATCAAAACAAACCACATCTCCTATTCTATATTGGTTTTCCAAAATAATAAAAAGGCCGGAAATAATATCACGAATCAAATACTGGCCTCCGAATCCAAAAGCAAGACCGGCAATTCCGGCAGCCGCCAAAATCGGACCTATTTCAATACCCAGTTCTTGGAGAATCATCAGCCCGGCTATCAAAAAGACCAATACGCTCACCGTACTGTTAATTATTTTTATAAGAGTATCCCCTCTTTGTTTCTCGGAATTCTTTGATAAAAACCGATTTGAAACAACCATTTTCCTTATGAATTTTTCTATAAAAATATGACTGAATTTCCGTATTAAAAAAGACACGATAATAATACCCGCTATTTTTAAACCACTGGTTAAGACCCAAGCATTTATCGTATTTAATGAAATATTGTCAAATTCCGGCATTTGTTCATTATAACTTTATATTTGTATTTAACAACAGCTGAGTTTTCCACTGACTCTGAATTCAGGAGAGATTCCGGTTTATATTCCGGCAGGAAAATAAAAAAGTCCTCCGATTTAAGTCGAAGGACTTTTGCTTTTTTGACATTCCCCCTTTTAAACTGCGGGAACTTTTTCTTTTTCCGATAAAACTCGTTCAATTGTGACCAAAAGGTCAAGGGAGTCATATGGTTTATAGAGAATCTCTGCAACCCCTAAATTTTTCAAGGTTGTTACATCTTTCTGATTAAGGCAATAATAGCTTGACAGTATGATGGCCTTAATTTTTGAGTTTTGAAATTCTGTTTTGTTATTTTGAATAAACTCCAAAACTTCAAACCCATCAACCTTTGGTAAAAAAGCTTCCAATATAATCAGATCAAAGGTCTCTTGTTGAAGAACATTAATCGCTTCTTCCCCGTCAGCTGCCATTTGAACCTTATACCCCTCACGAGAGAGTAAGGCATTTAATACTACCCTTATCCCTCCTTCATCTACAATAAGAACCCTTGTATCTTTCATGATTTTTTCTTCCTTTTATTTTATTTATGAAAATAACTTAAATTTAACTTACCTTAGCAACAAAAAATAAATTAGTCAATCAGACTATTTTAGTACAGCGCGCATAGCGTTTGGTTTCAGGAATTTTACTTAAAAATCCTTTGAATTCTGCGGGCAAAGAATTTTCTAATTTCTTCAACAAATATAATAGATAATGCGATTGAAATAATGATAAGCCAATCAAACCGCCCTAATGAAACGGTGTGCAGTATTTTTTGCAGAACCGGCGTATATACTGCCAACAATTGCAAAACGATAACAATAAAGGTTGCCCCTAATAAAAATTTGTTTGAGAAGGGATTTGATTGAAAAATTGATTTTGAATCCGATCGGCAATTCCATGCATTAAACCATTGAAATACTGCGAGAGTTGTAAGGGAAATGGTCCATGCTTTCTCTGTGTCTATATCAATATATTTCTGAAAGAGGAAAAGCGTGCCAATCATCATAGGGATAGCCATTAGAATCATTCTTTGCAACATCAGTTTATCAATAAGGTATTTTTTAGGTCGCTCAAATTTGCCGGATAAAAGCCTGTCCTCTTTTGGTTCCATAGCAAGCGACACATCCAAAAAGCCATCTGTCACAAGATTGAGCCAAATAATCTGAGCAGCCAGTATCGGCAAGGGCATTCCAAAAAGCAAAGCTCCGATTATGGTGAATACTTCTCCGATGCTGGTTGAAAAAAGATATAGGATTACTTTCTTTATGGTTTTATATATGCTTCTTCCTTCTTCAACAGCAGAAACGATACTGCCAAAATTATCATCAAGAAGCACGATATCAGCCGCTTCTTTCGCCACTTCGGTGCCAATATTCCCCATCGCTACGCCGAGATCGGCAGCGACAAGAGATGGAGCATCGTTGACTCCATCTCCGGTCATTGCGATAATCTCCCCGCGTTTTTTGAATGCATTAATAATTTTTAATTTGTGCTCGGGTGTTACTCTGGCAAAAACTGTGGTTTGGGATAATTTATCTGAAAGCTCATAATCGTTCATTGCATCAATTTCGCTTCCAGTGAGTATTTCATCTCCATTATGATAGATGTCGGCTTCGCGGGCAATAGCCATAGCAGTAATCTTGTGGTCGCCGGTAATCATGATAACTTTTATACCTGCTTCTTGGGCTCGATCCATTGCCTCTTTAACTTCAAGACGCAAGACATCCTTCATAGCCAAAAAACCGATAAAAGTAAGATTAGAAATTGATTGCGGATTGGATAGGTCTTTAGTATTTTCATCAGTACCAACTGCAACAACCCGCTGTCCCAGCAAGGACATTTTTATTAATATTTCTTCCAGTTTTTTTCTATCTTCTTCCAATATTAAACGCGTCCCTTCTGCGCTTATTATATTTTTTGAAAGTTTAATAATATTTTCTGGCGCGCCAATTACCGTCAATAGATTTTTATTTTCAATGGAGTTAATAACTGCATGATATTTGAGTTTATAGTCAAAAGGCATTTCTTGCAAAAGTGGCGATTCGGTAAGTAAATCTTCTTTATTAAATCCAATTTTTCTCGCAAAGACTATCATCGCCGCTTCGGTCGGATCGCCTGCAATATTCCATTTTTTTTCATTATCAGAAGATATGATGAGACGAGCGTTGGCGCACAAAGCGGTAGCTTTAGCAATCATAAGCAATTCAGGGTGATTTACGGCATCAATAACATTATTTCCAAATGTTATATTCCCCGTAGGTTCATAACCCACACCGCCGACATCAAACAATTTATCCGCAACCCACACTTGCCGTACAACCAATTCATTTTTTGTAATAGTGCCGGTTTTATCCACAGCGATAACTCGCGCCTGGCCAAGCGCTTCTACTGCTTGAAGTTTTTTTACTAATGCATTGCGTTTGGACATCCGCCAAACTCCGGTTGCCAACACTAAAGTCATGACGATAGGCAATCCTTCAGGGATAATAGACACCGAAAGCGATACAACGATGGTAAACATCGTTCGTATTGATTCTCCGGTTGCAATACCGATCCCAAATAACACTGTGCAAATTATTCCCACTGCAATAATAATTGCCCGAGTTAAATATCTGATGTTTGCCTTCAGTGGAATTTCTGTATCAATAGAAGAGATTTCTTTAGCTATTTTGCCAATAGCCGTGAAAGACCCTGTTCCTACGACAACAGCCCTTCCGTTTCCGGAAACAATATGCGTGCCCTTGAACAGCATATTTTTTTGATCAGCGGTAGAAACTTCTTGTTTAAGCGCTTCTGCTGTTTTGTAAACGGGCTCTGATTCTCCGGTCAGCGATGCTTCATCCGCCTTAAGATTTTGCGATAAAATGACTCGCGCATCCGCCGGGATTTTTTCTCCCTCCTCCAGATTTATAATATCCCCCGGCACTACTTCACGATCCGAAATAATGGATTCTGTACCGTTACGTAATACTGTTGCTTTTGTTTCAACAAACTTTTTCAGAGCATTAAGGGTATTCTGAGCTTTGCCTTCTTGGATTGTTCCAACAATTGCATTGAAAACAAGCACAGCGAAAATAATGCATGCATCTGTCGTTTCACCTATGAGATATGTAATAATACTGGCTCCAAGCAATACGAAAATAAGGGGACTATTGAATTGCCCAAGGAAAATTTGAAATAGAGAAATTTTTTTCTTTTCCGGTAAAGTATTTAATCCATATTGTTTAATTCGATTTTGGACCTCATTAAAAGAAAGCCCATGCAATGATGTATTGAGTTTTTTAAATATTTGTTCCTGCGATAATAAATGCCATTCTGTCTCCATAGTAATTATTATAACCGATAGATTAAAAAATGGCTTGTTTTTCTAATTCACAAAAGATAATAACCAATCAAGGAAAGAATTCATTTCTGATTGGTTGCGAAGATGCCATTTCGCCGAACTTTTATTATTTTTACCCACGCGAATAGTTATTCCGCTTTTTCGAAGAATAGAAAAGGCATCTTCGTCTGTTTGTCCATCGCCTACATAAATAGGCATTACTTTTCTATCCAATTTATTTTGTATAATTTTTAGCGCCAAAAGACAGGCAGTTCCTTTATTTACTTTTATTTTGGGAAGCAATTCAAATGTCTTTTTATCCAAACGTGTTTCAAGCAATCCATCTCTTTTTATATCTTTTTGAATTTTTCTAAAAATAGATTCCAAGCGCTTAATTTTATTTTTTTTGACAAAACGATATCCCAAAGCGAATACGTATTTTTTGTCTTCAAAAATTATTTCCGGATATGCTTCGCATTTTTTTATTAATTCTTTTTTTGCTTTTAGTAATGCTTTTTTTGTATCAACGGACAAAGACATAAATTCATACTTTTTATTTAAATTATGTTCCAATCCGTGATTCCCCACATAAAGTATATTTTTTATATTCACTCTTTTTTTTATATCGCTTAATTTTCTTCCAGAAATAATAACAACAGGGATATGGGAGACAATTTCTTTTAATTTTTCTTTAGTATCTTTTGGTAAAAATGCACTATTGGGATTTTTAGCCAAAGGTGAAAGGGTTAAGTCAAAGTCAAAAAATAGCGCCAATATGTTAGAGCGCAATTTGCGCGCAATTTGTGTTTTGTAATCAAAAATATATTTCATTATAGTTTTGATTATACATGCAGGCGCAAAAATGTAAACTATCTTCATTGAATTTTTTGAAAAAATGTTATAGCATTAGGTATGAAATATTTATTTCTTGATTTAGATGGCACGATTTCTAAAAGTAGACAAAAGGCGGAAATTAATATGCTTAGAGAATTACAGCGTATAAGTAAAAAATATAAGATATTCATTGTGTCTGGCGCAGAATATTCAAGAATGCTTTTACAGGCTCCAGTAAAAAATGTTGTTTATATGGCGCAAAACGCAAATGATGTCCGTAAAAACGGAAAGGTTTTATGGACCAATCAACTTTCAAACAAAAAAGATATTTTGGAACACATTAAGTTAATAGCAAAGAAATTCGGGTTCAAATTAGGTGAAGACAATATAGAAGACAGGGGTTCTCAAATAGTTGTTTCATTTACAGGTTTTCGTGCCCCGCAAGAATTAAAAAATAAATTTGATCCTGATAGAAAAATAAGAATGGAAATGTTGCGAAAATTCCCTCACCCTAATGCTTATGTGGCAGGTCTTACAGGTATTGATTTTATACCAAAAACCAAAGGGGAAAACATACAAAAATATCTTAAATTAATGAAAATAAAAAGTTCTGATTGCCTATATATCGGAGACGCATTAGAAAAAGGCGCAAATGATGAGTCGGTTTGCGGAATAATTCCAACTTTTGCGGTTAAAAACCCAAAAGACACATTGCAATTTATTAAACAAATATGATAAAAGGATTTACTTGCGGGGCTATGGATTTACTGCACGCGGGCCACGTGCTGATGCTGAAAGAATGCAGAGAACAATGCGATTATTTGATAGTTGGTCTTCAGGATGACCCATCAATAACTGATGTATCATATCGTGGCAAAAAGAAAAATAAACCAATAGAAACCCTAGAAGAAAGAAAAATACGACTTGAGGGTTGTAAGTATGTGGATCAAATTATAGTTTACAAAACAGAAGAAGATCTGTATGAATTGCTTAAAAATCTTAAACCGGATGTTCGTTTTGTGGGAATGGATTGGAAAGGTAAACATGTAACCGGGGATAATTTAATAGATATTAAAATTATTTACAATAGTCGTGGACACAATTATTCCAGCAGTGATTTGCGACGAAGAATTGCGGACGCGGAGAAAAATAAAGAAGAATAAAATATAGATTTAAATTACCTAAGATTGATAACCGCTCGGATAAATTCAGCAGACCAGCGGAAAACATTATAACTTTTTACAGATTCGCGCATCTTTTTCATCCTTTTGTGCTGTTCAGGCAATGGCATGCTTAAAGCGACATTCAGGGCTTCAGATGTTTCCTCGGCGCTATATGGGTTTATAACAATAGCCCCCCTAAGATCCCTAACAGCGCCGGTAAATTTGCTTAACACTAAAACACCTTTTTCATCATCTCGCGCCGCGACATATTCTTTGGCCACTAAATTCATACCGTCATGAAGCGACGTTACCATACAGACATCCGCAACTTTGAAAAGGGCGCCTAGTTCTTCATGTGTATGATATTCTTTCAATAAAACAATTGGTTGCCATGTTTTTGTCTGGAACTTTTCATTAATACGCAGAGCTTCTTTTGTCACTTCTTCACTAAATTGTTTGTATTTCGGCACACTCTCGCGAGAAGGCGATGCTATTTGCAAGAATGTAAAATTATTTTTATATGAAGGATAAGTGTCCAGAAAAAATTCTATCGCTTTAAATCTTTCAAGTAATCCTTTTGTATAATCCATCCTGTCAACTCCCAAACCGATATACTTGCTATGGATATCAAGCTTTTCTAAAAACTTTTTCCCAACTTTTTTATCATACAATACATCATTGCCGCTATCAGTGAAAGCAATACTGATTGGAAACGATTTAATGTAACTCGTGTGATTTTGATAAGTCACGGTAAACTGCTCAAGGTCGCACAAAGATTCTAATTCTTTACTAACAGTATCTATAAAATTATTACAGAATTGCTGAATATGGAAACCGACAATATCCGCGCCAAGCATTCCTCGCAGTATTTCCTTGCGCCAAGGACAAACACTAAAAGCTTCAGAACTCGGCCATGGTATATGCCAAAAGATACCTGTCTGCGCGTCCGGTCTGCTTGCTTTTATCATCTGTGGAATTAACGCAAGGTGAAAATCTTGGACCAAAATAATAGGATTTGGCACAGATTTTATTTCAGCTAGAATGCTTTCAGTAAACTTCTCATTTACATGGCAGTACCTCAACCAATCATCCTTACGAAAAATAGGACGATTGTGCACCATATGACAAAGCGGCCATATGGCTTCATTAGAAAATCCTTCATAATATCCCTTAACTTCTTGATCGGAAAGCCAGATTCTTTTTAAGATATATTTTGGTTCTTGAGGGGGTACTTTAATCTTATTGTCTTTATCAACAGTTTGTTTATCTGCGTCTCCGCTACCCCAAGCAATCCAGGTACCTCCGCAAGCTTTTATGACTGATTCAATAGCAGTAATCATTCCACTTGCAGGTACTTTGTAATTTATCTTTCCTTTTGAATTGAAATGCTCATAAGGTTCACGATTAGACACAACAAAAACGGGTCTGTCTTTTAGATGTGCTTTGGTAAATTCAGACAAGCGTTCAGCTGTCCACGGAGTGTCAAGTTTTTCCAAACGCATTCGGGCCTCCTCTCGAGCTGATAAACGTGCTTGAAGTAAACTTTTAGTAATATGAGTAATTTCTTTTGCCAGCGGAGTAAAAAAGGAATATTTCCCTTCGTCTTTAAAACTTTCTTTGCTTTCCCCCATTCTGATTTTTTTCACAGATTCTACTAGACGAATAACTTGGCGAAAAACAAAAAATCTCAAAATTATGAAAATAGTGATTGAAAATATTATTATCTGAATAAATAATCGTAATAAATTACCCTTCCAAATTTCTCTGATACTGGTATTTATATACCCCGCGTTTTGCACTATCATAAGGGCGCCTACTATACTTTCATTATTATGTAATGGGTCAACATGCACATAGCGTGTTTCTCCCTCGGCATCAAAAAAATCATTATTTGAAGTATTACTATCCATTGCTTCAGCAACAATTTTAGTATTCTCAATTATAGTTTTTGGCAAGCCAGAAGAAGTGGCCAGGAGTGTCCCTTTATTATCATAGAGAGCGATCCCTGCCAATCGTTCGCGGTTAGCAAATTTATTTACAACTTTCTGGAGAGAATTTTGGAAAGAGGGCTGTGAAGAATTAGCATAATAAGGTTCAACAGATTCTTTCAAGCTATCAGCAAGCAGAGAAGCTCGTTGCTCTAAATTAGTCGTTAGGGTTGCTCTTTCTTCATCCACTTGACTGAGGTTGAACCCAAGAGCGACTGAACTTACAGCTATAACAACACTACCAATAATGACAAAAATATATTTCATAACTTTTTATTGATGTTTAAATGAAACAAATATAAGACAAAAGCCCAAAATATGCATATAATCCTTAAAAATTTTCATAAATTCATTATATCATAAGATTAACTTATTGCCTGAATTAATAAAAAAAGAAGAAAGGTGGCAATTTATTGATAGAATAATGTGAAATACAATAACTGGCAAAAAGTAAACAATAAGTTTAAAATAAATATATATGGAAAAAGTCCCAAAATTAAATAAAGGAGAAAAGGTTCCAATTAATTGGAGTCAATTTTTGATTGATAAAATGGATAAAGTCACCGAAGAAGAAATAAAAAAATTCAATGCTTTGCGCATTAAACCCGAGTATAAAGGAATCTTTGAAGAGGAGCCAACAGATATGCAAATAGGGTTGGTGGCTTTAGACAAGCTTACAGACAACGAGTTGAAAGCGTTAAGCGCTTATCAGAATGAAATATCAAAGAAAAAAGAATCAAGGGCTTTTCTTGTGGGATTTCATGATGTAGCCAGTAAATTAGCCGCCTTACGTGAAATTACCGGCCGTAAATTTTAAAGTGAGAAGTCGTTCAGACTCTAAAAGTCTTTTGGCTCGAATGAGATGTGTGAATAAGTTTGACAGGAAAAAAGTAAAAATATTTTTAAAAAGACCCGAATCGTAAACTACGACTCGGGTTTCTTTTTTGATTTTTCTTGAATAATTCCTGCTATTGCTCTACGAAGGAGATTAAGATCCTCTTCTGCATCTTGAAGAATCATTACAATGGACTGCATTTCCTTGGTAGAACGTTCTTTAAAAATTCGTTCAACTTCTTGCTGTTTCATATCCAATATGGTTTCTGTATCAGTGCGAAGCCTATTAATTACTCTCATAAGGATTTCATAATCTTTTGACGGCGACCTTCTATTTTTGGAGGTTCCCGCAAGTGATTCAGCTGTTCTGTTTGAACGGATATAATGGAGTGCTTTCCGTAACGGTAGTTTGTGTTCTATGATATAAGATGCTTTTTCTATCTGGGCTTCAGGAGTAAAATTAGAAAGTGCCACTCCTATTTGGAAAGATATTTTCCTCTCGTTCATAAAATCTTGCACCGTTTGGCAGAGACGCGTAAATCCGAGATATTGATATACCCAACTTTTTGAATGGGCGACTATTATTGCTACCTTTTCTATGGCCGCACTATTCTCTATTTTCTCTTGTCGCATCAAGAAATCTCGAATATAGGCAAGAGCGAAAGTTATTTCAAGCGGTGTGTGAAGTTCACTTCCAAAGTTTGCTACAACTGAACAGATAAATTGTTCTTCTTTGGACTTTACATCCATCACATAAGCTAGAATAGTTGGTATATTACCAAGAAGACAAGAACGATAACGGCGTTCTCCGTCTATCAATTCAAAACAATATTGTCCATCAATTATAGGACGCACCCATATAGGTCTCTTCTGTCCGACAGCTTTCATACTTTCCATGAGCGCTATTAAACCATCCTTGTTAAAATATTTTCTGGGTTGATCAGCAAAAGGACGGATAAGCCCTATGGGTATTTCGCATATTTTCGCTTCTGAAACAACTACCTTAGATTTTAGATCTGAAATCGAATTTGTATGCAAAAGATCAAGCGCCACTTCCTGTTCAGGCTTCATAGATATTCCCTTTCTTTATATTAATTTTATTGATTTATCATTGCCTTTGAGTGGAAACAAAATAATCCAACAAGTTTATTTTCAAAGACCAAAAATACTTGTATACACACTACAGTTTTAAAGTAAAAAGTCAAGAGCTCCGAATACGGAAAATACTATCTGGTCTTTTTATTCACAAATTCCTTTTATACCCGTCTATTAAATATAAAATTCCCGGAATAATAGGAACAGCCAAATTGACGCTAAGATTTGCTTCCGTCAAAAGTCCGACAACAAAACCGATTACGATTGAAATAACTATAAGCCACCCTCCGACTTTAGGATATTTCCAACCCAAAGCCAGGCCGATAAAAACCAATGGCATCATAGCCAGTGCGACATTTTCCCATAGAGAATAATTCGGATTAGCAAACGGCAAGGGATTGCCGTAACCGAAATAAAACGGCAAAGCAAAAATTAAAATGCATAATGCGAGTACTCGAGCAAACCATTTAATTGTTTTCATATACTATTATTATAGAATAATACCAGATATAACTCAAACTAACTGGCTCCGGGGGTAGGGATATCTCCCTCGACTAAAATTTTTTCGTCAAAAAATTTTGTCTGGGCACCGACTCATGGATTTTTACTGCTGTAAAAATCACATTCCGTCGTTCGATCACCTACACGCACGACAAGCAGTTGTCGTGCTCGCCCGGAAGCATGAAACAAAAAGCCCATACGAAAGTATGAGTTTTTGTTTTTGCTCCCCTTACTGGACAAGTTCAGAACTGCAAACTGGACTAGAATTAAAAGCGATTTAGAGTTTAGTGGGATATTAGGGCTATTCCCTAAACTTTTACTTCAGAACTAATAAATAAATTATACTCAAGTTCCTCTTCTAATTTTATTAGTTTCGTAGTGATTTTCAGTTATAGCAACTACATATAAAATCCTTTTTGGCTCAATATCAAAATAAAAAATACGACCAGTGCTTTGTAAAAAGAGTTCTCTTATTTCAATACCTTCATCAATCTTACTATAAAGCTTTTTATAATCACCCGAGTTTTCTACACTTTCATTTCTTATATTATTTCTTTGAAAATCAGCTCGTGTGTAAACCTTGGTTCCAATTTCTCTTAAAATAGAAAGAGCTTTATTCCCTTTATTTTTACCAAGTATGTCTATTTCACAACAATTTTTGTTGTATTTTGAGAAAGATATTAAATAAGGTTTAGTTTCAGGTTCTTCTGTCTCTTGGGATACTTCGGTCACTTTCTGAGGTATCTCATTATAACTCTCAACCTGTGTAACCTCATCAGGAATTTCTGGCATAAGAGTTATTTTTTAGCTATTTCTAGTTTTTGAGAATAAAAGCTTTTCATTGTTTTGGGAGAAATTTCATTTTCTGAATTTTTAGAACTCTCTAGTCCTTCTCTAGCTTCTTTCCACGGTGTCTCATTATGTGTAAGCATTTCTAAATAATCAGCATCTAATCCACCATACACAGACCAAATCTCATCTAAAAGCTTTTTAGCTTCAGTAGGGATTGTTTTTATTAAAGTTGCGTCCGCTTCTTTTTGTATATAATTAAATCCAAAATCTTTGTATTTAACATACAAACTTTTGATTGCTGGTCCGTGAACCCACGCTTCAATTTTTTCATTGAAAAGTTTTTGATTATTAAACACCAAAAACCAAGCTTGTGCATAGTAGACAAGTTTCTGAAGCTTTTTATTAGTTATTCCTTTCTTATCTTTATTAGCTTTATCTATAAAGTATTCTGCGACAGTCAAAGCACTTACTTTTTTAGTGACTAAACTCATAATTGTATTATACACTTTTCTACTTAAATTTACAAAGAGGTGTTGATAAGTATTGTAAACTAAAGTAAACTATATAATATATGGCTTTTGAATTAGATACAGAAAATAAGAGCAAAAATTATTTAGATGAAAAAGAGCTTTTTATTCTATATTATTTATCAAAAAATAAACACATTTCAACACAAGGAAGTAATGTCTTTAGACCTAATGAAAAAACTATTTACCATAAACCTGACGGTCTTAATGACGTAGCTGAACTAGAAAAAAATCTTAATAAACATATATTGGAAGCTGAAGAAAAAAGAGAAAAAAAATTACAATCTTCAATTGTAGCTAATTATTTAATTGGATTAGGTAGAACTTTTGATGAAAAAAGTTTTGCTGTCTTCGGAGATGCTGATTATAGTTTGGTTGAAGGCGGATTTTTGACAGATGATTTTCATAAGGAAATGTATGATTATTTAGCTTTATCAAAAGAAAAAAGAGAAAAAGATAAAAAATTAAACAAAGAACAAAAGATATTTCTTGAGAATATAATTTCTAAAAAATTAGACCTCAATGACATAGAAACAAGGGTTAGATTTACTAAATTAGCTAACCCACCTATTAAATCTTATCAGGAAGCTATATTAAATAAAAAAGCAGAAAAAGAATTTATTGAGTTAGTAAATAAGTTAATCAAAGAACACGATGGCGGTAAATGGAATACCGAAGATGTTGAAAAATTTTTAGAGATATATTACAAGCACAACAAAGAACAATTTAAGAAAAATGTTACTACTCCAAGAACGTGGCTTTTTGAAGACAACCAAACCAAACTTGCCAATCTTATTTTTGCACATACTGATTTTCATTTATTTATAAAAGATAATACAAAATTAAATAATTACTTAAAAGAATATATAAAACTTTTCAAAAAAGATGAGCTTGATAAATTAAGTAATAAAGGTCTAACTGGAAGCTTTTTTACAACAAGTAGATTGATACCTCTAAATAATCAACTTTGGGGCTTTGAAAAACAAAAGGAAATTTTAGTACAACATATTGAAAAAAACTTTAATGAGTATAAAAAAAGTAGCTTACAAATAAGCCATCCATATTTTGAACCTGTTTATGAAGGCGATACAGAAGAAGGAATAACAGAGATTACTATATCTCCTAAAAATGAAGATGAGGCAGACCGATTTTTATTTGTGCATACAATAATAGCTCTTGAATATAAGAAATTTCTTGAGATTAAAAGTTTATTTTATGGATATATGGATTTGTTTGATTTATATGACAGAGGTTTTGTATTTCAAATTAAATTACCTAAAGAAGTAAATAATAAAGATGAAGAAATAACAGAAATTTCAAAACCAGTTAAAAAATCAAACATTAAACCTTTCTTGGTAACAAAAAACAAAAAGGGTTATCTAAAGTTTGCAAAAAATAGCCCCAATATATTTATTGGGAGTATAACAACTCGGAAATTTAGACTACTACAAGCACTTATGGAGCCAATAGAAACCATTGGTACAGCCAGAAAAATAGACAAAGTTTTTGAAGCAATTAAATTACCAAGAGATAACAATGACCCAAAACTAAAGGATAATTACCTTAGTCGTGACAGGAAGCTGTCAATTATTCAATACACAATAAAAGAAATACAAAAGATAAAAAAACTACAAAGAAAAATACACTTTTCGTTTGGTGAAAATAACCAAATAATCTGGGCAGATTTTACTTAATTTCCTTGATGCCTAGAGGGAAAAATTAAAATGGCTTTTGATATGCACAGAGGGATATTATAAACCCTCTTATTTTTTTTATTTATAAATAATAAATAAAAACAAAAAACCCTCTCGTCCCCTCTAGCTGATTTTTGCTTAGAGGGTTCTTCATAATGCTTTTATGCAGGATAAGAAAGAAACAAAAAAAGAATTAAATCCAAAACTATTGGATTTATCGCCTGAAGATAGTCGTGATTTAGGTAGTTTCTTTACCTTGCTTATAAAAATAGATAAGCGAGTAAATCCTGCAAATTATCAACTTAATAAAAAAGAATATGATTGATACAGTCCGTCTCTTAATACCAAAAGAGAAAATGAGTTTCTTGTCTAGTGTGTCAAATTGGGAACTTTATTCAAAAACAGAACAATACTCTAAATTTGTTCGCAATCCAAGTAAGGCAGAAAAAGAAACTGGAAATTACTTTCCTAGATTAACAGGATATAAGAGAAAGTATTCAATGGATGCAAATGTAATACTTGAGTTCTCTGTGCCTAAGCTACTATATCTAAATAATCTTGATGAACTAACAGACAAAAATTTTAATATGGTCATAGAAGCTCTACAAGATAGATTAAAAGATATGGGAGTATTACTGACAAAATATGTCATAGAAAACGCCTCAGTTAGCTCGGTTCATTTCTCCAAAAATATACTTCTCAAAGATGGATATACAGCAACACATATTATATCCGAATTAGGAAAAATAGATTTAAGAAAAAGTTTTGATTTTGCAAAAACTAGATTTCTAAATGACGGACAGAGTATCTATGCTCACACAAACGCACACGAACTTGTTATTTACGACAAGGTTGCTGACTTAAAGAAAGATAAAAAACGAGCAATAGATAAAGACCAAACCCTATATCAAAGAAGTTTGTTTGCTGAATTAAATAAAGATAAAGAATTAAAGGAAATTCTTCGCATTGAAATTCGTCTAAATCAAAAACAGAAAATGAATAAAATCTTGGAAAATTTAGGATATGAAAAAAATCCGAAATTTAAGGATGTGTTTAATTCAGAGATGAGTAAGAAAGTAGTAAATGAGTATTGGAAGAAATTGATATTAGACAGAAACTCTGGACTGTTTTCAATCAATCTTAGTATTAAAGATACACTGCAAGTTATGTTTTTAACGGATAAAAAATTAAAACCAAACAAAGCAGTTTATTTATTAGGACTGTATATACTTGCTAAAGATGAAAACGGTATTAGACAATTAAGAAGTATTGTTGAAAAACGAGTACACGAACGAACTTGGTATCGTATGGCAAAAGAATTAAGATACGCAAACGAGATTATAACCAAAAATAACCTTAGAGATTGGGTTAAACAAATCAATAAAACCCTTGACGACTTCAAGCCATATAGGCATAAAGAGTTGTTCACTGATTAAAAGTTGCTATGTAAAGTATTGTCAAGTATAATATAAATATGAAATATAAAATATGTTCACAAAAATTAAGAGACGGAAGATGGAAACCTGCATATTTACCTCCTATCAAACAGGTTGGAACAGAAAGTTTGGAATTTTCTGAACCTACAGAAATTGATAAACATTTTCAAACTAAAGAAGATGCCGATAGTTGTGCATTATTACACTTAACCAAAAAAGGAATTAAAAATGAAGAAATTGAATACAATTAAAGAATTTTATAAAGCTGAAGATTTAGCAGAAAAATTAGATGTAAACATTATGACTATTTATCGCTATATCAAAGCTGGCAAATTAAAAGCGTACAAAATTGGTCGGGAGTATAGAATTGATAAGGTTGAATTTAATGCTTTTCTTAAAAAAGTAAGCACAAGATAGGTTATGAATACACTTACAAACTCAATTGAATACTTAGATATAAATGAAACAGTTTCAATACTAGGAGTGTCTTCAGCAACAATAAGAAATTGGATTAAATATAATTACATAACACCAAAAGAAACACCAAACAAGAAACTGGTATTTCATTCCAACCAAATCAGAGAGCTTAAAGAAAGAATTGCTTCAGGAGAAGTAAATCGTTTGAACAAAAGAGCTAACAAAAAGAACTCGTGCAACACTTTTATACCTGATGAATATGCAGATAATCAAGAAGTAATAAAACTAGTTCAGGAAATCCTAGAAAATCATAAAATAAACAAACTACAGATAGATAAAGTATTACTAGTCCTAGCAATAAACCTACTAAAAAATAATAACCTCGTTAATTATAAAAAGTTATCTAATCTAGCAGAATTAGATTACAAGAACGAAATAATTAAGAACGAAATAAATTGGTGGTTAGAAAAAATAGAAGATAAAACAATAGATAAAAATTATGCAGAATTATTGAGTATTACTATCCCTAAAATAACAGATATTCTAGGGTTAGTTTATCAATCCCTATCAACAGAAGGAAGTAAGGCAGAAGGCGGTTCATATTACACACCAAAAAAAGTGGTTGATGAAATTATTGATAATTATGTAGAAAAAAATCACACAGTATTAGACCCTTGTTGCGGTACAGGACAATTTATACTTTCAATTGCAAGAAAAGTAAAAGACCCAACTAAAATATGGGGTTTTGATATTGATGAAAAAGCTGTAAGATTAGCCAGATTAAATTTAATACTTCATTTTTCTAATGTTGATTTTGAGCCACATATTTATCATAAAAACACCTTAACTGAAATAAACTCTTCTGGTCTATTTTCAGAAAACAATATACCAATGTTTGATGTAATTGCTACTAATCCGCCTTGGGGTGTACATTTTTCAAAAAGTGAAACTTATGAATTACAAAATCTATTTCCTGTAATTAAATCAGGAGAAGCATTCTCTTACTTCATATATAAAGGTCTTGAACTGCTAAAAGAAAATGGTATCCTATCCTTCATACTTCCAGAGTCAATACTTAATATAAAAACACACAGAGATATTCGTGAAGTACTTGTAAATAAGACAACAGTAAAAAAAGTAAAATACCTAAATCGTGTATTTAAGAATGTATTTACTCCAGTAATCAGACTTGATGTTATAAATAAAAAACCTCATTTCACAAATAAAATTAAAGCAGAAAAAGATGGTTCTACATACGAAATTGAACAAACGAGAATACAGAACAACCCTGACCGTATTCTTAATGTTTTTACAGATACAGCAGATATATCCCTGTTTGATAAAACTTATGAAATACCACATACAACACTAAAAGATAAGGCAGAATGGGCTCTAGGGGTTGTTACGGGTGATAACAAAAAACATTTATCAGACAAAAAAACAAAAACGAATGAACCAATTTTGACAGGAAAAGACATTAAGAAGTTTACCGCAATTTCAGCTTCAAACTTTATTGAGTTTAATCCTGATAATTTTCAACAAGTTGCTCCTGAATACAAATATCGTGCTAAAGAAAAATTGATTTATAAGTTTATATCAAAGGAACTTGTTTTCTCCTATGATGACAAACAAACGCTAACATTAAACAGTGCAAATATACTTATACCCAAAGTTGATAACTATCCTATAAAAACCATTTTAGCATTATTCAATTCTTCTTTATATCAATTACTTTATCAAAAAAAGTTTGGGGCAATTAAAATACTGAAAGGAGATATTGAACAACTACCACTTCCAATAATAGACAAAGGAAAGCACAAAGACATTGAAAGAATTGTAAACAAACTGCTAGATAATACAAAACCTACCGAAAATAGAAAAAGAGTTTATCTGGAATTAGATGATTATATAATGAATTTGTTTAGTTTGAAGAAAGAAGAAAAAGATTATATAAGAAAATCAATTAAAGTGTCGGACAAATTATTAAATAATATATAAAACTTATGGAATACTTAAAAGAAAAATTAAATAAACTTATTGATGAACTTTCATCAGACAAAAGAGATATAATAAGGTCTCGTTTATCTGATTTGGTTTCTGTTTATCCTTTTAATGAATATGAATATATAATTTCATCCTTAATGGGTTTTGGAAAAATAACACTAGATGATTACTATGAGATTAGAGACGACTATGTATCTCGCAATATGTATCTATATATCTTTGAGATAGCTTCCCCAAGAGGATTTGGAGAATTATGGGCACAAGGTCATATTAAAGAATTAGAACCTGATTTTATAAAACCTACTAAAAAGGTGGATGAAAATTATAGCGGACAATATGATTTAGCTTTACCAATAGAAAATAAATTTATCACAATAGAAGTTAAAGCATCTAGGGCTGTTGATGGTGGTAGTTCTGAACCATTGTTTGTTAAAGCCCTTTCTTATGAATGCAAGAGCCCTTTTTGGATGAACTTTCAACAAATTAAACCAGCTTGTGCTGATGTGTTTTTATGGGTTGCTGTTTGGAGAGATGTTATAAAATACTGGGTTCTATCTTCAGATGAAGTTAAAAACAATAAATACTATTCAAAAGGTCAACATCGTGGAAATAATGGTGAAGGTCAGTTGCATATAAAAGAAGATAATATAAATGAGTTCAAAAAATATGAGGTTAAATCTAATAAACTTAAAGAAGCAGTAATAGATGCTTACAAAAGACAAAAAGGGATAAAATAAATTATGAAAGCAATAATCGTAGCAAGAGTATCAACAGACGAACAAAAAGAGAACTCCCCAAGTGCTCAACTATTCAGAATGCAACATTATTGTGAAAATCGTGATTTTATAATTTCTAAAGAATTTAGTTTTATAGAAAGTGCTTACAAAATAAAAAGAGATGAATTTGATAACATCATTGAGTTTATTGAGGATTGTATAAAGAGAAAAGAAAAAATAGCTGTATGTTTTGATAAAGTAGATAGATTATCAAGAAACATTTTTGATAAAAGAGTGGCTTGGTTATATGAAAAAGCAATCAATAATGAAATTGAACTTCATTTCGTATCAGATAGCCAAGTCATTAACGATAAGATGAATGCAGGCGATAAATTTGCTTTTGGAATGAAACTAGGGCTTTCTAAATACTATTCTGATGCTATTAGTGATAATGTAAAACGTGCCTTTGAGCAAAAACGAAGAAATGGCGAATGGACAGGTGCAGTTCGCTTGGGCTATCTTAATGTACCTGCTGATATAGAAAAACGATTGAGAAAAGACATAATCATAGACCCTGAACGGGGATATTTAATAACTAAAATGTTTGAAATGTATGCAACTGGTAATTATTCACTAGAAACTATAAGAAAAGAAATTACTGATTTAGGATTACGAAGTTTGAAAGAATTTAAGTTGTCAAAAAGTTGCGTAGAAAATATACTAAAAGACCCATTTTATTGTGGAATAGCAACTTCAAAGAAATATGAGCAAACTTGGGTACATAAATATCCTCGTTTAATAACTCAAGAACTATTTGAGAGATGTAAAGAAATCAGAGAAGGTAAAAATAAAAAACGCTCTAAATTTGTTTCAAAAGAATTTATATTCAAAGGACTTCTTACCTGTAAAAATTGTGGTTGTATGTTAAGCCCTGAAATACATAAAAAGAAAAGTGGTTTGACCTATGTTTACTATTCCTGCACTAATTCTAAAGGTATATGTAAACGCCAGTATGTACCTGAAACAGCCCTTCTTAAGCCAATTTACAAGGTTTTAGACCAGTTTGAAGGTATTACAGAAGAAGCCCAGAATACTATCGTTAAAGAGCTTAGGGAAACTACAGAAGCAGAGGTCACCTTTCATAAAGCCCAAGTAAATCGTATTAGAGCAGAATACGACCAGTTAAAAAAGAAAGATGATAGGTTGCTTGAAATGTACCTTGAAGAAGATAAGAGTATTACTAAGGACATCTATGACAAAAAACATCAAGAGTATCACGACAAGATACAACTTTTGGAAATTGAATTATCAGAACATACAAATGCCGATTATGACTATCAAACCACTGTGGCTACAGTACTTTCTGTCGCTCGCAGAGTAAAGGAAATCTTTGAAAGTTCTGAACCATACGAAAAAAGAGCAATTTTGAATTATTTACTTCAGAACCCTGTTGTAAATGAGAAAAAGCTAGAGTTTACAATACGTTCTCCATTTAATTTAGTGCTTGAACTAGCTACTAGTCCTAACTGGCTCCGGGGGTAGGGATCGAACCTACGACCAATCGCTTAACAGGCGACCGCTCTACCGCTGAGCTACCCCGGAATATTTACTATTTTGTTTTTTATAAACTTTCTTCCCGCACAACTTTTAAAATACTTTTCTCTTTTTCTTGCATCGCTTATATTTGCTAATTCTTCTGTATAAATTATACTCCACGGCATATATTGTTTTGTATAATAACTTAACCCTGAATTGTGTTCCAATAAACGACGTTTCAAATTTGTTGTACTACCAACGTATAATTTTGGATATTTTAAGCTTTTTAATATATAAACATAAGCCATATTGACAATGAGTTAAACTACCCCCGCCTCGACTCGCAAAACTCGTCGACGCGAGGCGGGCCGGAATTTATTTAATTTAATTAAAGAACTTTTATAATCTTAACAGAAAACGAGTAAAAAACAACTACGAGTTATTTTTTTATCTTGGTAAAAGTTCAAACCTATTTTAAGAAAGTTTTTTGTAGAAAAAAGCTAAAGCAAAAAATAAAGCATTTATCATTACAATGATTGCTCCTGTTGGCAAATCCAAGAAAAAAGAAAGGGTAATTCCCAGCAGTACAGAAATAAGCGAAACAATACTTCCGATAGCCATTGCCATTTTAAAACCCTTTGCAAATTGCAATGCCGTAGCAGCTGGAAGGATTAAGAGCGCAGACACTAACATTATACCAACCATCTTTACTGACAAAACAACAGTGATAGCTGTAAGCAAGGTAAGGATCATATTTATAAAATTTGTTCTTATGCCTGTTGTTTTTGCATATTCTTCATCAAAAGTGGCAGAAAATAAATCCCAATAAAACAAGTAGATCACAGCCAAAACAACTAACGATAATACTATGGATAAAATAACTTCAGTATTACTAATAGCTAAAATACTACCAAAGAGATAACTAAATAAATCAACATTGAACCCGCTAGATACACTGGCAAGAATTACCCCTCCCGCAATACCCACGGCAGATATTATCCCTATGGCTGAATCACCATAGACTTTGGCTTTCTCGCTAATTTTTAAGATTAAAATAGAGGCAATCATGACAACGGGAACAGCTATATAGAAAGGATAGATTCCAAAGAATAATCCTAATGCTATTGCTCCAAAACTTACATGGGAAAGACCATCACCAATTAAAGACATTTTTCTTAATACTAAAAATAAACCGAGGACTGAACACACAATGGCAACAAAAGAACCAGCAAAAAAGGCTTTCTGAATAAATGAATATTGTAAAAAATTTAATATATCCATAATTAATTATGTTGATGCCAAATAATATGCTGGCCACTTCTTTCAAAAGAATGATTGTCTTTGTCAGATAAACAAAATCCCGAAATCTCTCCAAAATATTTTAATTCATGATCTAAATACATAAGTTTATTTGCATAGCTTCCAATATAGCCGGTATCGTGAGTAATTAGAATAATAGATATGCCATTTTCTTTATTTAGTTTTTGAACCAATTTGAAAAAAGATTCTCTTGAGTTAGGATCAAGAGCTGTTGACGGCTCATCAAAAATTAAAATTTCTGGATTTGATATTAATGCGCGAGCCAGTAATACTTTTTGTTGTTGCCCTCCGGAAAGCTCTGAAAGCATTTTATTCTTCAGATTACTAATTCCCAAATCATTTAAAATATTAGCTACTTTTATTTGGTCATTTTTTGTGATTCTCTTTGGTAATTTTTTTTGAGATAAAAGTCCAAGTACTACAATCTCATCAACCGTTGCAGGGAAAAGAGCGTTTATTGTAGAAGATTTTTGAGGCAAATAGCCGATTTTACTCCAATTATTGAATCTTCCTATTTTATTTCCCAAAATATCAATACTTCCAATTGATACCGGGATTAGACCTAATATTGCTTTTATTAATGTGGTTTTCCCCGCCCCATTTGGTCCAGCAATGCCGATGAAATCGCCTTTCACTATTTTAAAAGATATATCTTTAAGCACTTCATTCTGCCCATACGAGATAGATACATTTTTTGATTCAATTATTGGTTGCATAACTATTCGTTGCATTCAAGCCCTGTTTTTAGATTAGCTAAATTTTCTTTCATAATTGAAAGGAAAGAAATATTCTTTTCGTAATCTTCTTTTGTCAAATTATGGGCTGCGTTTAGTAGAAGCATTTTGGCCTCTGTTTCATTTGCTAATGTTTCAGCGATCTTTGGAGTTGTTAATTCCTCATAGAACACATATTTAATGTTACTCTTTTTTATTTGATCCACCAAATCAATGAGGTCTTTGGCCGTTGGTTCGGCATCGGGCGAAAATCCTTGGGCAGATACATATTCCAAACCATATCTTTTTGCCAAATAGCCAAAAGCGTAATGACCGCCGTAAATAATTGTTTTCGATTTACAGACAGATAGAGTATTTTTATACGTATCGTCTAATTCAGTGAGCTTAATCTGGTATGATTCCAAATTATTTTGATAATACTCGGCATTTTGGGGGTCAATTTCGACAAGCGCTTTAGTGATGTTTTCAGCCATTATTTTGGCATTATTAAAATCAAGCCAAATATGCGGATCAACTCCGCCGTGGTGGTGTGCTTCTTCTGATTCATGATGGTCAGCCTCTTCGTGCTCATGTTCTTCCTCATGTTTATAATCTCCTTCCTCCATCATTTCAATACCGGTACTGGCGTCAACAACTTTTACTTTTTTGTCAACACTTTCAATAATATCATGCGCCCACGGCTCCATAAATTCGCCAGTATATATAAAAATTTGGGTGCTGTTGATTTTGACTATATCACTTGGTTTGGGCTCATAGGCGTGCGCCTCGACTCCGGGCGGAAGAAGAAGAGTGACATTAACATTGTCTCCTCCAATTTCTTTAGCAAAGTCATACAAAGGATAAAGTGTTGAAACAATAGATATTTTATTTTCTTTTATCTGACCATCTTTTTTAAAACTTAAACCAAAAAAAACAGCACCTATAACTACAACTAAAATAATAACTGGAATAATAATATTTTTTTTCATATTTCTTATTTATTAATTTACTTGATAATTGACCTTTATAGTTGTTAATGATTTGCATTTACGATTATATATCATGCAAGTTATAATTGCAAATAGTTAACATTTAGTATAATATATAGATATTGTGATAAAGGATTTTAATAATATTCTCAAAGAAAAAGGTTTTAAGGTAACTCGAACTCGCCTGGATATTCTTGGTATTTTTTCAAATGATTGCAAGCCGATAAACGCTGAATATATTTATAAGATACTTAAGAATAAAAAGATAAATTTAGTCACTGTTTACAGGACCCTTCTCTCTTTTGAAAAAGCAGGCATTCTTAAAAGGGTTGATTTGCATCAGGAATCAGTTTTTTATGAACTTATAGGAGATCATCACCACCATCATATTATTTGCCTGCAATGTAAAAAAGTTTCTAATTTTAATGGGTATAAAGCAGATTCGGATTCTCTTATATCAAAAGCCTTAAAACAAAATAAAGATTTTGATTTTATCTCTCACCACTCTTTTGATTTATTTGGTTTGTGTAAAAAATGTTCATCTATGATGAAATAAAAAAGTAATTCAGGAAAATATATAAATTATGAGCATATTTTATCCAATACAATTACTGTCAGATTGGCTTACATATTCTATTTTTGCCGTTGCACCTAAAACTCTCTTGGCAGAAACGGTTGGTTTTTTTATTTATGACACCATAAAAATATTTATTCTTTTAGCTATTATTATCTTCGCGGTATCAATAGTCCGTTCATATTTGCCACCGGAGAAAATAAGAGCAATACTCTCACATAAAAATAAATATGTTGGCAATGTTTTAGCTTCACTTCTTGGAATAATTACTCCCTTCTGTTCGTGTTCTGCTATCCCATTATTTTTAGGTTTTATTCAAACTGGCGTTCCATTAGGAACTACTTTTTCTTTTCTTATAGCTTCGCCGATGATAAATGAAGTGGCGCTTGTTTTACTCTTAGGAATGTTCGGTTGGAAAATTGCCCTAATCTACATAATAAGCGGACTGATTATTTCTATATTATCGGGAATAATCATCAGTAAAATGAAAGTGGAAAAATTAGTTGAGTCATTTGTTTATCAAAATATTATAAATGGAAATATTGATTTGCCGACAATGACTAAAAAAGAAAGAATTGTTTATGCAAAAGATTACACTCTAGATATTTTCAGGAAAGTTTGGATTTATGTCTTGATTGGTGTTGGAATCGGAGCCTGGATACACGGATATATCCCTACTGATTTTCTAGCGCAATATGCGGGGAGCGATAAATGGTATGCTGTGCCTTTAGCTGTGCTTATTGGCATTCCTCTTTACTCTAATGCTGCTGGGATTATTCCTCTTGTTTCCGCCTTAACTGAAAAAGGAGTAGCAATGGGTACTACATTAGCATTTATGATGGCAGTCACTGCCTTATCTCTGCCAGAGTTTATGATTTTAAAAAGGGTAATGAAAATCAGATTAATTTTGATTTTCGCTGGAATTGTAACTTTAGGTATTGTTTTTACGGGATATTTATTTAATGCAGTAATATAAAAATTTTTTGAGTTAAAAATAAAAAATCACCTGAACGGGCGATTTTTTATTGATGCATTTTATTTAAAGCCGAATTGTTGATTAGCTGTTAATTATTTCATCAACTTTTGCAACTCTTCTGCATACTTTTGAGCGATTGCTTGAGCGCGTGTAGGATCTTTACTTAATGCTTCACCATAAGCGGTTATGTTCTCTTCAGTTATGCCATATTTCTCGTACAAATTCTGCATAGTTGATGCGTAAGAAGCCGGATCCTTTTGTGCTTGATAAGCGGCCTGAGCGATCAATTCTACATAAATGTCGTCAGTCATTTTACCAATATCTCCACTCCCTGTTTGTTCACTAGTTTGTCCCTCAGCTCCAGGCTGTGACGTTTCTCCGGTCAATGGAGTAGAGACAGGAGCTGTTCCAACCCCTTTCCATAAATACCAGCCAGCAATCAAAACAATAATGATTACTATAACTGTGATTAAAGATTTTTTTGAGCTCATAATTTAAATTATTGATTATTTTAGTTAATAAATTATTTCGACCTTTTTATATTATAACACAAAATTTCATCAGTATGAGCTATCCCCTACTTCAAAAAGTGCAAAAGATGCACTATCCCCTAAAGAAGAGGAGGTATTTTACTTTTTTTCCTGAAACATGGTAAAATTAGAGAATTATAAGCTCAATTTAAACTAATAAATATGAATAAAAAAATATTTTTGGGTGTTTTGGCGACAATTTTAATAATCGCACCGTTTTCTTCTTTCGGTGCCACATTTAAAGCGGAAGAGAGTCTTTTTCTAGACCCAACAACAAAGATAAATGGCAACCTTTATGCTGCTAGTTCTAATGTAAATATTTCCGGTCCAGTTGGTGGCGACTTATTTGCTGCTGGGGGGACGGTAATGATCTCTGGCCCAGTTAGCGGAGACTTGCTCTCTGCAGGAGGAACACTTATTCTAAATGGAAAAATCTTAGGTGATATGAGAGTTCTGGGTGGCAATGTTACTATTTCAAATTCCGTAGATGGAGAATTGATTGCCTTAGGTGGACAATTGAGCGTATTTAATGGCGTTTTGATAGCTAAGGATGCAGAACTTCTCGGGGGTAATATAAATTATAGCGGTGAAACTGGAGGAAACTTGGATGTAAAGGGGGAAACAGTTTATATAAACGGTGTAATAAAAGACAACCTTACAATCAAAGCGCGTGAAATAAAACTTGGTCCAAATGCATCAATCGGCAAAAATTTTGAATATTATTCTCCTAAAGAGGCAGTAGTGGAAACCGGCGCGACAGTAAAAGGAGAAACAAGCTTCCATCAAGTTGACATGCCAAGCAAAAACAAAAATGCTGAGAGGGTATTTCTCGGATTTATAACTACGGTTCTTCTCTTAAAATTATTGACGATTATCGCTATAACCTTGCTCGCATTTTATCTATGCAAAAAGCAAGCGAGTTCAATTGTTGGAGAAGTAATGACTAATTTCTGGAGAGAAACAGGCAGGGGCTTTATTTTGCTCGTAGTTGTACCAATAGCATCTATTTTGAGCTTTATAACAATACTTGGTGCACCACTTGGATTTATAGCGATGCTTTTGTATGTGGCACTTATTATTGCTTCAATATTTATTACGGTGCTTGTCTTCGCTAAACTTGTTGTAAAATATATCTTTAGACGAGCAAGTTATGAGCTTAATTGGTGGGTAATTGTCCTGTCTGCTTTAGTACTCGCAGTTATTTCCATTATTCCAGTAATTGGCTTTATTTTTACTTTTATTCTCTTCTTATCAGCCTTCGGCAGTTTGACAAATTATGTCTATAAAAAATTGAAGGAATAAGAAAATTTCTGTAAGAAATAAAAAACTATATTGGAAAAATAAAATGGTGGACCCTACAGGACTCGAACCTGCCACCTCCTCATTGCAAATGAGGCGCTCTAGCCAGATGAGCTAAGGGCCCAATATTTATACAGACCTTATTCTATCTTATTTTTCTAATAATGCAAATTTAGCCAATAATATTTGTATTTTTTTATGTTTCAGTTATTATTTTTATAAGGGCCTGTAGTATAGTAGTAACACGCGTCCATGGCATGGACGAATCGGGGGTGCGATTCCCCCCAGGTCCACATTAAAGGGCCTATATCAAAATCCGATATAGACCCTGCGTTCGGACGAAATGAAATTTTCATATTTCATTTCGCTCCTCACTTGGGCCTATAGTAAAGTGGTATTACGCGGCATTCGCATTGCCGAGGCGCGAGTTCGATTCTCGCTAGGTCCACATTAGACGATTTCTAACTTTATCTAAAATTGACCACCAAAACAAAAACCCGCCTTACGGCGGGTTTTTGGGCACTTATGTTGTTTACGATAAATGTGAATCTTACCTCACACTCACAAAACGAGTATAGCATACCTCAAATAAAAAAGCAAGCCCCCACGCCCTTTTTTATGACGTGCCTTTGGCACATTGTATTCAATATCATAAAAATAGGTGTGGGGGCTTGCTTGTTATATTTACTTTTCTGGCCATTTGTTCTATACTCCAGGTTGGTCCTGTATTGGATAGTTGCGTCTCGCCTTGGCGGGATGAGGAAAGTCCGAACACATAGTTTCGACTCAGGTCGAGACAAACGTAGCGGGTAACACCCGTCAGGAGCAATCCTAGGGTTGAGAACAGTGACGAACCGATTAAGTTCGGGTGAAACGGCAAAATACCTACGCGTGTGCAAGATCGTGCTCCGACCTCGGTTGGAGAGAATCGCTTGAGCCTGAAAGTGATTGAAGGCCTAGATAAATAACTATCAATCTGACTTCGGTCAGATTACAGAATTCGGCTTATAGATACAAGACCAAGAATATGAAAAATCCTCTCGCAAGAGAGGATTTTTCTTTTTTAAATCTATTGTATATCAGAAGGTTCTTCGGTTTTTTCTTTTTTAGCTTCTTCTGCCAAAATATCATCAATGGAACAAACTCCGGAAACACAAGCATATTCTTTTGCTCCAACAGTGTTATCCTCCTGTTCGTAATAAACGAGTTTGGAAAAATCAATATGTTTTATTTCATTAATTCTTTTTTCATACTCTTCTTTTGAAATTTCTTCATAAGGGGCAAGTTGATAAACATGTTCGGAGCGAGGCAAGAAAGAAAGTCCGCCGATAATATCCCAATTTTCATAAATAAAGTTTGCAACTTCAATCCATTCATCATTGCCCACATAAATAGTTACAGAAGGATTGTGTTCAATATAATTAATTTTTAATTTCTTCCACTCATTCAGTAAATCAATAGCAGAAACTTGATCGCGAGTCACAGCTCCTTCAGGCGCTTTTATCGGAAACTCAACTACCGCGACAGTAGAATTGGCGGTAGAATATCCGACTTCCGCTTTAAAAGGAACTCCTTGATCTTTAATCAATTGATAGAGCGGATCATTTGTGGAAATACGAACCCGGCGAATATAATATTTGGCATACCAAGGATGCATACCTGAACCAACATAAAGAAGCTGACCGGAGTTGCCATGAGGTTTAATCGTAGTGATGCAAGAGGAATGATTAATACCAAACTTTTTGGCATATTCCTTATTTACTTTAATAGATTCTTCGCGGAGCTCGGACAAAACTTCATCTTTCCTGATTACTTTATTGTCATAATATCCGGTAATAGAAACGCCGAGCAATGCTTCATCCTCGCAATTTTCTTGCCACTCTTTTGATAAATAACCGAAATGAGTCAGAGTTGCTTGATAAGTTCCCAATATTGTGGAAAGTCTGACTTTTCTTTTTAAATCTTCTACTGTGTCTTTCGGGCGAACCACTATGGAAGTAAGATTGCAAAATTGTTTGGAACGAAGAGTAATTTCTCCGCAAGGGTTTGAGCCCGGCAATCCGACAATGACATTTTGGTCATCTATAATTCCGGCTTTTTTCCAATTATCAATTCGGCGTTTTGGCAACTGAGTCATCAATCCACCCCTATTAAATATGCCTCTTTCCCCTGTCCCTGATTTTATTAATTCTATCCATTCGTTTAAAAATTCCGACGCGGATGGCTTCTGGCTGTATACAGCAGAGTTATTGGCCATTGAACGCTGTCCGTTATCAATCCAAAACTGTCCTTGTTTTGATTTGCGCATAGATTCATCATCAATATCAGATAGAGAGATAAGGGCGCTGCGACGAACACCTCCGGCCACAACAATAAGGCCAATTTGGCAAATTATATCGTGAAGGTCTAAATTGGTAAGACGCTTCGCTTGCCTTGCCAATATTTTTTTCTTAGCAAAATTAATCAAATCAATAAGAGGTTGGGGTCCGGAAGCGCGACCACCGGCAGTTTTTAAGCGAGCTCCTGATGGACGTATTTTGCTGTAATCAAAATCTATATCATAACCATCAGTCCAAGTTTTACAGGCCAGGACAAATGCATCTGCCCATCCTTCTTTGCTATCTTCTACAACATGAGTGGCAAGTTTTTTCCCTGTTTGTCTTCTGATTTGCGGAAATTTTTGTACAGTTTCCGATTCAACAGAAAAACCTAAACCTGCTCCAGACATTAATATGAACATTATCTCGCCCAAATCTTGCCAACATGAAGGCGCGACATAAGAACAATTGTAAGCCCACACATTTGATTTTTTACACGCTTCTCCGGCAGACCAAAGCAATCTCATCGATGGACAAACTTCTTGTTTCAAAATTGCTTCTCTTACTTCAGAATAATCTTTTGAAGACAATTTACTGCCAAGATTTTCTTTCATATAAGCCATGAAGCGATCAATCGTTTCTACCCATGTCTCGCGTCGGCCTAAATTATCCTGCCATTTTGAATATGTTCGATAAAAAATAAATTCTTCATAAGAACTTATAAAATAGGAACTGGATTCGTCAAAAATTTTCGAGACTTCAGCAGGTATCGTGCCTACTTCGCGCCTAAGCTCCGCTCTTTTTGACCTATATAAAATATAGGATTTCGCCGTTTGGTGATATCCCTCATCCATCAGCTCGGCTTCTACTAGGTCTTGGATCATTTCTACAGTCGGAATAAATTTTTTTTCATTGCTTTTTGCCTTAATTTGAAGCAATCGATTAAAAACTTTCTTGGCTATATCCTTGGCTTCTTTTTCTCCTCCTTCATTTGTCGCTCCGAAGGCTTTAATAACAGCGTAAACAATTTTATTTAAATTAAATTTAATAATTTCCCCTTCGCGGTTTCTGATACTCTTTATTTTGCTAACTTCTTTCTTGTTTAAAATATCATCCTCTTTCATAAGAAAGATTATACTTCTAAAAAATAATTTTCGCGAGTGAAAATCAAGAAAAAAACAATAAAGGAAACAATTTAAAATAGCTGTAAATAGCTACCTCTTTAAAAGCTGAAATAGCAAGCCCTAGGAAGACAAAAATTCCACCTTGTCCCCCTCTTTCAAATTATTCTTTTCCGAAAATTGAGATAAAACCTCTAAAACATATTTCGCATCCCGGTCAGGGGCAAAAGCTTCCGGATATGACTCCGGTCTTGCATCTTTTTTTATATAAACCACCCGTAAGTCCTCTCCAATCCAAATAATATCTATGGAAAAATTCATATCTTTCATCCAAAAAGAATATTTGCCTGTATAGTTAAAAACGAAAAGCATTCCTTCGTCTTCTTTCAAAGTGTTCCTGCCAGAAAGTCCTTTTGCTTGTATTTCGGAAGTCAAAGCTAAATCAATTTTCAAGGTTTTGCCGGCAATTTTTATGTAATTGATTTCACTAATTTGCCTCGCTTGTTGAACTGGTTGTACGGAATTTTTTTTATTGCTTCTGCTAATTCCCAAAATAATTAAAAATATAATTATCAAGAGTAGAAAATATTTTTTTTTGGAATTTTGCATAAAATAAAATATTATTTCCAGAAAAAAATTATTTATGATCTCCGTTGGTCCAACCAAAAAGTTTTCCGATATTTTCTGCAGTCTCACGTTTGCGAGCAATTTTTATTTCTCCGTCTTGCGCAATAATTTTTGCCGGAAGAGAAAGTAAGCAATGATGGGAAGCCAAACCATCTTGACACCATCCAGTATCAAAAATTGTGATGTATTGATCTTCCCCATTTATTTTTGGTAGAAGAATATAATCTCCTCCTGCGGTATATTTATCATCGGAATCACAAGTACTTCCCGCCAACCAAACTCTTTTCAACGGACTCACCATATTATTTACCGGAACAACATGCCATTTTTGATGTACTGCCCAAGTATCTTTGAGATCATTCATAAAACTGCCGTCAATAACATACCAAGCTCTGGCATTCGCTTTTTCAATATATTTTTTAGAAATAATTTTATAGATTGTTATTTGCGCCGGAGCGACTATATACTGACCCCACTCAATGGCAAGATTGGGGTGCTTGATTCCCGCTTTATCCGATAAATTTTTCAGAATCTTAATTATTTTACTGGAAACGGCTTTGGCTGTATAAAATTTCTTTTTTTCATAAGGAATACCAAATCCACCGCCAATATCCAAGGTATCCAAATTTGGGTGTATTTTTTGTAATGCAACATAAATACTGAAGGCGTATTTTATTCCTTCCAAGATGCTTTTTCGCGTTTTTATCTGCGAACCTAGATGATAATGCATTATTTTTAAATTTTTCATTTTAGTTAAAGAAAATAACTCTTTTTCCGAAAGACCAAAACGGTCAAATTTTTTGTCCCAATGAGTATCGGCTTTAATAGCTAAATCTACTCGTACCCCTATATCACCCTTGTATTTTAAGAGTCTTTCTATTTCCTCCGGCCCTTCTATTATCGGAACTATATTCATTCCCTTGGTTCGTAATTCTTCTATTAAATCCAAGTACTGTTCGGTTTTTGGACCGTTACAAAGAATACATATTTTATTATTAAATTTTTCCCCTTCCCAGAGTTTTTTTACAATCCAAAGTTCATTGGAAGACGTTACTTCCAAATTAGCTCCCTCGGAAAGAAGCGGTAAAATAAAATCTTTATTTTGGTTTACCTTCATTGGATAGTGATAAAAGAATTTACCTTTATAGCCGTAAATCTTCATATACGCCTGAAAGTAGCCAATGAGGTCTTTCAATCTATCTTCAAGCATGAAAGGAAAAACTACTTGAAGAGGCGTTCCATATTTTTGAGCAAGATTATGAATATTATAAATATGGTTACCTTCTGTAACCGTCAGATTGCCATCTTTACTCATGCCAAAAAATTGAGTATTCCATTCTTCCACTCCGAGCTTCCAAAATTTTTTCCAATTTTTCTCCTGCTTTTTATTTTTTTTCTTGGCCATTAAATTAAAAGTTAGTCAAAAAATAGTATATCAAGTACTCAAAATTTGTAAAGGGTATCATGCGAAGCAAACTTAGTTAAAAATTCTTTCTTAAACTCAAAAAATTTATCATCTAAAATTGACTGGCGAATATCATCCACCAGATGAGTGATAAAGTATAGATTATGAATTGAAGCAAGTGTTCCGGCTAACATTTCCTTGCCGTGAAAAAGATGCGCGATATAAGCTTTTGTGTAGTTCTTGCAAGAATAACATTCGCAATCCTTTTCAATTGGCGAAAAATCATTTCTGAATTTTGTATTCATAATGCTTATTTTCCCGTTTTTGGTATAAATTGTTCCATTTCTGCCAAGTCGGGTCGGTAAAACACAATCAAAAAGATCCACTCCGTTTTCTATTCCCATAAATAAATCTTCCGGTTCCCCTATGCCAAGCAGATGGCGAGGTTTTTCTTCCGGCAAAATTTCATTCACCCATTTCACGGCCGAAGACATATCTTCTTTGGCAAACGAACCACCGATACCAAAGCCGTCAAAACTTCTTCCATTCACATTTATTTCCGAAATAATTTTAGCGGATTTTTTTCGTAAAGATTCCTCGCGTCCTCCTTGCACGATACCGAATAATGCCGGAGAAAAATCTCTTTTAGAGGGTGTCTCGCAGCGCGACGGCGCGAGAGGCAGCGCTCCGTCAGCAGACGGAGACAGCGACCCTATAAAAGAGGAATTTTCTCCGGCGCTAGAAAGCAGCAATTTCTGATGCTCCTTTAAACTCCTCTCCGCCCAGCGATGTGTGCGCTCCAGGGCTTCTTTCTGATATTTTAGGTCTTCGGTGGGACTGGTGCATTCATCAAAGGCAAAAATAATATCCGCGCCCAAATTGTGTTGGATTTGAATAGATTTCTCCGGAGTGATGTAATGAATGCTGCCATCTAAATGAGATTTGAAGGAAACTCCATCTTGTCCTATTTTTGCCAGTCTGGGAGCATCAGAATCATCAAATCGTTCCGGAATTAAAAGTGAAGGGTCAATTATTTTTGTAATTTTAGAAATGTCTTTTCCATAAGCAGCGCCCAAAGAAAAAACTTGAAAACCTCCGGAGTCTGTCATCGTAGGTCCTGCCCAATTCATAAACTTACCGATACCTCCCGCGTCACGCACTATTTCATCTCCTGGTTGTAAATATAAATGATAAGTATTACCAAGTACCACTTGCACGCCAATATCTTTTACTTGCTCTGGGTTTAAAGATTTTACCGTTGCTTTCGTCCCCACCGCCACAAAAGCCGGGGTTTTTATTTTTCCATGCGAAGTTGTTATTATTCCCACTCTTCCTAAACTATTTTTTAATTTTTTTTCAATTTTAAAATTCATTATCTCTCCACTTCCACAAATTTCAATTCTTGAATATTCACCGGACTGGCAAACAATGCTTTTTGGAAAGCATCGCGCGGGTCAGAAATTATTGTTTGCACTGTCGCGACTAAATACGGCGTGATTCCGGGCAAAACTGCTTCAACCCCTTTTTCTAAAATAAAATCTCTCGGTAAAATCATTTCAAAATTTCCTCCGCCCCGCCCGATTAATTGCATAAAAATATCCTCTCCAGTTATGACTACTTCGGTTTTTTCTCCCGGATTTGAATACAAAATAACTTTAGAAGAACTTGTATTGATTTCTGCAACACGTCCGATCGGTATATTTCCCAAAGCAAAAACTTTTTGTCCTGACAATATTCCATCTTCTGTACCCACATCAATAACCAGCGTGTCATAGGGAGATTTATTCGGTTTAGATAAAATATTGGCTAAAACCATATTTGTTTTTTCATTTTTCCCTGCCTGCGCAGGCAGGCGTCCCAAAATTTCTTTTATTTTAAAATTCTCATCCAAAACGGAATTATAATTTGTCATTCTCGCTTCTTGCTCATTTAATTTTGATTTTAAACTTTCATTTTCTAAGAGAAGAGATTTTTTAGAATAAAAATAGGAACCGATATTTGATAATTTTTCACTAATATTATTTCCTAAAATTAAAACGGGGTGGAAAATAACAGATGAGAGATAAGAAAATCCTTGAAAAATGGGGCTTCTAAAATAGATTAAGGTAAACAAAACTATAATAAAAATTATATATTTAAAATATTTATTTCTTTTTATCTTTTTATCTAGGAGGTAATTCATCTTGATTCCTAATTAAAATTTCACTATAGGATGGAATATCATCTAAAATAACACCTGTTCCGCGAGCAACAGCGGTAAGTGGATCATCTACCACAAAAACTGGAATTTTGAGAGTATTTTGTAAAAGCTCTCCGAGCCCTCCCAATAAGGCTCCACCACCAGAGAGAGTAATACCTTTGTGCATTATGTCGGATAAAATTTCAGGAGGTGTTGTTTCCAATAAATCTTTTACCCCTTCTACAAGCCCTTTGATTGATAATGAAAACGCCTCACGAATGTCGGAATCTGTCACTACCACTTCACGAGGAAGACCTGTCAACAAATCACGTCCGCGGACTTCTGTTTCCATATATTCCCCGGGAAGAACAGAGCCAATAACTATTTTTACCATTTCAGCCGTGGTTTCGCCGATTAAAATTTTAAATTCATCTCTCATATAGGTGATGATGTCATTATTAAATCTATCGCCAGCCACCTTCAAATTTTTTGATTTAACAATTCCACCCAAAGAAATAACTGCAATATCTGTCGTTCCCCCTCCAATGTCTATAATCATAGAACCGACAGGATCTTTGATAGGAAGTCTTACACCAATAGCTGCTGCCATAGGCTCTTCCACTAAAAGCACTTCCCGCGCACCGGCTGAACGAGCAGCATCATAAACAGCGCGAGTCTCCACATTGGTCGTGCCAGACGGAACACCAATCAAAACTCTTGGTCTGGCAAGTTTTTTAGACATTTTATCCGCCTTGTTTATTAAATATGAAAGCATTTCCTCCGTAACTTCAAAATCCGAAATAACCCCGTCTACAAGCGGAAGAACAGCTTTGATGTGCCCCGGAGTTCGTCCAAGCATCTCTTTCGCTTTTTCACCCACTGCTAAAATTTGATTGGTTTTAATATTTACCGCTACTACTGAAGGTTCATTTATGACAATGCCATGACCTTTCAAATATACCAAGGTAGTTGATGTACCTAAGTCTATACCGATGTCATTGGAAATTAATTTGTAAATTTTATCAAACATAAAATAATTCGCGTTTTAATTTTTTGATTTTCGAATATTCATTATCTCGTCCAAGGTGACAATCTTTCCTTTTTCCTCTGTCCTTTTCTTTAGTTCTATGCCCCCTTCTTTAATGCTTCTTTCTGAAACAACAGCGCGATAAAAAATACCCAGTAAATCGGCTTCGGCAAATTTTTCTCCGGCAGAAATTTCTTTTCTGTCGTCAAAAAGCACCTCATGAACTTTGGAAAGGCTTTCATAGATTTTCTCTGCTTCGGCTAAAACTTCTTTATTGTCCCCTAAAACAAGCAAGTGAAAATGGAAAGGAGTAATAGATTCAGGCCAAATTATCCCTTTATTATCAGATAACACTTCTACAACTGTACCCATCAATCGGCCGAGTCCAATACCATAACTGCCCATTATTACTGGCTTTTCTTCGCCATTTTCGTCTTTATATTTCAAATCAAAAGGAGCTGAAAATTTTGTCCCGAGCGAAAAAATATTTCCTACCTCTATCGCTCTTTTTTCAACCAAATTTTTTTTCTCCAAATTCAGTTTTTTCAAAGTTTCATCATTCAGAACTTCCTTATTGACAGCTATATTTTTATTTTCATCAACATAGATTGTATCTTCACCAGTACTGGTAATTGTTTGAAATTCATGAGAAAACTTTGAAAAATTTCCACCAGAAGCAAAAGTTAAATAAGTTAGGTGACCAATTCCAGTTCTTCTGAAAATGTTTTGATAAGCAATTTTTGATTTTTCATAAAATTCGTTATGTTCTTTTTCATCTCTTGAAAAAGAATAAAGTGCTTTCCAGTAAAATTCTCTCCCCCTTAAAATTCCGGATTTGCTCCTCGCTTCATTCCTAAAAATATTTTTAAAATCATAAGGATACAACGGCAGATCTTTGTAAGAACTTATGTACTGCTTTAAAATATTTGAATAAGCTTCTTCGTTAGTAAAAGACAAACCAACCTCTCCTCCATTTTTTAATTTAGTTTTAAACCAGTTATCTACTATCTTATCATCCCATCTATTTGATTTTTCCCAAACTTCTTTATTTTGGAGAACGGATGTTCTCATTTCTATTCCGCCAATTTCGTTCATTTCCTCACGAATGATATTTTCAATCTTATTTAAAACACGCAAACCAAGGGGTAAATACGAATATACTCCAGCCATTTCTTTATGAATAAAACCTCCACGGATAAGAAGTTCCGCGTTTTTTGACACTTCGTCCGAAGGAACTTCTTTCTTGGTTTTAGTAAAAAGTTTAGATTGTCTCATAACCTTCATCTTAACCGAAAAAGGTCTTTTGGTCAAAGTTGCAAAAGAACGAATCTTCTGCTAGAATAACCCTTATGCAAAAAGTAGAAAATAGAAATACGGGCGATTCCGTAAGTGTGGAAAAGATGTTTGAGGCAGGGACGCACTATGGTTATGGAAAATCAAGAAGGCATCCTTCCGTTTCTTCACATATATATGCCACCAAAAATAATGGAGATATAATAGACTTGGAAAAAACGAGTATTCAGCTTGCGCGCGCGGCAGAATTCGTTAAAAGTTTGGGCGCGCAAAATAAAACTATTCTTTTTGTCGGCACAAAGCCGGAAGCTAGAGAAGTGATAAAAAATACAGCCTTAAGTTTGAATATGCCTTATGTTAATGTGCGATGGATCGGAGGCACTTTAAGTAATTTTACGGAAATAAAAAAAAGAATTACTGAACTTGAAAATTACAATAAAGAAAATGCGGAAGGCGAACTTGAGAAATATACTAAAAAAGAAAGGGTGGTTTTGGCTAAAAAAATGGAGAAACTTTCAAAGTATTATGGGGGATTGCTTGGTTTAAAAAAGGTCCCTGATGTATTATTTATTATTGACTCTAAGGCGGAACATATAGCAGCTACCGAAGCTCAGAAATCAAGTATTCCCGTCATCGCATTGGCAAATTCTGATTCAAATATTAAAGATATTGATTATCCTATAGTCGGGAACGATTCCGGAATACCATCTATTAAACTTTTTACCGCTTCTATCGCCAGCGCCTATAAAGAGGGCACAATGTCTGTGCCTGTTAAAGAAAAATAAAAATATGTCTAAAGAGATAACTACTAAGTTAATAAAGGAACTTAGAGATGCCACAGGCATTTCGGTAATGCAATGTAAAAATGCTCTAGAAGAGGCTTCTGGAGACATAAATAAGGCTCTTGCTATTCTAAAAAAGACCAGTTCTGATATAGCCCTTAAAAAGGCAGACCGTAATGCTAAAGATGGAAGAGTTTGCATTAAAACAACAGGTAAAAAATCCATACTGATTGCTTTACATTGCGAGACTGATTTTGTGTCTAGGAACGAAGACTTTGTAAATTTGCTTTCCAAATTAGTAGATATGGCACTTGAAGAAGGTATAGAGAAGATGAAAAAAAATGCCAAAGATATGATTGATCCTTTAATTCAGAAAACCGGAGAAAAAATAGAACTTGGCGATATATATGAGGTAAAAGGAGATATTTTAGGAAACTACGTCCATAACAATAAAATTGCCGTTATTGTTTCTTTAGATGGCGGGAATGAAGAACTTGCTCGTGATGTCGCTATGCATATTACCGCCATGAAACCGGAATATATTTCTCAAGGTGAAATAACCGAAGATGCAAAAAGGATAATTACTGAAATTTTTCAGAAAGAAATCGCCGGTATAAATAAACCGGAAGAAATAAAGAAGAAAATGTTGGAAGGCAAAATAGCTACTTATTTCAGAGAGAAGACCTTAGTTGATCAAGCCTTTATAAAAGACCCAAACGAAACAGTAGGCAAACTTTTAGATAAAAATAAAGCAAAAATAAAAGAAGTAAAGCGTTACTCAATATAAAATATTATGTATTTTCCTTTAATTTTATTCTTCCTGTCTCTCATTGGTATCATTATAATGATATGGCGCGAATTGGTACTCGTCAGAAACGGTCAAGTCGCAACAGCGCAACATTCGCACCCTTTTGTTCCGGAATTACAAAAAATAAAACACCTAACTTTTAAGAATATAAGAAGATTAGGTTATTTAACAATCTTTGTAACCCTCAGATTTTTTATTAAATCCTCAAATTTCTTAAAAATTACCAGTAAAATGCTTTTGGAAGAATTAAAAAATAAGCTCAAAAAAAATAAGAATAGCTCTTTAGATGGAACAATAGAAAAAAAAGAGGTTTCAAAATATTTGAGAATAATCTCGGAATATCAACAAAAAATAAGAAAAATGAAACACAAAATAAAAGAAGAAGAGGGTATAAAATAAGTGTGTTAATATAACGTTATGCCACCTTAGCTCAGTTGGTAGAGCAACGCTTTTGTAAAGCGAAGGTCCTCAGTTCGAATCTGAGAGGTGGCTCATAAATTAAATTTTCTTTCAACTTCCTTTATCTTATCCACCATTTGCATAGGATTATATTGGCTTTTCACAAGATAAAGTACTGCACCTAAACTTAGGGCCTTTTCAGCATCCGCTTCCCCAGCTAGATTGGTAAGCATAACCACCGGCACATTTTTTAGTTTTTCATTTTGTTTTATCTGCCTTAAAACTTCAAAACCGTTTACTTTAGGCATCATTACATCCAGAAGTATTACACCTGGAGCTGTTTCCATTTTCCCCAACTTTGAAAGCGCTTCCTCGCCATCAAGAACCATTTCCGGAACATAGCCATTTGCCTTTAAAACCCGTTCATACATACGAGTCATCAAGGGGTCATCTTCAGCCATAAAGATTGTTGTTGCCATAGTTTTGTGAGATTATAATCTCTTTTACTTTTTTATTTTTATAACTTCTTCCAATTTTTGCACTATTTCTTTCGGAGTATTTTCCATTTTTACCAGATAAAGGCTTACCCCGAGTTCGGAAAACTCTTTTTCATGTTCTTTCTCAAAAGAATTGGTAAGCACCACCACCGGCACCTCTTTTAATTCTTTGTAAGTGCGAATTTTCCTAAGTAAATCCAAACCGTTCATTTTAGGCATCATTATATCTAGGGCTATTAGATCAGGCGGTGGATTCATTACCTCTAAAAGTTTTATTGCCTCTTCCCCATCATGAGCTACTAGAACTTCGTGATTTTCAAGACGAAAGATACGCTCATACATTCGAGTAATAAAAACATCATCATCAATAATAAAAATTTTACTCATCCCGTTAGAAATTTATACTAATTAATAATACTGGACCTTTATATCCCGTTTTCAATATTTTCATTATTTCTAACGGGACTCATAATTTTATTTGGTTATCTTATAATTTTATCACGCATTGAAGGGTAGTGTAAAGGCAAAAGTGCTACCTTTCCCCACCTCGCTTTTTTCAAGACCAATAGTCCCGCCCATTTTAGAAATAAGCAAACTGGAAATATAAAGACCGAGTCCTGTGCTTTTGCTGACGTCTCTGGCCAAGGTTTGCTCCCCGGCAGGTTGGAATTTCCTGAATAACAAACTCTCATTTTGTTTGGATATGCCAAGTCCGGTATCAATAACTTTGATTTTGGCAAAATCTCCGATTTTTTCAATAGAGACCGAGACACTCCCCTCTTTTGTAAATTTTATCGCATTTCCTATTAGATTAAATAGTATTTGTTCAACTTTATCTTCATCGGTGTAAATCATAGGAAAATCCGGAATTGGAACTATTCCCTCAATTTTAAGATTCTTCTTGTCCGCTTCCGGTTTAATGACTTTTATAGTTTTATTTATCAGTTCAATTATATCAAAACTTGTTTTTTTAAGAACAATCCTGCCTTGTTCCAATCTGGAAACTTCTAAAAAGTCATTTACTATATGAATAAGTCTGAGACTGCCTTGCTGAATATCTCTTAGCATTTCTTGGACATCTTTATCTGTAACCTTGTCGGCATACATATCCAGGATTATTTCGGTATTACCACGAATAGCGGTAAGAGGAGTACGGAGCTCATGGGAAGCCACAGCGAAAAATTCATCTCTGCTCCTCTCTAACACTTTAGCTTCGGTAATATCTTCAAAGAGAAGAACATATCCAATTTTACCGCTTAATACAGAAATAGGAGCTACAATACCGCGTAAAATCTTTTTATTAAAAATAATTTCCTTAATTTCACATACAGTTTGTCCCTGCATACAACGACTTGCTTCGGCTTCAATATCAAATCCACCCAATGACTTTGAAATATCTTTTACAGAGAATTGGTCAGCGTCTTTAATACTAAATAATTCAGTAAAGGCTTTGTTTTTAAGGATGATATTATTATTCATATCAACGATGATAAAACTGAAGGATAAGCTGTTGATGGAAGCAAACAATCTGGCTTTTTCATTGCTCAATTCTTGAGTTCTTTCAACGACTTTCTGTTCAACTTTCTTTTTTTCCGTTTCTAAGTCTTTCATTAGGTTGAGAATAGCCAGTTTTGATTCTTCAATTTCCTTTATTTGCGCTTCCAATTTAGCGCGAGAATCTTTCAACTTGATGGTCATATCATTAAATGCATTTGTCAAATCCCCTATTTCATCTTTGCGATTAAGCAACTTTTCGTGAATATGTGTTTCAAGATTTCCGCCGGCAATCGCTTTAGCTGTCAGGATAATTTCAATAAGCGGGGATACCAATTTCCTCGCCCAAAAAATTGACAAAGCAACTGATGAGAAAATTATGATTAAAAATAGGATACCCCCTAAAATAATTATCAGTTTGTGTATTTTTTGAATACTTTGTTCTAATACTCTACTATAGTCAATTTCGTTCAAAATAAGGTTCCCTGTATTTTCTTTCACAAAATCAAATTTTCTGTTTGCCTCAGAATAATGCAACGAAGTATTCAGTATGTCATTTTCTTTTATGTTTTTTATCCCTTCATCGGTTTCTGCTAATATATTTTTTATGGTATTTTCAACAATAACAAGCAATTGTCTTGAGTCATCATTTACGATTTCCTGTTTTAAGATGGAAATAGTATCAATTATATTTTTGTGAATTGTTGAATATTTTTCTAAATTATCTGGGATAGGAGCGTTGCGATAATCATTGTAGTTGGTAATAATTTCTTTAGTTGAATTGATAAGGCTATATTGTAAAAAAATATTATTCTCAATTTCCTGATATTTATTTACAATTACCAGATGAAACACTCCAAAAACAACGCTGACAGACGTAAGGGTTAGTATTATTACTAGAAAATAAACTATGAGTTTTTGCCGAATGCTTGTAAACCTCATTTAAATTGGCTAATTTTATAAAGACTTGCCATATACCTCCTCCTGGGTGTGAAATCCATCAGCAATTACAGTGGTATCCATATTCTCTTTTGTTACCAAAATAGGAGTTAAAAAATATGAGGGTACCTCATTTTTCCCATTATTAATGGTTCCGTTAATTTTCGGTGTATTTCCTTCGGCAAACACTACAGCTGCTTCAGCAGCGGCATAAGCTAGTTTTTTGAGCGATTTATACACTGTCATTGTTTGAGTTCCAGCAATAACTCTTTGGCAAGCAACTAGGTCCGCATCTTGACCGCTAACTGGAACTTTGCCAGCAAGGCCATATTCTTTCAATGCTTTAATAACTCCGCCTGCGGTACCATCATTAGCGGCAATTACTGCATCTATCTTTTTACCACTTGCAAGATATGTATGTATTGTCTTATAAGCTTCTTCCGGTTGCCATCCTAAAGAAAATGAATCAACCACAAGCTTGGCACTTTTATTTTTTATCAGGGGATCGAGAATTTTCATTGTACCTTCTTTAAGAAGCAAAGCATTATTATCCGTGGGCGACCCACCAATATAAGCAACACTTCCTTTTGACACATTCAAAACTTCTTGCGCCTGAAGCTTGCCAATTTCCCGACTATCAAATGTAACATATAGATCAACATCACTCTTGTCTATCATTCTGTCATAAGCAATTACCTTTATTCCAGCCTTATGGGCCATATCTACAATTTGACTCGCGCTTGCAGAATCATTTGCCACCACTACAAGAACTTTGACTCCCCCAATAATTAAATTCTCCGCTTGTGAAATTTGAAGTTTAGGATCTTCTCCTGAATATTTTACTTCAACAATTGCCTCGAGTTCTTTTGCCCGTTCAACAAAATTACTAACATCTTTTTGCCAGCGTTCCTCTTGAGAAGTTCCAAGAGAAAAACCAATCCGGATATTTTCTTTCATTGTATTTCCAGTATCGGAAGAATCGGAGGGCAGTTTATTAAATAAAACAAGAAGCCCAACGCATATTCCTACAATAACTGCTATCAGAATAAAAATTAGAAATATTTTTTTGTTCATATTTGTATTTATTAGATTAACTTATAAACAGACACAGTATAAGTATAACATAGTAAGAACAATATGAAAGACAAATTAAGGAGCCTTTTTGTTTGTTGTTTTGTTAGGGTTTGTGTTTACTGGAATTGTTTCTTGAAGCTTGAAAGAATTTTGCACAAGAGACTCAAGTTCATCTACTCCGTGAAAACCGGTTAATACATTATCATCAATAACTAAGGCTGGGAGTTTCGTATCCTCTATTTTATATATATGAATCATTGATTTTACAGCTGAAAGATCAATACTGTAATCAAAAGAGTAAACGCGAAGTTCTCCGTACTTATCTCTCAGGGCTGAAAGCGCCAAGCTTTGTTTCTCGCACTCTGTGCAATTTTCTGCCGTAGTATAAAAATAAAGAATGAATGCGGCTTTTGTCTTACAACGCGCAGAAATCTGTTTTGATAAAAGATAATCTTTAATTTCAAGCAGAGAGTAATATTTTTTAAGATAGGAAACCGTATCGGTCATGCCTGAATTTTGCTGTTCCCATTCCAATTTTTTTCCAAGATCGCTTAATTCACCGGAAAATACGGAATCAGAAATATTTTTACAAGAAAGTTCTGAAAGCAATGAAAATTGAGTTTCAGAGGAAAGAATATCAATAGAGATATTGTCTTGAATCGCTTTTAATTGATCAATTTTCTTATCGCCAAAATAATTGCTTACATAACTGGCAGAGAGAAACAGTCCGATGGTAAACAAAAAGACGATTAAATATTTTCTCCAGTCAATATTGTTTTCATTCATATTTTTATCTCCAAGATGGCTTTCTTGAAATTAAAGTGTTAAAAATTGCTTTCAAAAGCCAAAATGGGCCAACGATAGAAAAAACTAAAAGGAAATAAAATACATTAAAAGAAAAATTCCATTTTCCATCAATCATTCTTTTCCCGAGCACTATTGATAAAACAATCATAAAAAATAATAGGATAGTTATAAAAGAAATGGATTGAAGGTTTATAAAAAATGGATCAATATAACTTGCTTTATTGGGAAGATAAAGGCCTACAGCTTGGAATTGGAGAATTTTTAAAAACAAAAAACTGCCAAAACTATAGACCATTTTCCCAAAAAGGAAACTAACGGCAAAGACAGACATAATACATGAAGGTACGGTAAAAAGCGAAAAATTGCCATATTTCTTTCTAAAAATAATATTTCGATAGTCAATCGTATTGTTTATAAATCCATAAATCCAACGCAGTCTTTGTTTATAAAGTTTTGCCACCGTAGATGGAGTACTAGTATAAACATAAGCATCATTGCATTGTTCTATTTTATAGTGATTTTTTTGCATTCTATAGGCAATTTCCATATCTTCCGTATTATGAGCGTGACGATAAGGGCCTAAATCATCAAAAACTTTTTTGCGAAAAATAGTAAGCGGTCCGGGGGTCACATGAATAGCCCCTAAAAAACCAAACATTTTTTTAATAAAAACCGACATATCATATTCAGCTTTTTGGGCACCTTGAATTATATTTTTGGAATTTATAGCTACAATAGAAGGAGCTACCGCCATAATACTAGAATCTCTTTCAAAATAACTCATAATACGAACAAGAGATTCCGGATCTGCGAGAGAATCAGCATCAAGACAACCCAAAAAATCAGTTTCTACGTATTCAAGACCTAAGTTAAGCGCAGTATATTTTCCGCCATTTTCTTTTCTGAAAATTCTTATATTAGAATATTTTGAAAATCTTGAAATAGCATTCCACGTGCCGTCGGTAGAACCATCATCAATTAAAAAAATTTTAATCTTATCTTTCGGATAATTCAAATCTAATAATGAACGCACTGTCTTGTAAATTGTTTTTTCTTCATTCCAAGAAGGAACAATAATTGTTACTTTTGGATAATGGTTTAATTTAACTGATCCGTTTCTGGTAATTATTTTTTTTCTATTTTCTAAAAAAGTAATCAAAAAAAACACCTGCACATAAACAGACAAAAAGGTCAATATGTAAAGCACTACATTTGAAACTGAAGCCATATTACATATTGATAATATAATATTTTAAGGAAAAAAGCAAACAAAAAGAGCTCCGACCTAGGTCGGAGCTCTTTTTGAAAAATCACCTTAAATTACATACTTCCTCCCATTCCATTTGCCTCCGTAGAAACCGGAGCATTATCTTTACACTTGCAACTGAAAATTAACATAATTGCAGAAACTCCTACAAGCACATAAACAATTGCTTCAATTGTTGGAGAGAAACCAAGAATTATGTCAACCACATTCCAATTACTTAGACTACCCAAAAGCATACCCAAACCGACCAATCCCCAGTTTATCCCTCCGATGATTACTAAAATTCCAGCAATCAAAGAAACAACGCCACCCTTACCACAACAATTTTTACACATAATTAATAATAAAGTTAGTTTATAATTCCACCCAAACGACTATTTAAGTGGGTTTTAATAATACCTAGTAATTATACCACTTCCCAAATAGCACTTCAATAGAAAAGTCAACTTTAGTCAAAGTAGTTCTTTAGCCTGGCGATTTTTTCGTGTTGGCGGAGTTTTTCGTGAACTTTGGCCTCTATTTGACGAATACGCTCGCGAGTTACGCCAAATTCCTCTCCTACCCGCTCCAAAGTATGCTGAATGCCATCTACCAATCCATAACGCATTTCCAATATTTTGGTTTCCTTTGGATTAAGTTCGTTTAAGACTTCGCGAATTTGGTCGGACAAAATACGCCTGGAGGATTCTTGGTCTGGACGTAAGATTTTATCGTCTGGGATAAAATTTTCAAGAGTTGATTTATCGTCATCATCCCCTACCGGTTGTTCCAAAGAAATGGTTTCTTGGCTGATATTTTCAATGACGTGAATTTTTTCAACTGGAATGCCCATTTCTGTGGCAATCTCTTCGGCTAATGGTTCTCGGCCCAAATCCTGACTAAGTTTTCGATATGTTTGTTTGTATTTTGAAATAGTTTCCACCATGTGCACCGGTATGCGAATAGTTCTTGACTGATCAGCCAAGGCGCGAGTAATGGACTGGCGAATCCACCAAGTGGCATAAGTTGAAAATTTATATCCCTTAGTCCAATCAAATTTTTCAACCGCCTTAAACAATCCTAAGTTCCCTTCCTGAATTAAATCCAAGAGACTCAAATTAGCAGATCTTCCTACATATTTTTTTGCAATAGAAACTACCAAACGCAAATTTGCTCTAGCTAATAGATTTTTTGCTTCTATATCGCCCTGCTCTATGCGCTTAGCGAGATCTTTTTCATCCACCGCATGGATGAGCGCATACTGCCCTATTTCTTTTAAATACATTTGAATGGAATCATGAATGGTTGATTTATTTAAATCTTTATCAGTAATATCGGCATCCAGATTCAGTAAATTACCACCTTCCAAGACATCAATTCCAGCCACGGCAAATTTTTCATAAAGCTCATCAAGGAAAAAAATATTATTCTCAATATCCGGAAAAGTTTTTAGGATTTCATCATAGGTAATAAATCCTCTTTTGCGTCCTTTTTCTACTAATTCATTTGAAAGACGGGCAAATTCTTCCGCCCTTTTTTCTAATACGGTTAGTTTTTTCACAGCCTTTGTTTTCAAGGGTTTTTTAGTTTTTCTGAATATCTTTCTTTTCCTTGTTATTTTTTTTATAACTTTCTTTCGAGCTTTTTTAAACTTGGATTTTATTATTCTCTTTTTTGATTTTTTGGTTTTCATATTTTTATTAACGACCGCAAATATTTTTAATTTCTTCTATTTTTTTTCCTATCTCATTTATTCTTTTAAAAATTTCTGCTTTCCCCTTTTTATCTTTGCAGTTCTGATATTCTATTGTTTTTTTAAAACGTTCCTCCTTTAAATATTCTTCTTCAATATTCCACAGCATTTCGTTTACATCTTTTTCCAAATTTTCACTGTTTGAATAAAACTCTTCCGCCTCGTAAATTAAATCTTCTTTTATATTCTTATAAATTTCTTTCACTTTGTCCAATCTTTTAAAGATTAATTCAGGGTCTATGGTTTTATTCTTCAGGCCTTCTTGCCAAAAAGCTATACCCAAGAGCCTGCGTTCAATCGAGTCTTTTCTGACTTTTTTCTCAACATTTTCTATGGCATTTTTAGTTTCTTCTATTTCAGATTTTAACTCGGATTTAACTTTTCTCAAATCCTCTATCAAAACATTTTCGGCTATTCCAGACTTATCGCTAATAAGCGTAATAAAATGTGATTTTTCTATAGAACTTTCAAGGGCGTCAACATACGGCAATATTTTTTCTTTTATTTCCCTTCCGGCCTTACGCATATCTTCTTTATAATTTTTTAAAACTCTATCCAAAAGAAATTCTATTATATGTTTTGAATTGCGGATGGCCATACGCCAGGCGTCCTTTCCACTCTTGGAAATTAAATCCGCCGGATCAATTCCTTCCGGCATGGAAACAACTTTTGCATCCATTCCCAGAGAAAGAGCGATTTTGCCGGCACGTGAAGATGCGTTAAATCCCGCCTTGTCTGCGTCAAAAGCAAGAACAATATTACCTGAAAGACGACGTAGTAATCCCAAATTTGAAACAACATTTTCTTTTGAAACCGTAGAATCTGAAAGCGCGGTTCCCGAAGTCGCAACGGTATTTCTAAATCCGGCTTGATGGGATAAAATCAAATCCATCTGCCCTTCAACTAGAATGGAAAAATTGTTTTTACGAATTGAATCTTTTGCTTTATCTAATCCATAAAGAACAGCAGATTTGCTGAAAATCGGAGTATCGGGGCTATTTAAATATTTCGCAGATTTTCCATCATCTTCAAATATTCTGCCGGAAAAAGCGATGACACGACCACTGGAATCGGAAATTGGGAACATTATTCGACCGCGAAATCTGTCATAATATCCCTTTTCTGTTTTTTTGACTAGACCGGCTTTTTCCAATTCTCCATCAGTAAAACCCATTTTTTGGAGATGGGAATAAAGTTCGCGCCAATCATTTTTCGCAAATCCGATTCTGAAATCTTTTATTGTTTTATCTTCTATTCCTCTTTCTTTCAAATATACAAGAATTTTATTTTCAGCCTTTAAATTGTTTTCAAAAAATTCAGCGGATTTTTCCATAGCCCTATATAATTTTTCTTTCTCTCCTCCTTTTTCTTTACTGTATTCGGTTAATTTTACTCCCGCCCTTTCCGCTAAGATTTTTAACGCGCCCTTAAAGTCCAATCCTTCAAATTCTTCTATAAAAGTAAAAATATCTCCTTTAGCTCCGCAACCAAAACAATAATAACTGCCCCGATCCGGAGACACGAAAAAGGACGGCGTTTTTTCGTTGTGAAATGGGCATCTGGCTTTAAGATTCGCACCTGCCCTGTCTAACTTTATGTAGGAAGAGACTACTTCTTCAATTGAAAGCCTCTCCTTAATTTGTTGAACTGGAGAGTTCATAAAATTTTATTCTTCCTCTGGCAAGATTACCCTACTTTTAAATCCGGTTCCTGCCGGAATTAATCGCCCAATGATAACATTTTCTTTCAATCCTCTTAGAGAATCAATTCCACCCTTAACCGCATTTTCTATGAGCACGCGATTAGTGTTTTGGAAGGATGCGGCTGAAAGCCAGCTCTTAGTGCGAAGAGATACTTCAGTAATACCAAGCACTATTGTTTCCGCTTTTGCTTCTTTTTGATTTATCTTGGCAACCCTGCTGTTTTCTTCAATGAATGCGGTATTTTCCACAATATCACCGACAGAAAAATTGGTTTCGCCAGCGTCTTTTATTTTTCTTCGGGAAAACATCTGGCGAATAATTATTTCTGTGTGTTTTCTGGAAATTGAAGCGCTTTGCAATTCATAAACTTTATTTATTTCCCTAATTATATATTCTTCAACCAATTCTTTGGTTCCAAGCTTGAATATCTCGGCAATATCCGCTGATCCATCGGTTAGAAGCTCGCCCTTTTTTACTTTTTGACCAACTTTTACTATCGGCGTCCTGCGAAATGGTATAACATATTCAATTTCTTTTGATTTGTTATTGGTATCTTTGGAGTCAGAAAGCACTTTGATTGTTTTTTCTTTTCCCTCTTTGTCTTTTATTTCAAAGACTTCCCCCTCTGTCTCAGAAATTATTGCCGGATTTTTTGGAATGCGTCTTTCAAAAATTTCCTCAATACGAGGCAAACCTGTGGTTATGTCCGTTCCTGCAACACCTCCGGCATGGAAAGTACGAAGAGTAAGCTGAGTTCCCGGCTCTCCGATAGCTTGGGCCGCAATAATACCCACTGCTTCTCCTAAATCAACAAGGCGGTTTCGTCCGAGGTCCAACCCATAGCACATTTGACAAATACCATGAGTAGTGCGACAGGTTAAAGGAGATCGAACAAACACTTCTTCAAAACCCATTCCTTCAATATTCTGTGCTTCTTCCTTGGTAATCAAAAATCCTTTTTTATAAATTACTTTTCCATTTTTATCTTTAAGATCTGCTGCTAAGACACGCCCGCGAATATTTTTTGAAAGTGGAATTTCAATTCCAGAAATATTTTCTCTTCTTACCATTTTACCCTCTTTCGTGCCACAATCCTCCTCAGTAATAACCACATCTTGCGCCACATCCACCAGTCTGCGGGTCAAATATCCCGCTTTGGCGGTATTTAGGGCAGTATCTGAAGCACCCTTGCGGGCTCCATGAGTGGTAACGAAATATTCAATCGGAGAAAGTCCTTCATGATAACAAGGAATAACGGGAAACTCTAATACCTTACCTTGGTTGTTTTGAATAAGCCCTTTCATTCCAATCATTTGACTTAAACTGGTCATATCTCCTCTTGCCTTTGAAGTAAATAAATCATAGGTAGAACCATTTTTATCAAGAGTGCTTGGTAGAACTTTTTCCAATTCTTTCTTTGCTTGAGTCCAAATTTCTATAATTTTCTGATATCTTTCTTCTTCAGAAAGAAGACCTTCGTTCCATTCTGATATTATTTTCTCTTCCAGTTTTCTACTATTTGCTACAATCTTTTCTTTTTCAACCGGAACTTTAACATTCTCCATACCCCACGTTGTGCCAGAAAATGTTGAATATTTGAAACCGAAATCTTTTATTTTATCCAAAATAGGAGGAGTATCATCCACGCCATAATGCACGATAAGTTCATCCACAAGCGAAGATAATCTTTTTTGGGTCATTTCGTCGCTGACATAAGAAAAATCATTCGGTAAAACACTATTAAAAAGAAGCTTGCCGACAGAAGTGTCAAAAATTCCTCCGCCAAATTTTTTATATTTATGATTGTCCGTTGCTAAAACTTTTATTTTTGCTCTAAGAGATATGATCCCATATTCATAAGCGGTTATAGCTGTATTCGGACTTGAAAAATATTTTCCTTCGCCTAGCTCGCCGTCAACAGATTTTGTCATCCAGTAAGATCCGAGCACTATATCTTTGCTGGGATGCACTATCGGATCGCCATTTTGAGGTTTAAGCAAATTTTTGTTCGCGGCCATCAGCTCTTTGGCTTCCGATTGAGCTTCTTCTAAAAGAGGAACGTAAACTGCCATTTGGTCTCCATCAAAGTCGGCGTTAAAGGCCTGACAAACCAGCGGGTGTACTTCTATGGCATTTCCTTCAATAAGAATAGGGTTAAAAGCCTGAATACCCAAGCGGTGAAGTGTAGGAGCGCGGTTTAGAAGAACATATTTCCCTTTAATCACTTCTTCCAGCATTGCCCAAACTTCCGGCGTACGTTCTTCTATGAGCTTATTTGCTCCACGAATATTAAAGGCTAATTCAGCTTGTAAAATCTTAGAAATTACAAATGGCCTGAAAAGTTCCAAAGCCATATGTTTCGGCAATCCGCACTGGTTAAGTCGAAGTTCAGGTCCTACTACGATAACCGAGCGGCCTGAATAGTCTACACGTTTACCAAGTAAGTTTTGACGAAATAAGCCTTGTTTGGATTTTAAATTATCTGATAGAGATTTGAGAGGACGCTTTTGGGACTGGCTCATTGCAGCACTGTCGTTTTGTTTGGCAATAGAATTATCTATAAGCGCATCCACTGCTTCTTGAATAATTCTTTTTTCGTTTCGCAATATTACATCCGGCGCATTTATTTCCTTTAATTTTTTCAAACGATTGTTTCTATTTATCACTCTGCGATAAAGATCATTTAAATCTGATGTCGCATGACGTCCTCCATCAAGCGCTACCATTGGACGCAGTACCGGAGGAATAACTGGAATAACGGTCAAAAACATCCATTCTGGTCGGATTCCAGCATAAGTCATAGCGCGAATAAGAGAAAGTCTTTTTTGTAATTTTTCTTTTTCTATTATGCTTGCCTTCTCAATCATTTTTTCGGTGAGAACTTTCAACTTATTTAAGTCAAGATTTTTGAAAATAGAGTAAATGGCCTCAGCGCCTATATTCGCTTCAAAACAAGTGCCATATTTCAATGAGTAATGATGGAAAGAAATTTCATTAAAAACTTTTCCCTCGTAAATTTCTAAAATTTCTTTTTTAGTGTTGGAAAACAAATCTTTTAATTTCTCGCGAGTTTCATCATCGGCTACGTTTTTTAATTTGGCTTTGTATTCTTTTTCTAAATTCTGGATAATTATTTCTCTTTCATTTTCATGAACTTTAGTAATGATGTATCCAGCAAAATAAATTACCTTTTCAAGATCAGATACTGAAATATTGAGCAAGATGCTCATTCGAGACGGCACTCCGCGCAAAAACCAAATATGGGCAACAGGAGTGGAAAGCTCAATATGCCCCATTCTTTCTCTTCTCACTATGGAACGAGTTACTTCCACTCCGCATTTTTCGCAGATAATATCTTTATAACGAATCCGGCGGTATTTTCCGCAATAACATTCGTAATCTTTTTCCGGTCCGAATATTTTTTCGTCGAAAAGACCTCCGCGCTCAGATCGGCCGGTACGGTAATTTATAGTCTCAGGTTTGGTAACTTCCCCATAAGACCACTCCTTTATTTGCTCGGGTGATGCAAGCTTGAGCGAAATGTAATCAAAATCAGTTTTATTTAAAGTTTTCATATTTTTTCAAATTAACATCAAGCGCAAGTCCCCTCAAATAATTGAGCAACACATTAAATGATGCTGGAGAATTTGGCGGTTTAATGACTTCATTTTTAATAATGGAATCAAAAGTCTGAGAACGACCTAATATGTCATCAGATTTAATGGTAAGCATTTCTCGTAATGTATATGCCGCGCCATATCCTTCCAATGCCCAAACCTCCATTTCTCCAAATCTCTGTCCTCCGCCCTGGGCTTTTCCTCCCAATGGCTGTTGGGTAATGAGAGAGTAGGGTCCAATAGAACGCATATGAATTTTATCTTCCACCATATGATGGAGTTTCAACATATACATATAACCAACGGCAATATCTTGGTTAAAAGCTTCTCCTGTGCGCCCATCAAAAAGTTTTAATTTGCCATTATCCGGAAACCCAGCCTTTTTTAATTCTTCTCTTATTTCTTCGTGACTTGCCCCTAAAAATGGAGGGACAATAGCTTGATAGCTAAGTGTATTCGCCGCCATTCCAAGATGCATTTCTAAAATTTGTCCCAAATTCATACGAGAAGGAACTCCTAATGGAGAAAGTATTATATCAACTGGCGTGCCATCAGCCGTATAAGGCATATCTTCTTCCGGAAGAATTCTCGAAATAACTCCCTTGTTTCCGTGTCGGCCAGAAAGTTTGTCCCCGACTGAAATATTTCTAATTTGAGCGACTTCAATTACAATTTTCTTTATGATCCCCGCTTCAAGCGTGTGCCCTAAATCGCGGGAGAAAATTTTAACACCAATGATACGTCCGCGTTTTCCATGCTCCATGCGAAGCGATGTGTCTTTAACATCACGCGCTTTTTCAGCAAAGATGGAACGGAGTAATCGCTCTTCCGGAGTAAGTTCCGTCTCGCCTTTAGGTGTAATCTTGCCAATCAAAATATCATTTTCCCTGACTTCCGCTCCAATACGAACAATACCATCTTCGTCCAAATCTTTAAGTTTCAATTCTCCGACATTTGGTATGTCACGAGTGGTAATCTCCGGTCCAAGTTTGGTATCACGAACCGTACAAACGAATTCCTCAACATAAACACTGGTAAATTTACTCTTTTTGACAAGACGTTCGGAAATAATTATAGCGTCTTCATAGTTTGATCCAGACCAAGATAGAAAAGCCACAAAAACATTTTGTCCGATTGAAATTTGACCATCTACGGTGCTTGTTGTGTCAGCCAATATATCCCCCTTCTTCACTTTTTGACCGACAGAAACCGCAGGACGCTGATGAAAGGCGGAAAAATTATTATTTCTTAAAAAATTGACCAGCGTGTAGGTTTTTTCGGACTTTCCTTTAATTATTATTTTTTTTGCATCTAAATAAGAAACAACACCATCTTCCAGGGCAATAACCATTCTGCCACAATCTCGAGAGGCCAGCGCCTCAACACCTGTCGCCACTAATGGCGCTTCGGGAAGTACGCAAGGCACTGCCTGTTTTTGCATGTTGCTTCCCATCAAGGCACGGTTGGCATCATCATGCTCTAAGAAAGGAATCATGGAGGTTGCTATAGAAAAAGCTTGATTGGCAGCAACATCGATAAAATCAACTTGTTCGCGAGAAATTGTTCCTGCTTCCGTTTTTACTCTGGCCGCCACTCTTTCTTCTGTTATTTTTCCATTTTCATTATAAGAAATTCCCGCATGCGCAATATTATATTTTTCTTCTTCTAGTGCATTTAAATATTGAACTTCTCCGGTAATTTTACCATTTTTTACCTTTATATACGGAGTTTCAATAATCCCAAAATCATTTATTTTCGCATAAGTGGAAAGATGCAAAATAAGTCCGATATTCGGACCTTCCGGAGTATGAATCGGACAAACTCTTCCATAGTGAGAAGGGTGCACATCTCGAACTTCCAATCCAGCGCGCTCACGAGTGAGTCCGCCGGGACCTAAAGCGGATAATGTGCGTAAATGTTCCATTTCACAAAGCACATTTTCTTGCGCCATAAATTGTGAAAGTTGGTTAGTAGTAAAAAATTCTTTAATACGAGCTTGCAACGGACGCTGATTGATAATATGAATCGGCATAGCGGTATCAATATCAATAATGGACATTCTGTCCTGAATATTTCTTTTAATTTGCATCATGCCGGTACGCACTTTTTGCTGAAGCATTTCTCCGACAAACCGAACGCGCCTTTGACCCAAATGATCTATATCATCAGACTTGGCTCCCGGAGTATTATTTAACAAAATAATATTTGCAATTACTGTCATTAAATCTTCCTTGGAAATAGTTCGACGAGCAAGTTCTTCTTCTTCCAGAGACTTATCAAAACGTTTATTGAATCTATATCGTCCGACCGGAGAAAGATCATATCTTTCAGGGGTGAATAAGGAATTAATAAACTCCTTGGCATTTTCAGCTGTAGCCATATCCCCGTCTCTTAGACGCTTATATATTTCAACATATGCATCATTTAATGTTTTAGCTACATCTTTTATCAAACATGCTTCTAAAGCTTCCTTATAAATAGGATTTTTTTCAAACGCTTTTAACATCATTTCATCGGTGTCATAACCCATTACACGCAATAGCGCGGTAGCAGGAAATTTCCTTTTTTTGTCTATTCTTATGTAAATGGCCCCATCCGATTCCGATTCCACTTCAATCCAAACCCCGCGAGCCGGGATAATTTTTGCGCCGAAATATCTTTTGCCTTTGTTTTCAGATTCAGTAAAGAAAACTCCAAAACTTCTGGCAAGCTGTGGTACTATAACACGTTCTACTCCATTTATAATAAAGCTTCCATGCGGAGTCATAAGCGGAATTTCAGACATAAAAATTTCTTGCTCTTTAACAGTGCCTAAAATTTTATTCGTTAATTTTACACGAGTCTTTAAAAGCCCTTGATACGAAAGCTTATTTATTTTGGCATCATTCTCTTCGCAATTGGGTTCACTGAGAGAGAAAGATGTAAATTCAAGTTCAAACTTTTTTCCGGAGTAATCTATGATTGGAGAAAATTCTTTAAAGATTTCTTTAATACCCTCTTCCACGAGCCATTTGTAAGATTTGGTCTGGGCTTCTATTAGATTGGGAAATTCTATTAAAAGATTTTTATATCTTGAAAAATACTTCTTGGGATGTTTTTCTGTTTGCATGATTGATTTTCTAAACAAAACAAAAAGAGAAATGCTCTATTCGGCCTCTTAAAAAAATTATTTAGATATTGATGATTAAGCTCTATTAATACAAACGAGATTCATCCAAAACTCAATCTATCTCTTATACGCGAGTATACCCCCACACCTATTTTTTGTCAACTATTTGTTGGGGATTATAAAAAAACCCCTGCGCTATTTTGCAGGGGTTATGGATAGAAACCGAATTACTTCAATAATTTTTTAATGCGTTTTTCCAGATTTTTTTCCGAAAAATTTTTTTCATTTAGAAAAGGTATTTTTGAAACTCTTAATCTGAAAAACAACAAAACTTTAACGCGCGCTCTATGCAACTTTAGGGCCCACTCAAACCCATCATCTATCCTTTGCAAAGAGGCACTGCATATGACTAAATTAAAACCCGAATTGTACTTATCTTGTGCAATTTTTAAACTGGAATGATGGACAACTTTATGCCCAAGACCCTTAAGACAATTCATGACTTTTTTTACCAATTTCCTGTCGTTTTCCACATATAAAATTCGCGACATAAATCCTCCGTATTATTGGTGACAAAAAGAACAACCCTCATTTGCAATATATTGTATCGTACTCTATTTATTTTGTCAAATTATACATGGGGATTATTTCCCCCTTTTCCACACCAGTAGTAAAGCAAGGCACACTACGGGGCAGGCTCTTCTATTTTTTACTGGACTTTTTCCAATTTTCAATAAATTTATGATTCCCTGATAGTAGTACTTTAGGAACTTTATAACTTTTCCTTTTATAAACTAATTTTTCCGGGCGAGTATAAACTTCGCTTGTAGACACTCGTTCTTCTTCTAGAGATTCATATTTACCTAAAACTCCGGGAATTTGACGAGAAACACAGTCTACCAAAATCATCGCCGGGATTTCCCCGCCTGTTAGCACATAATCTCCTATTGATAATTTTTTAGTCTTAAGAATTTTATCCACTCGGGCATCTATTCCTTCATATCGTCCGCAAATTAAAATAATATCCGTATATTTTTTTGATATTTTTTTAGCAAAGGCGGTTGTAAATTTTTCGGCGCTTGGAATGAAATTAATAATCAATATTTTTTTGTTTTTGCCCTTCGCTACACTCAGGACTTTCGCCACTGCTGAAAGCAGTGGCTCAGCTCTCATCACCATTCCTGGACCCCCGCCATAAGGTTTATCATCTACTGGCCTGTAATTATTTTTAGGTGCCTTAATAAAATCCCGAGGATTGTAAAATTTTACCGAAACAAGCTTATTCTTTACTGCCCGCCCAATAATAGACTCATTTAAATATGAGCTGAAAATATCCGGGAAAATTGTAATAATATGGAAACGCATATAGGGTTAATAATACATAAAAAAGGGCGAATACAAAAGTTTTCGCAGAGAGCAACTGGATTCTTTTTTGCTCGCCAGAAAATTTTTGTATTCGCCCTTTTTTAAAAAAACTAAATCCCCTTTAAATCTTCCATCGCTTGGTCAACAGTCTTTGTTGAACTTGGAGTACTTGCAGGCCTTGTGCTTCCTTCCGGTTCGTTGATTTTCAAGTTTACACGGGCATTATTTTTCATACCTATGATTCGTAACAGAGTACGAATAGCTTTTGCCGTGTTCCCCATTCTTCCAATAATCTTGCCCATATCGGCAGGATTTACGGTAAGACTGATGAGTACACCCATTTCATCAACAGTACGATCGAGTTTTACATCGTTCGGATTGTCTACTAGCGCCTTTACTACATATTCCAGAAATACTTTATCAGCGTCTTGCATATGTGTTCAGAAATATTTTATTTTTAAATGTTTGGCAGCGTTACGACCTTAAGAAATTATTTTCACTGCTTGCTGTAATTATACAAAATTATTTTTTAGCTTTCAACTCCTTCCTTTTCTGTGTTGGCTTTTTCTTCGGCAATACATTTACTTTCTTACCTTCTATAGCTTTTTGATGTACCATAAAATTATGCATTGTGTCGGAAAGTTTCGCTCCTTTAGAAACCCAATATTTTATTCTATCAACTTCAAACTTTGTTTCCCCCGCTTTTGGATTATAAGTACCGACTATTTCCAAAAATTTTCCGCTTTTGGTGCTGTTTTTTGAATCAGTCAAAACCGCCCGGAACGATGGGTCATTCTTTCTGCCAATTCTTTGTAATCTTATTTTTAACATATTGCTATACTAGCATAAAAATTTTAAAAGGCAAACACGAAAAATTATGTTATATTAAAAGAGTGAAAAAGGAAGCAAAAAAAATCCCCAAAAAAATTCAAGGTATTATTTCTATTTCTTCCAAAGGTACTGGATATGTAAAGGTTCTAGATGAAGAGAGTCGCCTCCTCGGTGACCTGTCGGAGAGGCAGGATGTAGAAATTGATTTTAGACATTTAAATACGGCTCTTCACGGCGATACGGTTGAAATTATATTACATTCAAAAGGAAAAGGCCGTCTAACAGCTGAAGTATCAAAAATAATTTCGCGAGCAAAGGTTGGTTTTTCTGGAGTTTTGGAAAAAGAAGACGGCATATTCTTTTTGAAACCGGACGATACAAAAATGTATACGGATATTTTAATATCCCCTATAATGTTAAATGGGGCAAAAGCCGGACAAAAAGTTTATGCGGAAATAATATCTTGGAAAGACCCACTCAAAGCACCGGAAGGTAAAGTGATAAAAATTTTGGGCAAACCGGGCGACAATAATGCTGAAATGTATGCTATAGCGCTAGAGAAAGGTTTTGATAGCGACCTGCCAAGAAAAGTGGAAGAAGAAGCACAAAAAATTAAAGCTCTTGGTGTTAAAGATGAAGACTTTGCGGGAAGACGCGATTTTAGAAAAACTCTTACTTTTACTATTGATCCGGAGAATGCAAAAGATTTTGATGATGCTATTTCATTTAAAGAAATTGAAAAAGATAAATATGAAATAGGTATCCACATAGCCGATGTAACACATTATGTAAAAATCGGAAGTGAGCTTGATAAGGAAGCAAAAAAACGAGGAACCTCAGTATATTTGGTCGACAGAACAATATCAATGCTTCCGGAAATTCTTTCCAACGATTTATGTTCCCTCTTGCCCCATAAAGACAGACTTTCTATGAGTGCGGTTTTTGTGTTAGATAAAAACGCAAAGGTTTTAAAAGAATGGTATGGACGCACAGTGATAAATTCTAAGAAGAGATTTACTTATGAGGAAGCGGAAGAATCTATTAAAAAAAGTTCGGCGCCATTTCACAAAGAACTTTCTATTTTGAACAATTTGGCAAAAAAATTAACCAGAGAAAGATTCGCGAATGGTGCAATTTCGCTTGACCAAGAAGAAGTAAAATTTATTTTGGATAAAAGTGGAATACCGATAAAAGTAATAAAAAAGGAACGAGGTGATTCAAACAGATTGATTGAAGAATTTATGCTTTTGGCAAATAAAAAAGTCGCGGAAACAATTTCAAAAGGCATAAAAAATGAAAAGGGTGTATTTGTTTATCGTATACATGACAGCCCAAGCAAGGAAAAAATGACCGACTTGGCATTTTTCCTAAGAAGTTTAGGACATAAGGTATCCTTGGTGGATGGAATCATTCCAACTTATGAAATAAACAATCTTTTAAAAAGCTTGTCGGGTAAAAATGAAGAAGACACAGTCCAACGCGCAGTAGTGCGTTCTATGGCAAAAGCTATTTATTCTACAAAAAATATAGGGCATTATGGTTTGGCTTTTGAATATTATGCCCATTTTACTTCCCCCATCAGACGATATCCAGACATAGTGGTACACAGACTTTTGACTGATTATTTAAAAGGATTAAAAGTAGGCAAGGAAAAATTAAGTATTTATGAGGAAATTTCCAGAAAATCATCAGAGCGAGAAAAATATGCGGCAGATGCTGAAAGAGCTTCCATTAAATATAAACAGGTTGAGTATATGTCTTTCCGTGTCGGGAAAATTTTTAGAGGAATTGTGAGTGGAATAACCGAATGGGGCATTTATGTGGAAGAAGAAGAAACAAAGTGCGAGGGACTCGTGCGTGTGCGGGATATGAAAGATGATTTTTATGTTTTTAATGAAAAAAAATTGGAATTGGTTGGGAAAAAAAGAAAGAAAAAATACCGTTTGGGTGATCGTGTTAAAATAAAAGTAAAAAATGTTGATTTGGAAAGAAAAACAATAGATTACGTATTGAATTGACATGAAGGATATTATCAGACTAAAAATTAAATTCGGATTTTGGATAACATCTGCCATTATTATTGGTATATTTTTTTCTTCTCTTCTATTAAAAGGCGTTTCGTACAAACAAACAGAATCACAAAAAAGTGCTGCCATAGTGATAGAATCTTTGGCTTCAGAAGAAACAACGCCTCAATATTTTTATTTCACCAAGGATCCAAGTCAAAAACCTAAGGTCGGGGCAGGAGCATACCTAGTCGGTGACCTAGATACAGGAGAAATTATTTTGACAAAAAATGAAGATAGGCAATTCCCAATTGCCTCGGTTTCCAAGCTTATGACAGCAACTCTTGCAACAGAATTAATGAAACCGGATGATATAGCTTCAGTTTCTAAAAAGGCGCTAAGTACTTATGGAGAAAATGGTAATTTAAAATTGGGAGAAAAAATAAAAATTTCAGATCTTATTTATCCCCTACTCTTAGAATCAAGCAATGATGCGGGAGAAGTAATAGCTGAATATTTCGGCAGAGATATTTTTATAAAAAAAATGAATCAAATGGCTCTTAAGTTGGAATTGTCTAAAACCACTTTTGAAGACCCAAGCGGACTTTCTATAAAAAATCAATCAACCGTTTTTGACATGTTTAAATTAGCGGGATACATAAATCAAAAAAACCCGGGGTTACTTAAAATTACGACAGAAAAAAGTTACTCTAATAAAAAACATATTTGGTTTAGCAATAATCAATTTCTCCACGAAGATGGTTATTTGGGCGGGAAAAGCGGATACACAGACCCCGCTCTGCAAACAGTTGTTTCCCTTTTTTCCATTCCCTTGGGAGAATCCGGGGCACGTAATATAGCCATTACTCTTTTGCAAAGCAAAGACCGTTACAAGGATGTGGAAAGCATTTTAAAATATTTGAATAAAAATATATATTATGGAGGAGAAACCGACGCTAATACTGCCTGGGTAAAAGAAAGAACCGATATCCCTTTTTATGACCAAGATTTTGTCGCTCTTTCTTTTGGCGGGGATATGATGCTTGACCGCGGAGTAGAAAGTTCCGTAAATAAAAACTTTAATGGAGATTATTCAATTCTTTTTGAAAAACTTGGAATCTTAAAAAAATCGGATATTGCTTTTGCTAATCTAGAGGGTCCGGCCTCCGACACGGGTAAAGATATGCGTAATCTATATTCGTTTAGAATGAGCCCTTCCGTTATCCCCGCCTTAAAAGGAGCGGGATTATCTATAGTTTCGGTTTCCAATAATCATGCCGGAGACTGGGGACGAGATGCCTATAGCGATACATTAGCAAATTTAAAAGAAAATGAAATTTTATACACAGGAGGAGGAATAAATGAAAGTGAAGCCGAACAACCGATTGTTATTGAAAAATATGGAATGAAAATAGGATATTTAGGGTTTTCGGATGTAGGACCAAATTGGATGAAAGCAACAGGGAATGAAGCCGGAGTACTTCTTGCAAGCAATCCTCGCTTTGACGAAATAGTGCAAAATGCTTCCAAACAAGTTGATTATTTAGTGGTAACGTTTCATTTTGGAGAAGAATATCAAACCGAACATAATGCCAGACAAGAATATCTGGCGCATAAAGCGATAGATGCCGGCGCGAAAATTATAATCGGCACGCATCCACACGTAGTGGAAGATACGGAAGTTTATAAAAATGGTTTTATCGCTTATTCTTTGGGCAACCTTATTTTTGACCAGGGCTTTTCGCAAAATACCATGCAAGGCATGCTTCTGGAAATTAAATTAAACAGAGATGGAAGTATGTCTATAAAGAAAAATACCGTTAAATTAAACAAATTTTTCCAGCCAGATAAAATAATTTTAGGTAAAGAGGAAAAAGTGGTTTTTGAGAAATAAAAAAGCCACACAACTTTAGTTATGCGACTTTCCATATAAAAAAGAAAATTAACAATATCTTTCGGATCCAACACAAAGACAAAGAACTAAACAAAATATAAACACCACAACAACATCAAGAGCAACTATCACGGAAAGTACCACACATAACATCTTTATACCAATCATTATAATACCAGTTGCAGGCCATTGTAGGGACATAATTCCTGTAAGAATACTTACCCAACCGATAATTCCGATAATTCCAGCAATTAAGATTAGCAATTGTTCATAGGAATTATCAAATGAATTTTTTAAAAACCCCTTAATAATTAAAACAATTATTGTTAGTACCCCTGATACAGCTATCATTCCAGAAGTATAATTTTGATTTAATTCACCAATAATGCTGATTAAACAAACAACAAGAATAACAATGAATACTGCAAAAAAACGAAAAAGGGATGTTTCCATGACATATCTCCTCAATTAATATTTAATTGTGAAAAACAAATTTTGTTTTAATTTTCTTATATTATATATCCATTTTACAAAAAAGTCAACAAATTACACATATACGCCATGGCGTAAATGGGGATACGAGTTAAGGTTTTTTTACATAAGATTTGGCTAATTTAAATGTCTTGAAGTTATCCCCTATTTTTATTTCTTTTAGATAATCCAAAAAATCTTTTGGCAACGGAGAAGGTCCAACCCAGACACTTTTTTGAATCATTATATAGCCGAACTTTATTAGGTGTCTTCGTAGCCAATCACGTTCTTTCTTTTGCTGTTCCGGGATATCATACATTAAAATTAAGTTCTTAGAAGAATTTTTCTTAAAAGGCGAAGAAAAAGTAATATGATAAAAATTTCTTTTTCTGTTTTCTTTTTTTGTTCTATTTTTCCTCCCTTCTAAGAAGATTGGAATACCTAAAGAATTTACTCTTACTCCTTTATAAAATAATTTTCTTTTCGAACTCATATATAAATGATATCACTATATACACATATACGCTATAGCGTATATGTGTATTATCACACTAAAGTGATTTATTTACTAAAATAGGCAAAGAAAAGAAAATTATTTTTGAGAAATAAAAAGCTCCCTGACAAGGGTGGGGGTTGTATTTTAAAAAATTATTTGGCAATTGCGGCGGCTTCGTCAAGTTTTACTGAGAGAAGTTTTGAAGCACCGTCGTTGCCGATAGTGACACCATATAGGATACCGGCGCGGGACATTGTTTCCCTGTTATGGGTAACAACGATGAGCTGTGAATGACGAGAAAGTTTTTCTAACATATCTCCGTATTTACGAGAATTAGCTTCATCAAGTGCTGCATCTGTCTCATCTAGAACCAAAAAGGGCGGAGGGTTTACTTGGGACATGGCAAAAAGAAGAGCAATAGAGGTAAGAGACCTTTCTCCTCCCGAGAGCGCTTTGAGTTCCTTTACTTTTTTATGCGGAAGCGAAACATTGATTTCAATACCCTGTTCAGGGACAATTTCCTCCTCATCTTCCATATTTTCTTCCAAATCTCCTTCTTCTCCTTCTTTTTTCTGTTTATTTTCAGTTATAACAGAAAGATACCCTGTTCCCCCGCCGAACATTAATGAAAAGAATTTTCCAAATTCCACGTTTATTTTTTCAACGCCTTCTTTAAACTCCATATCTATTTTCTCTTTCAAGTCGGCTATAAGTTTGCGGAGTGATTCTATGCTTGTTACCAAATCTTCCATTTCTTTCGCTAGAAAATTATCCCTTTCTGAAACTTCTTCAAATTCTTTAATCAGCTCAGACCCCCCGCCTAGGCCGACATCTTCCAGTTTCATTTTGATGCGTTCAATTTTTTTTCTTAGTTCTTCTTGCGTATTTCTATCTATTGACCCGTTTATTTCGAAATTTTTATAAGATAAGATTTCACTGCCAATAAGCACTGAACCTTCTTTTATTTCATTTTCATACGCTTCCACCTCTTTTGACAAATTTTCTTCCTTTACGGCTATAAGCCCCAGAGAAGAGGATAATTCTTGTTGTCTGACTCTAAAATTAAATTTTTCCTTCTCCCTGGAGTGTAAAATTTCGTTTTCCTGATTTATTTCCTTTTTCAATATTTCTATTTTTTCAATAATTTTCTTTTCTTCGTTTTCAATATTCTGCATTTCAGCCAAAATCTTTTGTTTTTCTATCTTTAAATTCTCTAATTCTTCGTTTGTAGAAAGTTTTTCTGTTTTATAAGAATAATGATTAAATTTATTTAAAATATCTTTTATTCTAAAAAGAATAATTTTAATTTCCGCTGCATTTTCTTCTATTATTGCTTCTTCTATCTCGTTATTAATCTCGTTAAAAATTTCTTTTATTTCTTCTGGATTTTGGATTGCAATTTCTGGTGCTTTCTTACTTCTGCGCTCTTCCATCTCTATCATTCCTTCTATTCTTCCTAATTTACGCTCTATCTCACTTCTAATTGCGCGAATTTCACCGATTTTTTTCTCAAATATTTTTAATTCTTTTTCTTTTTCACTTTCTTCCTTTTTATTTATTTCTTCGACGCTGGAAATCTTCTCTTTAATATTTTCCAATTCCGCAGAAATTTTATTTTTTTCCAAAAATAAGCTTGATTGTTCCTTTTCCAAATAAACACTTTCCTTCTTCAAATATTCCCTATAAAGAGATAATAAGGTCGCTTGCATTTCTTTTGCTTTTTCAAATTTATCTACCTGTTTCTTAAGGAAATTCAAATGGGGGGCATTTTCCCGGCGTAAAAGCGAGACTTCCTTCATATTATTGGTTGTTTTTTCCAATTTGCGTCCGGCTTCTTTAATTTTGTATTGATAAATTTTAAGGCCGAGAGCATCTTCCACCATTTCCCTTCTGTCTTTTGGCGACGCATTCAAAATCCTATCCGCTTCGCCTTGTGAAATAATATGATGCCCAGAAGAACCGATATTAACCGACGATAAAAGATTGTTGATATCTTTTAATCTTACTTCCGAACCGTTTAAAATATATTTATTCAATCCGTCAGAATAAACTTCGCGGGAAATTGAGATGATATCGTAATTCAGATTAATATCTTCGCCTCCCTCATTAGAGAGCTTGAAAACCTTATCAGAATTATCAAAATATATGGTAACGGTCGCGCGCGAGCTTTTTGGCAGATTTTTGGATCCTTTAAAAATTAAATCGGAACCTAAGCTTCCCCGCATTGATTTCATTGATTGTTCGCCCAAAACAAAACGAAGCGCTTCTACCACATTTGACTTACCAGACCCGTTGGGGCCCACAATAGAAACAATGGGATTTTGGAATTCCAAAATTGTTTTTTTATAAAAAGATTTAAAGCCGTTTATTTCAAGATTTTTAAGTCGCATATTATTCCATCCAATTTTTTATTCTTAATGCCATTTCGGCTGCTTTCTGTTCCGCTTCCTGTTTTGACTTACCTTTGCCTTCGGCAACCAAACTGGAACCAAAAAAGATACCTACAGTAAAGTGCTTATCATGATCAGGGCCTGACTCGTGCAAAACTTTATAAGCGGGTGTAACTCCGACGAATTCTTGCACTTTTTCCTGCACTAAACTTTTTGCGTCACGCCAAAGCTTCTTAGAAACAATTTCTTCCGTATGAGGCAAAAGAGTGGCAATTACAAATTTATTTACAACATTATATCCTTGGTCTAAATAAACCGCTCCGATATATGCTTCAAAAGTATTAGCTAAAATATATTGCCTTGCCTTGCCATTATCTTTCCCTTCGCCTTTGGATAAAAGTAAATAATCATTCATTCCGATTTTTAGGGCAACTTCGGAAATAATAATGGCGTTTACTAAAGCTGAACGAATAGCGGTTAATTCTCCTTCCGTGTAGTTCGGATATTTTTTATAAAGAAAGTCAGTGACGATAAGTTCAAGCACGGCATCACCTAAGAATTCCAAGCGTTCATTGTGTGAAAGACGAGAACCCGGGTTTTCATTTATATAAGAACGGTGAATAAAAGCCTGCTTGAGCAGATTTTTATCCTTAAAAACTATTTTTGTATTTTTTTCAAAATCCGAAAAATTAATCATTTTATTTTTTTGAAATTATCTCAATAGCTTTGGTAATAAGCGGAATAATATCGTTATAAATACGAAGCTCCGGCAACTCTTTAAGCTGAAACCAGCGAGCGTTATCCAAGCCCCCGGAGGCTCCGAGCTGGAGTTTTTGGTACTTGCTTTCTGCTAAGAAATATATAACTTTCTTTAAAGTCTTACCATTTTCCGGATGGGTCGCTACGTATTCGTTTTCTCCGATTTTTTCTCTTATGGAAATATCCAGGCCGATTTCTTCTTTTATTTTTTTAATTGTACTTTCTTCCACATTTTCCCCATTTTCTATTCTGCCTTTGGATAGAGTCCAATAACCAAAAACATCATGCACTAGCGCAAAAAAAATATCACTTCCTTTTTTTGCATAGACCAACGCTCCTCCCAGCTTTTCAATCGGCAATTTTGTAATATCCAAAGGTTCTTCCGCTTTTTTCTTTTTACTTATTTGTTCCTTGCCAGGTTCGCCGATTTCTTTATAGACTGCGCCTAATACACCATTTACGAATTTGCCGGAGTTTTCCCCGCCGAAAGTTTTAGCTAATTCTATCGCCTCATTAATGGCTACTTTCGGAGGCACTTGACTCCTGTCACCGAAAAGAAGCTCAGTCAATCCAATTCTTAAAATATTTCTATCTACTATGGAAATTTTATCTAATGGCCAATCGGGCGCGGCCTTTTTTATTATTTCATCAACTACTTTACTTTTTTTTAATACTTCTTCGGTTAAGGAAAAGACAAAAACATCGTCCTCCAGTCCAGGAGCGAATTCTTTAAGATTCCTATTGAGAGCTTCTTTTGTTTTTTCACTATTCCAAACTTTGCCTTTTTCTTCGGCAGTCATAAAATCCCACTCAAAAAGCGTTTGAAGTACTATTGATCTTGAAAGGTGCCTATTTGCCATAAATTAATGAACGATGGCGGTAGAGTTTATTTAGCTTCCGCCTTTTTTGCTTTTTCTTTTTTCTGTTTCTTTTCCATCTTTTTAACCAAATCCAACACTTTCATTCCGCGATAAAATCCGCAAGACGAGCAAACTGTGTGACGTTTCTTGAGATTTTTGCAATTTTCGCACTTAACAAAATTCGTACTCATCAATGCATGATGGGAACGCCTATTTTTCGTATGCGACTTTGTATGTCTCATTCGTACTACCATAATGTATCTTATACTAGCACATTAAAGCTAAAAAGCAAAACAGTTTTTGCGAAATAATAAAATATGATATTATGAAGATATATGGCAGAAACTGATAAATTGCATAATTTAAGGCATTCTTTGGCTCATCTTTTGTCAGCTGCTGTCTTAGAAATGTATCCAGATACGAAAAATACTATCGGTCCTTCTATAGAGGACGGATTTTATTATGATTTTGAATTCAAAAACCCTATTTCAGATAAAGATTTGCCTAAAATAGAGAAAAAAATGAAAGAAATCTTGAAATCTTGGAAAGAGTTTCAAGGTGAAGAAAAAACAGAAAAAGAAGCAAAGGAATATTTTAATAAGAATGAATATAAAAAAGAACTTATAGATGAAATTACTGAAAAAGGAGAAAAAATAACATTTTATACTTGTGGGACATTTACTGATTTGTGTCGTGGCGGACATTTGGAAAATCCGAGTAAAGAAATAAAACCGGATTCATTCAAACTGGACCGCGTAGCTGGAGCTTACTGGCGCGGGAATGAAAAAAACAAAATGCTTACCCGTATTTATGGCCTTGCTTTTGAAACAAAAAAAGATTTGGAGGAATATATTAAAAAAAGAGAAGAAGCTAAAAAAAGAGACCATAGAAAACTCGGCAAAGAGTTTGATCTTTTCCATATTGATGAAATGGTTGGACTAGGACTTCCCTTGTGGCATCCAAAAGGTGCGCTACTTTGGAGAATTATTGAAGATTTTTGGTATAAAAAACATTTAGAAAACGGTTACGATTTAGTCAGAAGTCCACACATAGGAAATAAAGTACTTTGGGAAACTTCAGGTCATTGGGGTTTCTATAATAGTTCAATGTATCCCCCTTTGGAAGTTGGACAAACCCTTGAGGAAAGACAGGATAATAAAAAAGTGGAAATTTCTGAAGAATATCTTCTAAAACCAATGAATTGTCCCTTTCATGTTCAAATTTTTAAAAACAATCCTAAATCATATAGAGAGCTCCCTTTGCGCTGGGCAGAATGCGGTACTGTTTATCGATTTGAGAAGAAAGGCGAACTTTCTGGCCTTACTCGTGTTAGAGGTTTTACTCAAGACGATGCTCATATTATTTGTCGGGCAGATCAAGTAGAGGACGAACTTAAAAAAGTTATAGATTTTATCTTATTTATGTATAAATCTTTTGGATTTGATATTGATAAAATTAAAGTATATTTATCTGTCAGAGACCCGCAAAATGCAAAATATACTGGAACTGATGATGGTTGGAAATTTACAGAAAGCATTTTAGAAAAAGTAGCAAAAGAGAAAAAATTAAACTATCAAAAAGATATCGGGGGAGCAGTATTTTATGGGCCGAAACTTGATTTTAAAATACAAGATGCACTCGGCAGAGAGTGGCAATGCTCAACTCTTCAGTTCGATTTCAATCTACCGGAAAGATTTGAGATGGTATTTACCAACAATGAAGGCAAGGAGGAAAAACCATACATGCTTCATCGCGCCCTGTTTGGCTCTTTTGAAAGATTCATTGGCCTTCTTGTTGAACATTATGCTGGAGCTTTTCCTTTATGGCTTTCTCCTGTGCAAGTAAAAGTTATTCCGGTGCGCGCAAATCATAGTAAATATGCAAAAAAAGTTTTTGAATTATTAAAAGAAAACAATATTCGCGCAGAATTAGATGATGCTGATTTAAATTTAGGCACAAGAGTCCGTAATGCAAAAAATAATAAAATCCCATATTGGATTGTTATAGGGGATAAAGAAATAGAAGCCAATAAAATAACTTTGGAATCTCGCGACAATGGACAACTTGGACAAATGTCAGAAGAAGAACTTATTAAAAAATTATCAGAAGAAATTAAAAGTAAAAAATAGTTTTTAAATATCTATCTCCGCTAGTTTGGCATTGGATTGAATGAAAGATTTTCTTGGCGGAACTTCATTGCCCATTAAGATTTCAAAAACATCATTTGCTTCTTCAGCATCTTCTATGTTCACTTTTTTAAGCACCCGATGAGCAGGATCCATGGTCGTTTCCCAAAGTTCTTCCGGATTCATTTCTCCAAGACCTTTATAACGTTGAATATGTATTTTATTTGATTTTGCTTTTATTTCTTCTTCCTTTTCCTCCCCTTCTGGAATTTCAACGTCAGTTTCAACTGCCTGTATTTCACTCACATCCGTATTTTTTCCGATAATTTTTATTTTTTCTTCATCGGAGTAAGCATAACTTATTTCCTTCCCTCTTTTTATTTTGTAAAGCGGGGGTTGGGCAATATAAATAAACCCTGCATCAACAACTGGCCTGAAATATCTGTAAAAGAGAGTAAGCAAGAGCGTGCGAATATGCGCGCCGTCAACATCGGCATCTGTTGCGATAATTATTTTATGATAACGCATTTTTGCAAGATCAAAAGTATCTCCAATAGAAGTGCCCATGGCAATAACAAGAGCTCTAATTTCCTTAGAAGCCAGCATTTTGTCTATGCGCGCGCGTTCAACATTTAAAATTTTTCCGCGAAGAGGAAGTATCGCTTGTATGCGTCTGTCTCTGCCCTGTTTTGCCGAACCACCTGCGGAATCTCCCTCCACTAAAAATAATTCTGATTCTTCCGCGCTTTTGCTTTGGCAATCTGCTAATTTTCCGGGAAGAGTCATCCCTTCAAGCGCTCCCTTGCGAAGTACTGAATCTTTGGCTGCTTTGGCCGCCTTACGGGCTTTTAAGGCAAGAATGGACTTGTTAACTATAGCTTTAGCATCATCTGGGTTTTCCTCCAAGAAACTGGCAAAAGCCTCCCCAAAAATGGTCCCTACAGCGCCTTGGGCCTCCATAGAGCCTAATTTTGCCTTCGTTTGACCCTCAAACTGGATTTCTTTTAACTTTACAGAAATAACGCAAGTTAAACCTTCTAACACATCATCCCCCGTAAATCCACCTTCAGAATCTTTCATCATTTCATTTTTTTTGCAGTAAGTGTTTAAGGTACGAGTAAGAGCAGTTTTAAAACCAGTAACATGAGTGCCCCCTTCAACAGTGTGTATATTATTAGCAAAAGGAATTATTCTGTCTATTATATCGTCAACATATTGAAGGGCTATTTCCACCCCCACGCCATCTAATTCTTTTTCAACATAAAAGATACTGCTATGAAGCGGTTTTTGAAACTTATTATAATATTTAATGAGTGAAATTAATCCTCCTTCAAAATAAAAAGAAGTTGATGGTAATTCTAAACCAAGATCTCTGAAATAAAAAACATCGGAATCATTAAGTCCTTTTTTATCATCCCATCCCCGCGCATCAATTATTGAAACTTTTAACTTTTTTACTAGATAAGCTTGCTGACGGATATGATTAATAACTGTATTTAAATCAAATTTAATATCTTTGAAAATTTCTTGGTCCGGTTCAAAAGTGATAATAGTGCCATGCAATTTTGAAGAACCGATTTTCTTCACTGAGGATTTTTTCTTACCTTGAGAATATTCTTGCACATATTGCCCGCCATCTTTATGCACTTCCGCTTTGCAATAAATTGAAAGGGCATTCACCACGGATGCCCCCACTCCGTGCAGTCCGCCGGAAACTTTGTATCCGCTATTTTCTCCGCCGAATTTTCCCCCGGCATGAAGTGTGGTCATTACAGTTTCTAAAGCAGATACTTTGGTCTTTTTATGTATATCAATCGGTATTCCCCGGCCATTATCCGCTACGCGTATTCGATTGTTTGGTAAAAAAACAACTTCAACATCGTCGCAAAATCCTCCCATCGCTTCATCGCGCGAGTTATCAAAAATTTCCCAAACTAAATGGTGCAGACCTTCCGGTCCCGTAGTACCAATATACATTCCCGGACGTCTTCTGACAGGCTCAAGACCTTCTAAAACGGATATATCCGAAGCATCGTAATGATGCCCATTTTTTACCTCTTTTTCTTTAGCCATTTGATGTTAAATCTAACTTAAAAACAAAAGCAAAACAGATTTTTGCTTAGTATATTATAGCAAAAAACAACCCGGAAAACCAGCATTTTAGCGTATTTGCCAACTTGAATTTTCGCTTATTTTATGGCCTATTTTAGCCATAATTTCGTTTACCTCATCGTCTTTTAAAGTTCTTTCATAAGACTGGAAAACGAGCCTAAAAGCATATGAAGTTTTTCCATTTTTTGTGAACGAATCAAATATATACGGCTCTTGAATTAAAAGTTTTGTTCCATTATCTTTTAAAATTTTTCCCAATTTTTTAGGATCTTCTCCTTCCGGCATCCACACAGCAACGTCGCGAGAGATAAATGGATAAATAGACCAAGGTTTGAATTTCATCGGCAGAATCTTTTTTTCAGGTCCTCGGTTCCCTGGGTCCCCTACCCCAGCCAGACCATTCAAAAAAGTTTCTGCCGATTTCATGTCCTGAAAAAATTCATCAAGTGTCATTTCTTTTATTCCTTTCTTGTCGCCATAGGCAATATGCATCTCTTCCCCGCTTTTTTTGAAAATAGTTCCAATTTCAAAAATTTTTACATCATTCATTTCAAGCAATGGCGCGTTGAGTTGATTTAATTTCAAGCTTTCTTCTAACCCATCGGCTAAATTTGTTCTCAAAAACTTTTTATCCGAGGCGGAAGCAAGCACTTCCACTTCTCCTTTGTCTCTGAAACTATAAGTCATTACTTCTGAATATCCTTCATTTAAAAGTTTATTGCGAACCCAAAGGATTTTATAAAAATCTTCATTTATTTTTGGGGTCCATTTTATTTCAGGCCCGCCTGCATCGTTATGCGAAGCATTTCGGGCAGGTAATTCTCCCTTAATTCTGTCATAGCCTAAAATTCTAATTACTTCTTCGGATAAATCATGCGGGCCGGTGATATCAAGACGCGACAATGGCACTAAAATTTTAAACCTGCCTGCGCAGGCAGGTTCGCCATTTTCTTCTTCATATTCAAAATTTAATTTTTCCCACACATTTTCAATTTCTTTTTTTGAAAAAGAAGTGCCTAAACGTTTATTTATATATTCTACCGACACAAAAACAGTATTTTGTTTTGGCTTTACCGGATAAATATCCACAACTTCTTCTACATCCCCTCCTGTTAAATCAACAATTAAATTTGTCATTTCCTCCATAGTTTGCCCACAGAGGTCGGGAGTTATTTCATTCTCGTATCTTTTTACTGCATCGGTTAGAATCCCGATTTTTTGGGAAGTCTTTCTGGTAGAAATAGGATTGAAATTGGCAACTTCTATAACTATATTTTTTGTATTATTTTTTACTTCTGCTTTTATTCCTCCTTTTATTCCAGCAATAGCCAATGGATCTTTTTCATCAGCTATTATTAAAACTGATTCATCTAAGATAACTTCTTTTTTATCAAGAGTAGTGATTTTTTCTCCTTTTTGGGCATTTCGAACTATTATTTTTTCACTCTCCAATTTATCTAAATCAAAACAATGAATTGGCTGGCCCAAATCAAACATCACAAAATTAGCAGCATCCACAAGATTATTTATTGATTTTTGTCCTATTACTTCCAATTTTTCTTTTAGCCAATCCGGACTTTCCCCAACTTTTACATTTCTGACAATTCGCCCCATGTAACGCAAGCATTTGTCGTCTTTTATTTCTATTTCCAGTTTCGAGTCAATGTGGCTTTTCGAATGGTCTGGCCGGGGCTGGGGCCCCGGAGATCCGAGGACCTGAGAAAAACCACTTGGCGAAGAAATTGGGAGATTAAAAATCGCCGAAATTTCTTTAGCAATTCCAAAATGCGAAAGACAGTCGTGGGCTCTGTCCGGCAAGACTTTAATTTCAAAAACAGTATCTTTTCCTACTTTTTCTATTTCCTCTACTTCAAAAGAATGAAAAACAATACCCTCGGCGATTTTCTCCGGTTTCGGCAATTTTTCTTTAAAATAATTTTGTAGCCAATTGTAAGATATTTTCATATTTAAAATTAAAACTGGTTAAATCTTAAATCGCCTTGATAAGCCGGGCGGATGTCCGGCATACCATATTTAATAACCATTAATCTTTCAAGCCCCGGACCAAAAGCAAAACCTTGATATTTTTCGGGGTCAATTCCGCAGTTTTTCAAAACATTCGGATGCACCATCCCCGCTCCGCCCATTTCCAGCCACTTGCCGTTAAATTTCAAATCAAATTCAATGGACGGTTCGGTAAAAGGAAAAAAACTCGGACGAAATCTGAGATCTGTATCATCACCCAGTATTTTTTTATAAAAATGAGAAAGAACTCCTTTTAAATGAGCCATATTGACGTCTTCTCCGATCATTAACCCTTCAATTTGATAAAATTGCATTTCGTGGGTCGCATCCGTCGCCTCATTGCGAAAACATTTCCCTGGAACAACAATAGCAAAAGGCGGTTTACCGCCGGACTTAATAAGATTTTCCATATAGCGAATCTGCACGGAAGAAGTATGGGTTCTTAGAACTTTTCCCTCTTCTCCTTTGATATAAAAAGTGTCTTGCATTTCACGAGCCGGATGATCTTTGGGAACATTCAGTGCATCAAAATTATGCCAAATATCTTCAAGTTCCGGGCCAGTTGCTACTTCAAAACCCAAGTCGGTAAAAATTTTTACGGCTTGATTTATGATTATTGAAAGTGGATGTTCTCTGCCTTTGTTATTGTCTTTATCCATTAAGAAAAATATATCATAAAAATGAGCTTTTTTCCAATATTTGCTATACTTTATAAATGCGAAAAACTTACTGGATTTTAATCATTTTGATAATTTTCTTTGCTGTTTTGGGCCTTATTTTAGGTTGGTTAGATAATGGTCCCCAAATGTTATCCTAGATTATTTCATCATTTCCCTAAGTGAACAAAATTCACAATCTTTTTTGCTACATCGGGTATTCCAAAAAGATAAGTTTAAAATTTCATCTGCCACTTGTTTTATTTTTTCTACAAGCGTCTCAGTATCTCCTTTTGAAATTTCAAAAATTTCCTTGTGAAATTTTTCTTTTTCGTCCGGTTCAATAAAATCAATAATGCCGGATTGCATTTTTAATTTTCCATTTTCAAATCTATCCAAGAGAATTTTATAAAAAACCAACTGCCTAAAATAGTTGCCGTCGGCATTTTTGGTTTTTCCCTCTAATTCGTTTCTGGTTTTTGGTTTGCCTGTTTTGTAATCAACTACATTGACTATATTTCCGTCTATAAATTCAATCTTGTCCAAAACTCCGGTGAGCCTGATATTATCATCCAGTATAATTCCATTAATGCGAAATTCCGTCCAAATATTTTCATTCCAACTTTTATTGTATGCATCATACCATAGAGAAAGCGCCTTTTTTCCTTTTTCTAACAATTCCACAGCATCGCGCTCCCGCAGCCCCGACCTATTCAAATATCCCTCAAAACTTTCTAGGAGAAATTCTTTGCCGGTTTCTTCTTCTTTCATTCTATTGAAAAAATCATGCAGCGCCCCGTGTATTGCAGTACCGTATGATTGGGGTTTGGTCGGCGCGGAAGGAATGCGGATAAGATTTTGGTAAAAATATTTCCACGGACATTCAAGATAGTTATTCAAGGCGGTCGGCGAGAATCCTTGTGTAACAAAAAGTTCGCGAATAAAATTTTTGTCTTTCAAACTGCTGGATTCTTCTAATTCTGTTTCAAAATTTATTTTTCTGTTTTCTTGATATTCTTTCTCATAAGTATTTGTATCGCGTATTTCTATAAATTCCGGCTTTAATTCTCCCAAGAAGGAACTTGGCAAAAGTTCTTTTCCATCTTCTCCTGTCTTGGAATAAGTGATATTAATCCCCTTTTTGGCTCGAGTTAGGGCGACATAAAATAACCTTCTTTCATCCGCATTATCATCCGCTAATTCAACTTTTTTATCAGTAAGCATATAAACTCTAGGTAAAAGTTTTAATTTATCCAGAGAGCGTTTGTCGCCAAAGTGTCCACTATAAGCTTTTATAATATAAACATATTCAAATTCAAGCCCTTTGGCGCGATGCACCGTCATTAATCGAACTACTCCTTTGTTTTTGTGCATTCTTTTCTTCTTTATAAAAAGATTGTGCTTTTTTACTGTTTCAATATAAATGAAAAAATCTTCCAGATTCGCATCCGGCTTTCTCAAAACCAAATTTTTTGCTTCATCAAAAAAAGAATTTATAGAATCAAATTTGCGTTCTGTCTCCGGGCTCTCCAACATTGATTTAAGGAGTTCTGACTCCCTGACTACCGTTTCAAAAATAGAAAGAAGGTCGCTGTTTTTTGATTTCTTGACCCAGTCGGAAAGTTTTCTAAAAGCGTCATTCATAGCTTCCGTATTTTGCAATTCCAAATCCTTAAAAGAATTAAGCTTGGCAAGCATATCAAAAAGCGTATATTTTTTCTTTAAACTGGCGCTTTTTATGAGTTTATAAACATCTAAAGGTTCAACATTTAAAAGATCTATATGTAAAAATTCCGCCACTGCCCTATCATCGCCAAAATTATTTATGGCTCGAAGAATGGTCATAAGTTTTTTCACATCGGCATCCGAAAATAAATCCAAATCTGATTCAATTTGGTGTGGAATACCGACTTTTTTCATCAAATTTGAAACAGCAAAGGCGTCTTCATTATTTCTGTAAAGCACGGCTATTTCTTCCGGTGCTATTCCGTCAGATATTTTTCTTTTAATGTCATGCGCTATAAAATATGTCTCGCTTTCCGGCGTTTCAAAAGGATAAATAAATATTTTTTCAAATTTATGTTTTGTATTGGATTTTAATGGAGAAGAATCTGGCATTAAACCGTGGGTAGAGTCCAAAATGCCTTGCGTGGAACGATAATTTTCCGAAAGAGTTATTAGTTTGGCATTTTTATAAAGGTTTTTAAAATAAAGAAAGTTTTCAAGAGAAGCTCCTTGAAATCTGAAAATTGCCTGTTTTTCGTCCCCCACTACGAAAAGATTGGGTTCCGGCGCATGATATGAAGCCAGAAGTTCTATAATTTTATTTTGTGCATTATTTGTGTCTTGATGTTCATCAACCAAAATATATTGATGTTCTTCCTGTAAAACTTGAAGCAAGAATTTGCTTTTCCCTATTGCTTTTAATACTTCCATAATCATGTCCGAAAAATCGTAAAACTTGTTTTTCAAAAGTTCATCTTGATAATCTTTATAAATATCAGACAGCTCTTTATTTTTTTCTATTATTTTTCCAAGTTTTTGATATTCCCCCTTCATTTTTCCTTTATATGCGCCTTTTTCATGATAAAGATCGGGGATTTTCTTAAAATTAGTTTCCTCTTCTTTTACCAGCTTTCCAAATTCTTCCGGTAATAAACCTTCCCTTTTTAAAGTAGCAACCCCCGATGAAATATCTTTGGTGTAAAGATATGGGTCACCATAGGGACGCAAAATTTTTAATGAAGTAGAATCAATCAAAGATTCAATAATAGAAATCTGGTCCACTTCTCCTATTGGACGCGAACCGATAATTCGAGGAAATTCTTCCGGGTATTTTCTTATAATACTCTCGGCAAATGAATGAAAGGTGCTGATAATTACTTGATATGCGCGCGAACCGATAATTTCGGAAAGTTTTCGTCGCATATTTATAGAAGCGGCCTCGGTGAAAGTAAGCGCCAAAATATTTTCCGGCCTGGTATCGGTTTTTTTTAGAATATTAGCGATTCTAAGTGTGAGAATTGTGGTTTTCCCGGTTCCCGGCCCTGCCACAACCATTACCGGACCATCTATGGCATCTACGGCTTCTTTTTGGGCCTTGTTTAGCTTTTTATATTCTTCTGCAAATATTCCTTCAGTCATAGTAATATTATACTCTATAAAAAATAAAGACCAAAAAACAGAAATCCCCGTTAAGAATAATTTTTAGAAAGCCTTGCGCAGGAGTTTAGAAAATAAAAATGGTGTTCCATTTATTATTTTCTTGAACGACGAGCAGTTCGCTGGCGAAGCTTCGCCAGATAGATTGCTTTATAAAAATTGATTCTTCATGGAGATTTTATCTCTTATTCAGTAGTTTTTCCGTCAAATTCAGGACCGTTGGCTTCTGCTTCTGCTTTTGTGGCTCGCACTATGCCGTCTTTATGATGAGCCGGAGAATAGATTGTATAAAGTTTTAAATCTTCCGAACCGGAGGTATTAATAATGTTGTGCTGTGCCCCAGCCGGAACTACAATAACTGACCCATCGCCAAGAATATATTCATTTCCATCTATTAAGCATTTACCCTCTCCTTTTTCAAAACGGAAAAATTGGTCATTGTCTGTATGAATTTCAGTACCAATTTCTTCATTGGGCTTGAGACTCATCAGAACCAACTGGCTATGTTTCCCGGTGTATAAAACTTTGCGAAAATTTTTATTTTCCAAAGTTTCTTTTTCTATATTTGCATTAAATCCTTTCATCCTGCTTAGAAGCAGGTCGCGGTCTTAATTTTTTAATAAGATACGCTCCCACTATAAATTAATATTTATAATATATTATTCCCCGGTAAAAACTGTGACCGCGGCTTCTAACGGGATTTCATATTCAACTCTCGACTTGTTATAAGTTTAGCACAAATAATTTTAATCCCTTATCTAATCAAGTGCTTAAGAGGCAAAATAACATTAAATAATGAGAATATTAACCTAATCAAGCAAAAAATGTTTAATAGGGTTGCCACTGTATCACGACACAGTAGCTGTTTTATTCTGAACAAAAAAAACGGGCACCCGCCCGGTTTTTCCGATACCACGCTCCCCTACTTTATTGCCACCTTACTCACCAGCAATTCCAAAAGATTTTTGACTTCTTCCTGCGCCTTGGTTTCAGTTTTGCTGTCAACAAATTTCTGCCACTGGTTAAAAATTTCTTCGTCGCCTAAATTCCTGACAGCGGTTTCCAGTTTTAATCTTGTGTCAAAACTAACCTCGCTGTCCGCCTTCAAAACTTCGCCAATGAAAAGCTTGGTAAATTCCAAAACTTTTTCATTGGTTGTTTGAGTTTGTAAAGCGGCTTGGGTTTGGCGAAGTTCCCTGATAACTGAAAAATACTTGACGCCCAAAAAAATATTGGCGGCAAGCAGAATCAGAATAATGATTAAGGTTGTTTTTGGTTTGTTCACCCTGTTAGAAATTGAAGGTGTTTGTAATTCCATATTGTTTGTTTATTTCCTTGTTAAAATTTGTAATTTCTAACGGGGTTCATAGATTTTTGGACCTCACTAATCGCTCCCTAATTTTATCACGATAAAAGTTATAGAGCAATAAAATTATAATGACAGCTAATAAAATCGTTTTCCAATCAACGATGTTCAGCCACCAATACTTGGTCTTGAGTTCAATATTGACATGGACGCCGCTGCCTTCTTTGACTTGAAATGGCTTACCGTCATAAATGAGATACCCGGGGGTTTCTGCCTTAAGATAATAGTAGCCCTCGGGAACCAAAAACGAATAAGTGCCCCTAACATCGGTGATTTGAGGATTCTCCTGTTGATACTCTTTGGCCGGCCACATTTCATATTGTTTGGTTTCGGGATTCAGCCAGTAGAGAGACACGATGGCACCAGGGATACGGGTTTCTTTGTCGCCGTTCCGCTCATAAATATACCCTTCGGGGTCAACCACAGTGGTCAAGCGGATTTCTTTCATTCCGAGTTCTGGGTCGTCAAAATCCATAACCGTTATGATCTCGTACTCGCCGGCAACAACAGGCACATCGATTTCTGCCGTATAGATGCCATCACCGTCTGGATCGGTATATTCAAATTCCAGCAATACTAGTTTTTCTTCAACCCTAACGGGCTGATCCTGGGTCTTGGCAAAAGCGGGGTTGGCGAAGATCACGGACGCCAGTAAAGAATTCAACGGAACGTCCACAGAGGTCGCTTGGCTAGCTCTTGCCTTAAAAACCACATATCCCTTGACGCTCTTAACGGGTTTATCAGGCTTCATTACTAACTGCAGTGGTTTGCCGGAAACAGTGGTGATCTTCTGTTGAGGTTTCCCTTTATCAGAAATGGAAAGATCAATGTTAAAATCAATCAGTTCGCCGCCGGTTTTGGCAAAGACAATTTCTGTCGGTAATTGCTGTTTAATCGCCGGCGATAATTCAACCACTGGAACGCCTTGGGGAAGAGCAAACTTACCGGGTTCAACTTTAGCTATCGGCAAGCCGGCGCGTTCTGTCAGCCCGGGCAAAGTCAATTTGACCGTTTTCAGCTTAGCAACATCGGTAATCTTGCTGATGCCGACTTCTTCAAGAATTTTCTCAAGTTCTGGAAACTTTTGAGCAAGATTCCTGATCTCCTTGGGCAAGGGCGCCAAAACGAATTCTCTGATTGGTTCGCTTGGTAAGAGTTGCCATTTACCCTGAAAAGCTAAAGGTGTTTCTTTAGACACTAATTCTTCAATTGGAATTTCTGGCGGTTTGGTTTCTTCCTCTAATTTTGGCTTAAATATTTCTGGGATTTTTTTGATTATTCCCGGTATCTGCTCAATAATTAATTTCTCTAATTTTGTTTTTTCCTTTATTCCCAATTTCTCATTAATAAAATCAAAATCTTCCTGACTAAATAGAGAAGGATATTTTTCCATTATTTGAAGGGCATATTGATAATTACCCATCTCAATAAGATTTGAAACTTGACTTTGAATTCCGCCGCCTCCGCTGCCTCCGCCGGAAGAACAACTTTGACTTAAGATCGGACTACCGCCGCTACAGCCGGAAGGAGATGCAGAAATAATAGCCCTAGTTTGCTGTCCTCCCGAACAGCTACTCCAATCGGAATACGTCCAAGAAGTGCAAACTCTCGCGCTTTGCGGTTGCCAATCGGTTTTAACTTTGTAATCCCCGTCAAAAATTATCCAGCCGATATTTTCACCCAAAGCCGAGCCGGTAAATTCGCCAGAAGAATTGATAATTACTCCTCCATTGGTCGGATTAAATTTTATCCAACCAGTATTTTCTGACCAAGTATAGCCAGACAAATTTCCTTCGCCATCATTTGTAATGTCGCCCAGATATACCCAGCCAATATTTTCACTCAGGGCGTAACCAGACAATCCAGAATCCGTAACATGAACATCACAATTATCACAGCCAAAATTAAACCAGCCGATATTTTCTCCCCAAGCGTATTTGTAGCCTTCATTATTTGGGTCAATGGTGCCATCGGTAGACGAGGCCAAGGTGGACTTATTAAAAAATGCAAAAAATCCACTTATGAGAAGCATTAAAAATAAAACATAAATTAAATTTTTGGTCGGTATCTTCTTATCCATAAATGCCTATGAATAATTTTATCATAGAATCATTCTGTAACAAACCGCAATCTAGCACGCGAACACAACACCTACCAGAAGTGTTACGTGCAGAGCAAAAATAACGTGTTCGGTTACTATTCCTTTCTTTTATGAAAGTTACGGGCGGAAGACGACACGGAACCCGGTGCTATACGTGACATTATTGCTATTGGAGTACGAGCAAGCGTGCCAACCGGCTACCCGTGCAGTACTGTTTAAGCGCAACTCTGAAAGCCATTCATAAGTATTTACATTGGCAGTAATAACATTGTCTGTTCGACCAATTTGATTACCATAATTTCCATAAGTTATTGAATTTGTGCCGTTGCCACAAACACCGAAGAAATCGTTAAAAGTTGGCAAGCGTGTCCCTTTCCACTCTAACAACACTTTCGGGGTTAGAGGTCCGTTGTAACAAGTTTCATAATCTGTCCCGTCGCAAGTTGCGTCTGGTGCGGTATATCCAAAGGCCTCTACCGCTGCACTAGTTAAAAGATTGCGGATACCATCTTTGCAATCAGCAATCGCCAGAGCGACACTAGCATCATTTCCATAGTCACTGCGTTCTACGACTGTCCCGCTTAAAGAGGTATTAAGCGTTCCCACGCCATCACCGTCAGTATCGCCAGAGCATCCGTAATTGCCAAGGAAAGTATTGTCGTTCGCGGTCGCATTATTCCAGAATTTTGTACCAGCTGGGTCGCGACCATTAGTCCCGCTGTCAGTTTGAACACAAATAGGATCGTCGCTAGTCCCGTCGTAATTACTATCTGCTATCCATGCCCAGCCAGCGGTTGTGCAAACAGATTGATTTAATCCAGAAATACCAGAAGGAGTATTGGGGTAGGGAGAAAGAGTCCCTGTAGAATCAACACCGAACGCTGTCCCATAACGAACATTGTTTATACTAAGGTTCGTGGCATTAAAAGTGCCTCCGCCTGATCCGTCGCCCTCATTGCCGGCCGTAGTTAATACTTGCGCAGGATCATCATTATCACCATAAAGCCACCCCGCAACCAAATTACCGATAATTCCAAATATATTAACATCATTTGCAATGTTCTCCGCAACCAAATCAGGGTCCCCAGTCAAAGTGCCTGCCCCCCAATAACCAGCGACGACTTCCTGATCCGTTGAACTGGCAGTTAAATTAAAATCGCCGTTGTTAGTCATTGTGCCAGTAGCAGTGGCACCGTTAATCCATACTATTTTGCCAGATAATACATCCGCAACCGTTATATCGTCAGCATCTGTTATACACCATCTATTAGTTCCATCCCCGTCACCATCATAAGTATTAGAAACCAAATTCCCCGTACCATCAAAAGTCGCGGTATTGCAAGCAAGATTAAGAGTTCCAGCGTCTAATGTCCAATCGCCCGTTAAATTAGCGGTTTTGCCATTGAATAAATCAGCTACAACTGCTGTGCCCTCGCCTTCAGGAGTTAATGTGCCGGTTACTCCAAGATAAGTCGTGTCTTTTTTAACTTGATCAGAGGAAATCAAACCAGCCAAAGTATTGTAAATCTCTGTTAGGGTATGCCCCGTACCTGCCAATGCATCGGAGAAAGTAAAATCATGGTCTCCTTCATCGCCCGGATCAGTGTTATTAATTATAAAGTTATAAATCTCAGAAAGCGTATAAAATTTGCCGGACGGTTCACCCGCACCGCTTGGCGGAGTAATTGTGCCAGCATGAACAACTCCGTAAATTACCAAAACAGAAATTAAAACAGTAAGCCCGCCTTTGACAGCGTTGAAAAATCGCGGGCTTTTATTCGGGCTCTTGATATTAAAATTTTTTGATTCGCTAGTGGAAACATTATGGATTACCCATTGATCTTTTTTTCTCATATTTTTTACCCTTTAATTTTGCCACAAATTAATCGGATTAGTTTTTGAACTTGGGCTTCAAATCAAGTTGACTATTTACTCGACCTTATCGTTAATATTATAACACAATTCCAACACATCCGCATTTTCAAATCGCGAAGTTACTATCTGCGGAGGCGGAGAGATTCGAACTCTCGGTGGATTGCTCCACATACGCTTTCCAAGCGTACGCACTAGACCGCTATGCGACGCCTCCGTATTTTAAATTATACTAAACTTTTACCCCTAAAGGATAAGTACTTTCTTTAAGTGTAAAAATTTGTGAAGACGCAAGCCATTTGTTTAGGAATGGACTTAAGGTAAGCGCAAAACCGATGTTCCCTGCCAAGTGAAGCGCAGTAAAGGGAATTTGCATAATGAGAGTGTTCAACATACTCTGCCCAAACATCGGAGCAAATAAGACTCCGGTTACTAGGTCATAAATTATGGTTGCAAAAAAAGAAAACATAGCAAAATTTAAAACTGATGCTTGAAATTTTTTGAAATAGAAAAAAGAAGCCATTCCGATAAGCCCATAAGTAATGGCTGTAATCCAAGTCCAGGCCCCAAAATGAGTTAGGGTATCATATATAACAATACTCAGAAAACCGAAAAGAAAGCCAAGGATAGCCCCATATTTGCGTCCTAGGGGCATAATAGAAGCCATTATCGGTTCCACATTGGGCGCTCTTAAGGGAATTAACCTAAACAATAAGCACCCAACAAACACTATAAAAATTTTAAATTTACTTCTCATGAACCCCAATTATAAACTAATAAAATAAGAAATCAATTTTTATAATGCACACATAAAATTCTGCTGAATTTTTGCTCTGCTCGGCTCGTCAGCCTGCGCAAGGCATTCTAAAAATTATTTCTTATTTTATTAAATCCAAAAATTTTTTCTCGTTTAATATTTTTATACCTAATTTTTGCGCTTCTTTCAACTTTGAACCAGGGTCTTCTCCTACTACGACATAGGAAGTATTCTTTGAAACAGAACTTGCCACTTTTCCTCCCAGGGAAATAATTTTTTCTTTGGCTAATTCGCGGGACATTTGGGAAAGAGTACCAGTTAAAACAAGAATCTTTTTATTTAATTTTCCTGCTTTTATTTTTTCGACTTTTTCTATGACTATGCCATTTTTAAACAATTTTTCTATGAAAAGCGTATTTTGTTTGTCTCTGAAATAATTGTATACGCTTTTGGAAACGGCCGGACCGATATTTTCTATATTATTTATTTCTTCAATTTTCGCTTTGGCAAGTTTATCAATTGTGCCAAAATTTATTGCCAGATCTCGCGCCGTTTCTTCTCCCACATGCAGAATACCCAAGGCCCAAAGAAATTTGGGAAATGAGATTCTTTTTTTATTTTTTATTTCCTGCACAATATTTTCCGCGCTTTTTTCTCCAAATCGCTCCAGTGGGGCAATATCTTCTTTCTCAAGAGTAAATATATCCGCTGCATCGGTTATCAGACCTTCATCCTTGAATCGTCTTAAAATTTTGGGACCCAGCTCATAAATTTCAAAAGCGGAAACAAAATGTTCCAGATATCTTTCGTCTTTTGCTGGACATTTCGGATTGGAACAGTAGTAAGCTACGGAAGTTTCCAAAGTCCTATGAGAAACGGTCTGGCCGGGGTTCGGGGCCCCGGAGATCCGAGGACCTTTCGAAGAGGAGCTTTGAAAACTTCCGGTATTTCTCTTTTCCACTTTTCCTCCGCAAGCCGGACATTTTAGAACCATTTTAAATTTCTCTTCTTTACCAGTACGCATACGAGTCAAGACTTCCACCACTTTTGGGATAACATCGCCCGCTTTTTCTATCACTACAGTATCCCCTATTCTTAAATTCAGTCTTTCTATTTGATCCGTATTATGAAGGGTTGCTTTGGATACCGTAGAACCTGCCACAGAAGTCGGCTCAAAAATCGCCAAGGGCGTAAGTACTCCGGTACGTCCGACATTTATTTTAATATCTTTTACTATTGTAGTAGCTTTTTCAGCTGGATATTTAAAAGCGATAATTCCCCTGGGGTCTTTTCCTATTACTCCCAGACTCTCAAATGTTTTTGTGTCGTCTATATTGATAACCACTCCGTCTATGCCAAAAGGCAGATTTTCTCTTATTTTTGAAATTCCATTTATAAATTGAGGTATTTCTTTTAATGAAGAGAAGTTTTTAGAATGTTCGTCAACTATAAAACCGATTTTACTTAATAATTCATGTTTTTTAGAATGCTTTTCTATATATTTTTGCCATTGCGAGGCAAGACCTAACGCGTTAGGTCTTGCCTCGCCAATCTGAGCAATTTCATAAGCAAAAAAATCAAGATGTCTTTCTTTTGCCAATTTTGGATCAAGTTGACGCAAAGAACCCGCCGCAGCATTCCTGGAATTTGCAAAAAGCGGTTTGCCTTCTTTTTTGTTCAATTCATTGAGTTTTTGAAGCACCCGCTTTTTCATAATAGCTTCGCCTCGAACCTCAATTTTGCTTGGATAAGGCGCTTTCAACATAAGCGGAATGCTTCCAATAGTTTTTAAATTCTCGGTTATGTTTTCACCAATTTCTCCATCCCCTCTGGTCACTCCCCTAATAAATTTTCCATCTTCATAAATAAGAGAAACCGCCAGTCCGTCAAATTTTAATTCACAGAAATAATCCAATCGAACGCCGGATGTAAGTAATTTTAAATTTCTTTTTTCCCAGGCAAACAATTCTTCATCCGAAAAAACATTGCCAATGGAAAACATTTTTATTTCATGCTTCACTTTTTCGAATTTATCCAAAGGTTTTCCGCCAATCCTATTTTCCGGAGCATTTGGATTATTCAGTGCCGGATGTTTTTCAAGAATAGATTTCAATTCTTTATTCAGAGAATCATATACATCATCCGTAACTGCCGGAATATCTTTTATATGATAGGCATCTCGCAAACGCGCGATTTCACTTCGCAGTTTTTGTACCCGCCTAGAATCGGCGAGGCTGGTCCTTTTTTTATTATTTGCATCAAAATTTTGCATACAAAAACTAATAGTTTACTTCAAGTTGTCTTTCTACGGTGCTGGAATTCTGGATACAAGAGGCCCCTCCGTTATTATACCCTTTGGAGATTATAGTGGTTGATGGATTTTTTATGACATTTACTTTCGCGCAACCTTGTCCTGAACTACCCAGACCGGGAACTATGAAATTCCAAGAAGGAGAAGATCCTGAAATCGTTATAGAGGCTCCGGCACAGGAAATATTTGGTCCCGCAGTGCCTGTAAAAGCATTGTTTGCCGGAGAGGATCTATCGTAATATAAAGCACATTCCGCTCCGGCATCAGCGGCAAAAAAAGCGTTATTGGTATCTCTAGCCGAAGTGCCAAATTTAATTTCCTTGAGTGAAATATTTACAACACCCAATGTTATAGCTAAAATAATACTGGAAATCATAACCGCGTAAAGTATGACAAATCCACTATTCCTTTTTTTTATTCTGATTTTCATTTTTATTCCGTCCAATTAAATAAATTTTCTGAAAAAACAATGCTATAAGATCCGGATCCCTGAGTCCATGAAACAGTTGAAGAAATCTTTATTTCATTTGCGCTTACTGTGGTTGCTTGTATCGTACGAGTAAAACCAGAATAAACACCGCTTGAATTAGTATTATAGTTTCCGTTATTTACATATAATTTGCATTGATTAATGTGTGTAGAACACAGAAAGATAGAAGCTGGGTTAGTCAAAGAAACCGAAGTGTCAAAACCGCAGCTGTTACCGGCACTACATGGAGATAATTTGGCTATAAAAGAATTCCAGGTAAGCGAAGTGGTGCCTGTGTATAAAACATAACTGTCCCGCATATTCCTAACATATTCAATGCCCTCCTGTGCCAAATACGAAGCTATTATTTTTGTTTTGGCATAGTTTGTATTGGAAATTCCACTGCCTAAAATAGTCATTAAAGCTACAATGGATACAGAAAAAATTGAAATAGCAACAAGTGTTTCAACTAAAGTAAAACCGCCCCCCTTTGGGGTCACACCAAATTTTGGTGTGCGGGTAAACCCTTTATTGTTTTGTTTAAAATACTTTTTCATATTATTTTAAAGCACAACATCTACTGTTCGTTGCGATATTGAAGTTTGTAGTGAAAAAGGCGTAACAACGTTTTTATAAGTTATGGTTCCGATTAATCTGATTATTATAAACGGTTGCCGCGTATCGCCCAACGGAGGTTCAGCCCCAACTACCGAAAAGCTGGAAACTAGGTCAATTTTGATTTCGGGAGGGGTAAGCACTGTAAAAGTTCCAGAAGCTCCGCCAGAAACAGATTTTTGAATACTGCCGTCAGAGAGTATTACATATACCCATTGGTCTCCAAGAGTAGTTTTGAAAGAAATTCCTGCTCCAGTAGCGCAACTATGGGGATTGGAAGCGGTAACATCACCATCATCTATGCAGTGATAATCATATCCTGTTCGTAAATTTTTTGACATATCTTCCATAATAAAACTTAAATTATCTATAATGGAACGCATGTTTTGAGATTTCGCGTGAAGCAAACTGGCATTCAAGAGAGTGCCTACTCCAATCATAATAACTATCAAAAAAAGAGAAATAGCTATCATGGTTTCTATTATGGTAAACCCACACACTAACTTTTTTTTACTTTTAAAAGTTAGTGTGTGGGTAAACCCCCTACTTTTAGTATTAACTTTTTTAAAAAATTTTCTCATATTTTTTTTCATACCTGTCCCGTACTGAGCTTCGCTCTAGTATTGGGGCTAATTTATCTGAATTCTTCCCGAAGGATATACTCGGATATATGCTTTTATTAATGAAGGGGAAGAAATAGTAATTTGCATATAATCAAAACCGACCAATAGTGAACCATTGGATTTAAAAACTGCGCCGGAATCTGGTCTCTTGAAAGTGATAGATATTGGATTTGTAATCAAATAAGGAATGGAGCTTGCATAACCTTCTATCTGCGATATGTAATTCCCTTTTGTTATACTTATACTATTTAAACATTCTCCGACACAAGCAGAATCTTCAAAAGAATTATCATTATTGAGGTCCGTAAAATAAATAAAATTTTTATTACTGGAAGGATTAAAATAAACCCCATAGGCCGGTTTCCATGGATCTACTGTGGGAAGTTTGCCGGATGGAAGCAACTCGCCGGACAAAGCTGATTTTTGCGCCTCAACAATCCTTAAGGCAATATCATTAGCTAACACTCTTATATCCACTTTCTCTTCAAACTTATCATAATTAAAAAGAACAATGGAAGTCATTATGGAAAAAATACTTAGAACCACTATGAGTTCCACGTAAGTCATGCCTGCTTGCCGGCAGATAAACTTTTGTTTTTTTTTGTTTATATTTTTATATAATTGAAACATTTTTTATTAGAAACCAGTCGGGAAAAGATGCAATTCAAAAAGAAATGCAATCAATACACCAAGAACTAAAAATGGAGCAAATGAAATTTCACTTTTCATTCCATACTTTTTTGAAAAAACGATAAGGAGAAATCCTATTATCGCCCCCGACCAAAAAGCCATTACTGCACCTGAAAGAATTCTATTAAATCCGAGGAGCCATCCCAACCCTAAAGCTAATTTAGCATCCCCAAGACCCATCCAAGTGCCGGAAGACACAAGCCAAATAAGCGCAAAGGGCAGAGCTAATAGTATCCCCGACAAAAATTCTAAAATGGATGGAAGATGAATATAAAATCCATATTCCGTAAAGAAAAACAGTCCAATAAAAGCTACAATACCAAAAATAAGAGATAAGATGTCAGGAATTACTTTATGTTTGAAATCATAAACCGCAATAACCAAGAGAAGAGAAAACATCACGGCATAATAGGCGTAAGAAACGGAAAACACAAGCGTGTTTATGAAAAAAACATCTTGAAACTTTAAAAATAACCCCGCAAAAATCAATCCTGATATAAGTTCCACTATCGGATATTGAATAGAGATTTTGGTTTTGCAATTTTTGCATCTTCCTCTTAGGGCAAAAAAACTAATTAGAGGAATAAGTTCATACCAACAAAGTTTGTTTTGGCAAGTCATACATCCGCTTCTTCCACCGAAAGAGCGTGCTGTATTAAATCTGAATATGACAACATTTAAAAAACTTCCGATAATAAGACCAAAAATAAAGAAAACAATTGTTAGAAAAAAAGTCATATTTTATGGACAAGCATAGCTAGAACCCGCCAAAACAGCAGTAACCTGTTTTGAAGCCCCAGTGGAATCAACGCACCAAGCGACAATAGAACCAGAAGCAGAAGCCTTGAGCGGAACAAAGGCTGCCCAAGCACTTGCGTTATCGTGACATTGCGCAGTATTCCATGTGCTTGCTGTAGCATCTGCGTATGTTGTAACGCTTCCGTCATAAGTATTTTCAGCGGCATTTACCATAGTGCCAATAACATTAGAACCTGAAGTAGCACAAACTCCTTCATATGTTCCAGTAGCACTATTGAGGTAAAAAACCTCTGCTTGTGCGCGGGCATTGGCTAAATTGGATTTTATATTCGCATCAGAACCTTTTGACCTGGCACTGTTGAGTGAAGCTAAAACCACACTTGCCAAAATACCGATTATGGCAACTACGACCAAAAGTTCAATTAATGTAAAACCGGACACTTTACTTGAAAGCGTGTGGTTAAAACCTTTTTTAAATAAATTCATAATAAAAAACATGGTTAAACTAATAAAAAGACCTTTAAATCTATTAATCAATTATATCAAATATAAAAAACAAAAACCACCCGAAAAAGGTGGTTTTTGTTAATAAAAATCAAATTAATAAATTATGGACATGCATAAACTCCAGATCCGAGAGATGTTGATTCTTTAGAGGCACCAGTAGAATCCACACACCAGCCCGAACTCGTAGTAGAACCTTTTAATGATACTATGGCTGCCCAAGCAGTCCCGCTGTCATGACACACTGCAGCAGTTGTAGCCCCTGCAGCGGGGGAAGCGTTATAAACCCAAATGGTTGAGGCAGGAGTTACAGTTGGAGTACTAGCAGAATTAAGCTTTTGGGTAGCATTTAAGATTAAAGGATAAACACCGCCTGTAGTAGCAGACTGACATACGTTAGTATATGTCTGTCCTGAGTCATAGAACAACTCAGCCTGTGCACGAGCATTAGCCATTGCAGATTTTATAGCTGCATCTGTGCCTTTGGTTCTAGCACTGTTCAAGCTAGCTAACACAACGGAAGCCAAAATACCGATTATGGCAACTACGACCAAAAGTTCAATTAATGTAAAACCTTTTTTAAATAAATTCATAATTTTTTTTACTAATAATATTTCAGCCCTAGGCTGATCCGCCTTTAGCGGAAACTAATAATTTTTTCTCCGCCTCTAGCGGAATTTTCGACTTATTCTCAATATCCTACTGTATTATAACTTTTATAATCCCATATATGCAAAAAAGTTATCCACATATACAAAACAGGTTTTAAGAGCTAGTTACTTCCCTAATTTCTAACTTATTCCCCCTGCAATATTATAAATCGGCAACAAAATAGAAACTAAGAGAATCCCTACACCTAAACCTAAAACCACAATCATAACCGGTTCAATCAACCCAACCAAGGTGTCAACCGCATCATCAACTTCTCGTTTATAAAAATCCGCCAGAGTCTTTAAAATCTCCCCCAGTGAACCTGTCTCTTCCCCAATTTTAATCATTTGTACCATAATGCCCGGAACTTGCGCTTCATGTCTCCCAAAAGCGATTGAAAAAGGCATACCTGACTTTACCCCTTCTGCCACATCCTTTAAAATTTCCATATAAACTCTACTACCAACAACTTCGGAAGTAATGTCTATTGACCGAACAATCGGAACACCTGAAGTAAGCATTGTATCCATATTATCCGCTATTCTGGAAAGGTAAAGTTTCCTATAAAGATTACCCACTGCCGGTATAGAGAGACGCATTTTATCAAGATATATCTTGCCTTTCTCTGTGGAGGATAATCTCCACAACCATAAACCCAAAAGTACCAAGAAAATAATAACCAGGAAACCATAATTTACGAAAAAATCCGACATTCCGATAATTATCTGGGTGTAGATTGGCGCTTCTTGCCCTGAATCAAGAATAATAGCCGAAAGTTTCGGAATGACGACAACAAACATAAGTCCCATAACTACAAAAAATGTAACAATAACAAATATTGGATAAATGAGAGCATTCCTTGTTTTGGAAGTAAGCGCATATTGGCGGTTTAAATAATTTGCCAAATGGTCGAAGGTTTCATTTAACTTACCGGTTTCTTCTCCCACCTTAACCATATTAACGTAAAAATTTGAAAAAATATCCGGGTGTTTTGCCAAAGCGCCTGAAATGGAAATTCCGGCTTGGAGATCATCGCCTATTTCTGTAAGTTTTCTTGACAAGATTTTATTTTCTGTATTAGCGGCAAGCATAGTAAAGGCTTTAAGGGCGGAAACTTGCGCTTCAAATAAAGTTGAAATCTGACGGGAAAGAATAACAATTTCTTTCATCGGCACTTTTTGAGTAAAAGAAAAAGAAAAAAAAGATTTCTTTTTCCCTTCATCTTGAATGGAGATAATAATAAGCCCCCTCCTTTGAAGCCCGCTTATGGCTATGTCGCGATTTGGCGCGTCAATTTCTCCTTCTTTACTTATCCCCTTATCATCTACTGCTTTGTATTTGAATAACATAAAAAGATTATATCATGCGCTCAAGACCTTTTGGATTGAGTGAAAATTGATAAGCGCTTTCTATGGTAATTTCTCCGGCGCGAACAAGTTCTGTAAGCGAATGGTTTAAATCTATCATTCCTGATTCTGCTCCTGTTTCTATTACAACATCAATTTCTTGTGTTCGCTTTTCACGAATCAAGTTGGAAACAGCATTATTATTTAATAATAATTCACAAGCAGGAATAAGCCCACCGGTAATTCTAGGTATAAGCCTTTGGGAAAAAATACCAAGCAAGCTGGAGGCAAGTTGTAGACGAATTTGATCCTGCTGACTGCCTGGGAAAGAATCAATAATCCTATCTATTGTTTGCGAAGCATTGTTGGTGTGTAAAGTTGAAAGTACAAGATGTCCGGTTTCGGCGGCGGTTACAGCCGTTGAAATCGTTTCAGTGGTACGCATCTCGCCCACCATTATTACATTCACATCTTCTCTAAAAACTGACCTAAGCGCAGTATGAAAATCTTTGGTGTCAATACCGACCTCACGCTGGTCAATTATTGATTTATTGGGAGTATAGATGTATTCAATCGGATCTTCAATCGTTATAATGTGGCGCGCTTGTTCATTGTTGATTAAGTTCACCATAGCTGATAACGTAGTTGACTTACCTTGCCCGACTGGGCCAACTACCAGAAAAAATCCCTGTTTTTTGCGAGCCAATTCCGCAATAATCGGAGGCAGATGCAGCTCTGAAAGAGATTTGACTTTAGGTACCAATCGAAGGGCAACACTGATTAGACCTTTTTGGAAAAAAGCATTACCTCTAAGGCGCACCTCTCCTCGAAAATCATAAGAAAAGTCTATTTCTTTGTCTTCTGTAAATTTGCTTAATTTCGTCTTATCCAAAATTTCAGTTAAAATACCAAGTACATCTTCTTTGTTTAAAACCGAATGCTTTAAGAGAAAAATGAGTTCTCCTGCTACTCGAATAGCCGGAACTTTTCCAACCCCTAAATGCAAATCCGAACCGCCTTCGCGGATAACGGTTAAAATAAGTTCTTCAAATTCTTTTTTGTAATCCATCCTGTTATAAATTTACATTAAATTAATAATATTCAATCTATTATACCCCGTTTTTGATAATTTCGTTATTTCTAAAAGGATTCATGGTAATTCCCTGTCTACCTCTTAATTATATTACACAACAACCTTTAATAATAGTACTTTGTGGGCAACTTATTCAACTTCGGGGTTTAAATAATAATTTACTCATTCTCACTAATGAAATTGAAAACTTCTTTATATGGAATAATGCCATTTATGGCTTTTAACATAGCATCTTCTCTCATCAAAAGCATTCCATCTTCACGAGCCACTTTATAAATTTCAGAATCAACTGGATTTTTAAGAATCACTTTCTGCATTTCTTTACCTATTTTAAACATTTCAAAAATAGCAATACGGCCACGAGTGCCCGATGGGCATTCGGAAGATGGCACTGTATCATACATTTGATCTTTGATCTCAATTTCCTTTTTGAATTCGTCCGGCAAATCTTTTAGTTCATCTTCGATTTGCAATTTAATACTCGGATCTATGGGGACAAGTCTTCTGGAGGCCGGACAGGTCATTCTGGCCAAGCGTTGAGCAACAGACAAAATAAGAGTCGGCGCTATAAGATATGGATCAACTCCCATGTCAATTAAGCGAGGAATCGCTCCGATAGCGCTATTTGTGTGCAGTGTCGATAAAACAAGGTGCCCGGTCAGCGCCGCTTGAATAGCAAGCTGGGCTGTCTCTTTGTCGCGTATCTCTCCAACCATTATCACATCCGGATCCTGGCGAAGGATAGAGCGCAATCCGGAAGCAAAAGTATATCCAATCTCGGGCATCATTTGAGACTGATTAATGTCGGGCATATGATATTCTACCGGATCTTCTAGGGAAACGATATTGCTTTTTTCTTTATCAAGTTCATTCATCATTGAATATAGAGTCGTAGATTTTCCAGACCCCGTCGGACCGGTAATCAAAATAAGTCCATAGGGTTTATCTATTGCTTCTCTAAGCATTTTAAGATTTCTTTTAGATAATCCTAATTGATCCAATGGCTTAACTCCTTTTTCCGAGTCCAAAATACGTATCTCCACTTTTTCGCCATAATAAGCAGGCATGGTAGAAACACGAAAATCAATTTTATGTCCATCAAGACTGGTACTGAAAGATCCGTCTTGCGGTTTTCTTTTTTCATCCAAGCGCAACTTAGCTAAAATTTTTATGCGTGCTACTATCCCGTTGTAAACATTGGACGGTAAGATGATAGCTGTGTAAAGAATACCATCCACTCGAAAACGTACTTTAACTTTTTCTCCCGTATTTTCTATATGTATATCTGAAGCATTGCCTTCTATGGCATTACGCAATATAACAGCAACAATTTTTATAACCGGGGCATCTTCTACTATCTTTGATTCTTCGTTTGCCTTTACATTTTTAATTTCATTATTTAAAGTATTTGCTTCATTTAAACTTTTCGCATCTAAGGTTTCATCTTGTTTTAGTTCACCAAGCGCTTCTTCCACCTGAACAGATATCCCTTTATATGTTTCCATAATACTCTTGTAGTCACTGTTTGAAATAAGAAAAATTTTAAAAGGAATACCCAGCTTAGCTGAAATAAATTGCAAGGCATCAAGCGCTTGCGTATTTTCTCCATCCAAAATACCAACTTCCAATACTCCTTCTTTGAATTGAATCGGAGCAAAATGGTAATGTGCGGCCGCATCTTCCGGAATATATTTCAAGGCATCAAAAGATGATTCTTCTGTGCTTATTTTTTTTATTGGTATTTGCAAATACTCCCCTTTTATCGCAAGTATTTTATCTTCTGGAATACCAAATTCAATAAGAGCTTCATCAATATCTCCGGCATGCTTTTCCTGGGCAAGATTTTTAATTTCACTTATTTGGCCCTTACTGATTGCGCCCTTTTTAACTAATTCTTCTAAAAAACTCATAATTAATTTAGTTTAAGGAGTTGAAGGAGTTGAAGGAGTTGAAGGAGTTGAAGGAGTTGAAGGAGTTGAAGGAGTTGAAGGAGTTGAAGGATCGGCCGGTATTGGAAACTCTGAAAGATCTGCTGAAGAACTTGTAGTCGTAGACGGCGTAAGCACATCAGAACCAATCGGGGCAAAAGGATTTAATCTTCCTTTATCTACTGGAAGAGTAAGTAAAATACTGGAATCATGTAGATTGATAAAAGATTCATCAGAAAAAATAACATCGTTTAACCCTATATTGTTAACGCTCAATAGCACAGAAAGAAAATTCTGAGCAATTAAAGAATTTTGGTCTAAAGTTTCTGTACTTGTCGATGTTATATCTCCGGAGGAGGAAATCAAATTCTGTTCTTCTGGTGACTTTTTAATGAAGAAAATATAAATCAGAACCAAGATGACCGCAATCGTTGCAAAAATTATTGTGTTTTTTATTTTTGGGGTCATTTTAATTTTTAAGCCAATAAGTTTTAATTGCTAAATCGTATTTGTAAGCCTCAGGTAAAGATGGGTTAAGTCCCATACTTGCATTTGAAGAAAATTGGATTGAAGATATATCCACAATTCTTAAATTATTTTCCAAATCTTTCAAGAAGTTAATAAAATTATTATAAGTTCCCTGAGTAGAAAATTCCAAATTCCAAATTCCATAATTTTTATTTAAGGAAACTGCTCCTCCGTTTTGCGCAACTCCTGCCATTTCTGGTGTTGTATCATTGTTACTTGTCGTATCATATTTTATATCTTTTAATGTCATCCCGTAAGGCAACGCTATTTTTTCTATTTCAAGAATTAAACGAATATTGTCAACGTTATCGGGTAAAAGTTTCTGGAGCTTAGATAAATCTTCCGGGTCAAATGAATTATATTTTTGGGTTAATCTGTCGCGTTGCGCTTCAAGAGCCTTAGAATTATCAAGCGCTTCATCGTAAGATGCTATTTGTTCCCTTTCTAAAGAAATACTATTATAAAGCGGACTGGTAAGTATAAAAAATCCCGCTATGGCAATTCCTATTAAAATGATTGGTAAAATATATTTAAACATAATTAATTTAGCGCACTTCCGCTGTCAAGAAGTGTGCCGGAAAAATCTTCATTTGTGGCATCAAGCACTTTCTTGTAATTAACAAAATTTTGATCGACCGAAAAATTCAGATCAAAGGTGACATTACCTTTTTCATCAAGCGATAAATTTGAAAAAACAGGATCAATTATATTTTTATTTGTCGCAAAAAGATCTGCCTGAAGCGCAACAGATAAATAGCCTACAGCAATTCCGCTCATATCCACTGCTATTTTTTGACTTTTACTATCATCAAAACTATAACTGAACTTGGTATAACTGACGGTTTTCATTGTAATTGCCTGAAGCGCGCTAAAAATGGGAGAAACAGAAATATGGTTATTCAAAATTTGGTTTGCTGCATTTAAACGTTTATCTAAAACTTGGAGCTGAACTATTTTTGAAAGTTCAAAACGGCCTTCTGCTAAATTAAGATCATTTTCCATCTGTGTAATATTTTTCTTTAAAATTCCGTCATAAAAATACAGGGCGCCTGTCGCAATAATTACAGTAAAAAAAATGAAAATAGAAACAACGGTAAAAAGACTGGTGGACTGCGATCCTGCCGCTCGCTCGGCTATTATCGGTTTTTTGGGTATAAAAGATGTTTGAAAATTTTGCTCCATCCCGTTAGAAATTTATTCTTAATTAATAATACTTCATTTCAGTATCCCGTTTTTCAATGTTTGCGTTATTTCTAACGGGATCCATTTTGTTTATTATATTATCTCACTTATTGCAATTTTCGCAATGCTAAACCTAAAGCAACTGCAAATTCCGGGCCTGTGGTTTCAAGAACTTTCCCTAAAAACTCCGGCGCGCCAACTTTGGAAAAAGGGTGTCCTATTTCTATTTCTGCCTGAAAATTACTGGATGCCACTTCTTTTAATCCTTTTAGGAGAGATCCGCCGCCTGTAAATACCACCTTGCTAATGGTCTTGTTGTATTTCTTTTCATATCCTAATAATACATTATTCGTTTCTGAAAAGATATAATCAATGTGAACTTTAATGGTATCAGCCAGGTTTTTTTCAATAGGATTTTCAAAAAGACCGAATTCTTTTTTCATTTCTTCGGCTTTTGGAAACGGAATCCCAAGAGTTTGAGAAATAGAAGAAGATATGTCCGCTCCTCCGCGGTTTATAGTGTGGTGGCTTTTTACCATACCAAATTCCACTAGAGAGAGCTTAGTACTTGACGCACCGAAATCTATCAAGAGCACTAAGGAAAGTTCGTGTTCAAAATTTGCCCGAATAGAAGAAAAAATTTCAATCTCAAAAAATCCGGCTTCCAGGCTGCAATCTGAAACGATAGAACGATATTTTGAAACTGCATCATTTTGAATTGCTACTACAAGCACCTCCGTTTTTTCCGGCAACATAGCGGGTAAATCTGGATTATTCGCTTCTTCAAATGAAGATTCCTTTTTAGGCAGGATAAAATAGTCAAGGGAAACTTCCGTGATGGGTAATGGAATATATTTGCGAGCTTCTGTCGGAATGATTGATGGCACTTCGCTTTCTTTAACTTGAGATGGAAGTAAAATGGTAAAAATCAGGCTTGATTGAACTGGGATAGAAAAGGCGCAAGAAACTGTCGTTACGCCGGATTGTTTTAAGACTTCTTTTAAAGCTTCTACTACTTTTTCAACCGGCAGATTAGTGGTGCGCCCTATTTCCATGTCGGCATAAGGACCAAGAGCGATGGCCCCATAGGTTTCAAGAACCGCTCTTCCTCCTCTTTTTTTTATTTCAACTACTTTTATAGCAGAAGAACCGATGTCAATACCAACAGCGCTATCACTCTCCCCACCCCTAAAAAGATTTAAACCTGAAAGAAAGTTTTTAATTGGATTATCCATTTTATTGAATTACGCTTATAATTATAACATATATGCATTTCTTAAACACTATATTAGACATAGTTTTCCCTGTGAATTGCGTTTCGTGTGAGAAAAGGGGTTCGGATTTATGCTTAAAATGCCTTTTAGGCTCTCCAGCCGCAGAACGAGAAAGCGCTAATTGGATATTTCCATTATTTGACTATCGTCATTTGCCCATTAAGAAATCAATTTGGCTTTTAAAATACAAGGGTAAAAAAAGACTGGCTGGTATTTTTGCGGAGATTTTATATGAAAGAATTATAGAAGAACTTTCAGAATTAAGCCTAATGGAAAATTTTCGCCAGCCGGTTTTAATTCCCATTCCCCTCTCTAAAAAAAGATACAGGGAACGCGGATATAATCAGGCAGAATTAATTTGCAGAGAATTAATAAAAATAAATAATCTGCGCCATGGCGCAGATTTAAAATTAGAGAAAAATATTTTAATAAAAATAAAAGAAACGGAACATCAAGCAAATATTAAAGACCGGAAGGATAGATTAAAAAATCTCGCTAATTCTTTTTCGGTAAAAAATTCCGAGCGGATAAAGGGCAAAAATATAATTTTAATAGACGATGTCACCACTACCGGAGCGACATTGGTTGAAGCCAAAAAAATATTAAAACAATCCGGCGCTAAAAAAGTAATCGCTTTCACCGTGGCGCATTAAAAAAACGGAAGCAAGGCTCCCGTTTTTGTAACACCAAATATTACATAACTATTCATTCATTCATTTTATATATTCGGCGGGTTAACACTCCGTACTGAGAACAAAACTCAACCTCAATGCTTTTTTCCTTAAACAAAAATATGGGATCTTTTACGTCCGGAACCCCCGAATAATAAACTCCGATATTTTTTGGTCCGCAATGCATAAAAATAAACCCTCTTTCTTCATTTCCTGAAGAAAATGTTATGCTCGGATTTTGGAATTTCCTTCCTAATTCTTTAGGGGGAGAATTTAGAATTTTTATTGTAACAGTAAAATAGTTACCGTTACACAAAAATTTAATAAGGGCATCCCCTATACGGCTCGCATTTTGTTTGTCTAGTATCATCGACTTGCTCATTTAGACCTCCTTTAGGACTTTTATATGTCAAAGAAATAATTAATTTACTAATTAGATATTCTAAAGTTATAGTATATCACCTATCATGCAAATTGTTAAATACGTATAACCTTGCGAAGAAAGTCCTTATAATATAAGATAAAATTATGCGAATAGTCATTAAGGTTGGTACTCAAGTCATTGCCAGTAAAAATGGCCTCAACCAGAAAAAAATAAGCAAACTTATCAAAGAAATTTCGTCATTATTGAAACGTGGGAATGAAGTTGTGCTTGTGACTTCCGGCGCTATCGGCGCGGGACTTCCTCAGGTTCCCTTCACCAATCCACACCGAAAAAAAATTGCTGCGGCCATTGGACAGCCTATTTTAATACACGACTATGTCCATGAAGCCAAGAAATATAAAATTTCAATCGGCCAAATTCTTATTTTGAGTGATGATTTTACTAATCATGAACGTTTCAAGAATTTCGTTTTAAATATCAAAGCGATGCTTTCTCATGGTATTTTGCCTATCATAAACGAAAATGATGTTATGAAAACAGAAGATTTGACTATTGGAGATAATGACATTCTCAGTGCTAAAGTTGCAACTGGACTTAAGGCGGATAAACTTTTGATTTTAACCAATCAAAAAGGGCTCCACACAAGCAATCCTGATCATAATAAAAATGCCAGACTTATAAAAAAAGTTACTAAGATCAACTCAAAAATTAAAAATCATTGCTCTCCGGGCAAATCCGATCTGGGTCTGGGGGGAATGCTTTCAAAAGTTCAAGCAGCAAAATATGCGACCCATCATGGAGTAGAAACGCTAATAGGTAATGGAAATGAAAAGGATATAATTATTTCAGCTTTGGGTAAAAATTTTTCCGGTACAAGGTTTATAGCCAAAAAATAAGATGAAAATCAACGTCACAATCATAGGTTTTGGCACAATGGGCAGAGCTATAGCAAAAACACTTTTGAAGGATTCTTCAATCAAAATTTTTACTATTGATATAGATAAAAAAAACACAAGTGGTATTAAAAAATCCGACTTTATAATATTGGCTGTAAAACCACAAGACGCGCAGGAAGCAATTAAGCAATTAATAAAATACGAATTGAATGAAAAAACAATATTAATTTCAATCATGGCTGGTTTTTCCATTAAAAAACTTCTTCGCTTCTCCGGCCATAAAAAAATTGTAAGAATGATGCCGAACTTAGGCATTTCTGTCGGGGCAGGAATTGCCGTTTGGAAGAAAATAGGTTTATCTAAATCAGAAACCAAAAAGACAAAAAATTTCATAAATAAAATAACCGAAAATTTTGAAGTAAAAGATGAAAATACTATAAATAAAGTTACAGCCATTTCCGGTAGTGGTCCGGCCTACTTTTTTCTTTTGGCGGATTGTTTAATTAAAGCTTCAGAAAATCTCGGGTTTACAAAAAATGAAAGCCAAAAACTTATTGAAAAAACTTTTTTGGCATCTGCTATATTAGGGAAGGATTCTGATTATTCCGCTCTTGTAAAAAAAGTTGCTTCCAAGGGTGGCACAACAGAGGCAGCGCTAAAAATTTTCAAAAATAAAAATTTTGATAAGATCGTGTCAAAAGCCGTTCTCGCCGCTTATAAAAGAGCTAAGGAAATTTCCCTAAGTCGGACATAGGGGAATTCCCCTATGTCCGACTTAGGGGAGAAAATAATATGAATAAAATTATATTAAAACAACTAAATAATGCAAAAAAAGTTTCAGCATCATTTGGTCTTTTGCCGCACGTTAAAAGAATTTTAATTCTAAAAAATCTAGCAAAAGAGTTGCGTAAAAATAAAAAATTGATTGTTCAAGCTAATCTGAAAGATCTAAAAAAAATTCCTCAAAATAATCCAATGCGCGACCGTCTTCTTTTGAATAATACGCGCATTGAAGGAATGGCAAAAGAAATTGAAAGTTTGATAAAAATGCCAGACCCTGTCGGCAAAATTTTTGACTGTCGAAATAGACTTGGACTAAAAATCTGCCGAAAAAAAATACCCATTGGTGTAATTGGAGTCATCTATGAATCACGACCAAATGTAACAACTGATGTTGCTGGTATATGTATAAAATCCGGCAATGCGGTACTTTTGAAGGGCGGCGATGAAGCTAGAGAAAGTTATATTGCACTTCATAAAATTATAAGAAGGGCTTTAGTTTTATCAAAAGTTAGTCCTGAAATGGTTCAATTTATTGATCCCAAAATAAAAAGTTCCGTTTTGGATATAATTTCCGCCAATAATTTTGTTGATATTGTTATCCCCCGCGGAGGTTCGGGCCTTATAAATTTCGTTAGAAAAAATGCTACCGTGCCGGTAATCGAAACCGGAGCTGGCGTTTGTCACACATATGTGGATGAAGAAACAAAACTGGATTTATCCGCTAAAATTATTTTCAATGCCAAAACTCAGCGCCCGAGCGTATGTAATGCGCTAGATACTGCCCTTATACATAGAAAAATTGCCAAAGAAATTTTGCCTAAAATAGCCAAGCTTCTAGTGAAAAAAAATGTTGAAATTTTTGCGGATACGGAAAGCTTTAAGATTTTGAAAAGTGCTTATCCAAAAAATCTTTTAAGAATAGCTACGGCATCTGATTTTGGCCGCGAATTTTTAAGCCAGAAAATGTCTATAAAAATAGTTTCGAATATTGGTGAAGCGATAAAATTTATCAATGAGTATTCTTCAAAACATTCCGAAGCGATTCTCACCGAAAATAAAAAAAATGCCGACAAGTTTTTAAAAGAAATAGACGCGGCAGTTGTTTATGTAAATGCTTCCACTAGATTTTCGGATGGCGCCGTTTTTGGACTTGGTTCCGAAATCGGCATTTCTACCGATAAAATTCATGCTCGCGGCCCAATGGGACCAAATGAAATGACAACTTATAAATGGGTTGTTTCCGGAAAATATAACACTCGCAAATAAAAAGACTGCTTTACGGGGCAGTCTTTTAAAATTATAAAAAATTTTTAATTTACTTTTTCGTCCTCTTCACTTGGTTTAATAAAAAACAACAAGTGTAATGAATACCAAACCGGCATTGACAACGCAGTCTTAATAACAAAACCGGCTATCGTTATTATATTGTTCGGATCCATTTTTTGTTTCCTTTCTCTGTTTTAGTTTGTGATTTTTATTTTTAATAACAATCTTTCACCAACATACTCCTAAAAACACTATTTGTCAAGAGAGAGATATTTTATAATTTTTGTTATATTAAAGAGATGAAATATTGCAAAGACTGTGAACCGGCGCAGGAGATACACTGGATAGCATATTTATCTGTAGTGATGAGTTATATAGGTGAGCCTTTTTTTGATTTAATGGAAATGCTTTTCAAAAACACAGCCGAAGCTATCTCTAATAAATCTTCCATCCCCTTTTTAAAAACGATGGTCTTTTTGGGATTTGCGCATTTTTCTAAACACCCAGACAGTAAAGATACTTTACGCACAAAATGTTTTTGGGAAGAAGCGGAAAGACGCGGAATAAAAATGGTTGAATTCCATATGGGTCCGATAAGAGACGCTTTTATCGCGGAATACAAAGGAAAAAGGATAACTTTTGACGGCTTGCCTCGTCCGGAATCATTGGAATCCGATTCGTTGAAATGGATGGATAATAAAGGAATTATGAAAATAAAATTTTTAAAAGAAGGCTTGCCAGTAGCAAAAGGCGGAACAGCTTTCACAAAAAGAAAAGCGCTTGAAATTTTCAATAGCATTAAAAAACCTGTTATAACAAAACCAAATTTGGGTTCTCGCTCTCGTCATACTCTCATCCATATAGATACCGAAGAAAAACTTGTTTATGGATTTAAAAAAGCTAAAAAACTTTCTCCTTTAGTAGTAGTAGAAGAAGAGTTGAGAGGCTATCTTTTCCGAGCCACTTTGGTAGGAGGTAAATTAGTAGGTGTTGTAAGACGTGATCAACCGGAAGTCACTGGAGACGGAATACATACGCTTAAAGAATTAATGGAGGAAGAAAATAAAAGACCGGAACGCAATGGACCAATTTTTCATAAAATTATTATTGATCCGGATGCGGAGATAGAACTTAAGCGAGAAGGAATTGGAATGAATGATATTCCAAAGAAAGGAAGAATAGTGACTTTTTCCCAAAAAACCAGCCGTGGTATCGGCGGAACTACTACCGAAGTGACGGATATTATTCATCCAGAAAATATAAAAATGTTAGAAAAGTTAGGAGCCTATTTGAAAGACCCGCTGGTAGGGGTAGATTTTATAATAGAAAATATAGCTGAGCCATGGTATACCGAACAGCATTGCGGAATAATTGAATGCAATAGTCTACCTTTTATAGACTTGCATCATTATCCCCTATTTGGAAAACCAAACAACGTTGCGGGAAAACTTTGGGACTTGGTCATGCCGGAATCTAAAATAAATTAATTATAAAAAACTAAAATAATACTTTTTTCGGCATACGCAATATTAAATTCATGAACCATTGTCAGGTTCGAGTGCGAGCCGTGAAAAAGTATTATTTTAGTTTTTTATTTTCTCTATGGTAATTTCTGATTTTGGGTCAAAAGCATCGGGGTCCATTTTGAGGTGAGAAATATATTTTTCTTGAACAACAAAATCGCCTAAGAATTTTAAAAAATCCTCTCTTTTACTTGTTTCTCCTTTTTCTTCCAAATGTTCAAGCGGATGTGCTTCCGGGGTGTATTCAAAATGTCCGCGAACTTCTCCATCTTTATAAACCCGTAAGTGATATTGATCTTGAAAGTCTGCCAGCTTTCTCCAACTCAAAACCTGATCCTGATCTACCCAAGCAATAAAATGATTACCAAAACCCCATTCATTATAAAGATGTTCTTTTAAGCTTTCCAAGGTTTTGCCGGGGGCTAACCATCCAATATGATATTTCTGTCTCCCCTTTTTGTGCCAAATAATTCCAATCCTAAAAAGAAATTTACGAGCCGGTAAGAAAAAACTATATACAAAGTCCCAGGTTTTTTGTTTTATTTTATCAAAAAAAGTCATGAAATTATGATACCATATATTTTAAACTGACAGAATAGATAAAAAATATATACCCTATAGTAGAATTTTTTGCAAAAAATTTCACTACGGGGTATACTGAAACAATGGAAACGCAAAATGAATCAAGTAAATTATCAATGTCAGTAGCTATTATCATAGTAGGGGGGTTAATCGCTGGAGCAATATATTTTTCTTCCTCTGCTAAACCATCGGATATAATTGCACCGAAAGGTAATGGAATTCCAGTAACAACCTTGGCTCCCGTTGGAGAAGAAGATAGGACACTCGGTAATCCAAAAGCAAAAGTTACTCTCATAATGTATGAAGATTTTCAATGTATTTTCTGTGGAGCAATTGCCGGTTCACAACCAAACCTAATCCAATCTTTAAAACAAAGAGATCCAAATTGGACCCCTTTTATATCTGAGGTTATTAATAATTATGTAAAAAATGGGGATGTATTGTTTGTTTATAGGGACTGGGCATTTTTGGGACCAGAGTCAATTAGAGCGGCCGAAGCGGCAAGATGCGCCGGAGATCAAGGAAAATTTTGGGAATATCATGATTATCTTTATTCTCACCAAAATGGAGAAAATCAGGGAGACTTTTCTGATTCTAATTTAAAATCTTTCGCTGAAAATCTTGGTTTGGATATTATTGTTTTCAATCAATGTCTTGATGAAAATAAATATGCGCAAGCAGTCTCAGACTCTAGGGATGAAGGAACCGCTGCTGGGGTGAACGGAACACCAAAAGGATTTATTTTAAGAGATGACAAAATTGTCAGCACTATTGATGGAGCAGAATCATTTGCAACAGTAAAACAAAAGATTGAAACTGCTCTCAAATAGTTATGGACTCTATATTTAATTTGGATTTACCGATATTAATAAAAACTATTGGTTATTTGGGGGTCTTTTTTATTATCTTTGCCGAATCCGGATTGTTCTTTGGATTTTTTCTACCCGGAGACTCTTTATTATTTACCGCCGGGTTGCTCGCATCGCAGGGATATTTTGATATCATTATATTAATTTTACTCACCACCTTAGGTGCTATCCTTGGCGACCAAATCGGGTATTTATTCGGTAAAAAGGTAGGACAAAAAATTTTCACCCACGATGAGTCTTTTTTTTTCAAGAAAAAATATATTTCCGATGCAGAAACTTTTTACCAAAAATATGGCAAAAAAACCATTGTCCTTGCCCGCTTTGTCCCTATCGTTCGCACTTTTGTTCCTATTTTAGCCGGGGTAGGAAATATGCACTACCAAACTTTCGTTTCTTATAATATTGTTGGGGGGGTATTATGGGGGTTGGGTATTCCCCTATTGGGATATTTTTTGGGTCAAAAAATTCCAAACGCAGATGTTTATTTATTACCAATAATATTATTAATCATAATTGTTTCCATTCTACCAGGAATTTTTTCTTTTATTTGTGGTAAAATAAAGAAATGTATGAGGCAATAAAAAATTTTAATAAACAGTTTTTATTTGAACCTGAAATCAAAAATCGGGAAAATCTGATAAAAAAATCCGGTTTTGTTGTTGTGGGAATGGGGGGATCTGCTCTTGCTGTATTATTGTTAAAAACTTGGAAACCTAAACTTGATATCATAGTTCATCGTGATTATGGTCTGCCAGAGCTTCCGGCGAGAGAATTAAAAGATAAACTTATTATATTAAGTTCTTATTCTGGTAACACGGAAGAAACAATAGATGCTTTTAGAATAGCGAAGGAAAATGGGTTGAAAATTGCTGTAATTGCGACTGGCGGCGAATTACTCAAGTTAGCCAAAGAAAATAATGTTCCTTATATAGAATTGCCTAATACCGGCATTCAACCTAGATCAGCTCTTGTTTTCTCTATTAAAGCATTTCTGAAATTAATCGGGGAAGAAGATACGCTCAAAGAAATTAGTAAATTAGCTGAAGATCTTAATCCGATTGATTACGAAAAGAATGGAAAATTGTTAGCCCAAAAATTGAAAAGCTATATTCCCGTTATTTATTCTTCAAATCGTAATTCGTCTCTTGTATACAATTGGAAAATAAAACTAAATGAAACTGCTAAAATCCCGGCCTTTTATAATATTTTTCCTGAATTAAATCACAATGAAATGACCGGTTTTGATATAAAAGATCCTACAAAAGAATTAATAAATAAATTTTATTTCATTATTTTAAAAGATAAAGAAGATAATCAAAAAATTTTAAAAAGAATGGAAATGCTGGAAAAATTATATAAGGCTCGCAGTTTACAGGTGGAAACAATAGAGCTCAAGGGAAAAAACATTTGGTATAAAATCTTCTCTTCGCTTATTTTAGCTGACTGGGTAGCTTATTACACCGCTATGGAATACAAGCAAGATCCGGAACAAGTACCAATGGTTGAAGAATTTAAAAAACTCATTTCACCTCACTGATTCATTCATCTTCGCTTTCGTCTTGTTCCCCACTAGGCCATCAGCTACCAAACCGTTATCTTTCTGCCATTTCTTCACCACCGCAACAGTTTTAGGACCTAATTTGCCATCAACCACTAAACCAAGATTCAAGGCTTGATTCAGGAATCTTTGCAATTCTTTCACTGCTTCACCTTTGCTGCCATTCTTTAAGGTAGAGGTACCGAAGTTGTAAGCCGAAGGTCCTGAACTTGTTGAAGGAGTAGAAGAAGTTGCACTAGCAGTTGTATTAGTCGAGATTGAAGCTGAACTTGCTGTAACCGTATTGCCTATGCAAGATTGACCGGTAGTAATGCTAAAACCGGTATTTCTATTGTCACAACCTGGAATAGTAGTAGTGGTAGAAGTGGTAACGTTCCCGGCACAAGCTTGACCGGTGGTGGTGCTGAAACCACTTGTCCTATTATCACAACCTGGAACGGTAGTTGTATTAGTTAAAGTAGTAGTGGTGATATTAGTAATTGGATTGGTAAAGACTGTAGTGACAGTAGAACTTCCTCCTCCTCCACCACCTCCTCCTCCAGCAGGAGGAACAGTGGTAGCGACAGTATTGGAAACGGTCACTGAAAGAGCGGTGGAAGTGGTACTGTTCCCAGCTGCATCTCTAGCTACAGCTGTTAAAGAATGAGCACCATTGTTTGAAGCAGTGGTATTCCAAGTGATTGAATATGGAGAAGTAAAATCTTCCTCTCCCAGATTAGTTCCATCCAGTTTGAATTGCACTCCGATTACTCCCACATTATCAGAAGCAGTAGCAGAAATAGTTACATTACCAGAGACCGAAGCACTGGCTGTTGGAGCGGTGATGGAAATGGTGGGGGAGGTGGTGTCGGAGACAGGAGGTGGAGCGACCACAAATTCAGACTCATAAGCACCTATATCAGGAGAGGTTCCATTGTAAAGGAAACTTACTCCTTCTCCATCAGTCCATTGGATTGATTGATTAAGAGTTATCGTATTGCTGTCATAGTTCACATTGGTAATTCTAAGAGAAGAATCATTGCCCACTTTTATTAAATCTCCTTCAGCAATTCCAAAACCATCTGTAAAATAACTTGCATCGTTTACCGCGATAGTTGTTCCATTACCGCTACCAATAGTTGTGGCTAAGAAGGCACCAGCATCAACTGCTGGACTTCCCGACTGAAGATGATAATCGGAGGTAAATAAAGGATTTTGTTCCAGGCTGTAAGTATCCTTGCCACTGGCTGTAATATATTGGGCTAAAGATAAAGAAGAGCCTAGATATTTAATTGCAACCGGTCGGGTATTGTAAAACAATTCATTGTCCGAGGTATAATCGGTGCATTCTACTCCAAAATCTTTTGATGAACTTGTATTGGAGAAAATATTGTTTTTAAGATGAAATCCGGTTGAGGGACTATAATAATTCGGCTGGTTATACATCGTGGTCAAACATATACTCATATCCGGCCATGAACTGCTTGCACTACCATTATAATTACTAAGTGTATTGTGAGCCACAGCTACGTCATGAGAATTTCCATAAATACTCATTCCTTTTGAATTATATAAATTTTCAAAATTATTATTGACAACAATGTTGTTTCTTAATATCACCCTTCTGCTTATACCAACTAATATACCTGTATCATTACCTGCGGTGTAATTATTTTTTACCACAACATTTATTGAATTATCAACCCAGATTCCCGTCTCCCCATGAAAAATTTTAGCGTTGTTTTCACTACGATTCCCTTCCACTACAGCTTTGTCTGTTATATCTTCCAACTGTATCCCTGTCGCACCGTTATCATGTGTATAGTTATCCTTAATTAAGATACCTGAAACACCACCCGTCCGTATGCCTTGGCATGCATTATCATATATTTCATTCCCTATAACTGTTATCCTCTTCGCCCAATAAGTTTGGTCTTCGTTGCCAGTGGGAGTACCACCTGAAAAGGTACTATAATCATACGATACCTCAATACCATGGGTGAAGTCGGTGCCAGAATATGTCCCTTCCACTTGTCTATTCGAATAGATAGTATTGTTCATGATTGTAGTATCATAAACACGGGAATTGATGAATATTCCATGACTTGTATTATTGTGTGATAAAGAATTTTTTATAGTGACATAGGATACAGGGTTTCCGTTATTTCCATCAGCACTAATGCCCAAGATATTACCATACGCTTCTATCCCATCAATAATAATGTTTGATGAACCGTTGTAGATATATATACCGTATAGTTGATTTGTAACTTTAATACCTTTGAACTGCAAATATTGCTTGTTATTCACTTGTATGCCATTCCATGGGTCAGCCCTACCATTACCGCTGATTATTACTGATTCATTATTATAATTCTGATATGTTATATAACTTGAAGAAGTTCCGGAACCTGCAGGGTAAATCTTTCCGGAATATGTTCCTCCCCTAATATTTATAATATCTCCCGGTGAAAAGGCAGGCATTACGCTAAAACTTTTATAAGCAGAACCGTCTGAACCTGTACATGTTCTTGAAGCAATAGAATAGGTATTGGTACAATTATCTGAAAGCTGATTATCAACGTAATAGGTTGCTGCACTTGCTCCCCTGCCAAACAAAAAACTTCCTCCCAGAAAAATAGTGATAAAAAGTAGAGTTTTCAACAAATTTATCTTTTGTTTTTTAAGCATAAAACTTGTCTTTTTAGTATAACATACAGTTTAAAACTATTGAATAATTATCGCATACATTTTTTCTTTCGTTTTGGGACCAACAAGGCCGTCAACAGCTAAGCCATTGGCTTGTTGCCATATCTTTATAGCAGTAAGTGTCTTGGGACCCAAAATACCATCAATTACAAGATTGAGATTTAATTGAATATTCAAAAATCTTTGTAAATCTTTCACCACCTCACCTCTACTGCCATTGCGAAGAGTGGCGGTACCGAAATTGTAAGTTATGGTAGTTATGACAGGATTTCCTAAACATGATTGACCAGTAGTAGTACTAAATAAGGCACCGGTTGTACAACCAGAATAGTCAGGAACTACGACAGGTGGAATGTATGTTCCTCCTACGCTACCATTTGAACTGCAAACTGAAGTAGGAATGTTAGCACTTGCTTCATCGGTTACATTACCAAGAGCATCTTTTATCACTCCGTACCTGGTGTAACGCGTAGCGCAAGTTAAATCTGTTTCAGTCCAGGAAGGAGTAGCTTGATAGGTATAGGGTCCACCTGAAGTGGTAGCAAAGCCATAGGGAGTGGTATGCAGCCCTACCCCGGCATCGGTCCCAGTAGAAAGAGTCCAGGCAATGGAAGTTTGAGTAACACTGGAATAGGCCATGGTGGGAGGATTGGGGGTGGGAGGAGTGGAATCGGAAGGTGGCGGTGCCGTAAATATCCATCCAGTGTTGTGTCCGCCGTCGATTGAATTTGCTCCCGCATAGAATGTGGCTCCACCAGTGGCATTTGAATAATCAATGTTTAAATAATCACTACTAATTGTTCCAGTTGGAGCGCTTAAGGTCCAACCAGCTGTATCTGTGCCATTTAAGGTAATCATACTTTCTGCAGTGCCTGTAGTGGTAAAAGAACTTACTGTTTGAGTGGTGTCATCAGTAAATTGGACAGTTACTCCGGGGTCTGCTTTGAAATCATTGAAGGTGTTAGAGCCTTGAACAATAACCGGACCGCTTCCCGCTCCGGCAAACCAAATATTGTTGTAAGTTTTCCCTAAATCTGCCCCTTCGCTGTCGGAAAAAAGGAATGTTTTAGAACTTGAAGTCGTATCGGTAAATTTAATCGTGGAAGTTTCGGAATTAATACTAACCGTTCCACCGTCCCATTCATCTATATACCAAGGAGCGCCATTAGGAGAGTTATCGTCATTTCCGGCTACCGTCCAAGTTCCGGAACCCATTGCAACTGTAGACAGAAAGGTTGTATCGGAAAAGAAATAAAAATCATTGGCTGTTACGTCATGGTCATTAGTATCAAAAGTGCCATACCATTGAGAAAATGATTTCGCAACAACTAAATTGTCTTGAAGTGTCCAACTACCACTGCCAAATAAAGTTAATTCATTAATAGTGGCACCGGCAGTTGTTATTGTTTTACCTTCATTTACCGCTTCTAAACTTAAAGAAGTATTATTACCAAAAGTTATTCCGCTTTCTAGGGTTAAAGAACCGACGATACTTAGACTAGTGGAAGTGCCACTATTTATTGAATAATTATGGCCGGAGCTAGCGGCAAAATCATTACAAACTGCCCCAGTGGTTAAAGTTATGATTCCTCCACTACCAAAACCGGAATTTGCATCAATAAAACAATCATCCGAATCTATCGGAAGATTTTCTGCAGCGGGAGCTCCTCCTGTTACAGTCGCCCAGTGTTCAGTAGCATTAGACCAATCACCAGTTCCACCTACCCAGTATCTATCTGCCGCTTCTGCAGTATTTGCCCAGCCCGTAAGACTTACCCCGATTGTAAAAATAAACACCGAAAAAATTGGAATTAATTTTATAAATTTATTTAATGTTATCCCTTTCATTGCAATTATTATATCAAAAAAAATCAAATGAGTTAAATAAGGCGGAGCCGGGCGGATTCGAACCGCCGAGGGGTTTTGAAGCCCCTGCCTCTTTAGCAAAGAGGTACGTTAGACCGCTCTGACACGGCTCCTTTTTATCTAAGTACTCTAGCATATTCTGCATATTTTTCCATGCGTTTTTTTATTTTTTCTGATATACTTTTTGCATAAATTTGGAGAGATGGATGAGATGAAAAAGTGAATTTATGGAGAGATGGGTGAGTGGTTTAAACCAACAGTTTACTAAACTGTCGTCCCCTCAAAAGGACCGCGAGTTCGAATCTCGCTCTCTCCGCCAATTTTTACATTTAGAAAAATTATATCCGATCTGTCATAACCAGAGCCCCCCACAATCCCGAAGAATCACCGAGTTCCGCTTTTAATATTTTCGGCAGGGTTCTTATTTTCATATCCAGTTTGCCAAAAGCATTTTTTATATCACCCATTTTAAAACTGGTATTTTCATTTAAGAGAGAACCTCCCAGAATAAGCACCTCGGGAGACCAAAATAAGATAGCGTTATATAATCCGGCCACCAATGTGGGAACCAACCGGGCAAATATTTCACTGCCTACTTTTTCCGGTTTTTCTCCGTATTTTTTTTCAATAGCTCTTCCAGAAACCAACTCCTCAAATGTTTTATTATTGATAACGTCCAATATATGATGACCGGGTTCAAAACCGAAATTATTTTTGGTAATCTCTTCATTCACTATTCTTACCCCACCTATACCGGTACCTATACCTATATAGGCTACGATAGAAATTCCTCTACCGGCTCCGTAAACACTTTCCCCCAGGCCCGCCAAATCTGCATCATTATACACAAAAGATTTTTCACAAAAATGGCTTTGTAAAAACGATTGGATTTCAAAACCATTCCAATTTTTCAGATTGGGAGAATTAACTATTTTACCATCCATTAAAACTCCCGCTACGCCTCCTACAATTGACTCAATATTTTCCTTGCCCGATATTTTTTTTACAGATTCAATAATCAGATCTTTAAAAGATTCCAAATCTTGAGGGGTAAACACTTTTAAAATCTCTCCGATCTTGCCATCTTTTATAAAAGAAATTCTCGTATTAGTACCCCCGATATCAAAAATTATCTTCATAATTTTATTCTACGACATATCAGCTACTAAAGTCCCCCAGGTAAAATTACTTGCTCCTAGACCTTTCCCGGTTTCAGGATTGTAATATTCCCTAAAACCTTCTTTCTTAATCAATTTTTCGGTTTGTTTTTTTATCATATCCGCCTCTTTGTCAAAACCATAATTTTTCAAACCCTTATAAATAAACCATTGCACGGCAATCCAGATAGACCCCCTCCAAACCCCTTCTGGATTATAAGAAGGCTCTTTCTTGGAAACCGTACGAATACCATATAGGGACAAAAAAGAATTCTCATCCATTAAATAATTCCGGACTAGATTTTCCGCTTCCACTTTCGTATAAATACCAGCGAATAGCGGGGCGAAATGGGACCAGGTATTTATTTTTATTTTTTTATACTCTCCGTTTTCAGTAGACCAAAAAATACCGTCCTCGCACATTTTTTCTCTCATAGTTTTGCTAATCAGTTCTTTATTCTCTTTGGCAAATTTCGCATTCTTGGAATCTTTCAGTATAGCGGATATTTCGCCGAAAATTCTCAAGTTTTCAACCAAGATAGAATTGAAGGGAACATCTTTCACCCAAAAAAATTTCTCCATACAATTAATCGCATCAAAACGACAAGTTCGATTATCATCAACTAATACCAATCTTTTCTTCAGATGTTCATCTAAGGATATTTGCGGATTACTTATATTGAGAGAAGAATCAAAACGGGGAGAATTATCTTCTCCGGACTCATCAGGGTTTATAATACTTATAATGTGATGTTTTCTCTTATCCCGTTCTTTTATTAAATAATGATAGAAGGCGGCAAGCGGTTTCTGCATCTCCTTGAGGAAATCTTTATCCTTCGTTTTTTCATATATACTCCACACGGCGGAACACAACATAGGTGGCTGAGTGATGGTACTGGTACCATCCTTGCCCCATTCAAATCTATGCAAATCTCCAGGCTGCCAATAAATAATATGAGGGATTAATCCATTATCAAATTGCTTGGAAACAAGAGAGCGCAATTCTTCTTTAGCCGCTTCGGGCTCTAATTTAGATAAAACGATAGCGTGAAAACACGAATCCCAAAACCATTGATAGGGATAAGTATTTGGACTGGGAACAGTATACTGGTGCCCGGCAGTTTTTCGCCGATTACCCTTTAATATCTCGTGTACTTCTTTTGTAAAATTCATTATTTTATTCTAACATCTTTATGATATAATTTGTACATAAATAGTGTTAATTTATCTTGGTTTGCGCCAGAATGCGAAGAAAAAGATGGAACTTAGCGATAAGCTTGAAACAAAATTCAGATTGGATGAAAAGCAAAAAAGAGCTTTACATAAACTCAATCTCTTTTCTGTGCATGACTTGCTATTTCACTTCCCTATTAAATATAGCGAGATAAGTGAAATAAAACAAATAACAGAATTAATTCCCGGAGAAACAGCCACAATCTTAGGTAAAATTTCAAAATTAAAAACAAAAAAAGGATATCGTTCAAAAATTCCAATGGGCGAAGCAGAGATAGAGGATTTATCCGGAAAAATAAAAATCACTTGGTTTCATCAGGCATATTTGGCTAAAATGATTCACGAGGGAGAAAGTGTAAAGCTTACCGGAAAAGTAACGGAAGGTAAATATGGTAGATATTTGGCCAATCCGGAATTTGAAAAAACCCCTAATATGCCGATAGATTCCCACGATACTTTGTTTACAAAAGAAGGTAGAAACAATACGGGATTTTCCTTTCCTATTTATCGTGAAACCAGAGGAATAACTTCCAAGTGGTTTTATCATGCTGTAGAAAAAATATTAAGAGACAAAACCTTGGATAATATAAAAGATTATATTCCAGAAAATATTTTTAAAAAATATAATTTACCGACGCTTAAAACTTCTTTGATTTGGATTCATAAACCGAAAAATAAAAAAGATGCGGAGTCTGCGCGAAAAAGATTCGCCTTTGAAGAAGTTTTTTGCATTCAATTGGAACGTCAGCATGATAAATTTGAATATAGAAAAAATAAATCTTTCAAAATAAAAACGAGTGGAAAAGATAAAGAGGAATTTATAAAACGTTTTCCATTTACCCCAACTAATTCTCAAAAAAAATCTATTGAAACGATATTGGATGATATGGAAAAAAATTTTCCGATGTCTCGGCTTTTGGAAGGTGATGTTGGGAGTGGAAAAACTGCAGTGGCTGCCACCGCTGCATATATGACGGTTATACAAAGACCAAATGGACAGAATTTTGGCAATTTGCAAGTTGCTTATATGGCTCCTACCGAAATTCTGGCTGCTCAACATTTTGAATCCTTTATACAATACTTTAAGCACTTGCCAATAAATATCGGACTTATTACCGGTTCCGGTTGTCGCAAATTTCCTTCCAAAGTAAATCCTTCCGGTTGGACAGATATTTCCCGAGCACAATTATTAAAATGGACAGCGAATGGAGAAATACCGATTTTAATAGGCACTCACGCTCTTATCCAAAAGTCTGTCAAATTTAAAAACTTGGCATTTGTAGTAATAGATGAACAACATAGATTCGGCACAGCCCAAAGAAGAAAATTGGTCCGTAAAGATAATATCGCCCCGCATTTGCTCTCTATGACCGCTACGCCTATCCCCCGCACACTTGCTCTTACCATATATGGAGACCTTGATCTATCATTACTCGATGAAATGCCAGCCGGAAGAAAACAAATAATCACAGAAGTTATTACTCCAAATAAACGTGATGAAACTTATGAAAAAATAAGACAGGAACTAAAAAATGGCAGACAACTTTATGTTATTTGTCCAAGAATAGAAGAACCGGATCCAGCCAAAGAAATGGCCGTGCAAGCCAAGTCGGCAATAGCGGAAGCTAAACGTTTGAAAAATGAAATTTTTACGGAATATGAAATCGGCGTGCTTCATTCAAAAATGAGTAAGCAGAAAAAAGAAGAAGTGATGAAGGAATTTGTTAGTGGTGAGTTAAATATTCTTTGCGCTACTTCCGTAGTAGAAGTCGGGGTAAATGTGGAAAATGCAACGATAATAATAATTGAAGGCGCGGAAAGATTTGGTTTGGCGCAACTTCATCAACTTCGCGGACGCGTAATCAGAAGCAATCACCAAGCATATTGTTATGTTTTTGCGGAAGCAAAAAGCGATAAAACAGTACAAAGATTAAAAGCGTTGAAAACCGCTAAAAATGGTTTTGAGCTGGCAGAACTGGACCTTACCTTACGCGGTTCGGGAGAACTTGGAGGCACTAAGCAATGGGGTATTTCTGACCTCGGAATGGAAGCGATAAAAAATTTAAAAATGGTGGAAGCCGCTCGCACTGAAGCCATCCGCTTGATTTCCGAAGACCCGGAACTCTTCAAATATCCCCTACTAAGACAAAAAGTTCACGAAAAAGCCAGGGAGTTTCATTTTGAATAAAAATTATATTTTAATATCCCCAAGAATATCCTGTCGCTCCACAATTTCTATCAATAGAATTTAATGCTCCTTCCGCGGTATAACTACCCAATTCCCATCCTTTGATATTAGCATCAATAATAGCCCTACAATTTCTAGGAAGACCTGTGTCTCCATAAATAATTTTTTTATTAGGATCACCATTAATCTTCCCTAAATAAAATGCTCCAACTATGAGGATAATTACAAAAACAATTTCTGTTATTTTTTTATTTATAATTTCGTGTTAATTAATAAATATTTTTTAATAACTGTCCGCCTGCTACGATTCGAACGTAGGACCCTCTAGGTATAAGCTAGATGCTCTAACCAGCTGAGCTACAGGCGGAGAACTAACAACAATAACTATAGCAAAATAAGGTTAAAATGCAATTTTACGCTTATTCAATAAAGCATCTTGTATATACTGTATCCCCATCATAACCTCGGCAGAGATCGGCCCATTATCAAGGATAACTGAGCATGTTCCCTGCCCAAAACCATTAGTATAAGTAATTGACGATAATTTAGTTTTCTTAATATAAGGCTTTCTAAACTGTATAGTAGGAATATTGAGCGTTTTCGACCAAAAATTTATCTGCTTTTTAATATTCATATCAGAGTATAAATGTAAATGAACTTTGAGTTTTGACTTGGGAACATTAAAAAATTTTAGCCAGCGAATAAATAAAACAAGCATCGCGGGATTTGTATTAGTAAGTCCAATTGAAAATGTTTTTGTTTTTGAACCCTCAGCCCAGTATAAAAATAATCCCGCAATTAAAAACTCTCTACCAGAAATAGTTCCAATTTTTTGTGCAATTTTTTGATATGCAATTCTATTTTTTACTTCGCGCTTAGCCCTCATGGTATTTCTATACCTTTCAATGCGAATAGGACTATCAGCCCGTAATTCTCTGATTCTCTTTTCAGATAGTGGCATATCATGTAGCCATCCACTTAATGTACTTTTGCTTATTTTTAGTTTTTCTTTGATCTGACTATAACTCATGCCCTTTTGTCGCATAACTATAGCCCTTTGCTTATCCTTTTTTCTTGCCATAAAAAAATACGAACCACCAGTTAATAATTACTGATAATTATACACCTGTTCGTATTTTTATACAAACTTTAGTTTTTTATTCCCAACTTTGCTTCGTCTCTTTTCTTCGGTATTATTCCATGCGCGATAATTATCTTATCATACTCATCTTGCTCTAGGGTTTCAACTTCAATAAGTTTAACAGCAATCGCGTCAAGCGCTTTTTTGTGTTCAGTTAAAACTTTCTCGGCTGATTTTATACCATCATTTATGATTCTGGAAACTTCAGCATCAACTTTTGTGGAAACTGTTTCAGAATATCCTTCTTCTCCTCTCATCTCTCCCCAATTTAATTTGCCTCCCTCCCCAACTAAACTAATCGGACCGATTAAATCCGACATCCCCCAACGAGTGACCATGGCGCGAGCTAAATTCGTAGCCACTTGCAAATCACTTGAAGGTCCGGTAGTAATATCGCCAAAAACCATTTTTTCGGCAACATATCCGCCGAGGGACATTGCAATATCATCAATAAATTCTTTTTTGGACTGAAGCCGTCTATCTTCTAGGGGCAATTTTAGAGTATACCCCCCAGCGTTGCCACGAGCAATAATAGATACTTTGTGCACCGGGTCAGCATTCGGCAAAACAGATGCAACTATGGCATGTCCTGCCTCATGATATGCGGTAATTTCTTTTTCTTTCTTGGAAAGTAAGTGGCTTTTTCTTTCAGGACCAAGCATTACTTTTTCAATAGCGCGAATCAGATCAAATTGAAAAACTTTCTTACGATTTTCCCGCGCCGCCAAAATGGCTCCTTCGTTCATTAAAGAATATAAATCAGCGCCGGAAAATCCAGGCGTTCGTTCGGCAATCAATTTTAAATTAACATCTTCAGCTAATGGTTTTAATTTTGAATGAATTTCCAAAATTTCTTCGCGGTCTATGCGGTCCGGCAAATCTAGTAATACTTTCCTATCAAAGCGTCCGGGACGAATAAGAGCCGGATCAAGCACATCTGGTCTATTGGTAGCCGCCATCACAATCACTTTTTCGTTGGGCTCAAAGCCGTCCATCTCAACTAAAATTTGGTTTAGGGTTTGTTCACGCTCGTCATTTCCTCCCCCAAATCCGCCTCCACGAGTACGCCCGATTGCATCAATTTCATCCATAAAGATAATGGCAGGCGCGGATTTTTTGGCCATCTTGAAAAGATCACGCACTCGAGACGCCCCTACTCCAACAAACATTTCCACAAATTCGCTTCCGGATAAATGGAAAAATGGCACTATCGCTTCTCCTGCTACAGCACGCGCCAATAATGTTTTACCTGTTCCCGGAGCTCCGGTTAAAATTACTCCTTTGGGAATTCTAGCTCCTATATCCAAAAACTTTTTCGGATTTTTCAGAAAGTCTACAATTTCCTTCAATTCTTCTTTTGCTTCTTTACATCCGGCAACGTCTTTAAAAGTTACTTTATTGTTTTTATCATTCGGGTCGGTAATACGAGCTTTGGATTGGCCGAAAGTAAATGCTTGCATACCCGCGCCTTTTACCTGGCGGGAAAGATACCAAAAGAAAAAGATTATGAAAAGAATCGGCAAAAGAAAAGGCAAGATATTCACCATCCAATACCAAAATCCGCTTTCATTTTTTATTTCTATGCTCGTTGCCGCTAAAACTTCCGGTTTTACTCCATAATTAAAAAGGGTTTGTGAAAGAGAAGATTCTGTTTCTTTTTTAGAAATTTTTATCGTATCGTCCTTATAGGTAATAGTCAAATTTTCTCCTTCAACTACAATTCCCTTCACCTCCCCGGCTGAAACGCTTTTAGCTAAATCGGAAATAGAAACATCAGGTATGGTCTTAGAAGTATCAGCTATTACCAAATAAAGCGCCGTAATGACCATAAAAATCAAAATAGCTCCAAGGATATTGCCCGAAAATTTAGGTGTTTCCTTTTTCTTTTTGCCTTTATTTTTTGGCTCTTTTTGATTTAAAAAATTAAAATCCATCCCGTTAGAAATAGGAAATCTTTAGATTTCCGTAGTTAATTTTAATCATGAATAACCGTTAAACTATATGATTTCTAACGGGATCCATAGTCAGGCATTATAGCACAAAAATTTAAAAAATAAAAATTCGGTAAAAAAAATAGCTAATGAAATATTATTAGCTATTTTTTATTTTGCTTTTTTTTACTCCACCATTCGTCAATGAAGTAACAGGTTGGGAAAAAAACTATTAAAAAAACAAAGGTTATAATCCCTGCTATTAATTTTGCATTTTCCATATTTCCTCCAGATTATTTACAAAATAACATTAAAGAACTATTTGTGGAGATGGGGGGAAATGAGCCCCCGTGCAGAAGGTTTCTGCAAAAAGATCTACATGCTTAGCGCGCTTTTTGTTTTTAATTGAAAAACTTAAAAACGAGCCAAATATTTTTCAATCGATTCCCTTTGTTTTGGAAAAAAGCCAGGACTTCTTTTTTCCTATCCCGATAATATTATGCCCAACTCTCATATATCGGAAGTCTATGAGAAGGACATCAGCTTACGCCGAAGCGGAAACTGAAGCGAAAGCAAAGTCCGCCGAACCGAAGTAAGGAGAAACAATTGCTCTGACTTTAGAAGCTAATTTTGCAATTAACATTTGAACGAATTTTAATGAGATTACATTCATTCTCAACATGCATCTTTGCAAGTAGACCCACTGTCTATGCCTTGCATCCCCATATTATATTTTCAACGTTCCTTTAACTCGCGTCTGATTTCGCGGTCAGTCTCGCGTTTTTTAATACTTTCACGTTTATCTTGTTTTTTCTTCCCTTTAACCAAAGCAATTCCTACTTTGATTTTTCTCCCCTTATTATACACCGAAATTGGTACTATTGTCAAACTTTTATTTTTCTCACTGCCGGCAAGTGTGGCTATTTCTTTTTTAGTAAGTAAAAGTTTTTTATTTCTGAGCGGGTCATAATCTTTAGGCACGTTGTTTGGTTGATAAGGAGGAATATTGGAGTTTATTAAAAAAGCTTCTCCTCCCCTAATAATAACGAAGGCGCCCTCCAAAGACATTCTTCCTCCCCTAACAGATTTAACTTCCACGCCCAAAAGCTCAATGCCTGCTTCGTATTTTTCCAAAATTTCATAATTGAATCTCGCTTTTCTGTTTTCGGTATAATGAGCCATGTTTATATCTTAACACTCGGTAGTGAGTTTTGAAAATGTGTTAATATATTAGTATGCCAATAAAACCTGAATTAAATGTTTCCGGATATAGGGGAATTTGGGGAGAAACTTTAACGGAAGAAATAGTAATAAGATTTACCCGGGCTTTTGCTCGTTTTACCAGAGAAGATTCCAATAAAGAAAATCCGACTATTTTAATCGGTCGGGATGGACGCGAAAGCGGTCCAGAAATTAAAAAAATTATACTGAGAGAATTAAAAAGTATCGGAATTAATGCCGTTGATGGGAATATCCTCCCTACCCCGACAGTTTTATTTTCTATTCGCAAACATAAATACGATGGAGCTATTATTATTACTGCTTCCCACAATCCGATAGAATATAACGGTCTAAAATTTGTCAATAAAGAAGCTCTCTTTACTACCGGAGAAGAAATAGAAAAAATAAAAGAATATTATGATCATTCCTAATTTTACAAAAGAACACGCTGATAAGATATTAGAAAATGTTAACGTAGAAGCAATTCAAGCTAGAAAATTCAAGGTAGCTGTTGATATGATCAATGCCTCCGCTTGCGTAATGGACCCATATCTTTTTGAAAAACTTGGCGTGGAATTAATTCCTTTAAATAATATCCCGAACGGCAAATTTGCCCACAGGCCTGAACCTATCAAAGAAAATCTGGGTGATATCGCCCACCTGGTTAAAGAATCTAAGGCTGACCTTGGTTTTATACATGATCCCGATGCCGATAGATTGGTAATCGTAGATGAAAAAGGAGAGGTAATTTCAGAAGAATACGGTCTAGCTTTTGGTATAGAAAATGTTTTATCAAAAAATCCGGGTAAAACAGCCGTAATAAATTTATCAACTTCACAAATGGATGTGGATATAGCAAAAAAATACGGCAGCAACTGCATTCGCACAAAAATTGGAGAACCAAATGTAGTGGAAGGAATAATAAACAATGATGGCCTTATCGGTGGTGAAGGAAATGGCGGTGTTATTTATCCTTCTATTAATCTTGCGCGTGACAGCTTTGTCGGTCTTTCTTTGATTTTAGAAATGCTGGCTGAAAGAAAACAAACAATCAGTGAATGTGTCGCAACTTTGCCAAAATATTTTATTAAAAAAGATAAATGGTCGGCAGTCGGAAAAAATTTAAATGAGATATATTCAAAATTAAAATCCCGCTTCAAAAACGCAAAAATAGACCAACAAGACGGTTTGCGCTTAGATTTTCCTGATAGTTCTTGGCTTCACTTAAGATCGTCAAATACCGAACCGATTATCCGTCTTTTTGGGGAAGCAAAAACACAGGAGAGAATAGAAACCTTATTTAATGAAGCTAAGTTGACTTTGAATGAAAAATAAGCTAAACTTTTCTTAGTTAAAACTTTTTATATATCAATTGCGAGAAAGAATAAACAACCAAATACGAGCCAAGGAACTTCGGGTTATAGATGGTGAGGGTCAAAATCTAGGTATTTTAAGCATAAGAGACGCATTAGAACTAGCCCAAAATAAGGGTTTAGATCTGATAGAAATATCACCTAATGCCAATCCTCCGATTGGCAAAATAATGGATTTTGGCAAATATCAATATGAAGTTAATAAAAAATTAAAGAAAGCCAAGGCAGGTTCCAAACCGACGGAAACAAAGTCAATCCAAATAAAAATAGGTACCGGCGACCATGATTTGGAACTCAAAGCAAAAACTGCTTCAAAATGGTTAAAAGAAGGACATAGAATCAAAGTTGAACTTTTCCTTACTGGCCGCACAAAATATATGGATGAAAAGTTTTTAAGGGAACGATTAGACAGGGTGCTTCATTTAATTACTGAAGGTTATAAAGTTTCTGATTCATATAAAAGAACCCCTAAGGGTTTGGTTATAACAATAGAGAAAGCCAAATAATTATAAAGCAAAAAAATTAAAAGAAAAAAGGGAAATGAAAGGAATGAAAACAAATAAGTCATATTCAAAGAGGTTAAAACTTACAAAGAATGGAAAAACGATTTCTCGAAAGCCGGGTTTTAATCACTTTAATGCGAAACAATCGCGCACCCAGCAATTAGCCGGTCATAAGAGGCAAGCTTTTTTGATCAAAAATAAACCAAAGAGTCACTTATTACCATTTTCAGCCTAAGGCTGATCCGCCCTTGGCGGAAGTTTAATTTAAAAAACCATGACAAGAGTAAAAAAAGGAGTGCACGCATTAAAAAGAAGAAGAAGTGTGTTAAAACAAACAAAAGGTTTTCGCCATGGCCGAAGTACGAAAGAACGTCAAGCGAAAGAAGCGCTTTTACATTCCGGAAATTATTCTTTTGCTCATAGAAAAGACAAAAAGTCATATAATAGAAAACTTTGGAATATTAAAATAAATGCGCTCAGCCGCGAGTTGGGCATATCATATTCAAAACTAATCGACACACTAAAAAAGAAAAACATATTGCTTGACCGAAAGATCTTGGCTGATTTAGCAGAAAATAACCCATCGGTTTTTGCTAGAGTTTTAGAACATACAAAATAAAAACCCCTTTAGGGGGTTTTTATTTTGTATGTTTGTTCAGTTTATCTTTTTTAACCAGAGTGGTTACGTCCGCTATAAGTTTTTTAATATTGTCGCCTGCAACAATTTTATCATTCGGGCGGTGGCTTTTTCTGATTATATCTTCTAGTTGTTCACCAGTTTCCCAAGGTCCTTTTAAAATACCTATGGGTTTGTAATCCTCAAAAGCAACAGTAAACTCATGAATAGTGCCAATGCGTCCAGGACCGCATATAACCGCATCGGAAGAGCGAGTAAGAAGAAGATCGCGTCCTGGATAGCCAAAACCGGTGTAAATAATTAAATCCATATAATCAAGAGGGAGCTTATAAATTTCCACATGCTCTTTTTCTGAAGCCGCCGGAGAAAAACCGATTGAAATCCCACCTTCTTCTTTAGCTCCCATAGCTGCCCAAAACGGAAAACCGGTAGTTGCCCCTGTTACTAAAACCGCTCCCTGACGAGCTACTTCCCGTCCAAGTTCTTTTGCTATGTCCAGGGTACCTAATCCGCAATTACTGGTATCAGCTGCCCCGGAAACGCATATTTTTATTTGATTGTGTCCATGCTTGTTGTAAGGACCTGATGAAATAATATCCATAAATTCAATATAATCTTAGTATATCAAAAAGAAAGCAAAACACTATCCCCCAATTGAGGCGCGAACGCTTGAATCCCCAAATTATCCCGGATTTTTTGAGTCAGAAACATTGCAGACTTTGGTTCGCCCATAACTACAAAAACTTTTTTAACTGTATCTCCCATATCTTCAACAAAACGCAGAAGTCCATCTCTATCTTTATGCCCTGAATATCCTAAAATAATAGCAACATGCGCTTTTACATTTACATCTTCTCCGTTGATATGAACTCTTTTTATTCCTTCCTTTATTAATCTTCCCAAACTGCCTATAGATTGATATCCTGTAAGTAAAATAGTGTTATTTGGATCCGGTAAATAATGTTTCTCGTGATGCACTATTCTCCCCCCAGAAGACATACCCGAACCAGCTATAATTATTTTGGGATTTGGCGCATTATTAATCATTTTTGAGTCTTCCGATTGCAGAGTAGAATGAAGACCGGGGAAATCAAATAAAAATTTATCTTTGGACAATACTTTCTGGGCTGTTTCGTTAAAATAATTTTTGTATTGCTTGAAAATTTCCGTTAAACGAATAGCCAAAGGAGAATCAAAAAAAATAGACATTATCGGAATACGACTATTTTCAACCAAATCATTCAGTTCAAATAAAAGTTCTTGCGAACGCTCAAGTGAGAAAGTAGGCACAATAAGTGTTCCTTTTCTTTTGTAATTATCCTCTATTATTTGTTCTAAAAGCTTCTTACGGTCATTTCTAGACTCATGATTTCTATCTCCATAAACGGATTCAATTATTAAATAATCCGCATCGGTAATTTTTTCCGTATCAGGTAATAATGGAGATGGAGAATTACCTAGATCCCCGGTAAAAAGAATTTTCTTGCCATTATAAATAAATTCAACCATTGCTGAACCTAAAATGTGTCCAGCGTTTTTGAAAGATACTTCTAAATTAGGGGTTATTTGTATTTTCTCGTGATAATCAAATGAAACCCACTGTTTAAATGTTTTATTTAAATTTTCTTCAGTATATATCCTCCCCAAATTAAATTGCTTATTGTTAGATAAAATACCGGCAGTGTCTTCCAGCATCGGACCGGCAAGCGCTTGGGTAGGTTTTGTAGAGTAAATTTTTCCATTAAATCCATCATTGATTAATTTTGGAATTCTTCCAATATGGTCTACATGAGCATGAGTAACAAAAAGGATATCTATCTTTCTTGGGTCATAAGAAAAAGGTGTCCAGTTGGTGTCATAAGTTACATCTCCTCCTTCCGTAAGTCCACAATCAATTAAGATTTTTTTACTGTCTATCTCCAAAAGAAAATTCGCGCCCGTAACCGAGCCTGTTCCCCCACAAAATGTTAATTTGGCGGTATTTTGCATTGTTAAATTATACCGCATTTTGAACGGTAAACACAATTTTTTTAAATGAGTAAAATACCGCAAATAATCCGCCAGAAATATCAAAAAGTATGTCGGAAATGGTGTCAAAGAAATTAAAAGAATCTTGAACTGTATATTTGTTAACTAAAATCTCAAATGCTTCCCACCCCGCCCCGATGAGTAATACAATAAAAAATATTTTTAAAATAGGCTTAAGGGAATTATCTTTGAGTGGAAATATGTAAATACAAGCGAAACCAAGCCAAATTCCTCCTAAAAAATGCATTAGCATATCAAAATACCATATTGATGAATACCAATGAAATTCCATAGCTAAAAAGTTCAATAAAAAAATTAAGAAAATAAGCGAAATTAAACGTATTAAAAGTTTTTTGGAGTCCATATCAGTATTATACGTCTTTCAAGAAAAATTCCCCACACTAAGTGGAGGATTTTTCTTAGGGTTATTTCCGATGTATTACCATAGCTTTATAGCTAGGTGGGTACCAGACGGATAAGACCAAGGTCAAACACGATCGAGGCTCCCATAAAATATTGTTCTAGGTAATAATCGGAAATAACCCTACTTAAAGTCTATGCCTTTTAAAAAAGTTAGCAACTGGACGAAACAATTTTTTCGTTTCTGAATTTTTTATTCTTTATTCATCCACTCCAAAACGTTTATATTCGCAAATTTTGGCATTGCCAAACCAATGTTTGATTTCATGTTGCGCTTCTTCCGGTGTTTCGGAACAATGCACAATATTCATTACTGCTCTTTTTTCCTTATTGGCAAGGGCAGGAGAATCTATAGAAAAATCTCCGCGAATTGTGCCCATATCCGCTTTGTAAGGCATAGTGTCCCCGGCTATTTTACGAACCACATCCACTGCATGCACGCCTTGCACAATCATTTTTACCAATGGAGTGCTTGTCATATAACTTATTAACCATTTGCGAACTTCTGGTCCAATTTTGGAAGTATCGCCTGTGCCAAAATCAGCTACTAAATCATATCCGTATTTTTCATAAGTTGTTTTTGTCTTTTCTCCAAGACGAGTTATCCATTCTTCTTTTTTGGGATAATGATTGTCAATTTCATCATGAGTGGGCTGAAACATTTCAAGCGCCACAATCTTCAAATCGCGTTGCTCAAAACGCTTGATAATCTCGCCGATAAGACCTTTTCTGACCCCGTCCGGCTTTATCATTACATATGTCTGTTCTTCTTTTGGATGTTTCATATTTTTATCTTAGCAGATTTTTAAAAATTATTCAACAAAATACAAAATTGTGCTTTTTTCGGCATACGCAATATTAGATTCGTAAACCACATTCAGGTTCGAGTGCGAGCCGTGAAAAAGTACTATTTTGTATTTTATGATATTACTGCATCGAAGCATACCTAGCCATGATTTCTTTTTCCACTTCTTCGCGGTCACGACCGTATTTTGTATAAGAAAGTTGTTTTAGACTGTCTACAATTTCCTTATTCCCCTCTTCCGGCGGTAGTGTTTTTAGATTAAAAGGTTTTGTCGGTTGACCGTTTACCAACATACTCATATAAGCATTATAATTATCCAATTTGGTTATATCTTGAGCACTGAATGTTGGTTTGAATTTTGGCTCTAAGAAATTCGCGTCTTCCGTCCCAACGCGAAACACTGCCATTGAACCGACATTGCCAAAAACCGCATTCTTAATATTTTCCCCTAATTGAGTAATATACTGATGAGCAATATTAAGCGATAGTCTGTATTTTCTGGCCTCGGATAAAATGGAAGCGATAGAGTCGGTTGTTACGTTTTGAAATTCGTCTATGTATAGATAAAAATCATTTATCGGTTTGCCGAACATATCCACTCGGGAAAGCGCGGCCATTTGAATTTTACCTACAAGCACTAGACCAATCAAATTTGCATTAATATCGCCTAATCTGCCTTTGGAAAGATTCACCAGTAAAATTTTTTTCTCATCCATAATCTTTCTAAAGTTAAAAACCGAATTTTGTTGGAGCACCACCGGACGCATAATGTCATTGGAAATAAAATTATCAAATTTTGAAGAAATATAAGGTACAAAGTTTGCCAAGGATTGATCCCCGGTCGTTTGTTCGGCTGAAGTCCAGAACTGTTTTATAATAGGATTTTTACAGCGGGCTAATTTCAAATCACGAAATTCTTTATCTGCTAAAACTCTGGTAATCTCCAATAAAGTTGAGCCAGATTCGGGATCTTCCATAACCAGAAAAGCACTATTGCGAAAATATTGCTCAAACATCGCCCCACCGCCGATTTTCATATCAAAAAGTTTATTAAAGATACCCATCATTTCATTTACCACAAATGTTTTTTGCTCCGGATATTTCGGGTCATATTCCAGCATATTCAGCCCCATCGGTCGTATGGTATAAGCCGGGTCAAAATAAATCACATCATCCATGCGTTTTTTGGGGATACGGGACAAGATAGTTTGAATATCCGTCCCGTGAGGATCAATATAACAACAACCGTCGCCGTTTTTTATATCCTGCGTTATCATATTAAGCATAATATTCGTTTTACCGGTTCCGGTTTGGCCAATAGTATAAAAATGCCTCATGCGATCTTCTCGCGACATATGAATAACAGTATCTTTTCCCCTGTAACTATTTACTCCTAGCACTATTCCCTCTTGTCCCATCTCTAACGGGGCGGGAGCAATGCCAGCTTTTGCTTCTTTTAATTGTGGCTGGCTTCCTATACCGACAGGAAAATGAAACACGGAAGAAAGTTCTTTTAAATTCATAGGCAAAATCTTATCTCCAGAAAATGTGCGGTATGAAAAATCGTGGAAAAGTTCTTTCAACCCACTGTCGGAAATTCTCTCAAACATGAAAGAGTTGCTAGTTGATTCGGTAAATTGATTGAAAGAAGACTCTATTTCCGCCAGTATCATTAAGGCCCTTTCTTTTGTCGCAGCGGAAGCCACAACTCGAATATTTGCTTTCATGATTGTGCTTTTCATCTTATTGCCTATTTTTTCTATTGCGCCTTCATCTACCGCTTTTCTGCCTGCCACATATTTTTCCTCGGTCTTTTCTTTTTTCTTCACACCAAAAAGCAAATCTTTTGAAGCTTTCAAAAACGCCTTATTAAATTTATAAAAATTATCCGCTGCATGTTTTACTGACATCCCTCCTTTAACATCATCTAAAATCAAATGAAATTCATCTATAAATTTCTCGCCAGCAGGAGCTATCACCAGTTGAATGGCAGCACCTTCTCCTTTGGTTTCTAATTTCGAAAAAACATTGAGTAAAGTATTCATTGGATCGTGATCAATTTGATCATAAGTTTTTATAGGGAGAACAGAACGCTCTGAAAAATTAGCATAAGCTCCGATAGAGACACCATTCTCATTAAAAATATTATAATCATCTGTCACTTCACGGATTTTCGCATCATGATAAAAAGCTAGAATTTGTTTCTCAAAAAGCGAGATATTTTTATTTGGTATAGCAGCATAAACTATCACCTCATCCGAGTTATTACTAAGCGCTATTTCTAGCGTATAATAATTTTCTTTTTCATTATTTTTTCCTTCCGAGATAGATTGCATTCCTGCATAAAACTGTTCCATAGCACCGATAAATTCTTTAAAATTTTTCTGTTTGTCGACTTCTTCCTTGGGCGGGGGAAGAGTTATTTCAAAAAGGGTCATATGAAGAGATTTAAAAAGAGGAGTCCCTTCTTTCAAATCAAATATTTTACCTGTTTTTAAATATTGAATTAATACTCGGTGAAAATCATCATCTATGTGCGGATTCTCCATTGTTTCTACTATGGATAATGCATTTCTAATTCCTTTAGTTATCACAATACCCAAAAGCTCTTCCATTTTACTATCATGAGTTTCGGGTTTAAGTGCAAGCACTATGCTTTCCGCTTCCTTTCTATTTATAATGTTGTCTTTGTGGATAATTTCTTCTATAGGTTTTTCTTTATATTCTCCTATAATATCTTTCACCGCATTTTCATTCGCACGTTCAAGTTTCCCTTTGTCTATGAGTTCTTGTTCTCTTTTCGCAACATGAGCGCGCAAATAATCCAACTCTTCTTCCGGAGTTTTAAATTTTGGCGCTTCGCTCAAAAACGACTTTTCCATAATTATAATTATAACATTAATTTTAAAAATTCGTCGAAGGTGTAGTTTTTTCGAGACATTGCGCAGGAGCTTAGAAAATAAAGAAGGTAATCCGACTATTATTTTCTTGAGCGACGAGCATAGCAATCCGCAAGCTTGCGGATATGCGTGTCGAGAAAAAATTATACCGAGAAAGAATTTTAAATCTGTGTCAATATCTCCGGTTCGCCATCAGTAATCAAAATAGTGTGTTCAAAATGCGCGCTTTTTTTGCCATCGGCGGTGTGGAAAGTGTATCCATCTTTATCCAAAATCACGTTTTTTGTCCCATTATTCAACATTGGCTCTATGGCTATAACCATACCAGGTACAAGTTTTGCCCCTGTGCCAGCTTTCCCAAAATTTGGAATATAAGGATCTTCATGTATGGCGCGTCCGACGCCGTGCCCGGATAAAACCTCTACAATGCCGTATCTATGCGGACGAACAAAACTTTCTATGCTATTGCTTATGTCTCCTACTCTGTATCCCGCTTGGGCTGCTCTAATACCCATCATCAAAGCTTTTTCAGTGATTTCTATAAGTTTTGCAGAAGAAGCACTGACTTCGCCCACAGGTACAGTAATAGCCATATCAGTAAAAAGTCCGTTATGTTTCAATCCTAAATCCAAAGAAACAATATCGCCTTCTTTTAAAATTTTATTTTTATTTGGAATGCCATGAACCACTTCATCATTAACAGAAACACATAAAGAAGCCGGGTATGGGAAATCCGCCCCTTCCGGACGATAGTTTAAAAACGCCGGTTCATCATCCATATCTTTTATTAATTTTTCTACATATTTATCCAATTCCCAAGTGGAAATTCCCGGTTTTACTATTTCTTTAACCTTATATAAAACAGTAGCCAATCTTTTGCCTCCTTCTCGCAATATTTTTATTTCTTCCGGGGTTTTGATTATTATCATTTTATTACCGTTCCTAAAAACTTCTCGCCATTTAAACACTTGGCTAAATTATCAATCGGCTTGCCATTCATTATTACCACCTCTATTCCCTCTTTTTCCGCCATTTCCGAAGCAATGGGGTCAAATGGCGAATTAAGACCCGGATTCCAGTCTTTTGGAATTAATTTCCTATATTCTGCCCAAGAAATTTTTTCAATTTTTTGGGCGCTTCCATTTATTTTTGGGTCAGAATCATATACATAATCCGTATTGGATAAATTAATTATTTTCTTAGCGCCTAATGTTTTTGCTCCCTCAACCGCGTCCCAATCTGTACTGCGTCCGGGACCAAAAGCTGCCCCAATAATTATCGGTTTATCAAAAGATAATTTCTCGGATAAATTAAGAATGACCTTTGGATGGGCATATTCGCCAAAGATAACTCTCAGTAATTCGGCATTTAATTTTAAAGAGGCTATCCCTATCCAATCCAAATCTTCATCGGAAGGATTAGTAAGTTCTTTGGCAACATCTTGATATTTTCTGCAAATTTTTCCACCACCGGTTATAATTACAAATTTCTTGCCTTTGGCAACATGGGAAAGAATCAGAGATTTAAAATCCTTTAAAAAATTCAAGTCTAAATTTTCTGGGATAATAAGCGAACCACCAAGTGAAATTACTATCGTTTCTTCCATATTAAAATTTCAATGCTTTAATAATATCTTTATGCACATTTTCTATAGTTTGCTCCCCATTTATTTCAATAAAATTATATCCCGATTTACCGCGAAAATATTCAACCGATGGCATAACATCTTTCTCATACCAATTAAGTCTATTCTGAATTTTTTCTGGCGTATCGTCCGCTCTTTTACGTTCCATCATTCTAGTATAAGACCAATCTTTTGATACATTCATTAAAATGATATTCGGTTTTTCTATTTTATAAAAATCAAAAGCAGAATCAAGAGCTATTGATTCTTCTTTTCTACGGCAAACTCCGTCCAAAACCAGATCTTGGCCTCCGGAAAAATTCTTAATTAAAATATCCGTCCAAATCCAAATTGGTAAAAATACGGGAATAAGACCACCTTCTTTTAATATATTTCCAGCAAGTTTACTGGAATAATTATTTGTTTTTATAAATTCCCTAAATTGATTACCTGTTTCAGTGTATATAATCTCTTTTCCTTGCGACTTTAAAAAATCAGCCAAAAGTTTGGCTTGAGTTCCTTTTCCACATCCAGATCGCCCAAAAAATACAAAAGCTTTTGAATTCATATAGAAAGATTACACAATTTTGGTGAAAAAATCAACCCACACACTTATTTTGGCTATACAAAATAAGTGTGTGGGTCAAGATTTAATACTCCCTCATAGAGATTTGAGCATCTACTTTTTTGATGAGGTCAAGCACTACGGAAACTACTATGAGTAAAGCTGTGCCACCGAGAGCGATAGCGGTAATGCCAGTGAGAGAACGCATAATCAGAGGTAAAACGGCAATGAAGCCAAGAAAAACTGCACCAAGCAGGGTAATACGGCTTAAAACCTTTGAAATATATTGGGAAGTGGATATTCCTGGGCGGATGCCTGGAATAAATGCGCCATTTTTTTGCAGATTGGTAGCCAACGCTTCCGGATCAAAAGTGACTGCTGTATAAAAGTAAGTAAAAAGAAATACTAAAATGAAATAAAGTACAGCGTAAAGCAGGCTTGTTTGTGAAAAAGAAACAAGCACTTTAGAAATGGAAAGTAAAATTGAATTGGAAGAACTCGCTAAAAAATTACCGATCATTTGAGGAAAAAGCAAAAGGGAAAGCGCAAAAATTATCGGGATAACTCCCGCTTGATTAACCCGAAGAGGCAAATAAGTAGAGCCTCCGCCATATATTTTCATTCCCCTTACCTGCTTGGCATAAGTTACAGGGATAGGACGTTCCGCTTCCGTTACAACTACCACTCCGGCAATTACTGCAGCTCCAGCCACGATAAACATCAAGAAGAGAGGAATTTGAGAAACATCAAAAGTAAAGATGAGTTGACTTATTTCTGTCGGAAGTTGAGAAACGATACCGGCAAAAATTATTAAAGATACTCCGTTTCCAATGCCAAATTCTGACATAAGTTCACCAATCCACATTAACAGCATTGAACCTGCAACAACAATAATCAAATTAGTAATACGATCAAAAGCCGTCAAATTTACTAAAATATTCTGCCCTTCTAAAATAGCCAAAAGACTATATCCTTGAATAGCAGCTAAAGGAACAGTGAGCAATCTTGAGTATTGAGTAAATTTTTTCCTTCCCGCTTCCCCTTCTTCATGATAAATCCTCTTTAGGGCGGGAACCATAATGGTTAATAATTGCATAATGATTGAACTGGTGATATAAGGCCCGACACCTAACATTATGATAGAAAGATTGGAAAGCCCGCCTCCAGAGAAGATATTTAAAATGCCAAAAAATTGATTATTCGTAAGAAAACGATTGAGCTCTAATGCGTCTATCCCTGGGATGGGAACTGAGGAAAGCAATCTAAAAACAACCAGTGCAGCAAGCACAAATAAAACTCTTTTTCGTAAAATAGTATCCGTCCAAATCAATTTTATTTTATTCCAAAAATTTTCCATATGTTTACCTAACTCTGATCTTGCCACCTTTTATATTCAGGCGTTTTCTGAGGAGAGAAAAAGTTTCTATTTCCCCTCCTTCTGAAAGAGCCTTCTCTCGCTTCACTATAAATGGTGCGCGAATTGATTTAAACTGATACCCACGATTCTTTGGTAATTTCTTAATGATATCACGAAGTTCGGGACGGCGCTTGTTGCCCGCTCGGGCCGTCTGTCCCTTGCCTCCCCGTCCAGAAGTTTTGGCATGCTTGCCTCCACGACCGACGATTCGGTCTTTTTTATTTTTATGTTCTCTTTTTAAATTATGTATTTGCATTTTTAGTTCTTAAAGTTTTTAATATTATAAAGTTTTTAAAGTATCTGCTTTGTGACTTTATGAACTTGATTTCTTTTCACTTGTTTTACCGTCTTCAGGTAAAACCATTTCTTTATTGGCAATAATAACCTTTTCCGGAATCAGCTTTGTATATTTTGAAGAAATTTGAGCAAGTGCCGCCATAACCGCTTTGGCGTTGTTTAATTTATTTTTACTTCCGGATAAAATTTTTCCCGTTACATCTTTCATCCCAGATAATTTTATAATGTCCCGAACTACCGTTCCTGCCACCAACCCACGGCTTTTGTTTGGCATAATTACAACACGTGAACTTGAAAATTTAGCGGAAACCTCATAAGGAAGAGACATGGTTTTTGTAAGTTTTAATTTAACCATATTTTTCTTGGCATTTCTTATCGCTTTATTTATAGCCAAAGAAGTATCACCCGCCTTTCCTAAGCCCAGACCAACAGAACCTTTCTTGTCTCCTATAACCATGGCAACACTAAAGGAAAACCTGCGTCCTCCAGCTACGACACGAGTAACGCGACGAATACTTAAAATCTTTTGATCAAATTCCGGTTTTGGTCTACCAAAAGATGAAGATCGACGATTGCTATTCTTTTTTTTATTTTCTTCTTCTGCCATATATTTTATCTTATTGATTAAAATTTAAGTCCGGCGGCTCGCGCTTCATCGGCTACTAATTTGATACGTCCAGTATATTTAAATCCATTTCGGTCAAAAACAACTTTATTGATTTTTATCTTATTGCAAGCTTCTGCAATCATCTGACCTACTTGTTTAGCCCGCTCAGTCTTTGTCCCTTTTATTATTTTAACATCACTAGCCTGTGTTAAAGTTTTTCCTGTTTTATCGTCTATAATTTGCGCATAAATAAATTTATTGGAACGAAAAACAGAGAGTCTCGGGCATTTTGAAGTCCCCGCAATCTTTGCCCGAATTTTTGCTTTTAACCTTATTCTCTTTTCGTCTTTTTTAATCATTGATTTTAGGCTGTTTTCTTGCCTTGTTTTCGTCTGATAATTTCTCCCTCATAACGCATTCCCTTGCCTTTATATGGTTCCGGTTTTTTCAATGCGCGGATGGCTGCCGTAAAACTTCCCACTAATTCTTTATCAATTCCTGTAATGGTAATATTGTTTTTTTCAGCTGTGGCCGTAATGCCTTCCGGAATGGCAACAACAACTGGATGAGAAAACCCTAAAGCAAAATTAAATTCTTTTCCTTTTACCTCGGACTTAAATCCCACTCCCTCTAAAATTAATTTTTTTTGGTATGGCGTTTCTACCCCCTTTATCATATTTTTTATGTGCGAAGCATAAGTGCCCCAGAGAGATTTGGAAAATTTGTCATTTCTTTTTATGTTTAAAGTTATTATCTTATCTCCTATATTAAAAATAATGTCATCTCTAAAAGTTTTAGTGATTGTGCCTTTGGGACCTACCACTTTTAAAATATTGCCACTTTTTGTGACTGTTACTCCTTTGGGTATTTGTATTTCTTGTTTACCAATTCTGCTCATAAAATTTTTTACCAAATTTTAAACAACGCTTCGCCTCCGACCTGCTCTTTTCTTGCTTCTTTCCCTGACAAAATTCCTTTTGGTGTTGAAAGCACAAGAAGTCCAGACCCATTTCTAACCGAATGAATGTCTTTCATTTTAAAATAAATGCGACGGGACTGCTTGGAAATTCTTTCTACTTCGGTAATTTTTGGTTTCTTGTTTACATAAATCAATTCAACCTCCAAAACTGGGAAACCTTTTTTAACTTTCTTTGAAACTTGGTCCACATATTTCTCTTTTTTAAGACATTCGGCAATAGCATTTTTCACATTAGAATATGGAAAAGAAACGGATTCCTTTCCGGCAAGGCTTGCATTCTTCAGCATTATTATCATATTTGAAATTGAATCCATAAAGTTTAATTATTTATATTGAACTACCAGCTTGATTTACGAACACCCGGAAGCATTCCTTCATTGGCTAATTCTCTAAAGCAGATACGGCATACGCCAAAATCTCTCATAAAACCATTCCCTCGCCCGCAACGAAAACATCGATTTTTTTGTCGAGTAGAAAATTTTGGTTTCTTTAAAGCTCTGGCTTTTACTGATGTTTTTGCCATAATTAAAATAATGCCTATTTATATAGATGATATCGTGTATTTTTTCTTAAAACCTCATTTAAGGACTTGAGGAGAAATACAGATCAACCTATCTCTTAGACTCATTTATCCTAGCAAATAAAAAGAAAAGAGTCAAATTCTTATTTTTTCTTTTTTTCTTTAATTTCCTCTTCTTTTTTGAAAGGAATACCTATGAGTTCAAAGAAGGCTTTGCCCTCTTTTTTATTCTTTGCCGTAGAAACCAAAGTAATAGCAAGTCCGAAGACATCTCTGATATCCTCATCGGCTGTTTCTGGGAAAATAGTGTGTTCCTTAATACCTATTGTCAGATTGCCAATATTATCTACCGCTCTTGGATTAATCCCGCGAAAATCTTTGGTGCGAGGAAGTGCAATGTTTATTAATTTTTCCAAAAAAGCATACATCCTTTTTCCGCGCAAGGTGACAATCACTCCAATCGGGTCACCTTGTCTGACCTTAAAAGAAGCGACAGATTGCTTAGCCCCCCTTAAAGCTCCTTTTTGGCCGGTAATTTTTGCCAAGCGCTCTCCGATAGCTTCATTTTTATTTTTATCTTTTTTAATAGCTGTCCCGGTACCAACATTTAAAACAACTTTCACCATTCTAGGCGCAGCCATGCTATTTTTATAATGAAAATTGCTTTTCATTTTTTCAAAAACTAACGCTTCTTTTTCTTTTACTGTTAAATGTTTCATATGTAATTAATTAAATTTCTTGACCGCTTTTTTTAGTGATTCTGACCATTTTATCACCAACTTTCTTTTTCCCAACGCGAGTTCTAAAATCTGTTTTGGGGTCCAAAAGCATAACATTTGAAGCGTGCATTGGCATAGCAATATCTATCTTAACCCCTTTCTCTCCGGACTTTTTCGGACGCTGATGTTTTTTCATCATATTTATCCCTTCTACCACAACTTTATTTTTATCAACCAAAACAGCCACAATCTTGCCTTTCTTGCCTTTGTCTTTCCCAGCTATGACTATTATATTGTCTCCTTTTTTTAATTTCATATGTATTTTTATTTAAATTACTTCCGGGGCTAAAGAAATTATTTTCTGAAATCCTTTTTCAGCAAGTTCTCTTGGAATCGGTCCAAAGACACGTCCAGCTTTTGGATCAAGTTTCCCTTTTTCTAATAAAACTACGGCATTGTCGTCAAAACGAATATAAGACCCATCTTTTCTCCTGTAAGCATTTCTGGTACGCACTACCACAGCTTGATGCACATCCTTTTTCTTTACATCTTTTCTCGGACTAGCAATCTTTACAGAAATAACAACCAAATCTCCAAGGGTTGCATATCTTTTTTTTGAACTGCCTAAAATCTTGAACACTTTGCCTACAGTGCCTCCTGCATTATCTGTTATTTTTACCAATGTTTCTGTTTGAATCATACCTGTCCGCCCTTGGCGGAAAATTATTATTTATAAACGACCCGAAATTTTTTATCTTTCGAAATGGGTCTGGTTTCAACTATTTCTACTTTGTCTCCTATTTTATATTTGTTTTCTTCATCATGCGCTTTATATTTTTTATTTATTTTATAAAACTTCCCATATTTTGGATGCTTTACAAATCGAGAAATAGAAACCACTACGGTCTTGTCCATCTTGTCTGAAACAACCACTCCTCTCAAAAGAGAGCCATTATTCTTTTCTATTTCTTTTTTCGCTTTTATTGCCATATATTATTTTTTTCTATTTATCTCTGTTAAAATTCTGGCTACTTGTTTCCTTAAATTTACAGATTCTTTGACATTTTTTGATTTTGACCCCTGTGCCTTAAACCGTAAAACTCTTATATTTTCCTCTAAATCAATAAGCCTTTTCTTAAGCTCGTCTTCTTTCATCCCTTTTAAATTTTCCGTCTTTTTTGTTTTAGCCATATAATTATATATTATGAACTCTTGAAACAATTCTAGTTTTGACCGGAAGTTTAGTTCCGGCTTTCCTTAATGCCTCATAAGCTACTACTTTTTCCACTCCATCTACTTCAAATATAATACGTCCAGGGTAAACATCAAAACAATATCCCTGCGGGTCTCCTTTCCCTTTTCCCATTCCCATTTCCGCAGCTTTGGCGGTAAAAGGTCTGTCCGGAAAGATACGAACCCAATATTTGCCCGCTTTGGTTAAGGTACGGGATATTACCTTTCTGGCAGATTCAATCTGATTTGATTTGACGCGCGCTTGGGTTAAAGCTTTGAGTCCGTAAGAACCGAAGGAAAGCTTTGTCCCTCGAGTTTCCGGCGTGGTTGCTTTTGGATTACTGCGCCCCGTTTGCCATTTTCTAAATTTTACTTTTTTAGGTAATAACATATATTTTAATTAATCTTTTCCTTTTTTTTATCTGCAAAAATTTTACCACGATAAATCCAAACTTTTATACCGACATCACCATATGGTAAATGGGCTTTCCCCCTTTTAAAATCTATATCCGCGCGGAAAGTTTGAAGGGGGATGCTTCCTCGCTTCAGTTCTTCTGTACGGGCAATTTCTGCTCCGCCCAACCTGCCGGAAAGCACTACTCTTACTCCTTGTACTCCATGAGCGGTCATAACCTTTTCAACCATTTGTTTTATCACTCGGCGATAAGGCAATCTTTTTTCCAGTCCTTCGGCAATCATATAAGCAACGATTGTGGCATCAGCCTCCGGGTTTCCTACTTCAACAATTTCAAGTTTAAAGTCTTCTGATTTTGTAAGTTTCAATTTACCAATCTTTTTTAAAATGTCTTCTTTCAGTTTAGTGACTCCTTCACCGTTTCGGCCAATGATAAGACCGGGGCGGGAAGTATGAATAATAAAACGAGTGGTTTTTTGATTTCTATCAATTTCAATTGAAGAAATATACATTCCTCGCAACTTTTTTTCTAAATATTCGCGTATCAAAACATCCCCTTTCAAGTAATCGCAGTATTTTTTGGGGTCGGCAAACCAATGAGATTTCCAATCTCTTAACATTATCAACCTATGCGCATATGGATGGACTATTTTTGACATAATTATTTCTTTACTCCAACTTTTGTCGGAGCTTTCTTATTTTTTTTTGCCTTTTCTTTAACCACTTTTGCAGCTTTTTCTCCTAAAACAAGCATCACATGGCTTGTACGTTTATTTATTCTATGCCCTACTCCCATAGCTGCCGGCATCATTCTTTTCATCACAATACCTTTATCCACTCGCAATTCTTTTATAAATAAATTCTCTTTTTCCTTTCCAGCCTGAAGCGCATTTGCCACTGCCGAAAGTAAAAGTTTTTTAATAGGAAATCCTGCGCGTTTAGCCAAAAAATCCAAAATAGCGATAGCTTCTTCCACGCTTTTCCCCTTAATCAATCCTGCGACTAAACGTACTTTTCTCGGGGCTTGTCTGTAATTTTTTAAAAATGCTTTCATAATAATTTATGTGGCGTTAAGCTTGTAGTTATTTTTTAGTGGTAGCGGCAGCGGCAGCTTCTGTTGCAGACTTAGCTTGGGTTATTTCAGCTTCTTTCTTCTTTTGCTCAAGTTCTTTCTGCATTTTTCCGCCGTGTTTTATGAATTTCTTTGTTGGGGAAAATTCTCCCAATCTGTGTCCGACCATATCTTCGGTTATTAACACTTCAACATGCACCTTGCCGTTATATACGCCAAAAATAAAACCTACCATTTCAGGTGAAATCTGACAGGCTCTTTTCCAAGTTTTTATCATTGGAGTTTGAAGCGGGTTTTTGCCGGCTATCTTTTTTAAGAGTCCCTCATCAATATATAAACCCTTTTTAATTGATCTTGTCATAACAAAAAGCTCCTAACGAGCTTGTTTTTATAATAGCAAAATACAAAATAAAGTCAAATAAAAGGCAAAACTATGCTTTTTATTTTTTAAGCTTGTGTTTTCCTTGATTTGCCAGTTTTGCGGCGAGAAACAATAAATAGATTTGAATATTTCTTTGGACCGCGAGTTTTGCGTCCCCCGGTTACTTTGCCCCACATAGTCTTCGGACGCTTGGTACCACGGCCTTGTCTTCCTTCTCCCCCTCCATATGGATGGTCTACCGGGTTCATAGCAGTACCTCGGACAGTTGGTCTGATTCCCTTCCAGCGGCTGCGTCCAGCTTTACCGTAATTTTCCAGATGATGTTCTTCGTTTGAAACTGTTCCGATGGATGCCCAGCAATTTTCATCTATCTTTCTGACTTCAGATGATGGCATCTTTAAATTCGTATAGCCATCGGCATTGGCCACTACCTGCGCAAAAATTCCCGCAGAACGGCCGATTTTTGCCCCACCTTTTGGCTTGATTTCAATATTATAAACAAAAGTTCCCACCGGAATATTTCGCAAGGGCAATCTATTACCAGTGGTAAGTTCCGCTTTTTCCGATACGATAAATGACATTCCCGGTTTTATGGATTTTGGGATTATTACATATTTTTTTTCTCCATCTTTGTAGACAGCTAGTCCAATGAAAGCGCTGCGATTTGGATCATATTCAATAGATTTTATTTTCGCTGGAATATCTTTTTTGTTATATAAAAAATCTACATCGCGGTAAAGACGCTTATGCCCACTGCCTTTATGCCGCATGGTGATACGTCCGGCGCTATTTCTGCCGACAGAACGTCTAAAACCATAAGTAAGAGATTTGGTAGGGGTAGAGACAGTTAAAAAATCGCGATAATTAATATTCGTCATCTGCCTTCTTGATTTGCTTGTAGGTTTATATGATTTCATCCAATTAATAAATATATGCTAAATAAATTCTATTTTATCTTCTTTTTTAAAATAAACAATAGCTTTTTTGCCTCCTCCCCTTGTTCCTTTTTTACCTTTGGACATAATACTTTTATGTGGTACTGAAAGTATATTTATTCTTATCGGTTGTACCTTATAAAGAGAAAAAATAGCTTTTTTTATTTCTTTTTTATTGGCCGATGCTGCTACATTAAAAGTATAAACATTTTTTGCAGATGCATCGCTTGCTTTTTCAGTTATCCTCGGATTTTTAATTGTTTTTAAAATTATATCTGACATATATTTAAAATTATCCTCTGGATTCCAAAAATTTTACGCTTTTTTCCGGATTTTCTATTAAAAGGTATTGATATTTTAAAACATCTAGTGGATTTATATTTTTAAGAAAAACTATTTCAAGCTGTGGTAAATTTCTGAAACTCTTTTCTGCTTTTTCATTTCGTTCACATAGAGCAGTCAAAACTCTGGGCTTCTTTGAACTGGCGAGGGATTTCCAACTGGAAGCTTTTGAAAGATTTTTCATAACTTCCACCGCTTTTTTTGTTTTTGTTTCAGGGAGAGAGAGTGAGTCAACAAAAAGTATTTCACCGTCTTTCATTTTCTTGGAAAGAACGGAGAAAAGAGCTTGGGCGCGCATTTTCTTTGAAATTTTTCTCTTATAATTCTTGTCGGAGAGTGGACCATGAGTGACTCCTCCTCCAACCCAGATAGGAGAACGAGATGATCCATGACGAGCGCGTCCAGTCCCCTTTTGTTTCCAAGGTTTTTTTCCCCCTCCTCTAACTTCGCTGCGATCTTTCGTATCTGCGGTTCCTGCGCGTTTATTTGAACGCATTCCTTCTACCACTTGATGCACTAAATCCGCGCGCCATTTGGCAGCAAAAACTTTTGAAGGCAAAGTAATTGTCCCTGCTGAAGTTCCTTTTTGATTGTATATTTTTGCTTCCATTTATTTGTTTTAACGGCTTATAATTTCAACTAGACTTCCGCGCTTTCCTGCAATAGCTCCTTTTATAAGCATTGTATTATTTTCTTTGTCTATCAGTATTACTTTCAAATTTTTCTGGGTAATGCGATCACTCCCTGTTCTACCCGCCATTCTCATTCCTTTCGGCACGTGAGTACGCAAACCTCCGCCGATAGAACCTGGCTCTCTTTCAGAATGTTTTTGGCCATGCGATCGGGGACCTCCGTGAAAACCATGGCGCTTCACAACACCTTGAAAACCTTTACCTTTTGAAACGCTTGAAACCTGAAGCTTGTCCCCTAAAGAAAAAATCGAAACATCAATGACATCTCCTTCTTTTGCGTCATTTTTATCCGCCGGTTTTAGTCTGAACTCTTTAAGATTCTTATAAAAAGCTCCCTTCATCGCTCCTTTCTCTCCTTTTGTAATTCTAGTTTCTTTTTGGACACCAAAACCAACTTGTACAGCATTGTAACCATCCTTGGACTTTTCAAAAACTTTAGTTACCATCACTGGGCCTGCTGAAACAACGGTTACTGGAAAAACCTGCCCCTCGGGAGAAAAATACTCAGTCATATTCTCTTTTTTTCCAAGAATAAATTTCATAATAACTATTTAATTGCTTCTAAAGCATCTTTACATCAATATCCACTCCTGAAGGAAGAGATAGGTTAGTAAGCGCCTCAACTGTTTTTGGATTTGGATTTATAATATCAATTAATCTTTTGTGAACTCTTATTTCAAATTGTTCTCGAGTATTTTTGTAAATAAAAGATGCGCGATTAACTGTGTATTTTTTAATTTCGGTCGGCAATGGTACTGGTCCGATTATTTCCGCATCATAACGCATAGCCGTGTCTATAATTTGTTTGACCGAGCTATCAAGAATTTTACTTTCATACGCTCGTACACGTATGCGAAGTATTACTTTACTTTCTTCTCCGCTCACTCGGGCTGATTTCTTTTCTTTAAGAGGAGAAATCTTCTTTCCGTCTGAGGAGGATCCGCCCTTAGCGGAAACTTTTTTCACCTTCTCTTTATCAGTCAAGATTTTTGGCTTTTTTGTTTTTGTTTCTTTAGTTGCCATGCAATTTTAACTCAAGTTTAACCCAGAATTTTTGTAACCACCCCTGCGCCAACAGTCTTACCTCCTTCACGAATAGCAAATTTTTGCGTTTCCTCAAGTGCAACTGGAGTAACTAGTTTAACTGTAATCTTTACTGTGTCTCCAGGCATAACCATTTCTACTCCTTCAGCCAAAGTAACATCACCGGTAACATCCGTTGTACGAATATAGAATTGAGGTTTATAACCTTTAAAAAATGGAGTATGACGTCCACCTTCTTCTTTTTTCAAAACATATATCTCGCAGGTAAAATGATCATGAGGAGTAACCGTACCCGGTTTTGCAAGAACTTGTCCGCGAGTAACATCTTCCTTCTTGAGTCCGCGAAGCAAAACTCCGGCATTATCTCCAGCCATACCTTCTTTAAGACTTTTGTTGAACATTTCAATACCGGTAACAACAGACTTTTGAGTAGGCTTGATTCCGACGATTTCTATTTCCTCGTCAACTTTTATTACTCCCCTTTCAATTTTTCCGGTAACAACCGTACCACGACCTTCAATGGAAAAGATATCTTCAACTGGCATAAGGAAAGGTTTGGATGTATCTCGCACTGGAATTGGAATATAAGTATCAAGAGCGTTGGTAAGTTCAAGAATCTTTTTTGCCCATTCATCGTCAAGAGATTTTGATTCAAGAGCCTTAAGAGCTGAACCTCTAATTATCGGGCAATCTTTGTCAAAACCTTGTTTAACGAGAAGTTCACGAATTTCTTCCTCTACCAAATCAATCATTTCTTTATCATCAACCATATCACACTTGTTTAAGAAAACGATTATTTTTGGCACACCCACTTGTTTTGCAAGCAGAACATGTTCGCGAGTCTGAGGCATAGCGCCATCACTTGCCGCAACTACCAAAATAGCACCGTCCATTTGAGCGGCACCAGTAATCATATTCTTAATGTAGTCAGCGTGTCCGGGAGCATCAATGTGCGCATAGTGACGGGCATCTGTAGCATATTCATTGTGGGAAATATTAATAGTGATTCCACGAGCTTTTTCTTCCGGAGCATTATCAATCTGATCAACGCCACGAAGTCTGACTGTTTTACCAGCCATATTAAGCACATGTAATATTGCCGCAGTTAAAGTAGTTTTTCCATGGTCAACGTGACCGATGGTGCCAACATTTATATGCGGTTTATCTCTTTTAAATTCTTCTGCCATATTCTTATGATTAATGGTTAAAACTTAACATACGAGAACCAGTTGCTAAGGCTTAATCACTAATAAAATTAAACTAATAATAAAAAATGCAATAGAAAAACTGCAAAAGTGCAGTTGTTAGTATAGTAGCAAATTGATAAAAAATGTCAAATCCCCTAAAACTACAAAACCCCTGGCAATATTACCAGGGGGTTTCTTTTGTTTATTCTCAACCAACTACCGTACTCTCGTAAGGATTATCAAAATTATTAATCCTGAAAGTTTTCTTGTATTCCATCAAAAGATTAAGACCTTTTGAAGACAGCAGAGATTTCTCACTCTTCTTTTCTATCTCCATAAATTTTTCAAGGGATATTCTTTCTGGGTTTCCATCAACCCCCCTCTTTTTCCAGAAATTTAATTCGGTCCCAAGTATTATGCTCAACAAAATAGCAGTATAATCACTACCCTCTCTACCGATAGTAGAAAGAAGTCCGTTAACACTTTTTCCAATGAAACCTTGAGTAATAATTAACCGGTTCTCTTGAATTAAATTTCCAGTAAAAATACTTTTTATTCCCTGTTCTGTTTCTGAAAAAAGTACTTCCGCATCAATAGAATTTTCACTCGTAACCATAAAATCACGAGCGTCTACCAATTTGTTTTTCAAACCTTTACAGTCAAGATAACAGTTAACAATCACTGAGCTTGCCAATTCCCCTAATGGAACAATTTTCCCGTAAATGGAATCGTATGGTTTATTCTTATATTTATCAATATCAAATATAAAAAGCTTACCGATTTCATTGGAAATTTCACGATAATACTCTACGGAGAAAAGTTCTCTTACAATATTCATGTGGAAATCATATACTTCATGCCAAGCCTTTTTTGCCTCTAACTGTTTACCTTCATAAAGACACAGTGCCAAAAACTCCAGCATATTTGTTACCTTATCCATAGCAGAGACAACAACTATTGTTGGTTCTTTCATGTACTGTTGGACTCGAGAAAGAAAGGTTTTAATAGAAAGAACATCTCTTATTGATGCCCCTCCGACTTTAACGACGACGTTGACTTCCATAAGAAGTTTCCTTTCAATAAGTTTATATCAAAAAACAGCTTTTTCTGTATTCTAACAACAAAATTCCTTTTATCAAATATGTAAATTTACCTTAAAGGGTTCTCAACCTCCATTAGAGTAAATCTCGCCATTATTTCAAATTCATGCGCTTTTCTGAGAGAATCTTCTTGTTCTAGGTCATTATTCTTTTTCTTTTGAAATTCTCTAACAACCTCTAATAATCCTAGAGTCCTCAAACGTTTCATAACTTCGGGAGTATCTAATTCTAAATATTTATCCTGTCTTTCCGGCGGATGAGGACCATTGTAATCGCCTAAATCCGTTAGTATTTTACGATATAAATCTTTCTTTTCTTCTAAAGATAATTCCAGTGGAATTTTTCTCTTTTCACCAACTCCTATTTCAGGAGAATTATTTAATTCATCAAAACTCATAGAGTAATTATAAACCTTTATTTTCTCGCTGCAATAATAGTTTCTGCCACATTGTTCGGAACAATGTCATATCGCAAGAATTCCATCGTAAATGATGCTCGTCCTTCGGTCATAGAACGAAGTCCAGTCATGTATCCGAACATTTCAGAAAGAGGCACAACTGCGCGGAGCGTTTTGTTCATTCCCCTGTCTTCCATTCCTTCTATAATTCCACGCTTGGAAGAAATATTGCCGGTGATATCTCCCATGAATTTTTCCGGAGTAACAACTTCCACTTTCATCATTGGTTCCAAAATCACCGGCTTTGCGCTTCGGCAAGCATCTTGCACCGCCATAGAAGCGGCAATTTTGAAAGCCATTTCATTTGAGTCAACTTCATGATAACTTCCATCCCAGAGCTCTACGGAAACATTTACCATTTTAAATCCGGCAAGCACTCCGCGGTCTAAACCTTCTCTAAAACCTTTCTCGCAAGGCGCAATATATTCTTGCGGAATGACCCCTCCTTTAATGGTATTAATGAACTCAAATCCATTTGCTCTTTTTGTATTTTTAGGCAAATCTTCTATTTCTTCTTTGGAAAGCGGAACCATAGGTTTAACTTTGATTTTAACGTGACCATAGTTTCCTCGTCCGCCAGATTGCTTGATGTATTTACCCTCCGCTTCTGAAGTTCCCGTAATTGTCTCACGATAAGCCACTTGCGGTTTCCCAACATTAGCCTCAACGGTAAATTCCCTTTTCATGCGATCTACAATAATTTCAAGATGTAATTCTCCCATACCGGCAATAATCGTCTCTCCCGTTTCTTGGTCGGTAGAAACCTTAAAGGTAGGATCTTCTTGCGCCAAACGATTAAGCGCCATCCCCATTTTTTCCTGGTCGGCTTTTGTTTTCGGTTCAATACGTAATTGAATAACCGGTTCAGGGAAAATTATTCTATCCAGTTCAATAGGATGTTCTTCCTCGCAAATAGTATCGGAAGTAATGGTATCTTTCAGTCCCACTGCTGCCGCAATCTCTCCGGCAAAAACTTTTTTTACTTCTTCACGATCATTGGCATGCATACGCAATATTCTGCCGATACGTTCTTTGTTTCTGGTTCTAGGATTATAGACATAAGAGCCGGCAACCAAAGTTCCGGAGTAAACTCTGAAGAAAATAAGCTGTCCGACGAAAGGATCTGTTGCCACTTTAAAAGCGAGAGCGGAAAAAGGTTCTGTATCCGAAGCGTGTCTAAAAATAATTTCATCATTATTATCCGGATCTGTTCCTTCCACGGGAGGAATATCCAGAGGAGAAGGAAGATAATCCACCACACCATCAAGCACCAACTGGACACCTTTATTTTTCAGAGCAGACCCAGCGTAAACCGGAAAAATTTCGTTGGTTATAACCCCTTTTCTCAAAAGTCTTTTCAGGGTATCCATATCCGGACTTTTTCCTTCCAAGTAATCATTCATCACTGCATCATCTTGTTCTACAATTTTTTCAATAAGTTCATGATGATATTTTTCTGCTTCTGGTTTTAAATTTTCTGGAATTTCTTTTTCAACTACCCTATTTCCCATTTCTCCTTCAAAATAAAAAGCTTTCATGGCAAGTAAATCCACTACTCCTTCGTGTTTTTCTTCCAGTCCAATAGGTATTTGCATACGAACAGCTTTTTTAGTCAGACGGTCTAAGATTGTGGCAAAAGAATGTTCAAAAGAGGCACCAGTTCTGTCTAATTTGTTAATAAAACAAATACGAGGAACCTTAGCTTCATCCGCATAACGCCAATTCGTTTCTGATTGAGGTTCTACTCCTGCCACTCCATCAAAAACAACCACAGCCCCGTCCAACACACGGAGAGATCTTTTTACTTCAGCTGTAAAATCAATATGCCCGGGCGTATCAATAATATTAAAACGATGCTTTTTATTTTTATCACCCTTAGCATAGATTGGAGTCCAAAAACATGTAACAGCTGCAGAGGTGATAGTGATGCCTCGTTCTCTTTCTTGTTCCATCCAATCGGTTACAGTTTCACCATCATGCACTTCTCCTATTTTATGAGACATTCCAGTATAAAAAAGTACGCGTTCTGTCGTGGTTGTTTTCCCCGCATCAATATGCGCGATAATTCCAATATTTCTAACCTTTTCCAGTGGGTAATCTCGTTCCATATATTTAAATTACCAGGCAAAATGAGCAAAAGCTTTGTTGGCTTCAGCCATTTTATGAATATCTTCTTTCTTTTTAATAGCCGAGCCTTCATTTTTAGAAGCGGCAATCAATTCGTCGGCAAGTTTTAAATGCATCGGACGTCCTTTGTTTTTACGAGCAGCATCACGAATCCATCGCATAGCTAGAGCAAGACGGCGTTCCGGTCGGACTTCTCTCGGCACTTGATAGTTTGCCCCTCCGATACGCTTAGAACGTACTTCGGTCAGAGGACCGGCATTTTTCATAGCTAAATCAAAAATTTCAAGAGGATTTGGATTACCTGTTTTTTCCTTTATTATATCAAAAGCTTGATACATTACTTTTCTGGCAGTTTCTTTTTTACCATTCCACATAATGTAATTGATGAATTTCTCCAATTTTTGAGAATTGTAAATAAAATCCGGCTTGACTATATTTCTGTTGTTTATTTTACGTCGCATAATTTTTTATTTTTTTACTTCTTTTGGTCGTTTATTACCATAAAGAGACCTGCCTTGTCTGCGTTTTTCAACTCCTTGCGTATCTAAAACTCCGCGTACGATATGATATCTAACTCCAATTAAATCTTTCACGCGTCCTCCGCGAAGCATTACTACAGAGTGTTCCTGTAAATTATGTCCTTCTCCTGGAATGTAAGCCGTAACTTCCATACCATTAGTTAGACGCACTCTGGCAATCTTTCGAAGAGCTGAGTTTGGTTTTTTGGGAGTAGTGGTTGAAACTTTAGTGCAAACACCGCGCTTGAAAGGAGCCGGAAAAAAGACTGGTCTATTTTTCAAAACGTTAAATCCTCGCGCCAAAGCTACCGTTTTTGATTTCGGGTGAGCTTTTACTCTTTTTCTTTTAATTAATTGATTGATTGTAGGCATCCCAGTACTAAAATTTTATTAATAACCTTTATTTTTATGACCTGTACCCAAAAATTTAGTACGGGACAGGTATCTAAATAAAATAGCCCCATAGGACTACGGAAATAATATACTATTTAAAGAGTTAAAATGCAAGACCGGTAATTAAATGAAATAAAAAGGTTAAGATTGGATATAAAAAGTTAGCAAAAAGGACGATAAAGATAACAATTAAAAAAAGCGAGTATTGTTCAAAAAAAGAAATGGCTTTAAAAAAGGAATTCGGCAGAAGAGAAAAAAGTATTTTAGAACCATCTAGGGGTGGAATAGGCACTAGATTAAAAATTGCCAATCCTAAATTTATTAGAACAATTGAGGAGATTACGGAAATAAAATTAACCGAGACTGCGCTATTGATGGAAAAACGAAGAATAAGGCCAAAGAAAATAGCCATGGAAAGATTTGCCAAAATTCCCGCCGAAGCGACGGCGATAGTTCCCCATTTTCTATTAGTAAGATTATTCGGATTATATGGCACTGGTTTGGCCCAACCGAATAAAAAAGAAGAATGAGTTAAAATAAGAAATGCCGGTAAAATAATAGAACCAAAAATATCCAAATGCTTAAGAGGATTCAGGGTGAGACGTCCAGCATAAAGAGCTGTTTTATCGCCAAAACGCAAAGCAATAAAACCATGAGAAACTTCATGGATCACGACAGACATTATAAGTATAACAATAAAAAAGATTGTATCCATATGAATCTAAAAGTTGCGAACCCGTTCTTTCTATGATAGCATACTAGAACTACAATATGAAAACATGCGCAATATCAAAAAAGGGTCCGATAATTGGTGGCGGGTATTCAAATAGAACTCGTGCTACTAAATTCAACCCGACCGGCAGAGTCCGAAAATATCCAAATCTTCAAAAGAGGAAAATTTTTGTGCCTGAATTAAATAAAACTGTAAATATAGAAGTTTCTACTCGTGGCATGCGCACCATCAAAAAAAACGGCATCTATAAAACTCTCAAAAAAACTGGGTTGGTGAAATAAAAATGAAAAAGCCCCTTGAGAAAGCTTAAGGCTTTCCCAGGGGGCTTTAATTTCCCTCAAAAATACGTTCTTCTCTTCCTTCTTCTCCTCCTCCTTCTTGATCCAAAAGAACTATGGGGGTAATCTCAGAATTACTAACTTTCTTTTCTTCTGAAGTTCTTTCTTCAATATCGGAAGAAGGACATAGTACTTTTATATTTTTACCCATGATCTTGCTTCCCTTTCAAATAATGAACAGCCAATGGATTTCGCTAGGAAGTATACGACAATTCTACACAAATGTCAATGCTATCCCTTTTTTGCCAGAACGGCCGGTGCGGCCGATGCGGTGCACATAGGTATCGTAAGTTTGTGGAACATCATAGTTGATAACGTGTGTGACATCTGGAATGTCCAGTCCTCGAGCAGCGACATCGGTCGCTATTAAAATGTTGATATGGTCTTTTTTAAATAAATCCAAGGTGCGAATACGTTCGCGGCTTCTTTTATCGCCGTGAATACAGCCCACTTTAAATCCCAAGCGAGAAAGGTCTTTGGTGAGAGAATCCACGCTATGTTTCATTTCTCGAAAAATTAAAACTTTATCTGAACCTTCTCTTTTTAAGACTTCGTGCAGTTTATCAAGTTTTTCTTCTTTGCTTCTAGTGCGAATAATATCTTGGTCAATATTTTTGGCTGTTTCTCCGGAGATTACGGAGATAAAAACAGGGTCTTTGAGAAATTCTGTGGTTAATTTTTTTACTTCCGCAGAAAGTGTCGCCGAAAAGAAAAGAGTTTGACGTTTTTCTTTAGGAACTTTTCCAAGTATGAAAACCATATCATCACGAAAGCCCATATCCAGCATTCTGTCTGCTTCATCCAGCACCACACTGTGGCATGTAGATAAATCTAATACTTTTCTATTTATCAAATCTTTTATGCGTCCCGGCGTACCAATAATAAACGATACTCCTCTTTTTATTTCTGTAATCTGTCTCATTATCGGTAATCCCCCGACACAAGCCACGGAAAAAATTCCCAAACCAAAAGCCAGCGCGCGAAAATCGGATTCTATCTGCATGGCAAGCTCTCTGGTTGGAGCCATAATTAATACTTTTTCATTTTTTCTTTGTCCTTTAGTTTTAACAATTTTTTCTATTAAAGGAAGCATGAATGCTGCAGTTTTACCTGTGCCGGTATTGGCCATACCAAAAACATCTTTCCCTTCTAAAACAAAGAAAATAGCCTGGTCTTGAATTGGTCTTGGATTTATAAATCCAGCTCTGGCAATATTTTTATGAATTTGCGGATTAAAAGGAAAGTCTATAAAGGTATGCTTTGAAACATAAGGTTTTTCTTCAATTTGTTGCCCTTTTTTAATAAAGCGAGAAAAATCTATGTGCTCAGAAAAACCTCTCTTTTTAGGACGATTATTATTTTTAAAATTCTTTTTAGAATTAAATTTTGGACACCCAAATTTCTTCGGACCGGATAGTCGATGTGTATACATAATGGGTCACTCCCAATATGTAATATAGTCGAGAATGATGTTTAAAGAATAGCATTTCTACTATATTTTGTCAACCCGGTAGTGAGACTTTACGACGCATCTTTGGATGCAGTGCTTCGCACATCGTAAAGTTCTACTAACCGGGTCAACTTTTTTTAGTTTCGTTTATTTTTAAAACCCGCTATAATGTCTCTATGAGAGCTTACCTAGACATTGTAAAAAATGTTTTGGAAAACGGAGAGAAAAAAACCGATCGTACTGGGACAGGTACTTTGGCTATAGCCGGAGCAATTTTTAAACATGATATGAAAAATGGTTTTCCATTGTTAACTACCAAAAAAACTCCTTTCCGTTTAATCGCTTCCGAATTGGAGTTTTTTATTAAGGGAATTACCGATAAAAAATGGTTACAAGACAGGAATAATCATATTTGGGATGAATGGTGTACCCCCCTAAAAATTCCTTACGCTCATGATGAAGAAACAAAAAAGAAAATGTTGGCTGAAAGAGATTTGGGTGCAATTTATGGTTGGGAATGGCGACATTTTGGCGCTGAATATAAGGACTATCAAACAGATTACACAGGACAAGGAATTGACCAACTGAAACGGATGGTAGAAATGTTAAAAACAAAACCAGACAGTAGACAAATGCTGGTACTAGCTTGGAATCCGTTGGATATTGAAAAAGCGGTTCCACCATATTGTCATTATGCCTTCCAAGTAACAGTTATTAATAATCGTCTGAATTTATTTTGGAATCAGCGTAGCGTAGATGTGGCTCTTGGTTTGCCTTTTAATATTGCCAGCTATGCAACTCTTTTACATTTACTCGCCCTGGAAACCGGACTGGAAGAAGGAATGCTTATTGGTTTTTTGGCTGATACGCATATTTATCTTAATCACATTGATGGTTTAAAAGAACAGCTTACTCGAGATCCAAAAAAATATAAATTGCCACAAATCAAGACAAATAATTTCAAATCTATTTTTGATTGGCAATATACGGATTCAGAAATTATAAATTATGAAAGTTATCCTAGGATTCCATTTGAAATAGCAGTATAACCCCGAACTAGAGCAAGCTCAGTACGGGGCAGGAAAAATTTTATGAGCATATCAATCATTGTCGCCATTGGTAAAAATAATGAAATTGGAAAAAAGAACGGACTTCTTTGGAATTTGCCCGCGGATATGAAACATTTTAGAGAAAAGACATCCCTGCACACAGTGATAATGGGTCAAAAAACTTTTGAATCCCTTAAACGTCCACTCCCGAACCGCAGAAATATCGTTCTGACGCTAGATAATTTATTTAAATCAGAAGGAGTTGAAATTGTGCATTCAGTAAATGATCTTTTTTATCTATTGGACAAAACTTCGGACCAAAACGATGAAAATTTTGTAATCGGCGGAGGACAAATATATAAATTATTTATGGATAGGGCTGACAAACTTTATATCACGCATGTGGATGCGGAGTTCCCCGATGCTGACACGTTTTTCCCTCTTATAGACCCGAGTATCTGGCAAAAAACAAAAAGTGAAAAACGCCCGAAGGACGCTTTAAATCAATACGATTTGGAATTTGTAGAATATATTAAGAAACTTTCTTAATTATTTCGTCTAATTGCTTATATAGATCCTCTTTTGTTCCCTCGTTTATAATAGCAAAATCAGCGCGAGCTATGGGTCCTGCCTGGTGGAGATTTTCTATTTGAGCATAATCTCTGGATATAACGTCTTCTCTTTTAAGAGGGCGCAGTGGACGATTGCAAAGTCTTTCTATTCTTTTTTCTGGGGAAGCAAATACTGTTAATACTTTAAATATATTTCCAAATTCTTTTTTCATCTCTAGATATTCTTCCCAAGAGTAGAGACTTTCAACAAAAACACTGGATTTTTCATATAATTCTTTAACTTTTGGGATGCTTAAAATCGCATAAGCCCCCATCCCTAATCTTGCTCTAATTTCTTCTCTGGTTTTTCTCTCATTTGCTTCATTTACTTCTAACCCAATCTTTTTCATTTCATCAAAGGTGATGTCGCCAAAATAAAATTTTGGCCAGCCGGTTTTTTTCATTAGATACTCGACGATTTCGGTTTTACCAGCTCCTGGCAACCCAACTATCGCTAAAATTATTTTAGACATAAGTTTAAATTTTTCTTATATAATTTCTAAAAGGAATTTTTGCCAACCTCAACATTTTTTTTGAAGCTTTTACTATTGGGGTATCTGCGTACTTATCACTTTCATAAATAACTTCTTTTATTCCATTTTGGATAAGAGTTTTTGTGCATTCATTGCATGGAAACAGAGTACAGTATATTTTGCAATTTGCTGTGGAATTATTAGCATTATAAATTGCATTTTCTTCAGCATGGCAGACATAAGCATATTTTGTGTTTTCAAAATCACCTTCTCTTTCCCAAGGAAGATTATCAATCCCAATGCCCCTAGGCCAACCATTATATCCGATTCCAAGAACAACATTATTTTTATTAACTACAACTGCCCCTGCTTGAGTAGATGGGTCTGGAGATCTTTCAGCAATAACATGCGCAATACGCATAAAACATTCATCCCAGGAAATACGCTGTTTGCGAGCTTGTTGTTTTCTTGTTTTAGTAACCTTTTTCATATCATAAATATACTCCCAAAAAACAAAAAAGCCAACAGATTTCTCGGTTGGCTTTTTATCTAAAAATTTTTAATCTTTAACTTCTATCCCCATTGACCGAGCAGAGCCGGCGATGATGTTGATAGCCCCTTCTTTATCTTTGGCATTCAAATCTTTCATTTTCTTTTCGGCAATTTCCCAAGCTTGAGCTTTGGTGATTTTTCCGACTTTTTCGGTAGCATTTTTGCCAGAGCCTTTTTCTATTCCTGCCGCTTTTAAAATAAGCCCTGTAGCCGGAGGAGTTTTTATGACGAAATCATAACTTCGGTCTTCATAAACCGTAATATTTACGGAAACTTTATCCCCCGCCATTTTAGCAGTCGCCGCATTGAATTTGGTAACAAAGTCTCCTATATTTATCCCTGCTTGTCCAAGCGCAGGCCCCAACGGTGGTGCCGGAGTCGCTTTAGCAGCTTGGATTTGTAATTTTATCTTTTTTGTTATCTTTTTTGCCATCCCAGTACTAAAATTTTATTTATAATGAATAATCTTAATCTATACTATTTCCCTTTTTTTGTCTATTTTTTTAATTTTACTTAATCAAAAATTTAATACGGGACAGGTATAATTTTAGACCTTTTTTACTTGTAAAAAGTCTAATTCCACCGGAGTCTCACGACCGAATATTGAAACAAGCACTTTTATTTTTCCACGTTCATTATCAACAGAATTTACCTTGCCTTCAAGATCTTTAAAAGGTCCATCCACAATCAAAACTGTTTCATCTATGGCAATATCAATATTGTGTTTAATTGTACCTGTATCCATTTTCTTAAACAGATATTCAACTTCTTCGCTTTTCAATGGAACTGGATTTACTCCAGCGCCGACGAATCCTGTAACCCGTGGAGTATTGCGAACAACATACCAAGAATCATCTGTCACAATCATATCCACAAGCACATAGCCAGGATAAATTTTTTCCTCCACTTCCACACGCTTGCCCGCTTTTATTTTTATTTTTTTTTCAATTGGTACAATAACATTGAAAATTTTGTCATTCATGCCCAGAGAATCAATACGCTGCTTCAAATTGCGAAGAACAACGTTTTCGTATCCGGCATAAGTATGGATAGCATACCAATTTCTAGTACCTTGTGTTTCTTGTTTCATGTTAATTTAGAAAGAAATTATTTTTTGCAAGCCTTGTAAGAAAATAAAATCAAAAATGCCTAAAAAATAGGCTACTAGAACAGATAATACAACCACAATTAGAGTATAATAAATAGTTTGACGTCTGTTTGGCCAAATTACATGTTTTAATTCTGTTTTTGTTTCTTTTAAATATTCGGTAATTTTTGACATTTTTTAAAAAAGCCCCCTTTCAAGGGCTTTTTTAATATTACTCTTTTCTTAGAAATAGTCAACCCATGCTTACTTTATTTCGTAAGTAATCGTGACATCCGAACTGATTGTATTTTCTCCTTTCGGTATTTCAACCGGAGCCGGGACAGACTCGCTAACACTATCCATCGTTGCCTTAGCACTATACATCACTGGATAATTGCCGGACTCGCTAAAGGAAGTAATCTTTCCTAGTCGAACGCCTAAATCTTTAGCCAAAATTTTTGCTTTTTCTTTGGCATTATCAATTGCTTTTTTTCTGGCTTCTGCTTTTAGTGTATCCTCATTATCTATGGAAAAATTAGGTCCGCTTAAATCAGAAACGCCTAGCGTGCCAAGTCCCTGCATAATTTTACCTACATCATCAGTATTCCTAACTTTTACGGTTATACTTTCAGATGCGGTATAACCAACAATAACTCTTTTCTCGGGTCTGGTCGAATAACTATATTCCGTATAGGGTATTGCTGCTTTGGTATTGTATTGATATTCGTATTTTGGATAAAAAGAAGCATTAGTGGTTTTAATATCTTTATCAGGAATATTATTCTCTTTCAAAAAATCCAGAGATTTCTTCTCAATTTCTGCAACCAGAGTTTGGGCTTCTTTGACTGTTTTAGCATCTTGACTGATAGTGAAATAAATATTAGCAATATCGGGAACTGCTGTAACCTCTCCGTGTCCAGAAAAAGATATTGTATTTTCCGGTCTATTGTTATTTTTATTTTCAGCTAAAAAACTAACCGCAATGGCAACTAAAAAAGCGATTAAGGCAATTTCAAACCCGCGATATAATTTTATTTTGAGTTCCGTTGATATATTCATCCCGTTTAGAAATCATACTATTTATACACATATTTTTATATATAAAAATAGTTGATTTATATTAAATTTATAACTTATTCCCGTTTTGTAAATTTCTAACGGGATTCATATATTTTACCCGCATCACCTACGGGATAATCTATTAATTTAATTAATTTTTAAAATTTCAACCTCAAAATTAATTGTCGCGTTCGGAGGAATTACTCCACCTGCCCCAGTCTCCCCATAAGCATCTTCAGGCGGGATTTTGAGAGATTTTTTTTCGCCAATTTTCATCCCCACTATTCCTTTTTCCCAACCAGGAATAACCTGTCCGGCTCCCAATTTAAAGATAAAAGGCTCTACGTGTCCGAATTTTGGATCAATATTGGAATCAAAAACGGTTCCATCCTCCAATGTTCCCGTATAATTTACAGAAACAGTATCTCCTACTTTTGTAACTTGTTCTTCTGGCATTGTATTTTTATTATTAATTGTAATAAAGACTAAAATTCCTATAACAATAATTACTATCAAAGACCACCAAATTATATTTTTATTCATATTTCTCTTTTCAATCTTAGGTTGGTCCCGCCTTCAGCGGAAAAAACCTATCTTATAATAATAGGTTAATTATACACGAGAATTTCGTTAAATCAAATTCACCTCTTTTTCAAGCATTAAACCGAACTTGGAATAGACTGAAGCGATTATTTGTTCGGATAAATTTTTTACTTCTTCTCCGGTAGCTCCGCCATAATTTACCAACACCAATGCCTGACGTTCATGCACACCTACATTTCCTACCCTTTTCCCTTTCCACCCGCATTGTTCAATCAGCCAACCGGCTGGAATTTTCATTATTCCATTCTCTTCAAAAAAAGGCATATCTGGATAGGTTAAAAGTAAACTATTTATTTTTTCCTTTGTCACAAAAACATTTTTAAAAAAGCTTCCGGCATTGCCAATAATGGCAGGATTGGGTAATTTACTTTTGCGTATAAAAGAAACAGCATCGCTTATATCTTTAGAATTTTTGATTTCAATTTTATTTTTTTCCAGATATTCTTGCAAGGCTTTATAATTTATATTTTCATTTCTCTTTTTATCCAATTTCAAGGTAACGCTTGCAATAAAATATTTTCCTTTTAATTTATTTTTAAAAATACTTTCACGATAACCAAATTCGCATTCTTTTTTGTTAAAAATCCTTTTTTCTCCTGTTTCTATTTCATACGCTTCAACATTTTCCAAAACATCTTTCAGCTCCGCCCCATATGCCCCGATGTTTTGCACAGGCGTAGCTCCGACTGTCCCGGGAATAAGAGATAAATTTTCAATTCCCCAAAGTCCGCGGTCAACCGTAAATATGACCAAAGCATGCCACATTTCTCCTCCCATGGATTTTATAAAAACATTTTCAGGAGTTTCATTGATTATTTCTATCCCTTTCAATTTATTTAAAACAACAATTCCGTCAAAATTTTTGGTAAATAAAATATTACTTCCTCCGCCTAAAAATAATTTTTCGCTATTTTTAAATTCCGGAGACTCAAAAAGTTCTTTTAAATCAGATTCGTTATTTAATTCAATAAAAAACTTGGCCCGGACAGATATTCCGAAGGTGTTCAATTTGATTAAATCGTAATTCTTGGCTATTTTCATATTTTAATTATGACATATTTTTACTCCCTAAGCACAATAATAGAATTGCCATTATTAAGTTTAATGAGTTTTGATGCTTCCCCTTTTAATTCTCCTCCGTCTATGTATAAATCAATAGAATTCCCAAAATATTTTTTTGCCTCTTTGATATTTAGGGCAGGAGTAATCCCCTCTTTATTTGCGGATGGCGCTAAAAGCGGACCAGTTTTTAAAAGTAAGTTTTGCAAAAACTCAGACAAAGGCAGACGAAATGCCAATGTTTTTGTGCCACGGTGTAGGTATTTAAATGAATCATCAGGACAATCTAAAATAACACTCACTGGCCCGGGCCAATATTCTTTAGTTATTTCTTTCTGCTTTTTAGACAAAACTACTGAAAATTTATTCAGTTCATCAATATTCCCTATTAATATAATACAGGGCTTATCAGGACTTCTTTCACGTATTTTATAAATACGCTCTACTACATCTTTATTAAAAGCTTTTCCAACAATTCCATAAATAGTATCAGTAGGCATGACTACAACATCATTTTCATTTAAAACTTTTATAAGATTTTCATCATTCCAAATATTTTCATTCATAAAATGAATTACTTTAATTTAAATTCTCTTTGTTTATTATTCTTATGATTGATATAAATAAATTTTGAATGTTTCGGCATGGCTTTAGATATTCTTTCCGGCCATTCAATAAAAATTAAATGTTCCTTATTGTTAATAATTTCTTCCCAGCCTAAATGTAACAACTCTTTTTCATTTTCCAAACGATAGACATCAAAGTGGAAAAAAAATTTATAATCTTTCAGCCCAATCGGGTATTTTTTCATAATCACATAAGTCGGACTGAAAACTTTGTCTTTTATTCCGAGATGTTTAGCTATAGCTTTTGTAAACGCCGTTTTCCCGGCACCTAAATCCCCGGAAAGACCCACAATCAAAGCGCCTCGTGACCTTTTTTCATTTTTTAACAACTTATTAAGAAATATTTTGGCTATTTTTTCGGTTTCTTTTATACTTTTTGAAAGCATCGTTTTTATATTAGCACATATGGAGTATATTTTGAAATTGGGGTAATTCAATGAAATAAAAAAGGGCTGTCAGTTTATAAACTGACAGCCCTTGTTGTTTGTCGTTAACAAAATTTTTTTAAGTTAACGAACGATTTAAAGAACTATTGAATGACTCTCGGTGTAACAAAAACTACCAATTCCGTATCTTCTTGCGATTTTTTCAAACCGCCGAATACGGTGCTCCCAAGAGCCGGTATAGACGAAAGTCCAGGAATCCCATCCGCGTTATCTTGCTTACTCTGCATTAAAAGTCCACCAATGGCAATTGTTTTGCCATTTTCGACTCTAATAGTTGTCGTTTCCGACCTACGAGCAGTACTGGGAAGATTCTGAGAGCTGCCATTGTTCTCAAATTTTCTTTCCCCGATGATATCGGAGATTTCATGGTTGAGAACTATTCTCAACATTCCATCGCGAGAAATAAAAGGTTTGACCTTCATTTTGATGCCTGTTTCCACTTCTTTTGTAGTGAAATAGTTATAAAAGGCACCACCCCCAGAAAGAATTAAGTATAAGTCTTCCTGGGTTATTTTGATCTCCCCTTCACTTCCGTCTTCTACCACTATCCGCGGTTCAGCAATTATGTTCATCTTGGCTTCATAGCCATTGGCTTTTAATAAATTGCTTAATTGCCCAGTGAGATTTCCCACAAAAATACCGGGGACTTCTTTTTTGAACTCTCCTGTTCCTAGTGCGCCGAGGTTAATATCCCCCCATTGCATTCCAAGATTAGTCCCCTTGCTCCATTGAAATAAAACAAATCGCACCGAAACTTCAATTTGTCGTTTTGTTTTATCAATTATAGCAATAACCTTCTCCAATTCATCCAGTACGTCCGATGGTCCAGTTAAAGTTAGACTGTTCCCGGTTTTTGAAGGAGACATATACTGTTTATAATATTCCGAAATTTGATCCACTACTTTTATGGCTTCCTGATTAGTTGTGATAACTCTTGTACTGGAAAGTTGGCCAAAATTCAAATTTTCTGGGATAGCTTTTCCTACTATATAATAACCTTCCATACAGCGAAAATTAAATCCGCCGACAGAAAGAACCTGAGTAAGAGCAGCCTCCAAAGGGGTATTAATAAAGGAAACAGAAATCGTTCCTTGAACCGATTCATCAACAATGATATTGGTTTTCGTCTGTGTAGCAATATCTAATAAAACTTCTTTTATATCAGATCCGGTGAAAACATTTGTGACTTTGGGCTGAGACTTCAGCCGTTCGTTTCTCTTTTTTTTGATTTCCGAATATTTTTCTTCCGCTTTTTTGGCTTCAGCTGATTCAAGCTCTTGAATTTGCTTTGTGGTCAACGTTGGCTGAGACTTGATCGGAAGCATTTTTGGAAGCGCTTCCGGTTTGGTAAGATTGCTTGAGCAACCCACCAAAAGAGTGATAGTTGAAAAAATTAACAAACCCATAAATAGGTTTTTCATTTAGGCCTCTCTTTCTTTGTGATTTTTTTTGTGATTTTGGATTTTTCTTCCACTGATAAACTTATTTCTGAAACCAACCCTCTGTCAGGTTTCACAATAATTGTCGTCCTTTTTGGAGACTTACCATCATTGGAAACAATTAGTTTTACATCTTTACTCTTCCCTGGTTCAATGGTTAAGCTTTGTGGCTCAACCTTAATCCAAGAATCAGAAACAAAAGAAACATTAATTGGCCGACAGTCGCTGTTAAAAACTTTGACTACCTTTGTTCTTAATGCTCCGACAGGAATCTGTATATCAACTTTTTTCTCAACAACCAGAAATCCGGTTTTATTTTCGTCAATGTGAACTTTTCGATTAATTGAGAAGGCTGTTTGGGAAATTGCCTTTTTGACTTTATTCCCATAATCAAACATTACATCAACTACATACTTACCTTTTGGTAATTTTTTATCCCAGACTCCGATAAAATTTCTCTCGTCGCCCGGAAAAGTAAATACTTCATCTTTTGGATTTCCCATAGCCAGCAATTTTACCTGGCCGAAATTCGTTCTTTTGTCTTCACTTCTGATAATTGCTATACCAGAAACAAAAAGATGAGAATTGCCGATATTTCTGAAAGTCGAAACAATTAGAGTTTTTTCCGCGAGTTGTTCAAAATTTGGCAACGCGTAGAACAACTGATGATCATCTTTGTAACTACCACTTATTGTCTCGTTTTTGATTTCCTGAATCAATTCTTTATTGACAGGGATCATTTCCGCTGAACTAGCCTGAGCTTTTTTTTCATAAATTCTACCCGGCACGTTTAAGATAATGGCAACGTAAATTCTTGATTTGAAATATATTGCCATAGGTTTGTCTTTAACCTCTATCCTGGTCGCACCTACTGGTTCAATCATAATAATTGAATAATATTCGCCAGGTTGAGCATTCAGTGGTACAGAGATTTTAAATTTTAGTTCTTTTTTTTGACCCTCGCTTAAAGCAAGTCTTGTTTCGTCTAATTTAATCCACGATACAGCTGAAAATTTGGAATTACCCATTTTTTCAAAAGTATAAACACCCATCTTGTTGATTGATAAATCAGTCGGATAAATCATTAGGTTTTCGGTATTCATTCCCTTAGACCCAGTGACAGTTAAAGTAATATTTTGACTTTGTCCTCTTGGAATTGTTAATTCCACTTTTACAGGACTCACTTTAACAGCCTTAGCTATATTTATCAGCGACAGACAAAAAAACAACAATATAATGTTCTTTATGAATTTCTTCACTTTTACCTCCTTAGAGTTTTGTTAGTGTTAGGTTAAGAACAGCCAAATATTCTCCGGCATCATCCGAAAGTTTGTTGTTGATCGGTTTTGATACTGTCTGAATTTTTAAATCCAAATAAAGATTAAACGGTTGTTCAAGAATAGTTGGAAAAACAGGAATTTCAAGAAGAACAATTTGTTCGGCGGTTTTGTTCTCAAATAAAATCGGTTCTGCCATATTCGGAGAATATATTTTCCCTGAAAATAGTATTACTAATTTATCAAAAGAATTTTTTCCGCCTGAATTACTTTTTTCTTCTCTGGATAAAACAGGAACAGGACTTCCCGGACTATTGCCGGAAAAAACCACTTTGTGCGGACCAAATAAATTTTCGGCCAATACAATTCCTATTTTTTCTGAAATTACTACATCTCCCGGCTTGTTAATGTTCGCTAATTTGATTTGTTCTTGCGAAAGCAAGCTGAAAGAAAAAATAAAAAAACACAAAATAAAAGCGAAACTTTTATTTTTCACTATAATCACTCCTTTCTTTATGTGTATTATTATGTCAAAGATCTTATAATTTACTTGTGGATAATAGCATAATATATACCTAATTGTCAATAGCTTTTAAATAAACTCTTTTAAAGTAAAAAATAAAAAAAGCGTTCCAATTGGAACGCTTTATATAAAAACAAGCAAGGGAACAGATAAAGGGAATCAGCAATACAGGGTGAAAAATTTTAAAACGCGCCGAGTGTGACAGTCATATTACATGTATAATTACCGGCGTCGGCCGATTTATCCCATGTGTAGGCAGGGTTGATTAAAGTTTGTCTTACTGGAACAGCTTCACTAGCGATAGTTGCATTAGCCCAAATATTCAGATCCATTTTAACTTGACCATTGTGCGGTGCTTCGGCATATTGTTTGGTATATGGGAATTGATGAGCTCCCTGAAGCCAAGTGCCATAGAAGAGATTCGATACGCCGTTGGTCGTAAAATAGATGGAATAAAGAGTCGGAATGACATCATAGCCATTAGAATGCGGTCCAACTTCTTGCCGAGCGAATCGTGGTTTTCCCTGACCCGCCGGATTATCACCTGCTACGGTAACTGAAAATGGACAATTAGCATAAGCTATATTCCAACTTTGCGGCGAGGTATTGTAGTACCACTCTTCATTGCCATAATAAGACTGATGTGTGGTAGTACCAAGATTCACATTAACCGGGCCGGGCATAGTTTCAATATATTCATTGAGATACAACGACAGATTAATAGTGGTACTTTTGGGTGCCTGAGCGAAACAAGTACTTGCGACCAATAAAATAGCCGCCAAAACCGTGAGGATTTTGAATGTCGTTTTCATAAAACATCCTTTCATAAAAGTTTGTTAAACTGTGTGAATGTGGAAAAGTGAGCCTGTTCCCTGCTTATTGTTTTTTTGCTTGTTATTTAAAGATATTTAAAAGAGCCATTCCCATTAAGTATATTATACAAATACAAAAATTTGTCAAGAGGGTCTGAATATTCCCTACTTTTTATGTAATTAGAAGAAATTATCAAATTGGGTGCCTACACCCACACCTATATTTTTATAGTCATAAATCATATAATAGAATGCATGTTTTATGTTTATATTTTAAAAAGTAAAAAAGATGATAATATTTATTTTGGTTCAACTGACGATTTACGACGCAGACTTTTAGAACATAATACTGGTAGGGTTCAATCTACTAAAGGTCGCCGTCCTTTTGAACTTAGATATTACGAATCATATTTCAATGAAGCTGAAGCTAGAAAAAGAGAAGCTTCTTTAAAGAAGGACGGCAGAGCACTAGCCCAACTTAAAATTAGGATTTCTAAAAGTCTGCAATAAAAACATTGGTGTGGGTGCCTATCGAGATTTGAACTCGAACTGAGGGTTCCACAAACCCTAGTGCTAACCGTTACACCATAGGCACCATACGTTGCTATTTATACCAAAAAAGATAGATAAAAGCCACTTTAAAAAATTATAAAAATTAAAAGATTTTAAGAGTCGTGTTGGTCCCCTGTCCTTATGTCCCCGAGGGCGAAGGCTCAGAAATCTTTTGAATTTTTGTAATTTCTATTTGTAATCCGGGCTTTTTTCTGTTATGCCAGCTTTATGGTTTACCAATCTGGCAAAAGCATAAAGGAGACTTGAAAGACGATTTAAATATGCCAGAGTGGATTCTTTGACAGATACTTTGTTTTCTTCTTTTACTTCCACTACTCTCCTTTCCGCCCTGCGAGAAATAGTGCGAGAGATATCAAATAGCGTTGCTAATTCCGTCCCCCCGGAAATAAAGAAGGTTTTTATAGGTGGAAGTTCTTTTTCTATGGAATCAATAATGATTTCTATTTCTTTTATCTTCTCTTCATCAATAGACATAGATGCCCCAGCGAGTTCTGCTTGAATGATAAATAAATTTTTCTGGATATCGTGAACTGCTTGACCCATCTCTAATTTGCCGATAAGAATTTTCTCTTTTTTAGCTTTTACTTTACAAAAACCTAAAAAGGAATTTATTTCATCCAGTGAGCCGAGAGCTTCGGCGATAACCGAACTTTTGGAAATACGCTGGTCGCATCCGAATGTTTTAGTTGTTCCTTTGTCCCCCTTTCTGGTATAGAGCATAATTTAAAATTAACGTCTTATAATTAATTCTTCTTCGGGGGTTTCTTTTTTAAGATTTTCTATAATTTTATCGGCAACAAAATTCGGGTCCATAAATTCATTATAATTTTCCGGCTTACGCTCATCAAATAAATTTGTTTGCATCCCCCCAGGATAAATTGAAATTACTTTAATATTTTTCCCATCTACCTCTTTTTTAAGAGATTTCGTAAATCCCATTGCAGCAAATTTACTTGCACAATATGCTGTTTCATTTATTTTACCTTCCAAAGCGCTTGTTGAAAGAATATTTACTATTAATCCAAAACCTTGTTTCCTCATTTGAACAAGAGCAACCTTAGATCCATATACTGTGCCAAATAAATTAACCTCAATCAAATCGTGAGCTCTTTTCCAATCTGTTTGCTCTATTGGCAAATGTGGCAACCAAATACCGGCATTATTAATCCAAATATCCAGTTTCCCAAATTTTTTTTCAGTAAAATTTACAATATTCTGTAATTCATTCTCCTTTGTAACGTCTGCTTTTATACCCAAAATGCCTTTCTCTAAATTTTTAAATTCATTTTCATCTCTAGAACAAACAACAACATTTGAACTATTTTTTAGAAAACACAAAGCTAGGGCTTTTCCTAATCCTTTTGATCCTCCTGTAATGACTACTACTTTATCTTTCAATTCCATAAGTTAATTATAGCAAATTATTTTGTGCCCAGGGGGGGACTCGAACCCCCATGCCTCTCGGCGCTACCACCTCAAGGTAGTAAGTCTACCAATTTCTCCACCTGGGCATTTTTTGATTTTAGCATAGTTACTTAAACTAAAAAACTCGTCGCGGGCGTACTTTTTAGAAAGCATTGCGCAGGCTGACGAGCCGAGCATAGTAAATTTTCAGCAGAAAATTATGCGCGGTTTATAAAAAGTATGCCAAATAAAGAGTTTTTTAGTTTTCTACTTTTTCTATTTCTTCTTCCGAGACAATTGAGCGCAATTTTCGGCGAACGTCTTTCACCGCTTTAGCGCGAACATAGTAAAGTTTAGACTTGCGAGCGCGAGATTTTTTAGTTATTTCAATTTTATCAATAGCTGGAGAATAAAGCGGAAAAATTCTTTCCACCCCGACACCCGAAGCAACTCTTCGGACTGTAAAAGTCCCGCCGATTTCCGTACCATGTTTTCTGGCTAGTACTATGCCTTCAAAGGCTTGCAAACGCGTTTTACCTTTTTCGTCTAAAACTTTGGACCAAACGCGCACAGTATCCCCTGAGTTGAAATCAAGTTTTTTTCTTTCTTCCACGTCAACTGAAGTAAGTTTAGTTTTATCTATTTTATTTCCTGCCATAATCGTTTTAATCTAACATAAACGAATTTCAAAGGCAAATTTGGGATTTTCTATAAAAATTCGTCTTATGCATTACGCATATTATACATCATATTGGCAATAAATTAATTGGGCAGTCAAATTGACTTTTAAACTTATAAAGAATATCGTTAAATTAAATAAATCAATGTTCTTTAAAAGAAAAGGAGGGAAAAATGAGTACAAATATCTTGAGTGTACAGAGAATTAGGGAAAGGCCAACTAAAATAAGAACTGTAACAATTGAGTACAATAACTATTTATCTACCGAGCCTGAAGAACTGATCAGGCTTAACAACGAATATAAGCGACACGTTCCTGAGTTGCTTGCTTTCGTGAAAAAGAATGAAGGGAATTTTGTGAAACTTCTTTTCACTAGAATGAACCCTAATGGTTCAATAATCAGGAATATTGTTAAAGGGATTCCCCTCGAAGTTCAAAATACCAGCTTTAGCTTTTTCACAAGTGAAACTTTAGATAAGAGTGTTTTCTATGTAGATCCTCAAAAAATATTTGTCAGAACGGATAATGTTTTGGGATTTATCCCATCATTACCTAAAACTGAAATATATCCTTTTGAGAATAATTCCGAAAAAACTCTTGATTTTCTCAAATTTCTGAGAAAAACTAAAAAACTGTTGCTATCTTGCGTTGGAACTGTTCACGCTGCCACAATTCATTGGTGGTATAACAAGAAACACAAGCTTTTTCGTGAAGGAGATTATAGAGTTGAGGGATTCATTCGTAAGGTGAACAAATCCAATTTTGAATATGACCACTTCCGCACTATTGCTTATATCAACAAGGAAGATTGGTACGTTGATGTGATACCACGTTATGAGATTGACCGATTCATAGCGCCGGATAGAGTTCCACGTAAAATAGTAGTTGCGTTCGGTGTCCATCATCATATAAATCCTTGTGATGACGATGAGTGAGGGAAAAATTCTAGGGTATTTACACAATTTACTGTGCAGATACCCTTTTTTATTTTAGATTTATTATTTTTTTGAACTCAAGAGGTAAAGGAGATTCTACTTTTATTGTTTTGTCTTTTAAATTTTTAAATTCTATGGACTTCGCATGAAGCGCCAATCTTTTTAATCCTTTTGGGCAAGATCCATTCGGATTATAAAGAGAATCACAGGCTACTGGATGGTTTATATATTTCATATGCACGCGGATTTGATGCGTCCGTCCGGTTTTTGGATGAATTTCCAGATAAGAGAATCGCTCCGGCATTTTCTTTTTTGGGTCGCTGTCTCCGCGTGCTCGCGGAGCGCTGCCTCTCGGCTCGTCAGCCTGCGAGACACCCAAAAAAGGAACTACCGGAGCGGTAAAAAAGCGTTTCAAAACTCTGTACTCGGTAATTGCTTCGCGAAGTTCTCCCCTTACCCCGCGGCCAGCCAGATGTCGGCGAAAATCTTTCGGACTTCGCCCAATTGGTTTATTTATCGTGCCGTGGTCATTTTTTACAAATCCGGAAACAATAGAATGATAAGTCTTTTTTATTTCTCTTCCCTTAAATTGATTTTTAAAAAATTCATAAGCTTTTTGGTTTTTCACCAAAAGCAAGACTCCAGAAGTTTCTTTATCTAGCCTGTGAACTATTCCTGGTTTTTTTATTTCTTTGCCTTCAAAAAAAATCGGCTCGCCTACATTTTTTATTTTGGGGTATTTTTTAACAACCCAATCGGTAATCGTTTCTTCTTTACTGCGCCCATCCGGATGCACAGAAACACCAGAGGGTTTATCTATGGCTAAAATATTAGAATCTTCGAATAAAATTTTAATTCTCATAATTGAAATAATATATAAAATAAGCTAGAATAGCCATAGTTAGATACAGATGCGCGGTTAGCTCAGTTGGTAGAGCAACCCGTTTACACCGGGAAGGTCGGGGGTTCAAGTCCCTCACCGCGCACCAAGCCCTCGTAGTTCAATGGATAGAACAAGGCTCTTCTAAGGCCTTGATGTAGGTTCGATTCCTACCGAGGGCACAAAAAAATTACAGCGATGGGTCAACAATAGGCGAAGGGGAACTTAAAATTTCAATGGATTTCTTCTCACGTTCTTTAAAATACTCCAGCACTTTATCAATTCTTTCTTTTTTTATTGCTTCCCGTTCATTGGTACTTAAAACTGGCGGATTCGGTTCCTTGTTTATTTTTATAAAAAGATAAAAATCAAACACAAAAGAGAGTATAATTAATATGAATGTTATATAAAGAATATACCTCCAATAAAGATCCGGTTTAATCCCCAACCCTCCTTTTCTGAACCTTTTTTCCCTTTTCAAAAATTTTATTTCCATCCCGTTAGAAATCTTAATATTTATAATTTTTTCTTTTTATTTCCCGTTAGTGAATTTCTAACGGGATCCATATTTATTAAATTACTAATTTACAAAACTCAAAAGCTTTATCTGAAAAGTCGCTGTCCATTGCGGAGCTTTGGACTTGCTATTTTTATCAGCAGATAAATCTCCCCCATTTTGATTTTGAATATCTGCTGAAACAAATTCAAGGTCATATGGAGAGTTTTCTAAAAGAGTTATTAATTTATAAATGGTTCCAAAAGTTCCTAAGGCCTTCATTTCAACCATAAGCGAAGAGTTGTTTTTCGTAGGAGTAACAGAAACAACTTCAGCTTTAACTCCTGCTTCTTTGGCTAATTTTTCAATTGTATCCAAGAAGGGCACAACATCAGAACTTCGCACAAAATGTGTTTCAAGTAAAATCCTTTCCGGCTCTATTTCTTTAATTAAATTAGCTAAGAATTTTGTATTTTCTCTTTGCACATCCTCTGTCTGCCACTTTTCTTGCGCCAGTTGCGATCTCTCTTTTTTATTGTTTATAATTATGTATAAATACACAAAAACAAAACAGGAAAGGAGAAAAAGCATTATGGAGAAAATTAATGATTTTTTTTGAAAGATAAATTGCATATTATGAAGGAATTAAGCTTAGGCTAAATTTAATGTTGGATCCCTGTATAAAATTGGAAATTGGCAAGTCAACTTTTGAAAAAGCTATGTCGTCTTCAAGTGTTTGACGAAATAAAAGCAAAATTTCACGATTTGGCGCTATCCCGCCAATGTCTATTTTTTTGCCTGTTTGTGAATTATTTTGGTAAGCAATTCTTGTAATTTTAATATTCGGCATTTTTTTTAATATAATTTCATTTATCACTTTCTGGGAAAAGATCAATTTGTTTTTTTGAGTATTTTCAATTAAGTCCAACTTATTTTTTAAATCATTAACAACTGCCAATGTACTTTGATCAAGAGGGGTGACAGGGTTGCTTGTTTGTAATTCTAACCTTGCGTTAACGGTATTTTCTTCCACAGAAGAAAGAAAATATGATGGTAAAATAGCGACGGAAGCGATTAAGAAAGATATTCCCAGCATAATAAAAATAATAGAGGCAAGCCTGAGATAAAAATCTCTAGACATTTTTTTCTTATCTTCATTTGGAATTAAATTAATCATGTTCAAAATCTCTTAAAGCAAGCCCTAAGGTGGTAGCAAATGCCAATGATTGATTAAAATTTATTTCCGGAATATATTTCCCCGTATCTCCGATATTTATCCAAACATCGGCCATTTCCACTCTTGTTTTTGTACTGACAGAAAAATACTCGGAAAGTCCTATTAAATTAGAATCCCCTCCGCAAAGAATTATTTTTTTAATCGGAGGTCTGTCTTTCCCCTCTTCGTCTTTATGAGTATGCCAATATAAAAAATGTTTTACTATTTCATCACGCAAAACAGAAACACCGTTTAAAAGTATGGTAGATACTTCGGGATTAGAAGCGTCACGTTTTAAGCCACACTCTTTCTTCTTTTTTTCCGCTTCCTCAAAACTTATCTTTAAATTTTTCTCAATTATATTGGTAAGCATGACCCCTCCCATATCTAAAGTGGAAGTAAAAATGACAATACCGCCGGACACAATAAAAATACCGGTGCGTTTTTTACCAAAATCTACTATCATATAAGTTTCCAAATCACCTTTTTTAATAACGGCCCTAACAATAGCCTGCGCTTCAAGTTCAAACGACTTGGCAGATATTTTGGAATTCTTAAAAATAGACAGGTATTCTTCAATTACATTTTTGGGAATAGCGGCTACTTGTAGTTTTAAACTTTGTTCGTCTTCGCTCAATAATTCATAATCAAATATGGTATCTTGCGCTGAGATTGGTATATATTCTTCAAGAGAAAGTTCTATCGCTTCTCTGACATTTTCTAATCCTAATTTTTCCAGTTTAAGATTAAAAAGATAGACCTGCTCTTCTGGTAAAGAAACCCGAACAGATTTCAGTCCTTCTTCATTCCGAAGCGATATTAAAATTTCTTCCATTTTTTTGGGGTCTTTAATTTTACCAGATTCAATGATTCCTGACGGTATTTTTTTCTCTCCATAACGATTCACCTTAATGCTATTTCCTGTTTTAATAAGTTCCACAAATTTTATGGATTCATCTGAAATGTCCAAGCCAAAAGACGGCAACACTAGAAATTTCGGCGTTGGGAAAAATCTCTTAAAAAAATTTCTAAACATTAGAATATTATACCCCGTAGTGAAACTTTTAACAAAGTTCTACTACAGGGTTATAACCTTTATTTTGCTCGCGTACCAGTAGGAATTTCTTCATTAGGCAAAAGTAAAGAAAACTTGCCGTCTTCGGTAGAAACTGCCAAGATCATCCCCTGGCTTTCAATTCCGCGAATTATTCTTGTTTCCAAATTGGCGACAAACATACATTTTTTGCCGACCAAAACACTGCAATCAGGGAAATACAGTGAAATACCTGAAACTATTTGCCTTGGTTTTTCTTCAGCTAAATCAACAGATAATTTTAATAATTTGTCCGTATCGGGAATTTTTTCTGCCGACAAAATTTTACCCACCATAATATCAATTTTTTTAAAATCTTCAATGGAAATCATATTATTTTATTCTATTGTTTATTTTATCTAAATATCGCTGTAATATCAAAGCGGCGGCAGAAGCGTCTATGCGTCCGCTTTTGATTTGTTTCAATTTGCTATGCGTTTGTGATTTATTTAAATTTTCTTTATTATCTTTTGATCGGCGAGCTTCCACTGACGTTAAAAATTCTTTCTGCTTATAAATTGGCAATTTAAATTTATCTTCCAGCTCTTTAATAAAAATTTCAATCCTGGCAGATAAAATATTCAATTTTCCCGAAAAATCTACTGATTCTCCAATCACAATTTCTTTAATGTTTTCTCCTTTTATAATTTCATCCAGCCTTTTAAAACCATTTAAATCGTTAATTATGATTTCCTTTGGAAAAGCCAACACTCCTTCCTCATCCGAGGTAGCCAAGCCAATCCTTTTAGTCCCATAATCAATGCCTAAAAAACGCATAGTAAGATACTAGCACCCCCACACTTATATTTGCAATACAACTTCGTTGCGCGCCTTTGGCGCTTTGCAAATATAAGTGTGGGGGTAGCATAAAAAATTTATTTCTGGTATAATGCGTGCATGATGAACCAATTAAATCCGTTTTTAGTTAGTGGAGGGTGGGGGTATATTACTATTATATTATTGGTGTGGACTTTGTTTTGGAAAGGATGTTCCTTATGGATAGCGGGCAAAAGGGATGAAAAATGGTGGTTTTTAGCGCTCCTTGTACTTAATACCGCCGGCATCTTAGATATTGTATATATTTTCCTTATTGCCAAAAAGAAGTGGAGTGATGTGCAGGGAATTTTTACTAAAAAAGCACCTCAAAATCAATCCGCTAATCAATAAACTAAAAATGCCTCCGCGAGGAGGCTTTTTAGTTTTCAAAGCTTGAGAAAAGTCTTAAAATAAAGTAAGGTAATGAAACGGAGGCGTGCGTGAGCGGTTGAAACGAGCGGTCTTGAAAACCGCCATGGCGAAAGCCATCGTGAGTTCGAATCTCACCGCCTCCGCTTTGAGCCCCGCGAAAAGCGGAGGCGAGCAAGCAAACTGCTTTGCTTGCGTGTGAGATGAGAACGACGGAATGTGAAATTTTCAGTAGAAAATTTCCATGAGTCGGTGGCTAGGCCAAAATTTTACGACGGGAAAATTTTGAGTCGAAGCCGAACCACCGCCTCCGCAAACATGAAAATTGGAAAAACTTTATATATAACGAATAGAAAAGCCTGGCGAGCATGGCTAGCCAAAAATCATAAAAGCAAAACAGAAATTTGGTTAGTTTATTTTCGTAAAAAAACCGGCAAACCCCGTATTCCCTATGATGATGCAGTAGAGGAAGCATTATGCTATGGCTGGATAGATAGTATAGTTAAAAATATTGATAAAGAGCGTTTTGCTCAAAGATTTTCTGTACGAAAAAATACAAGCGTTTTATCTCAAGTAAATAAAGAACGTATATATAAACTTATCACTGCCAAGAAAATGACAAAAATAGGACTTTCTGCCGTCTCGCATGTTTTTAATCCTCAAAAAAATAAGGGTTCACTTTTTATTTTCCCCATAGATATTATTAAATCATTAAAAGCCGATAGCCAAGTTTGGAGAAATTTTCAAAAATTTCCTGAAGGATACAAGCGAATTAGAATTGCATACATTGAGGGACAAAAAACACGAGGAAAAGAAAAATATCAAAAAACACTTAACTATTTTATAAAAATGACCAAAAAAAATAAACAATTCGGTTTTGTTAAAGTATAGTTTTATATTATTGATTATATTAAAAAATTCTAGGCAAAATAAAACGCCCTATAAAATAATAATCGACCCTGATACAGTGTACTCAGGATGGATGAAAATATCGTGAAATATGCTATATTTAAAAAGCGAAGAATGATTTATGACAGAAAGCCTTTTAATATTTATTTTTTCGTTATTTTTAGTCGTTAAGGGCGCAACCCTGGCGACAAAATATTCCGCCAAACTGGCAGAGAGTTTTCATCTTTCAAAATATGTCGTCGGTTTTATTATTGTCGCTTTTATTTCAATTTTACCCGAAACCCTTATATCAATAAATTCAGCCCTTAAGGGAATTCCGGAATTCGGTCTTGGTACTTTATTCGGGTCAAATGTCGCCGACCTCTCGCTCATTTTTGCTATTTTAATCATCTGTGCCGGACGTGGAATAAAAATAGAAAGCAAGGTAATGAAAGATGTTCGTTTATATCCTTTCTTTTTATTACTGCCTCTTATTTTCGGACTAAACGGACACTATTCCCGCATTGAGGGTATTTTTCTCATTATTGCCGGAATAATTTTTTATTACATAGTTTTTAAAAATAGCAAAGACAAATCAACTGCCTTGCATGATGGAAAAAATAAATGTAAAAATTTTTTTCTGCTACTTTTTGCCATGGCCCTTTTGCTGGTCGGCTCACATTTTACGGTCACCTCAGCAACCACCCTAGCTCAAGAATTGAGAATGACTCCGCTTCTTATCGGCATGCTTGTAGTTAGTTTGGGAACAACGATGCCGGAACTATTTTATTCTCTCAAATCGGTAAAAAGAAAAGATGACGGACTGGCAATTGGCGATATTTTAGGATCGGTTTTGGCGGATGCCACTATTGTCGTCGGACTTCTTTCTTTTATCAGTCCTTTTTCTTTCCCGGTAAAAATTGTTTATATCACAGGGGCATTCATGATAATTGCTTCGTTTATATTGCTAAAATTTATGCGTTCGGAACGAATTCTATCAAAAAAAGAAGGTTATTTGCTTTTAGTATTTTGGATCTGTTACGTAATTATTGAATTCATAATAAATATATAAGGGATTTATCGGCTACTAACTAGATTTAAAACAGGGGTTGGGGTATGCCCCTATTTTGAATAAAATAGGTGTGGGGGTATAATTATACTAATGGATGGAGAAAAAAAAATAGAATGGACTGCGCTGGAATATGAAGAAAAAGAACGAGGCAATGATTGGTTTTGGGCGCTCGGTGTTATTATTGTGGCAAGTTCAATCGCTTCATTTATTTATAACAACTATTTCTTTGGACTACTTCTAATCATAGGCGGAATATTACTTGGATTTTTCGCTGTTAAAAAACCGGATTTAGTTTTTTACGAATTAAATGAAAATGGGTTAAAAATTAAAAATCGTCTTTACCCTTACGAAAATATAAAGTCTTTTTGGGTAAAAAAAGAGGGAAAAAAACCTACGCTTTTTATAAAATCAGAAAGATTATTTATGCCAATAATTTCTATACCAATACAATCGAATCTTGCAGAAGAAATAAAAAAAATCATGCTTTCAAATAATGTCATTGAAGAAGAAATGAAGGAACATCTTTCCGAAAAAATAATGGATTCTCTAGGTTTCTAGTTTGAGTTTTTTAATAAAAACTGCTAATCTTCAATTGTTTGAAGCCCTCATAGTTTAATGGATAGAATGCGAGCTTGCGGAGTTTGCGATGTAGGTTCGATTCCTACTGAGGGCACAATTCATGTTATATTTAGCATATGTTATTTAACGAGGATGACGAAGAAATAATTGCTTTATATAAAAATGGCGACCAAGAAGCATTTAAGGGCTTAATAAGCCGATATTCTTCCCCTCTTTACAATTTTACCGCGCGCTTGACCGATAAAAACAACGCCTCTGATGTGGTTCAAGAAACTTTTATAAAAGTTTGGAAAAATTTGCATAAATTTGATCCTTCAAAAGCAAGTTTCAAGACCTGGATTTTTACTATCGCTAAAAACACTGCCACTGATTTTTTAAGAAAGAAAAAGAGTTTATCTTTTTCTGATATGGAGGAAAGTATTAATAAAGATGGCAGTGAAAATATTAATTCTTTTTCAGAAAATATTCCGGATGAGGAATTAATTCCAGATGAAGCTTTGCAGAAATTGCAAGACTCTATGCTACTTAATAAAGTATTGGACAAACTTCCAATACACTATAAGACGATACTAGTGCTTCATTATCAAGAAGATATGACTTTTGACGAAATAGGAAAAGTTTTAGACAAACCTTTGAATACGGTAAAAAGTCAGCATCATCGTGCAATTGTCCTGTTGCGAAAAATGATTGATTAATGCACCAAAAACAGATTTTTCACCGTATATACACAGACATATGGAAAAAGAATTAATAAAAGCGTTTCATAAAGCTAAATATGAAGAAACTCCAGATTTAGCTGAAGATGTTTGGTATAGTATAACCGTACGCAATAAACGTATCGCTCGCCTAAAATTATGGACCTTTTCTTTTGCCGGAGTTGCCTCTTTAATAGGAATCGTTCCTGCCTGGAAAGCATTATCCAGCGACTTAGCGCAATCCGGGTTTTATGAATATCTTTCTTTGGTCTTTTCCAGTAGCGATTCAATTTTCTCTTATTGGAAAGAACTTGCGTTTTCTATTGCCGAATCATTACCAACAACCAGTATTATTTTATCGTTTTCGCTTGTTTTCATTTTGTTTTTATCGCTCAAATATGCGGCAAGACAAATTATTAAAGGTCAATTATTTTCTACAAGGTTTTCAACCTTATCATTTTAATTAAAAAAATATATGAAAAAAATATATGAAGATATAAAAAGGGTTTTTGAATCAAAGGTTTCAACTGGGGTTTTGGTTGGAATTGGAATTATTATAATTGCTATGTTAGTTTTTTCTGCTGGAATTTTTGTCGGTTTTCGTAAGGCGTCTTTTGGGCGCGCTTGGGGAGAAAATTATGAACGAAATTTCGGAATGAGACCCAATCGTTCTATGTTCGGCGAAGATAATTTTCCAAATGCCCATGGCGCAACAGGGAAAATCATAAAAGTAGAATTACCCGCGATTATAGTACAAGATAAAGACAATACAGAAAAAGTGATTTTGATAAAAGATGACACGCAAATACAAAAAATGAAGGGAGAGGTCGCAACTAATGATTTAAAAACAGATGATTTTGTTGTTGTAATAGGAAATCCCAACGAGCAAGGTCAAATAGAAGCAAAGTTTATAAGAATAATGCCCATAGGTGATATGCCTGTCTTTCCACCACCGGCACCAATAAAATAATATGAAAAATTATTTAAACAAAATTAAAAATTATATTACTCTGCATAAATTTATTAGCACCATTATTCTCATAGTAATTTTACTCATTGGTTATTGGGGATACGGAAAAGCCACAAATACCACTGGTGAGACGCAGTACATAACAACTACCGTACAAAAAGGTACAATAGTTTCATCCGTTACCGCCAGCGGACAAGTTGAAAGCTCCAACCAAATTGATTTGACTGCAAAAGTTTCCGGTACAATTACTTACGTTGGCGTAAAAGCCGGTGATAAAGTCACAAAAGGTAAAACGCTTTTCTCAATTGATAATTCCGATGCAAAAAAAACTATTCGGGATGCGGAAATAAATCTAGAAAATGCAAATTTAGCGCTACAAAAACTTAAAATCCAAAACTCCGATACAAATTTGAGCGCAGATCTGGTAAGAGCTTATGATGACGGTTTTAACGCCGTTTCAAATACATTTCTAGATTTATCATCTGTCATCCCGGGAGTTGAAGATATTTTAAATGAATCAAACCTTTCAGATAATGCCGCTAGAGATAGCGGTATCATAGCAGTAGATTATAAACGGAAGGCTGAAAAATTATATTATGAAGCTCAAAATGATTTTCAAGAAAATGCAGTATTTTTTAGAACACTTGACCATAGTTCATCAGAAACTGATATTGAAAAAATTATAGATGATACTTATAAAGTAACTATTACTTTATCCGATGCTTTAAATAGTACTAAAAATTACGTGGATTATTTGGCGCAAAACACAGGCAGAACTTCTGATTTTTCTTCTTTCCAAGATACTCTTTCTGATTATATAAGTAAGATAAATGCGGACACTTCCAGCCTTTTTTCGGCTAAAACAAACATAACAAGCTATAAAGACACTTCCATAAGCAACAATCTAGATATACAAACTTCAGAATTATCTCTTAAACAAAAAGAAAATGCTTTACAAGATGCAAAAGATGATTTGTTAAATTATTATTTATTCGCGCCTTTTGACGGAATAATAGCGAGCATCACAGCCAAAGTCGGAGATACTGCTTCTGGGACACTCGGTTCAATAATTACAAATCAAAAAATTGCCACATTGTCTATGAATGAAGTGGATGTAGCAAAAATAAAACTTGGAGAAAAAGCAATCATAACGTTTGATGCCGTAGAAAATTTGTCTATGACCGGCTCCGTAGTAGAAATTGATACTATAGGCACGGTATCTAGTGGAGTTGTAACATATGCCGTAAAAGTTGCATTTGACACAGAAAATGACCAAGTAAAACCAGGAATGAGCGTATCAGCATCTATTATTACTGATTCAAAAACCGATATTCTTATTGTTCCTTCTAGCGCAATAAAAACCAAAGGCACTACAAAATATGTTCAAATGTTTACTACCCCACTTGCTGCCCCTGCTACAGGGTCTAGAGGAACACCTTCTAGTGTGGAGCCAAATCAAGTAACTGTGGAAATAGGAATTTCGGATGATACGAATACAGAAATTATTTCAGGGTTAAAAGAGGGAGATCAAATTGTTTCTAGCACTATAACTAGTAGCACTACTAATACCACTAGTAAAACTAGCACAAATAGTTTATTAGGTGGAGGGGCGCCAAGAATGTAATCTTTCTATGATTGAAATAAAAAATATTACTAAAATATATAAAAGTGACGCGGAAGACTTTAAAGCTTTAAATGGAATAACTTTTACCATTAAAGATGGGGAATATGTTGCAATTATGGGACCATCAGGGTCTGGTAAATCAACCCTTATGCATATTTTGGGGGCGCTTGATAAACCATCTTCTGGTACATATTTTCTTGACGGGAAAGATGTTTCTACCCTTTCTGATGACAATCTCGCAGATATTCGAAGAGATAAGATTGGGTTTGTTTTTCAATCATTCAATCTTTTGCCCCGCGCAACGGTATTGCGCAACGTCTCCTTACCGCTTGTTTATGAAGGAATTCATGATGGCGAACGAGACAGGCGCGCGAAGAAAGCGCTGTTTGATGCAGGACTAGAAGAAACCCATTTCGGGCATCTTTCCAATCAGCTTTCAGGGGGACAAATTCAACGAGTGGCAATCGCACGCGCCCTTGTAAATAATCCAACACTTATACTTGCCGATGAACCAACCGGGAACCTTGATACAAAAACTGGAGAAATCGTTTTGGATACATTTCAAAAATTAAATCGTGATTTAGGTCGTACAATTATTCTTATCACCCACGAACAAGACGTAGCAGAACATGCAGATAGAATCATTCATATTAGAGATGGAATGATTATAAGTGATAAAAAAACAAAATAAAAAAACTATGAAAGTAAAAGATATTTTAGAAGAAACATACAGCGCGCTTTTTTCAAATAAAACTCGAACAGGACTTACCATGCTTGGTATTGTTATAGGGATAGCTTCGGTTATAGCCATGACCGCAATTGGACAAGGTTCAAAAAATTCTATCTCGTCAAGTATTGAATCAATAGGGGCAAATTTAATTATGGTTACACCCGGAGCCACACGTTCTTTTGGTGGCGGACCAAACGCTGCCCGAGGTGGAGCTCAAACATTAACGTTACAAGATGCTGACGCAATTCAGTCTCAAATATCAAATGTGGTTGGAGTTGCAAGAGAAGTATCCGCACGCCAACAAGTAACAGCAACAGGGACAAATACAAATACAAGCATTATGGGAACTGAACCATCTTATGAAACAGTTCGTAATATTTCTATTGATGAAGGAAATTTCATATCAGATCAAAATGTAACAAGTGGTTCAAAGGTTGCCGTGTTGGGACCGACCACAAGGGACGATTTATTTGGTGAAAATGCTACCGATGTCGTTGGCCAAAAAATTCGTATTTCTGGCTCAGAATACAAAGTAATTGGAGTTACAAAATCAAAAGGGGGTTCTGGTTTTAGTAATAGTGACGATATAATTTATATCCCCTATACCACCGCTCAAAGATATCTTTCCGGCAATAAATATTTAAGCGAGATTGATGTTTCGGCAGAAAGTTCTGAAGCCTCTCCCCAGGTTCAAACCGACATAACAGCATTATTACTTGAACGTCATAACATTACAGACGCTACGAAGGCTGATTTTAGTACAATGAACCAAGCGGATGTTATTGAGACTGCTTCAAGCGTTGCAAGTACTTTTACTACTTTACTTGCTGCGGTAGCCGGTATTTCCCTTTTGGTTGGGGGCATTGGGATTATGAATATGATGTTAACTACAGTGACAGAACGCACCAGAGAAATAGGATTGCGTAAGGCTATTGGGGCAAAACGAAAAGATATTAATACGCAATTTTTAACAGAGGCGGTTGTTCTTACCTTTGTTGGCGGGACTGCGGGAATAATCCTCGGATGGCTAATATCTTTCATTCTTACCTATTTTGCAGTTTTAACAGCTGAAGTTTCGTTGTATTCAGTATTGTTGGCATTCGGAGTATCTACGGTAATTGGTATTCTCTTCGGTTACTATCCAGCTCGACATGCGGCATCTTTGAATCCAATAGATGCCTTAAGGTATGAGTAAATTATTAGTAATTATTAATTAATCCCAGTAGTAGAGCAAAGCTCACTACAGGACAAGTAAAAAAATGAATAAAAAAACAATTATTTATGTAATAGTGGGAATTATAGTTTTAGTGGGAATGTTTTTTATAGGTATGTCTTATGGGAAAAATAGCACTAGTGGAATGAAAAATGTAAATGGGTTTGGTGCAGATATACAAAATCAAGCTGGCCAATTTGGGATGAATAATAAAAACAATAAAAATATTAGCGGAGGAATTGTAAGTGGAGAAATTATCTCAAAAGATGAAAAAAGTGCTACCGTCAAACTTATAGATGGTGGCTCAAAAATTATTTTCTTTGATACAAATACTGTCGTTTCAAAGATGACCACTGGGTCTTTAACTGACTTGGCAACAAATACAGAAATTTCAATTACGGGAACAACAAATTCTGACGGTAGTATTACTGCAAAATCCATTCAAATAAGACCTCAAATAAAACCAATTACCCCTTCTCAATAATCAAATAAAATTTTAATTTAGTTGTAAAAATACCTTATAAACCTAGTTTATAAGGTATTTTTATGCGAATAAAATAGCTATTGACTTTTTCTCGTAATGGTGCTATCCTTATAACAGAAAATTCTTTCATAAAACAATTATAAAAAGGAGAAACAACAGATGAGAAATATCCTTATTTTTCTTGCTTTTTTCAGTTTTTTGGGGGTGTCATGTTTAGCTCAAAATAAATATGAGCCACTGGAAACAAAAATGTTCTTCCAGTCTAGAGAAGAAGCAGAAAAAGCATTTTTGAGTGGAGAATTCCGATATTATCAACCAAACCCAAAAAATTTAGTTGCCCGACCTCCGAAATCTAGTAAGGGACTACCTTGCCCCTATGTAGTACTAGAGGAAGTAAGAGAATCTAAGGCAGGCTCTCCTGCTTGGGTAATATTAGCATCTGCAACATTGGCAGTGTTTAATTTTGACGGAATACCGTTAATAGATGGTCGTTGTCGAAATAGAATTTTTGAAGCCCATCCTTTACCTTTACCTGCCGGCAAAGACGGGTACACTCCAATTAAGGGAATAGATTATTTTGACGGAAAAGACGGGAGAAATGGCCGCGACGGAAGAATAATAGAAAAAGAATCTTCCTGGATGCAATATGTTGTAGGAATTGCGCTTCTAGGGGGTATCATTTATCTTATGTCAAATCGTAACGCCGGCAATAACACTCAAAACGTTATTTACATTCCTCCTGTAATTTCTACTCCCCCATCAGAAGATTTTCCTGAAAATACTTCCGGAGGCGGAACAATCCCTCCTAATTAGGGACAATTAGTAATTTACACAGAAGGGTACATTAAATTATATCTTCTGTGTACTCTTCAAAGCTATGAATACAAAATAAATACTTGTCATTCATATTTTTGAAGAGTAAATTTATTTTACTTTTTAAAATTTTAACAATTTATAAGAAAAAATTATGAATATAAAAATTAAATTATCAATATTGAGTGTCTTAGCCCTAGCCGGGCTTTTTGCCGGTATAAATAACGTTTCGGCTCAATATGTAGTTCAGAATTGCGATAGCGCTACCTTAAATGGATATGTAGATCCGAATGGGAATCCAACTATTGCTTGGTTTGAGTGGGGTCCTACTCAATCTTTGGGTTATACAACACCGCCTCAAACTTATTATTCATACACGAATTTTAGTTATAAAATTACTGGACTTACTGAAAATAGCACATATTACTATAAAACAAAATTCAGAAATTCTCCACAAGGCGAATGGTCCGGTTCTCTTATTTCTTTTACTACTCCCGCATGTCAAGTTGTAAATCCTCCTATCGATGGTGGCTGGAGCGATTGGAGCGCAAAGGATAATTCTTGTGGAATCTCAGGAGTACAAACTCGCACCTGTACTAATCCAAGTCCGGCAAACGGAGGAGCCTATTGTTCAGGCCCTTCTACTCAATCATATACAAATCCTGCATGTGTTTCTGTTCCAACAGTCAGCCTAACCGCCGGCAGTACAAATGTAAACTATAATGGTTCAACTTATCTCAGCTGGAGTTCCACTAATGCTACATCTTGTACCGCAAGTGGTGGAAATAGCGGTTGGTCAGGAAATAAAAACACGTCTGGTAATTTTTACACCGGAAGTTTGACCAATACAACCACTTACAATATTACTTGCACAGGGCAAGGAGGAAATGTTAGCGACTCGGTGACAATTTATGTTGATTCACAATCCATTTCTAATCCCACCGTTAATTTAACTGCCGATAATACAAATGTAAATTATGGCAGCTCCACTTATCTTCGCTGGACATCAAGCAATGCAACATCCTGCAATGTAAGCGGTGGCGGTTGGTCCGGCAGCCAAAATTTATCCGGCAGTTTTTACACCGGTTCTTTATACAATACGACCACTTACAATATTACTTGCACTAACAGCGTTGGGTCAGCCAGTGATTCGGTGACGGTATATGTAAATAATCAAAATTCAACCCCGAGTGTTAGCACAAATTCTGCTACTAATATTGGCAATAATTATGCAACTCTTAATGGTTATGTAAGTTCAAATGGTAATACAAGCGTAAGCGCTTGGTTTGAGTGGGGTACTAATTCAAATTATTACAGTCAAACAAGCCAGATTAATTATGGTTCAAACAGCAGTACTAGTTATAATTATTATTTAAGTGGTCTTGCACAAAATACTACATATTATTACCGCGCAGTAGCGCAAGGCAGTAATGGCCAGACAGTTTATGGCAATCAAATGATTTTTACAACCACGGGTAATTATTACTATACAAATCAACAGCCTTTCGTAACAACATATTCTGCTACAGGATTAAATAATAATTCTGCTATCTTGAATGGTTATGTTGACCCAAATGGTTCTTACACTACAAGGTGGTTTGAATGGGGAACTTCTTATAGTTATCTGAACACTACTACCAGCAGAATAAATCAAGGCACTTATGCAGGAAATTTCAGTGAAACGTTATACAATCTTAGTCAAAACACCACTTATTATTACCGCGCAGCAGCGCGAGGCAGTAATGGTCAGACAGTTTATGGCAACACCTTAACTTTTACAACAAATAGTAGTTATATATATTATAATTACTATAATACAGCCCCTACAGCTATTACCACAATGGCCACAAATATCAGCCAGTCAAGTGCTAGGTTAGGCGGTCTTGGTTCGGTAAATAATGCTGTTTATACCACCGGATACTTTGAATGGGGAACAACTCAAGCGCTAGAAAACACAACTGTTACTAGAAATATAGGAAATGCGCAATCAAATCCCTTCTTTGAAAATCTGTCTAATCTTGCGTCTGGCGTAACATATTATTATCGAGCAGTAGTTACCAATCAATATGGAACTTCTCGTGGAGATATTATAAGCTTCACCACTATCAGCCCGACTATCACAACCCCGGTTATTTACAAAAATACGACAGTGGTTACTAATACAAGCAATACTAATGGAGCCAAATCGTCTTTGGTAGTTCTTTCCGTCAGCAGAGATGGGGAAATAATAACCAAAGGAAATTCTATTGAATATGTAGTTAATTATAAGAATGTTTCCTCAAAAAATCTAATGAATGTTGTTTTGCAAATTGCTATTCCAAAAGAACTGCAATTTGTGGAAGCAAGCAGAGGTTATTTTTCTTCTGACAACAGTACTCTGGTAGCTAATATTGATACTTTGAATTCGCAGGAAGAGGGTAGCGTACGAGTGACAATAAAAGTAACAACAGATGCGCAAGTGGGCAAAATCGTGGTGGTCACAGCTAATCTTGCCTATACCATAGTCAACACTAAAACCCAAGAAGAAGTTTTTGCATATGCAAAAAACACCGTTCAGGATACTGGAACAATACAGCAAGGGGCTTTGGCTTTCTTATTTGGAAATAGTTTCTTCCCAAGCACTTTAATAGGCTGGCTTTTACTTATCTTAATAATTACTTTAGTGGTCCTAGCTGCAAGAAAAGCGTATTACGGGCCTAGGGCATTGGCTGTTTCTAAAAAATAATAATCAAAAGATCAAAATAAAAATCACTTCAATCTAAATTGGGGTGATTTTTATTTAAGGTGTTATACTGATAATAAAGCAAATGGAAAATTTATATCCGATGCGAATAAATAAATATCTAGCGTGGAAAAAAATTTCTACCAGAAGAGGAGCCGATGAGTTGATAGAAAAAAAGAAGGTCTTTATTAATGGAAAATTGGCTATGCTTGGCAGTAAGGTAAAAGAAAATGATACAGTAGAAGTAAAAGGGGCGGAAAAGAAAAAATATATTTATTTTGCTTACAATAAACCAATAGGGATTGAAACTGGTTCTCCGAAAGAGGGTTTATTTCCCTTGGGAAGACTAGATAAGGCCTCACATGGACTCATAATATTAACAAATGACGGACGCATTACGGATCAATTATTAAATCCAAAATATTTTCATGAAAAAGAATATGTTGTTAAAACTTTAAACAAGCTGCGCTCAAACTTCAAGCAAAAAATGGAAGCTGGAGTAAATATTGAAGGCTATATAACAAAAAAATGCAAAGTGAATATAAAAAATGATTTTACTTTTAGAATAGTATTAACTGAAGGCAAAAAACATCAAATCCGAAGAATGTGTTCGGCTCTTTTCCAAGAAGTAGCTGATTTAAAACGAGAAAGAATAATGAATATAAAATTAGGCAATCTGAAACCCAATGCCTTCCGAGAGATAAAAGGCGAAGAATTAGCTATCTTCTTGGGTTCTATGCTTAATTAAGGCAATTGATCATTGACAAATTGCTTACTATATACTATATTTAATAAACAAAGTAGGTGTGAAAAGAGTCGATTTCTTAAACAAGCTTATTTGTATTTAACAATTTAACTAAAAATCAATGACTGGTACAATAAAAAGACTTACCCCGAAAGGTTTCGGATTCATTACTGGAGAAGGACTACAGAAAGATTTATTCTTTCATAGTAATTCTCTCGTAGGCGTAAGTTTCGACGAATTGCATGAAGGTGATGCTGTTTCTTTTGAAACAGAGGAATCTCCAAAAGGATTGAACGCTAAGAACGTACAACGCGCTTAATATTCATCTTTTCATTAAAAAGTCCCGACCTAAGTCGGGACTTTTTTAATTTATATTTATTTTACTAATCTTGACAAGCGGGATTTCTTGCGAGCGGCATTATTTTTTTTAATAACACCCTTCTTTGCCCCTTTATCTATGATGGCAAAAGCGACACTTAAAAACTTTCCCGCTTTTTCTTTATCTGTCTTGGCAGTTTTCTCAATTTTCTTAATGATATCTTTCATTGCGTGCTTCTGACGATCATTGGACGCCTTCTTACGTAGAGAACCGCGAATTGCTTTTTTAGCTGATTTTATAATTGGCATATATGTAATCTAACAGAAAGTTTCACAAAATGCAAACTGTCCTATAAATGTTATAATAAACACATGATCGGAAGCATAAGGGGAAAAATAATCTTAAAAACTGATAAGTTTTTAATAGTGGAAACGAGCGGAGTTGGTTATAAAATAAACGTTTCGCCGGATACTCTTTCTAAGTTAGCGGCCCCTCGCAAAAGCTCGGGACAAAATGATACTGATGTGTCATTTTGGATTCATACCCATGTGCGAGAAGATATATTAGACCTTTATGGGTTTTTAGATCGTCAAGAATTAGAATTTTTTGAAATGCTGATAAATGTTTCTGGTATCGGACCAAAAGGAGCACTTAGTATTTTGGGTATTGCTTCAATTGAAACATTGAAAAAAGCTATAGGTACCGGAGATACGGCATATCTGACAAAAATATCCGGCATAGGCAAGAAAACTGCGGAAAAAATAGTCATTGAACTTAGAGATAAAATGGAAACAAGTAAAACAGGAACTTCGCTTCAAGGAGAACTGGATGCCTTGGAAGCATTAAAATCTTTAGGATATTCTCAATACGAAGCGCGCGAGGTATTGAAGAAAGTCCCCCCTAACACGGACACAAACACTAAAATACGCGAGGCTCTAAAAATTTTGAGTGGAAAATAAGTTATGCCTGAATTACCAGAAGTAGAAACAACGGTGAGAGGGTTAAAGAAAACAATAATAGGCCTTATTATAAAGGATGTTTGGACCGACCTCAATACGAAAGATAAACGTAAAACTGACACGGTTGCAAACTCAAAATATTTCAAATCTTTTAAAAAAGAAATCAAAAATAAAAAAGTTTTGTCTGTTGAAAGACAGGCAAAAAATATTTTAATAAACTTGTCAGACGGTAAGACCATCTTGATTCATATGAAATTGACTGGATATCTTTTTTATGGCAAGGACCTAAAAATTAAATTTGTGCATGTGATTTTCACTCTTTCTAATAAAAAAATTCTAGCTTTTTCAGATATGCGCAAATTTGGCAAGATAACTTTGCTTGATACAAAAACGGCCCACGATTCCAAACACTTAAAAGATATAGGACCGGACCCGCTTGAAAAAAGTTTCAGTTCAGAAAAATTAAAGAAACAATTGAATAAAAAACCAAATGGGAAAATAAAAACGATCTTGATGGACCAAAGTATTATTGCCGGCATAGGCAATATTTATTCTGATGAAATACTTTGGGAGGCAGGCATACATCCGGAAAGAAAAATAGAAAAGATAAAGGAAATTGAATTCAAAAAGATATTTAAGGTAATGAGAAAGATTTTGCTCAAAAGTATAAAATTCGGAGGTGATTCAATGTCCGATTATAGAAATTTGTCCGGAAGGAAGGGTAAATTCCAATTTCACCATAAAGTTTACAGGCGAACCGGAGAAAAATGCAGAAAAAAGGGATGTAAGGGCACTATAAAACGAAAAGTTATAAATGGCCGCAGCGCGCATTTTTGTTCAGTACACCAGAGATAATTAAATCCATTATTTACATGAGTAAAAAATATTGATGAGGTATTTTTACTATATTATCTTCCCTAGATAAAACAATTGAGTCTGAAGAACATATTATTAACCCGTAGTTACATTTTATTTTCTCCATAGTATTTTTTACTTGCCTGTTTTCTTTTTCTCCCATACCAATTTCTATTGCAATTTGTTTTTTGTTCGCTATTTGTAAGACAAAATCTGCTCCTGATATTGCACTATCATAAGTTAACGTTCCAATACCATTGGAAACAAATTCTCTATAAAAATGAAGCCCAGCAACATCTTCTAAGAGTTTCCCTCGTCTTACTAAAAAAGTTTCATCCAAACCAGTTATACTCAAAAGAGACATTCTTATAGCAGGAGTCATAAATAAATATTTAGATGGTTTTTTGACAGCAACAGCATTTGAACCATGTGGTAAAATTCTAATAATTATTTCTGCACTTTCTAAAGCATCGAGAACAGAGGTTAATGTATTTCTATCTATCCCCAAAATAGAACTTGCTTTACTAATACTAAAACCATCAAGGCTATCCGCCATTATAAACAAAACTTTTTTTATTGTATTCAGCGTTTGAATATCAAATTTCCCAAGCTCTTGTATGTCTTTATTAATCATGCGATCAATGAGAAAATCTATTCTTTCATAAATATTGGAATGCTGTGTTTTCAAAGTAAAAGGAAGGGTTCCTGTCGAAAGAAATTCATCAAAATCTGAATTTTTAAATTGCTTCCATTGTTCTTTAACACTTAATTCTAAACTTTTAAGACGAGAATAGACTTCTTCAGCAGAAAAACTATCATACAAAGCATCTTTTATCTTTTGTTTCAATCCAGTAGTAGGAAAATTATTATTTTTTAACATCTGATATTCTGAAAAACTCAAGGGGTATAACTTTTCAAAAATACCTCTTCTGGCAACATCAGCATTTGTTTGCAATTGTACAGCAGAAGAACCAGTACATACGACAAATACATTCCTAGCTTTATCATACATGCTTTTCAATATAGCAGCCCATTTAGGGTCTTGTTGAACTTCATCAATAAATAACAAAATTGGTTCTTTATTGCTTTCAAAAGTTCTGCCAATCATATGTTCATAAGCTTCCAACACTTCATTTAGAGTAAGTCCTGCAGTAATTACGTTATCAACAGATATATAAAGAATATTATTAGAATTTATTTTATTTTTTTTAAAAACAGATTTAAAATAAAAGAAAAGTTGAGCAAGTATTGTCGTTTTGCCAACCCCTCTTAATCCAGGAACAATAACCCAACGAGATTCTTTTTTCCCTAGTAAAAAATCTTTTATATATTTTTCAATTCTATAGCATCCATATCGTCTAGGGTAAAGTCCATTATCACCCTTAACATAAGGCCTTAACCTATCGTCTCCTCTACTTAATTGATTTTTTATATATTTTATTGCTTCTTCTTTCATAAGTATATTATACTACTTGCTGTTCCTAATCAGCAAGTGGATAACTTTTGCTATAAACCCCTTTAAAATAAGGATATTGTTACTATTTTTCTTGCTGGGGATAACCCCCAGTAAAGAATAATGATATTTCTAAACATTCAAAATACCAAAAATGGCTACTCCACAAGCGACAGAAACATTTAATGATTCTTTTTTGCCTCGCATGGGAATTTCAGCGATTGTGTCGCATTTTTGAAGTATATTTTTAGGAATACCAGTAACTTCCGCACCTACAATAAAGGCATTTTTCTTTTTCAGCTTCACTTTTTTGTAGTTAATGGAATTTTCCGCTTGCTCTATCCCGATAATTAGATACTTCTCTTTCTTTAATTTGCCCAACAGGCTCGGCAAATTTTTTCTATGTTCCCAAGGTACAAATTTTTCCGCTCCCAGAGCGGATTTTGCTATATCTTTGCGAATCCTACCGAAACGGTCAAATGGAGCTGGTGTATAACCGGTCAGGTAAATTTTATCTATTCCTGCCGCATCGGCAGTACGAAACATTGCCCCGACATTCGTTACGCTTCTAATATTATGGATTATTAAAATGTTTTCTTGTTTTTCTTTCATTCTTAAAAAAGTTTGGCTTGGACGTCTTCGAATTTTTGCTTCTTTTGGGCCGGTTCTTGCGTTTTTGATTCTTCAAATTTGCCACTCTTTACCTTTTCAAGCGCAGCTGGCAGTTTCAAGAAAGTATCTTCAAAAGTTTTCATAGCTTCATTCCCTCGTAGCGCAGCGGCTGGATGAAGCATGGGTAGTATATAACGCTCGTCAACGTTAAATAATTTGCCCTGGTCGCGAGTGATTTTTGCAAAAGGTAAAAAATAGTTCATGGAAAACCTGCCGAGTGGCACTATAATCCTGGGAGAAATTATGTCTATCTGTCTCGCCAAGTAGGGCTTATATTTTTCAATCTCTTCTTCGCTCGGATCGCGATTCTCCGGTGGGCGACGTTTTACAATGTTAGTAATATAAACATCTTTCTCTTGCCAACCCAGCCCGCGAATGTTTTTGCGCAACAACTGCCCTGCACGTCCCACAAAAGGGCGTTTTTGCATATCTTCATTAAAACCAGGAGCCTCGCCAATGAAAAGAATCTCGCAATCGGGATTGCCTTCACCAAAAACAAGATTGGATTCCTGCAAGGGTAAGGTTCTGTCTTTTGCCATTTCTTGTTTCAGCTTCTCAAGTTCAACACTTTTGTTCATAAAAAAATTATATCAATAAATTTTGCCAAAACCTATCATTTAATATTATAATAGTATTACTATGGAAAACTTTAAATCTGTATTGCTTTTGGTCATTATTTTAATAGCTATAATTATTATTGGTTATTGGGCGGTCGTCACCCTTGAACCTGGTAATGTAGGGGTAGAAAGACAAAAGCAAGAACAACTCAAACAGCAAAATGAGGAGCTTCAAAATGAGATTAAAAAACTAACAGATGAAATTCAATCATTAAAAGACTCTCAAGTTGTAAAGGAAGAACCAGAAATTGAATCTTCAGAGGTGGCTTCTCCCACTCCTTTAAAATACCAAAGTCTGATAGATGATTTGCAAAAACTTGTGGATGATAATATTTTAATGAAAGAAAAATCTCAAGGCACTAGGGTTGGCACTGTCCAAACATTTTTAAACTTATATAATAAAACTTCTAAAAAGGTGGATAATGATTATGGAGTAGGCACCAAAACGGATATAATAAACTTCCAAAAAGCTGTCTCATTAACTGCCGATGGTCAAGCTGGTTCCAGTACTTTTCTTAAAATGATTGAATGGCTAAAGAAACAATAACTAAATTTATTTTCAACATAGCTACAAAAAAGTGTCGTACGCTTTTATAATGATAACGTAAGCAAGAAAAGAACTTATTATTGTAAAAATAAGTATAAAGATAATTGACCTATCAAAAGCAGACATGACTTTTTAAGTATATCATTTATTTGTTTTAGTAAATAAAAATCCCTTGATTTTTAGGCTTATTTGCTATATATTTGAGTTATTCTATTTTCCCCGCCCGTAGCTCAGCTGGTAGAGCAGATCCCTTTTAAGGATAAGGTCCTCGGTTCGATCCCGAGCGGGCGGACAAACATAAAAATCCCCAGCAGGGGAATTTTATGTTTGTCCAAAGTAGACTGATTAGTTATAATTTTCTCTTTCTGCCCCTAATGCTTTCGTTAATTCTTCAAGAGAATCAAAGACCCCGACTGAACCATCTCTAAAATTATATATAATTTTCCCTCTCATTTCTTTGGCAGTCTTTTTGGTTTCTAAGACTTCTTTATTAATTTGTTGCCCTTCAATATTTGGTTTTTCCATATCTTATATAATAGCACATAAAGCAATTTTTACAAAGCTTCAAGTAAAAACTGTTCAAATACGGATTCGGCATCTTTTCCTTCTTTTCGAGCTTCTGGAAGAAGGTAAGAAAGCTTGCCAGCAAAATCTTTAAGTTCCGATTCGGAAAATTTACTAAAATTCTTTTTTAAAAGCATTTCTTTAACTTTCCAAAAAAGAATACCTATTAATTCCTCCATTACTGCTCCGTTTTCTATAGCCTGGCGGAAATAAATCCACAAATTTAATTTATCTTTATCCCCAAATGCATTGGCTAATAAAAAATTATTGAATTTTTCTGTTTTTTCTTTTGGCAGTTCAAAAACGTTGATTTCCGCCCGGGCTTTTTTAAAAGCATCCAACACTCCCTTATTCAGTTTCCCTTCCAAAAAAATAAAGTAGTTCTCCGACTCACTTATAAGACTTAATTTGCTTAAAATAAAATTTAGAGTTTCCTCTTTTTCAAAAATATTCGTAAAAACTACTGCACATTTTGTAAAAAAAAGTCCCGCTCCCGAGTAAAGGCTTTCCGCTTCCATCGGGTCAAAATCATTTTTCCCGATAAAAAATGTCTCTGTCTCCATTGGCAGGGATTTTATGAATTTTTCATAACTGAAATGCTTATTTTTAACGTCGTCTCCGCAAAAAAGATAAATCATATTAAAATTTAACTGATTTCTTATACTCTACATAAGAGGTACCATATTTTTGAGTTAAAATTTTTTCTTCTTTTTTAAGGAATATAGATTTCGTAATAAAAAAAGAAATAATTGAAAAAATAACTATAAATAAAGCATTAATCATGATTCCAAAACCTAACATCATCAAAAAGAGTCCAAAATGTGTAGGACTTTTGGTATAACGATAGGGTCCGTGACTAAATGTTTCTTTAGTTATATTTTCTTTTTTAAAATTAAGAGAAGATTTCTGTGCCCAAAGAATTAAAAATGTGCCAAGAATCAAAAATAAGATACCGATTGACGCTATAGCATAATTATCGAAAACTTTAAGAGGAAATAAAAAATCCAAAAAAAGACCAAACAAAAATAAAATAAAATAAAAAAGGTAGGAGTATGCTAAAATCCTATGCACTTTGTTTTTATGAGGATTCTCGTTCTCGAATTGCCCCGCTGTATTTTCCATTTCCATAACCTTATTATACCACAAAATATACCGTTATTTAACCTCTCCAAAATTATTACCTGAACCGGAATGCACTATCAAAGGAATGTCAGTTTTATAATGCAAATATGACCGTTCAAGCACTGTCTGCATGGCATTTTTTATTATTTTTTCAGCTTCCGAAAGCTCTTTCCCCTCTACTTCATAAACTAATTCATCGTGTATTTGGAGCACAAGATGAGTCTTATTCAACAGATCTGCTTTTTTTAAGTCTTCCTCCGCATATCTTATGGCTAACTTTATTATATCGGCGGTAGCTGTCCCCTGGACCGGCGCATTAGTAGCGGTACGTTCAGCCATATTTTTTAAAAATGGAATTCTAGAATTTATATTTGGGAAATATCTGCGTCTGCCAAATAATGTTTCCGTATAAAAATTTTTCATCGCAAATACTTTTACTTTCTCCAAATAATTTCGCACGCCGGAAAATTGGTTAAAATAATTATCATAGAATTTTTGCGCTTCGGGACGAGTTCCTCCCAAGCTTTTGCGCAAAGACGAGACTCCCATGCCATAGATAATGCCGAAGTTTATTACCTTGGCTTTGCGTCGCATTTCATTATCTACTTTTTCCATAGGTATGCCAAAAACAAACGAGGCTACCCCTGCGTGAATATCTTTGCCTTCACGAAATATCTGGGTCATTTTTTTATCTCCTGAAAGCATCGCTATCACTCGAAGTTCAATTTGACTATAGTCAAAGGTCAAAAGTTTATATCCTTTTTCCGCGATAAAACCATTTCTTATTTTCTTGCCCAATTCTGTTTTTATCGGCAAATTTTGCAAATTTGGATCTTGGGAAGAAAATCTTCCCGTAGTTGTGCCATTTTGTAAAAATTTTGCATGTAAACGGCCATCTTCACTGACCATTTTAGGAATCACATCAATATAAGTAGAAAGCAGTTTTTGTAATTCTCTATAAGCCAAAATTTCTTTTATGATCGGATTATTTTCCTCCAATTCTTCCAGGACTGAAACTTTAGTGGAAAAAGATCCGTTTACTCCTTTTTTCTTGCCTGATTTCATTCCCATTTTGCCGAAAATTATTTCACCTAGCTGTTTGGGTGAGTTGATATTAAATTCTGTACCAGCTATTTTATATATTTTAGCCGTCAGTTTATCCAGCTCTTGGTGATATTCTTTTGACAAATTTTCAAAATATTTTTTATCTATCAAAATACCGTAATTCTGCATTTCTTTTACTGTATGTATTATCGGTTTTTCTATTTCTTCATACACTTTGTCTAGTTTTTTTTCTTTTAATTGTTTAAAAATATATTCCTGAGCTCTTTCAAAATTATCAGTTCTGGAAAAATGTAAAATATCTTCCAAAGATGGGTTAGTTATATCTGAATTTAAGAGCCAAAGAGCGATAGAAGTTTCTTGAAGTTTTTCTTCGTCTACAAATGATGCCAGACGACCATGCTCGGAGGAGTATTCGCTGCGACCAGAAATATCTTGCCCTTCCAAGATAGTGTGCGAACGACGGAGAGCATGGTCGTCTGGCATTTCCCCCTGTTTATTCCCAAAGAAGTTTTTTAGCCGCGCAAATAAGCTTCTGAATTCAAATTCGGAGAAAATATTTTCAATTTTTTTCAAATCCGCATTTTCCCAAAAAGTTTTTTTAGGCAATTCAAAATTTATCGGGGCATCTGTTCTTATTTTTGCCAAAGTTTTTGAAAACAGGGCTTCTTCTTCGTTATTTTTTATAAGTTCCAATATTCTAGGGGAAATGCCATTTTTTATAAATGCATTTTCATCTTTTTTTAATTTTTTATAAATTTCTTCTATGGTTCCGAAGTTTACAATTAAATTAGTTGCGGTTTTTTCACCAATACCTTTAATCCCAATAATATTATCAGACGGATCTCCTCGCAATCCTTTATAATCCGGTAAAAGTTTCGGCTTAAAGCCAAATCTTTCAACCACTTTTTCTTCATCATATAAAATAGTGTCATTGATTCCTTTTTTTAATGTATATACTTGCACTTTTTTATCATCTATCAGTTGCATAGTATCCATATCGCCTGAAGCAATAATTATATTCATATTTTTGTCTTTCTTTAGTTCTTTTACTATGGTACCCAACACATCATCCGCTTCAAACCCCGGCGCATCATAAATAGGAATATTAAATGCTTCAAAAATTTGTCTGGAGTTTTTTAATTGTGCAATAAGACCTTCTTCTGCCTTCGCTCTCCCTGCTTTGTATCCTTCATAAACCTCATGTCTGAAAGTTTTTTGTGGCAAATCATAACAAGCTACAATGTAGTCTGGTTTTAGGTCAGTAATTATTTTCATCAACATAGTAGAAAGCCCATATAAAGCCCCTGTCGGCTCGCCCTTGGATGATAAAAACTCCGGCAGGGCATGATAGGCGCGGTGTATTATCGCATGCGCATCCAGTAATACTAATGTCTTATTTTCCTTAGCCATTGTGTAAATTATAGCAATAAACGAGGAGCATAAACAAACATCTTAAACAGGCAAGGCCTGTTGAATATTAAATAATAAAAAAAATCCCTCGAACAAAGTGTCCAAGGGATTAAGAAAATAAGTGTCAGCAACATAAGATTCAAATGGTCTGTTGCGGGACCACAACACGAAGAGCGTACCGAGCGCACCACACACGGGCGTCCTCAAACCGGTCCACGAAGACATGCAAGCCGTCAGAGTTCACGATCACGCAGGCAACAAAGAATTGATCCTCAACCTTAAATAGGAAGAAGGTCGCATAACCATCAGGACGTAATCGGTTTGAATACTTTTTGCAAAACATTTTTATTTGGTGTTGTGTTAGGCACAACTTGTCCAAATCAGTTCCGAGAGAACCGAATATTTGTGCAAATGTGGCATCTTTCACCATTTCGTGAACAGCAACCGCAGTTTCTTTGGTTGCCTTGCCTGACTTGTCGGTATTCCAATTTTTAAAATCTGAGTCGATACCAGACTTAAAGATTTCGTTGGCGGTTGCTAGTATTTCTGATCCATCACATGCGTCAATGATAATAGTTTCCGTCTCAAAAAGACGACGGAGATAAGTCTTAACATCAGCAACTTCGTCAACGACACCTTGGAGGATTTCTGCAACCTTTTCGGGGTCACGAACTCCATCCATAATCATTTTGCAAATCATGGCCCAAAGTTTAAAGAGCCGTTCATATTTATTTACATTTTTCTCGTTACTCACGATATGCTCCTTTCAAAGAAATTATTTGCCTGTTACTCACAAGCATATTCTGGGTCCTGCCAGATCAGTTGCAAGGAATCCCTTGCCTATCTACATGCTAGTATATCACTTTAAATTAAAAAGTCAAGGGGGTAATGGGGAGAACAATGTTGTATTATTAAAGGATAAATGGCGACTTTTGACGAAGAAAAACAAAATAAGCAATTGGATGAATTGCACAAGCAGGAAGAGGAAGAACTGGTAGCAGTATTGGCAGAATCAAAATATAAACTTCCTTATATTGATTTGGCTCGTTTGGGAATAGATAATGAAGCACTTCGGGCAATATCCGAAAAAGATGCCCGCGAACTAAAGGTTGCGCCCTTTAAGCTTTTTGGAAAAAATATTTTTATAGCCGTCCGTTCTCCTTCAGATGACCTTCTGGCAAAACTTAAGGACCAGATAGAAAGGTTGGATTTAATTCCTACTTTTTATATGGTATCTCTGGCTTCCTTGGAAAAAGTTTGGGGTAGGTACAAAGAACTTTCCTTGGCGGAAAGTTCAAGAGTTGGGGGGGTAGATATCTCTGCGGAAGTTTTAAGGGAAGCAGCCAAAAATATTAAAACGACAAAAGACATAGAAAAATTAATTGGAGATACAATAGCAGGAAATTCAGTTCATAAAATTTCCCACATGCTTGAAATAATATTAGCCGGAGCGATAGCGGTAAAAGCTTCCGATATACATATAGAACCTCAACAAGAAAGAAGCAGATTGAGACTTCGATTAGATGGCGTTCTCTACGATGTGATATTTTTCGAAAATAGTATTTATCACCTTCTTAATTCAAGAATTAAACTGCTCTCCGGAATGAAATTAACTTCAAAAATTGCGCAAGATGGCCGTTTTAGTATTATTGAGAAAGCTGAAGAATTAAGTATTCGTTCTTCTATGATTCCCGGCGCCTATGGGGAATCGATAGTGATGCGTATTTTGGACCCAAAATCTATTCAAGTAAAACTTGAAGAATTGGGGATAGAACCTTATCTTTTTTCCGTGGTAGAACAGGAAATTGCAAAACCAAACGGTTTAATTTTAGTTACTGGACCTACTGGTTCTGGAAAAACAACCACTCTTTATGCATTTTTGAGAAAAATTTATTCTCCGGAAATAAAAATAATAACCATTGAAGACCCAATTGAATATCACTTGACCGGGATAACTCAAACCCAAACAAATGACGAAAAAGGATACACGTTTTTGGAAGGATTACGTTCCGGGTTACGCCAAGACCCGGATGTGGTAATGGTCGGAGAAATTCGTGATGCGGAAACAGCCAAAACCGCAATAGAAGCAGCTTTAACCGGACATATGGTCTTCTCCACTCTCCACACCAACAACGCCGCTGGTGTTATCCCTCGTCTGATTGACCTTGACGCAAACCCAAAAATTATGGTTTCGGCATTATCTCTTTCTATTGCCCAACGATTGGTTCGCAAGCTCTGCCCCTTCTGTAAAACTGAAAAGCCTCCTATTGAAAATGAAATAAAAACTATGAAAATGGTAATGGATGGGATAAAAGAAGAAGGAAAAAGTCTTTCAAATTACAATATAAACCCGGACGCGCCGATTAAACTTTTCTCGCCTGTTGGCTGCGAAAAATGCAATATGACCGGATACAGCGGGCGAATAGGAATTTTTGAAGCAATTAAAACCGATGAAGCTATAGAAAAAATAATGCTCCAAAATCCAAGCGAGCGAGAAATAAAAAAAGCAGCGCGAGTGCAAGGAATTCTCTCTATGCGCCAGGATGGTGTAGTAAAAATTTTAAATGGAATCACTTCTTTTGCCGAAGTACAAAGCGTGGTTGATTTAAATGAAGAATAAAAAAACTAAAAATAAAAAACACTAATCTCTAAACAATCCTTTTAGGGCTAAGCCCCGAAAGTAACAAATCATTAGAGGATAGTTCCAGGAACTCGTGAAAGCACCAGAACGTCCTATGCAAATTTATATAACCAAAGGCTGATTGCTTAGAGATTAGTGTCTTCTTTTTCAAAAACAAAAGAGGTTATACCCCTTTGTAAAAACAATTATACTATGGTTCCAAATCAAGCAATTGTTGTAAAAATGCTATAATGTGGATAGTATGTTGATAAGTGGCTTACTTATTAACACTTGGAGAAGTATAGCATATAATAAAACCAATGTCAAGAGAAGAAGATAAAACAAAAAAGAAAACTTCTTTAGAAAAAACGTCCAATATTGGAGATTCTTTTCTAGATCAGACTCTTCGCCCTACCCGTTGGGAGGAGTATATTGGCCAAAAACATATAAAAGACAACGTTAAAATCCTATTGCGAGCGGCGGAAGAAAGAGGACATATTCCGGAACACATTCTTTTTTATGGTCCCCCTGGTTTGGGAAAAACTACCCTGGCACACCTCATAGCTAAAGAAACGGGGAAACAGATGAAAATTACTTCGGGCCCGGCTATTGAAAAAGTGGGTGATTTGGCCTCTATTCTTACCAATCTTTCTTCCGGAGACATACTTTTTATAGATGAAATCCACAGACTGAATAAAACAGTGGAAGAAATACTCTACCCCGCCATGGAATCCGGCGTTTTGGATATAATTATCGGTAAAGGACCATCGGCTAGGACCATTCAATTAGAACTTCCACCCTTTACCCTAATCGCGGCAACTACTCGTGTTGCACTTGTGTCTTCTCCTCTCCGTTCACGCTTTTCAGGTGGAGTTTTTAGATTGGAGTTTTACTCTGACGAAGAAATAGCCAAAATTATAGAAAGATCTAGTAGATTACTAAAAACAAAGTTGGATGAAGGAGCTTTGAAGGAAATTGCTAAGCGAAGTAGGTTTACTCCCCGCACGGCAAATTATTTTTTAAAGAGAGCGCGCGATTTTGCTCAAGTACATAAGAAAAATTTGGATCAAAAGACAGTCAGAGAAGCTTTGAATATGCTTGCCATTGATGATATCGGTTTAAACTCCTCGGATAGAAAATTTTTGGAAATATTGATTGATAAATTTACTGGCGGGCCAGTAGGATTGAAAACAATAGGCGCTGCCATGTCCGAGGAAGAAGCTACGGTGGAAGAAGTAATAGAACCATATTTGATTCAGCTCGGCCTCTTGGAACGCACCCCTCGTGGACGGGTGGCTACTCCCAAAGCATACAAACATTTAGGTTTTGATTTAAAAGAGAAACAAAGTAAGCTTTTGTAATTATGTCCGGGCATAATAAATGGGCTCAAATAAAACACAAGAAAGCAATTACTGATGCTAAAAAAAGTAAAATTTTTTCTAAGCTTGTGCGTTATATATCCGTGGAAGCAAAACTAGCTAAAGGTGATGTTAATGCGCCTGGGCTTCGTGCTGCCATAGAAAAAGCTAAAAAAGTTAATATGCCTTCTGAAAATATTGAAAGAGCTGTTAAAAAAGCTTCCGAGCCGGGCACCCAAATGGAATTAATAACTTATGAAGCATATGGTCCCGGAGGAGTTGGAATTATTATAGAAACACTAACAGACAGTAAGAATAGAACCGTTCAAGACATAAAACACATTTTATCAAAAAATGGTTTTACTCTTGCCGATGTTGGGTCTGTCGTCTGGTCTTTCGTTAAAGAAAAAACTCTAGAAGGAATAATTTGGAAACCGAATATGTTTATCCCTGTTTCTGACGCCGATTTAGAATTATTAGACAAACTTGTAGACGAATTGGAAGAAAATGACGACGTACAAGATGTTTATACTAATGCAGAATAAAAAAATACTTGTCCCGTTAAAAAATCAGCGGAATAAGTACTGTCGAAAAATTTTATTAGTTTAAATTTTTTAATGGGATGAGAATTTTGGGGATAGATCCGGGATATGAGCGATTGGGAGTCGCCATCCTTGAAAAGAATAAAGGCAATAAAAAAGAAAAAGTGTTATTTTCCGAATGTTTCAAAACTTCCGCTAACTTAGAATTTTCTAAAAGGTTGTTTCTAATCGGAAAAGAAATAAAAAATATAATAAAAAAATTCAAACCGGAAGTTTTGGCCATTGAAACCCTTTTTTTAACTACCAATCAAAAAACAGTAATGCGTGTGGCGGAAGTGCGTGGAGCTGTTATTTATGAAGCATCTTCAAACGGACTTAAAATTTTTGAAGCTTCCCCGCCCCAGATAAAAATAGCCACAACTGGTTATGGGAAGGCAAATAAAGAACAAGTGATGAAAATGGTGAAAATATTGGTCGAAATAGACAATAAAAAGAAGTCTGATGACGAATTAGACGCTATTGCTATTGCCTTAACAGCCTTTGCTCATATGAAGGTGTAGGGCTTCTCTCGCCATTGGATGGGTTATCCACATATTCTATTGCCAACTCTTTGTGTTTTTGATAGAACTAAAGAAAATAATTTTTATTTAAATAACTTTGGTCGATTAATATTTTTTAAAAAGTAAAAAATATTTTATATGGATGAAGAAGAAAAAGATGAAAATTTAATGATGGATGGTATGGGGAACGAAGATGAACCATTGGATTTGCCGGACGAACCACTTGAGGAAATTGCTGATGATGAAGGAGAATACGACCCGGACAGCAGATATCATTAAGTAAAAAAACCGCCCTGCCGGCGGTTTTTTTACTTCTATTTAATTTTTATAAATCTTTTCTTCCCTATTTTAAATTTCATCCCGTTTTCTGGAATAAAATTCACATCTGTTATTTTTTTATTAGTATCAAGATTTGTTATTGCTCCTTCTTCCACTAATCTTCTGAACTCCCCCTTAGAAGAAAGAATTTTTGCTTCTACTAAAACATCCATTAATGTTTTTCCTTTTCCTTTCAACTCTGTCATTTCTTCCGGAATTTCTTTTTTTTGAAAGGTATTGATAAAATTTTCTTCGGCTTTTTGGGCTTCTTTTTCTCCGTGGTAAATTTTTACTATTTCATAAGCAAGTTTTGTTTTTTGGTCACGAGGACTCTCTTTTATAAAATCATTAAAATCAAGATTTGTACAAATCTCAAAACCTGAGGCAATCATACTATCAGGCCAACTCATTACTTTGCCGAACATATTCTCAGCTGAGTCGTTTAAGGTTACCATATTTTCTTCGGTCTTTCCCATCTTTTTACCAGTTGGGTCCGTTAATAATTTTGTAGTTAAAACAAACATTTCTTTATTTTTTTTCTTTTTCATTAAATCGCGCCCGGCAAGCATATTAAACATTTGATCATTCCCGCCAATTTGAAGATCAACATCCATGGTCACGGCATCATATGCCTGGAAAATAGGATAAAGAAACTCGTGAGCATAAACTTCTCGGCCAGTTTTAATTCTTTCCTGAAACATGTTTCTAGTAAGTAAATTTGAAACGGTAAAATGAGCGGCTAACTCTAACATATCTTTTGGGGTAAGTTTATTTGTCCATTTTTCATTATAAACAAAACGAATATTTGATTTCTTTAAATTCAAAATTTTGCTAATTTGTTTTTTATATCCGCTCGCATTCTCTAAAACCTGTTTATGTGTTAAAGGTTTTCTGGTCGCTTGTTTATCTGTGGGATCTCCAATCTGTGCAGTAAAATCACCAATCAAAATAATAATTTCATGGCCAAGATCTTGAAATTTTTTTAATTTAAGAAACTGTACTAAATGACCAAGGTGTAAAGTATTGCCTGTCGGATCAATCCCAAAATAGAGTTTGATTTTTTTACCGGACATTAAAATTTTTTTCAGCGCATCTTTATTAGGGTAGACGTTCTCCACCCCACGGTTTAAAATTTCATTTATTTTTTCTTCATCTACGATGACTTTCATAGTTCGGATTATATCACATTTTTTGCTATAATTAGAAGGATGGAAAAGGGATTCAGGGAAATAGGAATTTCGAAAAATCTGCTAATGTTTATAGCTGGTTTCTTTATTTTAGCGATTAGTACTGGAATTATTTGGGCTTCTTCTTTAAAAATTCCTGATTTTCACTCTTTTGAAGACAGGAAAGTCGTAAATTCCACTAAAATATACGACCGTACTGGGCAAGTTTTGCTTTATAATATACACAATGATATAAAAAGAACAAATATCCCCTTTGAACAAATGGGCGCAAACATTAAGAATGCAACCGTAGCTATTGAAGATTCCGAATTTTATAATCATAGCGGGATACGAATAACCTCTATTATTAGGGCGATTCTTTCAAATTTATTTCAAGTTGGAATAGGCGGTGGTGGTTCAACCATAACTCAACAGTTGGTTAAAAATACTCTTTTAACTCAAAAAGTAAGCTATGTCAGAAAAATAAAAGAATGGATATTGGCAATAAAAATAGATAATTCAATTCCAAAGGAAAAAATTTTGGAAGCTTATTTAAATGAAAACCCTTACGGTGGGAATATTTATGGAATAGAAGAAGCGGCTAAGACTTATTTAAACAAAGATGCGGCAAGCTTGACTCTGGCCGAGGCTGCTTATTTAGCTTCTATCCCGCAATCTCCAACCATACTCTCCCCTTACGGGAAAAACAGAGAAAAATTAGATACCAGAAAAAATTTGGTTCTTTCTAGAATGTTAACTCTTAATTTTATTACCCAAGAAGAATATGACATCGCTAAAAATGAAGTAGTAAATTTTGTCCCACAATCAACTGTTGGAATTAAAGCTCCCCACTTTGTCTTTTTTATCAAAGATTATCTTGAGCAAAAATACGGAAGCGAAATAGTGGAACAAGGCGGGCTTAAGGTCACTACCACCCTTGATTACAATTTACAAGAAAAGGGGGAACAAATAGTAAAAGATGGAGCTCTCCAAAATGAAAAAGACTGGAACGGGAAAAATGCCGCACTCGTAGCAATAGATCCGAAAACCGGGCAAATTTTGACCATGATAGGTTCAAGGGATTATTTTGATAAAACAGTGGATGGAAATTTTAATGTTGCTACCGCGGACAGCCCAGGTAGACAACCTGGCTCTTCTTTTAAGCCCTTTATATACGCTACAGCCTTCAATAAAGGGTTTACCCCCGACACAGTGCTATTCGACCTACCCACGGAATTTCAAACAACCTGTGACGCTTATGGAAAAGCTTTGCCCGGACACAACCAGAAAGATTGCTATAAACCAGAAAACTATGATAATAAATACCGCGGACCAATAAAATTAAAAGATGCCTTGGCTCAATCCATAAACATCCCGGCGGTAAAACTTTTTTATTTGTCTGGGCTTAGAAACTCGCTTAAAACAGCGGAAGACATGGGTATCAGCACTTTGACTGATGTAAATCGTTACGGCCTTACTCTTGTTATTGGAGGTGGGGAAGTTTCTCTTCTTGATATGACTTCCGCCTATGGGGTTTTTGCCAATAATGGTGTAAGAAATCCATATACCGGAATCTTGAAAGTTGAAGATATGAATGGAAATATTTTGGAGGGGTATATTCCAAATGCTAAAGAAGTTTTGCCTAAAAACACTGCTTTAACTATTTCAGATATCCTTTCCGATAATACAGCTAGATCACCAACCTTTGGCTTAACTTCTCCTCTTTTTATCCCTGGGAAAGATGTTGCGGTAAAAACAGGAACTACAAATAATAATAAGGATGCTTGGACTATTGGTTACACCCCCTCAATAGTTGTCGGTGTTTGGGCAGGAAATAACGATAATGAGGTAATGAAAAAAGGGGGTTCGGCGGTAGCAGGACCAATTTGGAATAGTTTTATAAATGAAGCGTTAAAAACCTTGCCAAATGAAAAATTTGAAGCACCTAATTGGGAAAGTGATCCAAAAACAGTGAAACCGGTGCTTCGTGGGTATTGGCAAGGAAATGAAAACTTTTTTATAGATAAAATTTCTGGCAAGTTGGTAACCGAATTCACACCAAAAGAGACAACAATAGAGAAAGTGGTAACCAATGTACACTCTATTCTTTATTGGGTAAATAAAAACGATATTTTAGGACCACCACTTGCAGACCCAAGCGATGATTCACAATTCAATCATTGGGAAATTCCGGTACAAAATTGGTGGGTGCAAAATAAAGGAAAATATTCAATAACGACATGGGCTGAAAAACCAACAATGGTTGATAATGTACATACTGCTACGTCTAAACCTATTATCTCAATAATTAAACCTGATACAACAACAATTTACTCCCCTGATCAAAAAATACAACTATTAGTATCTAATTCCGGCAATTTCCCGCTTCAAAAAATAGATATATTCATAAATGACACTTTTATAGACACTATCAAACCACCTTTTAATTTTTCTTTTATCCCTGAGGAATTAGATAGTCTGAAATCTGAAAACACCTTAAAATTAATTTCTTATGATACCGCTTATAATAATATAGAAAATACTCTGATCTTTCGAGTAAAACAATAATAAATAATTACACTATATCTCGCGGAGTTTTTTTACCCAGAATTTCTTTTAATTTTAAAAAAATTTGATCTTTTTTTAAAAAAATCTCATTTTTATAAATAGGTTTTATATTTAAATAAACCGTATTGTTTTTTATTTTTATATCTTCGGATTTTATTTTTACTCCAATAACCTGATATAAAATATCTATAATAGAATTTTTTTTAATTTCTTCAGAAAAAAGAATTTTGTTAAAATGTAATAGTAAATCTTTTATTTCAATCATTTATTCATTGGCATTATAAGATAAGTAAAAGAATTATCAGAATTTCCTGATATTACTATGGGTTTTGAGGGTTGGTTTAGCTTTATAGAGATACTATCTGTATTTATGGACTGGAAACAATCAAGAAAATATTTGTAATTAAAACCAAGTGAAACATCTTCTCCTTTTATGGCGGCATCTAAATATGTTTTATTTTCTCCGATATCATTATTCTGAGACGATAATTCAAATATTTTTTCTTTCTGTGAAATTTTTAGATTTATTTGATTAAATTTATCCGAAAAGATATTTGAAATTTTGAGTGCATTTAATAGATCTTGTTTTAACACCACGGCTTCAACCTTAAATTCTTTCGGAATAATTTGACGATAATCAGGGAAAACTCCATCTATAATCCTTGATGTTAAGTAAATATTATTAGAAGAAAAAGAAATTTGGTTTTTATTAAAACATACTTTTATAACATCCTGTATTTCCCCAAAAATTCTCAATATCTCGGGTATGTTCTTAAAGGGAATAAGTATTCCGGGAATTTCTTCAGTATTTTTAATTTTAATTTTTTTCTCTGCTAATCTAAAAGAATCTGTTGAAACAAACACTAAATTATTTTCGTCAGAAAATATATAAACACTTGATATTTCGGGTTTTATATCAGATGGAGACGAACTGTAATATACGGACTTTATGCCTTCTATTAATTTTTTTGATTCTATTTCAAAAGTTTCTCCTTCTACTGCAGGGATAGTGGGAAAATCATCATAAGTCTGGCCTTTTAGTTTTATTCTATTCTTTTTTGTTTTAATTAATAAATTTCCATCTTCACTCTCTAGGCGTACATTCTCATTTTGAAAAACATTAGAGAAAACACCAGCTAAAACTGCTCCAGAGATGGCAACAATTCCTTCTTTCTCAATTTTTGCAGGAATTTCAATCTCTACCCCAATACTTAAATTAGTAGCGCGAAGTTTTAGAGATTTACCTTCTGCTATAAAAAGGATTGAATTCAAAATAGGGAGTGTTAAATTTTTCCCTGTGATTTTTTCCACTTGTAAAATTCCATTTTTAATTTGTTCAATTCCACATTCTAGTTTCATATGTTTATATTTTATATATTTAATTTATTAATACTATTAATACTGTTGATAAGTGAATAAGTAATATGTGGGTTGTTTTTTATAGTTATTTTAATAATTTAATATTGATTATGTTTCTAATAATTTTTATTAATCATTGGTCTTTTTTTAAAAAAAATATGTTTTTACTTTTTGTGTTTTTTTTATTAACAATTTTTACTTTAATTAATACTGCCTTTTACCCTTTTATTCAACAACTATTTAAACAGAATTCGTATTTGTTCTAGCTCCTGCAGTAATTGTGGGTCATTTTTTAGGTCCGCTTTTATTTTTAAATATGAATGTATTACTGTCGTATGGTCTTTACCACCCAATTTTTGCCCAATTAAAGGATAAGACACATTAAAATCTTCCCTAAGTAAATACATTACCACTTGTCTTGCTTTTACTATTTCTTTTCTTCTGGTTTTTTCATAAACCAAAGACTCTTCCAGTGAATAATAATCACTCACTGTTTTTACTACGTCTTTTATAGCTATATTTTTCTTAGGCTTTATATTATTTTTTAATAAATTTTTAACCTCAGGCACCGTAAGAGGTTTATTTTTTAAGCGATATTGGCAAACAATGGTATTTAAACTCCCCTCAAGCTCACGGATATTACCTTGGATAGTTTCTGCGACATACTCTACCAAATCTTCTCCTAAATCAACATTGAGATCTCTTAATTTTACCTTTAAAATTGCAAGGCGAGATTCATATTCCGGCTCGGAAACATCCACTATCATCCCAGCCGCAAAGCGCGATTTTAAACGATCTGCTAATTCTGGGATATAATTAGGGTGTTTATCTGAAGAGAATATAATTTGTTTATTGTTTTCATAAAAAGTGTTGAATGTATGAAAAAGTTCTTCTTGAATTTTTTCCATTTTGCCGATAAACTGAATGTCGTCTATAATTAAAAGATCATATTTGCGATATTTTTCTTTAAAAGAATTTGCTTTATTGTTTTGTAGAGAATTTATAAAATCAGTGGCAAATTTTTCCAAAGTCAGATAATACACCTTTTTATTCGGGTATTTATCTTTTATTGAGTTTCCTATTGCTTGAATCAGGTGTGTTTTACCAAGCCCAGTACCCCCATAAACAAAAAATGGATTATATTTTGTTCCTGGGTTCTCTATTATTGCTTGAGAGGCGGCATAAGCAAGTTCATTAAAAGATCCCACAATAAAAGAATTAAAACGATAACGCGGGTTTAAATTATCTTCTGGATTTATATATAAATCTTTTAAAGGTAATTCCTTATTTATATAAACTTCATTTGTTTTAGGTAATTCCTGTTTCCCGGTTTCTATTTTAGTGATAACATACTCCACCGCTCTCATGTTTTCGTATGCATCAGCTATGGTTTTAGTGATAAGTTTATGGTATTTATTTTTAAGCCAATCACGAACAAATTCGTTTGGCACTCCAACATAAACAATACCTACTTCCTCTTTTAGAATACAAGTGTTTTTAAACCAGGTGCTAAAGTTTGCCTTAGAAACCCCTGCCTCAATTTCCACCAAACAATTTTTCCAAAGTTGCTTTGTATCCATAGGCTATAGATTATACTACACAAATTTTTAATACAATTTTAAAAAACTTATTAACCATGTTGATAAACTGTTAATAATTTTTTATAACTTGGTTTTTGACTTAAGGCAAGTATTTTAGTATACTCTTTAACATGTCACAAACATATCAACCCAAAAAGAGAAAAAGAGCAAAAGCTCACGGATTTTTAGTCAGGGCTAAAAGTAAAACAGGTCAAAAGGTGCTTTTAAGAAGAAGGAGAAAAGGACGTGCTAAACTCACTGTTTCTTCATAGTTTAAGTCTATATATAATTAATGCTTCCTAAAAAAAATAGAGTTGATAGAAAAGGAGTAAACCTTATTTTTAGAAAGGGACGTTTTGTTACTTCTCCTAGTTTTGCTTTTAAATTTACCAAAATCAATACCGATAAAAATAAAAAACAGATTAGTTTTATTGCCCCAAAGAATATAGCTAAATTAGCTGTTAAAAGAAATTTACTAAGGAGAAGAGGATATTCTGCCCTAAAAAAATATATAGGTCAGTTCCCCTATGGAATTTTAGGGGTTTTTGTTTTTAAAAAATATCAAGATAATATTCTAACAATTGAAAATGAAATTAAAGACATTCTTAATAAACTTAATTAATTTTTACCAGAAATATATTTCTATTTTTAAAAAAAGAAGTTGCGTTTTTTACCCTACTTGTTCGGAATATACAAAAGAGGCCATAAAAAGATACGGAATTATAAAAGGTTCTTATTTGGGATTTTTACGCATTCTTCGTTGTCATCCTTGGCAAAAAAATCATATTGATCCCGTGAAGTAAAAACTTGGATTTTTGAGTGTTTTCGTATAAGATAAGATAATGCTGTCAAATATTTGGAATACTATTTTATACGGGCCGCTTTTAAACGCATTGGCCTTTTTAGTTTCTATTATCCCAGGTGGAGATATCGGTATTGCCGTTATTATCCTTACTCTTTTTGTTAAAACTGTGTTATTTCCCCTTTCCCAGCGCTCTATTGAAAGTCAGATCAAAATGAATTTACTTGCTCCGGAACTTAAAAAAATAAAAGATAGTGGAGTTTCCAAAGAAGAACAGGCAAAACAAACTTTTGAACTTTATAAACACCATAAAACTAATCCTTTTTCCGGATGCCTATTGATTTTTATTCAAATCCCTATTATTTTTGCATTATATTATGTTTTTTTAAAGGGAATAAACTTAGAAAGCGGGCTGTATTCATTCATTCACGCTCCAGAACATATAAATATGCTTTTTTTGGGAATTCTGGATATCAGCCAAAAGAATATCTTAATTTTAGCAATACTGGCAGGGATCTCTCAATATTTTCAAGCGAGCCTTATGCCCAAACCGGCTATTTCAGAAAAAATCGACAAATCTTCTTTCCAAGAAAATATGACCAAAAGCATGCAGACACAAATGAAATATGTTTTCCCATTTATAATTGCCTTTATCGCTTATAGTGTTTCAGGCGCAGTTGCATTATATTGGATTACGAGTAATATATTTGCCATAGGTCAACAAATGTATGCCAACAAGAAAAAACGATTAGCCATTGAAGCAGTAAATAATATTCATGAATAAAATTGAAATGCAAAATTTAATAAAAGAGCTTATTGAAAAAACCACTATCCCAGTAAATAAAATTTCTACAGATGAAGATAGGCCTGTTTCTCTCAACTCAAATGGAGACAAAACCACCTGGTTTTCAGTGGAAGTAAGTCAACCGCATTTTTTCTGGGAACGCGGAGGTGAAGCTCTTTTTGCTATTAATCATCTTGCTCGCAGAATGATTGAAGCCAAAACTCTCAAAATAGCCCCCAAGTCGGACTTAGGGGATTCCCCTAAGTCCGACTTGGGGATACCACAAGAAGGATTGGGAATTTTGATTGACATTAATGGTTTTCAAAAAAAACGTATAGAAAATATCCATGCAATAGCGCATATGATGGCCGAAAGAGCTAGATATTTTAAATCAAACATAGAAGTTGATCCGATGCCAGCCTTTGAACGTAGAATAGTTCATGAATTTTTATCTAGTGCAACTGATTTAAAAACTGAATCACAAGGCGAAGGTTTTGCCCGCCGAGTAGTTATCAAGTATATAGGGGCTATATAATAAAAAATTATTTCTTAGCTTATTTTAATTGTAATTCCCAAAAGTATGAGTCTTTTTTGTTTATAAAGAATAAATAGTTTTGATTTTCATCCAAACTGAGTTTTATCCCATCTATTTCACCCCCCCCCACCGAAGCTGGGTCCAATAACATTGTTGTATTACCACTTATAACATCTATTTTCCATATTTCATCGATAAAAGAGACCTCTCCTTGATACCAAGAATCCGGGTACTGAACTCGATCTATAAATTTTGGCACGGCGCAATAAACAACATCGCTTGCCTTCCCCCAAGCGCATTTTTCCGGCAAAGTTTTTACGCCAAGTAAAGTAGAATTTCCTGTATTTATATTAAAGGCACTTAGCGATAAATTATTGTCACCATAAAGAACCATTTTACTGTCCGGACTGGCGAGAGTTGTTAATCCATTTATCCCGCCTAAAATTTTATTAAAGTCTTTTTTGTCTGGATTAATTACATACATAAACCCGGGAACATTCGCAGAAGGTTTAGTTGTAACCGTAATCATTTTGTTATTGGGCCAAAAAGACAGCCATTCGGTAAAAGGAGAACCAAATACTTGAATTTTTGTATTGGTTCCCAAAGCAAGGGTTACTCCCACTGCGGTATTTTCTGTGTTGAATAAATAAAATATTTTTGAGGCATCAGATGACACACTCATATCTGAAATGTTTTCTGGGAGAAAAGAGCCTTTAATTTCATCTGTTCCAACTGAATCCGCTCCCAAATATTCTTTTGGAAGAGTGCCAATAAAAGTTTCTATGGTTTTGTTGTCTTCTTTCAAATATCGCATAACCACGGATTCTCCTTTGTTTCCGAAATATGCCTCATAAACCTTTGGTATTACTGTGGAAGAAAATTGTCGTTCATCTATCCTGTCTGCAAAAGTTTGATAAATGTTTCCTGTGGCTTTATTAACATATCTTAAAGCTGGCATAAACTCAGTTGGAGGAGCAGTTGGAGTTACGGTTTGTCCCCTTTGATCTATTTGTTCTGTTGATGTTGTGATAGGCACATCTTTAAATCTTTCTTTTGTAAAGATTCCGTAACCAGCAATAGGAAAACTGGAAATTTTTTTTAATTTTACGTTTTGAGTTTCCGTTTCTGAAGTTGGTGTATTTTCTGAAACATTAGTAGGTGTCGTCGTATCTACGGGAGTCGTGTTTTTACTTTTTCCAAAAGGTAAAAAGTCCGCTAGAAAATTAGTTCCCTGTGTGGTTTCTGCTAGCTGGCTCGCCGGTTGATAAAAAAAGAAAAATCCAAAAGCAATAACCACAATGATTGCCAGAATTATTATTAATAAGATAAGATTTCTTGTTGACATAAAAAATTAGTATACATTTATTAAATGTTTTAATGAATCGCCATAAAAAGTAAGTGAACGACCTGATTTTATAGCTCCATTTGTTCCTCCACTTCCACTAACTTCTATAGTTTTTCCATCCCCAATATACATAACCACATGGCCTACATTAGGGAATATAGCGCTTTCCCCAATTTTCCAACCCAACAAATCTCCAATCTTTAATTCTTTCCCGTTTACCGAATTGCCAGAAATACTTATTGAAGTGTTATCAAGGAACATGCTAGATGTACGGTCGCCCGAAAAGTCTAGTCCTGCGCATTTATATACTTGTTTCACAAAAGAAGAACAATCAAGATATAAAGTCGGGACGGTTTTATTAATTTTATTTCTGTTGTTTTGACTATAAGTTACTTTCCCCTCAAAACTATTAGCTATTTTTAGAAGTTCAGAACTTCTATTATTAGCTGTTGAAGTACCGGGACAATAAATTTGTAAAAAATCCAAGTCTGTTTTACTCGCGGCTACGAAGGCTTCGTTTGATTCTGCAGCAGGGCCATTTATTTCTATTGTTGCTTGGGGCAAATTATTCAAACACACACTAAGCAACTGAGGATTTATGGTATTTAAAATAAGATAAGAACCCAAAGCTAAGAGAAGTCCCAATACTGCATGAACAATTCTTTCCTTCCCAGCTTCCTTGGAAGACACAAGCTCGCTAGTCATGTATTCTATTCCCCCCATTACAATCATCACCATGGCCATTACCGCCGCAAAACCGATAACCAGTTTAATTATTATATTTAAGTAGTTTCCAAAAGGGCACGGATTGCTGTCAGAGCTCTGAGTATCAATTGTTGTATCTACTCCAGGCAATGAGGCAAGTGGAGTATAGGTTGTATCTGTGGTAGAAGTGGTTGCAGAAGAGAGAATTACGGTATCATATGGATTTTTAACTACTACTGAAACACCTGTGGTATCAAAAATCAACGGATTATTAGGGATGTCCTCTTGTTTTTCAAAAGCTAACCCAGCTATATAATAAGTTCCTTCTTCGGTGTAAGAAGATGTAAAATAAACTGAGCAAGTATTGTAACTTCCGGTTGAATTTGGGATCATGGTGCATGTTCCCCCGTCAGAAAAAGAATAGTCCTGACTAGGCCCGGTATTAACGCTAAATTCAAATATATTATTATATGGAGATTCTGACTTAACCGTTATTTTTACTGTTTGCCCTGGAACTGAAGTTGATGGTTCCGCGGACAGAGTTATTTTAAGATTTTGTGCCAAGCTTTGATTAAACGGAATAAATAAACCAAATGAAAACATCATTAAGAATATCAGAACTATGGTTTTTTTAAAAAGTTTTTGCATATTAAAATGATACACTAATTTGCTTTGTCATACTTTGGAAAAGCGTATTAACATTATTTATGGCGACTTTAATTAAAGCGCTTCCGGATTGTCCGGCTTCCGGTTTGATGGACAATATATTTTTAGGATCTGGTGTTTGTATTTTCTCTCCATTTAAAGACCAATCAAAGACAAGGTCGGATGAATTTATATTTTTAGGTGAAAAGAAATAAGGTTCTACTATGAAGATTTCTCCGTCCGAATTTATTTTAAATCCATCACTCAAGGCTGTTTCCCATTGTACGCCGAGTAATGGGTCATTTCTATAAAAAAGTATTTTAGGATTTGCCGTGCTTAAGGTTATTTTTCCGGAGGCATTAGTACTCCCGGTAATATCGGACACTTTTACTTCAACAACATTTCCTTTATCCAAATAACTATTTTGAAAAATAAAATAATTTTTACCCCATCCGGAAGAATTAGATTGAGCACTTCCATCCTTGGTCCATATATAAGACAAATTGTTTATATTCACTTTCCCGTATTGATTTACTAAATTCGGTATTGCTACCACTTTAAAGGTTCCTTGACTGGGGACCAGTGCTTTCCCTCTATAAAAAGGCGGAGTGTAAGAATCAGGGGCTTCCCAGAGTATATCTACTCCCGATGGCGTTAAAGTCAGAGTTTTTGATATGGTTTCCCCGTCAATTGTGTTTATTATTACAGATAAAATAGTAGACGATCCTGCACTTCCCACCTTAAAAGAAAAAGATTTTTTCCCAATTCCTGCGCTTGCCTCTTGGCCATTTACTGACCAAGAAATATTCGCCTTATCAAGATTGATAGCATAACTATTTAAAGTGGCATCTGTATTTTGATTTGGACTTGGGTATTGGGGGGAAACATTAAGAACAATGTCCGTATCTTGTACCTGAGCACTCGCAAAAGACCCAAAAAGGGTAAAAATAAGCATAAAAAGCAACACTGAATATTTTTTTGCCATTATTCTCATTGTATCATTTTTTTTCTTCCATCTCTATTCTCTCCATGTCTTGTTTTGCTTTCTTGATTGATAATATCTGAGATGGGTCGGAAGTAATAATTTGATCTTCCGTATAAGAAGATATAACCTTTATGGCGACATGTTTTAATCCGGCGAAGAATATTCCTTCCCCCACTTCGGATTCCAAAAGCAAATATTTTTCTTCATCTGTAAGATTGAAGGTTTTTTGCAAAGCGTCTATGGTAGTTGGGGACTGTTTTAAAAGGAGTTGGATGGAAGAGTTGGTAATAATTGGAATTCCATATGGAGATTTCATAAAATCTGCCGCATCTTGGGTGATGGTGGAAAGCCCCAAATAATATTTTCTGCCTCGCTTGGCGATGGAATACAAGAAAGAGGCCGTATCTTCGGATTTCATCATCCACCATGCTTCATCAACAATCAAAAGACGTTTTTTCAAATTCTTGCGTATGGTTATCCAAATATAATGCATTACGATATACATTGCGACTGGTTTTAATTCGTCTTCCATGTCGCGAACAGAAAATACCACGAATTTTTTATTAATATCCACATTTGATGGTCTGTTAAGGAAAGTAGACCAAGACCCTTTTGTATATTTGACCAATCTTTGCATTACTGAATCACTTCCTTCCATTCCTCCCAGCACCATTTCAAAATCCGAAAGGAGTGGCGGTTCAATGTTTGAAAAATCCGAATCCGGAGTTATATCTTTCATCGCATAAGTTTCTGAAATAGCGCGGTCTACCATAGAATCTTCCTCCGGAGTGAGGCCACCTAACATCAATCTGAAAAGTCCGACTAGATTAATAATATTTGATCGGAGAACATCTTCGGCTGATTCATCTTCGCGCGGAATTGGCAAGTCAAAAGGGTTTATGTGATGGTCCGAAGAAAGAGAAATATTAAAATATCGTCCTCCTACGGCTTCAGCTAAATATTCATATTCTCGTTCAGGGTCTATTACTATAATATCCACATCAAACATTAAGGACCTCAAAATTTCCAGTTTTGTAGCATAACTTTTTCCTGAACCGGATTTGGCAAAAGTCACAGAATTATAGTTTTCCAGTGAAAACCTGTCAAAAATTACCAAACTTGAATTGTGCCTGTTAACACCATAAAGTATTCCCATATCGGAAGTTAAGTCAAAAGAAATAAAAGGAAAGACGCTTGAAAGCGGTTCTGAATTTAATTTTTGATGAATGTCCAATAAATCATTGCCGAGTGGCATGACGCTCTTAAAACCTTCTTCTTGCTGGAAAAGAGCCGGTTTGATATAAATCAACTTTGATTCAAGTATTGATTTTATTTCATTTTCAACTTTATAAAGTTCCAAATCATTATCGGCATAAATCGTAATATAAATGCTAACGTCAAACATTTTTTGTTGTGCTTGGATGAGATTATCACGGAGCCCCTCCAGGTCCTGATATGCGGTATCAAGCATCGGATCGCGAACCATCCCCTTTCCTTCGCGTACATTTATTTGGCTTTGAACTTCGGCAACTTTTTTCTGAAATTGTCTTAAGGCAAGCGATGTATCTATGGGATGGATAAAAATTGAAACATCAAAAACCTTATCTAAATTAATTATCGGAGAAAACCAGTTATCACTTAAGAATCTAGGGTAAGAAATTATAAAAAAAGTACGGGCGATTTTGTCACCCAGGTTTATGGTCTTGGATTCAATTTTTAAAGCGGATGGCGCAATAATATCTTGAAGTTCCAGTTTAGCGGATTCATATATTTCTTCTGGCAATACCGCTAAAACTGAAGCATTTGCTCCTTTGGCTTCATCCGTTTTATTTTTCCCGAGCAGTTTATCAAAAATTCCCATAATATTTATACATTTACGCTGGGCGTGACTGCGCCCGGCTCTAATTCTATCTTTCCTTCTAATTCCCCTGGGTTGAAAACTTTATAAAATACCTCCACGACTTCTTCCGTTCCTAATTGAGCTGATTTTATGCCACAGCGCGAAAGTCCTTGCTGTATTACACTTACTCTTTCTTCCAGCTGTGATCTTTTTTCTTCAAAATCCAATTGATTTTTGATCTCCTCTTCCTTTGTATTTCCCTTTGAAAACAAATTTTTTAATATTCCGGATTTTGGCCCCAAATTTACGTGTGTATAAGGCACTACAATAAAAAAGTTTTTTGTCATAATACTTACCGATTCGGTAAAATTTCTGATAAATTCTATATATTCTTTTGTCTGCAATTTAAGTAACGGTTCATTTTGCACTTTCATTCTGTTTTCTAAAAGCAAAAGGTACGGTCTAATGTCCAGCCTTCTTGATTGTACGGATATTTGAATGGAAAAATCCAAAGTATTCAAGAAATTTTGGAATTGAAGTATTGTAGCTTGCTGTTCATCATTTGATTTTAAGGACAAGTTCACTGAATTAGCCAGCACTACCGCCCTAAGCCCCCCGTCTTTTAAGACAACAATACCATCACGGACTTCCTTGATCGGGACAAACTCTTGAGTTGCTTTTGCTTTTAATGCCATATATTAATTACGAATTATTCTCTTCCTTTTTCAAATCAAGAACATCCAAACTCCAAGCTAAATCTCGGAGTTTGCTTCCGCTGAGTCGAACCCCATTTTGATTCATCGTTTCATTTTTTAATTCAACTGCTGCTCCTATCTCTTTTTGTTGTTCCCTTTTTACTTTAATTGTGTGCCTTTTCCAAATATAAAGCTTATTTTGCAGAGTATATTTTATTCCAGCTTCAACCATATTGATAAAAGGCTTGCCGTTTGGATGGTAAAAAGTGAGAGCTACTGATAATCCTGCTACAATCAAAATTGGTATGGCCCCCAACCACAATCCTAATAATTTAAATAATATGTAACATATCCCTGCTCCCCCTACCAAATACACAAATTCCTTAAAGGTAAATGGGCCAAAAATTTTATCTTCTATTTCCAAAAATTGTGGGACTTTGAATTGCATATGAATCAATTATAAACTACAAACTATCGGCCACCTAGCGTCTAATCAATGGGCATTCTGTACGGGTCTACTTTTGGAATTTCAGTGCTTGGTTTTATTGGGATACCGGAATCTTTTGTCATATTAGTAAGAGAATGTTCGGTTTCAACTGTTGGAATTTGAAAAGACCCGGAAAGTTTTTGTGCCAGTATTGGATGTATTTCCTTACCTGTTTCTGAATCAATAGGAAGATGGGCAAGTTCCTCTTTTGAAGGAGCAGGAAGTTCTTTTTCAGCCAACAAATCGGGAGTTTCCAAGTGTTTCAACATTTCTTCCCGGCTTTCCAGGGGTTGCTCTTTTGATTCCTCTGATGTTTGTGTTTGTTTATTTTCAGATATTTTTTTTATTTCAATATTTTTTACAAGTTCCTCGCGAATTTTTTTAAAAACTCTTTCATTCATTTCATTTACTAATATATCTACCTGAGCTCTTGGGATATTCATTCTCTTTTCCAGTTCCTTCGGATAATCTTCTGGATTAATAAGCCCGCAAAGTAACAATTCCGTCTCAATCTCAAGGTCTTCCAACTGTGTATAGCTGTATCCTTTCTCTGCTCTCATCCCCAAAATTATTCCCTTCCAATCAATTGCATCAATAGCGTGTTGGCTTTCTTCTGATAGTCCTGTCTTCGCTTTTTCTATTTTTATTTTTAGTAAATCTACTGTGTTTTCCATAATATTTATTATATAACAAACTTATTTTTAATATCCGTAATTTTAGAACTATTATCTAACGTAGTTGTTCTAGAATCCTTAGTAGGTATATTTGAATTATTTTCTTTTTTTATAAAAGCAGAATAATCTCCGCCAGAAACTATAAAATTAAGGGTTTGTTTCCAATTTAGGTTTTTGTTTTTTAAATTGTCTTCAATTGTTTTTCTTATCGTTTCACTTATTGGGCTAAATATCTTTTTATTTACTTCTTCTGCAATTTTTTCCGCTTCTTCCTTGCTTGTTCCTACATTATTCTCAATATTAAGTGCATATTCATCTACATCTACCAATCCCACTAAAACTAATCCAGTTTCTACTTGGAGATCGTTTACCTCACTTTCAGTGAGTAAATTTTTTTTACCAATTTCTTCTGAGATATTCCCCCAATCAAAAGCATTAATAGCATCTTGTGATTCTTTTGGCAAATTTATCATTTCTTCTTTTATTTTTTGTTTTAATTTTTCAGTCATAAATTTTTATTTTTAATGCGGTTTTTCTCCACTATCTAATTTTGTTCCAGTTCTTATTTTTCTGGCAGCCTCATCTGCTCCAGCTCGGCTATATGCACCTAATTTAAATATTTGATTTAAGGTTTTACTTGTATTCCCTGATATCTTTTTTGCGTAAGCAGTTGTAATTTGATCACTCTTTACATCTAATCTTTGTTTTGCTTCACGTACATCTTTTTCAAAATCTTTTATACTACCAGAGCCCCCACTTGCCAGACTCCCCGCGTCTCTTATTGTTTCCTTTCTGGCTTTTGCAGCATCTAAACTAGCTTTTGCAGTGGCCATAGCTACTATGTCGTTAGCATTTTTTGCTTCTTTTAGATCTATTCTAGCCTTATCTATTTCTTTATCTACTTGTGCTAGGTCAAGTTTTACTGGGAGAGTAGCTTCTTTTAATTTAATCTCTGCGTCAGCTACTTCATCTTTTTCCTTTCCAATCCCTCTTTTTTCTAATTCATCCGCTCTCTTTTGTCTTCTCTCTACTTGCTGTTTCTTCATTTCTGTCCACCCCCCCTTTAAGTTTTCAGTACTGCCAATTCCCCCAACTAAAAATCCTCTACCTAGATTTATACCAGTCTGTTTTTGAAATGCTTTTCCCGCTCCAGTTTGTCGTATATCCCAACTACTCTTTTGCGTAAACTTACCTACATCTTTAAATACACTAGCAGTACGTTTGAGCCCCAATCTTTCCGCACCCTTTGCTGCTTGACTAGCAAGATATCCCCCACCCCCACCCAAAGCTACTCTTCCTGCCAAAGCAGCTCCTCCCGTTGCTGCCCCCAGCGCCAATCCTCCTGCCATTGCGCCAATACTTGTTATTGCCTTCCCCATTTTGCCAGAATATTCTACTGCTAATTTTTTGGCCATGGTCAGGAGCATAAAAATAATAGCGAAAGGAATTATTACACTCATTAAATGTTGCATTATATTTTCCATACCGGTTAAATTTGGGTTGTCAGCATAACTTATAATATCTGTAAGAAATTTAGTAAACAATACAATAATATACAAAAAGAATATAAACAAAGGAGCGAGCATTGCGTTTTCTATCAAATTTTTCCACCATTCTTTGTGACCGAAACCCGGGATATCAAAAGGAACACTGTATGATATAAAAGCAATAGGAGAAAAAATCATAGATATCCAAAGAGAAACCACTCTCCCTACAAAAAGAAGAGCCACTGAAAAGAATATATAGGTCATATAAAGAAGAATTGCGGCAATTATGAGGGTCATAAAAATAAAAGTATACGCATTGGCGTCATATACTGGTTGCGTAATAAGTTCTACAGGATTGAATTTATCAACTAATCCAACTGAAATAGTTTTTTGTCCACCAACCCCAGCTTCTGAATCTTGTAATTCACCATTTACTTTTGGAGCACTTGCATCTTTTGAAGTTATATTATTGTAAAATACTTTTGCCAGAATATTTGAACCATCAATAACTAACTTTGTAGTGAATAAGCTGAAATTTATAACTAAAGCAACTATAATAACTGCGCTAATTAATTTTTTATTATCTGTAACATTTAAGCCGAGGATTGTTTTGATTGCTACATACAGTAAGGCAATTATAAAAAATATATTTGCGACATCTCTCACCGCCCCCCAGCCTTGTTTTACAAAATCATTGGTATATGAGGAACTATTGGTGGAATAATATACAAAGAAGTCAAGAAATTCTCCAGCAACCCGAGCAATAGCGGCAGATACTGACCAAATTATATAAGTTAACTGCGCAGTACAAGCTGAAAGACTAATAGAAGTAAAACTAGTACAACCTAAATCAAGTTCTGTTTGTGCCCTAGCTTCATTAATTTCCACTCTCAATGTAAACTGTTGTTTATAATTTATTTTAAATCCAGCTGAAATAGGCGCCATAAAAATAGCCACCATGATCACCGATATTAAAATTTTTGATAAATGTTTTTTCATTTATTTTTGAAAATAATATTCATAACTGGAAGCGTCTTTAAAGACAGTGGTTAAATTTCGGATATCCACTATTTTGTTGTCAAAATATTCATACACAGTTAATCTATTCCCGATTAGTTGAAGCTGATAAGCTGCTATATCCGGGAAGCTGACTCGTATTTCCTGACCATTGGAATCAATATAACCGAAGGCTTTGGCAAAAGTATGAGAAAGGTCTTCCGCAAAAGTTTGTAGATTGGTCCCTTCTTGGTACCCATACGTTTTTGCAAATAAGGAATTTTTAATAATTTGTCTGGTGAAAACTGTTTCAATCCCTTCGTGGTAACGAACGATAGCATCCGAAGGGGGGGTGCTTGTCTGCCCCAAAACAAGATTTGTCCATGTTCCTGTTCCTGTACTGCTTGTTCCCGAAGTAGTTGTCCAAGTTCCGGAACCTGTACTGCTTGTCCATGTTCCTAAACCATTTCCTAGTCCGACCCAAGTAACACTTCCTGTTCCTCCTGTTCCCGAAGTAGTTGTCCAAGTTCCGGAACCTGTTCCAGTTCCCCAAGTTCCGCTAGTTCCTTCATTGTCAGTTGTCCAAATTCCGGATTCATTAGTTGTAGTTGTAGTTGTTGTAGTGGTGGTGGTAGGAGTTGTAGTTGTTGTAGTGGTAGTGGTAGTAGAAGTTGTAGTATCCCTGCTCCCTCCTCCACTTGTGCTTGCACTAGAAGAATTTGTCGTAGTAAAATTTATTATTTGTGGCGCTGGAAATATTTTTTCTTCACCGCTAGTTGTAATATTTTTTACTGTAGCTCTGAATTGGTATTCTGTGTTTGGTTTTAATCCGGACAAGCCAAATTTTATGTCTCCATAAAGATTGGCATTATTATCCATATTATAAGTTTGTTCTCCGGCTGAAACCCACGATGCGACACAAGCAGGATATACTCCGGTCCAACCGGTCGGGCATCCATTATTAACATTTTCTCCTGTAGGTATCACTAATTTTGCTTCTCTATATTGAAAGTAAGTTTTGACTTTTTCATTTGTGATTGTTCCATCAGAATTTGTTTTTGGAGAGCAATAGGAACCGCTCAATTGAGCAGAAGTTGATTTTATATTTTTTACGCTTTTTGTTTCTACAGTTGTGTCATAACAATTGGTATGAAAGCTTTTTACGGCACTTTCTCCGCCATAAGATATATTTTCTTTATTGGAAAGTATTGCGCAATAATAATATGTTGTATTTGGGCTTAAGCCGGTTATTTGTTGATAAAAAGAATTTGTTTCCTGGGTAGAATTGAAAAGAGAACCTAAACCTGGGGTGAAAAATGGAGCAGAAGTATAATTATTTCCTTTTCCATCTTTAGTAAAGCTTGCTCCTAAGTGAATATCCCCTGTTGAAACCATATTAGTGCCATAAATATCATTGCAGAAAATCGGTGAAATAACCGCTTTTGAATATCTAAAATATGCGGTAATTGGAGACATTTGGGTGACTCCGGTATTACACGGTATCCCTGTTCTTGTGCTATATCCTTCAAATGAGGTGCATCCCAACTGGTAAGTTGTAGTTATAGTGCCTGTCCCATGTAATGTCGCAGTAGTTTGAGTAATATTGTTTGCGGAATCGGTAGAAAAAGAAAGAAAAGAAGGTGTATAGGCTTGCAAAATAAATGGAGCAAGAAATAATGAGATTATTAGAATTTTTAATATATTTTTTTTCATTTCTTTTTTAATAAATTCCGATTGTATTTTCAAACGGATAAGGATTTCCTAACCGTATGTATTTTGATCCTTGGGTTTCATGACCATAAGTATCAACTAAGTCACCTATGTATAACCTTTCTGGTCCTTCTCCAGGGAATTTAGAAAGATCAGTTGCATTTGAGAAAAAGGTAAAATTTAGAAATCCGGGGTCATAGATAAGATCATCGTTTAGATAAAGTGATGGTCGCCCCGATACCAAATTAGAATTAGCATCTGGCATTGTATTTAAATAACCGCTTCCCCATGGGTCTGGGAGTACTTGAAATCCATTATTAATCTTTTTTGTAAAATTATTATAATCATAAAGTATTGGATGTGGATAAGTCATCCTTTTAACGGAATTAACATTAAAGTCACTCCAGTCTGGATTGTACACTAGATTAACTCCTGGTCCCGCTGAAGAGAAATTTGTTATGTTTTGTGGGTTACTGAGAAAGGCCTCACAACCATAAGGTCCTTTCAAAAGATCATTATAGATGTAATTTTTTTTGTCAACGATTTGCTTATATAAGTTATCAGCGCTAGCTATATCATTTCCATTAACCATCTCTAAAGATAATCTTCCGAAAGCATTTATTTGAGTTTTTAATTCGTTTTCATATACGTCACCTCCGTCCGGGTATTGCGCATTCAACAAATCAACAGCATCTTTTATTTGTCCTAATATATTTACAGTAGTTTTTAAAGAAATTATTTTATCTTCGTTGTTTTTTATCATCTGAGAATATCCAGTCAATTGATTAAAACTAGCGGCTGCTTCTTTAGAAACTGCAGGTAAAATTTCCGGACTGGAAAAATAAGTTTTATTCATTATTTCAATGTATCTGCTTAATATTTTATTCAAAATCTGAGCTAATCCAGCTTGAGTTGATATATTATTATCCTGTGGATCCATAGAAGTATTGTTATGGGCATTACTTCCACCATCATCACGAACTCGGAGTCCATAACCTGTTAACAAATAAAATAGATAAGAGTATTGCTTTCTGGCTTCGTAGGAAAGTTCCCCTGGATCATCAGATTGTCCGAAGATTGAACCTAATATACCGCCAATGACAGGGATAGAACTGACAATATTAACAAAGGTGCTGTTCCCGGGCGCTGAATTTGCTCCGGGAATCACTATATTTGTCAATGTTTCTTGCGCGTCTTGTTCCCAGCCCGGATGAGGTCCTGGAATACAATAATCCAATTGATAGATAGCTGGTATAAGTCCATATGCATTGGAACGTCCTGTAACTACATCAATTTTATAAGGTTTTCCATCGGTGGTGGAATTGAGTTCTTTATTTTGTAGCGCGAGTTTATCAGAATAAGTTCTTTGCTCGTCTATTAAAGCTTGAGTAAGGTCTGTGCGGATATTGAAATCCGGATTGGCAGCTAGCCAAGAACTTGTAAGTTGAGAAGGCTCAAAATCCTTTTCTGTTTGGGTTTGAAATATAACGCCTGTGCTTACGTTGCTTGTGGTATACAAAGTTCCATCTGCCCCCTGATTTGAGAGACCAGCAAACCCTTTTTCCATAATAGTGGAAGAGAATTGGCCTAAGAGGGCATCTGTAATAGCCGCAACAGCATCATTTAAATCTGTTGCATTTAGATATGCATTATTTTGATAATTAATTGCTGTCGTAGCCGCCTCGGATATTAATTTCCCCGGTGTAACATACTCCCATCTTTTACATATGCCTATTATGTTTCCTTCAGAATCCTTTTCTCCCGCTATTAAAGCTTTATTATGTTCTTCCCTTGTAAGACCCACTGGGTCGGCGCAACGTTGGTCACCCAAAAATCCATTTGCCTGCGCTAGGGCTTCATGCACAGCCTCCGCTGTTGACTGTGTTGTTCCTTCTAATCTTTGCTGTAATTCATTGTCAGCCATTAATTTAAAACCAAGAGGATTATTAGCCGGGACTTGGGTCATGGCTGTCCAAGCGTTCCATCCGCCTTGGCTGAAATCTTCTTGAAAAGTTATCGCGGAATATTCTGGGTTGGTTTTTTGAATAAGTTCATTCAAAGAATAGCGTGCGTTATCTTGAAATTTATTATTGAAAGCTATAGCTGTATTTTGCATCCAAACTTTACCGAATGGAAATAATTGCGGGTCGCTTATTTCTAAACCAAATTGCAATACTTCATTTTTGGCAATATCTCCAAAGAATTTACTTGAATCTTGGATGAAGGCAGGACTGCCGTCAAAACCGCTATTAATCCAATTAACCGTACTGACAGTTAATTTTTGCAGAAGCATTTTTATAATTAATCGCCCGATGCTTTGGATGCAAGTAGAGTTTGCATTCATAGATTCAGTAGCCGTCTTCGTTGCCTGGGTATTTGCATTAATTGTATCTATTTTTTTTGCTGTTGCTGTTCCTTCAATATTAACCTTAATGGAATCACTTTCACTTGTTAATGAACCCGCTGTATCATCTAGCATTTTAATTTCTCTTCCATTAAGATCAGAAATGCTAGAAATTTCCCCAAAATCTGTTATTGTTTCCCCTGAAAAATTTTCTGAACTAGAATTTAATAAATTTCCAATCCCACTAAACAAGCTTTTTACTCCGCTATTTATTACATTTTTACATTGTGGTAATATGGCAATAGCTGGGGCCAGTCCGGTAGCATATCCTGTTAAACTTTGTGCTTCGGCCTTTTTAGGAATAAAACTCAAAGGCATCAATATTGTACTTATAATTAGGATGGGAGGGATTATTAAATTAGTAAGATATTTTTTCTTCATTTTTTGCTATTTTCCTTTTATTATATCATTGTTTTGACAAAGTTGTTTCTAGGGCCCCCACTGCTTTTATTAAATCATCGCTATATTTTTGATACTGAGAAAGTCCTGAGAGCCCAATAATAGGATCACTTACAATTTTCTCCATATTTAATACGCTTATGCCGGTGTTATTGGAGCTATTTGCTATTTGCAGATGATATTCAGCCAAACTTTGTGGAACATTCATTTCTATTACTTTTTTGGCAAAATTCTGATATGCGTTTCCTATTGTAGATAATTTATCATATTGATTAGTATCATTTATTGTTTCACTGGTAGAATCTGTGGCAAGTCCGTTACTAATAATAATTAACTCGTCCCCTAATCCAACTTCCTGATAACTTTTGAATAGTTTTTGCATATCTTCATAATATTTTTGTTTTGAAACCAAGTTATCGGTAGTACTTATCTTTATATCTGCCTCCGAATAACGATCAATTAAATTGGGATTCACTATATTTTGCCCGAGAGAGCTGGAAAAATTATTAATAGTGTCATTGTCAACTTGCCCGGAAGATTTCAATGCTGAATAACTGGCAAAAAACTCTCTGGCAAACTTTTCGGTTTCCGTTAAATTTGCTTCATTGGCACTTGTGTTTTCTTCTATGTTCAATTCTTTCTTTTTATTTTCTATATAAGTGGCGTCGGGGGTATCATTAAAAGTTATTTTTTTGTTCGGATTTGTCCCCCAGAGAGATTCTTCCCAATCAGGGATGTTGTCATTATCTGTGTCTTTTTCTATTAAGCCTGTAATAGATTGATTCTCTACTTTCAGGGCAGTATCTTTTTCCCCTCCTATGTTAAAATTTTCTCCACTGGAGGACATAAAGAAAATCACAAAAATAATTATCACTAAAACAATAATAACACTTGTTATTATTATAAATTTTTTACTCGGTAAGTATTTAAAATATTTTTCCATTTTTACTTTTCAATTTTATGAACTTTTTACTTGATAACTTTTTAATATCTTGATGTTCCAAAAAGATTTATCGTATCTAAACTGACTATTTGGACATCTCCTGCCGGATTAGTACAGGTTATCATTGTTTGCCCGCTATACCTGCCTAATATTAATTGACTCATTGTTGGAGTAGTTCTGGTTTTTGAGGTTATATAAGATGGAATGAAGTAGTCTGTTGGAGTACCAATAGGTGAACCAATTGGTGTGATTGAAATAGAAGTACCAGACATGGGACAAACATAACCAGTTGCTTCCAATATTGTTACTTCTGTGGCTTTAGTGTTAATTATTTTCCCCCCAAAGACTCCCCCCAAAAAAGAATAAGCAAAAACTATCTTGGCGCTAATAGATACCAAAAAAACTATTAGCAAAACAAAAATGGTGCCTTTTTTCATATCTATATTATAACAATATTAAGAGGTGAGGGCTATCCTTTTTTGTTAATATCTATGGCTTTGGCAAGATTTAACCAATCTTCCAACGTCAGTTCTTCTGCCCTTTTATTCCCAAGTATCCTGGCGGAAGCTATTCTTCCGTATTTTGAGAGAGTTTTTAAATTTGAAGAGAGTTTTTTTCTCTTATGCGCAAAACCAGCGTGAATTATTTCCCAAAATTTCTCTTCATTTATTTTATTTTTAATAAAATTTTTTCTGGAAATATTTTTAATAGCAATGACCACTGAATTCACATTAGGAACGGGTGAAAAGTACCGTGCCGGTACCTTCATAATCGTTTCAGGATTTCCATATGCTTTTACCGAGATTGAAAGAATGCTTTCTTTTTTATCTCTAGCCATAATTCTTTTGGCGACTTCGTTTTGAACCATCAATATCATTCTTTCCGGCTGATTTTTCTCCGTCAGAAATTTTTTTAATATTGCGCCAGTGATATTGTAAGGTATGTTGGCAATAATTTTATATTCAAAATCTGGGTGTTTCTTTCGATTTTGAGCTTCCCGAGGGGCCCACTCGGTAATCCGAGAAGGGCGCAGGGACGAAAAATCGGAAGAAACATCCAGATTTAAGATATCGTCATTTATTAGGATCAATTTCTCATCTTTAATTTCCTTAGAAAATTTTTCTTGCAAAAATTTAAAAAGTTCATAGTCTTTCTCTATGGCAATTACACAGCCAGCTCTTTCTAAAAGTTTTTCTGTCAGTGCGCCTTTTCCAGGACCGATTTCTAAAATAATATCTTCTTCAGAGATTTCCCCAGCTTCCACTATTTTTTTTAGCGCCAAAGCAGACTTTAAAAAATTTTGCCCTAATGATTTTTTTGCCTTGTATATTTTCATATATAAATTGTTTTTATTCCGCCCTTTTCCCTTTCTTTTTCTATAATATCACTGGGAATATCAGAAATGAATTCTGATGGAGTATTTATTTGGCGCGAACCGAAAATAGTGCGGAAATTTACAAACGATAAAAATAATTTTTCTTTGGCGCGAGTAAGCGCGACATAAAAAAGTCTACGTTCTTCTTCCTTATCTTCGGCATTTTTTATTTCACCATCTCTTTGGTGCGGAAAAAGTCCGTCTTCTAATCCTGTGACAAAAACATATTTGAACTCAAGTCCTTTTGAAGCATGCACGGTCATTAATTTTACGGCATTTTTATTTTCTTTTTTTTCTTGATTAAACATCATTCCGTCTTGATCCGAAGCCAAAGAAGCATCTTCTAAAAGTTTTTCTATTCCTGTCCCATCCTTTAAATCATTATATTTTAAGGCTAAAGTAGCCAATTCCTTTATATTTTCCAACCTTTCCATGTCTTCTTCGGTGCCGGAAAGAAGTTCTTTCTCAATGTCGGATTTTTTTATCGTAAATCTTATAACATCAGACGCTTTTTCAGTTACTATTTTTTCTTTTATTTCTTCCAATGTTTTATAGAAATTATCAACTTTTGTTTTTACTTTTATTGGTAATGTTTCTTTTTCGCCGGCGAAAATTTTAGCTAGAGTTACTTTTCCTATTCCCCTTGCAGGGAAGTTTATTATTCTTTTTATATCAGACAAACTTTCTCTGTTAAGTGCAGCCCGAAGATATGCGAGAGTGTCTTTTATTTCTTTTCTTTCAAAAAATTTAACACCCAAAACTTGATATGGAATATTATATCGGAGCATTGCTTCTTCCAACGCGCGCGATTGAAAATTCGCGCGGTATAAAACTGCGACTTCGGACATAGATGCGGGTGTGCTTTGAGGGGGTGTCTCAGATGGCGAAAGGCGAGGTATTCTCGAGCGAACCCTTGGTAGGAGCGACGGCGACGGACAGAGAAAATTTTCAGCAGAAAATTTTCGTGGTGAGTCCGAGAATACCTCACCTGAAGCCCTGTCCATAATCTCTAAAACTTTTGTCGCGACAAAATCCGCTTCGTCACTTTCATCCAATGCTTCGTAAAAACCGATTTTCTCACCGATTTTATTTTTGGTGAATAAATTTTTATCCGGCCTGTATTTATTTTTCTTTATTATTTCGTTGGCCGCCTCTAAGATGTTTTGAGTGGACCTGTAATTTTCTTCAAGCAAAATTATTTTCGCACTAGGGTAATCTTTCTCAAAACTCAAAATATTTTTTAAATTGGCTCCGCGCCAAGAATAAATATTTTGATCGGCATCCCCTACCACGCAGATATTTCTATTTTTTTCAGAAAGCAAGCGCGACATTAAATATTGTACTTCATTTGTATCTTGATATTCGTCAATGTGGATGTAATCCCATTTTTCTTGATAAATTTTTCTAATTTGTTCATTTTCTTTTAACAACTTGGTTGCTTTTAAAAGCAAATCGTCAAAATCCAAAGAATTTTCTTTGACTTTTTTCTTTTCATATAAATTCCAAACTTGCGCCACTATCCCCCCAAAAAAATCATGCGTTCTTTCTTTATAATCCGCCAGAGGAGTAAATTTCCCCTTTTCCCGGCTGATTATGTTGCCTATTTTCTTAGGATCGTATTGTTTCGGGTCCAACCCCAGCTCCTTTAATGATTCCTTTATAAGGGTTGTTGAATCTGATTCATCTAAAATAGTGAAATGTCTGGTTAATCCTAAAATTCTTGCATTTTCCTTTATTATATAAACTCCCAAGGAATGAAAAGTACTAATAAAAGGTATAGTATTTTGGCCTTTGGCATTTTCCTTAATTTCCGAGATAATTCGTTCACGCATTTCTTTAGCTGCTTTATTAGTAAAAGTGACAGCTAGAATTTTCTCCGGAGCGATCCCATTTTTGATTAAATTTAGTATTCTATGCGTTATTGTCTTTGTTTTCCCCGCGCCTGCTCCGGCAACAATAAGAAGCGGTCCGTCTATATGGATTGCTGCCTCTCTTTGTTTACTGTTGAGTCCCCTTAAATGTTCGTCCATTCTTTGTTAATATTAGCACATAATAAAAATAGCCCAAATTTTAAGGCTTTTTGGTGTTTTCTCTAATTTGGTTGTCATGGTTATATAACACTAAAAATATAATGTCAATTAGTTTTCCACAGACTGGGTGGACTTAAAGCATGAAGTGAGCTACCCTTTAAATAATCCCGAATATGAAGCGAAGATTAAACTGTCTAAAAGAATAGAAATGTCAGTAACCATCGCGAGAGCCTTATTTTGCAGCACAATTCTGGTCGTTCTGTGATTCTGCCCTTAATTTTAAAGGGGCTGAGAGGAAAACTTGCGGTAATTAATTTGCCTTATAAAACCTCAATTTAAAATATACAGCTCTATTCTAGCCTTTTCCCTTGTATTTGGGGTGTTTTTTGTGTCTGTTGGCCTTGTAAATGCCCAAGATGTCACAGAAGTTGCTTTGGATCCTAGAAATGTTTCCATTTCCCCTATTATCGGTCAAAATAAGGATGAAATTGACTTAAGTGCAAATATCAACATTTCGGGCAATGCTCTTCTTCCTGCAGTCAACCATGTAAGTATTCCGGGAGAAGCTGAGGCTGGAGATTCCTCTTCTGATCAGATAATTGTTTATGTGGTAAGAAAAGGTGACTCCATCTCTCAAATAGCAGAAATGTTTGGAGTTTCTACTAATACTATTCTTTGGGCAAATGATTTAAAAAAGGGAGCAGTCTTAAAAGAAGGTGACGTTTTACTTATTTTGCCAGTTTCTGGAGTTAAACATATTGTTCAAAAAGGCCAGACCTTAAAGGGTATTGCTCAAAAATATAACGCTGAGGTGTCAGATATTGCTGCATTTAACGGTATTTCTGAAAGTGCTATTTTGGCTATTGGTGAAGAATTAATTATTCCGGATGGAGAAATGTATATTGAAGGAGCAACAAGTAACGACAGTACAAATAAAAATATAAAGACACCGAGCAAGAACTTAGCTGGTTATTTCGTAAATCCAGCTCCAGGAGCTATTAGAACTCAAAACTTGCATGGGAAGAATGCGGTTGATCTAGCTGCCCCAATTGGCACTCCAATTCGAGCTGCTGCAGCCGGAACTGTCTTAGTCGCTCGTATGGGTTGGAACGGAGGTTATGGAGGTTTGATAATTATTCAACATTCAAATGGAACCAAGACCCTTTATAGTCACTTATCTAGCTTAAATACTGGTACCGGTAAAAAAGTTTCTCAAGGAGAGGTAATTGCTAAGATGGGTAATACTGGACATGTCAGAGCTGTTCCAGGTGGGACTGGTTCACACTTACACTTTGAAGTTGACGGAGCAAAAAATCCTGGGGCAACAACTCCAATGTCCTGGGCAAACTAAAAATAAAGATGCACATGTATTTATTGTTTTCGTGTGCGGGATGGGAGAATCGAACTCCCAACCTCAGTTTGGAAAACTGACGTTTTACCATTAAACTAATCCCGCTTTCCGCTCATAGTCGAAGACCCTGAGCTTACCGAAGGGTCGGGCTGCTGGGAATCGAACCCAGTCTAAACGCTCCCAAAGCGCTTGTACTACCGGTATACTACAGCCCGATAAACGATATGATCATAAAAAACAACATATAACGACAACAGTCTAAACGCTCCCAAGGTGCTTGTACTACTGGTACATACAGCCCATGAAAACTTTTTGAGTATATCATAAAATAATATCGCTCACCACTTTTACCCTTGCCTTTTTTTCTTTTTGGCATATGTAAACAACCAATAAATCAACCTGCCACTCTTTTTCTTCTTCATTGATATTTTTATTTAAAAGATAAGTTTGAATTGTCCTTGATAATCTCTTTAATTTCCAAGGGTGCATATTGTCTTCAGGATGGTAATTATCTAATGTTTCATGATTAACACTACCCAAAGTTTCACGCAAAACACTTTTTACTTCCACAAAATATAATTTATTATCCTTCTCAGCCACAATATCTATTTCTCCCCATTTTTTAGTGTAATTTCGGTCTAATATTAAAAAACCATGTTTCATGAGAAACCCTTCAGCTATATTTTCACCTATTTCCCCTGTTTTTTGCGTTTCTGATGTAAAAACTTTTGGCATTCTCTGCTTGTTTCATGTAAAACATCTATAATTATGTTTCACGTGAAACTTTTTACTTAATTTTTATGTCTTTTATTATAATATCCTTATTTTACAACGCATTTTTAACAAAAATACCTCTTAAAGACAACATTTTTCTATGTCCTTTATAAACATTACCAACATAGTTATCCACAGTTTTTTACAAAACCCTTATAAAATGAAGATAAAATAAAGAAAGTATAAAGGACAGGAAAATTTGTGCGGCTAGGGAGAATCGAACTCCCGTCTCATCCTTGGCAAGGACGTGTTCTACCACTAAACCATAACCGCTTTTTATTATGTAAAAAGACCACCAAATATAACCACAATTTAAACAATGTAAAAAGACCACCAAATATAACCACAATTTAAACAATGTAATAAAGACCGTTAAATATAACCACAATTTAAACAATGTAAAAAGACCCTGAATATAATCGCAATTTTAAATATATTTTTATTATAATATTTTAATTAAACTAATGCAATTCTGAATCAGCTTTTATTTTAAGCATTATTTGTTTCTTTATAAAAAAGGTGTAAAATAATATGTATTATTATAATAATTTTGCGCCCGTAGCTCAACGGATAGAGTACCGGTCTTCGGAACCGTGGATGTGGGTTCGATTCCTACCGGGCGCACAAAACAATGAATACTATAAAAAGTTTAATGTCAAAAATTCCCAAAGAGGTTTCACATGTAACGAACACACTTGAAAAAGCGGGGTTTAAAGCATATTTAATTGGTGGATGTGTTCGAGATCTCCTAATGGACAGGGAACCTAAAGATTGGGATGTAACGACAAGTGCCAAACCGGAACAGATCATTGAACTCTTTGAAAAAACAGTATATGAAAACGAATTCGGAACGGTAATGGTTATTCAAGATGATGTTTCACAAGAAACATTACGCCAAATAGAAGTTACTCCTTATAGAATTGAGGCAAGATATAGCGATTTTAGACACCCTGATGAAGTAAAGTTTAGCGATAAGCTAGAAGATGATTTAAAAAGGCGTGATTTTACAGTAAATGCTATGGCTTATAGAAATGGGCAATTAACGGACATGTTTAATGGATTAAAGGACATAGAAGATAAAATGTTAAAAGCGGTAGGAGAATCTGATGACCGTTTTAAAGAAGATGCGCTCAGAATGCTTCGGGCTGTCCGTATAGCTTTACAGCTTGGTTTTTCTGTGTCTTATGAAAGTAGTGAAAGTATTTTAAAAAATGCGAATTTAATAAAAAAAATATCACCGGAAAGAATTCGCGATGAACTTATAAAAATAATTTTGTCTAAAAATCCTTCCGTTGGAATTATAATGCTTCAAAAATTTGGATTATTAAAAAACATAATTCCAGAACTAGAAGAGGGAATTAATTGCGAACAAGGAGGCGAGCATATTTATGATGTTTTTAACCATTTACTTCATGCCTTGCAACACTCTGCAGATAAAAATTGGCCTTTAGAAGTAAGGCTCGCAGCGCTTTTTCATGATATAGGAAAGCCAAAAAGTAGAAGATTAGCAGAGAGCGCTGGTTCGGCTAATAAAAAGAAATTTACCTTCTATGGTCATGAAGTTTTGAGTGCACGAATGGCAAAAAAAATAATGGAACGATTGAAATTTTCCAAAAAAGAAATTGAACTGGTTGAAAAACTTATTCGCAATCATATGTTTTTTTCCGATACGGAGTTAATCACACTTTCTGCAGTACGAAGAATTATTACCAAAGTTGGTCAGGAAAATATTTGGTTGCTAATGGACGTCCGTGAGTGCGATAGGGTAGGAATGAAGAAAAAAGAAGCACCTTATCGCCTGCGAAAGTATTTTGCCATGATAGAAGAAGCGTTACATGACCCGATTTCTGTCGGGCAGCTTAAAATTAACGGAGAATTTATGATAAAAGAATTAGGAATAATTCCAGGTCCGCGAATGGGGTGGATTTTACACGCGCTTCTTGAAGAAGTTTTAGATGATCCGAAGAAAAATACGAAAGAACATCTTTCGGAGCTAGTTAAATCACTAAATATTCTTCCAGATGATGCATTAAGAACTTTAGGTGAGCGCGGGAAAGAAAAAAAAGAGGAATTGGAGGAAAAAGAAATAGAAAAACTGCACACAAAACATGGGGTGAGATAAAAATATGTTAAGATAAAATTATGAGAATTGGAATTTTTGATTCGGGGGTGGGAGGGCTGATTATTGCCAAAGCGATAAGAAAAATGATGTCGGAATATGATTATGTATATTTAGGAGACACCAAAAGAGTGCCTTATGGTAATCGCTCATATGAGGCAGTTTTTGAATTCACTAAAGAAGCGATGAATTATCTATTTAAGAAAGAAAATTGCGCCATTGTCATTATTGCTTGTAATACAGCCTCTGCTAGAGCTCTCCGAAGAATTCAGCGGGAATATTTGGTTGATTACAATGCTACTCGCAGAGTAATGGGGGAGTCTGTTGAAAGAAAAATATTGGGAGTTTTGATTCCAACGGCGGAAGAATGCACTAAATATAAAAGAGTGGGGATATTGGGAACTGCGGGAACAATAAATTCGAATACTTTTCCGAAGGAGATAAAAAAAGTAAATTCACAAAAGAAGAAAAGTTTGCTGCTTTTTCACGGCTCGCACTCGAACTTGGATGCGGTTAACGAGAGTAATCTTGCGTATGCCGAAAAAAGCACAAACTTTTCTTCTTTTACAACAGTTTTCCAAAATCCTGCGCCGATGCTTGTGCCTTTGATTGAAGAAGGGGAGAGAGTTTTAGCCAAAGAATTTCTTAAAAAATATTTAAAGCCATTTTTAAATAAAAAACTGGATGCAGTAGCGCTTGGTTGCACTCATTATCCGTTTTATAAAAGTGAAATCAAAAAAATTCTTGGTCCAAAAGTAAAAATTATTTCTCAAGACGAAATTATTCCTAAAAAACTAAAAGAATATTTTGCGAGACATCCGGAGGTCACAAAAAAATTAACCCAAAACAGTAAAGCTCAAATACTTGTCACAGACTTAACTCCCAATATCCTGAAACTTTCAAAAAAATGGTTTGGAGGGAAGATAAAACCAAAACTGATTAGCCTATAATTTTGTGCCGTGGGGGAGACTCGAACTCCCAAGGAATTGCTTCCACTAGTACCTGAAACTAGCGCGTCTACCAATTTCGCCACCACGGCATTTATTTAAATCTCCAGCCAAATAGGACAGTGATCGGAACCGTAATAATCAGATAATATGCCTGTGCCTTTTATTTTAGCAATGATTTCGGAACTGGCGAAAAAGTAGTCGAAACGCCAGCCAACATTTCTGTCTCTGGCAAAAGTTTTCATATCCCAATAAGTATAAGCACCGATTTTATTGGGATAAAATTTTCTAAAGACATCTATAAAGTTATTTTTTATTACTTTATCTATCCAAGCGCGTTCAATAGGCAAGAATCCGGTATTTTCTTCATTTGCTTTTGGGCGAGCGAGGTCTATTTCTTTATGGGAAGTGTTCACATCTCCGCAGAAAATAACATGTTCACCATTCTTTCGTAATCTCAGGATAAATTTCAAAAAAGTTTCGTAAAATTCAAGCTTGTATTTTAATCGATGAGGGCCTTGTCCGCCATTTGGAAAATAAGCAGTGATGATAGTAAAATTTTCAAATTTTGCGCCAACTATTCTTCCTTCACCGTCAAATTTTTTAATGCCCATGCCGTAAAAAATTTCTTTTGGTTTTTCTTTTGAATAAATTGCTACCCCACTATATCCTTTTCTTAATTTTGAATATGAAAAATATGAATAATAGCCGGGGACATTGCGCGTTTCTTCTGTAAGTTGGTCTGGCTCTGCTTTTGTTTCCTGCAGACATAGAATATCGGGCTTCTCTTCTTTAAATAAAGGCATGAAAAAACCTTGTTTTACTGTTGCTCTTAGTCCATTTGTATTCCAAGAAATTATCTTCATACATTATTATGATAACATAAAGTCGTGAAACTAAGATTTTTTCACCACGAAAATTTTCTGCTGAAAATTTTCTCTGTCCGTCGCCGTCGCTCCTCCCAAGGGTTCAAAAATCTTAGTTTCACGACTTTATTTGTGACTGTGAAACTTTTTATGTACATCTAGTAATTGCCTGTCAGTAACGTGAGTATAAATTTGAGTTGTGGCGATATTGGAATGTCCAAGCATCATTTGAACAGAACGGATGTCTGCGCCGTTTTGCAATAAATCCGTAGCGAAACAATGCCTAATTATGTGCGGGGTAACTTTTTTTGAAATACCGGCCTTAATCGCATATTGTTTCACAATTCTTTCAATAGACCTCTTGGTTAATGGACCAGTTTCTTTTTGAGAAGTTTCCTTTCCCACTTTTACAAAGAGCGCATCATCCATATCTTTTCGCAATGCCAGGTATTTTTTAATGGCATCTTTCGCTTCGGGAGATATAAAAACCACTCTGATTTTTCCCCCCTTGCCACGAATGGAAAATTGTTCAGATCCGAGATCAATATCATTAGTTAAACTACAGAGCTCAGAAACACGAAGACCGGTGGAAAAAAGGAGTTCCAATATAGCTTTATCTCGCAATGATTTTATGTCATTTCCTTTAGGTGCATCAAGCAGGCGGCGAAGTTCTGTTTGGGTGATTAAATCAAGAGATCTTTCCGTGATTTTAGCCAATTCTATTCTTTCAGCTGGCATTGATTTTATTCCTTGTCGTGCAAGATATTTCAGAAAGGCTCTTATGGCTATCAGATAATAATTTTGGGTTTTTTTAGACAAAGTTTCGCCTGTAGCTTTATTATTACCGGTGGATTGGCGATTAAGCCAAAGACGAAATTCCCGCACGGTGTTGTCGTTTATATTTGTTGGATTATCATTTTTTACGAAATCTAAAAAGCGAGTAAGGTAATGGTCATAATTTCTAACCGTATTAAGCGCTCGGCCTCTTTCTATTTCTACATATTCCAAAAATTGAGTTTTAAGCTGTTTGAGGGATGCCATAATCTAATTTTACCATGTCGCACAATATTTTAGAAGGAAAATCGTTGCCTATGAAGAATTTAAGAAACGTGTGGGTTCCCTGTCCTTTTGACTCCGAGGGCGCAATTTCGAAATTCTTCATAGGCAACGATAAAACCTTGCAATTTCAACGACTTTATGCTAATGTGAAGTACATGTTAACCACAAAGAAAAAGCAAACAATTATAAAGAAAAATCAAATTCATGAGAAAGATACTGGCTCTTCTGAGGTTCAGGTAGCTGTTTTATCCACTCAAATAGAAGAATTGGCAAAACATTTAAAAAAACACAAAAAAGACAACAGTTCTCGCAGGGGGCTTATTAAAATGGTAGCTGATAGGCGTACTCATTTGAAGTATTTAGAACGCAAAAACAAGCCTCGTTATAATGCACTCATGAAAAAGATGAATCTCGTCTAGTCTTTTGCTATAATCTATTTATGACAGTAATAAAAAATAAAGAACAAAGAGTTGGAGTTTTTATTGATACACAAAATTTATATCATTCGGCTCGCAATTTATATAATGCGCGAGTAAATTTTGGCGCGGTTTTGAAAGAAGCAGTAGCGGGAAGAAAACTTGTTCGCGCTGTGGCTTATGTTATTACTTCCGAAGCGGGTGATGAAAAGAATTTTTTTGAAGCGCTTAGTAAACTGGGCATTGAAACAAAGACAAAGGATTTACAGGTTTATGGTGGGTTTAAAAAAGGCGATTGGGATGTCGGTTTGGCGGTGGATGCTATTAAATTTGCGCCGAAACTGGATGCGGTTGTATTGGTTGCCGGTGATGGCGATTATGTGCCGATGGTTGAATATATTCAGAACATAGGCACGCAAGTGGAAGCTATTTCTTTTGGAAAATCAACCTCCGGCAAACTTCGCGAAGCCGTGGATGATTTTATTGACCTTTCTCTGAACCCAAAGAAATATTTGATAAATGCGAGATAAGATTTTATAAGTTAACCGGTTCGCGTTCGGACAAAAAGTAGTGTTCTCAAAAATATTGAGGAACAATACTGTAGTCTGAACACGAACTATAGTCCCGACCTAGGTCGGGATAAAAATATTTTATGAAGAAAAAAGAGTATTCAGTTGAAATCGGCGGCAAGACATTGACTGCTATTTTCTCGGATTTAACAGAGCAAGCACATGGGTCCGTGATTTTAAAATACGGTGAAACAATTGTGTTGGCAACAGCTTGTATGTCCAAAGACAGACAAGAAGGTTTGGGATTTTTTAATTTGACAGTAGATTATTTGGAAAAATTTTATGCTACCGGAAAAATTTTAGGGTCGCGCTTTATGCACAGAGAAGGGAAACCATCAGAAGATGCAATTCTAGCTTGCCGAGTGATTGACAGAACTCTCCGTCCGCTTTTTAACCAATCTATCCGTCATGCTGTGCAAGTTATCACCACGGTCATTTCTTTAGACCAAGACGACCCGACAATTTTGGCCATCAACGCTGCTTCTCTTGCTTTGGCGGTATCTAATATTCCTTGGGCAGGACCAATCGGCGCAGTGCGTATTGGAAAATACGACGATGATAATTTGAAAATAAACCCCGCGCAGGGATTGCGACAAGATGATACAAAATATAAATTTGACTTAACTATTTGCGGGAAAGATGGCAACTTGAATATGATTGAAGCCTCGGCTCATCAGGCCAAGGAAGAAGAATTGGAGGAAGCATTTAAAGTAGCAAGTGAGGAAATAACCAAATTAGAAAATTTTCAGAAAAAAATAGTGGCTGAAATAGGTATTCCAAAAAGGGTAATAGAAGAAGAAAAAATATCAGATGAATCAGTAAAATTATTTAATGAAAATATATTACCGAAAATGAAAAGCGCCCTATTTGCCGGAGCCGGAAAAAAGAAAATAGACGAACTACATAATGTTTGGAATAAAATGGTGGCAGAAAAATACCCGGACAGGGATGATTTCACTTTAGAGGATAATCTTTTTGATAACACGGAAAATAATATGCTACACGAAAAGGCTATAAAAGAGAACAAGCGCGCCGATGGCCGGGCGATGGATGAAATTCGGGACCTTTATGTTCAAGCTGGAGGAATTTCTTCAATTTTGCATGGTAGCGGAATTTTTTATCGCGGAGGAACGCATGTGCTTTCTATCCTTACTCTCGCTGGCCCCGAAGAAAAACTTTTAGTTGACGGCATGGAAACAAAAGAAGAAAAAAGATTTATGCATCATTATAATTTCCCGCCTTATTCCAGTGGGGAAGTTGGTCGTATAGGCACTACTAATCGCAGGGAAATCGGTCACGGGGCATTGGCTGAAAAAGCTTTAGCGATGGTTTTGCCGAGCGTGGAAGATTTTCCTTACACTATGCGCCTGGTTTCCGAATCAATGGCATCAAATGGTTCTACTTCTCAAGCTTCAATCTGTGCATCCTCTATTGCCCTAATGGATGGAGGGGTTCCGATTAAAGCGCCGGTTGCTGGCATTGCTATGGGGCTGATGTATAAGAATAACAACGAGTATAAAATTTTAACCGATATTCAGGGACCGGAAGACCATCATGGTGATATGGATTTTAAAGTTGCAGGGACAAAAGAAGGAATTACAGCCATTCAACTTGATGTAAAAGTGGAAGGAGTGCCGATAAAAATATTAGCTGAAGCGATGGAACAATCCAAGAAAGCAAGAATCGCAATTTTGGATAAAATTGAAAAAGAAATTCCTACACCAAGAGCTCATATTTCTCCTAATGCACCAAAGATTCTGATTATCAGAATTAAGCAAGACCAAATCGGTATGGTTATCGGAAGTGGAGGAAAAACTATTAAAGACATAAAAGATAAAACAGGGGCGGAAATAACTATTGAAGATGATGGCACAGTGTATTTAACTGGAAAAGATGATATGGCGGAAAAAGCTAAAGCTATTATAGAAGAAATGACTCATGAATTTAAAGTTGGAGAAGTGTTGAAAGGGGAAGTGGTTAAATTGGCGGATTTTGGAGTGTTTGTCAGATTAAATCCTTTTACCGACGGGATGGTGCATATTTCCGAAATGGCTCCGTTTCGCGTAGAACGAGTTAGCGATATAATAAGAGAAGGGACAATTGTGCCAGTGAAGGTTATAAAGATTGATGAGGAAAGAGGGAAAATCAGCTTATCAATAAAAGAAGCAGATAAGAATTTTTTTAAGAAGCCTTAATGTTATTTAAAAACTCTTTCTCGGTATATCTTTTTCTAGGGTACGGATTTTTTGAAGCTTAAAAAATCCTGAAGTTCTCGGCTCGTCAGCCTCGAAACCCCCTAAAAAAGATACACCTTCAACGAGTTTTTAAAATCAATTATGGAAAACGAAAATAAATTTAAAAATAAAAATGTGGAAACCTATACCAGAGATATGGTAAAGGCTATTGAAAATGATAAAGGAGGATTGATAAAAAAAATAATTCACGAAGAAGAAGAGCATGAGGCTCAAAAGAAAAATTTATCTCCCGGCTCAAAGAAAAACAGGATATTTATGTTTATAAGCGTAGCACTTATATTTATAGCTTTAGCTGCTTTGTTTTTTTTGATATTTTTAAATAAAAAAATCGGCACCGTTTCAATTGTGCCACAAATGACTTCAATTATTTTTACCGATAAAAGTGATTTTAAAGCAATTGACGGACTTAATAAAGATAAAATAGAACAGACTGTTTTAAATCAGGTTAATGATACTGGAACGAAGATAGGGGGAATAGATGGCATCTATCTTACGGAAAATAAAGAAACCGTAGGTTTTAAAGAATTTATAAAAATTATAAAAGGCAGTTTGATTGCTGACCAGACGAGCTTAATTAGCGACAATTTTCTATTAGGAGCGTATGTAAGCGGCATAAAACAGACATCGCCCTCAGCAGGAGATTTTTTCATCTTGCTCAATGTTCGTTCTTTCTCCGATATATTCCCAGTAATGCAAGCTTGGGAGAACAAAATGTTATATGACTTGGGTGGATTTTTCGGAATAGAAATAACTCCCAATACCAATTATTTATTTACGAAAAATTTTGAGGATGGCATAGTGGCAAACAAAAATGCGCGAATTCTTTATGATAATAATGGGGGTATTGTTTTGATGTATATATTCGCCGACGATAATTTCATTATCATTTCCAATTCCGAATTAGCTACCCAGGAAGTAATCCTTCGACTGAATTCCAGTAAGATAAAAAAATAAAAAAGATTTTTCTGCTTCTTTTGTCTGGCTATTTATTTGCCTTTTTGGGTGAAAGTGCTAGTATTTGGGTATGTTAGACAAGAAAAAAATTAAAGAAAAATTGGAAAAGGAAAAAGAAGTTCTTCTTGAACAGCTTCGTGATATTGGAAAATTGAATCCGGAAACAAATGAATGGGAAGCAATTCCAGAAGAAAGAGATTCCAGAGAATCAGACCAAAATGACATGGCGGACAGATTTGAAGATTTTGAAGCAAGAAGCATTATGATAAAAGCCTTAGAAGGAAGAATGAATAGTGTTTTAAGCGCGCTTAAAGGATTGAATAGGGAGTCTTTTGGCAGATGTGAAGTATGCAAAAAAGATATTGAAATGGATAGAATGGAAGTCAACCCTGCAGCCAAAACCTGCAAGAAACATTTGAATGGGTAATTAAAAAATAATATAAAATTAATGACAAAAGTAAAAAATTTTGTCGGTACGGATTTTTTGAAGCTTAAAAAATCCTGAAATTGGCTCGCCGTCGCTCGCCAAACCCCTTAAAATCTTTTCTTTTGCCATTAATTTTTTAATAATCATGAGTTTTGCAAAAGTTTATTCAGCACAAGTAAACCTCCTTTCCGGTCAAATCGTAACCATAGAGGTTGATTTATCGCGTGGGTTGCACACTTTTAACGTGGTAGGACTTCCGGATAATGCCGTAAATGAATCAAAAGACAGAGTAAGTTCGGCTATAAAAAATTCCGGTTTTAAATCTCCCAAAGCCAAGAACCAAAAAATAATCGTCTCCCTTTCACCGGCCGACTTGAAAAAAGAAGGGCCGTTTTTTGATCTGGCTATTGCCCTCGCCTATATGCTGGCGTCGGAGGATTTAAAATTTGATTCTGAGAAGAAGATTTTTCTTGGGGAACTGGGTTTAGACGGAACGCTGCGACGTATCAGGGGAGCGTTGCCCCTCGTTCAAGAAGCCAAGCGAGCCGGATATGAAGAAATCTTTTTGCCGAAAGAAAATGCGGTTGAGGCGGCATTAGTGGAAGGGGTAAAAATTTTTGGCGCAAGCAGTTTAAAGGAAGTGGTGGAACATATTAATGAAGAAAAAAACAAGGAAAATAAAAAAATAAAAATTCAACCGAAAACAGAAGTAAATTTTAAAAAAGAAAGAAAAAATTCCGACTTTTCTGATATTAGAGGACAAGAAGGCGCGAAAAGAGGATTGGAAATAGCGGCTGCCGGCGGACACAATATTGCTATGTACGGTCCTCCTGGTACGGGGAAAACAATGTTGGCGAGAGCCTTCTCTCAATTATTGCCGGACTTAGGGTTGGAAGAAGTTTTAGAGATCACCGGAATACACTCTGTTGCTGGAGTAACGCGAGGGGAATTAATTTCCACTCCGCCGTTTCGCTCTCCGCATCACACTTCTTCTTATGTCTCAATTATTGGCGGAGGAACTTATCCGAAGCCTGGGGAAGTGACCTTGGCACACAGAGGCGTTTTATTTTTAGATGAATTCCCGGAATTTGAAAAAAGAGTAATTGAATCTCTACGACAACCATTGGAAGATAATGTTGTTTCAATTTCTAGAGCCAAAGGAACAGCTTCTTTCCCATCAAATTTTATTTTAGTGGCGGCAATGAATCCTTGCCCATGCGGGAATACCGGTTCAAAACAAAAAGTTTGTATTTGTAGGCCGTCTGATTTGGATAGATATAAAAGAAAATTGTCGGGGCCGATAATGGATCGTATTGATTTGTGGGTTTCTGTCGGTAATGTTGATTATAAAAAGTTGGGGGAGGAGGGAAATGGGGAGAAAAGCGAAAAAATAAAATACAGAGTGACAAAAGCGCGGGAAATTCAAAAGAAAAGATTTGAAAAATTTGGTAGAAAAATACAAACAAATAGCGAAATGAATGTGAAAGATTTATCCGGAATGATAAAACTGAAAGAAGAAGTAAGAAATCTACTGGATGATAGCGCCGAACGTTTGGCCCTCTCCGCTCGTGCTTATCATCGGGTTATCAAAATCGCCCGCACTATTGCTGACCTGGAAAATTCAGAGGAAATTAACTCAAATCATATCTTAGAGGCTATACAATACAGACCGAAAGTGAATAGTTAAAAAGCAAAGAACAATATTTTTGCCGGTACGGATTTTTTGAAGCTTAAAAAATCCTGAAATTGGCTCGCCGTCGCTCGCCAAACCCCTTAAAAACATTGTTTTTTGCTTTTTAGGTTATCCACAGGTGGGTTGTTGACAGTGAACGCTCGTTCACTTATACTTTAGGTAGGTCATTTATAAACAATTTAACCTATATAAAATATGTCACAAAAACAATATATTAAAACTGTTGAAAGAGAAATCCAAAGAATCAATAGAATAATTGATTTGAAAATTCTTCGCGGGGAAGAATATTTTAGGGAAGCTAGAGACCATAAGCTTCTCTTGAAAAAAATACGCTTTTATAACAGGCAGAATTTTTTCAGAAAATTATTTCCAACTTTTTCTGTCCTTTTTTAAATTTCGCTCCGTTTCTTCAAATTTTTCGTCCCTGCGCCCTTCTCGGAGTACCGAGTGGGACCCTCGGGAAGCTCAAAATTTAAAGAAACTTCGCTCAGATAAAAATGAAAAACATTTATCAGACAAAACTGGAAAATTTCTACGGGAAAAATAAAAGAATGCCCACCTATTCTGAAATGCTGGAGCTTTTCAATTTCAAATCCAAGAATGCTGTTTTTAAGATTGTAAATAAGCTGATTGAAGCGGGAATTGTTGCTAAGGACCATCTAGGAAGGTTGATGCCGACCGAGATTTTTAGTGAAATACCAAAACTCGGTTTTGTTACCGCTGGATTCCCAGCTACGGTAGAAGAAGAATTGACCGATACAGTAAATTTGGATGATTTTCTAATAAAAAATAAACCATTAACTTATATGTTAGAAGTGGATGGGGATTCTATGATTGATGCGCACATAGAAAAAGGGGATATGGTTCTCGTAGAAAAAACAAATCAAGCCAAAGACGGGCAAATTGTTATCGCGGAAGTGGATGGAGATTTTACAATGAAATATTTTAAAAAAAATGGTTCCAGGGTTTGGCTAGAACCAGCCAATAAAAATTATAAACCAATTTATCCAACTCAAAGCTTGAATGTGATTGCGATATTAAAAGCTGTAGTTAGAAAATATTAAACAGAACAAAATAAAAAGCCCCTAAGGGGCTTTTTATTTTTTATCTCGAGATAAAAGATTAAGCAACTGCGTCTTTTAGGGCCTTGGCAGCTCTGAATTTTGGAACTTTCTTAGCAGCTACTTTGACTTGCTCTCCGGTCTTTGGATTGCGAGCTGTTCTAGCAGCGCGTGCCTTTACGGAAAAGATTCCGAAGCCGGCGATTGATACTTCGCCACCTTTCTTCATGGTGCCGATGATAGCGTCAAACAAACTGTCAACAATTTCTTCAGCTTGTACTTTTGTACCACCAAGCTTTCCATGTACTAACTCAGCTAATGCTTGTTTATTCATATTTTTAAAGGTTATTTTTATAATGCTTTCGACCGTTTGCTTATATAAATACTATCCATACATTATATATCAAGGGTTTTTTAAGGCAAGCTCCCACACTTTCTTCTCTGAAGCGCTAAAAAGCGTATTGTTATCAATATCAGGGAAGATAGTGTGGGGGCAAGTGTGTCTAAAATAGAAAAAGAATAATTTTTAAAGGGGTTTGGCGAGCGACGGCGAGCCAATTTCAGGAAATTTTAAGCTTAAAAATTTCCGTACCGACTAAAAATTGATTCTTTTTCTATTTTTTACCTCGCATATTCAATAATTCTGGTCTCTCTTATCATTGTAACCTTGATTTCGCCAGGGTATTTCAATTCTTGTTCTATTTTTACGGCAATATCATGAGCCATTATCTTAGCTTCAGCGTCGGATACTTTTTCCGGAGTAACAAAGATGCGAATTTCACGGCCAGCCTGAAGCGCATACGATTTTTCCACTCCCGGAAAAGCATTTACCAATCCTTCAAGTTCCTGTAATCTCTTCAAGTAATTTTCCACTGAATCACGGCGAGCTCCGGGTCTGCCACCGGAGATAGCGTCAGCTGTTTGGACGATTACCGCTTCTATTGTTTCATACGGATAATCTTCATGGTGGGATTTCATTGCGGTGATAATGCGTTCGTCCGCTCCGAATTTCTGTAAAATTCTTATCCCTATTTCAATATGTGTGCCTTGTACTTCGTGGTCCAACGCTTTACCGATATCATGTACCAGTGCCCCGGCTTTAGCTATCGCCACATCTGCGCCTAATTCCTCGGCAATCATTCCAGCGATGTGCGCCATTTCAATGGAATGCTGAAGCACATTTTGTCCGTAACTGGTGCGGAAATATAATCGTCCAATAATAGCAACAATACGTGGGTCAAAATTAAATATTCCGCATTCATATACCGCTTGTTCTCCTTTTTCTTTAATGATTTTATTTATTTCTTCTTTTGCTTTTTCTACTAGCTCTTCAATCTTGGCTGGTTGAATGCGCCCGTCTAAAATCAAGTTTTCAAGCGCAAGACGGGCAACCTGGCGTCTAATTGGGTCAAAGGAAGAAATAATTATTGATCCTGGAGTATCATCCACAATAAGTTCAACCCCGGAAGCTCGTTCAAAAGCCCTTATATTTCGGCCTTCTTTTCCAATAACTTTGCCCTTAATTTCATTGTTTGGAATATTCACTATGGTTGTCATTAATTCAGAGGCGGTGCTTGAAGCAAGACGCTGGATAGAAGTGGCTAAAATGTCTTTTGCCCTGTTATCTAGCTTTTCTTCATTGCTATTTTCAAGTTTTTGAATTCTGATCAAAAGATCTTCCTCGTATTTCTTTTCAATGTCTCTCATTAGCTCTCCTTTTGCTTCTTCTTCCGTTAGTTTTGATACCCTTTCTAATTCAATTATCTTTTCCGCTTCTATTCCCGAGACCTTTTCCTGAATTTTTTTTACTTCTTCTACCTTAAGTTTAATATTTTCAGTTTCTTTATTTATTTCCACTTGCCGAGCATCCAAAAACTCATCTTTTTTTATAAGTCTTTTTTCTGTTTCTTTATATTCCTCTTCTTTCTTTTTCTCTTCCTCTTTTAGCTCAGCAAGCCTTTTCTCTACTTTATTTTTAGCTTCATCTATAAGTTTCTGCGCTTCTTCTTTAGCGCCAACCAACATCTGCTTTATATCTATTTCTATGGATTTTCTCTTTCCCAGCGCAACAACCATTCGCAAATAGTATCCGATTCCCGCGCCCAAAAGGAGCACTCCGACTCCGATTAGAATTATTGTTAATAAGCTCATAAGCCTTGTGTCGGCTTATAAAAACAAACCACTATATTTGCGATCCTATTTCTTTACTAGCAATTCTTGCAAAGATTTGATTTATCCCGCTAAAGCGCGGGAATTTTCTCTTTAAAAACTTCATAAATATATGGAATATTCCTATAAACCAATCGAAAATAAATTTGTAAAATTCAACGGATATAGTATAACAAATTGCACTTATTTTGTCTACGGGTTGCATTTTTTCGTAATACGTGCTATGATTTTGGCAAATAAAAATGTTCTTAATGCACTAATTCACTCATCTATTTTCAGGAGATTTTGATGAAAAAAACCCGAAAGTCTAAGAGAAAAAGAAATTCACTTGAAAAAGACATTGACGCGATAATCAGTTTTCTTGAAAAAGAAAAAATTAAGAGACTAATAATCAGAAGAGAGATGGATAAAGCCAGAATGGCCTTCTTAAAAGTTGCAGAAAAACTCACTACTCCTGATTTTAGAGAATTGGATAAATTAATTTCAAGAATTGGTCGGTGTTCTATGACGAGAATTAGCAATCCTCCCCGTTGCAGTAATAGGTATAGTCGTCGTTCAGGCCACGGGGCGAGATAGTTTTTAATACACAAAGCCTCATCAATAATATTGATGAGGCTTTTATTTTTCCTTTTTAAAACTAGGATTTGGAGAGAGGAGTTTTTGACTTAGTAACTATTTCATCAATAATCCCATATTTTTTAGCTTCTTCGGCATCCATAAAGAAATCTCTTTCTACATCTTTTTCTATTTGAGGTAGAGGCTTGCCCGTGTTTTTAGCTAAAATTTTATTTAAATTGTCTTTTGTTTTTAAAATATGTTTTGCGGTAATAGCAATATCCGTAGCTTGCCCTTCCACTCCGCCCAATGGCTGATGAATCATTATTTCCGCATTCGGCAAAATAAATCTTTTACCTTTTTTCCCTGCGGATAAAATAATGGCCGCGCCGGACGCTGCTACTCCCACACAGAAAGTGGAAATATCGGGGCGGACATGATTCATGGTGTCTACTATCGCCAAAGTGGAAGTGACAGATCCTCCAGGAGAATTTATATACAAAGCTATATCTTTTTTTGCGTCTTCGGATTCAAGGAAAAGAAGCTGAGCAATGACAATATTCGCCACATTATCGTCAATCGGACCGGCTAAAAAAACTATTCTTTCTCGTAAAAGACGAGAATATATATCATAAGCTCTTTCTCCAAATTGTGATTTTTCTATGACTGTGGGTATCAACATACAACTATTATAGCACTATTTTTGATTTTCTAGAAATTGAAAAACTTTTTCGTTTGTGAGAACATTTTCGGCATGAAGGGTGGCTCGTTCCGGGTCAGCATCTTTATAATGTTCCAATATTTTTGCCACCTCATTGGCCACTTGTTCTTTATCTGCTTCAATTTTTTCTATTTCAGCAATTTTATTCAGAATAAGTCCAAGTTTTGCTTTCTTTTCCGCATCGATCCTGAATTCTTTTCTTAAATCAGGGACTGTTTTATTCAGATGTTTCAAATAATCTTCAAATTTTAATCCCATTTGAGTGATGTCAGATTCCATCCTATACAAAATCTTATCCAATTCCACTTCAATCAAAACTTCCGGCATTTCAACTTTTAAGTCATCAATTATTTTTTCGACGATTTTCAATCTGGTTTTCTCTTTTGCTTGATTTACTTTTTCCAGCTTTATATTTTCCTTTAGTTTTTCTTTGAAATCTACGACATTCTTAAAGGGTCCAAGCGCTTGCACAAATTCATCATTAAATTCAGGTAATTCCTGCTTTATTTCCTCTTTCTCTTTTTCGTTATCGTGTTCTTCTCCCTCTTTATGTATATGTTCCTCTGCCTTATCCGCCATATGTATTTTAGGAGCGCGAGATTTTCTGATATCCGTGATGGTATCTTCTACTTCTTTTTCTGTTACCTCTGTGTTTTTTTCGGCATCCGTTGTTTCGGAAATTATTTTTTTAGCAATCTGTTTGTAATCGGGAAGTTTCATTTCCGGCATAGTGGCTGTTTTAATTTTAAATCCCAATGGGTTTTTGCGGGCAAGTTTGGTAATAGAAATTTCCGGACGGCTTATAGCGTCAATCCCGTTAGAGGCAGAGGATCGCTGCGAGCCCTCGCGGCCTCTAACGGGATCAATTTTATTTTCTGTTATCTCTCCGCTAAGAATTTTAGGGTAAATATCTGAGATAGCCATTTCTGCCATTTCTCCTAAAATTTGTGACTCGGGCACTTTGGAAAGCAAAATATTCTCTGGAACTTTTCCTTTTCTAAACCCATCTATTTCCAAATTATCCCCGATTCTTTTTAAGGCCTTGTTGAAATATGTTTCAAAAGCATCAGCTTCAATTTCACCTTCAATTTCCACTTCGCTTTTTGGAAGTTTTTTAATACTTATCTTTGGCATTAGTTTATAGCATTTACATCAACATCAATATTTGTGTCTATCGCGTTTAAATCTTGTTCCAGTATGTCTAGTTCATTAACATCTGTCTCCGCAGGGGTCATGTTTTCTGATTGAAGGTTTTTCTGTTCCAACGCGCTTTTTACTTTTGATTGCCAAATGTAAATCCCGCCGATAATAAGAATAATAACAATAATTATTGAGCCAAGGAGCGCTCCGTTTGATTTTTTTTCTTCTAGTTCCATATATATTTATTTTAATTTATTTATAATTTACTGAGTGGTTTCGACGTTACCATTTGTTTCTATTTCTGCCTCCATTTTGATCTTGAGATTGTCTTTCAATGATTTAACAGCATCATTAAGCGTTTGATGAATTTCTTTTATAAGGGTTTGTATTTCTCCCGCTAGCGTTTTTAATTTAGTTTTATCTTCTGTTGAAAGTTGATTGGTTGATTCGGCAAGCAAAACGTTTATCTCCGTGATTTTTATATTAACTTCAGCCAATTTCGTTTCAGTATTTGCTATAAGACTTTCTGCCTTTGCAACGTCAACACCCTTTGCTTTAAGTTTTGTTATCTGGGAATTAATTTTATCTTTTAAATTACTTATTCTCTCCACCGCGTTATCAAATCTTTCTAAAGCTTTTTCTCGGCCCTCAATCCTCGCCTCTTCTATTTTTGCCTTAACTTCATCCTTTTCATTTTTTAAAGCTTCTTTTAAAGCCTCCATTTTATTTTTTGCTTCTTCTCGTAAAGTTTTTACCCCTTCTTTTAATTTTTCAATTCGGGTATTGACTTCAGCCCTTACCGTAGCATTAACTTCAGTTTTTGTCTCAGTATTAACTTCATTTCTTAACTTTACTTCTTCTCTTATATTTTTTATTTCTTGTCCTAAATTTTGTACGGAAATTGATGCAGCTGTATTAAGTTTAGCTGCCTGTGCTATTGAAAACGATCCTAAAGACGAAAGAACTAATGTACCTATAATAAACAAATTTAAATATTTTTTCATAATTTTACGACGTTAAATTGATAATCAAACTAAACTAGATTATAGCAAAAAATCAGGACAATTGCTATTCTCGTATGCTTGTTTGTTTTGACTTTTAATAAGTGTTCGGGTATAGTCATTTACAGTCAATAAATTATAGAAAGTCGAAGATCTATAATCTTTTATTATTAATAATTTTAAAAAAAATTATGTTATTAACTTCGTTTATCATTTCTATTCTTGCTTTGTTTTTTGCCGGCTATCTTGTTTTTTGGATTAAGAAAAACGATATGGGAACAGCAAAAATGCAAGAAATATATGAGGCAATTAAAAAAGGGGCAAACGCATTTTTAAAAAGACAATACAAAACAATTGGAATTATCACGATTGTTTTAGCCTTGATTCTTTTTGGGGTCTACGCTCTTAACGGAAAGCCAATTTCAGGTTTCCAGGTCAGTCTCGCTTTTATTTTGGGCGCTTTGTGTTCCTGTCTTTCCGGTCTTGTCGGCATGTGGATTTCTGTTCGTTCAAATATCAGAACGGCTTCCGCAGCTCAAACAAGTTTCAGTAAAGCGTTAACTATCGCTTTAAGAGCCGGAGCGGTTTCCGGTATTACGATAGTGGCATTGAGTTTGATTGGCATTACTGGACTTTATTATATTTATGGCGTTTTAGGATATACAGCTGTGGAAATACCCGCTTTGCTCGTTGGTTTTGGATTCGGAGCCAGCTTGGTAGCTTTATTTGCCCAACTTGGAGGAGGAATTTACACCAAAGCGGCGGATGTCGGAGCAGACTTGGTTGGTAAAGTAGAAAAAGATATTCCTGAAGACGATCCTCGCAATCCTGCCGTTATTGCTGATTTGGTTGGGGATAATGTTGGAGACTGCGCTGGTAGAGGAGCGGACCTTTTTGAATCAACAGCGGCGGAAAATATTGGAGCAATGATAATAGGGGTTGCTCTTTTCCCTCATTTTGGCATTAGTGGAATTATTTTTCCCTTAGTTATCAGAGGATTTGGATTACTTGCGGCAATGATTGGAGTTTTGTCAGCAAAAGCAAAAGAAGAAGATGAACCTCTAAAAGCATTAAACAAAGGATACTTTGTGACTTCTGTTTTAGTGACTATTGCTTTTTATTTTGTGACAATGAACATGCTAGGCAATATTTTATATTTCTTTGCAGGATTAGTCGGTTTATTGGCCAGTATCGCTTTCGTATTTATTACTCAATATTATACGGAACATAAATACAAACCGGTGCAATCAATAGCAAATGCTTCAAAAACTGGACACGCTACGAATATAATTGCCGGACTTTCCGTAGGATTTGAATGTACCTTTGCAACAGTAGTAACAATTTCAGCAGCTTTGCTTGCTTCTTTTAAATTAGGAGCCATGACCGGTTTTGCTTCCGGCGGACTTTATGGAACAGCAGTAGCTACGATGGGAATGTTGGCTACCGCCGCTTATGTTTTAGCTATGGATACTTTCGGACCGATTACCGATAATGCCGGTGGAATTGTGGAAATGTCTGGAGCTTCAGAGCAAGTCAGGGAGAGAACGGACAAACTTGATGCTGCCGGAAATACAACCAAAGCTTTGACTAAGGGATATGCAATGGGTAGCGCGGCCTTAGCGGCTTTCTTGCTTTTCTCTTCATATTTACAAGAAGCGGGAATAACAACCGTTGATTTGGCAAAAGTGGAAGTTTTCGTGGCCGCTTTGATAGGGGCAATGTTAATCTTTTTCTTCTCCGGTTTCACTATGAGAGCGGTAGGAAAAGCGGCTGGAAAGATTGTGGATGAAGTTAGGCGTCAATTTAAAGCAGACCCCGGACTGATGGCGGGGACCAGCAAGCCTGATTATGCAGCTTGCGTTGATATCACCACCAAAGCGGCTTTGAGAGAAATGATTTTGCCTGGATTATTGGCAGTGGTAGTTCCAATCCTTGTTGGAGTCTTTTTGAAAGCGGAAGCGGAAGCGGGACTGATAATGGTTGGCACTATTGCCGGCATCCTCTTGGCTACTCTAATGAACAATGCTGGTGGCGCTTGGGATAATGCTAAGAAATATATTGAAATGGGAAATCTGGGTGGAAAGGGAAGCGATGCTCACAAAGCAGCCGTCACAGGAGACACTGTTGGCGATCCGTTCAAAGACACAGCTGGGCCATCCTTACACGTGTTAGTAAAATTACTCGGAACTCTTTCTCTGGCCCTGGTTGCGTTGTTTATGTAAGAAAAACACCTTGTCTTTTAAAGATAAAGTTATTCACACATAAAATTCATAGTTATGTTAGAATAAAAAAATGGGAAATAAAAAACCACATTTGATTTTCATTTACGGATTTGTAGCCGTTGGAAAGCTTACTGTTGCCAAAGAACTTGCGAAATTAACTAAATATAAAATTTTACATAATCATATGATTGTTGATCTTTTCGGTGATCTTTTTGGCCATGAAAGGCCAGGAACTGTCGAGAAAGCTGAAATTAAAGAATGGTTTTATTTTGAATTAACAAAAAAATTAATAGGTACAGGAGATAATTTTATTTTTACTCATACGTATTCAGACTCATATGTTTCTAAAACTGGAATGACTGATTTAGATTTTGTAAAAAAAATTAAAGAAATAGTAACTGAATTAGGAGGTATTTTTTGTCCAGTGTATCTCTTTTGTTCCGAACAAGAAATGCTTAAAAGATTAAAAAATAAATCACGTAAGTCGCATAAAAAATTAAGATCCTTGAAAATTATGAAAGAATTAATGAAAAGAGAAAATTTTAAAACACCAGCACCACTTAGAAATAATTTTTTAATGGATACAACTGAAAATTCTCCTAAAAAAGTTGCAAAAATGATAAAAGAACATTTTAAATTAGATTAAGTTTTTTAATATAAAAAAGCCGAACATATTTCTATGTCCGGCTTTTGTCTTGACGGGTTAGTTAAATTAATTAACTTCCCCATCCGTTTTTTAGTACCATAGTAATCACCTCCTTTCTTTGTAAAATTAATCTATCATTGCCTTTACATTATTTTCGTTGATATTGGGGTATGTTCCTTCTTGATCTATTAAACTAGAAAAAGCTAATCTTTCACCGTCTCCCAATAGAGGCAAGATAACTTTTTCTACCCTAGGCATTATACAACATGAGTTAGGATCAATAACATTTATTTTCCCTAACCACCTAAATGGAGTAGCGCGACAGCCCCCACCACATATTTTTATATATCGACAATTGCCGCAACCAAGAGAATTTACTGTTATTTTTTTGAAATCAGTAAGCCAATCAGAATCTTTTATTGCATCCTTTATGGATTTGTTCTTTACTGATCCGTATTTGATGTTTAATGCTGGACAGAATATCAAATCACCATTTGCATTAATGCAAATATTTGCAAAATTATACTCACAAGAGTGACCAGAAAGATTCATTGGAGCATAATCTTCTTTTTCTATCCAAGAATAATAAACATTATCTATCCTTAGAAGAAAAGGTTTGGCATCTAATTGATGATTTTTTATAACATCAACATACACATTGAACAACCTATCATAATCAGAGAAATTTACAATATGGCTGTTTTTTTGTGTTCTGATTGTTTTCCAGAGCTGGCTTAAACGCCAGCAATAAATTCCAGTTTCTTTTAGCTCTTTATATAAAGGTAATAATTCTGAAACATTTTGCTCATAAACAACCGTTTGAATCATGATTTTACATCCTGGTAGAAACGATTTTAAATTCTTAATGTTTTTTATGGAAGACAAATAACTACTACCTTCGCGTATTATATCGTTAGTTGCCAACCCATCTAAACTAGTTCTAAACTCTTTTACCTGAGAGAGTTCAGAAATAATATTAAGATTTTTTTGAGAAAAATGTTTCCCATTGGTTGATATTATTACTCTTGATTCTTGACCACAGGCCTCTATTATTTCAGGCCAACGAAGGTAGCGGAAAGGTTCTCCGCCAGTGAGTGTAAAATTTACCACTCCAAGTTCTTTACATTCAGCAATAATTTCCAGCCATCTTTGATGAGATAATTCATCTTTGCGATATAGAACTGAATTTTTTTCTCCAGCATGACAGTAAAGACACTGCATATCACAATCCCCAGTCAATTCTAATCTAACTGAATTAAACATTTTTGTTCTCCTTATTTTGTTTTCAATGAATTAGTTATTTATTTATAAAATAACAAATTAAATTGATTTTGTCAATACTAAAATATTTTTAATATTTTTTTATGTTATTTTAATAAGTGATATACTTTTTATATGAAAAAATTAACAATAGCTGTTGGAACAACTTCTCTTCAAAAAATTAGCTATCTTAAAGAAGTTTTAAAAGAACTTGGGATAAAAGCAGTTATTAAGTCTATTGAAGTAAAAAGTGGAATTTCTACTCAGCCGATAACATCAAAAGAAACTAAAATAGGTTCCATTAATAGAGCAAAAAATGCGTTAAAGAAAGTTGAGAATGCTGATTTTGCTTTGGGAGTGGAAGTTGGGTATCACAAATATTTAAAAAATAAATATGAAATTTTTTGCTGGGCTACTATTATTGATAAACATAGTCACCAGATATCAGGACAGTCATATAAATTTTCATTACCGGAATATCATCAAAAAATCTTAAAAAGTGGCAAATATCTGGGTGATAATTTAGATGGATATTCAAAAAAAGTAAAAGATTCTATTGGTGTATATATAGATAATGCGATTCGTCATCGTAAGCCTTTTATAATAAGCGCCCTAAAAGACACCCTGGTTAGATATTTAAGAAAAGAAGATTTTTAATTTTATTCCTCCTTCACTTCCACTTTTTCGCCGTCGGTGGAGGCGACTTCTTTGCCGTCGCCTTTGATGTCTATTCTCCAGCCAGTGAGCTTGGCAGCCAGGCGCACATTTTGTCCACCTTTGCCGATAGCTAGAGAAAGCTGGTCATCAGCGACTTCTATAATAGCTTTATGTTCTTTTTCATCTATTTCTATGGAAAGGACTTTAGCCGGAGAAAGAGAATTGGAAACAAATTGTTTTGGGTCTTCGGACCAAGGAATAATATCTATCTTTTCACCCAAAAGTTCTTGAGTAATGGTATTTACCCGAGTGCCTTTTTGTCCGACACATGAACCAACCGGGTCAATATGTTCATCATTTGAATGCACGGCTATTTTTGAACGAGCGCCCGCTTCTCGAGCCACCGATTTTATTTCTACAATTCCATTTTCCACTTCCGGCGCTTCAATAGCAAAAAGTTTTTCTATAAATTTAGGATGAGTACGAGAAAGACGAAGATTGATGCCTCTGACTGTGTCTTCCACTGAATATAAATAAGCTCGCACGCGCTGGCCTCTTTGGAAAAATTCTCCCGGAATTTGCTCTTCCGCAGGCAGAATTCCAGTGGCGCGGTTAAAATCAACATAAACATTTCCTCTTTCTATTTTCTGCACGATGCCTGAGACTATTTCTCCTTCTTTTGTTCCATATTCATCTATAATAGATGTTCGTTCCGCTTCTCGAATTCTCTGAATAATAACTTGTTTGGCGGTCTGGGCAGCAATACGTCCATAATCTTCCTTGGCTTCAAGCGGGAAAACAACTTCATCGTTCAATTCCACATCTTTTTTTATTTTTTTTGCGTCCTCCAGCATTATATGATGCTCTCCATTGAAGCGAACACGCTCATCGCCTTCATCTTTCACCGAATATTCCTCGTCTGTTTCATTTTCTTCTCCTATTTTTGCGATAGTATCATCCACCACTATTTTTATTTGAAAAAAATCCGTTTTGCCGGTTTCCAAATCAAACTTTGCTCGGATGATTTGTCCTTTTTTACCATAATCTTTTTTATAAGCGGCGGCCATAGCTTGCTCTATGGCGTCTAATATTTTTTCTTTTGGAATTTTCTTCTCCTCCTCTAATTGTTCCAAGGCTGATTTGAATGTTTTTATATCTAACATAATGATTTAAAATTATGAAAATTAAAAAATTTAAGGCGTCGTGGGTTCCCTGTCCTGTTGACTCCGAGGGCGAAGGCGCAAAAATTTTTTGAATTTTTATAATTTATATTAAATTTTTAAATTAAAAAGCCCTGTTTCGACAGGACTTGTACAATTCATAGAGTATCACAAGCTATATTAAAATGCAAGGACTTTAGAAAAAGTAATAAAAATGTTGGAATTAGAAAAACAAGAAAGGTTAGTCCATAATTATTGGCATTTGTTTAAAGATTATAAGAAGGCTAATAATTTAGTTGGAGAAGATATAGTTTTTTAAAAATAAATTTAGAAGCTTTGCTAGATCTTTTCCCGCGGTGATAAAAACAAAGTCTGAGTTTTTTTTATTTGTTTAAAAATTCTTTTACTTTTTTTTGAAAAAATGATTGTATATTTGATTTTGATTGTTTTTCAGACAGCCAAATAATCGCTTCATCGTCCAAATCTTCCGGCGAGACAAGTTGTTCACAAAATAATCGGTCATTAAAAGCTTCTTGGTATTTTTCTTTTGCATCTGAAATAATGATGTCCAAGGTAGTCATATTTTTTAAAATTATATGATATAAATCAACATAATCTTTAAAAGATCTTCTTCGTCCCATAGCGTATGCTTTCATAGAAGCGATATCCGAAATGGAAGCCAGCGGTACGATATTTGTATCAACTGTTTTTTGCTTTAAAATAAATGGATAATGAATAAACGACACTTTTACTCCGGATACTGAAACAGTAAGCTCATTTTTAGTGTTTATCAAAATAGACGCCTTCCCTAATTCATTTTCAACTTTTTCAAGCAGTGTTTTTTTTATGGGATTAAAAGAAAAAAAATCCAGATCAACAGAAATACGATGCCCTATTTGGAGAGCCAGAGCTGTGCCTCCGGCAAGATAAAAATCATCACGCAAAAAAGCGCATTTATCCCATATTTTTTTTGTTTCTTGATTTAGTGATTCGTAATACATCCGTTTTTTGTATTTAAAACATTAGATTGGCTAATTTTCGCGCAGATGGTCTGATAGCTGAATCAGAAACAGTATCAAGTACTCTTTTTACATTCCTTGCTCCATAAAATGATTTTATCCATTGCCAATGATCTAAATTTCCATAGGAAATGGCATTTGTAATTACAGTATTTTCCATCTTTAAGGGGTCGCACAAAGGAAAGTCGTATGACCATAATATAGTTTTAAAATTGTCAGGCATTTTATTCATACTTACCATTATAGCATAATTTTGATTTTTATTCTTTCATTATAAATAGAATTTAGGCATTTTTTGTAATTATCTCTTATAAAATAACGCTAAAAAGGGGGCTGGGGATAGATTGGGGATAAATCGGGCTAGGGGACTTGACATTTTGGCTAATTAGGTATATTATACTATTCAAATAAGGATTTGTCAATTTCTTTGAAAATGACGCTCTTATGGAAAGTCTATAAGAGTTAAATAATAAAGTTTAAATTAAAAAGGAGGCGTTATGAAAACGCTCAGTAACATATTGTTGGTTCTTTTATTTTCTGTTTCTGTTGTTTTTTCACAACAGCAGAATGGTATTCCAAGCGAGAATGGCTGGGAATTCGTTTATGATGCAGCCTCCATAACTGATTCATCAAAAACGAGTTCATCCCTTGAAGGAGAGGGACAAGTCTTTCGGACCTATGGAAATGTCTATTACAATACCGAGTGGTATACTCAAACCGATTGGGTAAAAGATCTTTGGGAATCTCCCATTTTACACGATACGCTTTGCATAAATTGCAGGCTTGTTTCTCAAGTAAATGCTTCAGAAGTTTGGATCAGTTATGCTTTTCAGGGAACTTTTGGCTGGTATGCCGGATCTGGCAAGAAAATCAGCATGGATTCAACCAAATGGCAGGAAGTAAGACTGGATGTGTCTTGGATAAGGAAGAAGATAGGACCGCAAAGGTTCAATAAGATCTATTTATGCTTCCAACCTCTCGCTCTGGACAGTTGCTATATCGGAGCGGAAGTGATGTTGAATAAATTGAGTGGAATAGACAGCTTGGGCAATGAAGAAATTTATGACGATTTCAAAGGCCCGATTGCTACTCCAGTTGGAGTTGAAAGAATTGAAGGGCAAATCCCGAAAAGATTTGTTCTGGAACAAAACTATCCCAATCCTTTCAATCCGACGACCACTATCAAGTTTACTGTTCTAGAAAAAGGACAAGTGAATCTGACTGTTTACAATCTTCTCGGACAAGAAGTAAAAACTCTTGTTTCTGAAGAAAAACAGAAAGGAAGTTACGAGGTAGTCTTTAATGCCGCAAATCTTCCAAGTGGAACGTATTTCTACAGACTCCAAATAGGAAGCTCTGTGGAAACAAAGAAGATGCTATTAGTAAAGTAAAAAGCATCTAAAATAACAAAACCCAGCTTTGCAAAACAAAGTCTGGGTTTTTTTATTAACACTTGCATTTTCTTTTTTAAAGGTTGCAGGGTATAATATAAGTATATTTATTAATAAAATTAATGTTTAAAAACCATGCATACATATAAAAAATTTTTAATAATTTCTATTTTAATAATTGGAACACTGTTTGCATATAATGTTTTAGCGATAGCTCCTACGGTTGATGTTTACGCCGTTCAAACTTCCATTGGCTATGGTGAATCAACAATTGTAGGTTGGAGCGCGATCAATGCGACAGGGGGGTGTGTCGGTTTTGGGGGTGTATGGCCACCAAATACAGAAGGTCTTTCAGGAAATATGTCAACAGGTTCTTTAACTAGGTCAAAAACTTATACCATTCGTTGCGCTGATGACCTTGGAAATCTTGTTACAGATTCAGTAACGGTCAATGTCGCTCCCGCTCCAAGTTTGATTGTGTCTCTTTCCGCCAGTCCGACTTCCGTGACTTCCGGCAATTCTTCCACTCTCACTTGGTCTTCTGCCGGGTTCACAGATTGTGTTGCCAGCGGGGATTGGTCCGGGGCCAAAACTACTTCTGGCAGTGAATCAACAGGCAATTTAACTTCAGCCAAAACTTATACCATTGGTTGTTATATAGCAGATGCTTGTCTCCCGTCATTAGGAAATACTTCATTATGGACAGATAATCATCCCCCATCAACTAATTTGGGTATGTCTAGTGTATGGTGTGCAAGCAAAACCAGCAAAACAGCTTGCGATGGAGCAAGAGCAAGTCCCGGTGGGACGGACCCCGTCCAATATGTTTGCGAATGGACGCCTGCATCTGTTTCAGTTTCTAAAACAGCAACGGTTAGCGTTAATACTCCTCCCCCTACTCCTACCGGTTTTGAAATTATCCCAGGTTGCGAAAGAATTGATGTAAAATGGAATGCGTCAGCAGGAGCGACAAGTTATCAACTGTATCGTGATGGAACTATAAGATACAATGGTTCTAATTTAGAATATCCCGATACTAGCGTTGGCACTACGACGCACACTTATTATGTTACTGCTACAAGTTCTTCCGGTGTTGTTTCTGCTCCATCTATCACTCATGCCACCGCTGCGCGTCCTCTTTCTTCCCCTTTATGTCTTACCCCGTCTTTGAATCTTTTAGCAGACCCGCTTGTTGTGGCGAAAAATAATCCTGACCAAAGTTCCGAGGTTGCTGCGTATAAAACTAATGTTCAAATGGGGACAGTTAATTTCTCAAAAAATGTTCCGCCAACTTCTGGTTTGACAGTAAATATTCCTCCTGACCCCTCAACAGAATCAGCAAGTGTGGCAAAGGGGAACCTTACGGTAGGCGCGGGAACTGCCACAGCAGCAAGGTATCAAATAACAGTAACCGGAACCGGAACTGGAACAAATTATAATTCAGTTTCTGACTCAGTAAGCGTGCCTGTTGACGTGGTGTCCGGGACTCTAACTGCTACTTCTTGTGTAATTGCCAGTGGCGCATCCACTTGTAATTCAACAATTACTTGGTCTACGCAAAATCCTCAAGGAATTGTAGCAGTCACCAGCGATACTAATAGTACTGGAGGTTCTGCTCCGAATACTGTCGTAGCTGTTGGAAATCCAGGCAGTCAATCAATTCCCATTTTTTACCCAAGTAGAAAACTTTATCTTTACAATTACGGCCTTCGTCTTAATCAGGTTGATGTAGCTCCTACTGCTACTTGCGCATCTGGCACTTCTTGGAATGGAACTATTTGTTCGCCAATCGCTTCAGCGCCGACTATTACTTCTCCAACTGCCAGCTGTATTTCTACCACCTCTGCCCTCTTAGGAGCAACCATGACTTCAACCGGGGGTTCAAATATCACCGCTTACGGAATTTGTTATGTTAAAGACAACCCTTCCATTCTTCCTTCTTTAGGCAATAGCACTTGTCAAACTACTACTGGCTCTTGGAATGCCGGCTTTACTTTTGCTTACAACATCGGCAGTCTGTCCGCTGGCTCCACTTATTATTTTAGAGGTTATGCCTCCAATAGTGTGGGAACTTCTTATACTCCGCAGTATTCATATTCATCTTTTAATTGCTCTGCGCCGCCTACTCCTACTGGCCTTACCGCCACCCCGGCAGCTTGCGGAACGGGCAGAATTGATTTGTCTTGGACCGCATCATCCGGAGCTGCAAGTTATAAGGTCAAGCAAGATGGCACTATTTTAAGTACTGATTTTACAGCGACATCTACCGCTATTTCCGGTCTTGCCAATGGGTCAAGCCATACCTTTAGCGTTGCCGCAAAAGGTTCCTCCGGTGTTGTTTCCGCTTTTTCATCTAATGTCTCGGCTACCGCTCCACCAGCCTGCAGTGGCGGAACAGTATCAGGAACTCTTACCCCAAGTCCTTATTCTTGCGAGATTCCTGTCGGTTCCAGTGGTTGTTATGTGGATATAAATTGGAATACAATATTCCCTTAAAAAATATTATTAAAAATAACCAATAAAAAAATGAAAAATACATATAAAAAATTTTTAATAATATTTGTTCTAATAGTAGGAGTATTGTTCACTTATAATGTTGTTTCAGCTCAACCTGTTGCAAGTATTTCAGCCAGTCCGACAACTGTGGTTTCTGGTGGGTCATCTACTATTACCTGGTCATCCACCGGTACGACAGGCTGTACCGCAAGCGGTGATTGGTCAGGATATAAATTTTACCAAGGTAGTCAATCAACCGGTGCTTTAACTTCAACAAAAACTTATACAATTCAGTGTGATGATGTCGGAGTTGATTTTAGCAATATAGCATCAGTAACAGTTACGGTTACCCCCTCAGTTACCCCTCCATCTATCTCTTCTCCAACTGCTTCCAGTATTACTACTAGTTCTGCCACTTTGGGAGCAAATATAACTTCAAACGGAGGGGCAAGTAGTGTAACCCACGGTTTTTGTTTATCAAACAATCCTAGTTCAGTCCTAAGCAGTTGTACGACCGATAGCACTCCTGTAAATACCGGTTCCATTACCAAAAATTATACCGGCCTTGCTTCCGGCACCACTTACTATTATGAAGGTTATGCTAGAAATAGCGCTGGAACTTCCTATACTTCAATGACTTCTTTTACCACAAGTTCATCTACAACTGCTCCTTCTATCTCTTCTCCAACTGCTACTGCTATTACTGCTACTTCCGCTTTCTTAGGAGCAAATATCACTTCCAATGGAGGAGGAAGTATTTCAGACCACGGTATTTGTTATGTCGCCAATGATCCATCCTTTGTTCCTATGTTGGGCAGAAGCAATACTACTTGCTCGCATCTTGGCGCTTTTTCAACTGGCGCTTTTTCATCTTCCTATTCCGGTCTTTCCCCTAATACCACTTATTACTTCACAGGTTATGCCACCAATAGTGTCGGGACTTCTTACACTACAACTGCTCATTTTACCACTTTAACTAATGCTATAAATGGTGTCTGTTCGTCTCCGGCTACTCATTACACTTGTACTTCTTCGGGGGCAAGCACCAACAAAGTAAGCGGCGCCACTTCTTGGACCTGGACTTGTCCTGGGTCTAATGGGGGAACTAATGCATCATGTACAGAAGCTAAAGGCACTTCTGCGGTTACCAGTTCTTACCCTGTTGCCAATACTAATGTTGCCAATGGAAATTCGGGAGGGCAATCAGTTTTTATCCCATATAGCTCTAGAGCATTTTATCTTTATAATTCTAGTTCTGTTCCTCCCCTTGATGGAATTACTGTGACATCTTATTGTGCCAGTGGTAGCCAATGGAATAGCAGTAGTGGTACCTGCGCAGCAACTATTAATGGTAGTTGTTCTCCGACTCATTATAATTGTACCTCTCCAGCCGCAAGTACTAATGAAGTAAGCGGCGCCACTTCTTGGACTTGGACTTGTCCCGGATCAAATGGAGGAGCGAGCGCTTCTTGTTCGGAAGATAAAACTCTTCCTGATTTAACGGCGGGAGATATTACTCCAACCATAACTTCTGTGGGAACTGCGCTTATTTTTTCTTCAACCATTTCAAACATAGGCAATGCGTCTACGGGCACTCCTTTCAGCAACTTCTTTCAAGTGGCAACTGCGGCAAATGGCGGTGGCATAGTCAGCGATCTTGCTCCTAAGTCAATGGCGACCTTAACTTCAAATACATCAAACACTGCCACTTCTCCTTCATATACTTTCACATCCATCGGAACATACTCAGTGAGAGCTTGCGCGGATAAAACTTCATCAGCGGGTGGAGGTATTATTGATGAATTAAACGAAGGCAACAACTGTTCTGGCGCTTGGGCAACTATAACAGTGGTAAATGCTGATACTCCGATTGATGGTTCCTGCGCATCAAATCATTACTTCTGTTCGTCTCCGGGAGCGGCTATTGATAGAGTAGACGGCGCCTCTTCTTGGACTTGGACTTGTCCCGGGTCTCACGGCGGGAGCGATACATCCTGTTCAGAAATAAAGATGCTGGACAACGGTTCTTGCGCAACGACACATTATAATTGTTCCGTAGGTACGAGCGTCAATAATGTGGAAAATTCCACTTCCTGGACATGGCAATGTAATGGTCTTGTAACGAATGCATCTTGTTCGGAGTCAAAAACCAAGAAGCCCGGATATAAAGAAAATTAACATATTAAAAATAATATTTATCAAAAAATCTCCCAATTGGGAGATTTTTTGATATAATAAACTAATGCAAATCAATAAGGAGCAATTGAAAAAAGTTATTTTAGACTCGGGAATTGTTTCGCGTTCCGAACTTGACGAGGCAGTTAAAAAAGCAGAGGCAAAAAAACAAAAACTCGGCGATATTTTGTTGTCGGATGGTAAAATATCTGAAGCTGATTTAAAACGAATGGAAGCTTTTGTTTTAGAAATACCTTTTGTTAATTTAATTAATAAAAAAATTGATCCTTCCGTTCTTTCTCTTGTTCCGGAACCGATTGCCAGAAATCATAACATTATTGCTTATAAAAAAAGCGAGACAGGTTTGGAGGTGGCCATGCTGGATGTTGACGATTTGCCGATAATAGATTTCATCAAAAAACGGGCGGGCGGAAAAATTCTACCCCGACTTACCGATACCGATTCAATAAAATCGGCGTTGGTGCAGTATAGAAAAAGTTTGCAGGCCGATTTTGACAACATTATTCAAAAAGAATCCTTGTCTCTGAAAACCGATAAAGATTCAAAAGAGCTGGAGAAAACGGAAAAAGAACTGAAAGACTTGGCTGAAGATTTACCGGTAATTAAAATCGTTGATTCCTTGATTTCTCACGCCATCTTGCAAAATGCTTCCGATGTTCATATTGAACCGGGAGAAAATGAATTGATTGTAAGATACAGAATAGACGGTATGTTGCATGATGCTATGATTTTGGATAAAAACACAGCGCCGGGCATTATTACTCGCATAAAAGTGCTGGCCAATTTGAAGCTTGATGAAAAAAGATTGCCTCAAGACGGCAGATTTAAAATAGATCAAAATGGAGACAAAGTTTCCTTTCGTGTTTCCACTTTGCCGACTTTTTACGGCGAAAAAGCGGTAATCAGAATTTTAAAAGAAGGCTCACAGGGTTTTTCTTTGGAAATGCTTGGTTTTCATGGGGAAGGATTGGAAAGGATTCACGATTCCTTAAAGCAAAAAATTGGAATGATTCTTGCTACCGGACCTACCGGAAGTGGAAAAACGACCACTCTTTACACCATGCTTGAAATTTTAAATAAGCCGGAAGTGAATATTTCCACCGTAGAGGACCCGATTGAATATCAAATGACCAGAATAAATCAAACTCAAGTAAAACCGGAGATAGGGCTTACTTTCGCAAACGGACTTCGTTCTCTTCTTCGCCAAGACCCGGATATAGTGATGGTTGGAGAAATTCGCGACGGGGAGACGGCCGGATTGGCTATTAATGCCTCGCTTACCGGGCATCTTGTTTTGTCTACTATCCACACCAATTCCGCCGCGGGAGCAATTCCAAGATTGATGGATATGGGAGTTTTGCCGTTTCTAATAATTTCAACCGTTAAAACAATTATTGCCCAGAGGCTGGTGCGAAGACTTACCCCAAGCAAAGAAAAATATTTTTTATCAGCGGATGAACTGAAGAATTTGGCAAAGCTTATTGATTTGGACCGCATGCTTTTGATATTAAAAAATGAAAAACTTATAGGACCGGGAGATACGTGGGGAAAAGTTCCTTTTTATAAGCCGGTGGGGAACAGCGAATCGCCGGACGGGTATTCGGACCGTATTGGAATTCATGAAGTGTTGAAAGTGACGTCTTCCATCAAAGAATTGATTATTCGGGGAAGTTCTCAGGATGAAATAGAAGCGCAGGCGAAAAAAGAAGGGATGATAACGATTCTGGAAGATGGAGTCTTTCAGTCGGTTTTAGGGAATACGAGCTTAGAAGAAGTGTTTAGAGTGGTTTCCGAGTAGTTTCTTAAAAACAATAAATAAAACATTATGCTTTTTTTATACAAAGCAAAACTAAAGAGCGGAGAAATTATAGAAGGAACGATGGAATCAGCAGACCGCTTTTCTCTTTCCCGCGAATTGAAATCTCGCGGGAATATTCCTATATCCATAAAAGAGAAAAAAAAGAGTTCTCTTGACCCTTCAAAAATATTCGGGTATTTCTTTTCAAGAGTGAAAATTGGAGAACAAATTATTTTTACCAAAAACTTGAGCGGGATGCTTAAAGCCGGACTTTCTCTCTTTAGAGCCTTATCTGTTTTAAAAAAACAGACAAAAAATGCCGCTCTTGATAAGATTTTAACGTCACTTTCCGATGAAATAAATGCCGGGGGGACGCTTTCTTCCGGAATGGCAAAATTTCCGGATGTTTTTTCAAAACTTTTTGTTTCAATGACGCGCGCCGGAGAGGAATCCGGCAATCTCTCCGGCGCGCTTTCCGAAATAGGTATGAATTTGGAAAAAGCGCATTCTTTGACTAAAAAAATAAAAGGAGCACTTGTTTATCCGGGAGTAATTCTTTCCGCTATGATTTTAATAGGTATTTTAATGTTTGCTTTTGTCGTGCCGACACTGGCTAGCACATTTAAAGAACTTGGAGTGGAATTACCCACTTCAACCAAATTTATAATTGCCTTAGGAAATTTCTTTTCTCAATATTTAATTTTATCTCTTGTTTTAATAATAGGATCCGTGGTTGGAATAATTTCTTTCTTGCGCGCCTCTTTTATAAAAAAATATGTTGATTTTGTAATTATAAAACTCCCTGTTATCGGCGATATGTCCAAGGAATTGAATACTGCTCGTACCGCGCGCACTATGTCTTCTTTATTATTGTCAGGCGTATCTATAATTAGGGCGATTGAAATAACAGAAGATGTAGTACAGAATGTCTATTATAAAAAAGTTCTGAATCAGGCAAAAGAAGAAATAGAAAAGGGGGCTCCGTTCTCCAAAGCTTTTGAAGAGAGTCCGGATCTTTATCCAGTGATGATGACAGAGATGGTTCAGGTGGGGGAAGAGACTGGGAATCTGTCGGATATGTTGCTTCAAGTCGCTTCTTTTTATGAAGGAGAGGTAGAAAATAAAACAAAAAATCTTTCCACCATTATTGAACCGGTTTTAATGATTATTATCGGCGCCGCCGTCGGTTTCTTCGCCATTTCCATGATTACCCCTTTGTACTCGGTGATGGATAATATAGAATAAAACTTGACTTTTTCTTTTAAAAGTGTATTGTTAACAACAAAGACAATCATTGTTATTTAAAAAAGGAAGGAAATTATGGAAACTGCGCTCTCTCCCATTCTACGGTTGAAAGAACCCTCTTACCAAGGGAAACCATATCATATTATTGCCAATAAACTTTTTTCCAAAAAGATGGCAATTATTCTTAAACCAACCGAGAAAAGATTTAATGTTAAAAACGATCTTTCCGAACTTTTGTCAGTGAAAGGGAAAGACAGAAAAATTGATCGGATTGATCCTAATTTTATCGACTGGTTTGGAAATGTTACGATTAACGGACGCAAAGAAGAAACTGTGTCATTCTTGTATGAGTTTTTAAAGGATTTGTCTCATAAAGAGATAATATCGATAAGTAAAGAATATCGAGTATATAAAAAATTCAACATATTCGATGCAGTTTTATTGATCCAAAAGATTATTGATATCAACGAAATCTGGATTCCAAACGCGACAAGAATTGCTATCCTTTTGGAAGAACAACACAATAATCTGGAGTGCAAACTGGAAGTATTTTGTGTTACTGGCGGAAAAATCAGAGTTCGTGTATACGAAACTAATCCCGCTATCAGGTACAGTGTTGGTGGATTTATTGTTTTTGGTAAAAGAGACGAGATTTAAATTTGGGCCCTTTGATATTTTTTCTATATCTTGGGGCCTTTTAATTTTTCACTTCCTGCCAAGAAAGTATTTGGTAGTTGTCGGAAGTTAAAGGAAAACTCGGAGGGGGAGCGTAAAGCAGATTGGCATCATAGGCTATGTTTCTGGTAGTGTATCCGGTTCCATCAGTATAAGCAAATCCATATCGGTCGTGAGAGGCAATCATTCCATAAAGAGAAATAGTAGAACGGTTTTCGTATTCACAACTACTTCCCCCATAATAAAATCTCCCCACATTGTCGTTTTGCGCTATTAGGGCGGCGTCTATTTTTAAATCATTGTCGCTAATCATCCCAACTTGAATTCCTCCCTGTCCGATTAATCCCAGGGAGTCTGTGCCATTATAGTTGGTATAAAGAATATCATTATTTACTATGATATTTTTAAATTTTGTTGTATCGGTCGGCACTGGTAAATCAGCGGCAGTAATGGTTAAACGAGCATTATTTATTTGACCGTCAATTACCAGATGGTCTTCCATAAAAATTATCCCATTTAACGGGAAAGGATAATTGCCTTGGAGAGTTTCTGTGCCAACGCTCCAACTTACGCTAGTTCCCCAGCAATCTCCCAAATCCGCCCAAGAATTTATTTTATATAAATCAAAAGTATTATTGGTTTTTAAAACTATATGGTATCCGACATATCCACTTCCGGCAGCATCTCTATAGAATCCATTTTCCGAATCTGCGTCATCTTTTAAAGTTGCCAAATCCGTTGTAAAACCTGAAAAATCGATTGTCGGCTGGCTTATTAAACGTCCGGCTTGAAATACATCCGGGCGGGAAGGAATAGAACTCGGATTTGCTTCGGCTGCTTGGTAACTTTCGTCAATCCCGGTTGCCGGAGGAACTCTCACGTGGGTATGCACCCCGATTTCATTTTCACCATAATGGTCGGGGTCATTGTAAGTTGTTACTCCGCTGGTAATTATATTATGAGCAAGCCCGTCAAAACGAATACCTCCATTTGAATGAATAGGCCCGAAAATTTCTGTGCCTTGTCCAAATCGCATATTGGCATGTCCGGCAAAAGCAAATTTGGCAATTGATGGTTTTGCCACCCTGCTTTCTATTTTTCGCAAAATTGAAGGGTCTGCTAAAGTGGAACCGGTAGATTTTATTTTAACCAGAGTTGAACCCATTGAAGGGGCGGTAATTTCAAGAGAAAATTGTCCGACAGTAGTTCCATTTTTGTCTTTTAAGAGATGTACATAAGGTCCATCCACTTCAGTGCCGTCTTTATAATCTGATGGAGCATGAGCCAAATGCCAGCGATAATAATCTATCCCAGCTTCAGCTATTTGAAATGATTGTTCTCTGTTAAAAGTTTCCCGTCCGCTTTTTATGGATATGGCTGCCCAACCCGCAAGCGCGGTAATAATACAAATAGATACTGCGCCGAAAATCACCACGTAAATTAGAAGTATTCCCTTATTCTTTTGAATATTTTTCCTTTTCATCTCATTATAAATTATCTTTCAGGTTTCTTATTGAAACTTGAGTAGTCATTGTTAAAGGCGAAGGCGGTTTATTAATATCTTTATCCAGAACGACCGTTATCTTTACTAGACGAACAGCCGGTATGCTGACTGGAGAAGGGAGAGATGAAGTAGTTCCATCATAATTTTCGTCATAATAGTCAAAAATAACGGTGTTGGTAATGTAAGGAATAAAAGTTGTTATAACTTCATTGGAAGGGTTATAGGAAAGCGGGCTGCCTGTCGGTTTTATTATTCCTTTTTTTATGGAACCATTATCAAGAAAATATCTTACTTTCTCTCTCAATCCGTCATTATCTATATCCGAATAAATTGAGAAAGTTGTAGTATTTGCTTGGTCAATAGTATAGGCTCCGGTGTCGGCAGGCCCTGCTGTGCGTATTTCCGCTGTGATTGTTTTAAAGGCTGTCCTCGTAGCATCAACATCTTCCAGTCCGTTTGAGATAAATGTATTGTAATTAAAAATATTTTTTACAAAGAGAGTTATTGCCATTAATATCATTATAAAAATAGACATAGCAAAAAGAATTTCAATAAGAGTAAACCCGCATATTAACTTTTTTTTGTTTTCTTTATCCATATCCATTTTATTAAGGCACTAAGACTATATTTTTTTGCTGCCACCCAGGAGAAGAGGATGTAATATCAATAGAATTTATTGATGCTTGGTAGCCTGTTTTGGTGACAGTCAAAGTATAATTTCCTGTTTCAAGTCCATTCCAAAAAACTTGACCTGGAGTTTCACATAAATCAGTAGAAGTTATTTTAGTTTGGTCAAAATCGGATTTTTGCAAGTGAACAGATGCTCCATCTATTGCCGTACCCGAAGAATCTCTTACGGAAACCAAGAGCGCCCTATTTAAATGTTCTACGGCAATAAATTGGATTGATTTGTTTTCATTAGGATCAATGGAAAGCGGACTGATTGGTATTGTCCCGGCTATATCATAAGCGCTTTCTGATGGTGAAATTGAATATAAATCCCATTCAAGATCTGTTATGTTTTTAAGTCCAGTGTCATTTGTGGTAAAAGTTTGAGAATATTTTAAGACCGAAGGTGTACCTATTAATTTTGCTCCCGATAGAGTGAAAGGAATACTTGGCAAGGCGACACAAGAATTGTCTATACTTGAAACATCAAGCGAGCTTAAGAGGTCAATAGAAAAACTTACTTGAGTAACCTGTTGCATTACAACGGTTGCGTCTAATTTGACCGGATTCGGACCGGCCACTCCGTCGGACGGATATGTTTGATCTTGGGAATATCCCACCTTGGTTGCAGTAATATTATAAGCATTTGTGCCTGGAACAGCGTCAATTATTTTCAGCCATCCATCGTTATCCGTTACTTCATCTATTATTGTGTCTGGGTCTGTTTGGGTATTTACAATGTGAACAGAAGCTCCCGGAACCGGAATTCCCGCAGAATTGAAGACTCTGATGAATAATGCCCCGTTGGTGGAAGTGCTTTCAAGGGCATGCGGAGCAATCAGGGTGGTAAAGTTTAATATTGAAGAATACTTGCAATTTGAGCAAGAAATATCAAGATCCGCCATTTTATAATCAGCAGGAGACAATCATTTGGAATTCCGTCGATTGTTCCATCAAACGGGTCGTCAATGCTTCTAATTGAGGTCACAATAGTAAAAGAATAATTATCTCGTAGAACATTTTCAGTTCTTGTGATTTTCCCCGCCGGCAATCCTCCTATAATACCCACATCTTGATAAGGCAAATTGCGGATAATTTCAAATTTTTCATTGGCTATGGCGGTAGCGGCAATTTTTGCCCGCGATACTGAAACACTATTCATTAACACGCCAAAAGATTGATAAGCGGCTAAGGCTACCAGAATAAAAACTGCGGTACCAACCAATATTTCAATCAAAGTAAACCCGCGCACTAGAGACTTTATTTTTAGTGTGTGGGTAAACCCTTTTTGATGAAAATTAAAATTCATAACCAGTTATATTTTAGCAAATTATGATATACTTTACTATATATGACCAAAAGAAAAATAGTCATAGGCAATTGGAAAATGAATCCGCTTTCTTTTAAGGAGGCGGAAAAATTGTTTACCGACATTGCCAAATCTGTTTCTAGTATTAAAAAAACGGAAATTGTGGTTTGCCCTCCGGTTTTGTATTTGGAAAAGTTGAAAAAATTTTCCAGGAAAATATCTTTAGGCGCACAGAATGCTTTTTGGGGAGATACGGGCGCCCATACCGGAGAAATTTCAGCTGAAATGCTTTACAATATTGGCGTTAGATATGTTATTTTAGGTCATTCGGAAAGACGGGTGGCAGGAGAAAGCAATAGTGACGTAAACAAAAAAGTAAAGGCATCAATTGGGGCAGGGCTTTACCCCATACTCTGTGTGGGAGAAAATATACGAGATGAAAATCACGAATATTTGAATTTTGTAAAAAATCAAACGGAGGAATGTTTAAAAGGAATTTCCAAAAATTCTATTTCAAAAGTGATTATTGCTTATGAACCGGTTTGGGCCATAGGCAAAGGGGCCTTCCCCGCAACACCGGAAGAATTTCGTGAGATGAATATTTTTATTAAGAAAATTTTGAGCGATAAATTCGGAGTAAAAGAAGCTTCAAAAATTAAAATAATTTATGGCGGGTCTGTAGACGAAAAAAATGCCGAGGGTTTTATTAAAGAAGGCCAAGCCGACGGTTTTCTCCCAGGGAGGGCTTCTTTAAATTCAAAAAAGTTTTCACAAATTATAAAAATATGCGAAGCATCAAGCAAATAAAAAATTTAAGAGGGAAAACCGTGCTGGTCAGGGTGGATTTCAATGTTCCTATAAAAAACGGCAAAGTGGAAGATGATTTTAGAATTAAAAAAGCAATACCCTCAATAAAGTTTTTAATTAAAAAGGGGGCAAAAGTGATTTTAATCACACATTTAGGCAAAGATGGTAGGGAAAACCTTGAGCCGATAATTAAGTGCTTCTTTAAAATTTCAAAGTGCACGAAATCACAAGTCAGTTTTTTTGATAACATAAGAAAATTTAACGGCGAAACGGAAAACAGCCTATCTTTTACAAAAAAACTTTCAACCCTGGGCGATATTTATGTGAATGAGGCTTTTTCGGTTTCTCACCGCATGCACGCTTCAGTGGTTGGCCTGCCAAAATTTTTACCTAGCTATGCCGGTTTTCAATTTGAAGAAGAAGTAAAAAATTTATCCCACACTTTAAAAAAAGTAAAGCATCCATTCCTTTTTATTCTAGGCGGGGCCAAATTTTCCACGAAAATGCCTGTGATTCAAAAATATTTAAAATTGGCGGATTATGTTTTTATAGGGGGAGCCTTGGCGAATGATCTTTTAAAGGCAAAAGGGTATGAAATAGGAAAATCTCTGGTAGATGATACGGATTTTAATTTTAGAAAGATTCTTCAAAACAAAAAATTAATTTTACCGGAGGATGTTTTAGTTAGAAATGACACATTTCCCGCACGTGCTGGATTTGTGTCATTAAAAAAAGTGAATGAAGTAAAAAAAGATGAAGTTATTTTGGATATTGGGAATGAAACAGTAAAAAACTTGGCTCAATTAATTAAAAAATCAAAACTTGTCCTTTGGAATGGACCATTAGGTAAATATGAATCTGGCGGGGAGGAAGCCACTAAAAAAATACTGAAATTAGTAGCAAGGGCAAAAACGGAGAGTATTATTGGTGGAGGAGATATTGTATCTATTGTGTCTAAGTTGAAAATGGAAAAGAAATTTACCTTTGTTTCTACAGGCGGCGGAGCCACTTTAGATTTCCTTATCAATGGGACCTTGCCGGGCATTAAAGCGCTGAAATAATTTTCTCTTTTATTTCTTTTGCTTGTCCTTCTTTATATTCTTTGGTTGGGAAATTGCGGAAATTATCACCAAGATGTCTAGGGATTAAATGAATATGGAAATGTGGTATTTCTTTACCCACTACGGATTCCTGCACATAATCGCATTTAAGCGAATTTTTAAGCACGAGCATCATTTTTTTTGTTAGTTTGAATATTTCGGAAATCAATTCATCGTCTGCTTCTTGCATCCAAATAATATGTTTTCTGGGGATTATTATCAGATGTCCATCTGAAACCGGTTTAATATCAAGAAATGCCAAAAAATCCTTATTTTCATAAACTTTATCACACGGAATTTCTCCTTTTGAAATTTTACAAAAAATGCAATTTTCCATTCTGATATTATATCAAACTATGCTAAAATTTGCTCTATGCAACGATATTCTGAACTATTAAGGACAATTCTGGAAAAAAGAGGCATAAAAACCGGCGCTGAAGCCGAGATTTTTTTGAATCCGGATTATGAACGAGACTTACATGATCCATTTGAAATGAAGGATATGGAAAAAGCTTGCGTAAAGCTTTTTGAGACGATAGAAAACAAAGAAAAAACGGTTATTTATGCCGATTATGACTGTGATGGCATTCCCGGAGCAGTCATTTTAAAAGATTTATTTAAAAAAATAGGTTATACAAATTATGAAGTTTATATTCCAGGAAGAAATGATGAAGGTTATGGATTGAATCTTTCTGCTATCAAACAATTTACTGAAAAAAGGGTAAAACTTTTAATAACTGTTGATCTTGGCATTACAGCCGTTTCTGAAGTGGCGCAAGCGGAAATTGATGGAATTGAGGTAATTATTACGGATCACCATTTACCAAAACAGAAAGTTCAGGATATAAAAAATAATTTTTTACATCCTGGACTTTCTTTACCTCACGCTTATGCCATTTTAAATCCGAAAGTGGATGCTTATCCTGAAAAAATGTTATGTGGATCTGGAGTAGTATTCAAATTAGTGCAAGGATTTATAAAAAAATACGGCGAATTTTACAAAATAAATATTGGTTGGGAAAAATGGTTGCTTGATATGGCTGGTTTAGCTACGCTTTCCGACCTAGTGCCTCTTTTAGGGGAGAACAGAGCTATCGCGTATTTTGGGATGAAGGTTTTAAGAAAATCTTCCCGTCCTGGTTTACAAAAACTTCTCGCTAAAATGAACATTGATCAAAAATATTTAACCGAAGACGATATCGGTTTTATGGTAGTGCCTAGACTAAATGCTGCCTCACGAATGGATAATCCCATGAAAGCGTATGAACTTCTTTCCACTGAAGATGAAACAAAAGCGGGAGTTATTGCGAATCATTTGTCAAAAATAAATGACGACAGAAAGATAATAGTTGCTAATATTATGAAAGATGTAAATAAAAAATTTGGCAAAAGTCCTTTGCGGGAAATAAAAGAAGTCATCGTAATAGGCAATCCATTGTGGAGAGTAGGAGTATTGGGACTTGTAGCCGCTAAAATATCAGATGAATATAAAAAACCGGTTTTTGTTTGGGGTAAAGATGAAAATGATCTTATAAAAGGTTCCTGCCGTTCCGATGGATCGGTATCTCTTGTTGAGCTTATGACTGAAACCCGCGAATTTTTTATGGAATTCGGTGGACACGAATTTGCCGGTGGATTTACCGTGCATAGCGAGAAAATTCATTTCTTGGAAGAAGCTCTTTCTGTTTCTTACTACAAAGTAAAGCGCGATAAAATAGAATCGGAAATAATTTATGATATTAAATCCGATTTGGGTGCGGTAAATATGAAAAATTGGCGCGAGATAGAAAAACTTGCTCCTTTTGGACTGGCTAATCCAAAACCGATTTTTCTTTTTGAGGATGTGAAAGTGGAGAATATTAAAAAATTTGGCAAAAATGGTTCAGGAGAACATTTAGAGATTACCTTTTCCGATAAAAGTGAAAATAAAATCAAAGCAATTTCTTTTTTCTCCAATAATGAATCTTTTAAAACCTCTTTGTCTGAAGGCATAAAAGTAAATCTTCTGGCCACCTTTGATTTATCCAGGTTCAGAGGCAGGGAAGAGCTAAGACTGCGAATAATTGATATACTATAAAAATGAAAAAAGATAAAATTACAATTTATACAGATGGGGCGGCCAGAGGGAACCCTGGACCGGCTGGTTGGAGTGCTATTTTAATTGACGAGAAAAAAATTTTTGAAATTGGCGGAGCCTCTAAACATGCAACAAATAATCAAATGGAACTTACAGCTCCTATTGAAGCGTTAAAATATTTACAAAAGACTTGCGTTAGGCAAGACCTAGCGCAAACGGTGGAGATTTTTTCCGATTCAAAATATGTAATTTTAGGAATTACCGAATGGATTTTTAATTGGCAGAAAAATAACTGGAGAAATGCCGCCAAAAAACCGGTTTTAAATAAAGAGCTTTGGCAAGAGCTTTATAACCTTTCGGAACAGTTTAAAATCAAATGGACTTATGTCGAAGGGCACAGCGGATATAAATATAACGAACGCGCGGACGAAATTGCCACCAATTTCGCGGACGGGAATAAAATAAAACTTAAAAAAGAAAAATAATTTTTTATAATCTTAATTTTTAAATGCAAGATAAAATTTTTTATGCATCCTGTTTTGGTTTTGTGTTCGGAGTGCTTTTGCGCTCTTTTCTTTTTTTAAATTTACATTTTATTATTTTCTTGGCGATAGTTTCTTTGGCATTATTCCTATTTTTCACTTTTATCACAAGAAATAAATGGGGGATTTTAATTTCCATTTTTGTTATAGCGTCTTCTTTCGGAATTTTTAGATTTCATATAGTTGACGTTCCCGCATCTTATGTTTTTGAATCAAAGGTTGGCCAGAAAATTTCTTTTTCCGGAATCATTATTGATGAGCCGGACATCAGGGAAAATAATCAAAAATTGACCATAAAAAAAGAAAAAACAAAAATTCTGGTAACCATGAATCCGGATGAAAATTTCAGTTACGGGGATGAAATAAAGCTTGAAGGAATTTTGGAAAAACCGGAAAATTTTATGACAGACCAAGGCATAGAATTTGATTATGTAAATTATTTACGTAAGGATGGAATATTTTACGTAATGAGATATCCTGAAATTGAAGTTATTTCGCGCGGAAACGGAAATACGATAAAAAGCGCGCTGTTTTATGCAAAAGAAAAATTTTTAGACAAAATGAATTTAGCCATCAGAGAGCCGGAATCATTATTGATGAGCGGTCTAATTTTGGGAGAGAAATCCTCTTTTAACGAGTCTTTAAAGCAAAGTTTTGTGGATACGGGCACAATCCATATTGTTGCTCTTTCCGGATACAACGTGACAATCGTTGCCGAATGGATAATGAAAATTTTTTCCTCTTTTCCGAAAAATATAGGAATCGGAGCCGGAATAATATCTATTTTGCTCTTTGTTTTAATGACCGGCGGGTCTTCTACGGCAGTGCGGGCGGGGATAATGGCCACTCTTGCCTTGTTCGCTCGCCTTATTGGGAGAAATTATGATGTAACGCGGGCACTAATTTTGGCTGGGGTATTTATGATTTTAATAAACCCTTTTGTTCTTGCTTTTGATGTTTCTTTTCAACTGTCTTTTATGGCGACGGTAGCCGTTATATTTTTTACACCCAAAATTGAAAAATATTTTTTGTGGATTACTCCTCGTTTCCAGTTGCGAGACATTGTTTCGGTCACTTGCGCCTGTTATATTTTTGTTTTGCCCTTTATTCTTTACAAGATGGGGAATCTTTCATTGGTGGCGTTGCCTGCTAATATTTTAATTTTGCCTTTTATTCCAATCACTATGGTATTTGGTTTTTTGACCGGTTTTGCCGGACTTATTTGGTATGTTTTTTCGGTTCCTTTGGGTTTTATTTCATATCTGATGCTTCATTACGAACTGGCTGTCATAAATTTTTTCTCCAATATTCCATTTGCCGCTTTGTCCGTACCTAATTTTCCTTTTATTCTCACACTCCTAATTTATGCCTATTTTATTTACAGACTTTTTGGCAAAAGCATTAGAAATTTTTTTCAACGTTCTCCCAATTTAGATTAGTGAAAAAATCTTCTATATATTGTTTTTTACCACTTGGTTGGTAGTCAGTGATGTAAGCATGTTCCCACATATCTAAAGCTAAAATAGGTGTGCAATCTTGAAGTTGTCCCAAATGTTGTTCGTCAATCCATGCATTTAGTAGTTTCTTTTCTTTCCTATCAAAATAAAGTATTACCCAACCAATTCCTCTGATTGTTGCTATGGCTTTAAATAACTGAAGCCATTTTTCGTATGATCCCCATTCTGAAATAATAGCTTCTTTTAATTTACTATCTTCCGTCAGAATCTTTGCGCTGCCTGATAATGAATTGAAATAAACTTCATGATTTCGCATGCCATTGTACTCAAAACCAAATCTCCTTTGTAGCCCGCTTAAGACAGCCATATTTGTCTCAGCATTTTCCGATAATTCGTTGATTTTTTCAAGAACGAGGTTTGTATGACTTACATATCCAGCATAGAGCTTTAAATGTTCTTCTACATTTTTCTTAGAGATATCTTTTAATTCACCTATGTTAAATTTTATCTCTTCAAATTTTTTCATAATTTTATTTATTCTAAATTAGATTTATAATAGAGAGATTAATCGTGCTACTATTATAACATGTTTGAAAACTATAAAAAATATTGGCTGCCTTTCTTTATATTTTTGCTTTTAGTGGCAAATATTTTTATTTTTTATCTTGATTGGCAGAATTCTCACAGAGGTCTCACTTTTGCCATGCTGGATGTCGGGCAAGGAGATGCTCTTTTTATTGAATCACCTACGGGAACGCAAATACTGATTGATGGAGGACCGCCGAAAAAAATCCTAAGCCAGCTTTCCAGAATAATGTCTCCTTTTGATAGAAATATTGACGCTTTTGTTATTACCAATCCCGATGCGGACCACATTGCCGGATTTTTAGATGTTTTGAAGATTTATAAAGTAGATAAAATTTTTGAATCAGGCACATTAACTGATTCAAAAACATACCAAAACTTAAAAGATAAAATAAAAGAAGATAATATCCCGAACATTCTGGCAAAAAGGGGAATGAGATTGGATATCGGCGGTGGAGCAGTGATTGATATTTTATTTCCTGACCGTGACGTGTCATCTTGGGCGACAAATGATGGATCGGTTGTAGCGAAGCTCACTTACGGCGATATTTCCATAATGCTCACAGGAGACGCGACAAGCAAAACAGAGCAAATAATTTTAAAAGGAAATTCAATAACACAACTTAATAGTGATATTTTAAAAGTAGGGCATCATGGTTCGCGCACTTCTTCCTCTTTGGAGTTTGTGAAAGCTGTTTCTCCAGCCTATGCGCTTATTTCGGATGGTAAAGATAATAAATACGGACATCCGCACCAAGACACATTAAATACTCTCGCTTCGTTTGGCGCAAAAATTTTCAGAACTGATCTTTCGGGTACCATTGTTATGAAATCTGACGGTATCGTTCCGTCGTTTTATTTCCAAAAGTAATAGTGATACAATTAAACTATGAAAGACAAACAAATAGAAAAGTTAATAAAAGCCGAAGAAAAAAGGCAAAAAAATATTATCAATTTAATTCCTTCAGAAAATTATGTTTCTAAAGACGTTTTGACAGCTCTTGGTTCTATCTTTGACAATAAATATGCCGAAGGATATCCACATGCAAGATATTATGGAGGTCAAGTGAATACGGATAAATTAGAAATTCTCTGTCAAGAACGCGCCTTAAAACTTTTTAAATTAAAACCTGATGAATGGCATGTAAATGTTCAGCCTCTGTCCGGCTCGCCTGCAAATTTGGCCGTATATCTGGCACTTGCCCCCAAGGGAAGTAAAATTATGGGGCTGCCTCTTTCTTCAGGGGGACACCTTACTCATGGTCAGAAAGTTTCCATTACAGGCAAAGTTTGGGAACAATTACCTATTGCCATAGATTTTAAAACCGAACTAATTGATTATGTAAAGATGAAAGAAGATGCTATGCGAGAAAAACCCACAGTCATTATTGTTGGTTTTACCGCTTATCCTCGTTTTGTTAATTTCAAAAAATGTCGTGAAATTGCGGGTAGCTGTGGAGCTTTTTTGATGGTAGACATGTCGCACTTCGCAGGACTGGTGGCCGGAGGAGTTTATCCTTCGCCGTTTGAATATGCCGATGTGGTTACCACCACTACTCATAAAACTTTAAGAGGAGCTCGCAGCGCTATGATTTTTGTGAGAAAAGATAAAAAAATAGCCGATAAAAATATTTCAAGCTTGATTGATAAAGCAATTTTCCCTGGGTTACAAGGAGGTCCGCATATGGGTCAAATTGCCGCTATGGCAATTATGCTTAAAGAAGATAATACTCCGGCATTTAAAAAATATGCCAAACAAATTGTGAAAAATGCAAAAGTTTTTGCCGATGAATTGAAAAAACTTGGTTGGAGAATTATTTCCGGCGGTACCGATTCTCACCTTATTTTAATGGATACTTGGATGAACGGAAAAGGAATTCCTGGCAAAGAAGCAGAAGCCAAACTTGAAAAAGCAGGCATTATTTGTAATAAGAATACTATTCCAGGAGAAACTCGTTCTCCTTTTGACCCTAGTGGGATACGCATGGGTACTCCTGCGGAAACTACCCGGGGCGGGAAAGAAAAAGATTTTATACAGATTGCAAGAAAGATAGATAAAGTTTTGAGGGGGAAATAATGTATTAGTTTTCAATTTAAGCTTTTTTCTGCTATATTTTCTATATGGCAAGAAAGGGAAAAATAATAGTCATAGATGGAACAGATGGAAGCGGGAAGACTACCCAGACAAATTTGCTTATAAAACACTTTCGTAAAGACGGATACAAAGTAAAGTTCATCCATTTTCCGCGCTACGAAGACAATTTTTTTGGAAAATTCATAGCGCATTGCCTTTCGGAACAATATTATAATTGGGTGAATATTCATCCGAAAATCGCTTCCGTTGTTTATGCGGCGGACAGATGGGAATCTAAAGAACAAATTCAAAGCTGGATACGAAAAGGATACATTGTGATTATGGATCGCTACATTTCCTCAAACCAAATACATCAGGGAGGAAAAATCGCGAATGTAAAAAAACGTAAGGCATTTATCAAATGGCTCGCCGAAATGGAATATAAAGTTTTTAAAATTCCAGCACCGGATTTGACCATATATTTATCTTTGCCTATTGAAATGGTTTTAAAATTGATAAAAGACCGCAATTATAAAGGCGCCCGCGCGTATTTAGGCAGTAAAAAAGATGTGCATGAGAAAGACAAAAACTTTTTGAAAAATTCTATAAAAAGCGCTCTTTGGTTAGTTAAAACGCAAAAAAATTGGATAAAAATTGAATGTATGGAAAAAGGGAAACTAAAAAGTTTCCCCGCTATCCATGAAGAAATTTATGAAAAAGTTAAAAAGATTATTAGATAATTAATTAAAATTATATGGAACTAAAAGAATATCAAAAGAAAGCATTAACAACAGCTATTCACCCAGAGAAATATAAGGTTATTTATCCTGCTTTAGGGCTTGGAAATGAGTCTGGAGAAGTAATGGGTAAAATTAAAAAATGGTTACGTGGAGACGACGGTGAAGGCATAATGAGCAAGGAGCGTAAAGAAGCATTAAAAGGAGAACTAGGAGATGTTTTGTGGTATTTGGCAGTATTATCTCATGATTTAGATCTTTCTCTTGAGGATATAGCTAAATATAATTTAGATAAATTACAATCGAGAAAAAAAAGAGGAATATTGAAAGGAGATGGAGATAAAAGATAATTCAATGAAAGAGAAAATAGAAAATTTAATAAGAGAAACTCTTAAAAATCTCAAAGTAGAGGCTGGAGATATTATTCTTGAACATCCGGAAGATTTTAAAAATGGGGATTATTCTACGAATGTAGTTTTTGCTATAGTTTCTAATTTTACACCTATTGATGTTGAAAAAAAGAAAAGATTATTTGATGGAGGTTTAGTTGGTGAAAGAAGTGGAAATCTTAAAGAGCTCGCAGAAAAAATTGTTAAAGAATTAAACAAAAATTTACTTGAAGAAATTTTAAAAATTGAAGTTGCTGGGGCTGGCTTTGTAAACTTTTATTTAACACAAGAATTTTTTGTCAATTCCGTAAAAGAAATTTTAGAAAATAAAAATTTTGGACAAAACAATCTTTTTGTAAATAAAAAAATAATGGTTGAATATACCCAGCCGAACCCATTTAAGCCTTTTCATATCGGGCATTTAATGAGCAATGCCATAGGCGAATCTATTTCGCGAATCATTGAATTTTCCGGAGCGAAAACAATTCGCGCCAATTATCAGGGCGACGTAGGTCCGCATGTAGCCAAAGCCATTTATCAAATGCTAAAAAATAAAAATGATACAAGTTCTGCCATGTCAGAAAATATGTCATTGACTGAAAAAGCCAGTTATATAGGACAGTCTTATGCGGAAGGCAATGATGTTTATGAAAAAGATGAAAAAATTAAAAAAGAAATTGATGAAATAAACAAAAAAGTTTACGATAGGAGCGATAAAAAAATAAATGAAATTTATGATTGGGGAAAAAGAATCACCCTTGAAGCTTTTGAAGAAATTTATAAGACACTTGGTACGAATTTTAATTATTATTTTTTTGAAAGTCTGGTAGCTCCAACAGGCCAAAAAATTGTAGAGGAGAAGTTAGGTAAAGTTTTTGAAAAATCGGACAAGGCTATTGTATTTAAGGCCGAAAAATATGATCCAAAGCTTCATACTCGGGTTTTTATCACTTCGCAAGGGTTGCCTACTTATGAAACCAAAGAACTCGGACTCACCAAAACAAAATTTGAAAAAGAAAGTTTGGATATGTCGGTAGTGGTTACGGCCAATGAACAAGAGGATTATATGAAAGTAGTGAAAAAAGCGCTTGAAATAATGAATCCTGAGATTGCTTCCAAGATGAAACATATTGTTCATGGGATGATGCGCCTGGCTTCTGGCAAGATGTCTTCCAGGAAGGGCAATGTGATTACCGGAGAATCTTTGATTTCAGAGGCGTGTGATGAAATTCTGGAAAAAATAAAAGACAGGGACTTTACAGAGGAAGAAAAAAGGCAAATTAGTAAAGATGTCGGAGTTTCAGCCTTAAAATATTCCATTCTAAAACAAAATATTGGCGGAAATATTATTTATGATTTTGGAAAATCCATTTCTTTTGAAGGGGATTCCGGGCCATATTTGCAATATTCCTATGCTCGTGCCAATTCTGTTTTGGAAAAGGCAAAAGCAGAAAATATCTTGCCGGGCTTTTTATTGGATGATAAAAAATCCGAGATTCTTCCATTAGGAGACATAGAAAAATTATTATACAGATTTCCAGAAGTTGTTTTAAGGTCAGCAGAAGAATTTGAACCGCATCATATTGTAAATTATTTAATAGATATCGCTCGCGCCTTTAACACTTATTATGGGAACACAAAAATTATAGACAAAGACGATCCAATGTCGCCTTACAAAATAGCTCTCACCTTGGCTTTCTCTATGGTTATGAAAAATGGACTATATCTTCTAGGTATAAAAGCCCCAGGAAGGATGTAAAAATCCATATTTTATGCTAAAATCAGCTAATATATGGCTGAAAATGAATTAAGTAATCCCATGCGAAACAACGGTTCACAAAGTGAACCTGTTTCTGACGGGACAGGGAAATCGGAATCCGCGCTTCGAGAAGAAGCCGTTTTAAAATTTTGGAAAGAAAATAATGTATTTCAGAAATCTTTAGAAAAAAAATCACCGAGAGGAGAATTTATTTTTTATGAAGGTCCGCCGACGGCTAATGGCAAACCGGGGATTCACCACCTTGAAGCGCGAGCATTTAAGGATGCTATTCCGAGGTATAAAACAATGCGAGGATTTCATGTGCGTCGCAAGGGCGGGTGGGATACCCATGGTTTGCCCGTTGAACTTCAAGTGGAGAAAAAATTGAACCTAGATTCAAAAATTGCCATTGAAAAATATGGTATTGCAAAATTTAATCAGCAATGCAAAGAAAGTGTTTGGGAATATGTTGACCTTTGGGGTAAATTTACCGAACGCATCGGTTATTGGGTAGACCAAGAAAATCCATATGTGACTTATCATAATAATTACATTGAATCTGTTTGGAATATTTTAAAAAAAGTTAGTGCTCAAAATTTGCTTTATAAAGATTATAAAGTTGTGCCTTGGTGTCCGCGTTGTGGAACAGTTCTTTCCTCACATGAGCTTGCACAAGGATATGAAACCATAAAAGACTTGTCAGTGTACGTAAAATTCAAAATAAAAGAACAAGAAAACATTTTTATTCTTGCTTGGACCACTACACCGTGGACACTACCAGGCAACGTAGCGCTTGCTGTAGGCAAAAATATTGATTATGTAAAAATAAAAAAAGAAAATGAATTTTTGATATTAGCAGAAGAAAGACTTTCCGTTATAGACGGTGAATATGAAGTTATTGAAGAATTAAAAGGCAAAGATTTAATTGGTTTGGAATACGAACCGCTTTATCCATTTTTACAAAACACTATTTCCGGAAAAGAAAAAGATAAAATGAATAAAGCCTATAAAATTTATAGTGCGAATTTTGTGACCACCGAAGATGGCACAGGGATAGTTCACACTGCCGTGATGTACGGACAGGACGACTTTGTGCTTGGTAATAAAGTAGGTCTGCCGAAACATCATCTCGTTGGCTTGGATGGAAAATTTTTAGCCGGTACAGGATTTTTGGAAGGCAGATTTGTACGGGATGAAGATGTGGCCGTGGATATTATAAAAGATTTGGCTCAAAAAGGACTTCTACTGAAAAAAGAAAAATATGAACACTCCTATCCTCATTGCTGGCGTTGTCATACCGCCCTCATTTACTATGCTCGTGATTCTTGGTATATCAAAATGTCCGACTCGAAAATCAAACAGAAAATGATTGAAGAAAATAAAGATATTAATTGGGAACCGGCACATATTCGTGATGGACGCTTCGGCGAGTGGTTGAAAGACATTAAAGATTGGGCAATATCGCGCGAACGTTATTGGGGAAGTCCGCTTCCGGTTTGGATTTGTGAAACTTGTAAAAAGATTGAGGTTGTTGGAAGTTCGGAAGAATTGAAAGAAAAAGCAAAAAAATCCGGGAATAAGTATTTTATAATGAGACATGGGGAAGCGGAGAATAATCTTGAAAGTGATACTGATTATAAAAATCTTAATCTCAACGCTAAATTAACAGAAAGAGGAATAGAAGAAATATTAACAAGTTGTAAAAATTTTAAAGAAAAAATTGATATAATTATTTCCTCGCCACTTGAACGAGCAAAAGAAACCACTAAAATAGTTTGTGGGCAGGTTGGTTTTCCATTTGAAAAAATCATTTACAATCAAAAAATTCAAGAATGGGAAGTTAGCTCCATTTTTAAAGGAAAGGAAAAAGCTATTTTTAAAAAATATTATGACGAAGATTATCTAGATAAACCAGATGAAGCTTTACCTGATGGAGAGAGTTTTGCGGAGGTAATTAAAAGAGTCGGTCAATTTATTTATGAGCTGGAAGTACAATATTCTAATAAAAATATTTTGATTGTCGGCCACGAAGGAGTAACTAATGCCTTAACTTTTGTAATAAAAGGATTGTCGTTAGATAGCTTATCAAAATTAAATAATCCATTTACTCCTATAAAAAATGCTGAAATAAGAGAATTTGATTTTATTCCGCTTCCGCATAATGAAAACTATGAATTAGATTTGCACAGGCCTTACATTGATGAAATTCCGCTCGTTTGCGAATGCGGAGGAAAAATGACGCGTACCAAAGAAGTTATGGATGTATGGCTTGATTCCGGCGCTATGCCTTTTGCGCAGGACCATTACCCCTTTGACTTTGCTCGGGGTAAACCTTTTGAAAATAAAAAATTATCATATCCGGCTGACTTTATCTGCGAAGCGATAGACCAGACACGCGGGTGGTTTTACACTTTGCATGCGGTGGGAATTTTAATGGGAAAAGGGAAGGCATATAAAAATGTAATTTGTTTGGGACACTTGCTTGATGCCAAAGGGAAGAAAATGTCCAAATCCCTCGGGAATATTGTAGATCCGTGGGAGATGGTAGAGAAATATGGCGCGGATACACTGCGTCTTTGGATGTATTCAATAAACCAGCCTGGGGAATCAAAGAATTTTGATGAAAAAACAGTTTTGGAACTTCATAGGCAGGTTTTTGGCTTGCTTTATAATGTTTTGGCTTTTTATGAATTATATAGAAATAAAAATTTAGAAAATAATAATAGACCAAAATCAGATAATATTCTGGATATTTGGATTTTGGCCAAATTAGATGAATTGATAGAATTAATAACAAAAAGTCTTGATAAATATAAGCTACTTGAGCCAACAAGAGCTATTCGCGATTTTATCGGCGACCTTTCTACTTGGTATTTGCGTCGTTCACGAGACAGAATTAAAGAAGGTAATATTGAAGCCAAGCAAACTTTATATTTTGTGTTGAAAAATCTGGCGAAATTAATGGCTCCATTTGCCCCGCTTGCCGCCGAGGATATTTGGTTGAAATTAAAAAATAAAGATGATGCAGAAAGTGTGCATTTAACAAGTTGGCCTGTTAAAAAGTTTAAAATTTTCTCTTTCAGTAAAACTAGGGTTTTAGAAAGCATGGAAACAGTCCGAAAAATAGTTACTCTTGGTCTTGAAGCCCGCCAGAAGGCAGGAATTAAAGTTCGTCAGCCGTTGAACCGATTGGAAATTGTAGCTGGGAGACTATTAAATGATTATCTTGAAATAATAAAAGATGAATTGAATGTTAAAAATGTTGATTATTTATTAAAAATAAAAATAGGTTTATATAAAGTAACTCTTGATACGAAAATTACTCCCGAATTAAAACGAGAAGGAAATTATCGCGAACTAGCCAGAGCTATTCAAGATATGCGCAAGAAAATGGGGCTTACCCCGAGTGATATTGTTTCTCTGGTTGTTGAAACAGATGAAGAAGGTAAAAAATTAATTCAAAAATTTGAAGTTGAAATAAAGAAAACTATTCTTGTGTCAAAAATAGAATTTAAACAAAACAATGGCGAGGAAATCAAAATAGATGAGCTAGTTTTTAAAATATTTATTCAAAAATGAACGTAGAAAATAAAAAATTGGTAATCTTTGACTTTGACGGAGTGTTGGCCAATACCTTGGAATTTTCTTTTAAAATTCATAAAGACATAAACGGAAATTTAACTTGGGAAAAGTTTCAAAAATTTGCTATGGGAGATTTCCATGAAGAAATGAGAAGATCCGTTGAAAAAGAATCTCATATTATTCCTAAAAATTTCTATGAACTTTATGAGAAAAACCTTAATGAGATAGGGATTAATGAGGTCCTGCGAGCCACTGTTTCCGAACTCAGGAACAATCATAAGCTTGCTATTGTTTCTTCTACCAGTAGTTCTTACATTTCTAATTTTTTAGAAAAAGAAAAAATACTTAGTTATTTTAATGACATTCTTGGGCAGGATGTGCATACCAGTAAAATAGTAAAAATAAATACTTTACTTGAGAGATACAAAATAATACCGAATTATGCTGTTTTTATTACTGATTCCCTAGGAGATATTCTTGAAGGAAATGAATGCAAAATCAAATCCATAGGTGTTACCTGGGGAATCCACGGAAAAGAAACGCTTAAAAAAGGCAACCCATCGGCAATCATCGATGACCCAAGAGATTTATTAGAAACAATTCAGAATGTGTTAAAATTAGATTCTAATGCATCACATTTATCACACGGAAGGAATAATATTGGGGAGCAATAATTTCGGGGAAACCGGAAAATATTATGCCATTTTTACTCGCGATTTGGGGATGATTTATGCTTCTGCACAAGGGGTGCGCAAAATGTCTTCAAAACTACGTTTTGTTTTGCAGGATTTTGCCTACCTCAAAATTGACCTGGTAAAAGGAAAAGATTTTTGGCGAGTAACAAATGCATCAAAAACAAATAAACTTGAAAATTTATCCAAATTGGAAATTTTTGAAGTTTTTATAAATATTTCAAAATTATTAAAACGCTTGCTGGCCGGAGAAGACCCAAATAAAGATTTATTTGTTGATTTGATAAATGGATTATCGGTTTTAGAGAAATCCAAAACAAAAGATGAATTACGCAATATTGAAGCTGTTATTGTTTTACGTACTCTTAATAATTTGGGATATATAGGAGGCAATGAAGTGTTGCAAGACTTCATCAAGTCGCCATTTGAGGAAGATATAATCTTTAAAGTTTCGGAGAGCAGGGTAAAAATATTGCATCAAATAAACAAAGCCCTCAAAGAGACACATTTGTAAAATAGCTTATCCTGTAAGAGATTTTTAAAATCTCGTTCGGGATGGTATAATAATTTAATGCCACTTCACGATAGAGATAAATTAAATAGATTAGAAGAGCTAAAAAGCAAGCTCTTTAATAAAGATTACCAAACAAAAATCGAACATCGCGACAGCTTCCCGCATTTCCAAAAAAGGGAAGTAATGGACTCTTGGATAAAAAAAGAAAATACTGAACCAAACTTAGGAGAAAAATTTTTTATGAAAACGTCCATGTTTAAGAAATTTTTTATATTTTCCATAGTTTTTTTTATTTTAGCAATAGGCTATGCTGCTTATACATTTTTTGCCAATAGCAATAGTGTTTCCAACGACAATATCGATATTTCCGTACTCAGTAATGCTTTCACTGCCGGCGGAGAGGATTATTCTCTTTTACTGGAAATAACAAATAAAAACAATTCTCCCCTTGAACTTGCTGATCTCATAATAGAATATCCGAATGGTTCACAAGAGAGTTCCCAGGGAGACAGCGATCATTTGCGTCTATCTTTAGGGACAATTCCAGCCGGAGGAATAAAAAATGAGAATGTAAATATAATACTTTTTGGCGAACAGGGAAGTACGAGTGAAATAAAAATTTCCCTTGAGTATAGAGTAGAAGGTTCAAACGCTATTTTTGTAAAAGAAAAAACTTATAATGTTTCTATAAATTCCACGCCCATAAATCTTTCAATTGACGCTCCCACTGAAGCAACTTCCAATCAAAATATCAATCTTGGCGTAAAGGCTACTTTAAACTCTACTAAATCTGCCTCTAATATGCTTCTGAAAGTTGATTACCCAATTGGTTTTCAATTTGTGAAAGCAACACCTGCGCCGTCCTTGGGTAATAATATTTGGAATCTAGGAGATCTTGCACCTGGCATGGAACGCAGTATTTCCATTTCTGGTAAAATGATTGATGTTTTTGATGGAGAACAGAAAGTTTTTAGAGCGTGGAGCGGATCCCAATCTCCTACAGACAAATCTTTGATCGGAGTTGTTTTTAATTCTCTAGAACATATTGTTATGATAACGAAGCCCTCAATTAATGCAGAGCTTCTCGTAAATGGTGTTTTGGATACAAAGTATGTTATAGACACCAAGACTCCGATTCAAGGACAAATACAGTGGACAAATAATCTGGAAACAAAAATAAATAATTTGAAAATTGTGGCAAAGATTTCCGGCAATGCGGTTAATCGGGGGACAATATCAGGAGGACAAGGTTTCTACAGTTCGTCGCAAGATATGATAACTTGGGATAAGAATTCTCAAAGCCAATTTGCGGAAATAAATCCAGGAGATTCTGGATCCGTATCTTTTTCTCTTTCCTCTCTTTCTCTTTTTTCTGCCGCTGGCGGGATTATATCTTCCCCTTCTATTAATATAGATGTTTCTATTACAGGTGAACAGGCGCAAAGCAGTGGTAGTATTACGGAATTAAGCAATGAAAGTTCCAAAGTTATAAAAGTTATTTCCGATATTGGACTTTCAAATAAGGTGCTTTATAGTTCAGGGGTATTTACAAATAGCGGGCCAATACCTCCCAAAGTGGAACAGAAAACAACTTATACTATTGTTTGGTCCCTTTCCAATACTGCAAATAATATTTCAAAAGCCAAAGTAGTTTCTACCCTTCCGCCCTGGGTGCGATTTATCGGGTCATTTTCCCCAACAACAGAAGATTTAACTTTTAATGATTCCACAAAAGAAATAGTTTGGAATATCGGAGGAATTCCAGCAGGTACCGGCATTACCGGAGCGGACAGAGAGGTTTCTTTTCAAATAGAGCTTACTCCTTCGCTTTCCCAGGTTGGCACTATGCCTGTTCTCGTAAACGATACAACTTTGACCGGATACGATGATTTTGCTAATGTGGATGTGAGAGTAAATAAAGCATCACTTAATACCAGATTGCTAAATGATCCTAGTTTCCCAGCCAGTGGAGATAGAGTGGTAGAATAATAAAATTTTTATGGAAAAAAAGAATGAAAATTTGATGGAAAAAATAATTTCGCTTTGTAAAAGACGAGGGTTTGTTTTTCCAGGCTCTGAAATTTATGGAGGACTCGGCGGTACTTATGATTGGGGACATTTCGGAGTAGCTCTAAAAAATAATATTAAACAAAGTTGGTGGAAAAAGTTTGTGGACAACAGACGCGACATGTATGGTATTGATGCGGCAATTTTAATGCGTCAAGAAGTTTGGCAAGCTTCTGGACATGTGGCAGGTTTTGCGGACCCAATGGTGGAATGCGAGAAATGCAAAAAAAAATTTCGGGCAGATCAAATTGAAATTAAAAACAAATGTATAGAATGTGGAGGTAAATTAGGCGAAACAAAGCAATTTAATATGATGTTTCAGACAAAAGTTGGGGCATCGGAAGACTCTTCTGCCGTATCATATTTGCGTCCGGAAACAGCTCAAGGGATGTTTGTAAATTTCAAGAATACCGTGGATGCTTTTCATCCGAAATTGCCTTTCGGTATGGCGCAAATTGGCAAAGCTTTTAGAAATGAAATAACTCCCAGGGATTTTGTCTTTAGAGTTCGTGAATTTGAGCAAATGGAAATAGAATATTTTATCAGAAAAGAAGATTGGGAAAAATATTTTGAATATTGGAAAGGCGAGATGCTTGAATGGATGGAAGAAGTGGGGATTGATATGTCAAAAGTGCATGAGCTTGAAGTTCCGGATGGAGATCGCGCTCATTATTCCAAAAGGACAATAGATTTTGAATTTGATTATCCTTTTGGGAAAAAAGAACTTTTCGGTCTTGCCTATAGGACAGATTTTGATTTAAAAAGTCACAAACTTGACTATATTGATGAGGAAAAAAGTGAAAAAACAATTCCGCATGTTATAGAACCGACTTTTGGAGTGGACAGAGCGGTACTAGCCTTATTGTTATCTTCTTATTCTGAGGACCCCGAAGGAAAGCAAGAAGCTTCCGACGGGGCAGGCGAGAGAGAACCAAGAGTTTATCTCAAGTTTAAACCTAATATTGCTCCGATTATCTGTGCGGTCTCTCCATTGCTTAAAAATAAGCCAGAACTTGTTGAATATGCGAACACAAAAGTATTTGCTCCTCTTAAGGCGGAATTTGGCCGAGTAATTTGGGACGACAATGGTAACATTGGCAAGCGTTATCGCCGACAAGACGAAATCGGTACGCCATTTTGTATTGTAGTTGATTTTGATACTTTAACTGATGATACTGTTACCGTCCGCGATAGAGATACGGGAGAACAGGAAAGAATTAAAGTGGAAAATCTGAAAGATTATATTAAAGAAAAAATATAAATGAATCCCGTTAGAAATCCAATAATGGGAAAGTAGTGTAAAAAATTATTAATTATTTTAATTTCTAACGAGATGAAGTTTAAGAAAACTATTTTTAAAAATGGCCTGCGAGTAATAACCGTGCCGATGAAAGATAATCCGACGGTGACTGTTTTGGTATTGGTGGAAGCAGGGTCAAAGTATGAAGCAAAAAAGATAAACGGCATATCTCATTTTTTGGAACATATGTGTTTTAAGGGAACAATCAAGAGACCAAAAGCGATAGATATTTCAAAAGAATTGGACGCTCTCGGTTCTGAGTATAATGCTTTTACGACTCAGGAATATACTGGATATTATGCAAAATCCGACGCCAAGCATTTTAAGCAGATTTTTGACGTGGTTTCGGATATTTATTTAAACTCAACTTTTCCGGAAGCTGAAATGCAAAAAGAAAAAGGTGTTATCGTTGAAGAAATAAATATGTATGAAGATATGCCCAATCAACATGTTCAGGATTTAATAATGCAGCTTCTCTATGGCAACCAGCCAGCAGGATGGAATATTGCCGGTCCCAAAAAAAATATTTTAAATATGAAACGCGATGATTTTATAGAATATAAAAAGGCTCATTATTTGCCGGAGGCAACAACAATAGTAGTGGCGGGGAAAGTCGGCGAAAAGGAAATAATAAAGGAAACAAAAAAAGTTTTTGAAAGAATTCCACGTGGTAAAAAAGCGCAAAAGTTGAAAGTAAAAGAAATACAAACAAGACCTGAGGCCTTGATTAGTTTTAAGAGAACAGATCAAACGCATTTCGTTTTAGGCATGCGCAGCTATAATTTATTTGATAAAAAAAATGCAGCGCTTTCTGTACTGGCCGGAATTCTGGGAGGGGGAATGAGTTCGTGGCTTTTTCAGAAATTGCGCGAAGAACTAGGCGTTTGTTATTATGTGCGTGCCCATAATGATATTTATACCGACCATGGTTTCCTTCAAATTTCTGCTGGAATAGACAATAAGAGAGTAGACGAAGTTTTAAAAGTGGTGCTTCTGGAATGCAGAAAATTAAAAGAAAAAGAGATTTCCGAAGAAGAACTGAATAAAGTAAAAGAATTTTTGATAGGCAATATGAGGCTTTCTCTTGAATCAACGGATGAAATTGCAAGCTTTTATGGGTTACAAGAGCTTTTAAAACATAAAATAGAAGAAGCCGAGAAAAGGGCCAGTGAAATCAGGAAAGTTACAAGAAGCCAGATTAAATCTTTAGCGAATCATATTTTTAAAAATGATAAGCTCAATTTAGCCCTTATCGGACCTTTTAAAAGCAGATCCAGGTTCTTAAAGATATTGAAGTTCTAGATATTTTAAATTAGGTATTTTTGTGGTATTATACCCGTATGGTTGAGAAGAATAATATTACCTCTTTTTCAATAAGTACCGGTACCATAATCCGATTCTTTCTTGTCGCGCTCGGACTTTTTTTAATTTGGTATTTGCGAGATTTATTTCTTGTTCTTTTGACTGCTATTATCTTAGCTTCTTTTGTGGAAGCAGCCGTCCCTCATTTTAAAAAGATAAAAATTAACAGAATTTTTGCAGTGGTTATAGTTTATATTTCCACAATTCTTATGCTGGCTCTTTTATTTTATCTTTTTGTGCCACTTTTAATAACGGAAGTTTATAATTTTTCCGTTTTCTTGTCTTCTTATGTTCCAAATTCTCCAATTTTAAATTACTTCACCAATGATGCATTTTCCGGAGCGAAAGATATTATCAATAATCTTTCACATAGTTTGTCTCTTACTACTCTTATTTCTACTTCCAATGCCTTTATTAGTAATCTTTCTGCAGGGTTTTTCCAAGTATTTTCTGTAGCTTTCGGAGGCATTTTTAATTTGGTGCTGATTGTTCTTATTTCTTTTTATCTTTCAATTCAAGAAAGAGGAATAGAGAAATTTTTAAGAATTATTTTACCTTTAGAATATGAAGAATACGCGGTTGATTTATGGGGACGTTCACGCCGAAAAATTGCGTTATGGATGAAGGGACAATTGCTTTTAGTTGTTTTAATCACCATTTTGACTTATTTGATGCTTTCTCTTTTGGGAATTCAATATGCTCTTCTTCTGTCCATTATCGCTGGTTTAATGGAACTTGTGCCTTACGGTATTTTGGTTGCGCTCGTTCCGGCTGTTTACTTTTCTTTTCTTTCTGGGGGAATTCCAAGTGCGCTGATGGTTGCCGGAGCTTATACTATTCTTCATGAATTTGAAGTTTTTCTTTTTTCTCCTTTGATTATAAAAAGCGTAGTAGGTCTTTCCCCGTTGGTGGTAATTCTTGCGGCGACAATAGGATTTGAATTGGGCGGATTTTGGGGGTTAATTCTCGCCATTCCGGTGGCTGTTTTTGTAATGGAATTACTGGATGATCTCGAAAAAAAGAAAGTTTCTTCCAGAAATAAATAATGAATCTCGTTAGAAATTATGATGAAAAAAAATAGCTTTTACATTACGACAACCCTGCCTTATGTAAATGCGCCTCTTCATATGGGGCATGCGCTTGAACTTGTGCGAGCGGATACGATTGCTCGGTATAAAAAACTTATCGGGTACGATGTTTATTTCAATACCGGAACAGATGAACACGGTATTAAAGTATACGAAAAAGCCAAAGAAAAAAAATTAAAAGTTCAAGATTTTGTTGACCAAGGTTTTGAAACATTTAAAAATCAGCTAAAAATGTTCGGCATTACAGGAGAAGCGCATTTCGTTCGCACCACAGACAAACATCACGAGAGTACAGCGCAAGAGTTTTGGAAAAGAGTGAAAAATAACGGCTTTATTTATAAAAAAAATTATGAGGCGAAATATTGTACGGGGTGTGAGAGTGAGAAAACAGATTCTGATTTAAATGAATGCGGAGAGTGCCTGCTTCATCCGGGGCTGGAATTAAAAATAATAAATGAAGAAAATTACTTTTTTAAATACTCGTCCTTTGGCAAACAGCTTTTAGATTTATACGAAAAGAATCCGGATTTTGTTGTTCCGGAATTCAGACTAAATGAAATAAAAAATTTTGTTCAGGGCGGTTTGCAGGATTTTTCGATTTCCAGATTAAAAGAAAAAATGCCGTGGGGAATACCTGTTCCCGGGGATGATACTCAAGTGATGTATGTTTGGTTTGACGCGTTAACCAATTATATTTCTACTCTTGGCTGGCCCGAAAATACTGAACAGTTTGAAAAATATTGGATAAATGGCAATCCTACGCAGTATTGCGGAAAAGACAATACTCGTTTTCAAGGGGCAATGTGGCAAGCAATGCTTATGGCTGCGGGGTTACCCCCCTCGCATCAAATAGTAGTTGATGGTTTTATTACGGGTGAAGGTGGGATAAGAATGTCTAAAACTCTTGGTAATGTGGTTGATCCGAGGGATATTGTGAATGAATATGGGACTGATGCATTGAGATATTTTTTACTTCGCGAAGTTTCTTCCTTTGAAGACAGTCCTTTTACCATGGAACGATTCAAGGATGCATATAATTCGGGGCTGGCAAATGGGTTAGGGAATTTATCTTCAAGAATTTTAACTCTTTCGGGAAAATATTTGGAGAAATACCCGGAAATTTCTGAAAATCTAATTTCACAGGAATTTTTTGATTATTTGGAAAAATTTGATATTCAAAAAGCGACTGAATATATTTGGCACAAAATAAGTGAACTCGATAAGTCTATTCAAGAAACAGAGCCGTTTAAAGTTGTAAAAGTAGATAAAATAAAAGGAGAAAAAATAATTTCTAATATGGTTGTTCAATTATATGAAATAGCCAAAATGTTAAAGCCAATAATGCCTGAAACTTCAGAAAAAATAAAAAAATTAATCAAAGAAAACAAAAAACCGGAAAAGCCACTGTTTTTAAGGAAAGAATAAAATGATTCCTAAATATATTGATATCCATGCGCATGTGAATTTTAAAGCCTTTGAAGAAGACCATGAGGCTGTTATTCGAAGGGCCCTGGATAACAATACTTGGTTTTTTAATGTCGGTACCCAGGTTGATACTTCTCGTGCTGCTGTAAAAATGGCAAATAGATATCAAGAGGGTGTTTTTGCTGTCGTTGGTTTGCATCCGATACACACAGACGTTTCATATCATGATAAAAAAGAATTGGGTGAAGGAGGAAAAGAATTTGCTTCCCGCGGTGAGATTTTTGATAAAAATATTTACAGAGAATTTTTAAAAGATCCGAAGGTTGTAGCCATAGGCGAGTGTGGTCTGGACTATTATCACATGAACGGAGAATCGCTGAAAAAACAAAGGAAAGCATTCATTGAACAAATAGAACTGGCAAATGAAGTTAAAAAGCCCTTAATGTTGCATATAAGAGATGCATACAAAGATTCGTTGGAAATTTTAAAAAAATATGCAAAAGTAAAAGGCGTAGTCCATTTTTTTGTTGGGAATACGAAAGAAGCAAAAGGCTTTCTTGATTTTGGATTTATGCTTTCTTTTACCGGTGTTTTAACTTTTACTCATGATTATGACGAAGTGGTGAAAAATACTCCGCTTAATATGATATTAACCGACACGGATTCGCCTTATGTGGCGCCAATTCCATATCGTGGAAAACGCAACGAGCCCGTATATGTAAAAGAAGTGGTAAAAAAAATTGCCGAAATTAAAAACTTGCCCGAAACGGAAGTCGCGAAGGCCATTATAGCGAACGCCAAAAGACTTTTTGACATTTAAGAACAAAATTGCTAACATACTTAAGTCTCACTTGTTCCGACCCTGAAGTCGGAACACAAACCCTCGCCGACGGTGGGGTGAAGGTCCGAAATGAGATTTATTAAGAAATAATTATTAATTAGGCAAATGGAGAGTAATAACGAAAATATAGAAACAAATTCCCGCGTATATGAACTCGGTTATCTTTTAGTACCCACTTTATCTCTAGAAAATATGCCAATTTCTTACGGTAATCTGAAAGATCTTATTATTAGCTTGGGAGGGGAAATAATTTCGGATGAAATACCGAAAACAATAAATTTAGCTTATACAATAGCTAAAGTCACCCAAAATGTACGAAATAAGTTTGATATGGCATATTTCGGTTGGGTTAAATTTGAAATAAATCCGGAAAAAGTTTTAGAATTGAAAAAGAAACTTAATATTGACCCAAACTTCATTAGATTTTTAATCCTGAAAACAGTAAGAGAGAATACTATTGCCGCTAAAAGATTTATACATAAGGATTCCAGAAGAAAAATGCCGACTGTAAAAAAAGAAGGAGAAAATGAAACATCTCTGCCTATTGATAAAGAAGAAATAGATAAAGAAATAGATGCTATGGTCGCAGTATAAATTAATTATATTATAAATTTAATAAATAAAAATTATGTATTTAAATAAAGCAATTGTAATAGGAAATTTAACTCGCGACCCGGAAATCCGTTCTCTTCCTTCAGGGATAAAAGTTTGTTCATTTTCTCTTGCCACTAATCGTGTTTGGAAAGATAAAAATGGCGCGCGCCAAGAATCCACAGATTATCATAATATTGTAGTTTTTGGACGCCAGGCAGAAACAATCGCCCAATATATGAAAAAAGGAAGTTCTTTATTGGTCGAAGGCAGAATGCAGACAAGAAGCTGGGAGGATAAAACAAGCGGAGAAAAAAAATACCGCACAGAAATAGTAGCAGATCGTACTCAATTTGGTCCGAAGAGCGGAAGCGGAAATACAAGCGGAACATCTCAAAGCGCGGAATCCGGTAAGACGTCAGGTAAAAAAGATTCTGAAACAATTGACACCATAGAATATCCGGAAGAAGATATTAATCCCGAAGATATACCATTTTAAAAATAAATAAATTTATGAAACAAGATTATTTTTCAGCCAATAATATAAAATATATAGACTATAAGGATGTTGAAATCTTAAAAAAGTTTTTGAATCCTAACGGTAAAATAGTAAACCATAAACGCACCGGCGTAACAACTAAGAATCAACGCCAACTCGCTAGCGCTGTCAAAAATGCGCGGTTTTTAGGCTTGCTTCCCTTTATTGCCAAGTAAATTTAAATTATAAATAAACCTCATCACCAGGTGATGGGGCAAAAGAAAACATGCTTCAATATAACGAAATTAGAGAAAAAAAAATCATTATATATGATGATGAACCTTGCGAGGTGATAGATTCTCATGTTGCAAGAACCCAACAGAGAAAACCGCAAAATCAAGTGAAATTAAAAAGTTTAATTTCCGGTAAAACGATTGCGGCCACTTTTCATGTTTCCGATTCCGCCGATGAGGCAGATATAGAAAAAAGAGAAATAAAATTTCTTTATCATAATAGAGGTGAGTATTGGTTTTGCCCTCCAGAAGACCCCAAAAATAGATTTAAATTGGATACATCTCTCATTGGTGATGCGGGTAAATTCTTTAAAGAAAACGGAATAGTCACTGCTTTAGTTTGGAGTAATGAAGAGGATGAAGAAAAAATCATAAAAATAACCTTGCCTATTAAAATGGAATTTAAAGTAAAAGAGGCGCCTCCGGCTGTGCGAGGGGATACTTCTAAAAGTGGTAATAAAATAATTACGCTGGAAAATGGTTCAACTATAAACGCTCCGATGTTTATAGAAGAAGGAGACATCATTCGCCTAAATACTGAAACAGGGGAATATGTAGAGAGGGTGTAAAATAAAAAATCCAAAATAGCTGCTTTTTCACGGCTCGCACTCGAACCTGAATGTGGTTCACGAACCTAATATTGCGTATGCCGAAAAAAGCACTATTTTTGATTTTTTATGCTTCTTCCGAAAACTTTTTTCGAATCTCTTTCAATATCTGTTCGGATATTTTTTTATTTTCTTTTAAGAAGGTGCGAGTAGAATCATAACCCACTCCCAATTTTACTTTTTCCCCGCCTCGCGTCGGCGAGCTTTCGCGAGTCGAGGCGGGCTTTGCTTCCCCGCTAGGTAGGTAGAAATACGAGTTTCCGGTTTTTTCTACAATTTTAAATTTCTCACCCAAAGCGATAATCTCGCCTTCTTTGGAAATTCCCTCGTTGTAAATAATATCAAATTCTGTTTGCTTAAACGGCGCAGCCACTTTATTTTTTACTACTTTGACGCGAGTGCGACTCCCGACGATATCTTCTCCCTTTTTAATTTGGGCGATTTTTCTGATATCCAGTCGGACAGAAGTGTAAAATTTCAAAGCTTTTCCTCCGGGAGTAGTTTCGGGATTGCCGAACATAACTCCGATTTGCATTCTGATTTGATTTATGAAAATAACCGCTGTCTTGCTTTTGGCCACAATGGCGGTAAGCTTGCGAAGCGCTTGAGACATCAATCTCGCTTGTTTTCCTACATGATATGCTCCCATGTCTCCCTCTATTTCGTCTTTAGGCGTAAGAGCGGCTACAGAATCAACCACAATTACATCAATTTTTCCTGTTCGCACCAAACTTTCAACGATTTCAAGCGCCTGTTCGCCGGTATCTGGTTGAGAAATAAGGAGATTGTCAATATTCACTCCAAGCTTTTTTGTATAATCCGGATCCATGGCGTGTTCGGCATCTATATAAGCGCAGACCCCTCCAAGTTTTTGCGCTTCAGCCACTATGTGCAAAGAAAGGGTCGTTTTGCCCGAAGACTCAGGTCCGAATATTTCAACGATTCTTCCGCGCGGTATCCCGCCAACGCCCAAAGCCATATCAAGTCCTATAGACCCTGTCGGTATCGTATTAATGTCCACCTTTGGCGAGTCGCCGAATTTCATTATTGATCCTTCTCCAAACTTTGCCTGAATTGCCTTTACAGCATCATCCAGCATTGATACCCCTACAGTTTTATCCTCTTTTTTCTCTTTTTTCTTTACCATAATTGATATATTAATTGATAATTTTTTTCATCGCTATTCCCAAATTCATCTTTCGCTTTTATATTGATTATATTATAACCCGAAAGCAAAGCAATTGTCTCATTGAAATTTCCTTTTTGGTCTATTGAAATTACGCGTCCATTTAAAGTTAAATCAACGGCATTTCTGGCATTTCCTGTTATTTTTACAATATTATCCGCAACTTTTGTTCCGTCTATTATATTTACCTCTTTTATTTTTACGCCAAAAATCAAATCTTTGGATATAAAAAAAGCATAGATAGCAATAAAAAGCAGAAAAGTGGAAAAAGAAACTATTTTAAATATTTTTTTTGCATTAATATCCATTACATTACATTTTCTCCATTTTCGTTGCGAGTGATTTTCTCCAATACTTCCCGAGGCTTTGCGCCATCGCCTGCGCTTATTACTCCGCGTTCTTCCAATTTATCCATCAGCCGTGCAGCCCGAGCATAACCCAATTTTAATTTCCTTTGAAGATATGAAGTTGAAGCTTTGCCGGCTTCCACTACGCACAATCTTGCCTCCTCATACATTTCATCGTCATTTTCTTCGTCTTCGTCCAAAGTGCTCTCAAAAATACTTTTATCTGCCGATACGGAACCTGTGGTTAGTGATATTTCATCCGACACTTCGTCTTTATATTCATCTATCAAGTATTTTACAACTTTTTTAACTTCGGATTCCGATATAAATGCACTTTGCAAACGTTCCGGCTGAGCATCCCCGGAGGAATACAGCATATCTCCAGCGCCCAAAAGTTTTTCCGCCCCACCAGTATCCAATATGGTGCGCGAATCCACTTGAGAAGAAACCTTCAAAGCAATACGGGCCGGAATATTAGCTTTTATTAAGCCGGTAATAATATTTACTTCCGGACGTTGAGTAGACAAGATTAAATGTATGCCGACAGCTCTGGACATTTGTGCTAAGCGAACTATAGCAGATTCTAGTTCTCTCGGATAAGCGGACATAATATCTGCCAATTCATCTATGATAATAATTATGTATGGTAAACGGTCGGCATCAACTTCTGTCTCAATCCCTTCGCTATTCGTCTTAGTTTTCTTTGGATTTTTGCCAAATACGTTAGCGTGATAAGATTCTATGTCCCGTACAGATTCCGTTTCCAGTATGTCATAACGACGATCCATTTCTTTAGCTGCCCATTTAAGAGCTAAAATTGTCTTTTTGGCATCAGTTATAACAGGAGTAAGTAAATGGGGAATATTATTGTAAAGAGTAAGCTCTACGCGTTTTGGATCAATTAATATAAGTTTTAAATCATCTGGACCATTTCTATATAAAAGGGAAGTAATCATAGAATGTATTGTCACTGATTTTCCGGAGCCGGTCGTTCCTGCTACCAAGCAATGTGGCATCTTCGCCAAATTGCCGAATAATGCTTTGCCTGAAATTTCTCGGCCGAGCGCCATAGTGAGAGGTTTTGAAGAATTTTGGAATTTACTATCCGAAAGAAGCGTGGCCAATCCCACTATTGATTTTGATTTATTTGGAATTTCAATGCCAACGAGAGATTTGCCCGGGATTGGAGCTTCTATTCTAATCGGATGCGCTGCCAGGGAAAGAGCCAGGTCATTTTGAAGTCCGACGATGCGTGAAAGTTTTACTCCTTCGGCTGGTTTCAATGCATAACGTGTTACCGTCGGTCCGACAGTAATTTCATCCATCTCTACTTCAATACCGAAATTTGCCAGAGTACGTTTGATAATATTTGCATTGGCTTTAATATCTCCCGTATTCGGTTTGCCTTGATCTTCTTCCAAAAGTGAAAGCGGGGGAGGGACATAGGTGGAAATTAATCCGCCCTTTCTTTTTTTAATTGGGATATCTTCCTCTTCCTCTTCTTCTTCCTTATTTTTTTTATTTAGACCGAGAGACCCTAGAGCCTTTTTAACTTTTTCCTTCGTGTTTTCCTCCTTTTCTTCGGGCATAGATTTTTCCACTTCCCTTATTTCATTTTCATTCAAAGTATCCTGGGTATTATCAAGGGTTTTCTTTCTTCTGATAATGTTCCAAATATTTTTAAAAAATGGAGCGAGATTTGGTTTTGCATCAAACATTACAAGAATAGAAATTATTAAAATCGCGCCGAGAAAAATTAAACTTGCATAAACATCAAAAAGATACACCAGTGGTGTTGATAAAATTCTTCCTAAAAATCCGCCGGTGTGTTCTTGTGAAATTGCATCTATCATCCCGAGACCGGAAAGCAAAAACATTGTTGCGCTTATTGCGCGCGTCCATCCGATGTTCGGAGTTTCTGATTTTATAAATGATGATCCGAGCAATATAAAAAGAAGAGGAAGAAGAATATATCCGACGCCAAAAAAATAATTCAAAAACTCATAAGTATTTCTTCCTGCCACTCCTCCCATGTCAAACATAGACATGGACATCAAAAGAAACAAAGCTAACACAAAAAAAAGAATTGCCCAAATGGTATGCTTGGTTTCAGTTTTTAACCTGTTTATAGAAGAGTTGTTTTTGGAAAACTTTTGCCTGTCTTTCTTTGCCATATGCAAGTATTTTAGCATAAATTACTCATATCAAAAAGCAGATTAGTATTTTATACTGCACGGATATTTTCTTACTAAAAAATTCCTCGTGCTCGCGCTGTCGCGCTCCCAAGGCAGTCTAAAACACTTCTGCTTTTTGATTTTAGAAAAGTGGGCAAGAGTTTTTAGCAAGACTTGCGCAGGCCGACTGGGCCGAGCATAGCAAATTTTCAGCAGAAAATTATGGGTGTCTTGATAAAAATTGCTTACCTACTTTTCTCTTTTTAAGACTTGCTTTTTTTCTTGTCCTATATATAATGGACAACATGTTAGGAGAGGATAACAACCTAAAAGACACCTCAAAAGACTCTATAAAAGACCCTGAACAAAAGTCCTTGAGTTCGTACGGGGCAGGCACTCTAAATGTGGCAAATGTTTTACCCTATAATAAAATAAGTAAACTCATTACTGCTCTGTACATGGTAACGGACACGATGGAAAAAGAAGAACCAATACGTCTAAAGTTAAGGACACTTGGAGTGGAAATTATATCAGACATAAATTCTTTACCAAAAGGGACATTTGGTAACCTTAATGAAAAAATTACCACAATTCTGTCCTTTTTAAATATTGCTTTTGATATTGGAATGATATCAGAAATGAATTGCAATATTTTAAAGAAAGAGTTTACGGAGTTGAAACGATCTATACAAGAGTTTACAACCCAAAACCATCTTTGGTTTGAAGAATTCATTCTTCATTCCTCCGAGAACGAAAGTCCAACTTTTAACAAACAAACGAAGATTCAACCCCCAATAAATAATATGTCTGTTAATAAAAGACAAAGTACTAGAATTGGTGTTCAAAAGGGAGGTACTTTGTTAAAAGCTTTGTCTAATAGAGTTTCCATTATGTCTGATAAAAATAATCCCGTCTCATATGCTCCACCGGGACGAAATCATTTGGGATTTGAATTATTAAAACAACAAAGAAGAGAATCTATTTTAAAAATCATAAAAAATAAACCCGAAGGAATAAGTATAAAGGACATTGTGTCTGCTATCCGTAATTTTGGCGAAGAGATAGGAGAAAAAACTTTACAAAGAGAACTTGTTTCCATGGTAAAGGACAATGTCCTTAAAAAGACTGGGGAGAAGAGATGGAGTCAGTATTTCATAAATTAGGTTCTAGTGGCTAGATTCTAGCTTCTAACCCATTGCTTCCTATCAAAAATTATGTAATAATAGGCTTATGGGTTACCTCTTAATTTTGCTTTCCAGAACCTAGCTAATAGGGCCTAGAACCCAATTTTTGAGTTATCTCCCACACTTACTTTACTGTTATTCTGCTTTTTCAAAACATGTGTAAATTAGCTTTATTTTTAGCCCTTGAATTGTATTCTCATCAATACTCCTTGGCAGAATAAAAAGCTACAGTAAAGTAAGTGTGGGAGTTATCCACATAATATATTGCCCTATCTAAAGGTTATATATTATAATGTTTGGGTGTTTACGGATCACGCATCTTATGTGTGTTCTGTATTCGCAAATTGTATTTGTTTTCGTTCACGATTTCGTCGAAAAAATCTTGAAAGAGAACAAGCCCGACAAAGGTCAAAAATTTGTTCGGGTAAATCCATACACTTAAAGGTAAGTGTGCGGATAAATGAAAGGTCATTGAAAACTAAATAATCCCGTTAAAAATTTTTTCAAAAATTTTGGCTCGGGATGTTTTCAGTGCATTAGTTTAAATCTGTTCATTATTAAATTTATTTGTCGCATTATTAAATTTATAAGTTATAGGCAAATAAAAAAAATAATGATAGAAAAAATACGCTTTTAGTTTTGTCGAAACTAATTAATGGCGTAAAAAAAAATTATGAGTAAATTATTAAAATCAAAAATTCTTCTTGCCCTTATGGTTGTTGCAGTAGTAGCAATAGTAGGAGTTTCTTCTACTCTCGCTTATACACATACAATAACCTTAAGACAAGGTTCATCCGGTGCTCAGGTTGCTTCACTTCAATCAGCGCTAGGGGTTACTGCAGATGGCCAATTTGGTCCAATAACTAAAGCAGCTGTAGTATCTTTCCAGTCAGCTCACGGTCTCGTAGCCGATGGAGTTGTAGGTGCTATGACTGGCGCAGCATTGTCAGGCACAGTTAGTGGTTCTTACCCAGCAGGTTGTACTTCAACCGCAGGATATAGTTCAACAACTGGTCTTCCATGCAACAGCACTTCATCTTTACCAGCAGGTTGTACTTCAACAGTAGGATACAGTCCAACAACTGGCGTAGCATGTTCAACAGTAGTTACAGGTCTTCCAGCAGGTTGTACTTCAACCGCAGGATATAGTCCAACAACTGGTGAATCATGTTCAGGAACAACAACGGTTGTAAACGCAAGCGGTGAAGGTTCAATCACAGTAACTTATGATGCTGTTCCAGCAGATAACTTAGCTATTTACAGAGGGGAAAATAAGGCAGCCATGGCCTTGAAGATCAAGGCTACGGGTTCTGACATGAAAGTTACTCGTCTTTGGTTAGACATTAACACACGCATTTGGTTGTCCGCAGACTCTGTGTCCCTATTAGATGGGTCAACGGTTATCGCAACCCTTCCGCTTTCAGCTTCAACAGTTGAAGAAGTTACGGTAGGTTCTGCTTGGAGACTTCAATTCAACAGTTTGAATTTTGTGGTTCCGGTTGGAACGACAAAAGTGTTAACAGTAAATGTTAGCCGTCCAACAGCTACAGCAGCTGACTCAAGTGTTACTATTGCTACTACCAGTACCGTAAGAGCAGTTGACGCAGCCGGTATTTCAGACACATACACTCTTACAGGTCGTACTTGGAATATGGCATCCGCAGCCGCTGCTGTTGGTACATTAACAAATACTTTAAATGCCAATTCTCCAGTAGCTCAATCAGTTTCTGGTCTTAGCACTACAGCTGGTACCTTGACTGACGTTAAGTTAATGGATTTTGACCTTAAAGCAACAACCGGAGCAGTAAATGTTACAGCTATTGCTGGTACTATCACTACTTCCGGCTCATGTACAGCAGCGCAATGTATTTCTTCCCTTGAACTTCGCGATGGAGCAACAGTTCTTGATTCCGTAACCGGGGCTGGCACATTTAGCTTCACTGAACAAGATATTGATGTTCCTAAAGATGGAACAAAGACATTGTCTATTTGGGCTAAAGTAAACCATATTGCTGCTAGTTATGTAGTAGCGGGCGATTCAATTTATGCAATTGTAAACAGTGTTACAGGCACAAGCGGTCCTTCATATACTGCTGCTAATAACACAATTGCAGTTACAGGATATGCACAACACCTATTCCGATATGCTCCTACCATCGCATTTGTATCAGCTACAGCAACTCCAGAGGATCAGAGTACTTCTACCACTCTTAATACGGGAGGTAACTATACTCTTGCCTTCTCTGTTACTGCTCCTTCTGGTAGCGATATCTTTGTTAATACCCCTGCATTCATTGTTGGTCAAGCTAATGTTCCTACAAAAACTACATTCGGTGTAGGAGGAACTATTGTGGTATCAACAGCTGTATCAGGAGCAACATTAAAGGGCGCTGGCAATACTGCTACCTGGGATAAAATTCCTGCAGGCCAGTCTAGGACATTTACCCTTTCAGCACACATTCCACATGGTGGAAATGCTGGTTATGTTGGTATAAAGATAAATACTGCCGCTACTGCCGGTATTGCTTGGTCTTCAGATGTAGATGAAGATGGTTCTACGGATATCCTACAGGTTTGGGGTGTTGATGACCTCAAGACTGGTTTGGTATACGTAACAGCAAACTAGTTAGAAATAACGATAACTTTGGTTTATACGCCTTAAAATGTATAACAAAAAACCACCCCGACGGGGGTGGTTTTTTGTTTTGCTTTCATCGTGTATAATAAATATGTGACCAAAAATATAAATAAAATATTAAAATATGGCAGTTATTTTTTAGTTTTTTCTTTACCTCTTTTTTATATTAAGAATACCTTTTTCCCCTATACCAGTCCCAAAACTTTTTTATTTTATGGTATCGTAGAGATTCTAACAGCTTTCTGGATTTATGCTCTTATTACGGACTCTTCATATAGATTAAATAAAAAAACTTTATTATGTTTTCTACCATTAACGTGTTTTATCATTTGGATGACAATTGCTGGAATTTTAGCGGTCAGTCCAATGCTTTCATTTTGGTCATCAATCAGCAGAGGAACCGGATTATTGACCTTATTTCATTGTTTTGTCTTTTCTCTAATAATTTCTTCTTTGATAAAACGCGATGGAGTGAATTATTTATACAAATTAATGCACTGGTTTATCAATAGCGGTTTCGTTTTAGCGCTTTCCATATGGTTTGGGATTGAGGGGTTTAATATTTTAAAAGATGACGGAGGGGGCGGACTAATGGGGAATTCTTCTTTTACTGCAACTTATTTGATTTTTATTCTTGCCTTTGGATTTTTTCTTTTTACCTCTAAATCTATTAGTAATAATAGAAATAAATGGTGGCTGGGAATCAAACTTACAGCAATACTTCTATCCCCAATTTTTATAAATATCTCTGGTTTATTTACCAACCGTGGAATTTTAGGTAGCGCTCGGGGAGCAATATCGGGAATAGCAGTAGGCTTAGTTGCAGCTTCCGTGTTTTATTTATTATTTTCACAGAAAAAAAATATTCGTATTTTAGCTATAGCATTAATAATTATCGGCTCTATAGTTTTTTCTGTCGGATGGGGACAATTATTTAATCCAAATACTTCATTACATAAATCATTTGTTGAAATTGCCAGCGGAACCCGCTTTATTTTTGCCGATATTGCGCAGGAATCAATGGAGAAACATCCTTGGTTTGGTTATGGTCCGGAAAATTATATGATTGCTTTTCAAGAGAACCTAGATACAAAAATGTTTCTTCCCGAATACAATTATGAGATTTGGTCAGATCGAGCGCATAATATTTATTATGATACAGGGGTATCCGGAGGCTATCCTGCCATTGTTTTTTATGCGCTATTTATTATTTCTATAATGTATGGTCTTTACAAATTACATAATAAAGGAATATTTAATCGCATAGGAATTGCTATCCTAGGCGGTCTGGTAATTGGCTATGTCTTCCAAAATTTATTTGTATTTGATTCCCTAGTTTCAATTATGACCTTATTTGTTCTAGCTGGAATTGTTTTTACTTACCAAGATAGTTTAGCTAAAGGAGAATTTGTTTCAAAACCTATTAGTTTGTTTATTAAAAATACTGTTGGTTTAATGTTGTTAATAGTTTGTTCCATATCTTTGGTATTTTTTGTATTCAGGCCAGGGAAAAAGATTTTTGATTATTATAGAATTGCCGAAATGCCGATTGATATTCGCGCGAGCCATTATAACGATTTATTAAAGGGATCTTCCATAGGAGAACAGTGGGATTTTAGCGACATAGCCGATAACACATATAAACTTTACAATTCCGATATTACCAGAATAAAAAACGATAAAAGTATATTGCCTTATGCAGTAAATGATATAAAAGCATTGCTTCAATATGCTGAAAAAATTGCAGAGAGAAATAAATTTAATACTAGATTAAATATCAGCGTAGTTTCCCTATATAATATCCTTAATTATTTGAGCGATAATCCATATGATCCAGTCTTAGAGGATCACTTAGTTAAAATTTTTAACGATACTAAAATTATTTCACCTAAAAACTTGGAAATTTATTGGGCTATGGCTCAAGTTTATATGTGGAAAATGGACTATACTGAAGTAATAGATACCTATCAAAAAGCTATTGCTATTGATCCCAGTGTTCCTTTTTCCCATAATATTTTAATTATATTTGCTCAAAATATAGGGAACAAAAAGCTATATAATGAATCTTTATTAAAAGCCAAACAAGATATCCCAAATTTTTCTTTTTCTCAGTAAATATTTGTAATTAAACCGATGACAAAAATACTAAAAATATGCTTATGGATGCTTGCTTTTACTCCGCTTATTGCAGATAATTCACTTTTTTACTCTTCCAGCACCACAGAGAGCATCTTTTTAAGAGGGCTCTTGTTTTTATTGAGTATTCTCTTTGTGTTTAACTTTTTTTATACGAAAAAGTTTAGAGATAACATAGTTGAAAAAACAAAGATAGCTGTAAAAAATCCATTATTTATTTCTATCTCGGTTTTTGTTTTTATGTTTATAATAAGTACTATTTTTGCCATTGACAAGTATAGTGCTTTTTGGGGAACCATAGAAAGAGCGGAAGGATTAACCGGAATCATATATTTCTTTTCTTTTTTTATTTTCAGCTTGCTTATTTTTGAAAGAAAAGATTGGCTTTGGTTTTTCAAATTGAGTTTATTGACAACCTTGGCACTTATATTTAAGGAATTTGTGCAGTTTTTGGGCGGAATGAACAGGCCGGATTCCTTTTTAGGCAATCCCACCTTTTTAGCTGGTTACTTGCTTTTTCCAATATTTTGCTCCCTGATTGTTTTTAGTGAAGTAAAAAATAATTTTTGGAAGTATCTTTCTATAGGAATATTTTTATTGTCTATTTTAGGAGTTTTTATTACAGAAACTAGGGGAACAATAGTTGGGTTTATTTTGGGGATTATTTCTGTGTTGATTTATGGAGTTTTAAAAGGGAAAGATGTTTTCTATAAAAGATTAAATTTACACAAACTATCAATTATTATCTTGTGTTTAATTATTGTCTTTTCCGCTGTTTTTATTTTAACTAGAAAAAGTGAAATATGGCAAAAAGTTCCCGGATTGGGAAGAATTACTGTCATAAGCAATGAAGATTCTTCAACCCAAACGAGATTAATTATGACAAAATTAAGTATAGATGCCGTTAATCCAATGCAAAATGGCTTGAAGAAAACTTTGATAGGCTGGGGACCGGAAAATTTCGATCTTGCTTATGCAAAATATTTTAATCCCGAACAATTCAAGTACGAAATCGGGTGGTTTGATCGAGCACACAATAAAATTTTTGATGTACTGGTTATGAATGGTATTTTAGGACTTATGGCCTATCTTACTGTTTGGTTTTTACTGTTTAGTTTTGTTTTAAAGAAAAAAGGTTTCTCTTTAACTAATACGGGGTTACTTTTATTTGGAGTTTCTCTTTTTGTGCATCTTTTATTCGTTTTTGACCAAATAACGACATATCTTTACTTCTTTGCCATATTGTCTTTCATATTATCTTCAATGCTTTCTGATAATCCCGAGAAAGGAGACAAGGAGTATAAAAATAAATATGATATTAACAAGAGAAAAAGTGTTTTTATAGGCATATTTTTTTCATTCCTGGCATTGTTCTTATCTTTTATTTTTTTCAAAAATGATTTACCGGCTTATATTCAATTAAAGAGTTACGCTTCTTTAAGAGAAAAAAGTGAAGTAAAAACCATGTTAAGTAAAATTAATTCTGTATTTGAACCGCTCACAACAGCTCAAGCGAAGATCAGATATGATTTTTTATCTTTTGTTTCAAAAAATTATAATGCGAAAAGCGAATCAATCGTAAAATTATCCGACATTTCATTTCTTAAGGCGGAAGAGTATGCTGGTAAAAGGCCATTTGATTTGCAATTTTTAAACCTTTTGGGTTTGACTTATACCACTCAAGGCAAAAATTTAAATAATTCTGAGCTTCTTAAAAAAGGTGAAGAATATTTCAAAAAAATTCTTTTGTTTTCGCCTAATAAGCTGGATTTTAATTATGGTTTGGCTTTAAATTGGCTATATCAGAAAAAATTCAATGATTCTTTTAATCTTTTTGAAAAAATTTTTAACACCGCCCCGGAATATTTTTCTCAAAAAGATGCAGGGCCTGAAGGAGCTTACATTCTTTTTTTACAGCATTTTTATGAAATCAAAGACGAGAATAATTTTATTAAAACCGCTAAACGACTAAAAGAGAATAATTATTCTGATTCATCTGTACTTGACCAAATTATCAATCTAATACAAAAAAATAACTTTTGGCCTTATGTTAATTTTATTCAACAATAGGTTATTATAAAAATATATTTATGAAAAAAATTATTGTTACAGGAGGAGCAGGATTTATTGGGTCACACCTGGTTGATGCGCTTGTTGAGGATGGATACGAAGTTCACATAGTTGATAATTTATCTGCTGGGAAAAAGGAAAATGTGAATTCTAAGGCAATTTTGCACATTGTGGATATAAGAGATAAAGAAAAATTAATTCCAATCTTTAAAAATGCGGAATATGTTTTTCATGAAGCAGCTGTTCCCCAAGTGCAATATTCCATAGAAAATCCAATTGAGACCAATGAAATCAACGTCGGGGGCTTACTTAATGTTTTAGAAGCCTCAAGGTTAAATGGCGCTAAAAGGGTCATTTTTGCCTCTTCCTGCGCTATATATGGGAATCAAGATAAATTGCCGCTAATGGAAGAAATGATAGCCCAACCTTTATCTCCATACGCCACTCAAAAATATATAGGGGAAGCGTATATGAAATTATATTCGCAAATTTATAAATTAGAAACTGTTTGCCTTCGTTATTTTAATGTTTACGGTTCGCGCCAATCTGTAAATGGGTCATATCCTTTAGTCATAGCAAAATTTTTAGACCTTAAAAAACAAAACAAACCGCTTCAAATAGTAGGCAGTGGCGATAATACTCGCGACTATGTTAGTGTCAAAGATGTAATTAAAGCTAATCTTTTAGCGATGAAAAATGATAAAGTCGGGAAAGGAGAAGTGATAAATATTGGCGCCGGGAAACAATATTCAGTCAATCAAATTGCAGAGCTGATAGGCGGTTCAATAGAGCATATTCCTCCGCGTATTGAACCACAAAATTTTCAAGCAGATATAAATAAAGCAAAAAAACTTTTAAATTGGGAGCCGAAAATAAAATTGGAGGAGGGGATAAAAGAGTTAAAGTAAAAAACTAATCATCATTAAAATCACTGTCTTCCAGTTTATATAATTTCCAATATTTGCTGGTTATAGACATATTTTTAGTAAGAGGAGTAGTTCCTTTGTAGTCTTTTAAGGTCATTGGTTCCACTTTGCTTCCTCCGGCTATCGCATAATCATACATAGATATTTTTTTATCTCCGCAAATATGGATTATCGGATGTTTGGGTTTTTCTTCTATAATATCTTTTAAACCTTTTGCCACTCCTTGAGCGAATAAATATGTGCCATAGCGGTCAGTAAAAGCCCTTGGATGTTCCCAAGGCATACTGGTAAAATTTGTTCTCACCGTTGTTACCATCATATCCTCACTGTTATATGTTTTGGCAATTTCTTCGGCAATATATTTAGTAAGGCCATAATAATGTTTCGGATAGGGAATACCATCTTCATCCTCCATAATTTCATCATCTATTCCGGGGAATATGCAAGCGGTATTCAAATAAATAAAATGCTTCACTCCGCTTTTTTTTGAAACATCCAACATTCTTCTGGTGCCATTGACATTCATTTCATAAGCTTCCTCTTTTTTTTCTTCACACAGAGGGATGCTGGCTATAGCGGCCAAGTGTATTACGGTATTTATTTTATGGTTGGAAAAATAACTTAAAATACTTTTATCTTTTAAGATGTTCAATTCGGCACTACTGGGATATTGAGCGTTTGGAAATATTTTTTTGCAAGCCTTTCCAAGTTTCCCAGACCCCCCGGTAAATAATATTTTTTCTTCCTCAATCATAATATTAATTAAATAAAATTTCCGTTTTTTAACATCTCCTTTATTTCTTTTTTGTTCATAAGAATATCATTTGATGAATATTCTTTAAATGGTACTTTCTTCAAATGTTTATATTTCTTTTCCAAGCCGTCAATTTTAACCTGGGGCAAAATTACATAATAGTTTTTATCATACTGGTAAGTTGAGGGAGCCTCATTTTTGCCTATTAAACATTCATGTATTTTTTCTCCCGGTCTGACCCCGATTTCTTTTATCGGTATTTTTTGATTAGCAACTTCTTTTATTAAAACTTCAGCTATATCTATAACTTTACAGGCAGGCATTTTCATCACGAAAGTTTCTCCGCCAAAACTATTTTCAGTGGCTTTAAATAAAAGATGAATGGCTTCTTTTAGGGTTATATAGTACCTGGTCATTTCTCTATCAGTAATGAGTATCGTTTTTAGTCTATTTATTTGGTCTATAAAGAACGGAACTATACTACCATTGGTTCCCAAGACATTTCCACCGCGAATGCAAACGAATTTTGTCTTAGGAGAATCAATGTTGGCATTAATCATCAATCTTTCCCCGACCGCTTTTGTCATTCCATAAAAATTGAACGGGTCAGCCGCTTTATCAGTAGAAACATCAATAACTTTTTTGACTTTATTTTCTTTGGCGGCATCTATTACATTTTGAGTTCCGATTATATTTGTTTTTACTGCTTCTTCTTGTTGTTCTTCGCAAATTGGAACATGTTTCAACGCGGCCAAATGAAAGATATAATCCACTCCAACTGAGGTTTTAACCAAATGTTTATAATCTCTAATATCTCCAATTATATACTTTATTTTAGAATTATTAAAACTCCTTTGCATATTTACCTGTTGCAATTCGCTTCTTGAATAAATAATTATTTTTTTAGGTTTCTTTTCTAATAGTTGTCTGGTCAGTTCGTTTCCCCAAGATCCTGTTCCGCCGGTTATTAAAACAACCGAATTTTTAAAAATTGACATATTTTACTTGTTTAATATTAGTTTAATAATTTTTTCCGATACATTCTTGTCGGAATAACCTTTCGGCTGTTCCCAACTAGTTTTTCTTTTCAGCATTATTCTAACACATTTTAGGATTTTAGCACTGTTTAATCCGGATAAAATATTACTTCCACATTCTATTGTCTCCGGTCTTTCTGTAGTCGTTCTTATGGTTACGGTAGGAACCCTTAATATACAGCATTCTTCTTGGACGGTTCCACTGTCGCTTATGGCGCATAAAGCATTTTTTTCCAATTTTACAAAGTCAAAAAACCCAAATGGTTTTGATAATTTTATTAATTTGCTCTTTGGCTTGATTCCAAATTTTTTCATTTTCTCCCTAGTTCTTGGATGCAGACTTACTATAATCGGCATTTTATATTTCCGAGCTACCAAATCAAGCCCCTTAAAAATTTCTTTTAATCTTTGCGGGTTATCAACATTCTCTGCCCTATGGGATGTCACTATAAAATAGTTTTTCTTTTTTAAGCTTAATTTTTTTAATATTTTGCTATTATCTATTTCTTTTCTGAAATGAATTAAAACTTCATTGATGGGATTACCGGTAACGATTGTTTTTTTAGGGGAATGTCCCTCCTTCATTAAATTATTGTAACTGCCCGGAGTATAAGGGAGATTATATGAAGATATTGCATCTATTGTGTGCCTATTTTTTTCTTCCGGAACCGACAAATCATGGCATCTGTTTCCGGCTTCCATATGATAGACAGGTATCATCATTTTTTCAGCGACGATTGAAGCCAAACCACTATTTGTATCTCCCAAAATCAATACTTTATCAGGATTAATTTTTTTAAGAATTTTATAAGTTTCTCCGATTATTTTACTTAATTGCGGACCAATGGATGAATCAATTGCGTTCAGATAGAAATTCGGTTTTCTTAATTTTAGTTGTTCAAAGAAGATATCTTTTAAACTGGATGAATGGTTTTGCCCGGTATATATCATCGTATGTTCTGAATATTTATCCAATTTTTTAATAATTAGGTTTAAACGAATTATTTCCGGTCTTGTTCCTAAAATAGTGGCTATTTTCATAATGTATTATCGTTATTTTCAATAGTAACTTTCAGTATACCACGATCTCTTTTTTTTACAATTTAATGATAAATTAGCTTATCAAAATTGTTTATTTAATTTAATAGTTGTATCATATCGGTATTATGAGAATAGCAATTTTAGATACTTACAATCCCGTTGTTGATTTTAAAGACGCCGGACAGATTATTGAAGGATTAAAAGATTTAGGCATTGATGCTTTTTTTATTTCTCTCAACAACCCCAATCTTGAGGCGCATAAACCTTCTTTCAAGGTTATATCGGGTAATTTAGTCGATATTAATTTCTGGAAAGAAGTAGACGTTGATATAGTTTTATTTATTTCGCGCTTAAGTCCACATTATACGGAAATTTTAAAAACCATTAAAAATAGTGGCAAAAAGGTTATTGTAAAAGCTGACAGCGATGGGACCATAGGGTATCCATTATTGCCGAATTATTTAAGAATATTAAAAATAAATCGCAACCCGATTAGATGGGTATTAAGTAATATAAAATGGAGATTGCCGATAGGTTATTTCGTAAAAAGAAAATTAAAACAGATAGAGCTTGCTGATGCGGTAATTTTTGAAACTCCTGCAGCATTAAATAACGCAATAAATATTTTATATTTTTGGCATTATGATAATTTAATAAAAAAACTTTTTTTTATTCCGGATCCAGTTTCTGATGATATTATAAATATAGACTTAAACAGTAGTAAAAATAATACAATAATTTCAATTGGCCGGTGGGAAGATGAAGGGTGTAAAAATACAATGGCTATGTTAAACGTGGTGAGAGATTTTTTAAAGATTCATAGGGAGTACCAATATATCATTATTGGGTCAGGTAAAAATAAAGTTTTATCTTTTATAAAAACCCTACCATTGGAAATTAGCTCAAGAATAATTATAAAAGGTTCAATAAACCATGGACAAATACCCCAACTCCTTTCAAAATCCAAAATATTTTTTGCGCCGTCTAATCTTGAGAGTTTTAACATTGCCGCAGCCGAAGCGCTTTGTATGGGATGTTCTGTTGTTGGGACCCCTCTTGAAAATTTTAAATATTTAACAGCTAATGGATTTTCAGGATTAATTACAGAAGACTTTAAAGAGTCGTCTTTTTTCAATGCCTTAATTAAAGATTCAAAAAAGTGGGAAGATAATCAATATAATCAATCTGAAATTGCTGATTTTTGGAGAAAAAAGTTAAATAGAAAAAGAGTAGCTCAAGAAATATTAAATGTTTGTAAAAAAATTAGTGAATAGAAATTATTTAATTATTCTCTAAAAATAAAGATTCGAAAATTACAGCATTTTTATTTGCGTCATGATTTTCGAAAAAGATATTTTTTGCGTTTTTAGTTATAGTTTTTGAAAATTCTTTATCTGTTAGTAATTTTTTTATGGCTTTTTTTAATTTTTCAATGTTTTCTTCATCTACAACTTCGGCAAAATTGCCTTCTTTGGCGTATTTTGTCAAAAAAGCAGAAGCTGGGGCATGAATCAAAATAGGTTTCCCGGCTATCATGTAATCATTTAATTTCCCGGGCGTGGCTGTATCAATAATTGCCTGGCTTTTTGTATGCCATGAAAGGGGAAGAAATAAAATATCAGCTTTGCTTTGAATTTCCGGCATTTCTTTTGGAGAAGCCACTAAAATTTCAACTTTTTTTGATTCCACTATCCCTATTTTTTTAAGATAATCTTTAGGATTTGGAGAATAAATTTTAAGTTTTATGTCAATGTCATTGATTTCTTCAACAGCCTTAATTAAATTTTTTAGGCTTTCTAATTGTGGCCATGCAATACTGCCGGTAAAAACAATATTATATGGTGATAATGGTCTATGGATTTGTTGATTGTTTTGTAATTTAATATACGGTTCCGGGAAAGTTGAATTATGAATAACAACTATTTTTTTTAATATTTTTTCTCCATAATATTTTTTATAAAATTCTGCCGTTCCTTCATTAGTTACAATAATCTTTTGCGCGTCTTCAAATATTTTTGGTTCAAAAATACCGGCAATCAATTTGCCGGGGAAGAGGAGGTTGTTTCCTTTATAAAGGTCAAAAAGAAAAATATGAAACGGTTTTCCTGTCAATTTGTGCAGAAGATATGTGCTTATTATTGCTGGTCCATAGTCTGAAAAACCCACCATAATATCAATATTTTTTTCATATATTACTTTTTTTTGTCTTAAAATAGCGAAAATTTGTATCAATATGATGAATGTTCCATTTAGCATTCGCATTAACGAAGAACGCTTAAGTATGGATTTTAGTCTGCCAATAAATTCTCTTCGCTTGCCATACTTGATATTTTCACTTCCTTGTTCTCTGGCTTTTTCTTTGGTTATTTTTGGATTATCGTAAAAAATATACTCTCCTTCAAGCCATGTTCCAATTTTAGCTGAAATATTGTTAATATTATAAAAACTTGTTAGGATACAGTAAGAGTTTGGGTCAGTGTCTCTCAGCAGATTATATAGATTTTGTGGTCCACCCAATAATGGTGGAGCGTAGAAGGATATAAAAAGAGTTTTTTTTAATTCATTATGCATAAAAAAATAAAAGTTGTTTTTGTAATAAATAATTTTTTGGTTGGTGGAGTTGAGCGACTCTTTTTTGATATTATTTCTTATTTTGATAAAGACAAATATGACATCAAAATAGTGACTGTATTTGGTTCCGGACCGCTGGAAAGTTCTTTTCGAACCCTGGGGATACCTATCTATTTTGCCGGTCCAATATGGTTTTTCTCTAAAAAATTACCCTTCATCTTTTACTGGCCGTTTATTGCTCCTCTCACTCTGATAAGGATAGTCTTTTTCTTTCTTAAGAGCAAGCCGGATATAGTGGTTTCCTCATTATTTCAAGCAGATATTTTTTGTATGGTTGCTTCTAAAATTATAGGAGTTAAAAAAAGAATTTTGGTTCAACTTGACGTCGCACATTTTGGAAAATTATTATTTTTTATAAAAAAGACATTTGCTTTGCCATTTTCTACTCACATTGTTTCCGGCTCGGAAACAATAAAAATTTTTCTAATTGAATATTTTAAAGTTAAAAGTGAAAAGATTACAAGAATTTATAATGGAATTAATTATGAACACTTTGAGAAAGGGAGGAAAACAGCACTGAATAATATTCCAGTTATTGGGATTATTGGCAGATTGGATAAAATAAAAGGACATATCTATGCGTTAGAAGCGCTAAAAATCCTTAAAGAGAAATACAATTTATCCCCTGTGGTTCTTTTGGCTGGAGATGGTGATTTGCGTGAAAGTTTGGGAAAATATACTGTGGAAAATGACCTCAATTCCGTTAAATTTTTAGGTAATGTTGATAATGTTCCGAATTTCCTATCTAAAGTTGATATTTTAATCATTCCTTCTTTGAGCGAAGGATTTGGGCTTGCAGTTCTTGAAGGTATGGTCTCGGGGAAAGTGATTGTTGCTTCTGATATAAGAGTTATGCATGAATTAATAAAAGATGGAGAAACTGGGCTTCTATTTAAATCAGAAAATGCTGAATCATTGGCAAATATTCTTTTGAATGTTTTAAAAAATAAAGAAAAATGTGAAAAATTACAAAAAAGTGCTCTCTTATTTGCCGAGCAAAATAAAAAATTATTTGATACTCGTGAAGTATCTAATAATTATCAGAAATTAATAATTTCCAAGTAGTTTTTTAAAGGCTTTTATTATATTTAGATTTATTAATAACTAAATAAGGAACTTTTTTCATCAATTAATAAAATTTTATTCTTAAAATTTTTTTTATTTTTTTTAATTTTTCAATGATTATATTATCAGGGAATAAACAGAGTATTTTTTTAACAAGTGGAAAAATAAAATATTGTAATAAAATTTCTTTATATTTTTTATTTAAAAAATTATTAAAATTAATTGGATAAACAGCTGATTTTTTATTTGCTTCTTTTATTTTTTTGAACCACTTTTTAGCAAGTAATAATTCTTTTATAGACAAATTGTTTTTTAGTGAAATTTTCTGATGTAAAATATATTCTTCATTAGAAAAGATAACCCCTAGAGTTTCTAAAAGTTTTTTTCTTATTGAAATTTGAAATTCTTGATCTTCGTCACTTTTTTTCTTTAGGATGTTTAGGTTTGTTCTGTATACCAAAAGTACATCTGCAATGACGGCAATTTTACCAATTCTAGAAATTCTAGACCATAATTCATAATCTTGGCAACGTATAAATTTACTATTATATGATAGATTATTATCTAATAAAAATTTCCTTCTCATTATTGAAGCGCCATTAGCAATCGGATTATAGAAAATTAAACTAAAGGAACATTCATCGGGGGTTAAAGTGCATCGCCATATTTGACCATTACTAATAATTTTTATAGCTCCACTACTTAATACAATATCAGTATTTTTGTCCATGAATTTAACTTGTTTTTCAAATCTATCTAACAAACTAATATCATCCCCATCCATTCTCGCAATGTATTCACCCGTTGCCAATTTTAACCCAATATTAGATGAGTTTGCTCTGTTTATATTTTGGGGATTCACAATCAATCTTATCCGTGGGTCAGTATAACTTTTAATAATATTCCTTGAATTATCAGTAGAACCATCATCAATTATTATAAATTCAAAATCCCTAAACGTTTGATTTAAAATGCTATCAATCGCTAGTTTTAAATACTTTTCTTCGTTATAAACAGACATTAAAACAGAAATTTTAGGATTATTTTTTATATTAATATTTTTTTGATGATTTTTTAGTTGGAACATATTTTTATTAAGTTTTTACTAATTTTATTTTGTCTGCTGGCTATTCTAAATAGTAATCTATTTTACAGGAGATACTAATAAAAGTTTTATAAATTATCATCATTAATTACATCTCGTAATTTGGAAATATATTTATCCATAGAAAAACATTTTTTTATCCTCTCTCGACCAGCTAAGCCCATTTTTTTTGCCAAACTTTTATTCTCAATTAATTTAATCATAGCATTAGCCATCATTGTGGTATCGTATTCATCTACAAGCATACCCGTCTCATTATTTATTATTACATCTGGTATACCTCCATGATAAGTTGCTATAACTGGTAGTGCTGCCGCCGAAGCTTCTAATATTGCTACGGGTGTACCCTCACTATCGCCCGATTCTGCTATTATTGAGTGTTGCACAAAAGCTAACGAATTTTGCATATATTTTAATACTTCTTTTGGTTTTAATATACCAGGGAAGATGATATTATTTTCTTTTTTTTGAGTCTTCACTATATTTTTACATGTATTTAACAATTCTCCATTTCCGCCAATTATTAATTTTGCCTCTGGGTATTTTTCTAATACCTGTATAAATGCCATAATAGTAAGATAAGGGGCTTTTTTATTTACAAAACGTCCAACACTAAAAAAAATATTATTATTAAAATCTGGACGATTGTTTAAAAAGGCATTACTTGGGCCATAACAATTTAATATTAATTTATTATTTGGGCAACCCAAACTTAATATTTTTTCTTGCATTTTTTTTGATACAACAAATATCGCTTTTGCTTTGTAAAAAAGCTCTTTGTATTTTTTAGAATAGTGTTCTAATACTAATTTTTCACTAGCATCAAATCCATGAAAATGAACAAACAAAGGAATATTCGCTTTTTCACACACAGGAAGCATCGCACACCCTCCTGGTCCATATTGTGCAAGCACTGCTTCAATTTTATTATTTTTTAATATTTTTACTAATGCTTTTTCTTGTGAAAATATGTTAAATTTCAAAATAGGTCTAAAAAAATTATTAATATGTCTTTTGTATTTATTTACAATTTCTTTACTATTAATCATATTAGGAAGCCAATCTGAATGAAGTACAATAGACGCTGGTAGAAGATCGACTTGTGCTTTTATAAATGTCTCAGAATAAGCATTAGGACTTAGCCAAGTAATGGCAATTTTTTTATTTTTTTGTGTTTTCATATTTTTATTATTAATATTTATCTATTCTACTTGAAATAAGATATTTCCCCAGTCTTTGTTCCATTTTGATGTTTGTTCATTTTCATTAGAAATTTCAAAGTAAAGGCATTCATAAATAATATCGAATTCTTTGTTTCCTGTTACATAGTCACCTTTACCAATAGAAAGATTAAAATAATATTGACCAGGGGCCAAATTGTGATTTTTTAATATAAAACTAATAACACCTTCTTTGTTTGCTGTAAACTTTTTATTATCAAAAAAAATTCCTACCCGTTTATTTTCAATAGTAGATATAGACCCAGAAACTCGACAATCTTTTGTTGAATAATTTGATTTATATTTTATCCATATTTCCAGTGATTGATTTGTGTTGTAGGTATTATTTTTTTTAATATTTTTAAAACCGACGGATATTATTTCTATGTTATCATTTGGAAATTTTCGATGTTTTTGTACTATTTTTATTTCTGGTTCATTTGTATTTTTCCCCTTATTAATTACATATTGATTAATAACATTCTCTATATCTCCTGTATAGGTAATCGTTCCTTCTTTTAATAGAATTCCCCTTTTGCATAGTTGTTTAATTACATCCATATTATGACTTACGAAAAGAATAGTTCTACCTTCGTTTTTTGTTATATCATTCATCTTCCCCAGACATTTCTTTTGAAATTCGGAATCGCCAACGGCAAGCACTTCATCAATTATTAGAATATCCGTATCCATATGGGCTGCCACGGAAAAGGCGAGACGGACATACATCCCGCTTGAATAAAACTTAACCGGTGTATCCAGGAATTTTTCTATATCGGCAAATTTTACTATTTCTTCAAACTTTCTGACAATATCTTTTCTTTTCATCCCTAAAATAGCTCCATTTAAGAAAATATTTTCCCGGCCGGTAAGTTCCGGATGGAATCCGGTTCCTACTTCCAGCAAACTGCCCACGGTTCCGTTTATTTTAATTTCTCCGGTAGTTGGCGGAGTAATTTGTGAAAGTATTTTTAACAGGGTAGATTTTCCGGCGCCATTGCGCCCAATAATTCCAATAACTTCTCCTTTCTCCACTGTGAAGTTTATATCTTTTAATGCCCAAAAAACTTCTTTTGTTTCCATTCCGATAATCTGTTTTGTTTTTGTTTTCAAAAAAGCGAATGGACTTTTAAAAATATTGGTTATGACATCCCGAAGAGTCACATATCCGCCCATTTCATGATTAATCTTATATTTTTTCCCTATTCCTTCTATCTCTATAATTGGTTTCATATTGGTATGTTTATCTTAAATAATATCCGCGAAATAACGTTCGGTTTTCTTAAACGCATAAATTCCTAACAACATTAAAACAAAAGTAGCTACAAGAGAAATAGCAATAAGCAACCAATTTAATACCGTAGTTCCCAAAAGAGCGGCTCGAGCGCTTTGAATTACACCCATCATTGGGTTTAGAGCCAAAATCCAAGAATATTTGCCTACGATTCCAGCTGGATAAATAACAGGAGTAATAAACATTAATATTTGTATAAAAAATGGCAAAATATAACGCACATCCCTGTATTTTACGTTGATTGAAGCAAGAAATAATCCGAGTCCAATGGATGCCATGAAAGTAATAATTAGAAGCAGGGGAATTATCAATAAACCTATTAGGTGTGGCGCATAGCCATAGTAAATTATCATACCTACAAGAATAACTGAAGCGATAGCGAAATCTACGAACTTTGTCATTACTGAAGATAGAGGCAATAGAAGTCGAGGAAAATAAACTTTAGTAATTATTGCTTGATTTACAATTAAAACGTTGCTGGTATCGGAAAGCGCTCCCGAAAAAAATTGCCAAAAAAGTAATCCTGTATATACGAAAATAGGATAGGGAACACCATCAGAAGGTATTTTAAGCAATCCTCCAAAAAACACAGTAAAAACAATCATGGTGATAAAGGGTTGAAATACCGCCCAAAGAACTCCGATGGCAGTTTGTTTATAACGAACTTTCAAATCACGCCAGGTGAAAAAATACAAGAGTTCCCTATATTCCCAAATTTCTTTTAGGTCAGAAAAACTGAAGAATTTTTTTGGTTTTATGATAATGTTATGCGTGTTGCTCATAATATTTAATATGTAAAAATAATTTGGATTGTTCTTATTATAATACCAAAATCAAGAAGGATATTTCTATTTTTAATATAAAATAAATCATACTCAAATTTTTCTTTTGAATCCATCACGCTTCTGGCATACCTGAACATTATTTGCGCCCAACCGGTTAATCCAGGCCTTATCATTTGCCTGAACAAATAATGAGGTATCTCTTTTTCCAAAATTTGAACGAATTCTGGTCTTTCTGGCCGCGGACCTACAAAAGAGATATCGCCCTTTAGAATATTAAAAAGTTGAGGCAATTCGTCTATATGAGTATTGCGTAGAAATTGCCCGGTGGCGGTAGTTCTAGGGTCATTTTTACTGCACCATTGGGCTCCATTTTTTTCGGCATCTATAAACATCGTTCTAAACTTGTATAGAATAAATTTTTTATTATTTTTGCCAATACGGGTTTGTTTGTAAACTGCCGGACCTTTAGAACTGATTTTTATCAAAAAGACAACTACTAAAAGTAATGGCGAAAGCGCAATAATCCCAATAATTGCCAATAATTTGTCTATAATATTTTTTATATTGTCGTTGATATAATTTTTAGATTTTATTTCGTTTATAAACCACTCTTCTTTTATTTCATCCAATGGTATTCGCAATAATAATTTCTCGTAAAAATCTGTCAGGGATATTATTTCAATATTTTTTGACACTAAATTATATGATTTTTTTAAAATTGTCGGGTCAGCAAAAGACTTATTATCAACAACTATCGTGGTGTACTCATTATAATTAATAGTATTTCCAACCAATTCCTCTTTACTGCATTTTCTTATTGAATAACCCAACTGAGGATGTTTTTCAATATGCTCAATTATAGAGTCGTTTAAAATCGAGGAAGATATTAAGAGTACTTTGTGATTATTGTATTTTTGTTTTAGAAACCAAGAGAAAAAATGCCTCCATAAATAATCAATAATTGTAAATACCGCTATAAAGATAAATAAATTTGTTTTTGGAGTTATGGAAAAAAAAGATCCGAAAATGTAAAAAATACCGAGAGATAAGACAACGTTTATTAAAGCGCTAATTAAAAGCTTTTTTTTGTTTTCAATGGTTGAATTTATATTTGTGTACGAATATAAATCGATAATATAAAAGGTCATTAGCCAAATTAACAGCAAAATCGTAAAAGGCAACAGGTGCATTTGAAATTTTTCCAATGTCTTTTCTCCGCCGTACCTTATTACCAGCATTATAAATAACGAAAGATAAAAGCCCAAAATATCTCCGAGCAACACCAAATGTATCTTGTGTTTGTTTATTATTTCCTTAAGCATTTACTCCACATAATATCTAATTTTTACCAATTAGTAAAGCTTGATTTACTCTGCGAGAGATAGTCCTTCGTAAACCTTAACTTCCCCGGACACCTGGTGTCCGGGAAAGTTTTCCACATTTCCCCTTTTTATTATTTTATGAGATAATGGTTAAATTATATTTTATAATTTAACTTAGGTATCCATTTCCCCCAGACTAGGTTTGGGGGAAATGTTTTGTTAAACAAATGGCGTATAGAAAAACCCCTCTTGTATTTGGAGAATATTTTCATGTTTACAACAGAGGTAATAGTAAACAAGAAATTTTTCTTGATGATAATGACAAAAATCGTTTTGTGAAATTATTATATCTATCTAACTCAAAAAATGGGGTTAGTTTTCGTGACGATATTGTAGATAAAAAGATTGATGCTTGGGATTTTGAAAGGGGAGAACCCCTTGTATCTATTAGCGCATGGGTTTTAATGCCTAACCACTTTCATATTTATATGACTTCTTCCCCTAAGTCGGACTTAGGGGAAAACAAAAATAATATTTCTGAATTTATGAGAAAATTATTGACTGCTTATACAAAATATTTTAATACAAAACATAAAAGAGTAGGTAGTTTATATGAAGGAAAATTTAAATCCATTCATATTGAAAATGACAATCAGGCAAAGTATCTTTTTTCCTATATACATCTTAACCCCATAAAACTTATTGATTCTAGTTGGAAAGAAAATGGAATTAGTAATACAAATTTAGCTTTAAAATATTTAAATACGTATAAATGGAGTAGTTATAACGATCATCGTGGAATTTTAAGAAAAGAAAGTAAAATTTTACAATTAAGTGATTTTCCAAATTATTTTTCTAACATTAAAGACTTTGATTCAGAAATTTTTTCTTGGTTGCAATATAAATAATTTCCCCTAAGTCGGACTTAGGGGAGAGTTTTCCACAGATTTTGTTTTAATTTATTTGTTTTTATTATATAGTGAAAAAATATGGAAAAAATAAAAATGTTATTTGCTCACAAAATTTTTAAAATATTAGGGTGGGCTTTTTTAATTTTAGTCGGGTTGTTTATTGTTTTGGTTATCGGCCGTTGGATATATCTCAACAAGCAGGCGAAAACAGATGAGCAAGTAATAAAAATCCACAATACCAAACTCACATTAGATGATGTAATGGGGAAGAATCTGCCGCCAGACCCTGGAGCTTTAGCCGATACGACCATACAGGGGGTTGATGCTAATAATAATGGTATTCGGGATGATGTGGAACTGGCTGTTTTTAAAAAATATCCAAATCTATTTCACTAATGCGTTTATTTTAGCATTGGTATCTTGGGTTGTTTTTATTAAATCAAGAAATGTTTGGGACTTAAATTGGTCTGCTTCTATTCTCATAGCGTTAAATCCTTGAATAGCTGAAATTAAACCTAAAAGTAAAGCTAAAATTACACCCAGGGAAACTGTTTGAAGTAAAGTAATAGCTTCCCCATGCTTTTCAAGCTGTTGCTTGTTGGCTGTGTTTATTTCGTCTTGTACCTTTTTGGGGTCAAGATCAGGATTTTCTACTTTTTTAAGGTCTATTTTTTCTTTTTTAAGGTCAAGATTTTTCATTTTATTGAGGAGGGTTTCTCCTAATCATAGAATCCAGTATACGATTCTTTTCTTCTTGAGACATTTCAGGAGGTAAAGCTCCATTTAATATTTCTCTAGCTTCCTCATAAGTAAGAGCCCCTTTTTTCATTAAGGCATTCATTACATTAAAAGTAAGTTGTAGCACATCCCAATTTCCAAATCTAACTCCCATGGGTTTGATTATACCAAACTTTCCTAAAAAACCATAAAGCAAACGCCCGATTACTTTAATCATTGTTTTTATTGATCCCTTAATGGTACGGGATAGGTATTAAAAAGAATATCTTTCAAAAATTACAGAATTTGGTATAATATAAACATATGCCACGAAACATGATAATTACAGCAGAATATTTTCGGCAGTATAGACAAAAATTAGGTTTTTCTAGTCAAGCCAATGTAAAGGATTTTTTTGGAGCTAAAGATATAACACCTACGGTTGATTTAAATTATATAAAACTTTTAAACGAAAGGCTTTATAACATTATTGATAAAATCAATAATGCCGTTGCGATGGAAATAAAAATAGACGATCTTGCAGCTTTCAAAAAGGAACATATAGATCATACCTTCGAAATAATAAAAGAAAATAATATTTTACCAATATTAAATAATCAAGGGAGAAGACCGGAGCAAGTTTATTATTCTTGGATGAGAGGGTATGTTTTTTCGAATTACTTTTTAAAAGCACTCGGATTAGTTTTTGAAGTTGATACTTCCAGTATAGATTTAATCGGGGATGATGATTTAAAAAATATTGAAACCTTCAAAAGAACTCCAAAAGCAGATTTAGAAATAAAACTAAATGAAAAAGAAAAGGTTAGAATAGAAATGCAATCTGGTTTTACTGGGATAAACGATATAAAACAGCACAAAGTTTTAGAAGCAAAAAGAGTTTTTCGCGATATAGGAATTCATACTTTGGCAATTCATTTTGATTTATATAATGGACAAGTAGCCTTTATTAAATTAGATGAGATTGAGGACAATAGTATGAATTGGGTTACAAGACAACAAATGGAAGGGCAAACTGTTTTTAGTATTGATCAGAATTATTTTATTTGGAAGATCACGGAGAACCCTATTAAATATAAAGAAATAAATTTTAATTAACCTTTTATATGAGTAAAAATAATAAATTAAAAATAATTGATTTATTTTCTGGCGTTGGTGGTTTAAGTTATGGTTTTGCTCATAATGATAATTTTGAGATATTGGCATCAAATGAGATTTTACCAAATATGGCAAAAGCTTATTCATTGAATCATCCGAGTGTAAAAGTTTATGCCGAAGATATAAAATACTTTAATGCAAAAAAGGTTGAAAAAGACCTTAATATAAAAGCAAATAATATTGATATTATTATTGGAGGACCTCCCTGTCAGGCGTATTCAACCGTTGGTAAAAGATTAATTGATGATCCAAGGGGAAAACTTTTTCAAGAATACTATCGGGTATTAAAGGAATTTAACCCTAAACTCTTTCTTTTTGAAAATGTAAAAGGACTTTTATCAATGCAGGGTGGAGAATTACTAAAAACTATTATTTCTCTTTTTGAATCACTTGGATATAAAGTTCAGTGTAAACTTTTAAATGCTGCTGATTATGGTGCACCACAAATAAGAGAACGAGTTGTGATTATTGGTTCAAAACTAAAAACTGATTTTAAATATCCAGAACCTACCCACTATAACCCAGAAGAAATATCAAATTTACCAAACAAGAAACTCAAACCGTATTTAACACTCGAAGAAGCGATAAGTGATTTACCATTTATTAAGTCAAACGAAGAAAGTTTTGAATATGCCTCTGAGCCACAAAATGATTTTCAAAAATTAATGCGTAAAAATGCCCCAATAAGATTAATGGATCACAATTCACCTAAAAACAATGAAAAATTAGTAAAAATAATGGAATTACTGCCAGATGGGGGGAGTCCAAATGATTTACCTCAAAATTTGCGTCCAACATCAGGTTTCCAAAATACTTATTGTCGTCTTTGGTGGAAAAGACCGTCAACAACCATAACAAGAAATTTAGGTACTCCTTCTTCTTCAAGATGTATTCATCCTAAAGCACCAAGGCCGTTAACTACAAGAGAGGGTGCAAGAATTCAATGTTTTCCAGATGATTATCAATTTTACGGAGCAAAGAGTAGTAGAAACCTACAAATTGGAGATGCGGTACCCACATTCTTATCAAGTACATTAGCCAAGGCTATTTTATCTAATTTTAAACAGGAATATGAAAATATCCACGGATAGGTTTTCTAAGAAAAAAAGAAGCGAAATAATGTCAAAAATTCGCTCAAAAAACACAAAATTAGAAAAAGAGTTTATATTGGTACTTAAGAAAATAATTCACAAAAAATTTCAAACGAATGTTATTTCAATCAAGGGAAAACCCGATATAGTTTTTCAAAAAGAAAAAGTTTGTATTTTCCTTGATAGTGATTTCTGGCACGGTTGGCAATATAATCGTTGGAAATACCTACTCAAAAATAATTTTTGGCAAGAAAAAATAGAAAATAATCGCAAGAGAGATAAAAAAACTACTAATTATTTAAGAAAAAATGGTTGGACCGTTTTGCGTTTTTGGGAACATCAAATAAAAACTGAAATTGATAAGAAGGAAAAAATAAATATACTTGCGCAAAGAATTGGATAGGGAATTTATCCAAGGGAACAGTTTTACAAAATGGCGAGACTTATAAGATAAGAGTACATATGCAAGATGCAACTAAAAATGATTACGAAGATTATCTTCCTTCTTTAATTACAATAAATATTCCAATTTAGTTTCCCCCAAACCTGGTTTGGGGGCGCAAGGAAAGAGATAAGAGCTATAAAATAAAAAAGAGGTCACTTTTTTGTGACCCCTTTAGCTTTTATTGTTGTATTTTAAACAAAAGAAGCATTGCCCTGGATTTGCTCTGGATAAGAACATCCTCCTACATGAGGACCCTCTTTATAATCGCCCTTTTTTACCGCCAAAAATATTGCACATCCGACTAGTGCGATTCCACTGCCAAGAATATAAAGCAATTTCATACAACCTCCATATTTTATATAGATTAAAAGAACAGTGATTTATCTTTCTTCTATTATAATATATCCTGTTCTTTTGTCAAATGAAATTATTTAATGGATGTTTTAGTAATAAAAAAAGGGATTTTCTATGAAAATCCCTTTATCTCAATATTGATGAAATTTAAGCCCTGTATTTTGTAAAACAATGTTTAGTCAAAAAGAAGAGCATTATATTTACAACTAAAAGCAATAATGAAGAGTTGAAAGCGAACGGCATCTTATCTTTTAAAACAAAGAAAATTAAAAACGATACTATACCGTAAGTAAAAAAATTATTTCTTCGATTTGGTTTTTCCATATAAGCCAAGCCGCTAAAGAATAATTTTTTTCTAAAGGATTTATTCCTATATCTCATCTGCACAAAAGCTACTAGATTGGAAATTTTATCTACTTTGCCATGGAACCCCTTTTCCAGTATTCTTTTTAAGAATAATAAATTCAGCATTCCTTTTAAACTTGCCAAAGTAAATACTATCCAAACAAGCCAAAAAAATTTGTTTTCCATTGTAAGCTCCTATTTTTACTGATAAAGAACAATTGATTAACTCTTCTTATTATAATATATCCTGTTCTTTTGTCAAATAAGATATTTCCCCTAAACCTGGTGTGGGGAAAGGTTGTGCTATACTTAAAACCAATGGCAAAGCATTTTTTGAAGACTTTAGTTGTTTTTATAGGAATGATAATTTTGGGACTCATTGGAGTCTTTTTGGTAAGTTACTTTGATAAAGGAGGGGAATCAGTAAATACACCCAATAGTAAAGTACAGGTTGCTAAATAAAGTTATTGTGCTATGCTATACATACCGCAAAGAAGATAGGCAAACAATAAGTCCTATTTAGTGGGTCGATATTCTTCCACATGTCAGACATGTGGGGAAATGAAACTTGCGGCGAAAGCCGTTTTTTTTGTTTAAAAAATAGGAACAATAAAAAATTATGTTACAAAAATCAAAAAAAGAAGAAATGATAAAAGGTCTTGAGAAAACAATCAAGGAAGCTGAATCTGTCGTTTTTGTAAACTTTCACGGGATGAAAGTCAGTGACGAAACAATTCTTCGTAGAGAATTGAGAAATCAGGGTGTGGATTATAAAGTGTCCAGAAAAACATTACTTAATCGCGCATTGCTTAAAAAAGCAGAGGGAGAAATTCCTGAACTCTCCGGTGAAGTTGCTATAGCTTGTTCTAAAGACCAGACTGCATCTCCGCGAGAGATTTATAATTTCCAGAAAACCCACAAGGGTATCTTGGAAATTCTAGGAGGGATTTTTGAAGGGAAATTTATAGGCAAAGAAAAGATGACAGAAATAGCCATGATTCCAAGCCGTGAAATTCTTTACGCGCAGTTTGTTAACCTTATTAATTCTCCAATCCAAAGATTTGCTGTCGTGTTGGATCAAATCGCAAATTCAAAGAAGTAAAATTCTAATTATAATTTAATCATTAAAAAACTATGGAAAAATTCAAAGATATTATAGAAAAAGTGGAAAAAATGTCAGTGCTTGAACTTCACGAGCTTGTCAAAGCTTTGGAAGAAAAGTTTGGAGTATCAGCTGCAGCTGTCGCGGTTGCAGGTCCTGCTAATGGCGCCCCAGCGGAGGAAGAAAAAGATTCATTCACTGTTGTGCTTGCTTCTGCTGGTGAACAGAAAATAGCCGTTATGAAAGTAGTGAAGGAAGCTTTAGGTCTCGGTCTTAAGGAAGCGAAAGATTTAGTGGATGCCGCTCCTTCTACTTTAAAAGAAGGAATGAAAAAAGCCGAAGCTGAGGAAATCAAGAAAAAAATTGAGACAGCAGGAGGAAAAATCGAGCTTAAATAAAATCAACCCCCTAAATCCCCCTTGTCAGGGGGATTTTTGTATTAGAAAACCAAGAATAATGTTTTTAAGGGGTTTTGAGCGCGACGGCGCGAAAACTTCAGGATTTTTTAAGCTTCAAAAAATCCGTACCGGCAAAAATATTGTTCTTGGTTTTCTAAAAATAAATGATATAGTAAAGCTATGAAAAAGGTTGCCTTTATTTCCGTTTTTAACAAGGATGGCATTGATAAATTTGCCAAAGGTTTGGTTGATTTGGGTTGGGAAATAATGTCTTCTTCCGGTACGGCAAAATTTTTGAAAGAAAACGGTGTCCCATGCACGGATCTCGCAAATTTTGTAGGTGAACCAATTTTAGGGCATAGAGTAGTCACTCTTTCCAGAGAATTTTATGCTATGCTTCTGTCTCGTCCCAATAATGACGAAGACATGGATGAGCTAAAAAAATTAAAATTACCGCATCTTTCGCTTGTTTGTTGCGACCTGTATCCGCTAACCGAAGAAATTGCCAAAAAAGACGCTACCCTTGAATCAGTAATAGAAAAAACAGATATTGGCGGACCGACGATGTTGCGCGCTGCGGCCAAAGGCGGACAAATTGTTGTTTGCGATAAAGATGACAGAGTAAAAGTCTTGAATTGGCTGAAGAGTGGCGAACCTGAAGCTGAGTCATTTAAAAGGATACTTGCCGGGAAGGCCGAGTATGTTGTTGGAAAATATTGCATGGCTTCGGCGGAATATTTAAGTAAAGGCGCATATAAAAATATTTTTGGAGAACAAATAAGCGAATGTTGTTACGGAGAAAATGCTTATCAAATTCCTTCTTTTGCTTATAAAACAGGGGAAAGTGTTTTTAGTCCGGATAAATTTAAATTGCTTACCGAAACTCCGCTTTCTTACAATAATTTTTGCGACAGAGATAAAGTTTTACAAACAATCACGCACATCTCTGCCGGTTTTGAATTAAATTTAAATAAAAGTCCGTCGTGCATAGCTATTGCAGTCAAACATGGGAATGCTTGCGGGGTAGGACTTGGCGAGAAACCGATTGAGGCTATCACGAAAATGATTGAAGGCGATATCAGGGCAATTCACGGGGGATCTATTTTCACGAATTTTAAAATTGACGACGAAATTGCCGAGGCATTGATTCATTACAAAATGAAACCGGAAAGCAGAAGATTACTTGATACGGTGACAGCTCCGGAATTTACCGACGGTGCCGTTGAAATACTTGCCCGTAAAAAAGGCAAATGCAGAATTGTGGCAAATCAAAATTTAGCCAATCTTTCCGGTGATTCTCTTGATAAAAAAGAACGCTTACGATATATAAGAGATGGATTCTTAACTCAACCGAATTACACCTTTGTTCCAAATATAAAAGAGGCAACAGTAGAAGGGGATTTGGAAAAAATAAAAGAGAAACAAACAATTGCGGATTTAATTTTGGCTTGGGCTATAGGTTCTACCAGTAATAGCAATACGATAACGATAGTGAAAAATGGAAAATTGCTTGGCAATGGGGTAGGGCAACAAGACAGAGTCGGCGCGGCCAAACTTGCCATATCCAGAGCGGATGATGCGGCAAATTCTCTAGACGAAAAAAATACCAAAGCGGATTTATCGGGCGCTATTGCCTACAGCGATAGTTTTTTTCCGTTTCCAGATGGTCCGAAAGTATTGACAGACCGCGGGGTTAAAACTATTTTTACCACTTCAGGTTCTGTAAATGATGCCATTGTCATAGAATCTTGTAAAAAAGAGGGGGCCACTTTAATAATGTTTCCCGATAAGGTTGCCAGAGGTTTCTCTTGGCATTAAAATTATGCCCAACATGATTTCTCTAAATTATATGAAAAAAGACGATACAACATTTATTATTTCACCACTAGACGGAAGATATAAAGAAGATGTAGAAGATCTTGGTCTGATTTTTAGTGAGTATGGATTGATGAAATCCCGTTTTATTATAGAAATAAAATATTTTTTGGCGCTTTCTAAAATCGGGGCGATGCCAAGAAAAATTACTCCGAAAGAAGTTGCATATTTGAATTCTTTAGCCGATAAATTTTCCACAAATGACCTTGCTCGCATAAAGGAGATAGAAAAAGTAACGAATCATGATGTGAAAGCCATAGAATATTTCATTAAAGAAAAAATGAAAGAGAAAAGTCTTTCCGATTGTTTGGAATATGTGCATTTGGGCAGAACTTCGGAAGATATAAATAATTTATCTTACGCTCTAATGCTTCGAGAAGGAATAAAAATAATAAGCGAGAAATATAAAGAAGTTGAAAAAGCAATTTCAAATTTAGCCAAAGCAAATCGCAAAACCTCTATGCTTGCGCTTACTCACGGCCAGCCCGCTAGCCCTACAACTTTCGGCTGGGAGATGAACGTATTTGCGGAAAGATTAAATTACGGTCTTAAACAACTTGAAGAATTTAAATTAAAAGTTAAATTAAATGGAGCGACTGGTGGAGATAGTGCCCTTTATAATACCTATCCGAAAATAAATTGGCGCAAATTTTCAAACGATTTTATTTCCAGCCTGAATGAAAAAAAAGGCACTAAATTTATAAATAATCCTTTTACCACTCAAATAGAATCCCATGATACCTACAGAGAACTTTTTGATATTATTCGCGGACTGAATTTGGTCTTAATTGATTTCTCTCAGGATATTTGGAGTTATATTTCACGGGGAATTATCATTCAGATTCCGAAAAGCGGGGAGGTGGGTTCCTCAGCTATGCCTCAAAAAGTTAATCCGATAAAATTTGAAAATGCGGAAGGCAATTTGGGTTTGGCCAATTCACTATGTGAATTTTTTGGCAGAAAACTTACAATTTCTCGCATGCAAAGAGATCTTTCCGATTCAACCGTAGAACGCAATTTTGGATTAGTTTTTGCTCATGTAAAAATTGCCTTGGTTTATATCTCAAAAGGGTTGAAGCGTATTAAAGTTGATAAAAATACGATAAAAACTGAGCTTGAAAAACACTGGGAAGTTGTTTCAGAAGCCTATCAAGTCATTTTGCGCAGTGTTAGCATTCCAAATGGTTATGAACTACTAAAAGAATTTACTCGCGGGAAAATAGTTGATAAAAAAGCAATGCATTCCTTTATTAATGAGATAGCTAAAAAATACAACTTGTCAAAGCCTGTCTTTAACAAACTCAAAAAAATCACCCCAGAAAACTATATTGGAAACCGAGGTTTTTAAAGATTGATTTTTACTATAAAAGCGGTATTATATATAAATGGATCCCGTTAGAAACCGCGGTCGCAGTTTTTAGAGGGATAGTGATTTTAATTATTATTTAGGCTAATTTACAGGGATAGTTTATTCTGTTTTGAATAGACCGCGACCTGTTTCTAAACGGGATGGAAATTCTAGGAAAAATATTGGGTAGTCCAGCAAGAGTCAAAATAATGCGACTTTTTTTGTTGAATACAAAAAGCAGTTTTAGTAAAAAAGACATCACAAAAAGAAGCCGAGTGAGTTCAAATATCACAGGACGGGAAATTAGACTTTTAGCTTCTGTCGGTTTTATCAAAAAACACAACAATAATTGGGCTTTCAACCCGCTTTTTAAATACGGAGGAGAATTTGACAGACTTTTAATAAGTTCTGATACTTTAGACAAAAAGACGATTGTGGATAATTTTAGAAAAGTCGGACGGGTGAAATTTTTACTGGTTTCCGGCATTTTCATTAAAAATAAGGATACCTGTGTTGACTTGCTGATTGTCGGGGATAAAATGAAAAAAAGGAAAATTGAAGAGGAAATACATAAGCTTGAAGCTGAAATAGGGGCAGAGCTCACTTATGCTGTTTTTGACACCAAAGAATTTATTTACAGATTGGATATGTATGATAAGCTCGTTCGAGATATTCTTGATTTTCCTCATGAAATAATTTTTCAAGCGAAAGAGTTTTTCCCCACACAAGCTTTTAAAAAGGCCTAAAAATTGATATAATATATTTACTTGAAAATATTTAAATTAAAAATTTTTATCGGATTTGTCGTTGCAATTTTGGTAATAGTCGGTGGTTTTACCGCTGACGCTTACACTCACACGA